>ERZ1046876.15-NODE-15-length-155722-cov-11.319907_pt1 | contig 155722 bp, 134 predicted proteins | sample MGYA00383094_ERZ1046876 | MGnify/ENA primary metagenome ERZ1046876 (study PRJEB29581, sample SAMEA5548364) | metagenome | biome: marine; feature: coastal; material: water | depth 50 m | study: Short-term variability in the microbial, nano- and picoplankton...
GCATATGATAAATCCGGTACAGCTGTTTCCTTATCAAATAATGGAACTGTAGTTGCTATTGGTGCATATTACAATGATGGAAACGGCAGTAATTCTGGCCATGTTCGTGTATATGAGTACTCAAGTGGAAGTTGGTCTCAATTAGGATCAGATATTGATGGAGAAGCCGCAAACGATCAGAGCGGAAAATCTGTTTCCTTATCAAGTGACGGAACTAAAGTGGCTATTGGAGCTATTCGTAATGATGGCAATGGAAATGATGCAGGTCATGTAAGAGTATATCAGTATTCAAGTGGAAGCTGGTCTCAACTAGGATCTGATATTGATGGTGAAGCTGCTGGTGATTACTTTGGGGCAGCTGTTTCCCTATCAGATGATGGAACTATTTTAGCAGTAGGTGCTATCTATAATGATGGTACTGGAACAAATGCTGGTCAAGCTAGAATTTATAAGTACTCAGGTAGTAGTTGGTCTCAACTAGGGGCTGACATTGATGGTGAAGCTGCTGGTGATTTCTTTGGGAAAGCTGTATCATTATCAGGTGATGGCACCAAGTTAGGAATAGGGGCTAATAGAAATAGCGGGAATGGAACAAATGCGGGTAGTATTAGAACCTACAATATTAGTGCTTCACTACCAGTGGATTTAACATATTTTGATGCCCATGCTATGGATGACCATCGTGCAAGTCTTCACTGGGCTACCGCTAGTGAGATTAACAACAGCCACTTTGAAATAGAACGTAGCTATGATGCTAGAACTTTTGAATCAGTGGGTGAAGTAGCTGGAAATGGCAACAGCCAACATTTGATTGAATATACCTTCGTAGACGAATCAATCAGTTTAATTCAAAACACCGTATTCTACCGACTCAAACAAGTAGATTTCGACGGTGCCTTTGAATACTCGGACATTCGCGTAGTTCGCTTTGATGAATCGGGAAGAGGCATTCATTTTTCCGCATATCCAAACCCAATGACTAACGAAATATCTGTAATGGTAATTTTGTCTGAGGGAGAAGCTTATAAGATAGAAGTAACGGATTTCCAAGGAGCAAAAGTGCATCACGAAAATCACACATTCACCAATGGTATTCATAAGCTTAATACCTCTGAGTGGAACTGTGGAATGTACATTCTTCAAGTGGCTACTGACAAAGGAAGCAAGTATGTCAAAGTGATGAAGGAATAGGATTCTAAACATTTTACATCCTCATATGTTAAAATAGTTTAACGTTATGGACATTTATTCAATTATATTTATACTTTCCACTTTATGGGTAGGACCCTTTTGGTTTGCGATGTTACTTAGTCCCCAAAAAGACAAAACCAAAAAACTATTGGATGGACCAATGTTTTTTCTGGGCCCAATTATTATTTGGGTAATTGTTATGGCATTGAATCCTCAAGGAATGGTTGACTTTATCAGTAGCGGTTCTCATCCGGAGGGTTTTCTTATTGGACTTGCAGCTGGAATGTCCTCGAAGGCGGGTGTTACCGCTATGTGGACGCACATGGTGGCCGGTGACATCTGTGTTACACGGTGGATTTGGAAAGATAGCCTGAATAGAAAAATGAATCCCTGGCTGTATAGAGTATCTATCTTTTTTGGAGTAATGCTTATGCCTATGGGATTAGTGATTTATTTTATTTTCAGAGGAAAAAAAGTGATTAATAAATCTTTAATACACGAATCGGACCAATGAGAATACTATAATTAACAAGAATTAGGCCTAAAAAATCGATAACAATCTCAAGTCCTCTACCTACAAATATCCCTCACGCTAGGAACAAAAATAAACCAAATGAAAAAACTAATTCTGATAAGCCTTCTGATGTTTCAGGATTCTTTCTTAGAGCACAAGTTGAGCTAGATTCCCTTTTCACCGTTTGGCAGGATAAATACAGCATCGAGAAAATTAAAACCATTGGAGATGCCTATATGGCTGCAGGAGGGTTGCCCATTCCAAGAGATGATTCCATTTTAAACACTGTTCTTGCAGCCTTAGAAATGCAAACTTTTATAACGACACAAAAAACAGAATTAGACGCCAAAAATTTGCCGGCATTTGAAATGATAGCAGGTATACATACAGGCAGCGTTGTTGCAGGCATAGTAGGTCTCAAAAAAATTCAATACGATATTTGGGGAGACACCGTAAACACATCTAGTAGGATGGAAAGTCACAGTGAAATAGCAAAAGTAAATTTCTCCCAAGCTACTTATGAGGCTATAAAAGAAGACCCTCGGTTTATTTTTGAGCACAGGGGTTTGGTAAATGCTAAAGGCAAAGGAGAAATTGATATGTACTTTGTTCAATTAAAGCAGGCTTAAAATTAGAACAATTATACTTCTAGCCTTAAACCATTGGTATTATTGGATATAAACCGCTGAATGCTGGCTAATAAAGATACAACAAACTCATATGCAATAAATAGTCTTGTGTTTTTTGTAGCTTAGTGATAAAGAATGAGATTGGAAGCTCTATTTATAAATACGGCTTGGAATTAAATCTAATCAAAGCTCCAAGATACGAGAACTAAAGTTAATGGAGATGGTTTTGAGTTGATTCAGTGAGGGGTGGGTTATTGAGAGTAAATACTATATTTTGGAATTCATTCATACGTGTTCTTCATAAATAAGTTTATTTCTATTAAAAACTTTTAAAAGCGAATTCAAAGTTTTATAAAGACTCTGACAAACCAACATTTGAAATTGCAACTAGATTAAAAGTCCTAGTTTCGAAACATAATTGCACAATGAAACTGATTAAAAGTATAATCATTCTTTTACTTATAAACTTAAACGTAACTGCACAAAACTTATCGCAAACTATTAGAGGTACGGTTACCGACGAAATAACAAAAGCACCGCTAATTGGTGTGCTTATTGAAGCCAAGCTTGGTGAAAGTAAAAAAGGAGCTATAACAGATGATCAGGGAAAGTTTAAACTGGCCAATATGCCCATTGGCAGATATAGCATTACCTTTAGTTATTTGGGGTATGAAAATGCTGCTTTAAGTCAAATAGAAGTTACCAGCACCAAAGAGCTAGTGCTAAATGTACAAATGGTAGAAAAGGTAACTACCACAGGCACAATATTGGTTAGAGCTCACAAGGATAAAAGTAAAACCAACAACCAAATGGTTAATGTTAGCGGAAGAACTTTTTCCATAGAAGAAAGTCAACGATATGCCGGTAGCCGTGGCGATGTAGCAAGAATGGCTCAAAACTTTGCAGGTGTTCAAGGTGCAGACGATAGTAGAAATGATATTGTGGTAAGAGGCAATTCTCCTATGGGTGTTCTCTACCGTTTAGAAGGTGTAGATATTCCAAACCCAAATCACTTTAGTTCTTCGGGCACTACGGGTGGCCCTGTTAGTATGTTGAACAACAACGTGTTAGAAAATTCAGACTTTTTAAGTGGGGCTTTTCCTGCAGAGTATGGAAATGCTACTGCAGCGGTTTTTGATTTGGGCTTAAGAAAAGGAAACGACGAACAATATGAATTTCTGGGTCAGCTAGGATTTGCCGGTTTGGAATTGATGGCGGAAGGTCCGTTTTTAAAAAAATCTAATGCTTCTTTTTTAGTTAATTACAGATATTCTGCCTTAGGCTTCTTTTCTTTAATTGGATTAGAGTTTGGTACAGGAACTGCTATTCCTAAATATCAAGATTTATCTTTCCACTTGCATTTTCCTGATAAAAGCGGAAGTACTAAAGTATTTGGTTTGGGTGGTTTAAGCAGTATCAAACTTTTTCAAAGTAAAGAGGCCGGAGAAAACCTGTTTAGAGACGCTAAAGAAGATTTGGCCTATACTACAAATACGGGAATGGTTGGCGTTACACGGTTTCAAAGGTTGGGCAATAAAACCTTTGCCAAAATTACCTTAGCTGCAGATGCTGCACAAACCAACACCCATTTAGATACCTTTAGTTTGGATGCCAATAACAAGGTTGTAAATACGGCTGGGTTCTATCGAGATAATTCTACACAAGGTAAATACTCCATTAATGCTTTAGTTCAACATAAGTTTAACGCTAGAAATACCATAAAAGGAGGAATTAGATTCTATAACTATTTCTTTTCGCTACAAGATAGTTTTTACAGAAACGATTTAAATGTTACAACCAATCAACCAATAGGCTGGGTTCTACCCACAAATTATAGTGGCAACACATCTTTAATACAAACCTTTGTTAGCAATGCATACAGAGTTAGTGCTGATTTAGATTTTACTTTAGGTTTAAATTACTCATTATTAACCTTTAACAACAGCAAATCTTTAGAGCCTAGGGCGGGAATATCGTATAAAATTAATAAAAATTATAAGCTGAGTGCTGGGTATGGTTTGCACAGTCAACTCGCACCGTTTAGAGTATATTTTTCTGAGCCAACAGATCAAAAGGGTAACAAAAGAAAGATAAATCAAAACCTGGGTTTTACTAAAAGTCACCACTTTGTTGTTGCAAATGATATTAAACTGGGCAAAAACAGTAGATTAAAAATAGAAGCCTATACTCAAATGCTTTTTGATGTTCCCATTGATGGAGAAAACGATACCTTTTATTCTATTTTAAACCAAGGAGCAGACTTTGGGGTAAACAACTTTACAGACTCAATGGTAAACGAAGGAACAGGAAGAAATTTTGGGGTAGAAATTACGTTTGAACGATTCTTAAATAGAGGCTATTACTTCCTATACACGTTGTCGCTTTATCGGTCTTTTTACACCGATCAAAATGGCAATGAACATCCAACTGTTTTTGACTCTCGTTATGCCCTAAACTTATTGGGAGGTAAGGAATTTTACTTTAAAGAAAAAACCAATAAAAAAGGGAAAGTGACCAAAAGCAGTTTAACAACGGATATAAAATTTACATCAAATGGGGGTAGAAGATACACTAGAGCAAATGTGGCTGCAAGTCAAGCACTTGGCAAATTGGTTTATGACAACTCTAAAGTATTTGCAAGCCAATACAATGATTACATAAGATTAGATTTTAGGGCTTCGTTTAAAGTACAAACTAAAAAGGTAACCCAAGAGTGGGGCGTTGATATACAAAACTTAAGCAATCGTAAAAATGTCTTTAATCAAGTTTATGATCCTGCCAAGAACGAGTATCGCACCACCTACCAAACTGGTTTATTGCCCATCGGTATTTATAGAATAACATTCTAAATTGTTGTTGTTTATAGAAAACATTTACCCTCCTTTCCATAAGATATATTCAATGTAGTATTAAATAGTATATTGGGCTTTATCTTTTAAATTATGAATAAATTAATTCTACTATCGTCCTTTTACCTTTTTACCATAGCATCTGTATTTGCACAAACAGAAGAAATTGCTAAACCTGTATTTAAAAATGGAGAAGCTCAAAAGGTGGATGCATTTAGTAAACCCAAAACTTGGATTAGACACGATTTGTGGGTTGAAACAACTTTTGATACCGATGGCGATGGCTTGCTGGATAGAATGCATGTTTCCGTTACAAGACCTTCACAAACAGAAACGCAAGGTTTAAAACTACCCATCGTTTATGTTACTAGTCCATATTTTGCCGGAGTAGCCGCATCTGTTCCTGGTTTAATGTGGAATGTTGAGCACGAGTTAGGAAAAATGGCAGAAGAACGAGTGCATCCAGAGGTTAAAAGAAGAGGTAACAGACCTATAATTTCAAACTCGCACATTTGGACTTGGGTGCCGAGAGGGTACATTGTTGTACATTCTTCATCTCCAGGTACAGGTTTGTCTCAAGGTGCACCAACAGTAGGAGGAGATAATGAGTCGTTGGCTCCAAAAGCTGTGATAGATTGGCTATGTGGAAGAGCAAAAGGTTATAAAGAAATTGACGGAAATGAAGAGGTAACTGCATACTGGTCAACAGGTAAGGTGGGTATGACAGGCACATCGTACAATGGTACTCTTCCTTTGGCAGCTGCAACTACTGGAGTTGACGGCTTAGAGGCCATTATTCCTATTGCTCCAAATACATCGTATTACCACTATTACAGATCAAACGGCCTTGTACGGTCGCCTGGAGGGTATTTAGGTGAAGATATAGATGTGCTTTATGATTTTATCCATAGTGGAGACGAAAGCAAACGAGCTTACAACAACAAAACCATTAGAGACACTGAACTTAAAAATGGTATGGATAGAATTACTGGAGATTATAATGAATTTTGGGCAGGCAGAGATTATTTAAACGACATGGAACCAATGAAAGCAGCCTTGCTAATGTCTCATGGGTTTAACGATTGGAATGTAATGCCAGAACACAGTTATAGAATTTATAAGGCAGCAAAAGAGAAAGGATTGCCTTGCCAAATTTATTACCACCAAAAAGGGCATGGTGGATCGCCGCCATTAAGCTTGATGAATAAATGGTTTACACGTTATCTACATGGAATAAAAAATGATGTTGAAAAAGACCCTAAAGCTTGGATAGTAAGAGAAGGTGATAAACGTAAAAAACCAACATCGTATGCTGATTACCCAAACCCTAAAGCATTTGTTGTAAATCTATTTTTAACAGATGGGAACCCAAATAAAGGTGGATTAACCGTTGATAATAAGCCAACTAACAAAACAGAACAATTAACCGATAATTACACAGTTTCTGGTAAAGAATTAGCCAGTAACAGCAACTCTGTAAATAGATTAATCTATTCAACCCCAAAACTTAAACAGGATTTACATCTTTCTGGAGAAGCTGAAGTAACCATTAACTTATCTAGTAGTAAAGCAGCAACTAACCTTTCTGTTTGGCTGGTATCTTTACCCTGGCAAGATGGTAAAAAGTCTAAGATTAACAACAACATTATTACTAGAGGATGGGCAGATCCTCAAAACCACCAATCTTTAACCAATGGGGAAGCTTTAGAACCGGGTAAGTTTTACTCTGTAACATTTAAATTAATGCCCGATGATCAGATTATTCCCAAAGGCCAAAAAATTGGATTAATGATTTTTGCGAGTGATAAAGAATTCACCTTGCATCCAAAACCGGGAACAAAGCTTACTATAAATCTAGATGGTACAGAATTAAAATTGCCAGTTGTGGGTGGAAAAGCAGCCTTTATTAATGCAATTGAATAATTACTAAGTATTTACTTTCTGTAACATATTTAGAATCTCGTTCCTGTCGTCATTTAATTTAGACTGTAGTTCGCTGCGTTTTATACCCAGTTGCCACCATTTTAATCCATCAAACCATTTAACTGCCTCTGCTAAATATCCATATGTAAACAAACCTAAACTTGGCCAAATCATAAAGAAAATGAACGTCAGCCAATTATTATCAACTAGTTTATGGAAACCCCAAATTTGTAATCCACAAAAAATAGCAAACACCAATAGACCAAAGGCGAAAGCTATAGAACCCACCCAATCAATACGTTGCACTACTTTTAAAGTAAACTTTCTGGTAACTATAAAAGGTAAAATATGCAACAAAAAGCCCACTATAAAAATGGGTAATCCTATGGTTAACAAAACAGATCTTAGAAATAAGCTTTTAATTTTCATAAACCCTTTATTTTTCTGCGTGTCGTTTAGATGATCTATGCCTAGCCTGTGCAATGCACCATAATAGCTGTTTAATTTGTATTTAAATGCATTGGAAGAGGGGTTTTTTAATTTCCCTAAAAGACGCTGAATTTCTAAACGCTTATTGTGCCAATCCTTTGCGTTTAGTTTTAGGCTACTGTTACCAGCATTATACAACTCTTCTATCCTTGCAATATCATTAATTTGACTTTGTTCCTCTAAAATTAAAATTTGTCTCCTTAGTCGTTTGTCAATTTCATTAGTTAATTTCTCCACTCCTTTCCAAGAATCATTTTTATAACTTTCTTCAAAATCTTTAGCTCTAATTGCTTCACCAATGTTAATTGTGACCTTTCCCCTAAATCTGTGCGGATTGGTGAAGTTAATGCCTATTGGAACAAGGTGTACATCTAAATTAAAATTGTTTTTGTTTTCTGCTTCTAAAGCAATTTTAGCGGTGCCAACTTTAAGCGGTGCCAGTATGTATTTTGTTTGGCATATTCCCTCTGGAAAAATCATTAAACAACCTTTTTCCTCTAATAATTGATGACAATGCCTAAAAATATCTTCGTTTTTGTGGGTTTTTTCTGGATTATGCTCTTTACGGTAAATGGGTATCATATTTAGCCGCTTATATATTTTCACCATAACTGGATTATTAAAAGACTCTCCCCGGGCTAAATAATTGGATTTTCTTTTTATTTGGGAACCAACAATAATTGGATCTAAGAAAGCACTTCTATGGTTCGGTAGCAGTAGAACCGGCTTGTCATTTGGAATGTTATCCTCGTTCACAATAGTTATTTCTACAAAATACTTTCGACAAGCATAAGCCAATATAAATTTTAGTATTTTGTATATCATGATACCATAATCTTCTTTATCAAAAGTAGTATTTAATATTAACATCAATCATTTTAGTGGTTCTGATGCATTTCATAGTAACAAATGAGCTACAATACAAACACCATATTTCTCATCCCTAGCTTTGTAATGATGGAATTTTTTAAAACAATTAATACTTCCGTTTCAAAGGAAAAACTACATCAATTATTTACTCTCCAAAACTTGGAAAATTATACAAATCTTGTGTTTAAAATTGGTTCTTTAAATCAAAACGAGGCAGAAATTGGTGGTATTTGGGGCGAGTTTACACTACTAAGAATTGAAACAATAAACGGTGTACGTTTTTTACTAAAGGAATGCCCTTATGCCTTAACTTGAAGCATAAGCACAGACATCAAAAAAGAACAAATTTCTATACACTTAACGGTTAGTAGAGAAACAATAAAACCAGATTTTAATGTTGAAATTGAGGAGTTTATGAAAGACATGAGCCGTTGTATTATAGAATACACAAAATAATATCTTACTCTTTTTTTTATACTTTCATAAAATTGAAATTAAAAGATATCAAAAAAAATCCTAAACTTATATTTATTACGGCTGCCCTTTGATATAACTCAAAAGAAACCTTTAAACGCTTTAGTAAAATTGCACCTCCAAATAGAGGTGCAATTAGACCAACCCCCCCCGTATTTGGTCCCGTGCTAACATGCTTATTAGCATGAACTAAACCTAATTCTTAATAACACTTGCAAACAAACCATAAGTTGAAACTAAAGAATTGAAAATACAGATGCCGGAACTAGTGTTTCAAGGGATTTAGAATGTGCATTTTTAGAACAAAAAATAAATAACTTGGTTAGATTTGGGGCTTCATAAAATCCGAATTTTCAAAACAATAATGAAACTTTAGTGCTTATATCTGTAATGTAAATTTAGGATTTGTAGAATAATATCTAACAATTTTTCGTTCTACTTTCAGAAAATTGAAATGAAAACGTATCTAAAAATTCTTACACTTTTGTTTATTGCAGCAAGTCTTTGTAGTAACTCAAAAGAAACCATTCAAAACTATACTTTAGAAAAAGCCATTTCCAGTAATGCTGTTTTTGCCCACTTTGATTGCAACACAAATTCTGTTCATTATGAAAAACCACTTTTAGCCAAAATTAAAAACAGAACCAATGTTCCAATTCAAATTGAAATACCGGCAGGAACTTGGTTTCAAGCTAAGAATAACAAAGAACAAAACATTGTAACCACCCGACCTCGTTTAATAAAATTACTTAGTGGAGCAGCAACATCTATTGCATTACAAGGCAACTGTATGGAAGCAAACGATATAGCAGGAAGTGAAGGTTCTCAGTATGTATATAAAGGAAGAGTATCTTTAGTTTTGCAACGCCTAATTGACTATTTAACAAAAAACAAAATCACAGCAAACCTTGGCCAGCAAGCTGTATGGTGTATAACAGACAATAAAGGTCTTGAAAATATTTATGACAGCGATAACGCAGCAGCGGAAAAACTTAGATCAAAAGTTTCTACACTGCTTAACAAACCCTTGCCCAATCCTAAAATATTTAACGGTTATGCCTATAACTATAATGCAAAACCAAAAGTAGAAGTAAAAGGGAAATTTAACATGAGTTTTGGCAGAAACTGCAATATGGCAATTGCTATGTTTGACGAAAATGGAACAGTAGTAAGAGAGCTGTTTAGAAACCAAAACTTGCCTGCTGGCAAACATTCTTTAACTTACTCTTTTGACAACTCTGTATATACTAATGACAAGTATATTATTAGAGCCATTAAAAATGGCAATATTATTTTTACAAGAGTAATAGACTTAACTTAATTATTTATATACAATGTGTTACCGCTTTTATTAACCCTGTATGTTTTAAGGTTGCACCTTGATGGACCAGCAATAACTCTGCTATCAAACGTAAACTTTGAAGTGCAACATTCTACAAAACCTGTATCTGTTTCGGTTCCGCACCTTAACTGTAAATTTAAACTATCTACAAATATTTTTGAACATTCTAAATCTGATTGGTACGTACACGTTCTCTCAATTGCATAGTAATAATCATCGTAATTATGCACTAAAAAAATGCCCCTATTGCCTCCCTCTAAATATTTGTATTCTCCCATATTTTGTAATAGGAAATGCTCAGCAAAAGACATGTTAATTGTAATGTTTACTGGGATATCTGGCACATAACAATCTCCAGAATAAATGTCGTCTGATTTACAAGAGGTGTAAGTAAACGCTCCAAATACGGCTATAATCAGTAGAATGTTTTTCATTTTTTGTATGTATAAAAGCCTTTGCCAGACTTCCTACCATAATAACCTGCTTGAGCTTTCTTTTGTTGTATTCTGTTAGGTCTAAATTTTTGATCGTAGTTAAACAGCTTATACATCGACTCTGTAACCGATAAGTTGGTTTCTACCCCAATTAAATCCATCAACTGGAAGGGTCCCATCTTGAAACCTGAACTTCTTACCAAATCGTCTATAACATCATGGTCTGCAACATTTTCTTCCAAAATCTTTAAACCTTCAACATAAAAATGTCTGGCAACTCGGTTAACTATAAACCCTGGAGCATCCTTGGCCACAATACATCTCTTGTTTACACTTTCTACGTATTCTTTTGCCTTATTTAATACTTCCAAATCTGTCTGCTCTGCACTTATAACTTCAACCAATTTCATTATGTGTGCTGGATTAAAATAGTGTATTCCTACTACCTTGTTGGGGTATTTAAAACCTGCTGCAATTTGAGTTAATGGAATAGAAGATGTATTTGATGCATAAATGGATTGGGGTCCATTTATTTCAGCCAAGTTAGTTAATACCTTTAATTTTATATCTAACTTTTCTACAATAGCCTCAATTATCAAATCTACTTTAACATCTGCTATGCTATTGCTAAACAACAGCTTACTTAATGTTTCCGCTTTTTCTTCTTCTGTAAGTTTACCTAATGAAATAGCTTTTGTTAGATTAACCTTTATGTTACTTTTTGCAACGTCTAATGCGTCGTTGTTAATGTCAAAAAGAACAACACTATGCCCAGCCATTGCTGAAACTTGAGCAATTCCTCTGCCCATAACTCCAGCACCTATAACACCAATTTTCATCGGTGCTAATATCTGTGTTTTTAAGTTAATAATCTACTTATTGTAGCTTTCCGGATAGGTGAAATTCCGGATTTAGTTTTTTAGTGCCTTGCCACAGCTCAAAATGTAGCTTCTGCAGCCCTTCTGAATCTTGCACTTTTGTTGTAAGGGTAGTCCCTTTAGCCACTTTATCTCCTATCTTTAAGTTTACCGAAACTAAATTTGAATATACAGAATAAAATTCTCCGTGATCTATTATTACAGATGTGTTAGAACCGGGTAATTGTAAAATAGCTTTTACCACACCATCATAAATGCTTTTTACGGAAATGTTTTTTGAAACAAGTATATCTATACCATTGTTTTCTACTTGCACTTTTCTTTGCTTAGCATGTTTATGCTTACCAAACTTGCTAACTAACAACCCGCTTTTAACTGGCCAGCTTAACTTTCTAGAGAATGCCCTTTTAGTTTTCGTTGAATTTAACTTAGTGCTGGATATTGCGGTAGATATAACATTGTTAAGTTGATTCAACTGATTTTGGCGTTCTTTTAACCTAAGGGCTAATACACTGTCATCTGCTTTAAGCTTACTCAAAATCGAATGCTTTTGATTAAGCAACTCGTTTAATTTTCTTAATTCTTCCCGTTTTGATTTTGATATTTTGGCTTTATCATTATATGTTCCATTATAAACGGCTACCTTATCTTGTGCTTCGGATCGTTTCTTTTCAATAGCTAATAACTGTTTCTTTCTATAATTCTTTAGCTTATTGAGATGATTTAATCTATTTACAAAATCACTTAAATTACTGGATGAAGCAAGAAAAAGCAACTTGTTCTTAAAATCTCTGTTCTTGTATTCTTCCAACAAAATAACTTTATACTGCTTTAAAGCTCTGTTTCTTTCTTTCTCAAGGATAGACAATTGAGTTTTTAATTTACTGAGTTCATAGTCACTTATTTTTTCTCGATTATCAATAATATCCACAATCTTTTGGGCAGCAACAATTTGATACTCAAAATGTGCCATTTCTCCCGACACTCCCCTAATCTTAAGATGATTTTCGTCAATAATTCCTTTTACCGCCGAAATGTCCTTTTTGAGATTAGTTTCCTTAAAACTTGGCTCAGACTTAGTAGCACCCAAATAAATTGGTATTGCTAAACAAATGACGAATAATAACTTGTATGCTCTATAATCTTTTAAACCCACCCGGTATTGAAAACGGGAAGGTAGAAATTGTATTTGTGTTTACTATTTGATAGTTAAGAACAACACCTAGCTTTTGGTTCTGATTATTGACATTAATGTTCACATTTTTAGGCATTAACTTATCATTTAAAACATTATACTCAGAGTACTGTATTTCAGCATTTTGAGTAGTATCGGGTGTAGTTATTCTTGAAACTAATGTTCTGAAATTTTTATTTAACTCCAAATTGTTAGTTGCTATGCCTTCACGTGCTTCTAAGCTCACATTATTGGTCTGTAACTTATACAAGTCCTCTCCAAAAGGTGCATTGCCGAGCAGTAAATTTTGTATTTGCCCTACCTCAGGGTTAAAACCAATAAATTCTTTTAAAAACCTATTGCTGTACTTCATATACTGGCTATTCATATTGTCCCGCAGATAGAAACTGTCTGGAGTAACTAAAAACCGAGCTATTTCAAACCCTAATAAGCTGAATTTACCCCAAACGATGCTATCCTTTTTCATTCTAAAGTGCATAGAAACGTTATTAGTTTTACCGCCACTTTCTATGGATGCCTTTCCTCGCAATTCTAAATAGTCAAAGTCAAACTGGGATGTCCAGTAGTTGTTGATTATCTGTTGGTTAATGTCAATAGGTTTAGCACCTTTCTTGCTTCTACAACCTGATATTACAGTAATAGAGCAAATAATTAATATTATTTTGAAGCTAATTTTCACTTAATAATTTATCAATTTTCAATTGTGTATCGTTGGCAAGCGTTGTATTCTTAAGTTTTAAATACACTTCTTTTAAATGTTTTAAAAACTCAATATTATTTGCCTTTAATTCCAAAGCCTTTTCAAGCCATTTTGCAGCATCTGCATATTTTCCTAATCTAAAAAGGACCCAGGCCTTTGTATCCATTAAATGAGCACTATTACTTTCTAACTTCATAGCTTTAGATATTAATGAATCTGCAAAACTCAGTTTTTCATTCCTTTCAGCTAAATTATATGCATAATTATTTAAAGGCCAAACACTTACCGGATTCATTTCAAGTATTTTGTCAAATAATTGATCTGCTTTTTTAAACTCTTTCAGGTTATTTAAACTACTTGCCTTAACGAGTAATAAATCCACTCTATCTGGTTTTTCAATTGTTAGGTCATATCCAATATCAGCCGTTTCTATTGCTTCTTTATATCTCTTTAGTAGATATAGTTCATTTGCTTTAATTATGTAAAAACCTGCAAAGTTTGGAAACAACTCTAATGCGTTATTAACATCCTTTAGCTGATTTTTGTTATTTTTTAGTTGGTTGTTATAAGCAAGCAGCTTACTCCAGCTTTTAAAATCTGAGGGGTCTATTTCTAAAGCAGTTTTAGTATACTTTCTAGCATTCTCAAAATCATTGGTAGTTGCATATATATTCGCTCGTAATAGATACGGTTCTTTATATGTTGGATATTTTTCCATCAAAACATCACTAAGCTCCAAAACCTCCCTTTTGTTCCTGCCATTGTTTCTCAGCTTTAAGAAATATCCGCTAACAGCTTGTAGCTTTTGCTCTATTGGCAAATTATCCTTATGGAAAGATTGTTTTAGGTTTTTAAAGGCCAATTGCTCTTCACCAATCTTGCTATAAATGTTGAACAAGGCAAAATAAGCAAAGCCTTCATTAGAGTCTAGTTGGATTATCTTTTCTAACACGTTAATTGCATTAGTAGTTTGATTATCTGCCATATAAGCATCTGACAAATAGCCTAAATATTCAATACTGTTTGGAAACTTATTGCTTAACTTTTGCATTTCTGCAATTGCTAAATCTTTTTTGCCCATTTTAGAATAAACAAATTCTAATCGAGTAGATGAAGATGGTTCAATACCAAACTTTCTCTGCATCTTCTTTAGAATTGCTATTGACTTATCGAAGCTCTTATAGTTATAGTATTGATTTGCCGTTTCTATATAGTTTTCTTTTACTTCGGGCTCATTTTCAACCATTTGTAAAAAAACATCTGCAGATTGCTCGTATTTTCCAAACTTGTTATAGAACTGTGCCAGTTGACCGTGATAAAAATGATTGTACTTAGCACTTTTATTTACCGCCTGCTTTGCCCAATAAAGAGCTTCGTTGTAATTTTCTAGCTGATAATGCAACCTTGCAAACTCGTACATTGTAGCATGACTTTCTGGGTGCACCTGCAATGCTGCTTTGTATTGTTCTAATGCCTTTTCTTTATTGTTTAAGACTTTTTGTTTTGATCCCTCAAAATAATATTTCTCAAAAATTTTACGCTCATCATAATCTAATCCAACAACACTTTTATTAGCCCTACATCCTATAAATAACAATGCAAGCCCTAATAAGGTTATGTTGAAAAACTTAACCAATTTTTCGAGTTGAATAATCGCTTATGCTAATCTCATTTACATCACCATCGTATTCTACAAAGTTGCCAATCATTGAATTTTGAAGTTTAGCATTTGATATGCTGCAGTTTGTTTGAACAATGGTGTTTTCTATGACGGAATCCGTAACCTCGGTATTATCTCCTATAGACACGTATGGACCAATTTTTGAACTTATAAGTTTAACTCCCTTTCCAATGTAGCACGGTTCAATTATTTCAGAACCTTCGTTTACAGCAGTTCCGTCCACCATACTCTCGCTACTATTAGCTAAAACTCGCTGGTTTGTATGTACAGTTGCGTTTTTGTTGCCACAATCCCACCATTCAATTACCTTACCTGGTATAAATTTTTTACCGGCATTTTTCATAGAATCCAAAGCATTAGTAAGTTGATACTCCCCTTTTTCTTTAATGTCGTTATCCAATAAATACTCAATCTCTTTTTTTAGTAAGGCACCGTCTTTAAAATAGTAGATGCCAATAATTGCTAAATTAGATTTTGGGTCTTCAGGTTTTTCTACAAAGTCTGTGATTATACCATCGTTATCCAGTTGTACAACACCAAAAGCACGTGGATCTTCTACTTCTTGTACCCAAATTGTACCATCCGCAGAGCTGTCAAGAATAAAATCTGCTCTAAATAATGTATCCGCAAATGCTACTATTACATTGCCATCTAATGCTTGTTTGGCAGAATAAACTGCATGTGCAGTACCTAATGCTTCAGACTGAATGTTGATAGAACCTTTAGCTCCCAACTGTTTTGCAACGTCCAACAAATGACTTTGTACTTCTTTACCAAAAAACTGTTCGTTGTCTCCAATAATGAATGCAATCTCGTTAATTGGCTCATTTACAACCTTTACAATATCTTCAACTAACCTTTGAACAATTGGTTTTCCTGCAATTGGTAGCAGAGGTTTTGGTACTGTTAAAGTATGTGGTCTCATTCTTTTTCCAATACCCGCCATTGGTATAATAATGTTCATATTCTAAATTTAGTGTTTTTATTTTCCTGTATGTCCGTATCCTCCAGAACCCCTTTTTGTCTCATCTAAGTTATCAACTAACTTAAATTCTACTTGCTCAAATTTACTGATTATCATCTGGGCTACCCTTTCACCATTTTTTACTTTAAAAGCTTCGTTAGAAAGGTTTATTAATAGTATTTTTATTTCGCCTCTATAATCAGAGTCTATAGTGCCTGGCGAATTTAAAACGCTAATACCGTGTTTTAGAGCCAACCCGCTTCTCGGCCTTATTTGTGCCTCAAAGCCTTTGGGAAGTGCTACATAAAGACCAGTACCAACAAGCTTTCTTTCCAGTGGCTTAATGGCAATATCTTCATCTAAAAATGCAATTAAATCCACGCCTGCAGATTGTTCTGTTTGATAAACAGGTAACGGATTGATACTCTTATTAATAACCGAAAGCTCAAGCATTTTAAAGTGGCAAATCTATCTTTTTTCTTAGTCTATTAATAATTGAAATACCGAGTACTGCATAAACTATTAAAAGTAAAGCATTTACACTATATTTGGCTAGCCCAATAATTGCAATATTTTCTCCTACATAATAGAGAATAAAAGAAATTGCAATGATTAAAGTAAGCTCTTTTAAATTGTATTTAATTGGATAATATTTTTGACCTAAAACATAACTAATCACTACCATTACAAAGTAAACTATTAGGGTAGTAATGGCTGCTGCCAAGAAGCCATATATTGGAACAAATATTAACAATAGAGCAATTGTTATTACTGCCCCAACAATAGAAATGTAGGCACCAATCAAGGTTTTGTCATTTATTTTATACCATATACTAAGATTGTAAAATACTCCTAAAAAAAGGTTTGCCAAGAGCAGTATAGGTACAATTGCTAAAGCATCAGGATGATTGTGAAATTGATCATTTCTAATCAATAAATGTGCTATTTCACTCTTAAATAAAGCGGTAAATAGAAATATTCCACTACTAGCAAATACAAAATAATCCATCACTATGCTGTACGTTGCTTTGGATGATTTCTTATCTGCCTCAGCAAAAAAGAACGGTTCTGCAGCGTACCTAAATGCTTGTATAAAGATGGTCATAATCATACTTAGCCTATAAAATGTACCATATACGCCTATTTCATATTTTGCGGTTTCTTTGGGCAACAAATGGTTCATAGATATTCTATCAAAAGTTTCGTTTACCATACCCGCCAAACCTAAAATAATAAGGGGCCAAGAGTATTTAAACATTTCTGTCCATAAGGAATATGACGATTTGCCTGTGTTTTTGATGAGGTTTGGAAGTAGAAATAACAGTTCAACTGCACTTGCAATTAAATTAGAAATAAAAACATATTCGATGCTTCTTTCTATGCCTGCTATTTCAGGATAAAAAACGATAAAGAATATATTTAAACCAACATTTAAAACAATTCCCAAACTTTTGATAAAAGCAAACCTCTTTGGCCTGTTTAAATACCTCAATAAAGCATACGGTATTGACTTATAAGCATCAATGGCTAAAATAAACCCGAACCATATAACATAGGTGACATTGTTTGGATAACCAACAAAGGCAGCGATATTGACTCTAAACAATTGAACCAAACCAAGAAAAAGTAAGGCAATAATGCCAACGGATAAAGAGGCTGTAGCAAAAACATCTTTGTACTTTTCTTTTTTTCTGGAGAAATTAAAAAATGCCGTTTCCATACCGTGCGGCAGAACGACAAAGAAAAATGCTGCATAAGCATAAAACTCAATTTGTGGAGCAAGTAGCTCCGGAGTAAAATAAGCTGCAAAAAAGAATACAAGAAGAAAATTAATGAATCTACCAACAATACTTGGAATGCCATAAATAGCAGTATCGCTTGCCAGCTTCTTTATAATATTCATTTATGCAAATCTACCCTTACTAATGTTTCGTTCATTCACACACTCCAACAGTTGGTCTAAAAATCAGTCCGTTTTACCTAAGGTATATAAAATTTGAAATCTTACTAACCTGGGAGCTCCCAAATCTGCTGGTCTAATTGCATATTCTCTGTTTCCCAAATTAGTTACAATAAGTGCAATATTCCAATTATCATTTATTGTATATGATGCTCGAGCATTACCTAAGATAAACTGTGTAAGCTTCTTATTATAAGACTCTTGAATTCCTGGTATAAAGATGCTTATTGGAGCACTAACAAAAGCATTGTCAATATTTTCCATTTGAGATTGATAGCTTAAACCTCCGCCTAAAATTAAGTTTTTAAATTTAATTATTACATCTGCCTTTACCATATGTCTTGGTCTATATTTTAAAACACTATTAACGTTATTGCTGCTTGTATTATTGAATGTTAACTCCGTTCCTCCAACATCAACAGCTACTATAGAATCTGGCTCCAAGGCCTTACTGTTTGACAAGGTATAACCCACAAATCCCTGAATGTCAACATCTTTAAATTTTTGTTGCAAAGAAATAGTGGTTTCAAAACCCTTTACTTGTGTTTTACCAGTATTTATGGTCTTAAATCCTGCTCCGTATAGCGGGGGTACTATATCACCCCATTGGCCAAACGTAAACTCCATCATGTTGTTAAAGTTCATTTGATAAAAAGCAACATCTATAAGTCCTTTAATAGTTTTTATTTTAAACCCTTGTTTTAGACCAAGTTCTAAATTTGTACTGGTTTCTGATTTTAAGTTATCATTTGGGAAAACACTAACAGGACCAACTGTTGTGGTTATAAAAGATTCAGCAATACTTGGAAAACGGTAACCTTGCCCAAAACTTGCCCGAGCAAAGGTTGCTTTAGCAACTTCATAGTTAAGTCCGGATCTAAATACTGGTTTACCTTCATTTCTCTCATTTAGTGTAAAATGCTCATATCTAACCCCCCCAGAAAACAAAAACTTATACCATTTTTTATCTAGCTGTAAATAACTTGCATAATTAGCCGCAGATTGATTACCACTAAAAAGCGGTGATTTGGTAATTGTATTAAGTGCGACTAAACCAGCAACAGCATTAAAATTTTTCTTAATGTTACTATATTTTGCTTTATACTCTAAATAAATTAGATCTGACTTATTGGATTGATTGCTTGTGCTATCACCATTGTCAATATCATTATCTACCAATAAATACCTGGAATTAAAACTGTGATTTACTCTTCTACTTTTCCATAGTATATATGGATCTATGGAAACTCTAGTACTATTAGATTTTGTAAGACCACTATCTAGTGATATATCCGCTTGCTCATAAGACTTCCACAATAGAAAACTTGCGGACCGCCCTTTTTGCATGGTGCTGTTTACCCCAACAATCAGATTTTTATCCGTGAATACCTTTCTTAATCCAATATTGGTTCTCACCCTTTTATCGTAATCACTCATTTTGTAACTTTCATCATCTAAAGCATTAACACCCAATATTAGGTCTACAGTTTTTATTTTGCTGGTATGGTAAAGGGTTAGATTAGATATGCTGTTTCGCTTGCCTTGTTTGTAGCTTAAAGATTCTCTTTTAGGTTTAGAATACACTCCGCTAGACAAGGTCATTTGAGTAAAAGGGTGGTTACCTGGTTTTTTAGTTTTAATATTAATTACTCCGCTTAATGCCGAAGAACCGTAGATAACAGAACTTGCTCCTTTTACAATTTCAACACCATCTATGCCTTCCGTTGGAATAAAATTCCATAATGGTTGACCTGCATCTCCAGATAGAATTGGCATATCATTAATCATTACCTGAACGCGAGATCCAGCCCCATAACTCCAACCACTTCCACCTCTTATATTCGGCTGGTTATCTACAACTTGCACTCCGTTTATTCTACCAATGCCATCCTCAATGTTAGTTGGAGAAATGCTTTTAAGTAAATCTGGTTTTATAACATCAAGTGACACAGTACTATTTTTTAAAAGTGTGGCTCTTTTGTTTTCTGTAACAACAATTGTATTCAATAAATCTTCGCTTTCATTAAGCACTATTAGTTGCTCCTTGTGGTTGCTTTTTATGAGTTTATCTTGATAGCCTATAAACCTTGCTATAACAGTTTCTGAAGATGAATTAAAATTAAAAACACCGTTTGCGTCTGATATAGCCACAACCTTATATGTTGAGCTATTTATAAACTGAACACCAATTAACGACTCCATATTATTACTAACTCTGCCTTTATAATTCCTCTCAGTTTGAGCAAAACCTTGTATCGTTATAATAGCCATTAAAGCTTGGAAGAACAAAATACGTTTCATACTTTTGTTTAGCACAAACCTATAGAATTTTACTTAGAGCTTTGTTTGTGCAAATTATTCTTTAATACTTAGCCAAATGAAAAAATTCCTATCTGTCCTTTTAGTTTCTTCAATCTACTTCTCTGTTTCAGCACAAAATTGTATTACAGATACCACCATTACAGAACCCGGTATATACCCAGAAATATTGGATACTGCTTACGTTAATAAACCATATACCTTTACAATACAAGTTTTGGCTATAAAAGACACAACAGCAGATCTAAATGGAACCACAATCGCTGCCCAAATAGATTCTATTAGACTAGAAGAAATTATAGGATTGCCCTCAGGGTTTAGCTATAGTTGTGAACCTAATAACTGTGTTTTTACATACAAAGATGTAGGATGCATTAAGCTAACGGGTAACCCATCTTTGAGTGATGCAGGAATCCGTGATTTAGAGATAATAACCACAGCTTATGCGAGTGCGGGTATATTGAAGTTACCTGTAAAGGATACTATAAGAGACTATCAGTTAGTAGTAAAAGATACAGGAGCACTTTCTGTGTTAAATTTTAAAAATTCTAGTTATAAAATCTATCCTAATCCTATAAAAAGCGGAAGGTTTATTATTGCAAGCTCAAGCTCAATAAGTAAGATTAAAATTGTTGATATTCAAGGCAGAAGCATTGATTTTAAAGAATTAAAAAAACCCAACGGGGTTGAAATAAGTTTGCAAACAACCGCTGCATCTATTTACTTTATTCAGTTCAAGTCTAATGGCAGACTCTACAAAAAAAGAGTGGTACTATAGGGCCATAAAAATTTGCAAAGAATAGCATTATCTTTGCACCACTTTAAAGATGGCAACTAGAGTGGCAAAAAAATCTTCAGACGCAATTTCAAAAGAAGAGTTTGTTAATCAAATTCTTACCGATTACATAACAGCATATAAGAGCAGACAAACTTCTTTAATTGGAAGAAAAGAAGTACTAACAGGTAAGGCTAAGTTTGGGATATTTGGTGATGGTAAGGAGGTAGCTCAGGTGGTTATGGCTCGATTTATGGAAAATGGGGACTTTAGAGCTGGTTACTACAGAGACCAAACATTGATGTTTGCCTTGGGTTTAAGCAATGTCCAAAAGTTTTTTGCCCAATTATATGCTCACCCAAGCATTGAGCAGGAACCCGCTAGTGCCGGTCGAAGTATGAATGGCCATTTTGGTACAAGAATGCTCGATGACAATGGCCATTGGACCAAACAAACAGACAGAATAAATATATCCTCTGATATTTCTCCTACTGCAGGTCAAATGCCAAGGGTTCTGGGTCTTGCATTTGCATCAAAGGTTTATAAAGAAAACAAAGATTTACATAAAAGTGATTTCTTCTCTAAAAAAGGAAATGAAATTGCGTGGGGTACAATAGGTAATGCTAGTACATCTGAAGGACATTTTTGGGAAAGCATTAATGCTGCAGGGGTTATGCAAGTTCCTATGTTAATAAACATTTGGGATGACGAATATGGAATTTCAGTACACGCTGAACATCAAACTACTAAGCAAAATTTAACATCAATTCTGTCTGGTTTTAAATCTGACAAATTTGGAAAGGGAATAGAGTTGTTTACGGTAAATGGATGGGATTACGCTGAACTAATCAATACTTATAAGAAAGCTTCCGAGATTTGCCGAAAAAAGCATACTCCAGTTGTTATTCACGTTAAAGAATTAACTCAACCACAAGGTCATTCTACATCTGGCTCTCACGAGAGATATAAGTCAAAAGAGCGTTTAGCTTGGGAGAAAGAATTCGATTGTATTGCTAAGATGAGAAGTTGGATTGTAGACAATAAAATTAGCACCAAAGAAAAACTTGAAAAACTTGAAAAAGAAGGTTTAGAAAGTGTAAAGGCTGATAAAAAAGCTGCTTGGACTGCCTTTACCAACGAAATAAAAGGGGAAGTTGCGGAAGCGGTTGAAATTATAAGAGATGTTGATGCGGCGGCGGCAAATGAGCTAAAAAATACAATTAACCCTAATAGGAAAGATATTTTAAAGGCATTACATGCTGTAAAAAGAGAAAATATTGGAAATGCGGCGGTTGAAAACTACTACCAGTCTTACTTATCAAGTTACCAAAAGATATATAGTTCTCACCTACATAGTGAATCTTCTGCTAGAGCGTTAAGCGTTGCAGAAATAAAACCAGAATATTCTGAGAATGCAGAAGTATTAAATGGTTTTGAGATTTTGAATAAAACATTTGATCATCTTTTATCTGATTATCCAGAAATAATTGCTTTTGGAGAAGATGTAGGAAAAATAGGTGATGTAAACCAAGGTTTTGCTGGATTACAAGACAAACATGGCAAAAACAGGGTTATGGATATGGGTATTAGGGAAAACACCATTGTAGGGCAAGCTGTTGGGGCTTCTTTACGTGGTTTAAGACCGATAGCAGAAATCCAATATCTCGATTACCTATTGTACGGCATACAAATGATGAGTGATGACATTGCCACAATTCAATACAGAACTAAAGGGGGGCAGAAATATCCATTAATTATTAGAACAAGAGGCCATCGTTTAGAAGGTATATGGCACAGTGGTTCTCCTATGGGAATGATATTAAACGCAGTAAGGGGAATGAACGTTCTTGTACCTAGAGATATGACAAGAGCTGCTGGATTTTACAATACAATGTTAAAATCTGATGAACCCGCATTAATTATAGAATGCCTAAATGGTTACAGATTAAAAGAAAAACTACCTGCTAACCTGTCTGAAATTACCGTTCCGGTTGGTGTACCAGAAGTTTTAAACTATGGTGATGATGTAACCGTAATTACCTATGGTTCTTGCATAAGAATTGCAGAAACAGCTCTTCCTATGCTAGCTCAAAAAGGAATTTCAGTTGAGCTAATTGATGTACAATCTCTATTACCTTTTGATGTTAATCATAGTATAGTTGAATCATTAATGAAAACCAACAAGGTTGTGTTTATGGATGAAGATGTAAAAGGAGGTGCTACGGCATTTATGATGCAAAAGGTACTTGAAGAGCAAGAAGGTTACAAATACCTTGATAGTGCTCCAAAAACGCTTACCTCTCAAGATCACAGAACTGCTTATGGTACGGATGGCGATTATTTCTCTAAATCTAATGCAGAGCAACTGTTCGATGTGGTTTATGGAATGATGAACGATTATAATCCTTCAGAATTCCCTAAATAAAAAAGAGTGGCTTTCACCACTCTTTCAAATTTTCATATCTATTTTAGAACTCCTTATTTCTTAAGAGCGTCTCTAATTTCAGTCAACAATTCATTGTCAGATGGTCCTGCAGGAGCCGCTTCTGGTTCTGGATCTTTTGTTTTGTTGTAAGCTCTAACCATTAAAAGCATTACAAAACCCACTATTAATAAATTAATGATTGTGTTAATCCAAGCACCGTAACGAATTGCATTTTCAGGACTTGTCTCAGCTCCATCAGCAGCAATAACAGCCTCATCTAAAACAACTTTTAGGTCGGCAAAATCCATACCACCCATAAAGTGTCCAACAATTGGCATAATAACGTAACCAACAAAACCATTAATAACAAGACCAATTGCACCGGCCATAATTACCGCAACGGCAAAGTCTATGACATTCCCTATCAAAATAAATTTTTTAAATTCTTTTAGCATAATTTGATTATATATTTAATGAGTTGATTAGACGCAAAATGTCTAATTGGTTACAATATACAATCTGTGGAAAGTTTAGATCTGCTCTAAACTTAGTCATACAGTTGAACAAATGCAGCTTTATTTATAGTGTACTTTCGTTTGTTTTTGAGATTAATACATAATACTCTAGATCGTCTGTTTTCCACTTTTTTATAGTGAATCCCCTTAAAAACAAAGGTGTTGTCTATTGGAAGTTCTTCTAACAATACCCCGCTATTACTATCAAATTTAGCAAAGCCTTTTTCTAAGTTTATATTAACACCACTACAAGCACTCGGGCTAAACAACTCTCGATGAACAGCTTGCTTAATATCCTCATCCTCATCAAAGATTTCTTGCATATGGAAATGGTTAAAAACTACTGCAAAGTTTCTTTTCCACTCGCTTCCATGTGGTTTAACCTTTGTTCCAAATTCAATGTGAGTTTTTAGATGACCAATTTCGTGTATTAGGGTAAACAAAAATCTAAATCTGTTTTCGTCTTGGTTTATAGTAATGGCATACTCATTGCCATAGGTTCTAAAATCACCACGTTTAGTTTTACGCGGTTTACAAATTTTTAATGCACAACCTTTTAAATGTAAATATTCCAGAATTTTTAGTGCTCTTTCTTTACCAGAATAACGCTCTAAATATTCAAGATTGGTCATTATTTCAACATACTGCTAATAAACTTTCTGCCGCAGTTACCTTTTGTTCTAAGCTTACTTTTATGTCAGACCCTATAGGCAAAAACACATCTACTCTTGATCCAAACTTTATAAAGCCCATTTCATTTCCTTGTGTCACTTTCATTTCTGGTTTTACATACCATCTAATTCTTCTTGCAACTGCTCCGGCTATTTGTCTAAATAAAATTTCAGTCCCATCATTTCTTTTAATAACAGATGTGGTTCTTTCGTTTTCTGTTGAAGATTTTGGATGCCAAGCCACTAAGTATTTTCCGGGGTGATACTTAAAGTACTTTACAACGCCAGATATTGGGTTTCTATTAACGTGCACGTTTAAGGGAGACATAAAAATACTAATTTGTATTCTTTTCTCTTTAAAATATTCCGTTTCTTCAACCTCTTCTATTACTACTACTTTGCCATCACACGGGCAAACTACCCCGTTTTCTGTTTTATCTGAATATCTTGGCGGGTTTCTAAAAAACCGAATAACCAAAATGTATAAAACCAATAAGGGTAAGCCTAAAAGTAGCATTAACCAACTAGGAGCTCCAAACTCACTTAAAGCATACAAAATAGCCACTAAAATTAGAGTGGCTATTAGTATAATCTTATATCCTTCCTTATGGATTTTCATTTAAAAAATTCCTCTTAATTTAGAAGTAGCTGCAACTTTATCAATAGCAACAATATATGCAGCAGTTCTCAAACTACAATTATGTTTTTCAGCAGCATTATAAACAGCATCAAATGCTTGTTTCATAATTCTATCTGCTCGTCTGTTAACCCTTTCTTCTGTCCAAAAATAACCCAATCTGTTTTGTACCCATTCAAAATAAGATACCGAAACACCACCGGCATTTGCTAAAATATCAGGAACTACCATAACTCCCTGTTCATCTAAAATTTTATCAGCGTTACTTGCAGTTGGTCCATTTGCACCCTCTACAATTAGTTTAGCTTTAATTCTAGAAGCATTTTCTTCTGTAATTTGATCCTCCAATGCTGCAGGAACCAAAATATCTACATCTAACTCCAATAACTCTTCATTAGATATTATTTTTCCGTCTTTATATCCCTCTAGACTTTTGTTGTCTTGAGCATACTTAATAGCCTCGGCTATGTTTAATCCATTGGGGTTGTAATAAGCTCCAGAAATATCAGAAATAGCTACAATTGTAACCCCTTGCATTTCCAATAATTTTGCAGAAATACTGCCTACATTTCCAAATCCCTGAACGGCACAAGTACTCTTAGATGGGTTCATTTTTAATTTAGCCATCGCACTACGTGCAGAAACCATTACACCTCTACCTGTTGCTTCTACTCTGCCTAAAGACCCACCCAAAACTAACGGTTTGCCTGTTACCACCGCTGGTGATGCTGTGCCTGCAAGTTTGGAGTATTCATCCATAATCCAAGCCATAGTTTGTGGGTTTGTGCCCATATCTGGTGCTGGAATATCTCTTTCTGGGCCAAAAACATCTCGCATTGCAAGTGTAAAGCTACGTGTAAGTCTTTCAAGTTCACCTTCAGACATTTTACGAGGATCACAAGTAATCCCTCCTTTACCACCTCCATAAGGAATTCCAACCACTGCACATTTCCATGTCATCCAAGCGGCAAGTGCTTTAACCTCATCTAAGTTTACACCCAAAGAGTATCTAATGCCGCCCTTACTAGGTCCTAGTTTTGACGAATGTACAACTCTATAACCTTGAAAAACCTCAATTTTTCCGTCATCCATAGTTACAGGTAAACTAACAATAACAGCTTTTTCTGGAGATTTTAGAGCGTTGTAAGTAGATTCATCTAAGCCTAATATTTGAGCGGCTTCGTTAAATCTTTCCATCATAGACTCTAGTGGATTCAATTCATCCATAAGAGGAGCTGGTTCTTTAAACTTTAAAGTCATTTATGTAAGATAAATTTTGATAAGTGGGGCAAATGTATTTATTCTGTATTATGCTGTAGCACACCCTCCTGTATTTTTACTTAGAATAGCGTTATTATTACCAAATATGGTATTGCAGAAAGTAAAATTGAATCTAACCTGTCTAAAATACCTCCGTGTCCCGGAATTAAGTTTCCGCTATCTTTAATTCCCAGCTTTCGTTTCAAATAGGACTCCACAAAATCTCCATAGGTTCCAAAAAATACCAAAACAAATGCCAATAAAATAGCGTTTGCCTCAAGCTGAAGCCAGTATTTGTTAAGGAAAAACATCATAACAATAGTCAATATTCCTCCTCCTAATGTCCCTTCAATGGTCTTCTTGGGTGATACTTTAGGAAATATTGGAGTTTTACCAATTAGCTTTCCTACGGAATATGCCATAGAATCATAAAACCAAATACAGATTAAAAAAAACAAAAGTGTGTTTACATTATTGCCTGGATATTGTGTGTACCACAATGCCAATGCTGCCAAAGGGAGCCATATGTAAACAACAGCGGCAAAGTAATTTACTGTACCTCTCTTTTTAAAACTATAGTATAGTATTACAACACAAACTAGTTGGATTAAAAAAGCAACCACAAACTCTATTTTACCCAAATCTCTGGCCCCAAACAAGCCTAAATAAACAATAATGCCTCCAAAAATTATAGGATTAAAGTACTTGTTCTGATTTCCTTCTTTGTTAGCTAACCGTGCAATTTCGTTTAAACCTAAAAAAGATAAAAAACTCATTAATATAACTAGCCAAGGATTGCCAAAAACCACAGCAAGCATCATTATTGCTACATACAATCCTCCAAATAATATCCTTAAAGTAAAATTATTCATAAAAATTAATAGTCTTTGTGTTTGAGTTTTTATTGATGTAATAAAACAAACCAATTACTATAATTGTAATAATGGCTAAACTTAGTGTTGGTAGTGAAGGTGAACTGTTTACCACTTCCTCATAACCTCCATCTTTCATGTAAAATAACTGAAAAACTACAACTGCATTGTTGAGGAAATGGGCAGCTATTGCTGTCCAAATACTGCCGGTCCAATAAACAGCATAACCAAAAACAACGCCTAAAAACGCAATTGGAATTGCTTTAAGAAACTGCATATGAATAAGACTAAAAATAACCGCAGTAACAATAATTGCGACGTGCATGTTCTTGAATATTCCATTAAAAACATTCATTAAAAAACCCCTAAAGAACAACTCTTCCGCTATTGCAGGAAGTAAGGCCATAAACAATAAACTTGTTAGCAATCCAAAGATTGATTTATTGCCCATCATTGCTTCATATGCTTTGTTGTTTGCATCTTCATTGGCCATTAAGCTATTATATAAATCCGTAAATTGACTAAAATCTATTAGCTTGTTTAGCTCTAATAAAGGACCCATTAACGGTAAACATAAAAACACAAATAATATAGAAAGACCGAACCATTTTAAGTTTTTTGGTGAATAAAGAAGTAGATAGCCTCTAACATCAGCTTTAACTAGTATAGCAATTAAAATTCCTGCAAGAATTAGAGGTAAAGAAGATGAGAGAAATACAAATATCTTTAAAGCTTCAGGACTGTTTTTAAAGAATCCAATAAAACCCCCGCCTCCTGTAAGCTCTTTTAAGTCTATGCCAAATCCTAGTGCTGCAAGAAAACTTAAAGAACTTACACATATAATAAATAAGCCTATCCCAATTAATAAGTGAGAAATAGCTGATATTCTGGTAGGCCTTAACTTAAGAGAAGATGGGCTATTTTTGCCATCATTAAATTCTTCCATACTATAATAATCTGGCAAATATGGTGAAAATAGGTAACATAGAGGTAGGCGAGTTTCCACTTATACTTGCACCTATGGAGGATGTAAGTGATCCACCATTTAGAGCATTATGCAAGGAAAATGGTGCAGACCTTATGTTTACTGAATTTATTTCTAGTGAAGGCTTAATTAGAGATGCCGTTAAAAGCACACAAAAACTCGATATTTTTGAGTACGAAAGACCTATTGGAATCCAAATTTTTGGTAACGAAATTTCCAGCATGCGGGAAGCAACTGAAATTGCTACTGCCGCAAATCCTGATATTATAGATATAAACTACGGCTGTCCAGTAAAAAAAGTAGCAGGGAAAGGTGCTGGAGCAGGCATCTTACAAGACATACCCAAAATGGTGGAAATGACGGCAGAAATAGTAAAGAGTACCCAACTACCAGTAACGGTTAAAACACGTTTGGGTTGGGATGATAAAACAAAATATATTAAAGAAGTTGCTGAAAAACTGCAAGATGTTGGCATACAAGCTCTTAGTGTACATGGTAGAACCAGAAAACAGATGTACAAAGGAGTTGCTGACTGGACTTTAATAGGCGAAATTAAAGATAACCCTAGAATAGAAATTCCAATATTTGGTAATGGAGATATAGACTCAGCAGAAAAAGCTAGAGAGTATAAAGAAAGATATAATGTTGATGGCATAATGCTTGGCAGAGCATCTATTGGTTATCCTTGGATATTTAACGAGATTAAACACTTTTTAGCTACTGGTAAAAAACTCTCACCACCTACAATCCAACAAAGAGTGGATGTATGTAAACGTCATTTTGAGTTTTCATTAAAATGGAAAGGACCTGTTCTAGGTGTTGTTGAAATGAGGAGGCATTATTCAAATTATTTTAAGGGTATTCCTCATTTTAAAGAATTTCGAAGTCAGCTTGTTCAATCTATGGACCAACAAGAAATTATTTCGCTTTTAGACAAAATTGATGAGCTTTTTGCTCAGCATCAATTTACTTAAAAAACTCCCTTCAAGTGTTTTGCCAAAAACGCAAGGACAACTACAAAAAGTAGAAGGATAAAGATAAAACTTCTCCAAAACCCATGGCCCGTATTCTTAGAATTTCTTCCTATGAAGTAAGCTACTAATATGGCAACTACTAAATACAGGTATATCATAAATTATGAGCTAGATGTGCTCGCCACTTTTTTAAGAGCTCTTTACTTAATACCCTTGGGAATTTGTTTTGTGAACCCTCTTTACCGTTTTCTCTCATCCAGTTATAAAACGAACCTGAAGGCAATAGCTTAACGTTAATAGCTTTGAGAGCCGCCGACCTCTCCACTCTATAGTCGTCGTTTAAAACTTTAAGTGTCATATCCAACTTTACTTTAATCTCTTGAGCCTTTCCTCTAATTGCTTCATTATCACAAGAAATAAACCATTCATGTGCAAAGAAACCCTCGTACGGAATTCCACATACAGTAAACTCCTCAAAACTTGTATCATAGTCGTTTGCAACTATTTCAATAGCCCTATTCATATTGTCAACAGAAAGGTGCTCACCGCATAATGATAAAAAGTGCTTGGTGCGTCCTGTTATTTTAATTTCACACCTGTCTAAATTGGTAAACTTTATAGTGTCTCCAATTAAATATCTCCAAGCTCCAGAACACGTTGATATCAGTAAAGCATACTCTTCCTTATCATTAACCTCTGAAATAGTCAATGCTTTTGCTTGAGGAAGGAGTTCACCATTCTCAGAAAAATTATTACCATTAAAAGGAACAAACTCGAAATAAATTCCACTGCGTAACAGCAACCGCATACCTCCTTCACTATTTAATCTATTTTGGTATGCAATAAAACCTTCTGATGCTAAATAAGTTTCAAAATACATTATTGGCTTACCCATTAATGCATCCAAAGACTTTTTATATGGCGTTAAACTAACTCCGCCGTGTATATAGGCTTCAAAGTGTGGCCATAAATCATGAATATTATCCAAGCCATATTTGTCAATAATGTTTTCAAAAAGAAGCTTAATCCATGCAGGCACTCCAGCAACCATTCCAACATCCCAATCTTTAGCTTCTTCTGTTATTTTTTCAATTTTCTCTTGCCAATTCTTTTCTCTTCGTATTTGAATACCCGGCTTTGAAAGTCTCTGAAATAATATAGGAACTGAACCTGTAGTTATTCCGCTTAAATCTCCAGAATAATACATTCCGTTGTACTCTAACTCGGTGCTACCCCCAATCATTAGCCATTTTTTAGCAATGTGATCTTTGGGTACATCTGTTTGGGCAATGGACAAGACCTGCCTAATACTTGCTCTTTTAATTGTTTTGAGCATTTGGTCAGATACGGGTATGTACTTACTGCTGCCATCTGATGTTCCAGAACTTACAGCAAAATTTTTAATTTCTCCGGGCCAGGTAACATCAGGTTCGCCCATTTTACTTCTGGTCCACCAAGGAAGCATTTTAGAGTAATCTCCCATTTTAACAGATTGTTGATAATCACTTAAAAACGTGTTTGATTCTATAAGTTCACTAAAGTGGTGTTGCCTGCCAAAAGATGTGTATTCTGCTTTACTTAAAAGTTTCTTAAAGGTTTTTTTTTGGATTAACTCAGCCTCCTCAATATTAACTTTTGAGAAAACACCTCGTTTTTTGGCTTCTGTGAGTAATCTTTGCAGCAGTTGCATTAGAACAAAATTAATCCAATTAAAAATACATGAACGAAGAAAGTGAGTTGAGCGTAAAAGAGAAATGGTTTAAGATTAGAGAACTCATTCAAACGGTTTTTAATAAAACACCAGATTTAAGTGCTATTCTTTATATAATAGGAATGAGGGAGTTAGGTAAACCAAAAACTAAATTTTCCAAGGAAGAAAAGGTGCGATTGATGCACATTGCAACTTGCCGGGTATTAAGTACTTCTGGTCATTACAATCTTTTAGGAACCGATGAAAAAGATTGGCCAGTTTGGGAATTAGTAAGTAAGTTGCCCAATCAAGACATGCTTGAACAAGAGATGTATTTAAGGCATCACATAATTAATTATTTTGAGGAAGAGGAGTTAATCTAGCAAAAAGGTTTCTCTAAACCATTCTCCCGCATTTTCCACATAGCTTGCTAATAGAAAATTAGCGTTTTAACTTTGTCCAATTTTTAACATAAATGCCTAAAGATTCAAGCATAAAGCACGTATTAATTATTGGTAGCGGCCCTATAATTATTGGTCAAGCATGCGAATTTGACTACTCTGGTAGCCAATCTGCACAAAGTTTAAGAGAAGAAGGAATTACGGTTTCATTGATAAACTCTAATCCAGCAACAATTATGACAGATCCAAGTATGGCTGATCATATCTATCTGTTGCCTCTAACCACAGATAGCATTAGTAAAATTTTAAAAGAGCAAGACATCACACATGTTCTTCCAACAATGGGAGGGCAAACGGCTCTAAACTTAGCTATTGAAACAGATGAATTAGGCATTTGGGAAGAAAATAATGTTGAAATTATAGGGGTAGATATTGATGCTATTGAAAAAACGGAGAACAGAGATTTGTTCCGTTCTTTTATGCTTGAACTAGAAATTCCAATTGCAACTTCAAAAATTGCCAACTCATATCTAGAAGCTAAAGAAGTAGCTCAAGAAATTGGGTTTCCGCTAGTTATTAGGCCTTCTTTTACTTTAGGGGGTTATGGTGGCGGATTTGTTCACTCCAAAGACGAGTTTGATGAGGCAATTAAAAGAGGATTAGAAGCATCTCCAACGCACGAAGTATTAGTAGAGCAAGCAGTTTTAGGTTGGAAAGAATATGAACTTGAATTGTTAAGAGATTCTAATGATAACATCGCTGTTATATGTACTATAGAAAACTTTGATCCTATGGGCATCCATACTGGTGAAAGTATTACAGTTGCTCCCGCTATGACGTTAAGTGATACTTGTTTTCAAGAAATGCGTGATATGGCATTTAAGATGATGAGGGGTATGGGCAAATTTGCTGGTGGTTGCAATGTTCAATTTTCTGTAAACCCAGAGGATGAATCAATTATTGCCATTGAAATAAATCCAAGAGTATCAAGGTCTTCTGCTTTAGCCAGTAAAGCAACGGGTTACCCAATTGCAAATATTGCTGCTAAACTAGCCTTAGGATATCATTTAGATGAGTTAAAAAACCCTGTTACCAAAACCACTTCTGCGTTTTTTGAACCAGCTATTGATTATACCATAGTAAAAATTCCACGTTGGGATTTTAACAAGTTTAAAGGTGCTGATAGAACTTTAGGTTTGCAGATGAAATCTGTTGGAGAAGTAATGGCCATAGGAAGGAGTTTTCAAGAAGCATTACAAAAAGCTTGTCAATCGCTAGAATTAAAAAGACAAGGAATTGGAGCTGACGGATATGAGCTTAAAAAATTAGAGCCAATTATACACAGCTTAGAAAATCCAAGCTGGGATAGAATATTTCATATACGAGATGCAATGGCTTTAGGTGTTCCTATTACCTCTATCCAAAAAATAACAAAGATTGATAGATGGTTTTTAGAACAGATTTATGAAATAGTTAAAACCGAAAAAGAAGTTAAAAAATACACTTTAGAGAATATTGATGTTGAGGTTTTAAGAATTGCAAAGGAGAAAGGATTTTCTGATTCTCAAATAGCTCACTTGCTAGGAGGAGAAATAACGGATATGGATGTTTACGATAAGCGAACATATTTAGGCGTTAATAGAATATACAAAATGGTAGATACGTGTGCTGCTGAGTTTAGCTCGCCAACCAACTATCTTTATTCAAGCTTCGATGGAGAAAATGAAAGTGTTGTTTCAGACAAAAAGAAAATCTTAGTTATTGGTTCTGGACCAAATAGAATTGGACAAGGTATTGAGTTTGATTACAGTTGTGTGCACGGAATAAAAGCTGCTCAAGAACTGGGGTATGAAGCAATTATGATTAATTGTAACCCGGAAACCGTAAGTACCGATTTTAACACTGCTGACAAATTGTACTTTGAACCTATTTTCTGGGAACATCTTTGGGATGTTATTCAACTTGAAAAGCCGGAAGGTGTAATTGTTCAACTTGGAGGACAAACTGCTCTTAAACTTTCTGAAAGGTTAAGAAAACAAGGAATTAAAATTTTAGGTACATCTTTTGAAAATATGGATTTAGCTGAAGACCGTGGTTCTTTCTCTAATTTATTAAAAGAATTAGACATTCCATACCCTAGGTTTGGTGTGGCAGAAGATGCATATGAAGCTATTCAAGTTGCAAATAAAGTAGGTTACCCTGTACTGGTAAGACCTAGCTATGTTCTTGGTGGCCAAGGAATGAAGATTGTAATTAACGATGAAGACCTACAAGCTGCAGTTATTGAATTATTGGGAGATTTGCCTGGAAACAGAGTTTTAATTGACCACTTTTTAGATCGAGCAGAAGAAGCAGAAAGTGATAGTATATGCGATGGTGAAGATGTTGAAATTATAGGAGTAATGGAGCATATTGAACCAGCAGGAATCCACTCAGGGGATTCTTCTGCAGTACTGCCACCTTTCGATTTATCTGAAAACGTAATTAACAAAATTGAAGAATATTCTGCCAAAATTGCCAAAGCAATGAATGTGGTAGGCTTATTGAACATACAGTTTGCAGTGAAGGATGAAGAGGTTTATGTTATAGAGGCAAACCCAAGAGCAAGTAGAACTGTACCATTTATATGTAAGGCTTATAAAGTACCCTATGTAAACATCGCAACTAAAGTAATGTTAGGTGATAAAAAACTTAAGGACTTTGACATAAAGCCTGTTAAAAAAGGTTATGCTATTAAAAAACCAGTATTCTCATTCAATAAGTTTCCTAATGTAAATAAGGAGTTAGGTCCAGAAATGAAATCTACAGGCGAAGCTATATTGTTTGTTGACAGCATTAAAGACCCAATATTTAGGGACCTTTATAGTCAGAAATCAATGTTTTTAAGTAGATAATGTTTAAATATTTAGCTATAGGAATTCTTTTATTTTGGATATACAAAAGAGTATTTAGAATTAAAGAAGCTGTTAAGGAGGATTCTTCTAACAACAATAATCAACCAAACTCTAAAAAAGACAATCACGGAGGTGATTATGTTGATTATGAAGAGATAGAGTGATTAGCAAAACCACCAATAATTTTTACTCTTTTTTAGACTACTGTTTGCTAGAACCTTATTAATTTCTCTCTTGTCTTGTGGAGACGAAACTGCCAAAATAATTTGGTAATCGTTTAGAACTAAGGTTTTACAATCTTTTAGGTTTTTGTTGTAAATATCTACCCCTATTTTTTTATTATTATCGGTACACCAAACAAAATCCTGTTTATTTTCTAATAACAAATTAGCAATACGTTTCCCTTTTTTACCAGCACCCCAAAGCAATAATGGTTTCTTTTTGTCTCTATCTATTTCCATAAAGTATTTAACCTTTAAAGGATAATACGCCATTGGGAAATAAATAGGCAACTTTCTAGAAGTTCTGTTTTGGCTATCTCGCCATAAATGAACAACTTCTTTAACACAAACTACATCCATTTTTGCTTTGTAAACTCTAAAGCATAAATCATAGTCTTCTGGTAAAAAAGCAGAATCAAACCCACCAATAGATTCAAAGTCTTTTCTTTCCATTAACCAAGCTGGGCTGGGTATTGGACATTCCATATATACATCCTCCCAAAAACTTTTGCTGTCCATGAGATTGTTAATCCAACTCTCGTAATTTTTAAAGCCTAAACCAACCATCCATTCATCGCTAAAATATTTTACTTTACCGGTTACTACACATCCTTTTTTCCATTGATCCAATAGTGCTTTTAGCTTGTTTGTAGGCATTATGTCATCCGCATCCATTCTGTGGACATAATCGCCTTTACTATGATTGTAAGCTGTCTGTAAAGCGTTTGTTATGCCAGAGCCTTGATTTCTATACGTGCTAAAATTTGAATAAGCGTTTGAATATTCAAATAATGTTTCCGCGGAACCATCTGTGCTACTGTCGTCAACAGCTATAATTTCAAAATTTTGATATGATTGATTAAGAATAGAATCTAAACAAGATTTAAGGTAAATACCTGGGTTTTTTACTGGAATTAAGACGCTAATCAAAAGGACTTTAATTTGACGCAAGTTTATGAAACTATTTTAAGAAAAGAATTGTTCCTTTGCTTAAGGGACTGGGCAATTTGAAAAATTTACACCGATTACTTTTCCGGCTTTACCAAAACGTATAAGAACAGGCCTTAAAATCCAGACTTGTCGGTAATGACCTTGCTTTTGTGAGAGAACGTTGGAAGTTCGTGACGTCGAGGAGGCCAAAACCTATCATTTTTTGAAGTTTTTCAAAAAATTCTAGTCCCTTTTATTCTATAACCCCGCTACCAATTAATACGTCTTTAATGTACCAAGCGGCAAATTGCCCTTTTGCTACTGCTTTTTGTGCATCTTTAAAATGAACAATTATGCCTTCTTCTGTCCGTTCTAGCTGAGAAGAAAATAAAGGTTGTCTGTAGCGAATTCGCATTTCATATTCTCTTTTTTCTCCAACATACATTTTACTGATTTCATTTACCCAATGAATATCTTCATTTTTAATAAACAAACCCTTTCTAGATAAACCATTATGATTTTCTCCTTCACCAACATACACTGTATTGGTTTGGGTATTGGTTTGTATAATAAACAAAGGATTAACGTGCCCTCCTATATTTAGACCCCTTCTTTGGCCAACAGTGTAAAAATGAGCTCCATTGTGTGCTCCTAATATTTTTCCGTCTTCTTCAAAATAGACATATTCCTCTTCATCTTTCAACTCATTATTGTAGCCTTCCCAATGATTAAAAATCTCTACCACATTTCCCTTCTTTTCCTTTAATTGTTGTTTTAGGAAATCTGGCAATTTAACCTTACCGATAAAGCATAAGCCTTGCGAGTCTCTTTTATCTGCTGTAACTAAGTCTTGCTCTTTTGCTATTCTTCTTACCTCACTTTTTTCAAGTTCCCCTATTGGAAATAGGGCTTTTGATAATTGCTTTTGATTTATTTGACACAAGAAATAGCTTTGGTCTTTGTTGTTGTCTAAACCAGAAAGTAGCCTAAAGCCATTTTTATCTTCTTCTTTTCTACAATAATGACCAGTTGCCACAAAATCAGCTCCCAGTTTCTCTGCGTGTTTTAAAAATGTATCAAATTTTATTTCTCTATTACATAACACATCAGGATTCGGCGTTCTTCCGCTTTTATACTCATTAAACATGTATGATACAATTCGCTCATAATACTCCTTGCTCAAATCAATGGTATGAAATGGAAGGCCTAATTTATCAGCAACTAATAAAGCATCTTTGCTGTCTTCTTCCCAAGGGCACTCATCGCTTATCGTAAAATCAGTATCGTGCCAGTTTTTCATAAAAACGCCAATTACATCATGTCCTTGTTTTTGCAATAAATATGCCGCCACAGATGAGTCAACCCCACCAGATAAACCTACAACTATTCTTGCCATTTTTCTATTCTAATATCTTCAACCGGATATTGGTTGATTTGTTTTCGCTAACGATATTAAGTATATAAATACTTGGAGATATGTTCGGCATAGTAACTGTTCCGGTTTTTGTTACGCCATCAACTAAAACTTCACCCTTTAATGTTAATAATTTGTAAGTTAAAGGCTTTACTCCTTTTATTACTATGTTCTGGCCCGTTTTTACGGGATTAGGATAAACCACTAAAGAACCACTTAGCTCATCAATTCCTGCTTTAAAACTTAGATTAAATGTTTCAGACTTTTCGTCATTACTACACAAGTTTGTTGTTTTTAGTTTCACAGTATACTCTCCTTTATCCGGAAACATGTGTGTTGGGCTTTCTTCTGTTGAAGATTTACCATCACCAAAACTCCATTCAAAAGTTTCAGCATCTGTTGATGTGTTTGTAAAAACTATACTCGTTCCATCTGTTGTTCCATTAAACGTACTTTCAGTTGGTTTTACCACAAATAACTGCTCTGTAATAGCTGCACTTGTTGTACACTCATTTTTAGCTAATACGGAAATTTCAAAATTTCCATTCTCTGTCCAGTTTACTTTAATACTAGTATCGCTATTTGAGCCAACTATTGCTCCTCCTGAACTAACCGTCCACTCATAACTTTCAGCATTTTCTATAGGCTCAATTTTATATACCTCTTCTCCCAAACAAAAGCTATCTTTTAATTTAAAACTATTTGGCTGGTCTAAGGCGTTTACTTTTACTAAAACGGTTTTAGTTAATGTATCGTTCCCTATTAAATTGGATGTAATTAGTTTTATAACTTTGATTCCGGAGCTAGAATAAGCAACTGTGTGAGGACCCATGCTGTTTGCAGATGCAAGACTAGCACCATCTCCAAAGCTCCAAGTGTATGAAGTAACCGCACCAATAGTGTTATCTGTAAAGCTAACATTTGCTCCTGGACATGTTTCAGCATCACTTATTGTAAAATCGGTTTCAGGAGGTGTAAGAGTACACGCATTTGCACTTATAGATTGCATTGGAGAGGGACCACAAGGACTTGACGCTATACTTTTGCTTTTTACATAATTACCTCCTTCAATATCAGAAGCCACTAGGTCGGGCTTTCTTACTCCATTAGATAAAGAATAGTGCATTACTTTACTAGCATCTCTTACATGGCCTAGTTGGTGCCCATGACCTAATTCGTGTGTTGTTACACTTTGAAAATCATATTGATTTGAGTTGGGGCTGCTTGTTCCAAAATACCAATTGTAGGTACTATCAAACTCAATATCTAATTCTTTTACATACCAATTTATATTATTACCCCCGTTATAAAAGCACCCTGAGTATCTGCTATAGCAGACTCCCAATTTGCTGTCACCAAAATTTGTAAACCTTACAATGTTTACATTATCATTGGCAAGAGCGTCGATGCTAGTGTTGGTATCAATATCCCAGTTCATTTGTGTTTCACACCTCCACTCTTCTAAAGACCTTGTAAACGCCCCAACTGCCCCACTATTAGAAGCAAAGTTATTTGTCATTTGCCAAGAATATCCTCCGCTCGAATTGTCATTTACATGGTCTATTTTAAAGAACTGCGTATCATTTGAACTTAAAGGATATAGTATATTTGAATGGGCCCATTTAACAAAAAGGTCATCTGTAGATTTACCATTTTCTCCTAGTGTATTTGTTACTTCAACCACCCCGGTACCCGCTCTACTAGGTACTTTAATTTCTATTTTGCTGTTACTCCAAGACTGATAAGACCAATCAATAGGTGGATAATAAAACCTGCCATCACCAAAATTTGCGTCTTTAAATCCAACTTTTCCGTTTCCTCTTGCAAACCCAAAATTACTGCCATTAATGGTTAAAACTGTTTCTGTTCCAGAACTTAATGTATCAACGCTAAATGATGAAATAACTGGATTTGCTAATGCTTTAATTTTTTTATGAGATGCTTCTGCATCAAAATCCTCAACAATTTCAAAATTTTCCTTTGTAGTTGATTTTATCTCCTCATATAAATCGTTGTTTATAGACGTATAATTTTGTGCTCTGTCAAACGCTATTACATCTCTTAAATTATACTTTATAAAAGACTGAGTAGATGCTGTTGGCATAAATGCAGCAGATTGATTTTCTAGCTCTATTGGATTTTCCTTCAATAAAAAGACACCTGTTTCGTTTGGGTTCAGCTCCAATGATGGGTTTGCTATTACCATATCCAAGCCTACCGTACCTCCAAGCGTAATAAACCTAACCTCACCAGCAGTAATTGATCCTTTAAAAATTTTGTAGACCTCTACTGTATTAATGGTATAAATGTTCCCTTTATCTTTATTCCAAACTCCTTCTTTTGAAATAACCTTACCCTCTATCACCAATGTGCTTTTATTAATTCTCTTTTCTAAGCTCCATGGCTCAATAGCACATTGTGCAAATACTAAAACAGTGCTAAATTGAAGCACGATGAGGTAGATAAATTTTTTCATAAAATAATTAGGGTTTTAAAATTAGAATTAATATTTTGAACAAAGTTAAATAGAAACTAAGCGTACTGCAATTATTTGCAGACATTTGCACTGTTTTGAAATCAAAGATTAACGCTACAATTGGAATTTTAGGTGGTGGCCAACTCGGCAAAATGCTGTTTGAAGCAGGTTCGCCTTTAAATTTTAATTACCGATTTTTAGAAAAATCCTTGGATTGCCCCGCATCTCTAATTTGTAATAATCAAGTATTGGGCAGCTTATTGGACGATCAAAAAATAAGGGAATTAGCTAAGATTAGCGATGTGATTTCTTTTGAAATTGAACACGTTAATACCAACACATTAATAGACTTAGCAAAGAATGGAACTAAAGTAATACCCGATCCTCGTGTATTGGAAACCATTCAAGACAAAGGTTTACAAAAGTTGTTTTATAAAACAAATAATATAAACACACTACCTTTTGCAATTTGCTCAGCTGAAAACTTAGCAGAAGAGGTTGAAAAGTGGAAAGATGATAAATTTGTATTGAAACATAGAAAAGGGGGGTATGATGGCAAGGGAGTGCAGGTGTTAGATAAAATAGAATTTGGTGCTCTATTTAGAGAAGGAGATGATGGATTAAGGAGCGTTGATGGCTATGTTATTGAAAAGTATTTAACTCCAGTTACTGAAGTTTCGGTAATTGTATGTGTTTCACAAGATAAAGAAATAAATAGCTACGAACCTTGCGAAATGGTTTTTGATCCTAGCTCTAATCTAATGGACTATCTAATTTCTCCTTCAAGTTTAAATAATGATATTCAAAATAACTGCAAGGAATTAGCAACTATGGCTGTTAAACATTTTAATAGTGCTGGCCTCTTTGCCGTAGAGTTGTTTGTTGATACTAAGAACAATGTATATGTAAATGAAATTGCTCCAAGGCCGCACAATAGTGGGCACCATAGTATTGAGTCTTGTATAACTTCTCAATACGAACAATTAAATAGAATACTATTAGGATTGCCTTTGGGAGATACCAAGCTTATTTGCCCTGCAATTACTTGCAATATCGTTGGTCCTAAAGATGTAAATGGAGAATATTATATAGACAACATAGATGAAATTATGTCAATTTCGGGCGTCTATATTCATATGTATGGCAAAAAATCAACTTCACCATTTAGAAAACTTGGACATTTTACTGTTATTTCTGAAACAAGGGATGAAGCAATACACAAAATGGATACAGTCAAAAAACTACTAAGTATAAAAAGCGTTTAATTTGAAATAAAAATGGCAGATGTATTAATTATTATGGGTTCCGACTCTGACCTTCCTGTTATGGCTGAAACGGCCAAATTTCTTGAAGAGATAAATATTCCTTTTAAGCTAACCGTTGTATCTGCACATAGAACTGCAGACAGAATGTATGAATGTGCCAGAAACGCTGCTAGCGATGGCTACAAAGTAATAATTGCTGGTGCCGGCGGAGCAGCCCATTTACCCGGTATGGTAGCTTCATTAACAACGGTTCCCGTAATTGGTGTACCCATAAAATCTAGCAATATGAGTGGAATAGATTCTCTATATTCTATTGTACAAATGCCTCCAGGAATACCTGTTGCAACTATGGCAATAAATGGAGCTAAAAACGCCGGTATTTTTGCTGCCAAACTAATTGGTTCATTTAATGCAGAGGTGCAAACAAGAGTAGCTAAATACTCCAAAAACTTGGAAGCTCAAGTATTGCAGAAAGCTGAGAGATTAGAAGATATTGGTTTTAGGGAATACTTAAACACTAAATAATGCTGATTGTTAAAGACTGTTTAGTCTCAGAAGATATTGTTGAAAAGCAATTTAGTTGTGATGTGTTGGCTTGTAAAGGTGCATGTTGCATAGAAGGAGATGCAGGTGCCCCTTTAGAAAAAAACGAAGTGGAAAGCATTGAACTTAACCTAGACCGAATTAAAAAAGAAATGGATGATGATGGTCTGAAGACTTTAAAAAAAAGTGGATTTGTTGAAAACGACCCATTTGACCAAATGCTGGTTACTACCTGTAAGCCTAATAAAGAATGCGTGTTTGTTGTTGAAAAGGGTGGTATATTAAATTGTGCCATAGAAATTGCTAACACAAAGCAGGAATTTGGATTTCCAAAACCTGTAAGTTGCCATTTATACCCAATTAGAGTAGGTAAATACAGCGAATATTATGCACTTAATTATCATAAATGGAGTGTCTGTTCAGATGCTTGTAAAAAGGGGCAAACTGAAGGTGTCTATGTATATAAGTTTGCTAAGCTTGCATTGGAAAGAAAGTTTGGTAAAGAATGGTATGAATCTCTTGAAAGTGCTGTGAAAGAATATCTTAATAAATAGATTCTCCTTTGAAAGAAACTAATTTTCCTTTAAAAAAGTTTTTCGGCAAACTAAAGTACCATTGGAGTTCCATTCTTCGTAAATGCCATCCATTTTATCATTAATATAATTAACATTCACGCATTTCTGACCATTGGGCCAGTATTTGAGTGCTCTCCCGTTAAGGCAACCTTTATTGTATAAGCAAACTTCTTTTATTTCGCCAGAATGGAAATACGATTTAAATAAGCCGTGTTGATGACCATTGCAATAATTTATTTCTTGTAAAACACCATCTTTTTCTTTCTTAAGAACCCCACTAAATGGTTCATTGCCAAGATATAAAAAATTATCCTTTTTTTCCAATTGATCTTTTATTTCATCACAAAATTGGGTCAATGGTCATTTTCAGGGGCCTTGAAATAACAACTTTTACATAAAATGTCAAAATTTATCCATATTTAAATAAAAGTGTACAATAAAAAAGGGCTCCAAATGGAGCCCTTTTAGTTACGTTTTATTATCAATTAACTGCACCCTGTAGTTGTACCACAGTTTGTGCATAAGTGGCAAGTGCCGTTTCTTATTAATGCCAAACTTCCGCAGTTTGTACAAGGTAAAGCATCTTGAGATGTACCTTTCATTTGTTGAGAATTACTTTGAGCAACCTTTGCAGATTTATCTTCTGTAACTGCTGTTGGCTTGGGTTGAATTGCTTGGGAAGCAGGTTCAATCTTAGTGATTTTTGGTGCTAAATTTTCCTCTACTTTTTCCGTTGGTTTAACATGAACTAAATCGTTTCTATTTAAATACTCAAAACCAAGTAGCCTAAAGATATAATCAATAATAGAAGTAGAGTTTTTAATGTTTGGATGACCTTCTACCATTCCACTAGGTTCAAACCTTGTAAAGGTGAATTTGCTTACATATTCGTCCAAAGGTACACCATACTGCAGTCCTATTGATACAGCAATTGAAAAGCAATTCATTAAGCTTCTAAATGTAGCACCTTCTCTGTGCATATCAATAAAGATCTCACCTAATGTACCATCGTTATATTCTCCTGTTCTAACAAACAGTGTCTGTCCACCAACTTTTGCTTTTTGAGTAAATCCTCTACGTTTCCAAGGCAATCTCTTACGTTCCACTATACTAGATAACTGTCTCATAAACTCAGTTCCTTTTGAGTTATCTAATATGTTTTGAGCAGCCTCTAAAACTTGTTCTTGAGTAAGCTCCTCTAAACTCAAATTAGCTGCTGTTCCAATAGCGTCTTCAACAGCAGAGATTTTCTCTTCATCAGCTTCTTCCACATCAGATTTATTTGAAAGTGGTTGGGATAATTTAGATCCATCTCTATATAGAGCATTTGCTTTTGTACCAAGTTCCCAACTTAGTTGGTAACAAGATTTAATGTCCTCAACTGTTGCTTCGTTAGGTAAATTTATTGTTTTAGAAATAGCTCCAGATAAAAACGGTTGAGCTGCTGCCATCATTTTTATATGACCATGTGCATGAATAAATCTTTCTCCTTTTTCACCACATCTGTTTGCACAATCAAAAACAGGTAAATGTTCATCCCTTAAATATGGTGCACCTTCTACCGTCATTGTTCCGCATACATAATCGTTTGCTTCTACAATTTCTTTTTTGCTATACCCTAATGCTCTGAGTAAACTAAAACCTTCTTTATTGTATTGCTCTGGAGTAAATCCAATGCGTTGCATTGCATCTTCCCCCAATACCCAATGATTAAACACAAAACTTATTTCAAATGCTGAAGCTAGTCCACCTTCAATTTTTTCTATATCTTCTTCGTTAAATCCTTTAGACCTAAGCGTGCGATGATTAATAGATGGAGCACCTTCTAATGTTGCATAACCTTTAGCGTAATTAACAATTGCAGATATTTCCTCCACTGAATAACCTAATTTTTCCAAAGCAGGCGGTACAGATTGATTTACAATCTTAAAGTACCCTCCTCCAGAAAGTTTTTTAAACTTAACTAGAGCAAAATCTGGTTCAATACCTGTGGTATCACAATCCATCACTAAACCAATGGTTCCTGTTGGAGCAATTACTGTTGTTTGTGCATTTCTATAACCATATTTCTCCCCCCATTGTACAGCCTTGTCCCAGGCACCAGTGGCTGAACCAAGTAAATACTCTGGACAATATGCTGGATCTATTCCTACAGGTTTTATGCTTAATCCATCATATTCGTCAAGATTATAAGCAGCATATCTGTGATTTTTCATCACTCTAAGCATATGCTTTTTGTTTTTCTTATACTGATCAAAAGCACCCATAAAGCTTGCCATCTCTGCAGACGTAGCGTAGGACGTTCCCGTTAAAATAGCTGTTATAGCACCTCCAATAGCTGTTGCCTCGTCACTATCGTAAGGAATGCCACTTACCATAAGTACAGAACCTAAGTTGGCATAGCCTAATCCTAAGGTTCTGTACTGGTAAGATAGTTTAGCAACCTCTTTACTAGGGAACTGTGCCATTAATACCGAAACTTCTAAAACAACAGTCCATAGTCTAGAGGCATACTCAATTGCTTCTACATCAAACTTGCTCGTTTTTTCATCAAAATATTTTCTAAGATTTAATGATGCAAGGTTGCACGCAGTATTATCTAAAAACATATACTCAGAACAAGGGTTAGATGCGTTTATCTGTCCTCCTTCTGGGCAAGTGTGCCATTCATTTATTGTAGTATCATACTGTACTCCAGGGTCTGCACAAGCCCACGCAGCGAAAGAAATATCATCCCAAACTTTATTAGCTGGAACACTGCTCAATGGTTTGCCAGAAGTTCTAGAAATTAAATCCCACTCTCCATCATTCTTTAATGCTTCAAAGAATTTGTTTGGTATACGTACAGAGTTATTTGAGTTTTGGCCAGAAACTGTTGCATACGCTTCTCCTTCATATGAAGAATCATATCCACCGTCAATTAAAGCTTTTACTTTTTTCTCTTCGTCTTTTTTCCAGTTTATAAAGTCTATTATTTCCGGATGGTCCAGATCAAGACACACCATTTTTGCTGCTCGTCTTGTAGTACCTCCCGACTTAATAGCTCCTGCTGCTCTATCGCCAATTTTAAGGAAACTCATAAGCCCACTTGAGTTACCTCCTCCACTTAATTTTTCATTTGCTCCTCTAATAGAAGAAAAGTTTGTACCCACACCAGAACCATACTTAAATATGCGAGCTTCCCTTACCCATAAATCCATAATCCCGCCTTCGTTTACCAAATCATCATCAACAGATAAAATAAAACAGGCGTGTGGTTGCGGTCTTTCGTATGCTGAAGTTGATTTTCTTACGTTTCCCGTATCGTGATCTGCATAATAATGACCTTGTGGCTTACCGGTAATTCCATATGTATTATGAAGTCCAGTATTAAACCATTGTGGACTATTAGGGGCGGCCATTTGCCCTAAAATGCTAAAAACTAATTCATCATAAAACACTTGAGCGTCTTTCTTCGATGCAAAGTATCCATATTCTTCTCCCCATATTTTCCAACAATCAGCCAATCTATGTGCAACTTGCTTTACAGATGTCTCAGAACCTGTTGTACCATCTTCTAAAGGCACCCCTGCCTTTCTAAAATACTTCTGAGCTAAAATGTCCGTAGCTACTTGCGACCAATCTTTAGGAACTTCTACGTTTTCCATTTTAAAGACATCATCTCCTGCTGGATTTTTAATCACAGAGGTTCGATATTCATACTCATATTGATCTATTGGGGAAGTGGAATCTTTAGTGTTAAATCTTTTAAATTTAAGGGCGTTTTTGTTATACTTTGGCTTTTGGCTCATTACCTGTTTTTGATGGTTTAAATTCAGTTTAGTTATCTAGTCACTATAAAAATTTATAGTGAGTTTTGGTCAAAAATACGTTCACCCACAGTTCCAAAAAAAGTGCCGTTTTCCACACATGCACATTAAAATTTTTCAATTGACTTATTTTTAAGAGATTTGCGGTGTTGATAACATAAAATTAGAGCCTGTAACTCTAAGTTGGTTACCTCAAATAAGAACAAATACATAGCTTTGTTCACAAAATTCAGACTATTAGCATCTTACAAAACATATCGCAAAACAGCTTTAACGGAAACAAAATGTTAGCCGTTCTTGTTGACCCTGATAAATCTTCTGACAATCAGTTAGAAAAATTAATAAACAATGCTAGTTTTAAAAATGTAGATTTTATTTTTGTAGGAGGCAGTTTAGTAACAAATGGCAACATGAATAACTGTTTGTTAAGTCTTAGAAACCTAACTCAAAAACCTCTAGTAATTTTTCCGGGTAGTCCAAATCAAATTGACAAAAATGCAGATGCAATTTTATTGCTTTCTCTTATTAGTGGCAGAAATGCTGATATGTTAATTGGCAGACATGTAGAGTCGGCATTTAAACTCAAAGAGTCTGGATTAGAAGTATTATCTACTGGCTATATACTAATTGATGGTGGCAGAACCACTACTGTTTCTTATATCAGTGGCACCGTGCCAATACCTCAAGATAAGCCCGGCATAGCTGCTTCTACCGCATTAGCCGGTTCTTTGCTCGGTAATAAGTTAATATATTTGGATTGCGGAAGCGGAGCAGATAAATATGCTTCTCCAGCAATAGTTAGTTCTGTTAAAAAACATTCAAACGCCCCAGTAATCGTAGGCGGAGGTATAAAATCTAAAGAAGGTGCTGCAGAAGTTTATGCCTCAGGAGCAGATGTAATTGTAGTAGGAAATAAACTAGAAGAAAATCCAAAATTTTTAGAAGAGCTTGTTGCTGTAAAAGAACAATTCAATAACTTTAAAATTGTTTAAGCAGATTGCAACTCAAATACTGTGATCTCTGGATAAAAACCCACTCTTCCGGGGTAACCCAAATACCCAAAACCTCTGTTCACATACAAATATTGACCATTTTCTTCATATAAGTCTGCCCATTCAGGATATTGATATTTAACAGGACTCCATCTATAATATTTCGAGTCAATTCCAAATTGCATACCGTGAGTATGGCCAGCAAACATTGCATCTATTGAGGGGTAATCTTTTAAAACTTCAGCACGCCAATGGCTAGGGTCATGGGATAGAAGTAATTTGTTTTCTACTTTTTCAACTCCCTTAAATGCTTTGCTTAAACTCCCATATTTTGGAAACCTAGCATGTGAACTCCAGTTTTCTATACCTAAAACAGCAAGGCTTTCTCCGTCCTTTTCAATTATCTTACTTTCATTCATTAACAAGTTCCAGCCCATATCTGAATGATGTTGCATTAGGTTGACCAAGTTTTGTTCTTTGCTTATTCCTTGTTTGTTTGGCCACTGAACATAATCACCATAATCATGATTGCCCAATACTGAGTAAACTCCATATTTTGCCTTTAACTTGCCAAAAACATCCTTAAAGTTTAAAAATTCGTCTGCAGTATTATTAACCAAGTCTCCCGTAAAAAAAATTGCATCTGGCTCTTGATCCATAATTTTCTGTATACCCTGTGTAACTGCACTTTTACTCCAAAAACTACCAGAATGAATATCCGATATCTGAACTATTTTAAAACCATTAAAGGCCTCTGGTAAGTTTTTAAGCTTTAAAGATTTATTAAATACTTTATAGTTGTGAGCTCCTTTGGCAATTCCATATACCAAGCTTCCAAAAAGCGCACCCGCAAACATTGCTCCTGAGGTAACAATAAATTCGCTTCTTGAAATTGTTTTTGATGTTGGAGCCTTCAAAATTGTGTTGCTTGATAATTTAACTAATCGAACTAAGTCATCTATCAACATGAAAACTAACCAAAACAATTTTGCTATAAAAATGCCAAATAAAATGGTTGTGCACCACATAACAAGTTTACTTTGAGACGGACCACGTTCAATAAATGCAGACCCCAAAACAACGGCAAGTAACGTTAATGGTATGGCCCAATATAAAATATTAAAAAATAATGAGTAGTTTGGTATCCATTTCTTAACCAAGAGCTTAAAGCCTTGAAAGACATAGAAATCTATGGCAAAAAAAATGATTAAAAAAATGGAAAATACGATGACACGCTGCATTGACTAATGATAACAACTTCGATATTGATTTGTTTTTTTGTATATTGACGATACAATTGATAGAATTACTTATTATTTCGCTAAACTTTTAACCTTCAAGAACGTTCAAATAAGTAGAACTTAATGAGTATAGAAAAACAGATAAAACAAAAAGCATTTAAATCTGAGTCTGAAAAAGCTCTTGTGAACATTAATTTTACACAAAGTTATTTTTCTAGCCTTATGAATGGTTCGCTAAAAAATTTCAATGTCTCTATGCAGCAGTTTAATGTTTTGAGAATACTAAAAGGGCAATATCCAAAACCTGTTTCTGTAAATGATATTACAGACAGAATGCTAGATAAGATGTCAAATGCTTCTAGACTAGTTGAAAAACTAAGACAGAAAGGTTATGTTGAACGAGCAAAATGCTCTTATGACAAACGACAGGTAGATGTTTCAATTACATCTTTAGGCATAGAAATGTTGGACAAACTAACCGAAATTGTAAGCGAGATAATAGATGACCATAATCACCTAAGTGATGAAGAGTTTATTACGCTAAATAATCTATTAGACAAATTAAGAAAAGAATAAGCTATTCTTTTACTTTAACACTAGCCTTAACCATATGGGCAACGCTAAAATATCCCAATCCGCCATTACTGATGTTATTTGTTGGGTTTGCTGGTGGTGGATCAAACGGCGACCCAGACCTGCTTTGTTGTGCACTTAAGTCAATTAAATATTGATAATACATTGGACTTAAATTGAATTGCTCGATTCTAATCTCATCTCCCACTTCTAAAATAAAAGGAAAAGGACGAGGCACAATTCCCTTGTCAATATCTTTAGTTGGATTAATGGGGTCAATTTGTTTGTTAAGATAAGAAACGTCCCCAAATTCATCATTTTCAATTAGGTTACCAAAACCTTCTTGAAATGTGTCATTCTTATAAACTCTCCATAAATAACTATCCCCCTTATAATCGTTTTCCAAACCTTTAATAAACACATAATATCCTTCTTGTATAAAACCGTTTCCATCTGGTAAATAATACGTCTCTATGATATCAATCGGAAATCCATTTGCAAGTTGTTCTGCAGCTATATGTTCTTTGCCATTGTAAATTACTCTTAAAGTATAGGTTTCACCTATTGCACATTCCATTGAGTCTGCAGAAAAAAACCAACCACTATCTTGATGCGTTAATTGAGTGATTGTACCATTACCTTCTGTTATTGTAACTGCTGCCTCTTTAATGTTTGAGTAGCTATTCTGGTTGAAATACTTTTGAGATGTAGACAGTTTTACCTTCCATAGGTCCTTTACATTTGTTATTTGAGCTTCAACAACAAGCCTATCTTCTTCTGATGGTATATCCAATTCCACTATTTTTTCGCAAGCATTAAAAAAAAGAGTTGCTGCAGAAAGGTATAATAATATTCTATTCTTAATCATCTTTTAAAATTCAAAATTCCAGGTTATTGCAGGTATAATTTTAAACAGAGTTGTTTGAAATGCTGCAGTGTTTCCAATTGTTGCATTTGGAAACTTATCTAAATCTGTTTCTACAATTTCTCTAAAATATATAGCGTAAGGATTTTCTCTATTATAGAGATTGTAAACGCTAAAATTCCAATTACTTTTAAAGTTTTTATCTGGCTTTTCTTTTGATTTAACGGTTAAACCAAAATCAGCTCTATGATATACCGGTATCCTATAATTATTTCTCACATCTCCATAATTAGATTGCCATTCATCTTGGTAAAAGTATTTGCTTACAGGTGTAGTTAACGGTTGGCCTGATGACAATACAAACGAAGCGGTAGCCAACACTCTTTTACTAAACTTTTGAGTAAGGACTATGGACATATTGTGCCTTCTATCAAAATTGGCTACATACGGATTTCCTCCGCTAATACCTTCAATCTGCCTCATAGTTTTAGCCCAGGTATAGGAGATAAAGCCAGAAGTTTTTCCTTCAGTTTTTGCCACATAAAACTCTGCTCCATAAGCCCAGCCTTTACCCAAAAGCAACTCTCCGTCTAAATTTTGATTAAAAGCAATGGATGCATTGTCTCTGTAATCTATTTGATTTTTCATCCACTTATAATAAATTTCTGCAGATGTTTCTAAACCAATATCAAAGTTTTTAAATAAACCCACAGCAACTTGATCTGCTCTTTGAGGTTTAATGTTTAAGTTAGCACTAAACCATTGATCTGTTGGAAATGCTGAAGCCGTATTTGTGGCTTGTTGAATGTATTGAAAAGTTCTGTTATACGATGCTTTAATAGCCGTTGTTGTAGCAACATTATAGCTCAAAGATGCACGAGGTTCTACCCCTACATACGTGTTGTAAATTTCACCGTCGGCATATTTTGTGGTTATGGTTGAGTCAGCATAAGGTTTAAAGTCGTTTGGGTTTTTAAAATAGCGGTATTCTGTGCCACCTAAATTGCTGAATGTAGATAAACGGAACCCATACCTAACATTGAATCTTGGATTAAACCTATACTCATGATCAATATACAATCCACTTTCAAGAGCTTTTCTTTTTTCAATTTGAATTTCTGTGAAAAAATCTTCTGATTCTTCGTTCAAGGGTTTAAATAAGCCAGGGTTAAACCTGTGATGAATTACTTCACCTCCAAAATTTAATTTACTATCTGGATTTAAATAATTTGTCCAATCCGATTTTAAGTATACGTCCTTAATGGATTGGTCAAGGCCAAAACTAGCGTTTTCAGCAATCTTAATTTCAAAGCCATAATTAAAATCACTATACACTAAGGAGGTGTTAACAAACATTTTGTCGTTTATAAGATGGTTCCAGCGTAAAGTTCCTGTTGCGTTCCCCCAGTTTAAGGCAAATAACTCGCTTAAACCTAATACATCTCTACCAAAATATCCGCTCACATATAATCTGTCTTTATCGCTTAATTCATAGTTTGCTTTTAAGTTTAAATCATAAAAGTACAACTTACTTTCTTGAATAGATTCATCTGGTGCGAGAGGTAAAAAAACATCTGCATAGCTTCTTCTACCAGCAACCATAAAGCTACTTTTGTCTTTAACCAATGGACCTTCTAATGTTAACCTGCTTGAAATAGTGCCAATACCACCTATACCTGCGAAACGCTTTGCATTTCCGTCTCTCATTTTTATATCTACAATAGAAGATAATCTGCCGCCATACTTAGCCGGTATTCCTCCTTTGTAAACCTCGAGGTCTTTTACTGCATCTCCATTAAAAACACTAAAAAAACCTAATAAATGGCTTGCGTTATATACCGTTGCCTCATCCAGTAATATTAGATTTTGATCTTGAGAACCCCCTCTAACATTAAAGCCAGAGTTTCCTTCACCTGCTGACTGAATACCTGGCAAGAGTGTAATAGTTTTAAGAATGTCAACCTCGCCAAAAATTACAGGAATTTCCTTAATTTTTGCCGTCTCCATTTTAACAACACTTATCTTTTTGTTTTCTACCCTTCTTTCTAAAGCTTTAGCACTAACAACTGCTTGTTTTAATTCATTGCTGGAAACTTGCAACTCAACGTTTATTGTTCTGTTATTAGTTAAATTTATGTTTTTAGCAACATCCTTAAAACCTAAATATCTAAAAATTATGGTGTAGTTCCCTTCTTTAAGAGATAGAGAATAAAAGCCATACTCATTGGTAATTGCTCCGCCGCCGCCTTTAACAAAAACAGTTGCTCCAATCATTGTTTCTCCATTTGATGCGTCTTTAACCCTTCCGCTTATCGTGAAAGATTGAGCAAACACTACAAATGAAACTAATAGGAAAAAAACACTATAAAATATTCTCATTATGAATTAAGAGTTCAAACGTATGTTAAGCAAAAAGGTTTTAACCCAGGTGTTCGTTAATATTTGTGTAAAATAAGATGAAGACCAATACCGCTCATAATTGTTAAATTTTGATATTTGCGAATCTTATGGTTTATATACTGTTTGTGATTGGTTTTGTGGCACTTATAAAAGGGGCTGATGTTCTAGTAGCAGGTTCTGCATCCATTGCAAGGAAATTTAATGTTTCTGATGTAGTGATTGGTTTAACCATTGTATCTATGGGCACATCTATGCCAGAACTAATCGTAAACATATTAGCAAGTGCCTCTGGTTCGGCAGATATTGCTATTGGTAATGTTGTGGGTTCTAATATCTCTAATATTCTCTTAATTTTAGGTGTTGCTGCTATAATTTACCCATTATCTATTAAAAGCAGCACTGTGTTTTCTGAAATTCCTTATTCCATTATTGCACTTTTGCTGGTAGCTTTTACTGCCAATGCCACGTTCTTTCCAAATGAGGTTGTTTCTCAAATAAGTAGGATTGATGGAATAATATATATGTTGTTTTTTGCTTTGTTTATGGCGTACATAATAAAGTTAGCCAAAGAAGGAAGAGCAGAAATGTTTGAAGATGCACCTGAAGAATTAATGCCAATGGGTAAGTCTGTTTTATTTGTGGTTATAGGAATTTTAGGGTTGTTTTTTGGGGGTAAATGGGTGGTAGATGGGGCAAAGGAAATAGCTTCCGTTTTTGGTTTATCACAAAAACTAATAGGGTTAACTGTAGTTGCTATTGGTACTTCCTTGCCAGAACTCGTAACTTCGGCTGTTGCGGCATATAAAAAGAGTACAGATATAGCTATAGCCAATGTAATTGGTTCTAATATTTTTAATCTACTTTGGGTTTTAGGTATAAGTGCTATGATAAGACCAATGAATTTTGACCCAGCCATTAACACAGATATGCTGGTTTTATTGGTAGCTACTTGCCTCATTATTTTTAGTCTAATATCTGGTAAGTCCAAAAATCAACTGGGTAAACCAACTGGTGTTGTGTTTTTACTATCGTACATTGGTTATTTGGTTTTTCTTGTTTACAGAGGCTAATTCCTCTGCTAAATTCTTTAGTAGGTATTGTAAATCTTGTGAAGTTCATCAGGAGAGAGCTTGCTTAAAAATTTAAACTTTGGTGTTGTATGTTAAAGGCCAGGCCACTTTCATTCTCACGAGTTGTCTGCTTCCTATTATATTAAAGGTTTGAAAGAAAAAACAAAGACTTCTGAAATACTAAACTCTGTGTTTTAGTTATAGCTCCATTACAACTTTAAACACTGTTTCGCCAACAGCTTTTAAGCTTTTTTTATCTATGCTTTCCATATTGTCTTTATGGGTATGCCAAAACTCCCCAAATGTTCGGTTGTTTTTGCCATCATAATGGATAATATCGATAGTTGGTATGCCCGCTATTGTATTTATAAAATAATGATCATCTGTAACCGCAGTACCTTGATAGTTTGAAAAAACATCACCATAACCTAAGCCATGTGCTGTTCGCCAAACCTTTTGAACATACTTTTGGGCATATTGCCAAGAATGTAACTCAATAGAAAAGTTTGCATTTGCAGGGCCCACCATATCTAACAATATACCAAAGCGTGCAACATAGTTTTGTTTGTGCTTGTTTTTAGCCCAATATTGAGAACCTAAACACCATGTTTCTGGTCTTCCTTGTCTATCTCCCATGTCTTCCGCATCAAAGAAAATAATGTCTACACCTGCATCTGGTCTTTGATCGCTTAATTGTCTTGCAACTTCTAATAGCACACCAACGCCACTTGCTCCGTCATTTGCTCCATCTGCAGGTGTTGTAGGGTTTTGTGGATCTTCATCTGCTTGTGGGCGTGTATCCCAATGAGCACATAACAATATTCTCTTTGATTCATCTGGATTTATAGAGCCAATAATGTTGTTAATGTTTACGTTTTGTCCCTTGTAATCCTTGGCATTTCCTTTTTGTATGAAAGCTGTATCACAAAACTGAGCAAGCTTTGATTGTAGGTAATTTGCACACATTCCGTGAGACATGCTGCCAGGAACCCTTGGACCAAAATCCACTTGTTTTTGAACAAATTGATAAGCACTATCTTGGTTAAACTTAACCGTATATGATGCCTTTTGCTCTACAACTAGCTTTTCCTCTTCTCCTCCCTTTGGTTCTTTACAACCTCCAAATGCTAAAAATGGTATAGCAATAACTAGTAGTTTTTTCATTACTTAATTTTATAAGAACTTCCTTCTTTAGAATCCATTATTTCAATACCTGCTGCATTTAAGTCATCTCTAATTTTATCTGCAGTAGCCCAATCTTTATTAGATTTTGCATTAGATCTTATGTCCAAAACCAGTTGCATAACTGCATCCATTTTTTCTGTATTTCCCTCGCTTTCTTCTTTTAATCCAAGTATATCAAACACAAATGTGTTAAATGTGCTTTCTAAAATAACTTTGTCTTCAGAAGTGATTTTAAGTTTTTTAGCATCAATTTCATTTATCCATTTTGCGGCTTCAAACAAAGTTGCCACAACCTGGGGAGTGCCAATGTCTTCCCCTATTTGAACGTACAATTTGTCTTTCCAAGTATTTACATCTATATCAGAAGATTTTGAGCTTGGTAAGTTTTCAAGTTTATGTGTCGCATTCATCAAACGCTTAAACCCTTTCTCGGCTGCTTGTAATGCCTCATTACTAAAATCTAGCGTACTTCTATAATGAGCTTGCAAAAGAAAGAACCTCAATGTCATTGGACTATATGCCCGTTCTAATAAGTTGTGGTTTCCTATAAAAAGTTCTTTTATTAAAACACCATTACTGAGGCTTTTGGCCATTTTTTGACCATTAATAGTAATCATATTGTTGTGTATCCAATAATTCACTGGTGACTTATGATTACAAACTGTACTTTGTGCTATTTCACTTTCATGATGAGGAAATAATAAATCCATTCCGCCTGCGTGAATATCAAATTGATCTCCTAAGTACTTCCTGCCCATTGCAGAACACTCTAAGTGCCATCCGGGAAAACCGGCACTCCAAGGGCTGTTCCATCTCATTAAATGTTCAGGTGCAGCTTTTTTCCAAAGTGCAAAATCATTTGGATTTCTTTTCTCTTCTTGCCCCTCTAGGTTTCTTCTATCTTCTCCAGCTCCGGCAATTAAGTCTTCTATTTTCCTTCCACTTAGTTTACCATAATCATTGCTTTCTGCATATTTTAGTACATCAAAATATACGGAGCCATTGCTCTCATAACCAAAGCCCTCAGCAATGATTTCTTCAATCATTTCAATTTGCTCTAATATATGACCAGAAGCTCTTGGCTCTATGCTTGGTGGTAGTACATTCATTTGAGATAATGCGTCGTGATACGCGTTGGTATAAACCTGAACAACCTCCATTGGTTCAATAACATTAAGCTTTGCTATCTTGCCTATTTTGTCTTCACCTTCATCGCCATCTCCAACCAAATGTCCAACATCCGTAATGTTTCTTACATATCTTACTTTATAGTCTTTATGTGTTAAATATCTAAAAAGAACATCCATCATTACGGCACCTCTACTGTGTCCCAAATGTGGGTCTCCATATACTGTAGGACCACACAAATACATCCCAACAAATGGGGGATTTATCGGTTTGAAATCTTCCAGTTTTTTAGTTAATGTATTGTATAGTTTTAGTCCTGTCGACATAGCCTACAAAAATACAGATGGTTTACCTATTTGTAGTATTTTACTTTGTCTCGCCAATCTCCTCTTCTTCCTTTCGGGATGTGGACTTCACTATGTAAACTTCCAACATAAAAAATACCGAGACATTTTTCATTCTCTTTTAACTTTAAAAACTCTTTAAAAACCTCGCCTCCTGTATATTCTGGTGTGCTCCAATAACCTCCATATTGGTTTGAGTTACTTAAATACAACCACATGTTTTGAACCGCCATTGCAACCGCAGCAATTTCTTCAAATTCCGGCAATAGCCCTTTATTCCGGTTTAAACAAACCGCTATTATGTGGCTAACCTGGGTTTTACGTTCTTCTATCTTATCTATTTTAATGGGTTTAAATTTATCTGCAGGCAATTCTTTAATGTAGCATTTTTTATAAAGGTCTAACACGTTTTTTTTGCATTGCCAGCATACACCTTAAACCTCCAAGGTTCTGTGTTTTTGTGGTTGGGTGCCCAGTTTGCAAGTTCAAGCATCTTGTCAATTACATTCTCAGGAACTTGTTGTCCATTAAACATCTTAGGGTAAATTGTTCTTCGGTTTTTAACTGCTTTTTGAAGTATTATATCATCCATGTTTATTAGACTATAAGTAAACAATTTTATAATTATATCGTTCTATTATTAGATTTGTTCTATAATCTATAAAAGATAATTAATTATGTCATTCGAATTACCAAGTTTACCATATGCACACGATGCACTAGAACCACATATTGATACAAAAACTATGGAGATACACTATGGAAAGCATCATAATGGGTACACCAACAATTTAAATAATGCAATTGCTGGAACAGATTTAGAAGGTAAAAGCATTGAAGATATTTTAGCAAATATGGACATGTCTAACAATGCTGTTAGAAATAATTGTGGTGGTTATTTTAACCATTGCATGTTTTGGGAAGTAATGAGCCCTAATGGTGGAGGAACTCCGATCGGAGAATTAGGAGAGGCTATTGATAGAGATTTCGGAAGTTTTGATGCATTCAAAGATGCTTTTTCTAAGGCTGCTGCAACTAGATTTGGCAGTGGATGGGCTTGGCTTTGCGTAAATGAAGGCAAGCTAGAAGTTTGTTCTTCTGCCAACCAAGATAATCCACTAATGCCAGGTATTGGATGTGGAGGAACACCAATAATGGGCATTGATGTATGGGAACACGCATACTATCTTAATTATCAAAACAGAAGACCAGAATACATTAATGCATTCTTTAATGTTTTAAATTGGGATGAGGTCTCTAAAAGGTTTGCTGCTTCCAAGTAATTCTTGAAACAATAAAGTTTTTAAAGCCCTGTTTTTTAAATAAAGCAGGGCTTTTTGCTTTTCTATACTTTAAGCATTCTATTTTTGTAACCATGAACATCTTAAAGTGGTTGGGATATTTTATTCTTTTGGGTCTTTTTATTTGGTTTGTTTTTTTTAGAAACTATAGTTTCAATCAAGCATCAAAACAAACTATTGATCAAGAAATAGAAAATTTAGAAAACAACGATATTGATGAACCCATTTTAGGTGACGATACTTCTTTTGTTGACGAGGTTGATAATGCTGAAGAAGAGTTTTCGGAAAATGACAATAACTCGGAAAGCACCAATATTGATTTAAACAAAAAGTACCTAATAGTAGTTGGAAGTTTTGGTAACATTAAAAACGCAGAAAGATTATTAAACCGTGTTAAAATGAACGGTAATAATGGTACAATTAAAAATATTAACGGACTAAATAGAGTTATTACCGCATCTACAAACGACGAAGGCGATGCTAAAAACCTTAAAGAACATTTTACAAATATTTTTAAGGAAAGAGCCTTTATTCTAGAGAATTAAAACTGAGTACTTAAAGTAAATCTTAAGCCACTAAAGGCTGGTTCTAATCTGCAAATACCTCCTGTACAATTCACACCTTCTACCTGCTTAACGTATGCTGCTGTAAAAGAGGTTGTTTTTACATTATACTTTACGAATAAACTTGGATAATGTAAAACTTGATTCGCTAAAGTGGGGTTAATTTCTCTTACTGGCTCCGTGTTAACCATATCACTAATAGCGACAGAAAATTTAGGTGAACTATTCCATTCTAATATTCCGTGGTAAAAACTACCCAAATCTTGTTCTGTTTGTAAATATTGAGACTCAAACCTGATGCTGTTTTTTCTATTAATCTTGTACGTTACCTCTACAAAAGGGGTAATAGTTTCCACATTATCATACTTGCTGGCATCTTTACCCTCATAAATAGGTTGGTTATAAATAACACTTTGTACACCTACTTTTCCTTTCCACTTCTTATTTATTTTTCGCTCTGCTTTTATGTATTTTTCGCTAAACAGCTGGTTACCATCGAGTGTTTTAATGTCAGAATAATTTGCTTGAAAACTTGTTTTTTTATTCAATGAATAAATAATTTCTGCCTGATATGCCTGTTCTCCAAGAAACTGAGCAGCCGCTTGATAACGAGCTAGCATTCTGTAACTTGCTTGTCTAGAAAAAGAGGGTTGGTAAGAAACAATTCCGTTTAACAAACTAACGTAAGGCGATACTGTTAATGGAAAGTTTTCTATTCTTCTATATTGAGCATTTACTCCTATACCTCCCTTTTTATCTTTACCAAGTTTTCTTTTTGAATAACTAACTCCTCCTAAAAAAATAGAACCATCAGAAGAAAACAGATTGCCAACGTTGTCTCTAATTGCCTCATTTGTCTTATAGTTATACTCCGCATTTATTCCAAAATCTTGCCAATTTAAATCAAAATAGGCGTTAGCACCATACACATTGTATTTTGGTAAAAACCTATCTTCCAAAGGCATTGCATTGATTTCTGTTACAAGAGCAGACATTGATGCTTCATCTAATGTTCTGTTAATTCCTGAAACACCAAAATTTAAAAATGTACCATCTTCAAAACTAATCCCCTTTTCTAGATTTATGCCTTTTATTATTTGAGGGGAAGAACCAAATCTGTTGTCTTGAAATCCTTTTTGTTTTCCGGTAAAAGCTTTAGCAACTAGGTTTTCTGAAATATTATATTTTACTCTAACTCCCTCGATTGCATAATCAATTCCAATTAACCTGTTTTCATACGCTCTAAAAAGCATACCAGACCCAAACTGATCATAAAAAGAACCTGCAGTAATTTCCAAATCACCTACACTCTTTTTTATCTGCCAAAAACCTAAACCTTGCCCTGTAAAAGCACCAGAGGGGTTTAATAAGTTGCTGTTGTTAAATAAATCATATCTCGCTCCAAAGTGAAAACCTTTGATATCATAGTTTAAAAACAACCAAGACTCTGAAGAACTTATTTGCCTACCATATTGCGGCGATGCAGCTTCGGTTGCTCCAATCAACGAATCTTTTAGAAATACAGAAAAATTAGTTTGAAAATTTCCACTTAAAATTCCTTTTTCTTGGGCAGAAGTAAATTCAAAACTTAAAATTACGACAAACAGGAACAAGACGTGTTTTTTCATATTTAGGTTGTAAATGTAAATATTTCTGTATTTACACACTATTTTACTTTTTTTTGAACTGTGAATGTAACTCAACTGGTTTCTGAAATAAAAAAGAAAAAAAGTTTCTTATGCGTTGGATTAGATACTGATGTAAATAAATTACCTGCCCATTTGCCAAAAAACCAAGAAGGTATTTTGGAGTTTAATAAAAACATAATTAAAGCAACAAAAGAATACGCTGTAGCGTACAAAATAAACACTGCTTTTTATGAGCATATGGGAAGTGTTGGTTGGCAAATATTAGAAAAAACTAGAGCCATGCTTCCTAATACAGCATTGTCTATTGCAGATGCTAAACGCGGTGACATTGGCAACACCAGTACTATGTATGCAAAAGCTTTCTTTGAAAACATGGATTTTGATTCTTTAACTGTAGCTCCCTATATGGGGTTTGATAGCGTTGAGCCGTTTTTAAAGTTTGAAAATAAAATAACCATTGTATTGGGCCTTACATCTAATAAGGGTAGTTTAGATTTTCAAACGAATGAACGTTATAATCCACCGCTTTATCAAACGGTACTTGAACGCGTTTCTTCTTGGGGAAGTCCCGAGAACTTAATGTTTGTTATAGGTGCCACTAAAGCAAAATCTTTGCAAAAAATAAGAGAAATAGTTCCAAATCACTTTTTACTAATACCTGGGGTTGGTGCCCAAGGAGGCAGTGCTGTAGAGGTTTGCGAAAATGGTATAAACTCTATTGGTGGATTGTTAATTAACTCATCCAGAGGCATAATTTATGCATCTAATAAAGAAGATTATGCAGAAGTTGCTGGTTTAGAAGCTAAAAAAATAGCTCAACAAACCTCACAATTTACACTTAACCTATGATAACCAATTTTAATGAAGATTTTCTACAGTTTATTTGGGAACAACAACTGTTTAATAAATCTGATTTAAAAACTACGGATGGTGAACCAATATCCATAATTAAACCAGGTTTTCTAAACAGAAATAGCGGACCAGATTTCGAAAATTGTGAAATAAAAATTGGCAATACCACTTTATTTGGGGCTATTGAAATTCACTTAGAAGCAAAGGACTGGAAACTACACGCTCATCAAGAAAACGAAGCGTATAACACGGTTATACTACATGTTTGTTTAAAAGCTAAGGTAGATGCTCAAAGAAAAGACGGAACTATAATTCCAAACCTTGAACTTAAAGATAGACTTAATCGCTCCTCTTTAAATAACTATAAACTACTTTTTGAAAACAAGCAATTTATCCCTTGTGAGAATCAAATTACCAACGTTAAAAATATTCTCGTTAATAGCTGGTTAGAAAGGTTAATCGTTGATAGGCTAGAACAAAGATGTGCTGTTTTTGAATCTTTCCTCCAAGCAACAAACAACTGGAATCAAACCTTTTACATTGCCTTAGTTCGAGCTTTTGGAATGCCAATTAATACTTTGGGTTTTGAAGAGATTGCTGCCGAATTACCTGCTGATATAATTTTAAAACATTCCGACAATTTATTTCAACTTGAAGCTCTGTTTTTTGGGGTTAGCGGTTTGCTTAAAGATGATTTTGACAGCACTTACTACAATGCACTGCAGAAAGAGTATAGCTTCTTAAGCAAAAAGTATAAACTAAAATCAATCTCTTGTATACTTAAATTTGGCAAGATGAGACCAATGAGTTTGCCACATGTTAAGATAGCACAGTTAGCAGCATTGTTTCGCAAAAACCCAAATCTTTCAAGCAAAGTATTACGTCTTCCAAGGTTGCCAGATTTACAAAATTTATTCGACTTTGACACTTCAGAATATTGGTTAACTCATTATAATTTTGCCAAATCTTCTAAGCAAAGGTCTAAAAAGATGTCAAAAAATGCAGTTGAATTGCTACTTCTTAACGCCATAATACCTTTCGCCTTTTATTATGAAAAAGTCAAGTTAAAAAGTGGTTCAACCCATGCCTTAGATTATCTTTTAAATTTGTCAAGTGAAAAGAATTCTATTATTGACAAATGGAAATCTGTAGGTATTGATAGCGGTAACGCTCTAAATTCTCAAGCTTTATTACATTTGTATAAATCGTATTGCAGTAAAAAGCTATGCTTACAGTGCAATATTGGTAGAACATTGTTGTTAAGAGATTAAATGGAAAAATTAAAAACCTTTATAGAAAAAAACGCATTTGGTGTTTGCACTTATTTGGGTGAAAAGTTGAGCATTAACTCTAGTACTATTAGACTTTACTTTATTTATGTTTCTTTTATTACTTTCGGCAGCCCTGTTATACTTTACTTCATTCTTGCCTTTTGGTTAAATATTAAGAAACATGTTTTAGAACACAATCATTCTGTTTGGGATTTATAGAGGTGTACTATTTCCTGTTCATGTGCATGCTTAAGCGTTAATAAACGTTAAGACTCCTTATCCTACTTTTGAACTATGTCACAGCAGATAATGATGTTTAGAACAACGAAAGGGTACCAACAAAATCATAAAACGACTGAACTTACTTGTAAAAATTGTAACTCTCTTTTTTTAGCAAACAGAAAAACTGCAAAGTTTTGTAGTAGCTCTTGTCGTTCTCAGTTTTGGATGACCAAAAATGATAAAAAAGTTATAACTATAGCTGTTCCTGCGGATATTGATGATGCATATTTAGAAAAAATTAAAAATATGCTAATTAACTATAAATCCAAATCTGATAGTGCAGATCAGTCTGCTTTGCATACTTATCACGAAGAAAGATTTGCAACAGAAAAGGAATTAAGAGCTTTTATGGCTCAAGCTGGTTTTTCAGATTATAAAGTACCAAAACATGATTTAGGGATATACTATGATAAAGGCCTAACTATAAGAAAAAATGAAAGCGGTTGGGAAGTAAAAATTGCCAGCTAACTTTTATTCAAAAATTAGATCTACATCATCAGTAAGAGGATGTGCTTGACAAGTTAGAATATATCCCATTTCTATTTCTGTGTCGCTTAATCCTTCTCTTTCATCCATACTAGCCCTCCCAGTTCTTAATCTTGCCCTGCAAGTAGTGCAAACACCCACAGTACAACTATAAGGAGGATCTAATCCTGCATCTTGAGCGGCTATTAATATAGTCTCTTCCGGTTTTACGGTAATTTCCTTTTGACTTCCAAAAACTTCAACTTGCACTTTACGCTCAACTCTTTCATCACTAAAGTCTTCTGGATTATCTCCATCACTTGTTGCAGTATCTTCAGTGCTTTTTACAACAGCAGTAAAGTATTCAACTGAAATGTTTTCGCCTCTTACTCCTGTTGCTTTTAATCCATTCTCAACAATTTGCATCATTACACTAGGTCCACAAGTATAATATTGAGCTGTTGGATAGTTAAGTCCTAATTCCTGTCTAATTAATTCAGAAACTTGTGCTTCAGTTACAAATCCTTTAAAACCTCCCCAATCCGCTGGTGGATTGTCTAAGCTATAAAAAACTTTAAAATTACTATTAGCATCTTCAAGGGCTTTCAATTCTTCTTTAAAAATGATGCTCTCCTCGTCTCTATTAGCATAAAACAAAAAGCATTGGCTGTTGGATTCTAAAAGTAAAGAAGTCTTTATAATACTTATTAAGGGCGTTATTCCGCTTCCGCCTCCAAAAAGAAAATAATTATTACTTGCCGCTGAGTTTGGCTCTAAAACAAATTTACCCATTGGTGGCATTACATCTAATACATCACCTTCTTTAAGTTCTGTATTTAAGTATGTGCTCATTCTGCCATTTTCAACTTGCTTTACAGCAATCGTTGGGTTTGCATTGGTAACTGGGCTAGAACAAACAGAATATGATCTACGTACCTCTTCTCCGTTTATAACAATGGCAAATGTTAAATACTGACCCGCTTTATAAGTAAATTCGTTAGCCAAGTTACTAGGAACATCAAGCGTAATACTAACAGCGTCTGCTGTTTCTCTGTTTATTTTTGATACTGATATTGAATAAAATCCTGCTGGCATGGTTTTATTTTGTTAATTTTTCTAAAATTTCTATAGCATTCGTTGCTGCTCCCTTTCTTAAATTGTCTGCTACAATCCACAAATTTACAGTGTTGGGTTGAGATTCGTCTAATCTTATTCTGCCTACCATTACCTCATCTTTATTCATAGCCTGTAATGGCATCGGGTATTGTTTGTTTGCAACATCATCTACTACTACTACACCTTCTGTTTGGGATAATAATGTTTTAATATCCTTAATGTCAATTGGCTTTTTAAACTCAGCATTAACAGACTCTGAATGACCACCAACAACTGGCACTCGAACTGCTGTTGCAGTAATTCCGATGTTTGGAGTGTTTAATATTTTACGCGTTTCGTGTACCAACTTCATTTCTTCCTTGGTGTAATCATTTTCTAAAAAGACGTCGCAATGCGGAATACAATTTTTATCAATAGGATAATTATAAACCATGTTTTCCGAAGACCCCTTTTTACGTTCGTCTTCCATCTGTACTACAGCAGCTTTACCTGTTCCTGTAATAGATTGATACGTTGAGATTACTACCCTTTTAAGTTCGTATTTTCTATGTAACGGAGCTAGAGCCATTACTAGTTGAATGGTAGAGCAATTTGGGTTGGCAATTATTTTTTTATCTGGAGTTACAGCATTGAGGTTAATTTGTGGAACCACCAATGGGCAATCTTTATTCATTCTCCAAGCAGAAGAGTTATCAATTACAATGATGTTCTTGGCAGCAAATTTTGGTGCCCATTCTTTTGATATACTTCCACCCGCTGAAAAAAGAGCAAAATCTAAATCTTTTTCTAATACTTTTTCTAAAGTGGTTGTTTTAAACTTTCTTCCTGAGTACGCTATTTCAGTTCCTTCTGAACTTGCACTAGCAACTGGATATAACTTGTCTATTCTTAAATTGTGTTCCTCTAGCACTTGCAACATGGTTCTACCCACCATTCCTGTTGCACCAACTATAGCTAACTTCATATTATTTCTGGAATTGGGCTGTGCAAGTTTAGTTTGCGACTGCTCAGCTCAGCTTGTTTTCTTATACCATCTACAAGCTCTTTCATCTGATGGAGATAAATAGACTGAAATCCATCCGATAAAGCCGTTTCTGGTTCATTATGAACCTCTATCATTAAGCCATCTGCTCCTGCAGCAATTGCTGCTAAAGACATTGGCTTAACCAAACTTCTTTTTCCTGTACCTTGACTAGGATCTGCTAGCACAGGCAGGTGGCTCAACTCCTTTACTAAGGGGATAGCGGCAATATCCATAGTGTTTCTTACGGTGGTATCAAAGGTTCTAATTCCTCTTTCACATAAGATAACCTTCTCGTTACCGCCAAGTAAAATATATTCGGCAGCCATCAACCATTCGTGCACCGTAGAAGACATCCCTCTTTTAAGTAATACAGGTTTGTCTAACTTTCCAAGTTCTTTTAGAAACTGGTAGTTTTTCATGTTTCTAGAACCCACTTGAAGAACATCTGCAAATGGATAAACTTCTTCTATTAACGAGGTGTCTAATACTTCAGTAACTACTTTTAAATTGTATTTTATAGATGTGTTTCGTAAAATCTTAAGACCATCTTTTTTTAAGCCTTGAAATGCATACGGTGATGTTCTTGGTTTATACGCTCCACCTCGCATAAACTTTATGCCTAAGTTAGATATTCCTTGAGCTATTTCGTCTAACTGATCTTCTGATTCTACAGCACAAGGGCCGGCAATTAAACACAGTTCGGAGTTGCCAATGGATAAATCACCCACAGGCACAATGGTTCTTTCTTTTTGATTATGTCGAGAGACTAGTTTAAAACCTGACATTGATGCAAATTAAACAGATAGTTCTTAATTGAGTTTGGTATATGATACAGAAACTTTAAAACCTTCGCCCAGAGGGTCTGAGTTTATTACTCCCCTTGTTGGTGATGCAGGATAGTCAGAAGGTAGTGAAATGTAAAAACCTCTAAAGTTGTTTTCTCCTGTTTCAATATAATCGTCTACTAATTTTTGCAAATAGCGGTTAAAGTGAAATTCATATTTGTTTTCAGAGGGCTCATATTCACCGCCATAGTTTGTATAGCCTAACCACCCGTTTGGAGGAAATGCATCATCAATGAAATCTATTATAGCGGCATTTCTGGCGTCTTGAGCACTAGGAACAAGTAATAACAATCTACTTGGTGCTGAAAACTCAGAACTAATGGTGCTAACATCCAACCCAAATTCAACTTTTGCTTCGTTAATGACTACCTTATCTCCGCGTTCAATAAATTTCTCAAGATCTGCGATGTCAACTTTTACTTTAGCACCGGTTAATGACTGAACATACGTTTTTACATAACTACCGCTACCCGTTTTTTGAGTAACAATATCAGCCGACTGATTAACAATTTCAAATAAATTGATCCTTTCAGATTCTGGATCCAACGAAAATTCTGAAGACTCTGATCCATTAAAAAATAATTGCAGTTTGGAGTCTGGATTTCTTGCTTCAACCCCAAAAACAATACCTGAACCACTGGTTGGAATCTTTGGCACCAAAACAATGCCTTTTAAATATTGAAGAAACTCATCTTTTGACGAATAAACAGAAGCGGCTTGATCCAGCATTTCTTGTCCAAAACTATTGTCTAATTTAAACCTTAGTTCCGGAGCTTCCAATGTGCTATCTCCACTTGTAACAACCCATATGCTATCAAAAAAAGAAATAGTTCCATTGTATGTCCCAATTTTACTGCCTAATGTTGGCGTAAAGTTAGAATAGTACTTGTCTTCGGTTACTAAATCATCATCAAGCTTATACGCTTCAATTTCAATGCTTGCGTTTTGATCTCCAGACAATAAAACCTGTTCAACACCTTCAATAATTTGTGCTTTATCAAACTTTAAAGAAAGCACAACAGAGTCTATTATTTTCCCCGCATAATCTTCTCCAAGTTCGTCAATTAGTGGTTGTATTATTAAACTTGCTCTGCTCGATCCAAAAATTGGGTCGTTAAGGGCCCCTAAAATATTGGTGCTTAAAGAGTCGATTCTTAAAGAGTCTTCTTCTATAGATCTAGCCATAATAAGATCAAAAGTCTCTGTTTCAGAATCAATTGAGCCTCCATCTGGCCTAAGACTTACCCCAATATCGCTAGACTCTTTTTTACAAGCCGAAATTATAAGCAAAAAGAAAAGGGGTAGCAACCCCTTAATTCTTCTGTTTTTTAATTTTTCTATCACTTTTTTTAATTTCCAGATAATAGTGAATTATAAAAATTCAAGTAATTGTCTGCAAGCTCATCATTAGTATGATCAAGTATTGGTTTGCTAAAAGTGTTTAGCTCTTCTTCTACTTCTGGGTTTATGTCTTCACATTTAACAACCGCATCTGCATGTTTTATGCCTCCCATGTGTAAACTTGTACAATCAGCCTTAGCAAATGGCTCCAACTCTTCATCTTCAATGTAATTTAAACTTGCTTTTCTCATAAAGTCAGAACCCAAGTCCTCGTTAAAATCATTCTCATAAACAGAGTAAACAATTTTAGCATTCTGCAAAACAGGCTCGTCTTTATACAGCGTTTTTAAATAAAGCGGGATTAGACTAGTCATCCAACCTTGACAATGTATTATGTCCGGATACCAACCCAGCTTTTTAACTGTTTCTAATGCTCCTTTACAAAAGAAAATTGTTCTTTCATCGTTGTCGCTAAAAAACTCTTCATTTTCGTCGCTATAAACAAATTTTCTGTGAAAGAAATCTTCATTGTCTAAGAAGTAAACTTGCATTTTTGTGTTTGGTATAGATGCCACCTTTATTGTCAATGGATTGTCATTGTCATCAATAGTTATGTTCATTCCAGATAAACGCACCACTTCGTGAAGTCTGTTTCTTCTCTCATTTATTACACCAAAGCGAGGAACTAGTATTCTAACTTCGTTGTCTTTTTCTTGAATTTTTTGTGGTAAGTATCGTGCTATTTCTGCTAATGGAGTGTCTCCATCTAAAAAGGGTCTCATTTCAGAAGAGATAAAAAGTATTTTTTTTCTTTCTTGTGTATTATCCATAGAACGTGTTAAAGTTATACAATTGCAAAGGTACCACCATATTAGGTGATATTTGTAAAATAAAAGTCTTGTATTTAAAGTATTTTTTTTGTATATGCATATAATAAAATCTGCCCAAAAACTGTCTCACTATTTATCTGTTTTACGTATTGAAATCGAAAATGTTACAGTTGGATTTACACCAACCATGGGTGCTCTGCATGTGGGGCACATATCTCTTATAAACGCTAGTGTTGAAAATAACGACATAACGATATGTAGTATTTTCGTCAATCCCACTCAATTTGGCGATCAAAATGATTTAGACAAGTACCCGAAACCCATAGAAAAAGACATTGCTCTGTTGATAGAAAACAAGTGCGACATCTTGTTTTTGCCTAGTTATGAGGATGTTTATCCAAAAGAGTATGAGCAAAAAGAATTTGATTTGGCGGGTTTAGATTTTAAAATTGAAGGAGCTAGTAGGCCTGGTCATTTTCAAGGAGTAAGCAACGTAATATCGCGGTTTTTTGAAATTATTGAACCGACTAATGCTTACTTTGGACAAAAAGATTATCAGCAAACTGTTGTTGTTAAAAGGCTAATTAAAATTCTTAAATTGCCGGTAATATTAAATGTAGAACCCATTAAACGAGAGCCGCATGGTTTAGCTATGAGCTCTAGAAATATTCGATTGTCAGAAAAAGGTAGAAAAAATGCAGCTTTTATAAATGAAGCCTTAAAGCAATTAAAAGAAGATGTTCCTTCTTTAGGTATAACTGCTGCAGTAACCAAGGCTAAACAGTTTATTTCTGCCCAAAAAGGAGCAAGAGTTGACTACCTCCTTGCTGTAGACACAACAACCTTAGACAGTGTAGATAAGTATAAGGGAAAAGGGCAAACGGCAGTTGTTACGGTTGTTGAATATGAGGGTGTTCGACTATTAGATAACATTATTCTATAAAACCGATAATTTTTATTGGTAGAAAATATTTTCGAACTACCTTTGCAGCCAACATCGCGGGATGGAGCAGTGGTAGCTCGTCGGGCTCATAACCCGAAGGTCATAGGTTCGAGTCCTATTCCCGCAACAAAAAACATAAAGTCTCGCTTAACGGCGGGACTTTTTTTTACCTTAAATGTTTGTAGTATATTGTCTTTATTCTCCTTCGTTCAATAAAATCTACATTGATTTTACCGCTAACCTTATTGCTCGTTTTCATTCTCATAACTCTTTAGGTAAGACAGGTTTTACAAAAAATTTTAGGCCTTGGATAGTTACTTATTTGGAGTTTCATAACGATAAGCCAATAGCTGTGAAACGTGAAAAAAAATTGAAATCTTCCAATGGAAGATCGTTCCTCCGCAACTATATTAAAAAACATTATTCCTAATGCATATCGGGCTCATATCCGCTGGCTAGCGGACATAGGTTCGAGTCCTATTCCCGCAACAAAAAACATAAAGTCTCGCTTATCGGCGGGTCTTTTTTGTGTTAAAAAAACAAAACTCAAATAATAACTTGTTGAATTTTGATTATTATTGACGAGTTAAAAAGTAAATTATATGAAAAAAATAACGATAATCTTATTCCTCTTTTTAGGTTTTACATTTACGAATACGGGGTGTAAAGACAAAAGTGATATTGCTGATATTATCAAAATGATTAAGAAGCAAAAAGACTCAGAAAAAGATAAGGACGAAAACTGGGATAAAGATAAAGAGCGGGATAAGGATAAAGAAAAAGACAAAAATAAAGATAGAAAAAAAGACAAGGACAAGGATAGAGGAGGAGATAAAGATCGTGATAAGGACAAGGATGACGACAAAGATGACGAGGACGATGATAAAAACGATCGAAAAGGAAACGGCGGATAATTGCCCTTTTTTATAAAACATTTAAACCCGGCTAGCTTTTAGTTGGGTTTTTTTATGCCCTAAACTATAACTAAAGAACTACATCAACAATTAGATTTAACCGAACTTCTATGTTGTTGTTTACATTTATAAAACCCATTACTTTTTGTGGCGGGTTTACACTAAGGATTGTCATCTTTAGTTTTTTGTTTCCTTTTAATCTTATTTGGTTAAGCTTGTTTTTTGATACCGCTATGCCGTTATGTGTGCTAACTTGATGTTAACTCTCTTAACGTTACGTTAAATTTTATTTTAATTCCTTCTCCCGTTGTCATTGCCCCAAACATAGCTGTTGGTGGCGAAATGCCAAATGATGTCGTTTTTAAGCTTTTTGCTCCGTAAAATTTAAACTTCCCATTTCCTAGCGGTTTTGCTGTTGCTGTAACGTTTACGTTTTTTGTTACTCCCGCTATTGTTAAGTTTCCATTGGTAGAAACAATGTAGTTCGTTCCTGATTTTTTAATGGAATTAACCCTTATAAGCTTGTAATATATTTTTGGATGTTTTTTAGCTTTTAATGCGGTCCACGTTTTATCATCAATTATGGAACCTTTTGTGCTTTTTATTCCTTTTACAGGAATCTCTAATCGCAGGTTGGTTATTTTTTAAGTTCTGTGCCTTCTGCTTCAATTTTACCGTTTACCTTTATGTTGTTGGTTGTATAAACCCAATCGTGCACACTAGATGTTCCCTCTATTTTTAAAGAGCCCGTAGATAAAGAGAAATTGTTTTGGCCAACAATTAGCAGCCCTGTTGTTAATAATAAACCAATGGTTAAAATGTAATTTCTCATATCTGTTTCCTTTTATTGAATTTCAAAGTTATTGACAGTTTAAATTCATTTTTTTTATTAATAATCACTTTGAGTTGTGATTTTTATCATACTTTTTACAACATCATTTACACGCAGATATAACAAAAAATACATTCTCATTTCTTAATTGTTTAATTTTTTGGCTATATTTTAATCTTAATTAAAGATAATTTTATTGTCAAAAAACATTGTACATATGGACCTAGATACGTTTTACGTTTCGGTAGAGCGATTACAAGATAATAGGCTGATTGATAAGCCCGTTTTGTTGGGGGGCACTGGAGATCGTGGTGTTGTTGCCAGTTGTAGTTACGAGGCTAGGCGGTTTGGTGTACACTCTGGCATGAGCATGAAAATGGCTCGGCAGCTTTGCCCTGAAGGAGTTGTAGTAAAAGGAGAAGCGGGTGTTTACAGTAAATACTCTAAAGTGGTTACAGAAATTTTAAAAGAAGATGTACCGCTTATAGAAAAAAGCAGTATAGATGAGTTTTATATAGACTTAACCGGAATGGATAAGTTTTTTGGTTGTTACAAATTGGCCAGTAGCTTAAGAGACCGCGTCATAAAAGAAACGGGTTTGCCTATATCTTTTGGAATGTCTATAAACAAAACCGTATCTAAAATAGCTACAGGTGAAGCAAAACCGAACAACCAAATTAAAATAAACTTTGGAGAAGAAAAACCGTTTTTGGCCCCCTTGTCTGTAGGTAAAATACCCATGGTTGGAAAAAAAACAGCTTTTCTTTTAAACCGCATGGGAGTTCAAAAAATATATACCATACAGGATATGCCTTTAGAGCTTATGGAAAAGGCCTTTGGTAAAAACGGTAAAATGATGTGGCAAAAAGCCAACGGCATAGACCACTCCCCCATTATTCCTTATCACGAAAAAAAATCGATTAGCACAGAGCGTACTTTTATGAAAGACACCATTGATGTGTTAGGGCTAAAAAACATAGTAATTGCCATGGTAGAACAACTTGCTTATGAGCTAAGGCGAGGCCAAAAAGTGTGTTCTTGTATTAGTATTAAGGTTAGATATAGCGATTTTCAAACCATAAATAAACAAAAACGGATTCCTTATACGGCTGCAGACCACACCCTAATAAAATATGCCTGCGAAATTTTTGATGTACTCTATAGTAGAAGAATTAGGGTGCGTTTGGTTGGTGTGCGAATGAGTGATTTAGCTGGAGGCGGACACCAAATAGACTTGTTTAATGATGATGACCGCGTTTTAAACCTTTACCAAGCTATGGATAAAATGAAAAATCGCTATGGCCAAAATGCTGTTAGGCGTAGCGTTGCTATGGATGTAAACGGGTTGGGCAGGGGAAATCCCTTTAGCGGAGAACCCAACGCTGTACCCGCTCACAGAAATGCGTAGTTTCTATCATTAACACACCCTTGCATTATACGCTAAAAACATGTACCTAAACTGCCACACATATTATAGCTTTAAATATGGAGCTATGTCTCCAAAAGAATTGCTTTCTGAGGCAGAAAAACATGGTGCTACTCTTTTGGCTTTAACAGATATAAACTCTACTTCTGGCTCTTTGTATTATGCAATGGAAGCTCAGGCTAAAAACCGTGCTATTGTTTTAGGTGTAGATTTTAGGGTTGGTGCGGTGCAAAAATTTATAGCTCTAGCAACAAACAATCAAGGTTTTCAAAACATCAACTTTTTTCTATCCGCCATTTTAGCTAAAAAAGAAACGCTGTTAGATGATGCCCCAGCATTACCCAACACTTTAATTGTTTACCCTCTTAGCAACGCACCAAAAAGAAAACTAAAAACCAACGAATATGTTGGCATAAACCACCAAGAGCTCTTTAACTATAATCGCAAACTTCGGCACTTGTGGCCGGTTGAAAAATGTGTTGCTCTTAACACTGTTACTTTTCGCAACAAAAGAGATTTTAACGCACACCGTTTGTTAAGAGCTATAGATAACAACACCCTGCTGAGTAAACTGCAACCCAAAGAGCAGGGTGAGTTACACCAAGGTTTTTATACCAAGCCGCAACTTGCACAACTTTTTTCTACAAACCTTTACTTGTTAGCAAACACAGCAATACTTTTAGAGAGCTGCAACTTGTATTTTGATTTTAACGACAAGTCTAAAACCCAAAACAAAAAACTTTTTACCCAAAGCAAAAAGCAAGACTTGCTGCTACTTCGGCACCTTGTAAAAGAAGGAACAAAATATCGTTTTGGAAACAAAGTAAGTAACGCTGTTACTAAACGAATAGAAAAAGAGTTAGGTGTGATTGAACAATGCAACTTTGTTCCCTATTTTTTAATAAACCATAGCATTGTAACCTATGCTAAAAGCAAGGGCTACTTTTATGTTGGCAGAGGCAGCGGAGCCAATAGTTTAGTTGCATACCTTTTAAAAATCACAAATGTAGACCCTATAGAGCTCGACTTGTATTTTGAAAGGTTTATTAACCCCAGCAGAAAATCTCCACCAGATTTTGATATTGATTTTTCTTGGCGAGACCGAAACGATGTAACAAGGTACATTTTCGACACTTTTCCAAACACAGCATTAATGGGCAGTTTTGTTACCTTTCAGACTCGTTCTGTAATTAGAGAAATTGGCAAGGTGTTGGGGCTACCGGCAGAAGAAATAAAAAACATACAACGCACAAGAAATCACAGCTCTTTAGACCATGTTGCAAAGCTCTGTTTGCTATACAGCCATCACATTCACGGTTTTCCAAACCATTTAAGCATACACAGTAGCGGCATAATTATAACCGAAAAACCCATTCAGTATTTTGGGGCAACGAGTATGCCCCCAAAGGGTTTTCCTACAGCTCATTTTGACATGCACATTGCCGAAGATGCAGGCATATATAAGTACGATATTTTAGGACAACGCGGTTTGGGTAAAATTAAAGATGCTATTTCTATAGTTAAACAAAACCAGCCAAAAGCAGCGGGTTTTGATATAGACGACATTGATCGGTTTAAGAAGGACGAAAAAATAAAAGACCTATTAAGAAGGGCTGATGCCATTGGGTGTTTTTATGTTGAAAGCCCTGCAATGCGTGCTCTAATGAAAAAACTAGAAGTAGACGACTATAGGGGTTTAGTGGCGGCAAGTTCTATAATTAGACCGGGTGTTAGTAACAGCGGAATGATGGCAGAATATATAAAACGCCACCGCAGACCAGAAGCTCGTGCTGCAACACACCCCGTTTTAGGAAAAATATTACACGACACTTATGGGGTTATGGTATACCAAGAAGATGTGCTAAAAGTTGCCCACTATTTTGCTGGGTTAACTCTAGAAGAATCTGATATATTACGGCGAGGAATGAGTTGGAAGTTTAGGGAACGTACAGAGTTTTCTGAGGTTGAAAAACGGTTTTTTGAAAACTGTAATAAAAGAGGCTATAACAAAACCTTAACAACAGAAGTTTGGAAACAAATTGAAAGCTTTGCAAATTATGCCTTTGCAAAAGGCCACTCTGCCAGTTATGCTGTAGAGAGTTACCAAAGCTTGTTTCTTAAAGCCTACTTTCCGTTAGAATATATGGTAGCAACCATAAACAACTTTGGTGGATTTTATGCTACAGAACAATACATACAAGAAGCTCGGTTAAAAGGAGCTAATATAGAAGCTCCTTGTATAAACAACAGCGGGTTTGTTACCACCATCGCTCAAAAAACAATTTTTCTTGGTTTTCAGCATGTAAAAGGACTGGAAACCACCGTTGTTAAACATTTGCTTGAAGAACGCTCTGGTGTTGGTGCTTTTTTAAGCTTACAAGATTTTGTAAACCGAGTAAACATTAGTTTAGAAATGTCCATAATACTAATTAGGGTTAATGCTTTTAGGTTTACTGGAAAAACCAAAAATTGGTTGTTGTGGAAGGTTCATTTTTTACTTTCTAAAACCAAAAAGAGTTTTGCCCACCCCAAACTCTTTCAAGATAAAAAAAACACCAAATCTATTGAAATACCCAAACTTGAACCTGCAGATTTTGAAGATGCTTTTGATGAAATGGAATACCTGGGGTTTCCGTTGTGTTCTCCATTTAATTTAATTGAAGAAAACTTACTAAAACATAAAATAACCAGTGCTGATTTTAAGCACTATGTAAACAAAAACATATCCATTCTAGGCTATTTGGTACACACCAAAAGAACAAAAACCAAAGGCAAACACGAGACTGAAATGTCTTTTGGTACATTTATGGATATAGCGGGTGATTTTTTTGATAGCGTTAGTTTTCCGGAAATTCACAGAAGGTATAAGTGGCGTGGACTTGGCTGCTACTTGCTTCGCGGAAAAATAACATCTGACTTTGGACACCTAACCCTTGAAACACAATACATGGTTAAAGTGCCTTTTGATAAATTGGTTAAAGAACCATAAAAGACTTTTAATCCACCAAAACAAAGGCAGCCCATTTAAAGGGCTCTTCTGCATACTTTTTCTGCATTCTACATTGTGTGGTGTTAAAAGCTTCTCTAATGCTTACTCCTGTAAACCAAGTACTATAAAACAAATCCATAAACTCCACCGTTTCTGCATCTAGCACTTGCCACAAACTCATTATAATAGATTCTACTCCTGACATTTTAAATGCTCGCTGCAAACCATAAACACCCTCGTTACCGTCAATGTCTCCCAAACCTGTTTCACAAGCACTAAGCACTACAAGTTCTGTGTTTTTTAAATCTAAGTTGGAAATCTCAAGAGCTGTGAGTATCCCGTCTTCATCCCCGTATGGGTTGCTGCTGTGTAACCAAGTGTAGTTGCCACCAGCTAAAATTAAACCAGAACGCAATAGAGGATCATCTGCTTGTGTAAACTGTGTCTGATTGTCTCCAAGGCTGCGTTTGGTTTTTTCTCGATTTTCAAAAAAGAAACCGTGTGTAGCTATGTGCAACACGTTGGGGCTATTTCCGCTCAGATTCTTAAAACGTTCTTCTGTAGCTTTATTTCCACTGAGGGTATTGGTTTTTTTATTTTAACTTTCTGCCGAGTTTTTTATCTGCTATTTCCGACTTTGTGCCAGGCGGGTAGTTCCAGTTTTCTCCTCTGCTTCTGTTTGTAATGCTTCGTTTTAATTTTTCGTTTTCTAAATACGAATAAGCAACCTGTTGTTTTGGGTTTGAGTTTGTTGTATCGTAAGTGTAATCAATTCCGCCAACGAGCAGTATCTGTTCTGTTTCTACATCATTTTTTACATCCACTAATTTTGCGGTGCTGATTAGCTGCACCAGATTATATTGTTCACTCAAACTAGGAGAATCCGTTTGGCCTAAAGCCGCAAACAGAAATTGATGCAACAAGCCACCCGTAGCATAGTATATGGTTTTAGCTCCAACCAATTCTTGCTCTAATTTTTGCCAAACCTGGTTGTAAATACTGTCTGCAAACAATACGGCTGTACCATTGTCTAAAAGAAGCTCCTCTGGTGGCATATAGTTGGTTTGGTTTTTTTTAGACAGAAAACCTTTTAGTTGTTGATGCTCAAACAGGTGCACTACTTTTGGTGATGTCCATTCTTTTTTTATACGGTAGGCTGCATATGTGTTAGAGTCTGTCCACTTGTTGTTGTTTCTGTAGTCGAAGTGTGAAGATTCTATAACAACTACACTTGGATTCAACTAGTTTCTAATCTCCTTCCAATCTTTGGTTAAAAAAGCGTTGTCGTTAAATTCTTCTTAATACAACCTTACCAGTTCGGCTTCTTGTGTGTTGCTCAGCTAGGCTGTCTGTATCAATAGTGCGTTTTGAGACTGGTAAGCTGTATTGCTTGGAAAGTAGTGCTTTGCTCCTTCTGTAACGGAATAGTTTATTATCTGTTTCTGTTTGCTTTAAGCTGCTTAGTTTTTCTAAAACGTTTTTAGAGCTATTTAATAACAAACCTTTTAGCAGCAGCTGATTATTCAAGTTCATTTCTGTAAGCGTTTAAAGCTTATTGTCTGTGCTAAATCCAAAAAATCGATAAATTTTGTAATTATAAAGCACCGTCTTTAAAAATGCTTTTTGTTCTTTTTCGCTTCTAAAGCGAAAAATTTGTTTGGTTTGATTCGTTACGTTTTTGTTGGCTTCCAAATACAGTGGCAACGCCCTACTATAATCTCCCATTGATTCATATAAACCCGCCAGATTGTTTAAGCTGATCCCATATTCTCAATGTTCCTTACCTTTTGTGATTTCGGTGACCTCTGAGTCCAGCACCATCGTCTTCTCCGCCTTTTTGAACTGTTGAGTTGCAGAATACAGCTGACCCAGATGATATGCCGTTGTGCCAAATTGCCAGTCATTTTTGTTATAAACGTCTTCTGCCACTGTCTTGGCTTTTTCTAAATAGAATATGACAGAATCATACTGTTGGACATTTTATAATTCTAAACCTTTTTCAGCTGGTTCTCTCCAGATTTGCTGTGGTATTTGCTGTGCCACCAATAGTTGAGACACAGAAGCTAAGAACAATAGGTTAAAAAATAGTTTTAAGTTAATCATAGTTTTTGTGCTGCTTTTCAACATTAATACATAATGCCCATTGAAGGTAAAGCCCTTTTTTCATTAACCAAGCAATTAGACTATGTGTTTCGCTTCTTTTATTCAACTCCCTAACAAAGTACACTTATCTTTGCAGCTTGTTTAAATCTGCTTTTGTAACAATTTTAGGTTTACCTAACGCTGGTAAATCCACCTTTTTAAATGCTGCTTTAGGTGAGGATTTGGTGATAACAAACCCTAAAGCTCAAACCACTCGGCACAGAATTAAGGGTATTCTTAATAATGAGGATTACCAACTTGTTTTTTCTGATACACCGGGCATAATAGAAGAATCTGCGTACAAACTTCAAGAAACTATGATGGTTGCCGTAAATGAATCTTTGGAAGATGCGGATGCTGTGCTTTTAATTTTAGATGGTCAATACCCAAAAATAGAACGTTTTGAAGCTTACCGCAAAAAGATTAATTGCCCCGTAGTAATTGCATTAAACAAAACGGACTTGGTTGAAGATCAAGAAAAAATGCAAGAAACAGTGGACGAAGTAAAAGCTTACTTTGAAACTGAAAATGTTTATGCTGTTAGTGCAAAAGAGAATTTTAATGTAGATAGCATAATTAGGGTGTTGGTAGAAATGGCTCCGGAACATCCTGCTTTTTACGATAAAGAATCTTTAACTGATGAAAATGTTCGCTTTTTGGTAAGCGAAATGATTCGCGAACAAATTCTTACACAGTTTAAAAAAGAAGTGCCTTATTCTGTTGAAGTTTCGGTAACGGATTATAAAGAAAAAGAAAAGCTAGATGAAATCTATGCTACCGTTTATGTAGAAAGAGATTCGCAACGCGTTATTATGATTGGCCGCGGAGGCAAGGCTATTAAAAATTTGGGCATTGCCTCTAGAAAAAGAATTGAGGCATTTATTCAAAAAAAGATTTTCCTTTCTCTATCTATTAAGGTGAGAAAAGATTGGAGAAAAGACGATAATCAACTTAAAAATTTCGGATATCTAAAAAAATAAAATGGCAGGAATAGTAGCTATAGTAGGAAGACCAAACGTTGGCAAGTCTACCCTTTTTAACCGATTAATTGGCGAAAGAAAGGCTATTGTAGATGATGTTAGTGGGGTAACCAGAGACCGACATTATGGAAAAAGTGATTGGTGCGGAAGTGAGTTTACAGTAATTGATACTGGCGGATATGTAAAAGACAGTAAAGATATTTTTGAATCTCACATTAGAGAGCAGGTAGAGTTGGCCATTAACGAGGCAGATGTTTTGCTGTTTATGGTAGACGCTGTTTTAGATCCCAACGATTTAGACATTGCCTTTGCTCAAATTGTAAGAAGAAGCAACAAGCCCTTTTTACTTGTTGCCAATAAAGCAGATAACACAGAGCGTATGCATATGGCAAATGCCTATTACTCTTTAGGTGTTGACATGATTTATCCTATTTCTTCGTTATCTGGAAGCGGTACCGGCGATTTGTTGGATGCTGTAATTCCGTTATTGCCAGAAGGGGAAGAAGAGTTGGAAGAAAACATTCCAAAAATTGCTTTTGTAGGAAGACCTAATGCTGGTAAATCTACTTTTTGCAATACACTTTTGGGTGAAGAAAGAAATATTGTAACAGATATACCAGGCACAACAAGAGATACTCTTTTTGTAAGGTACAAGGCGTTTAACAACGATCTTTATTTAGTAGATACTGCTGGTGTTAGGAAAAAGAGCAAGGTAAGCGAAGACATAGAGTTTTATTCTGTAATGCGGAGTTTGCGTGCCATTGAAAATGTGGATGTTGTTGCTTTGGTTGTGGATGCAACCAGGGGGCTGGAATCTCAAGATTTAAATTTATTAGGTCTCGCTCAGCGAAACGGAAAGGGAATTGTTATTATAGTTAACAAGTGGGATTTAATAGATAAAAGCACAAACACTGCTCGTGATTATGAAAAACTAATCCGAAACAAAATAGCTCCATTTAATGATGTGCCTATTCTTTTTGTTTCGGCATTGACTAAAAAAAGGGTGTTAAAGGCTCTAGATGTTTTAATGGAGGTTTATGCATCTATGAAAATCAAAATAAGCACCTCTAAGTTAAATGAGTTTTTCTTGCCGATTATTGAAAGAACCCCTCCTCCATCGCTTAAAGGTAAGTACATAAAAATCAAGTATATTACACAATTACATACTGCTTGTCCAAGTTTCGCATTCTTCTGTAACCTACCTCAATATATTTCAGAAACGTACAAAAGGTTTTTAGAAAACAAGCTAAGAGAAGAGTATAATTTTAGCGGCATACCGCTTAGGATTTACTTTAGAAAGAAATAACTGCCCTTTTTTTTACAAAAAGATTATATTCGTAGTCATTTTAAAAATTAATTAACATCAAAAATACGCGTAAAATGAAAAAAATTATTGCTCTATTTGCTATCGTTTCAGTATTCGGATTTGTTGCTTGCAACAATGCTGCTGAAACTACAGAAGAAGGTGCTGAAGAAGCTGTTGAAAATGCAGAAGCTGAAGCAGAAAGTGTACTAGAAGAAGCTGAAGAAGCTGCTACAGATGCTGTTGAGGCTGTTGAAGAAGCCGCTACAGATGCTGTTGAGGCTGTTGAAGAAGCTGTTGAAGAAGCTGCTGACTAAGTTCTAGCATAAAAAAACTTAAAGGGTTGTTTGTATACGAACAACCCTTTTTTATTACCTATTTTTATACCTCTATTATGAAAAAAACTGTTGTGTTATTTCTTTTAATTGCTTTTCTTTTTGCTTGTTCTAATTCTGCTGAAGAAGAAACAACAGCTGAAGAACAACAAGAATTGAAAGAGGTTGATAAACTCCTCAAGCGAGATAAAGCAAAAACAGATTCGTTGAAAAAGATAATGGAATCAATGCATTAATTATTCTATTTGTTTTATCCTCTATTTTACTTTAACGCCGTTTTTTAACCGTATAACTCCTTCTTTTTCGTTTTTTGGATAAAAACACCCGCTCTAATTTTCGTTTTTGTAGAAGTTTTGATTTTAAAATGATTTGTATCATCTTTTGTAATTACTAAAACAAGTTATTTTGACGGCTAAAGATTATAGCTATGAGTAGTTTAGACAAAAAAACTAAAAAGCAGATGAAGAAAGACGGCTTTTTAAAAAACAATATTGATAAAAACTTAGATCTTGTTTCTGAAATATTAAAATTAAAAAAAGAGAAGAATGCTGTTATTCTTGCTCATTACTATCAGGTTCCAGAGATACAAGATTTAGCGGACTATGTGGGCGATAGCCTAGGTCTTTCTCAACAAGCTGCAAATACAGATGCAGATATAATTTTATTTGCTGGTGTTCATTTTATGGCTGAAACAGCCAAAGTTCTAAATCCAGACAAAAAAGTAATTCTTCCAGATTTAAATGCAGGATGTTCGTTGGCAGAATCTATTCCTACTAATGAGTTTAAGGCGTTTAAGAAGAATTATCCAAACCATAAAGTGGTAACATACATTAATTGTACCGCTGAAATAAAAGCATTGAGCGACTTAGTTTGTACATCTTCTAATGCGGAAAAAATTGTAGCATCAATTCCAGAAGAAACACCTATAATTTTTGCTCCTGATAGAAATTTAGGTGATTATATAAACAAAAAAACAGGAAGAGATATGGTGTTGTGGGATGGAGCGTGCATTGTACACGAAGACTTTTCTAAGGATAAAATTGAAGCTTTAGAAAAGCAACATCCAAATGCTGAATTTATAGCTCACCCAGAATCTACAAAACAAATACTTGCAAAAGCAAGTTACATTGGTTCAACTTCAGGGCTAATAAATTATGTGAAAACCAGCGAGGCCAAAGAATTTATTATAGCAACAGAGGCTGGCATTTTACACAAAATGAAAAAAGAAGCACCGGATAAGAAATTAATTCCTGCTCCTATTTATACCAATGTTCAATGTGCTTGTTCTGAGTGTCCTTATATGAAATTAAACACCTTGCAAAAATTATATACTTGTTTAAAGTTTGAACAACCAGAAGTTAAGGTCAATAAAAAAATAGCCAAAAAAGCACTAGAACCTATAGAAAAAATGCTCGAAATTTCTGGGTAAACACAATGATACAAACCGACATTTTAGTTTTAGGAACGGGTATTTCCGGTTTAAGCTTTGCAATAAAATCTGCTGAAAAATTTTCTAAAAAGAAAGTTTTAATTCTTAGTAAAACTGAAATAGTTGAAACCAATACAAAATATGCTCAAGGAGGAATAGCTGCTGTATTAAAAAAGGAAGATAGTTTTTCTAGCCACATAGAAGACACTATGCGTGCTGGGCAATACCGCAACAATAGAGAAGTTGTTGAATTTGTAGTAAAAGAAGCACCAGCAAGAATTAAAGAGTTAATACAATGGGGTGTTGAATTTGATAAGAATCAACAAGATTTATATGATATGGCTAGAGAGGGCGGCCACTCTTCTCACAGAATATTACATCATAAAGATATTACTGGTTATGAAATAGAAAGAGCTTTAATTGCTAAAGTTAAAGCCTTAAAAAATGTAAGCCTAATAGAAAATTGTTTCGTTCTAGACTTAATTACCGACCATCATTTCGGAATAGAAACAAAACTTGATAACAAAAATAATTGCTATGGTGCTTATGCATTAAACACCATTACTGGAGAAATAGAAACCATAGCTTCTAAAATTACTATGATTGCTACCGGTGGTGCTGGACAGGTGTATGAACATACCACAAATCCAATTATTGCTACTGGCGATGGAATTGCAATAGCCTACAGAGCTAAAGCAATTGTTGCAGATATGGATTTTATACAATTTCACCCAAGCTCTTTGTACCAGCCAGATGTAAGTCCTTCTTTTTTAATTTCTGAAGCCGTTAGGGGTTTTGGAGGTCATGTAAAAAATGCTAAAAAAGAGCGTTTTTTATTTAAATATGATGATAGAGGAGAGTTAGCTTCAAGGGATGTTGTATCAAAAGCTATTGATGATGAGTTAAATAAATCTGGAGAAAAACATGTATATATAGATTGTACTCATTTAAATAAAAAAGCTTTTATAAAACACTTTCCAAATATTTACGATAAATGCTTAAGTATAGGAATAGACATTGAAAAAGATATGATACCAATTGTACCTGCTGCACATTACACGTGTGGTGGTATTAATATAGATAAGAATGGAAAAACAAATATCAAAAATCTTTATGCTTGCGGAGAATGTACAAGATCTGGGTTACATGGTGCAAATAGATTAGCTTCTAACTCACTACTTGAGGCACTGGTTTTTTCGCATAGAAGTGTAAAATACTTAGATGATAATTTAGAAAAAACTACATTTAAAGAAGGAATACCCCTATGGTACAACAAAGGAACTACTCAACCTAAAGAACTTGTGCTTATCACTCACTCCAGAAAAGAATTACAAACCATTATGAGTGATTATATGGCAATAGTTCGATCAGAAGAAAGAACAAAAAGAGCTTTAAGAAGATTAGAAATTCACTTTAATGAAACAGAAGAACTATACAACAACACAAAAATATCGGCTCAACTTTGTGAACTTAGAAATTTAATAATCAATGCTTATAGTATTGTAAAGCAATCTATGAAAAGGGGAAAATTAAAATCTTAATCTAATTAAAGATTAGTAAACTGATTTAAAAATCTTTTGTCGTTATTAAAGAATGTTCTTAAATCTTTAACACCATATTTTAACATAGCAATTCTATCAACTCCTAAGCCAAAGGCAAAACCTGTATATTTTTTAGAATCTATTTTGCAGTTTTCAAGAACGTTAGGGTCTACCATACCACATCCTAAAATTTCTAACCAGCCTGTTCCTTTCGTTAATCTGTAATCAGAATCTGTTTCCGTTCCAAGAAAAATATCCATTTCTGCACTTGGTTCCGTAAATGGGAAATAAGATGCCCTAAACCTTACTTTAGTGTTGGGTCCAAAAAATTCTTGAACAAAATTATATAGCGTTTGTTTGAGGTCTGCGAAAGAAACTCCTTTTTCTATATATAAACCCTCAACTTGATGAAAAAAACAGTTAGAACGGGCTGAAATTGCCTCGTTTCTATAAACTCTGCCCGGCATGATGCTTCTTATAGGTAGGTTTCCTTCTTCCATCAATCTAACTTGTACAGAAGAGGTGTGAGTTCTTAATGCAATATCTTTATCTACAAAAAAAGTATCCTGCATATCTCTTGCCGGATGATTGGCAGGAAAATTAAGTGCAGAAAAATTATGCCAATCGTCTTCTACTTCTGGCCCTGTTGAAACAGAAAAACCAAGACGCTCAAAAATTTGAGTCATTTCTTCAATTACAAAGCTAATTGGATGCCTACTCCCAAGTTCTGAATAATATCCTGGTAATTCTTCTTCAGTATTATTTTCTTCAACTGAATTTGAATTTAATCTCTCTTGAGCTTGTTTATAAACATCTTCAATTTTTTGTTTTGTTATATTTAGATCTTTGCCCCAAATTTTTTTAAGATCACCGCTTAATTCTTTAAAATCTTGAATCAGTTGATTAACTAATCCCTTTTTTACCAAAAACTTTAATCTAAAGCTTTCCAACTCATCGTTTGTGGTAATGGCAAAATTTTTAGATTCTTCTAATAATTGTTCGATCTTCTCTTTCATTTCTGCAATGCAAAGAAACAAATATGAAATCAAGATTTAAAGGTTATTCACTTCTTTATTAATTATTAAAAAGATTAAATAAAAGTATAATAGTAATATATTAGATGTTGGTGGATATGGGGTTATTTAAATTAGGATTATTGAGAATTAACATTTGTATAACACTTATTACTTGTTTAGTTATTTAATAATGAACGAATTAACAATTATTTTTTATTTATTATTGAGCTAATTAACACTGTTTTGTTAATAACAAAAATGTGCATTTCATCATTAAAATTGTTAATTATCAGTTGATTATATCTATTGATTGGTTGATAATATTTAAATAGAGATATAGTTGTAAGTTATAAGTATAAATTAACACATATTGTGCTTAACATTGTTAATAAGATTGTAACTACTTAATAATTAGTTTTTTATCCCAATTTAAACGTAATTCAAACTCCTCAGAAATAGAAATATATTCTGCTTCCTTTTTAGTAAAAGGATTACCAGTATCCCAAATACCATTATTGTTAGTGTCTTTAATAAGTTTAACACGATATTTTCCAGGATTAAGATTCTTATAATTAACTAATTGAGAACTAATAATAGTGTTTATTTTTATTATATTATCTTGTTGCATTAGATAGACTATATACTTACTTAAACTATCTTCTAATTGTATAGATAAGTTTAGACTTGGTAGTCCTGTTTCAATTGGAGTTAAAAATGAACTATCAATTTTATTAGTGTTTACTTCTATATCTATAATTGCTCCTGGGTATATATAATATTTTATTATCTGATTTATATTACTACTTGTATGTAGCTTTACACTATTAATGGATTTATTAATAAGCTTTGTCTTTAATATTATACTATCTTGTTTTAATACTATACTATCTAAATTAATACTATCTATTAAATGGGTTGTTTTAATATTTACAGTGTTTAATGTTCCACGACTAACTGTAAGTAAAATAGGTTGGAATTTACGCTGTTTAAGATGATAGAATTTATAAGTATTAGTATCAATATTTATAGTAAAGAAGGAACTATCTAATGTAGGTTTAAAGTATATTGATAGAGTATCATTTGGTATATTTTTGGTTTGTTTAATTAAGATAGTATTAGTAATTATATTAACAGAGTCAACTATTGGTTTATTGCTTGCTATTTTTAATATTCCTGGTTTAGTATCAGTTACTTTTTTAATATCTAATTTTTTGTCTGTGATATATGGAAAGATAAAAAAAGTATCTTGATTAGTTTGGGAGGTATTTATAATGGTTGAGAGTGATATTTCTTCTTCATTATCTAATGTTAGATTCTTATTATCATCTTTAATAGCGTAAGCTAAAAAATTAGCAGGTGGTAGATTTTCTAATTTAAATGTTCCATTGGATTTAGTGGTTATTAAGTATTCTGGTTTTTCTGTTATAACAACACTGTCTTTATCACTTATATATAATTGTAAGTTACAGCCATCGCAAGGTTTATTAGTTTTAGTTTGTTTTATTAACCCAGAATAAGAAAGCGAATCTATGTAAGATCCTGTGGAGAATATATAACGATAATTGGAAAGGGGATTACTTTCATTATAATCTACAATACAACCATTAAACTGAAAAGAATAAGTTGTGTTTGGTAGTAGCGAATCTTTTAATTCTAGTGTTAATTTTTTACCTTTTATAGTTAGTTTAGGATTCTTTTTTTGACTAGGTGAAATTATAAGAAGATCGTTTACATTGGTGGTTTTAACATATTCATTAAATTGAAAAGTAAAGCTATTAGTATTAACTTTTAAACTAGCACTATCAGGAAATGTCTTAATTACAACAGGTGGTGTTTTATCTTTTTCTCCTCCATCAAGTGGCTGAATAGAAGCACACCCAACAACAATTAAACTAAGTACTAATAGGTATTTCATTAACGGCCGAAATGTACTAATAATACAGAAATGTCTGAAGGTCTTATTCCGCTAATTCTAGATGCTTGTCCAATAGATTCTGGTTTAATCTTAGAAAGTTTTTCTTTTGACTCTGCAGATAAAGATGTAACCGAATTAAAATCAAAATTCTGTGGAATTTTCATGTACTCTAATCTACTCACCTTATCAACGTTCTCTTGTTCATTTCGTATATAACCTTCATACTTTATTTCTATTTCTGCTTGTTCTATTTCTTCAACTGCGTAGTCCTTAATCCAGTTGTTTACTGACGGAATTTCTCTGAGTTGTTTACTCTTAATTTGTGGTCTTGATAGAATTTTATCAAGCAAATAATTTTGAGGTATTTCAGAAGTATTGTATTTAGTTAGTATTGGATTTGTTTCTTTTGGAGTAACGGTTGTCTTTTTTATCTTTTTAATAATCTTTTTAATATTATCTTTTTTATCTCGATGTAAATCATACTCTTTTTCTGAAAGTGTACCAAGTTTTTTAGCAATAGGCATTAACCTTAAATCAGCATTATCTTGTCTTAATAAAATTCTATATTCCGCTCTGCTGGTAAACATTCTATAAGGTTCTTTAGTTCCTTTATTTACAAGATCATCTATTAATACACCAATATATGCTTCGCTTCTTTTTAAAACTAAAGGCTCATTGTTCTTTATTTTTTGGCAAGCGTTTATGCCGGCAATTAGTCCTTGACAAGCCGCTTCTTCATAACCTGTAGTACCATTTATTTGACCAGCGAAGAAAAGGTTTTCAATAGCTTTAGTTTCTAATGATAAACGTAATTGAGTAGGATATAAAAAATCATATTCTATAGCATACCCGGGTCTAAATATTTTAGCTTGTTCAAAACCTTTTATTTTCTGTAAGGCTTTGTATTGCACTTCTTGAGGAAGGGAAGAACTAAAACCGTTAATATAAGTTTCTACAGTATTCCAACCTTCTGGCTCAACAAATATTTGATGTCTGTCACGTTCTGCAAACCGGTTTATTTTATCTTCAATTGAAGGGCAATATCTAGGACCAATTGATTGGATGGTTCCATTATATAATGGGGAATCGTGTAGATTTTCTCTTAAAATGTCGTGTGTTTCTGGATTAGTATAGGTTATGTGGCAACTGTGTTGTTTGTCTATTTCTGTAGGTTGCCTAAAAGAAAAGCATCTAGGATCTTCATCTCCTTTTTGTTCTTGCATAACCGAATAGTCAATAGTACGCCCATCTACTCTAGGTGGTGTGCCGGTTTTCATTCTACCACTTTCAAAACCTAAAGAGGTTAATTGTTCTGTTATACCATATGAAGCCCTATCTCCCATTCTGCCCCCAGTCATCTGTTTACGACCTATATGAATAACACCATTCATAAATGTTCCACTTGTAAGTACTACTGTTTTAGCGTTGAAAGTGTTACCTGAAGTAGTTTGTACTCCAGTTACTTGATTTTTATCTATAATTAATTGATTAACAGAGTCTTGTGTAAAATCTATATTCAAATTTTGCTCCAACATTTCTCTCCACTTTAAAGAGAACATTGTTCTGTCGTTTTGACTCCTTGGGCTCCACATTGCTGGACCTTTAGATGTGTTTAACATTCTAAATTGCATCATACTATAGTCTGAAACTATTGCAGATAAACCACCTAGAGCGTCAATCTCTCTAACTATTTGTCCTTTAGCAACTCCACCCATTGCTGGATTACAAGACATTTTTGCAATGGTTTCCATATTCATAGTAATTAGCAAAACCTTACTGCCTAAAACCCCTGCGATATTTGCTGCTTCACATCCAGCATGTCCAGCACCAACTACTATTAAATCGTATGTATTATTTGTTTTCACGTGGAACAGTACAAATCTAAAAAGCGGTTTTCTTGCCCGGTCATTTTATTTCTTTCTTCAACTGTTGAATCGTTATACCCGGACAAATGAAGTAGTCCGTGTATAGCTATTCGCTGTAATTCATTCTGTATGCTTGTGCTATTTAAGCGTGCGTTTTCTTCTACTCTATCTATACTTATACAAATCTCATGTTCGTTTACGTCACCGTCATCAGTATAGTCAAAAGTTATTACATCTGTGTAATAGTCGTGATTCAACACTTGTTTATTTATAAGAAGTAAAGCTTCATCAGTCATAAGTATTAAGGTTACGGGTTTAGATATTTTGAGGTGTTGATGAGTATGAGACAGAGCTATAACGTTAATTAGTTTTTTTAAGCTTTCTTCAACTCCTTGAAGAATTATTGATATGTTATTGGACAACATAGAGTGTTCCTTTTAAAGTTTTCTTTTCGCCCTGAACGCCATAAAGCTGAACTACATATATATAAACGCTAGTTGTTATTTTGGTGTTGCGGTATTCTGGATACCATTCGGTGTTGGTTGGGTTAAATGCAATTAGCTCACCCCATCTATTAAATATTTTGTAATAAGATCGACTATGGTCTATTCCTTTACCAAGTATAACAAACCGATTGTTTGAGCCAGTTGTGTTTATGCCCGTTGGAACATCTACAACTAAAGAATCATAAACGCAGCGTGTATTCGACGTGCTTATTCTGTTAAAGTTGAACGAGTTAAGTTTTTCGTGTGCTTCTACTAAATAGCAACCGGTTGAATCTAAATTGTCTAATAATATAGGAAATTCTGAAGTGTAGAATGTGTTCCACGTGGAACCATTGTTAGACAACCTTAATAATTTATATTCTTTTATTCCGCCGTCAAAGTTGTTGTAAGTTGTATGTGTAACGTTCGGGTTGTTTTTAAAAAGTATAGAGTTTGATTTGAGCGATGTTTTTGTTGTCTCGTCACACTTATTAACAACCTCAACGTAATACGTATATGATTTACTGTGAACATCGGTAGCGTTGTCAACTTCTCTGTAGGTTGTTGATTTAGTGGTTGTTGTGGTTTTAAGAAGTTGGAAGCTTGAGTTGTTTGTGGATTTATAAATGTTGAATAGCTTTTGGTCTCTTTCATTATCTATAACCCATTCAATTTCAACATCTTTATTGTTTTTAACCGTTACGTTACTTAAGTATAAATAGCTTGGTTTGATTAGTTTTCTTGTTTCGACACAACTTATGTTCGAACTGGAGGTAATAGCACCTGATTTTGTATATGCTCTTATGTAGAAACAAAAGGTGTCTCCAAGCTGGATGTTTTTTAGTTGTCTTGCTGTTGTTGTTCCGCTGAGTGTTGTGTCTATATTGTAGTTTTGGTTATTAGTTCTCAAGTAAAGTCTTTGACTGTCTATCTTAGACCAACCTTGATACAAACTCCAATTAATGCTTATTTCTCTTTTACAAGTATCAAAGGTGCTGTTAAGTCTCATTACTTGATGTGGTCTAGAAAGTATTGCCGAAAGGTTGCAGCTATCTATTGGAGCTAAAACGACAGGAAAATCATTGTTTGGGTTTTTGGTAACAGTGTAAAATGTGTCTTTTGTAAAGCCTATCGAGTCGCCATTTCCGCTGCTAAAGTTGTAAATCTGGTAGCCCTTTGTATCCGTTGATGGATTCGATTGCCAACCCGCAATTATGTTTTGAGTGTTTACATCGTAACTAACAGAATCTATTTCTGTAACGTTTGGATAAGTAATATCTATAGAAATTGTGTCTGAAGTTAAACTGTCTAAACCTCCACAAGCACTATGAGTAATCAAGTAGTATTTTCTATTTGTGTTTATGTTCGATATGCTATGAGGATATTCAACAATTGCTTTGTTGGTAATAGTGGCAAGTTTTAAATACGCACCACCATTCTCGTTTCCATATAAATCATATGACACAAAAGAGTTGCAAGCGTCTGTTACTTCCGTCCAAGATATGGTGACAATACTGTCGTTAAAATTTATACATGCCTTTTGTAGTATTGGAGAGGTAATAACTGCCCAGCTTTTTATTGTTGTTAAAATCAATATTAAACTTAGATATCTCAAACGGTTAAGGTTTATAGCTTATAACGTGTTTATTTTGCAAAAATTACAATAACTAACAAGGTATGAAAGGGAATGGTAGGGATTTACCTAACACTGATAAAGATAGTGCACAAGAGATTAGACTAAACAAGTTTATTGCCAATAGTGGTTTGTGCAGCAGAAGAGCTGCAGACACATTAATTTCTGAAGGAAAAGTAAAGGTGAACGGGAGTGTAGTTGTTGAAATGGGAGTAAAGGTTTCTCTTAGAGATAAGGTGTTGGTTAATAATGAAGTAATATCTGTAGGGGATAAGAAATATGTGCTTTTAAACAAGCCAAGAAACACAATTTGTACCAGAAGTGACGAGAACAACAGAAAAACGGTAATGGATATCTTGCCCGAAAAATTTAAGCATTTATATCCCGTTGGTAGGTTAGATAGAAATACTACCGGAGTTTTGTTGTTAACAAATGACGGTATCTTGACTCAGAACCTTTTACACCCATCAAAGAAAATAAAGAAAATATACAAGGCTAAGCTTGCTAAAAGGTTAACACAAGAAGAGTTAGATAAGTTAGTAACTGCGGTTGAGTTAGAAGACGGGGTAAGTTCCTTTAATAAACTTGTTGAACTTCAAGAAGATAATGATTTTAGGTACGGCATAGAAATCCACTCAGGAAAGAATAGAATTATACGTAGAATGTTTGAATCTATAGGTAATGAAGTTTTAAAACTTGACAGGGTTCGGTTTCATACATTTGACAAAAAAGGAATTGCCAGAGGGCAGTGGAGAGAAGTTAAAGACAAAGAGTTAAAAGCACTTGAAGTTTACATGCGTACAACCAAGTAATTAGTTGTTATTTTTGAAAAATGATTAGAAACCTGTTGACTTTGCTTGTTGGTTCTGTTTTGTTTCAATCTTGTATGGAATCTGACCCACCAATTGTGTTTACAGATAATGCTACTTTACTAGTTGACACAGTCTACACAACAGCCAGCGTTCCAGATGCACAGGATGTTGCAATTGTAGTGGAGGACTTAACAGGAGTAAGATGTTCTTCTTGCCCTAAGGCAGCAAAAGCGGCAAAAACAATAAAGGAGCAATATGGTGAAAGAGTTGTTGTTATTGGAAACTATCCAACGGAACCTAAAAATCTTACCACCCCGGTTTCTGGTTATGAAGATTTAAGAACGGATCAAGCTCAGTTAATTGCAACTAATGTTTACGGATTTAGCAACCAACTTCCTGGTGGAGGTGTTAATAGAAAGGTTTTTGATGGCCAAACTAGAATTAATACAAACTTTAACACTTGGGGAAATGCTGCTTCGCAGTTGGTTTCATTAAAAAGTGTGGTTAACATAGATGTTGAAAAAAAGCAAACTTCAGACTCAACTTTTGAAATTAAAGGAGTTTTTAGTTTTACAGGAACACCAAGTTTTGATCCTTTTGTAAGTGTCTTCTTACTAGAAGATGGTATAAAGCACCCTCAAACTATTGAAGATGGAAGTCAAGACAAAGAGTATTCTCATAAACACGTTGTTAGAGAAATGTACACGCCCTATAACGGAACGCCATTATTAAAAGCTATTGACCCTTCTGCTGAAAGAGGTGTTGTGGTTGAAAAAAGTTGGGCTGTAACAATTCCAAGCAACGTAAATGTTTCTAATGCAAGTTTGGTTATTATGGTTAACCAAAACGACGCATCAAACAAAGAGGTGTTGCAATGCAAAGAGGTGAAATTGTAGTTAAAAACCAAGAATTATTAGAAGACTTTCTGGCACACTTAAGGTTAGAGCGTTCTTTAAGCGAAAACTCTATAAATGCCTATAAGTCAGATTTATATAAATTAAATAGTGCGTTTCTTGATCTACAGTTAATCGAGTTAGAATATAAACAGATTAAGCAATTTCTAGACGATTTAAATAACGCCGGTTTGTCTACTAGGTCAATCGCTAGAGTAATCTCGGCATTAAAAACATTCTATAAGTTCATTTTGTCAGAAAGGCTTATTAAAAGGTCACCGCTTGAAACAATAGATACACCCAAACTTTCCAAACATTTACCAGATGTTCTTTCTCACCAAGAAATATCAAAAATGCTAGAGAGTATAGATTTTTCTAAACTTGCTGGAGAAAGAAACAAACTCATTATTATGCTTTTGTATGGCAGCGGTTTAAGGGTTTCGGAGTTGGTTTGTTTAAAAGTAGACGATGTTTTTGAGGACGATGGTTTTGTTAAAGTTTTAGGCAAGGGAGATAAGGAAAGGTTGGTGCCGGTGGGCTTAAAAACTACAAGGCAATTTAGGTGTTATTTAGAGCATTATAGAAATGTGGTTTCTGGCGAAAAAGTAGTTCCAAACTTAATCCTTAATCAAAAAGGAAACCCCTTAAGCAGAATATCAATATTTAAAGTAATTAAGGAACTTGCTATAAGGGCAGGAATAACAAAAAGTATTAGTCCTCATACGTTAAGACATTCTTTTGCTACGGTGTTAATTGAAGCGGGTGCAGATCTAAGGGCGGTACAACAAATGTTAGGACATGAGAGTATAACCACTACAGAAATTTATACGCACTTAGACAATTCTTACTTAAAAACTATAATTGAACAATACCATCCAAGATCATAAACTATGATAATATATAATGTAACGTTAAGTATTCTTCCAGAAGTTGAAACCGAAGTGTTAAGTTGGCTTAAGAAAACTCACATACCAGAAGTGTTGGATACAAATCTTTTTATTTCTGGCCAAATGTTTAAGGTAATAGAAAACCCAGACGACAGAAGTCATAATTCGTACGCCATCCAATATAAGCTAGAAAACTGGGAGAAATTTGAGGAGTATAACAACAAACATGCAGATGCTTTAAGGGCTAAAACGCAAAACATGTTTGGCGAAAGAGTATTAGCCTTTAGAACTTTTTTGGAAGAACTTTAGTGTTTTACTTAAACCTATAGAAACCAAGGTTAAGTAAACAAACATTGCGGGTAGCATAAACCTTGCAGCTCCTATTGGGCCGGTTAATCCAATAAAGTATGCAATTATCACTAATTTAAAAACAGCTGCTTCGTTGGGCCTATTAAGAGACACAACAAAAAAAGGCAACTTAACAAGATTTACTATCAGTAGAAACACAAACAGCACAACTAGAAGTTTATTCTTTACTAATTCTGTTTTTAATTCTTCCCAGTTTCCTGCAAACAGTAATTCGGTCAAACTTTTGTTTGAAGTAGGTTCATTAAAAAACGTATAAATCTCAAACCTGCCAGGGTCTAAAATCATTTTTACAGAACCTAAAAAATGAACCTTTAGGTAGGTGCTAAAATTAGATAAGATTGTAGTTGTTCCAACGCGGTTTAGGTTTGCTTTGTAAGCAGAGTAGGCATCGATGCTTCTTGGTATTTTAAAAATATCATTTTCTGTAAAAGATTGAGCAGAATCTATTCCGTGTTTTTTAGCTATGGTAAGTTTAGCGTTATAGTGAGCAACATTAATGGTGCTAATACTGCTTAATTCAAATTGTTTTATGTTGTTATAGTTTAGCCAAGAAAGAAGTGCCCAACAAACTATTGGTAAAAGGTAGCTTAAAAAAAGTTTTCTTTTCGCAACATAAAACCAAATCAGCAAAAACGGAATCGCTAACAAGCTTGGAAGTAGTGCGGGCTTTATGGCTAAACCAAAAGCCCAAAGAATTGCAAGCAGGGTGTGTTTTTTGTTGTTTTCAATAGTTGTATCTGTAAATACAGCAACAATTGTTGTAATAATGGTTGCTAGCAATAGGTCTGCAAGCACAAATTGACTGTGAAAAAAAACTACAGGAGAAAGGATAATCATGCAGAAAAAGAATAAAACACTGCTTTTGTTGGCTTTTTCGTTTCTCAAAATATGAAAACTTAAAATAACATTAAAAACAACCAAGAGCAACTGAGAAAGATGGACAAAAAGAGGGTTGTTTTGTTGAAACAATAAGAATAAGGGGTAACCAATAGTTCGTTTACTAAATAACCTATAATCAACTTCGTTATCTATGTTTCCCGCATATAAGGTGTTGACATTTAATACGTTTTCTGCAGCGTACTGGTATTCGACGGAATCTAGAATAAGCGGCTTTTTTGTAACGTTAAAAACAACAAATGTGGAAACCAAAACGAAGACACAAAGCAAAAACAAACCGTCAATACTGTATTTCATTCTTACAAATCTTAATTAATTGTGGTATTCTTAACAAACACTTTGCCCTAAGAGCTATAATAATGTGTAAATTTGTTGACTATAAAAATTAACAAAATGAAAAAACTTTACACTTTAATTCTCTTTGTTTTTGCAGCTCTGGCAGTAAACGCACAATGTTCAGAGTTATTCATCAGCGAATATGCTGAAGGATCTAGCAACAACAAGTATCTTGAAATTTACAATCCAACAGCTTCTGATGTAGACCTAAGCAACTACTCTTTGTTTCTAATTAACAACGGAGGTACAGCCAATAATATTGGTTTTGACTTATCTGGAACCCTAGCTTCTCGTGAAGTTTATATTCTAGCGGCAAACCAAGCAGACTCAATAATCTTATCTAAAGCGGATACAGCCCTAAGTTACAACAGCGTTTGTCACTTTAACGGAGACGATGCTGTTATGTTGTTAAAAGGCACGGACACTATTGATCAAATTGGAGTAAGATGGCAACGGAAAAACTGGACTGTTGGCACAGGAAGCACAAAAGATTACACTCTAGTTAGAAAGGCCACAATTGAAGGTCCAGATACAGCATGGACAACAACTGCTGTTAACGGTTGGGATGTGCTTCCAAAGAATGACTGGACCAATCTTGGCACCCACACTTCTAATTGCGACAAGAGCACCGAACCATCAGTTGCTGCGGCAGATCCTACAGCAGAAGCTGGTGACGTTATTTCTCTATTTAGTAACGTATACACAGATGTAAATGTTGATACTTGGAGAACGTCTTGGTCTGTTGCTACTTTAGAAGAATTTAAGATAGGAACAAACGATATTAAAAAATATTCTGCACTTGACTATGTGGGTGTAGAAGCTGTTGCAACCAACTCAATAGATGCAAGCGGAATGGAGTACTTTACTTTTGATGCTTGGACTCCAGACGCTACAACTTACAGAGTTAAACTTGTAGATTTTGGTGCTGACAACGCATATGGTGGAGGAGACGATAAAGAGCACGAAATTGCTTTTGAAAACCAAACTCAAGGTTCTTGGAACAATCACAAGATTGATTTAGTTGATTTTTCTGGATTAACAACAACAGCAAACATTTCACAAATAATATTTTCAGCTTTACCTGCTGGATCACCAACAGTTTTTATAGACAATGTATATTTCTCTAGAGATAAAGTGCTTGTATATAAAGACACAACAATAGCAGGAGCTATTATGTTAGATTCTGATTTGGCTCCAACAAACGAAGGTGAACTATATGAGTTAACAGGTACAGTTTACGGAATTGATTTTGATGGTAATAACGGACTTTCTTTTACCATTATGGACGAAACGGGAGGTATTAATATCTTTAACTGGAATGACGTTTCTGATTATGTTGTTACTGCAGGAGATGAAATTACAGCAAGAGGTGAAATTGACTTTTATAATGGTTTATTAGAATTAAAAGTTGATAGCATTAAGTTAAATTCTCAAGGAAATACTCTTGCAGAACCTACAAAAATTTATAAGCCAAGCGAAGAAACAGAATCTAAGTATGTAAGATTAAGAAAAGTTTGGGTTGCTGATACTACTACTGTTTGGCCAAATAATGGAAACGTTTGGTTAACAAACCAATATCAAGATACTTTCCAAGTAAGAATAGACAAGGATGCCGTGGATATTGTTGGAACACCTGTATTGTACGACACAATGACAATTAATGGAATAGGTGGACAGTTTGATAATTCTGCACCATATGACGAAGGTTACCAAGTGTTTCCTACTAAATTAGATGATATTGAGCAATATGTTTATGACCCAGCAGGAATTGAGTTAGTAAACAGGGTTGTAAGTGTTTATCCAAACCCTGCTCAAAACAAGTTAACCATAAATTCAGCAGAGTTGTGGAATACGTTTGAAGTGTATAACCTTACTGGCGTTAAAGTTTTAGAGGGTTCTTTAATTAATAACACTCTTAATGTTTCTGCGTTAACTAACGGAAGTTATGTTTTAAGAATAAACTCCTCAAATAGTTCAGGAGTTTCAAGGTTTGTTGTTACCCATTAACTAAAACCTAAAACAGTATTAAAGGCGAAGATTTATTTCTTCGCCTTTTTTTGTATCCAAACTCTTTTTGTGTAAGAGTTTATGCTGTCCAATGTTTTTACAGAGTATTGTTTTTGCAACCAATTGTAAGTGGAATTGTGTGTTATAAGCAGTGTGTCACCAAGTTTTATGTTGCCAAAATGTTTTCTTTCAAAAACAACACCTTTGGTTCTTTCAATGTTTTTAGAATAAAACAAGTGTGGTTCAAAACCATAAACTGAATCTAGCAATATGTAATTTTTGCTGCTTAAGTTATTTACATACAACTCGTTTTTTAAATAATAAGAAATGCCATAGGGTTCTAAATTATAATGAGGCTCTGTGCTTCTTAGGGCATAACTGTAAGCAACTTTGTATGGGTAAAACAAGCAACCCAAAATAAGCAACGGGCTAATCCACAATAGTTTTTTATTGTTCTTTATTAAAGTGAAAAGTCCAATTGAAACAAAAACAGCCAGTAACGGAACAATAGGTGCCATATACCAAAAGTTGGACGTACCTTTTGATATTATAGCTAGAAAACTAAAAGCAGATAAGCACGCTAATAAAAATCCGTTGTTTTGTAGTTTGTTAAGCACCAAGGACACAACAGCAATAGGAATAAGCCAGAACCAATAAGAAAAACTTCCACCAACTAGCAGGTTTATGTAGTATAACGTATCCGGTTCTTGAAAGGTTAAGTTTTTGCTTTTATTGAGGTAACGAGGAAACAGTTCATCATTCCAAACAAAACTCAAATAGCCTGGTTGATTGAATTCTCGCAACAAATAGTATGATCCAACACCGACAAAAAACAGCAAAACCGAAAGGTAAAAGTGTTTGTTCTTCAAAGTGGGTAATCCGTTTTTTGTTAGCAAGAGAAATAGAAACACGCCAGGTAAAAACATAAGAATTGTTACACTTTTTGTTAGAACACCAGCTGCAAGTAAAGTACTACCAATATACAAAAACTTGGTTTGTTTTGTGATGGAGTATTTATAAACAGCAATTAAAAACAATAGAGAAAAGGCAATAAGCAAAGCGTCATGGTCTCCAAATCGCGAAACGTGTTCACCATAAAAAGCGGAACTCGTTACCGTAACTCCAATTGCAAGGAAACCAAACCATTTGCTTTTAGTGGAAAGAAAAACCCACACAAAAACTAAGAACAATGAGACTAACGAAGCAACTAAAGAGGGAAACCGAACGCCCAACTCGTTTACACCAAACACCCTAAAGCTTAATACTTGAAGCCAAGTGAGCATAGGTGGTTTAAGATTATATGTTTCTGGTTGATTGTTAAATGTTCGGGTTGTTAAGTCACCACTCTCAAACATCTCTAATGCGTTTACCGCGTTTCTCGCCTCATCCCAAAGCCTAATTGGTAGGTGATCTATTTTAAGCCACAAGGGAACGCTTAAAATCACAAAACCAACAACGATCAATACTGCTTGAACAGACCTGCGGGATTTGAGCTTCATTAGTTGATTATTCCTTCAAAAAATAATTCTTCTTTTGATTTTCCTTCTTTTAATCCATAATAGATTTTCCGGGCATCAACAGCATAGAGACTGTTGTTGTAATTCAGCACCAATTGCTCAAACTGATCTTTTGCTTCATCTGGCTTATCCAACACATACAGATTTATTCTCGCGGACCGAAAAAGAGCATTATCTGCCAAAATATCGTTAGAATAGTTTATGTAAACCTTTTTATACAGTTCGCTTGCAGCCAAATAATTGCCTTTCTTTTCTTGTAGCTGAGCTTTTAGATAATAAATTTCGTCATTTAAGGTGTGCTTTGGGTACTTAAAAGGTAGCATGTTTAATATGTCAGAACTTTTATCGAGTTTGTTTTGATAAAGCAAAAACTCAGCATTTGCATATTCAATCATAGCATCTTCTGTAGAGTCTAAACCTACATTGTCTTGTATTAGAAGAGACAGCTCTATTGCATTATTACTAATCAATTGAGTTGTAGCAGTTTTTAAAATGTCTAACTGTCCTTTTGCCCACTCAAAATCGCCAGTATAATAACTCAGTTTGGCGTTTTTAAACTTGGCCTCTTGACCCAATGGGTCTTCTTTAAATTCCTTGTCTACCTGACCATACATAAGTTTTGCGTCCCAAATGTTATTGGTAATCAAGTATGCATCTCCCAATAGCAACTTGGCACTGGCAATTTCACTTGATTTTTGACGCGGTATTTTAATTAACTCATTTAGCAGGTCTATCCCTTGTAAAATATCTTTGGTGTAGAATATGTGCAGCTCTGCCAAACGATATAAGCTTGACGCCGTAATATGCGTTTTACCATTGCGGTCTAAAAAATCGTTTATTCTCTGTACAAGTGGTTTTACATCAACCGTTTGTTTGTTAAAACTGCTGCTAATTTCTAGATATAGTGTGTTTATCAGACCCGTCTCCGCGTCCAGGTAAAAGCTTCTGGTTTCCCCTAAAGACATTACATATTCGTAGCTTTTTATGGCTGTTTTGTATTCTTGATGTTTAATACACAAATCAGCGAGAGCCAACAACCTGTAACCCTCATTCTTGCTTCTTTTGTCCATAGCAATAACCTGCCTAAGTGCAGACGGGTATTTCTTCTGTTGTAAATAAATCTCTAAAAGTAACTCATTAAAAACCTGATTGTTTGGGTGTCTTTGTAAATAAATAAGGGTTTGTGTTTGGAGGTAAGATACCGCCTCTTCTTTTTCAAAAACCTTATCAATTAGCCTGACAACAGACCTTAATCGTGTTTCGTCGATTAACAGCACTTCAAGCGATAAGTCTGTTAAGTCGGTAAAATTATTGGTAAGCCTATAAAGGCTTAAAAGCTGAGAGTAATAGTTTAAAATACCGTGCTTTTTGCTGCCATCTTCGTATGTTTCTATAGCCTTTTCAAGCATTTGTCTTTTCATAAAAGCTTGAGACAGCACAGCTACTAAATTTCTTTCGTTTATTGTTTGTTTAATGAGTTGACCAAAATATTCTTCAGCTTTTCGGTTTTCACCAAACTGTAGCATAACATAACCAAGGTCTACCTTGTAATTGTAAGCGCTAGCATTTCTCTTTATTTGTTTTTCTATTATGTTGTATGCCTCTTTTTTCTTTTCCAAAGAAACTAAGCAGTTTAGGTAGTTCTCGTAAACATATATTGAACCCGGATTTTTTCTAAAAAGCTTTTTATATAGAACGGACGCCTTTTCATACTCGCCGTTTTCATAAAATTGAGCTGCAAGTTTTTCTTCTGTGTTTTGTGCATTAGCAAAAAATCCACAAAAAATCAAAAACAAGATAACGACAGACCTCATTTTATTTACACCGGAATTTTGGATTGACATGATGTTGTGCAAAGTTATGTGCTTGGCTGTTTAACAAAAACAATAGTAATGCCAAGATAATGGTTTAAAGTGCAATCTCTTTGTCTTTTTTAATAATAATGTGTTTTTATTTAGGTGTTGAACTCTTGTAGACATAATTTTGTGCGGCAAATAAAATACCTATTATTATTTGCCAATGTCTCACAACACAAACTCAAAAATTTCTTATCAAGGTTTAACGTTTGATGATGTTTTGGTGCTCCCAAGATACTCAGAAATATTACCTCGAGATACTACCACAACTACTAGGCTTACAAAAAATCTAACAATTAACATACCTATTCTTAGTGCTGCTATGGATACCGTTACTGAAGCTACCTTAGCTATAGCTATGGCTAGAGAAGGCGGTATTGGTATAGTTCACAAAAACATGTCTATAGAGCAACAAGCCCTGCATGTTAAAAAAGTTAAGCGTTCTGAAAGCGGTATGATTAAAGATCCAATAACCTTGTTTAAGCACAACACCATAAAAGAAGCCTTAAACGTAATGAAGGAAAACAGAATTGGAGGTATACCAATTACAGATGAAAAAAATGCTTTAGTAGGTATTATTACAAATCGAGATTTGCGTTTTCAGGTAGATATGGAAACAAATATTGGCGATATAATGACTTCTGAAAACCTAATTACAGCTGGGGTGGGAACAGACTTAAAAGAAGCAGAGGCAATACTTCAGAAGCATAAAATTGAAAAACTGCCGGTGGTTGATGACAACAACTCTTTACTGGGTTTAATTACGTTTAAAGACATACAAAAAGTTACCAATCACCCGAACGCTTGTAAAGATAAGTTTGGAAGGCTTATGGTGGGAGCTGCTGTTGGGGTTACCTCAGACACTATGGAGCGAGTAACAAGGCTGGTGGAAGAAGATGTTGATGTAATTGCTATTGATACTGCCCACGGACATTCAAAAGGTGTTGTAGAAGAGCTTAAAAGGGTTAAATCAAAGTTTCCAGATCTACAGGTTATTGTTGGGAACATCGCTACTGGATCTGCAGCAAAGTATTTAGCCGATAACGGAGCAGATGCAGTAAAGGTTGGAGTTGGACCCGGTTCTATTTGTACTACAAGAATTATTGCTGGCATAGGGGTACCACAACTTAGTGCAGTAATGGAATGTGCAGAAGCTTTAAAAGGTACAGGCGTACCCGTTATTGCTGATGGAGGTATTAGGTACAGTGGTGATTTAGTAAAAGCTATAGTTGCTGGAGCAGATACCATTATGGCGGGCAGTTTGTTTGCTGGTACAGAAGAAAGTCCAGGAGAAACATCTTATTACGAAGGAAGAAAAGTTAAGTCTTATAGGGGTATGGGTTCTATTGAAGCTATGAAAAAAGGATCAAAAGACCGATATTTCCAAGATGCTGAAGAAGAAATAGGAAAGTTAGTTCCAGAGGGTATTGTGGGGACAGTGGCGTACAAAGGCAGCTTGTCAGAAGTAGTATATCAGTATATTGGAGGGTTAAGAGCAGGAATGGGATATACCGGATCTTCTAGCATAGAAGAATTGAAATCAGCATCTTTTACAAGAATTACCAATTCTGGTATGAGAGAAAGTCATCCGCATGATGTTACCATAACTAAAGAAGCTCCAAACTATAGCAGGTAGTTAATATCTAATAGTAAAAGAAGAACAAAGTCTTGACCATTTGGCTAATGACAAAATTGAGTTAATACTTATAAGGGCTAATTTTTTTAGCCCTTTTGCATTAAAAGTGTTGTATCCATTTAATAAATAGCTAGTGTTTAGTTTGCTTTCTTTACCGAACAAATTATACTGCTTAAACGACAAAACGCGTTCTGCCCAATTGCCAGTTTGTGGATTACAAGTATTGGTGTTAATTGTTTCAAAATGGTGTTTGGGATATGTACCCTGTTCAACTAAAGTCTCAATGTCTTTTTCAATAAGACCCCGACTGATTTTTGCTATGTTATTTACCTCTTCTTTAGACATTTTAGGAAACCTTTTTAATGTAAAATTTTGTCGCATAGCGTAATAAGATTTTCTAGTGTCTCGGGATTTTATTGATTTGTTTTTATTCCCAACAAATTCAGCGGAATAATGAACGTTGTTAAATTCTTTCTTTCTAAAAAAAGAATTATGCACTGCCGCAGTATTGTGGCTGTTAGTTTTAGCCTTAGATGTAACTTTAAAGAAACTCTTTAAGTCGTAAATGTGCTCAATTACATCTCTGCTACATATTATAGTATTTGATAAATCAAGAGTTTCAAAAATTTCATATCCTGAAGTGACGTATTCTATATTACCAACACCCAATTGCTGGTTTATTGTTGAGGCATCGCGAGTGCTAATCTGATCAATATCAACACAATACACGTTTTTGTACCCAACAAAAGCAAAGAATGCACTATTAAAACCAACACCACCACCTAAATCGATTATTCGCTCGTATGAATCTGGAGACCCAGTACCTTCTATAAGCCTGCAAGCCAAATGAGTGTTGTATTCTACTTTTTCTAAATATTTTGAGAGATACTCTTGATTGTAATCATCAAGCTCCAAGTTGTGGCTTTTTAACGACTTGTAAAGCTCAACAAATTCTTGCGCTTTAGTGTTAAGGGTTTTGATGTAACTATATTTCATCGGTACTTTCAATTAAAATTAGAGTTCCAGAGGAGTGTGTTATTGAAACCAAACCCGTAGATTTTACTTCGTTACTAGATCCGCTCTTAATTCCAGTTTCTAAAGTTTCGTTTTGCAGGTTATAAACTAAGTTGTTAGTTGTGATGTTATTCGCCTTACTAATTGGAAAAAGTGAAATTTTTGTTCCTTTAGGATAATGCTTTTTAAAATCCCCTTCTATTTTGTACGCCCTTGAAAAGTCATCATATATAACAACATTGTGATTTTTATATTTAGCCAATAAGTTAAAATTGTTAATGGTGTGATCTAACCTTCTGCCTGTTGCCCAAATTATATTGATATCATTCGTTTTATTGGCAATAAGATAGTCAATGGCTTTTTCTAGGTCGGTTGTTTCTTGGTCTGCTGACTTAACAAATTTTACATCAATATCTTTCAATGAGGAATCAATACTATCGAAATCGCCAATTACTAAATCTGGCTTGATTTGTAAACTTTTAACCCTAGAATACGCACCATCTAATACTACAACATACGGACACCATTCAATAAGAGAGGTAAGTAGCTTAATAGAACAAGAATCTCCATTGGCAATAATTAGTGCGGGTTCTTGACCGTCTATTACAAAGTGATGAGAGGACATTTTAGTGCAATATTCATAATTTAAATAGTATTTATTTACGGTTGAACCTTAATTTGTAACTAATGAACAGGATTATTTTTGTTTTTTTTTTAACAGCATTTCTTTTTTCTGGTTGTAAAAAGGAAAGCTTTAGAACAGAAAGCAAATGGCTTGCTCCGTTATTAAACACTTCTTTAGGGGTTGAAGACCTTGTTCCTGATAGTTTGTTAAGCAAGAACAGCGACAATACTTTGGATTTGGTATATGATTACACCTACAGTATAAACAATATAGATGACGTTCTAGAGGTTCCAGATCGAACGGATACTCTTGAAGCAAGTTTGTCTAGTTTAACTTTAGAGGATAGGGAGTTTAGCGACACACTAACATTGCTTGAGATAGACCCTTTAAGCTTACTGTTACACGGAAGAACAGAAGTTGTGCCAGCTCAGAATCAAACTTTAAACGAGGGAACTGTTATTGATGTAACAGAACAGTTTTTCACTACAGCAACATTTTTAGACGGATATATTGATATTGAAATCTACAATGAGCTACCGGTTGAAGCTGAGCTAATTGAGTTTCAGTTGCTGAACAACAAAGATCAAAGTGTGGTTTTAGATGGCGAGATTAAAAATTTGGTGCCTAATGCCAGAGATGCTCAAACGTATTCGTTGGCAAACAAAACAGTGGATGGTGTTTTAGAGCTAAAGCTTAAAAGAATCATTACAAAAGCTAGTGATGGTCCCGTATTAGTAGATGTTTATAAAGGTTTACAGGTTAAGTTTAAAGTAAGAGATTTAAAACCTAAAAGTGCAACTGCAATTTTTCCTGCACAAAACTTAATAGAGCGAGAAGACGAAACAAAATATTCGTTTGGAGGAGCTGAATTAACGTGGGTTATTATTAAAACGGGCAATGTTTTAATGAGAGTTGAATCTACAATAGAGGAGGTTATAGTTTTGGAATACGAGATTCCTAATAGCACAAAACAAGGAGCACCAGGACCAATCAGAAAGGAATGGACAATTCCTGCCGCAGAACCAGGCGGAACGGTTCAAATTGAAGAAAAATTCCCAATTGATGGTTACAACATTGAACTTGGCGGTAAGAATAAATATGAGACCCCCACGTTTAACCACGTGTTTAACACGCTTAAAGCAAGAATTGAGTATTCGGGTATAGAGCGAACGCTTTCCTTGGACGACAAGATAAAAATTGAATTTGGTTTAGTAGACGTAAAACCATATTTAATTGTAGGAGACCCGAGTAAACATGTTGCAAATGTAAAAGACACTTTTAGCCTTGAAAGTCTAAAAAAAATAGGTGGAGGCATAAGTTTAGAAGATGCAACTTTTGAAATAAACATCGCCAACGGGTTTGGAATAGAAGCTTTACTAGAAGTGCAAGAGATTTTGGGGGTTAACAGCAGAAAACCTAAAAATGTTGCATTAATTTCAACCGAACTAAACAACCCAATTTTGTTGGGTAAGGCAATTAATAATGCAGAGTTTATACCTTTTCAAAAGCAAGTTGTCTTAAATGGAAACAACTCAAACCTTAAGCAGTTCTTAGAAAATATTCCAGAGAGTGTAATACCATCTTTAAAAGCTACAATTAGACCTAATGGCACTATAGATCAAAATGATTTTGCTTTTGATTTTAGTTCCTTAGATGCAAATTTCAAACTTGTAGTTCCGTTAAAAGTTGGTTTAGACAGCCTAACGTTTTCCAACAAGCAAAAGGTAAATTTGCTTTCCGATGAAAAAGTTGAAAACATAAAAGAATTGAAGCTTATAGTAAGAGCTGACAATTGGTTCCCAATAAGCGGCACGTTGGAAATGGAGTTTTTAGATGAAAGTGATAACGTTCTTACAACACTGTTTAGAAATACCAATAACACACTAACTGCAGCAGAGCTTGACCCTTTGATTGATAAAGTTTCATTACCTGTAGAAAGCGAGCTAACAACTACGCTTTCTTCTTCAGAAATTTTAATTATACAAAATGCTGCCAAGGTTAATATAGTTGCTAGATTTAATACAGAATCAGCTCAACGATTTAATTTACTAGCAGATTATAAGGTAGACTTAAAATTGATTTCAGAAGTAGTTTATGAAGGTAATTTATAGTTTAGTTCTTTCCTTAGTCTTTATTTTGCCTTTCAGTGTTTCTGCACAAAATGATAGTGTAAGTTTTACTTTTTTAAATCAAGATTTTCAGGAAAATGGCAAGAGCGGGTCTTACCAATTAAAATCTGATTTTAACATTAGTTCTAATAGTATAAACATGGAAATGTTTGCCGACTATTTGTTTAAGACCTCTTTTAGCGAACAAGCAAAAGACAAGTTTTTAGAGAAGCAAAATGCTAAAACTAATGTTTTACAGAATTGGTCAAGTAAAATAAATTACAAGTTAACAGACTCTCTTGTTCTCTACCTAAAACACGGGACATTTGTAGGCTATACTAGCAGCAAAGAGTTAACAGAACTGTTGCTGTTTGGCAACTACAACAAAAAAGGTGAAGAGGTGCAAGCAAACGGCTTTAATTGGAATAGAAATACATCTTTTTCCGTTGGAATAAATCAGAAACTTAAAAGCTGGAACAAGGTTAAGTTGTTTGCTGGTTATGGATTGTTGGCACTTACTAACTACTCACAAATAAGAAGTAAAGAACTCTCTTTGTTTACTGAAGAAACAGGCGATTATTTAGATGTTGATGTAAATAACTTAGAGTATGTTCAAAACCAAGAGGGCAACATTTTAAGAGGCGTTGGAATAGATTTAAACGCTACTGTTAAATATTACCCCAACCAAATCAATGAGTTTATATTAGCAGTTAAAAATATAAATCCAACCTACCTTTTTATTGGAGATGTTTTGAAATTTGATTCCTCTTTAAGGTTTGAGGGGTACAACGTTAATGTTTTAGACTTGAATGATTTAGAGTCTGAAATTGATTCTACATTTGACAACGTTATTGCCAGGGCACAAGAAAAAAATCATTTCGCTTTCCTACCATCAAACATTAATTTAACCTGGAACAAAAGGCTAAAGGCTGGAGATAGGCTGTTAACTAGACTTGTGTTAAATGGACTTGGAAGGTATGGTGCAAGCTTAGGCTTGGGTTATACTGCTCTAACAAAAAAAGGGTTTGCAATTAATAGTGAACTTGAGTTTGGAACTTTTAGTAATTTACAGTGGAATGAGTCCATTGAATATGCCAGTCCTAATGGGTTTAATTTATATGTTTCTTTGAGAGGAATAAACGGCTTGTTAATGCAACAAAACAGTTATTCTTCAGGAGCGGTGTTTGGGTTTTCTAGACGTTTGTAAATTTCGATAGTTAACTTTCTTCCGAATGAACCTAAGTCTATAATCTCATCTATACTCATTAACCTAAAGTATCTAAAAATCAAAACAGTATTATCTGCACTTTCAATATGGTACTTGTCGTTTTGTTTAAGTAGCTCTTGTAAATTAGGTGTAAAGAATTTTCGAATTTGTGCTTTGTTTTTTCCTTTTACCGTAAATGTTTGACTAAACTCTTCGTTTTGATCAAAAGAAATGTCTTCTTTTACTGCAAGGTCTAGTAATTTAGAGATAAACTGCTCTTTGTCTAATTCAAAATCAGGTATTTCGGTGTTGAAACAAATTCTAAGCATTGTAGCGTTATGTACTTCTGCTGCCATTAAAGCACCTTCGTCAAATGTTATGTCTGTTAATTCCCAATCTACCTTATTTTCATAGTTACCGCGTATTCTGTTCTTTGCATATTCCAGAGGCCGAGTGATAAAAAACTTGTTGGATTTAAGGTAGTCTATTTTCCAGTTTAGTTTTGGATCGAAAGAATAATTGTTCTTAAACGCAAATTCTTTCAACTCTTTTTGTCTTCTGGATAGTGGCTTAGCAACCATTTGCGGTAAAGCGTGAATACTAAAAGGGTGTTCACTTGTTGTTAGATGTTCGTCTAAACCTAAAATCTCAAAATTTCCACCTCTTTCTTCTACATATTCTTTACCCCACTCGTTTGCAAATTCTAGCATTGAAAAATCAACCAATCGTGTATGAGAAAAATCCACAACAACTTTGTCTTCGTTAGGGATTTTACTTAGTATAGAACGCAGCTTAAGCACGTTAGTAAAGTTTGCAACCCCTTTAACCTTTACGTGATAATGGTCTTCTATTCTTGCCAAGTTAAAGTGTGGCTTTAAGAGGTATTTAAAAAACAATGTAGCTGATAAGTGTGATCGCACCAAATGAATAACTATGGTGAATATTATACCTATTAGAATACCCTTGTTTAAGTCTGTAAGTAAGGTTGCTATTAGGGTAACGCTTAAAATCATAAACTGCTCATACCCTTTTAAAGAAGCATCTTTGAATACTTTTGGCGAAGCTAATTTGTACCCTGTAAAAACTAAAATTGCCATTAAAGCTGACTTTGGGACAAGCTGGATATAAGGGGATAACAAGAACACAAACAAAAGAATAAGCAAGCCGTGTACAAAATTTGAAAACCGGGACATTGCCCCGTGATTTATATTTACGGAGCTTCTAGCAATTACTGCTATAACGGGCAATCCTCCAATAAACCCAGATAGTATGGTGCTTAAACCCATAGCTGCAACATCTTTATTTAAGTTTGTTTTTCTTTTTAGAGGATCAATTTTATCGATAGCTTTTGCACTACCAAGAGTTTCTATTGTGGATACTAGAAATACTGATATAACAACAAGCCAGAAACTTAATGTTCCCATCATCCCAAAATTTGGTCTTACAAAAAAGCCAGCAAATATGTTTTCTGGTAATTGAATTAGGTCTTTTGTTTTGTCTAAGATGTGGTTACTTCCTAATAAGTTTATTTCTCCTTGGGTTAAATATTGAAACATCATATACATCGGTATAGACAAAAGCAATAACCAAATAGGAGCAGGTATATATTTAATAAACTTGTTTTTTATATAAGGGTGCCAAGCCAATATAACCAAACTATTAACAAAGATTATAGCAATCATGGGGTTCATGTTTGCTATGCTTTGTGGAATTGCTAATAGATTTTCAAAATCATTTGCACCTTTAAATGTTACTCCTAAACCAGTATGTACTTGACTACTTAAAATAATTACTCCAATTGCAGCCATCATGCCCTGTACAACAGAACTTGGAATAAAATCGGCTAGCTTGCCAAGTTTTAAAGCACCAAAAACAAACTGAAGGAAACCAGAAACTATAAAGGCTGCCAACACAAACTCCCACTTTCCGAGCGAGTGCATTGCGGCCACAACAATTCCGATTAAAGCAGGGGATGGTCCATTAATTGAAACATTTCCGCTACGAATGAAACTTGTTATTAGGCCACCAACCATTGCGGCAACTATTCCGGCCATTAATGCCGAAACAGGAAGCTCCATAGCAATTGCAACACCAATTGATAACGGGAGAGCTACAAGAGAAACGCTAAACCCAGCAAGCAAGTCGTTTCTCCAGTATGATTTTATGTCGGTAATAATGGATTTAATAATGACTAAATTAAGTTGCCAATATAAAGTATTAAATGTAAATAATATTAGTTGCTAATAAAGAGGAAATTTAGAGGTTAGTTTGTGAACTTCTGCTCTTACATCTTCAATAACGGCCTCATTTTCAACGTTTGATAAAACACGGTCAATTAGTTCTGCAATAATTTCCATGTCAGACTCTTTCATACCTCTAGTTGTTACAGCGGGGGTGCCAATTCTAATGCCTGACGTAACAAAAGGTGAGCGTGTTTCAAAAGGAACTGTGTTTTTATTAATTGTAATTTCTGCTTTTACCAAGGTGTTTTCTGCAATCTTTCCAGTAAGATTTTCATCTTTAGTTCTTAGGTCTATTAACATTAAATGATTGTCCGTTCCGTCAGAAATAACTTTATAACCTTTGGCAACCATTGCTTTAGCTAAGGCTTGTGCATTTGCCATTACTTGCTTGCAATAATCCTTATATTCTGGTTTAAGAGCCTCTCCAAAAGCAATTGCCTTTGCAGCAATAATGTGCTCAAGAGGACCTCCTTGTGTGCCGGGAAAAACGGCTCCATCTAAAAGTGAAGACATTTTTCTAATGGACCCTTTTGGGGTTTTAACGCCCCATGGGTTTTCAAAGTCTTGCCCCATCATTATTAGCCCACCCCTTGGACCACGTAAAGTTTTGTGTGTAGTTGTTGTAACTATGTGGCAATGTTCCATTGGGTTATTCAACAAACCCGCAGCTATTAAGCCACTTGGGTGAGAGATGTCTGCTAGTAGAATTGCCCCAACTTTATCTGCAATTTCTCTGAATCTTTTGTAGTCCCAGTCTCTTGAATAAGAAGATGCTCCACAAATTATTACTCGAGGTTTAAATTCTAAGGCTTTGGCTTCAACATCGTCCATATCTACTAAGCCGGTATTTTCGTCAACTCCGTATGATTCAGAATTGTAGATTTTTCCTGAAAAATTAACAGGAGAACCATGAGTTAGGTGCCCACCATGAGAAAGATCAAACCCTAAAAGCTTGTCTCCCGGGTTTAAACAACCCAAAAGTACTGCTGCATTAGCTTGTGCTCCACTGTGAGGCTGAACATTAGCCCAAGCTGCACCAAACAGCTCCTTTGCTCTATCTATCGCTAATTGTTCTATTTGGTCAACAATTTCACAGCCACCATAATATCTCTTTTTTGGTAAACCTTCTGCGTATTTATTAGTACAAACACTACCCGTTGCTTTCATTACATCAACGGAAGTAAAATTTTCTGAAGCAATAAGCTCTATGCCGTTTTGTTGGCGTTTTAATTCTTGATTAATTAAGTCGAATACTATATCTGCCATTGTGGTTTTTGTTTTTAATGTTCTTGTTTCTCTCTAGATAATTTAAGTACTAAAGATGTTTGTGCATTTTTTCTTTGATGCCTCAAAACCCTTAAATTAATTAAATTGCCTTTGTCCTGTCAAAGAAAACACTAGATAAACAAGCAAACAAAGAAACAAACCAAAAAACTTTAGCCAGATAATTAATATTATACAAACTATAAACATGGACACCCTAATTGTGTTGAGCGTTTTATTCTCGGATCCAATTTTTATGGATAAAAGCTTTATGTTGCTTATTAACAAGTAACTTCCTATCAAAACAAATAGAACAATAAATAATGGGTTGTTTAAAAATGTATTTAGCCACAATACTTGCTCGGCGGCCATTGGGATGGCAAAACAAGCAATTGAAAACATAGGCGTTGGTAATCCTACAAAGTATTCTTTGCTTTGCTCCATACTGTTAAATTTGGCGAGCCTGTAAGCGGAAAAGGCTGCAATTAGTAAAGCGGCTATAAAAAATGAGTGGTTTAAGTTCTCGTTTTGCCAATAATTAAACAAAACTAAAGCCGGAGCAACCCCAAAGCTTACCATATCTGCTAAAGAATCAAGCTCTTTGCCTATTGTTGAAGAAGTTTTTAACACCCTGGCGGCTGTTCCGTCTAAAAAATCAAAAACAAGAGCAAGCGATGCAAAAATCAGCACATTAATAAAGTTTAAATTAAATGCAGAAATTATTACAAGTAAGCCGCAAATTAGATTACTTAAAGTGAGCAGGTTTGGGATTTGATTTTTAATATTCAACTATCACAAAGATGTACTAAAAATCTGTTTTATTTGGACTGAAAACCAAACACAGCCTGATATAATTAGCGAAAACAGCTATGTCGTGGTTTTTGCTTCGGCCGTGTTACCTAGTTTAAACTTTGACCAATAGGCCGCAAGTGATAAACCAGATATAATGTGCCACGCCCCCCACCAGGCAGCAATAAAGGTCATACCTCCTATAGCAAGTTCTGGATTAAATATTTTAGGGTTAAACAACAACGCTAGGGCTAGTCCAGAGTTTTGTATTCCTGTTTCTATTGAGATAGTTTTTCTGTCTTTTTTCTCTAAACCAAACAATCTAGCGAAATTATAACCAAGTAATAAAGCTAAAGCATTGTGTATTAATACAATAATGGCTATGTATTTGATGTGTTTCACGAAAAGATCAAAGTTCTTTATAAATATTATCACAAGAATTGCAATAAAAATGGCAATAGATATCCTTTTCATGCTAATTACAATTTTAGACGTGAATTTTGGAAAATAGTGTTTAATAAGTAGTCCTAAAACTAGAGGAATTCCAAGGATTAATAAAACTGTTATAAACACATGCAATGGGTCAATATGCAACGGTTGCACTAAGTCACTCTGTCCTGTAGCGGTGTATATCATTACAAAAATATTTCCCCAGAAGGCGAAATTAAAAGGAGTAAGTATTAACGCTCCAAGGTCTGAAACTGCAGTTAAGCTTACGGATAGAGCAACATTTCCTTTTGCTAAGCTGCACATGAAGTTAGAAATGTTTCCTCCAGGGCAAGCCGCTACCAGTATCATTCCAAGACCTACCGTCATTGTTATATGGTCTTTAAGTAGAAGAACTAAAGCGGTAGTCATTAAAGGCATTAAAACAAATTGAGAAATCGCACCAATCAGCGGTATTTTTGGGTTTTTTATCAGGTTTCTAAAGTTTTCTACCTTCAACTCTAAAGCAACCCCAAACATTATAAAGGCAATTGCAAAATTGAGAAACAACTGACTTTTTGAATTAAAGTCTATCTGAACAGCATCTAACGCTTGTAATGATTCTAACATAGTTATTGTGTGTTTAAATTTTAAGTCTATAAAAAGCGGAAATTTTGTAAATCCAACTATCAGAAAAATCTGTGTTTAATTGTGTTCGATCATCTCCAAAATAGATTAGCGGCATCCCCAAAGATACTTTTTCATTAAACATGCGGTAAGATCTACCTACAGACCTGCCAGCACTAATTTGAAAATTTATACCATTTGAAAGCTCATATTGCAAGTAAGAATATACGTCGTTAGAAGAGCGAGATATATACCGGCTTGTTTCTGAGCCTACAGGTGTGTTTAAGTTATAACTTCTGATTTGCCCTTTAAAATCAAGACCAATTTTGGTGTTTTTAGCTATGGAATAGTTTAGATTAACAGAAAGAGGAAGCAGCACGTTTGCTTCAAACTTTTCAGTTGGGTTTAGAAAGTAAAAACCAAAGATTGGAACTAGAAAAGGGGCAAACAGTTCATTGTTTCCATAGACTCCAAATTTGTAGTTAAAGTTCTCGTTTTTGGCATACTTCATTAACACTACAGCACCAACTTGAAAATCATTCGATGTTAATTTCTTTAAATCTGAGGATATCTTTGGTAAAAGCATATAGGTGCCGCTTAATTTTTCATTGTGTTTAACGTTCGCACCCAGCTTAAGTGTCAAACCTGTTAAAGTTTCCTGTTCTCTTTCTGGGTTAAAAGATGCTGTTGTGCCTTCATACGTTAATCCTGTTAAAAAAGTTAAATCATCGTTTAAAACAAGAGGTAAAGTAATGTTACCATTCATTTCCTGCAAGCTAGTTGTTGAGGATCCAGTATCAAATTTGTTAATGGATGATGTTGCATAATCAAGCCTAGCAAGATCTATATAGTTTTGGCTATAAGTTGTGTTTGTAAAGATGATTAAGATTAAGGGTGCTAATAATTTATTCATATAATTATTTTGATTTTAATTCTAAACAAAACTCTAAATAACAACCTTAGGTAAATAATCGTATTTTAATCGATTGTTTTTCCGCGTCTAAAAATTGGTAAAAAAGCAAACCTTGCTATGGCGTTTTTGTTGTTTAGGGTAAAGCGTTGCGTTTATAACAGGCCAATCGTCACAAAAGCACAAAAACACAAAGCTGGTTTTCAAGTATTATTAAAATATAATAATGTATTTTTTGTAAATATAGGGGGTTTTGTCAAAGTGCAATTTTTTGCACAAAGCTAGAAGCGGTTATTTACTTTTTTTAATCACTTTTTCAATCGACCGCTAAATGTCTATTTTTGTTTTATGACTAAGGAAAACCTAGAACATATACCAGATTATTATTACACGTACTTGGATTTAGTTACAGAAAAAGACTACTTCAAAGCATTAGAGAACACAACTGTTGAATTTGAGGAATTTGTCGAATCTTTTCCAATTAGTAAAGAAAACTATAGATATGGAGAAGAGAAATGGTCCAGTAAACAAGTGCTACTTCATATCATAGATACAGAAAGAATATTTCAATATAGGGTGCTTTGTTTCATAAGAGACGAAAGACGAGGTTTGCCCGGATATGATCAAAATCATTATGCACAAAATTCTGTTCCTGAAACCAGAACAATGGGTTCAATATTAGAAGAGTTTAAGGTGGTAAGAGCTAGCACCAAAGTTCTTTTTAAAAACATTGACAAAGAGCTTTTATTGGTAAAGAAAATGGCCAATGGATTTAGTGTTCAACCTCTGTTATACGGATATTTATTAAGTGGGCATTTACGCCACCACATAAACATTTTAAAAGACAAGTATTTTTAGTTTTCTTTCAATTTCATGTATGTAATTTTAGTTACCCAATTTCTTGGAACAAACCGCACTAGATTGGCTTGTATTCTGTTCCAAAATCCATGGACATAAACGGTCTTACCTTTTTTCATTTTAGCATATGCAAATTTTGCTACATCCGCTGAAGTTGGCAGATTGTTTTTCTTTGCATTTTCTATGAGTTTAAAACCAGAAGCTCTGCCAAATTCACTTTCAGTAGGTCCAGGACAAAGTGCACTTACCTTAATGTTGAAAGGTTTTAGTTCTTCGGCAATTGCTTCGGTAAAAGCAAGCACATAATGTTTGGTTGCAAAATATACGCTCATTGTGGGTCCTGGTTGAAATGAAGCGGTAGAGGCAACATTCATTATAAACCCACTTCCAACCTTTTTCATTTCGTTTGTGAAGTGATGAGTGAGCTTTGTTAATGTTAGCACGTTTAGATTAATCATGTCTTCTTGCTTTTGCAAGTTGCTATCGACAAACAATTTATAATCGCCAAAGCCAGCATTGTTGACTAGGTAGTCTACACGTAACCCGTTAGCTATTATGTCGTTAAACAATTCAGTAGCACTTGATGGTGTAGATAGGTCTTTGATGAAAACCCAAGATCTAATACTATAGGTCTTTTCAAGAAACAGTGCTAATTCTCTCAGTTTTTGAGCACTTCGAGCAACAAGAATTACGTCTACATTATCTTTTGCAAATTCAACTGCTAACTCTCTACCAATACCTGTGGATGCACCTGTTATTAAGGCAATCTTATTCATTTCTTTTTCTTTTTACCAGCCCCAAAACTTTTTGATGTCATCAATGCCTAAATCTTTTTTACGTTGCTGGTACTCCATAAAAACATCTGTAAAACATTGGTTTAAAAGCACATCTGGAAGTAAATGGCTTATAAAAACTATTCTATTTGATAAAACATATTCAATGTTTTCTGCAAAATAGTTTTGCCAATAGCTGTAGGCCTTCTCTTCTATTTCAGCAGCTCCTATACCCAGTAAGTTAAGTTGAGAGATGTCTTTTTCTCGTTCACTTTCAGGCGTCTTTGCATTTTCTATGTTACCAATTAACTCTTCTACTGAAGGCATTTACGTCAAAAAGTCTATTAGGTTTTGGCTTAACAATTTGCTTTTTGTTTCAACCGACAAGTCACTCATTTCCTCAATAAAAGCCCCATGTTCTAAATCGCCTAAAGGGAAAGGGTAGTCTGTACCATATGCAATCTTATCTTCTCCCATAACATCAATTAAATAACGTAACGCACCTTGATCGTGTGTAATACCATCTACCCAAAATTTTCCTTTATATGTGTATGGGTCTTTAACGTTATTTACATTTACTAAATCTGGTCTACAATGCCAACCGTGGCTTATTCTGCCAAGGGTATGAGCAAAGGACCCTCCTCCGTGTGCAAACATTACTTTTAGTTTCGGATACTTGTCAAAAATGCCACCAAACATCATAGAGCAAATTGCTCTGCTTGTTTCAGCAGGCATACCCACCAACCAAGGCAGCCAATACTTTTCCATATCCTTTTGCCCCATCATTTCCCATGGGTGAATAAATATGCTCATCTCCAGGTCTTGAGCCGCCTCCCAAAATGGACAAAAATCAGGATGGTCCAGGTTTTTGTCTAAAATGTGAGATGCAATTTCTAAACCGGGCATTCCTAGAGCTTTACATCTTTCCATTTCTTTAATTGCTAATGGAATATCTTGCATTGGTGCAGTTCCTAAGCTGATAAACCGGTTTGGAAAACGATTTTGTACCGATGCAAGATGATCGTTTATAAACTGACTCCACTCATATCCATGTTCGGGCTTGGTCCAATAGTTAAATAAAACAGGGATAGTGCATAAAACCATTTTTTCAACGTTGTACGCATCCATATCTGGAATTATGGCTGTTTCATCGTAACAATTTTTCTCTACTCTTCTAAAAAACACACCATCATCACGCATCATTTTTTTGGCTCCAGTCTCAGGCTCATCTTCTAAATAAATAAAACCGCCGTAACCAAATTTCTTATCCAACCTTTCCCAAGTTGGGGGCATTATATGTGCATGAGAATCTATTTTAGTGATTTGGGACATGTGTTTTGCGAAAGTAATTTTTATTTTACAATGGCAATCTAAGTCTTAGTCTAAACTGCAAACCACATCTTCAACGTTGTCTTTTACCCAAAGTACACATTCGTGAAAATCTTCAAAAATCTGATCAGCTGGCACTAAATCAGGAATAATGTCAATTCTTTCCATCATATATTTTGGTTGCTCCCTTAGACCAACAAATAAAACACTTTTGTTATTTCTAACTAGGTCTTGAATTAGGTCTTCCATTGCATATAAACCAGATTGGTCCATATAAGGAACTCTTTCAGTTCTTATAACAACTGCCGTTGCATACTCTGGAATTTCTTTGGCCAATTGTTGAAAATCACTTGTAGAACCAAAAAACAGTGGTCCATAAAGGTGTTTTATTGCCACTTCTTCTTTTAGGTCTATAGGCAGTTCAACTTCGTCTGTCCAGATTTCCTCATCTTTTAGTGTGCTTATTTTGGAGTTTTTGCCCATAAGTTCTCCAATTTTCTTCATAAAAATCAATGAAGCTATTACTAGTCCAATGCCAACAGCATAAACTAAATTCCAAACAGAAGATAGAATTAAAACTATTATTAAGATTATAGCTTCTGACTTTGGCATAAATGGAATTGCTTTTAACCCTTTAAAATCCATTACGCTTATTCCAACTGTTATTAAAATACCGGCCAATACAGCTGCTGGTATTTTAGACGCTAAGGGGCCTAGTGCTAAAAATATTACAAGTAAGAGTAATCCGGCAATCATTCCAGAAAGCCTTGTTTTACCACCCGCGTTAATGTTTACAACAGTACGTATAGTTGCACCTGCACCAGGAATACCACCAAATATTGCTGCTATGGAATTTCCTATTCCTTGACCAACTAGTTCTTGATTTGGACGGTGTTTTGTTTTAGTCATATTATCAGCAACTACAGAAGTAAGTAAAGAGTCTATACTTCCAAGCAAGGCAAGAGATATTGCAGTAAATATGTAAGGTGAAATACTACTTAAATTAAAACCTGTAAAAATGTCTAAGTTAGGTAGAGGAAATCCTCCTGGAATTTCTTCAATTGGCCTGTAATCTAACTTTAAAAATATGGCGAATCCAGAAACCAAGAAGAGGGCGACTAATGTGCTTGGAACCTTGGCCGTTATTTTCTTAAAACCATAGATAATAAAAATTGTTGAAAGAGCTAGAAGTATTTCTAACCAATTAATACTTAGTACTGCTTTGGGAAGCACTTTAATTGTTCCTAATACTCCTGAAGCATTTTTACCAGCTAAAGTTTGAGATTCTTTTAGTATTTCTGCTTCTGTAATGTGTTCTGCCCGGCTTACCGTTTCTTTAAAATCTTCAAGAACAAGAATTCCTTCTCCTGCTTCATCAACAAGAATTTTATCCAATATTAATTCTTCAGCGTATGGTTTAAACTCATTAACATAGTCTAGATCTTCTTTAGGGTAATAACCTAAAATTGGAAGTAGTTGTGTAATTATTATTATGACTCCAATTGCGGTCATAAATCCAGACACTACGGGATAGGGAATGTATTTAATGTACTTTCCTAATCCGTAAATACCCAGTAAAATTTGAAATATACCAGCTAAAAGAAATACCGACAATATTGCTGGTAACGCTTTTGCAAGATCGCCATCTGAAGTAGCTACAATTCCCGCAATCACAACCATAGAAACCGCCGTCATAGGGGCGGTTGGGCCTGATATTTGGGTGTTTGTTCCCCCAAAAAGAGCTGCGAAAAAGCTAATAAAAATAGCACCAAACAAACCAGCGGTTGGGCCTAAACCCGAACTAACCCCGAAAGCTAAAGCTAGAGGAAGAGCGACTATACCAGCAGTGACTCCTCCAAAAAGATCTCCTTTAAAATGTTTAAAATCAAAATTGATTTTCATTGTTTTATAAATGTTTACGTTAAGTCTGGGGGACTTTAGTTTTGGGTTAAAGAAGTAACATTTATACTAACTCAGGAGGTGGAGTGCTAATATTGGGATAGTGCAAGGCTACAAGTTCGTTTTTAAAACAGAGTAATTTTTTATTGTTTACTGTTTGTGCGGGTTCAGAACCAACAACTTTTCTTGTAAGGTGTTTAGACACAATGTCTGATTGAGGCTCGCAATCTTCTATCTCACATAGCTCGCATAATGGAGAATTAGAGCTCCAAATATCTTCGGTAATTAAACACAATTGTCCTAAAACAATAAAGCCAATTAAAACAACAATTAGTGAAGAATTCTTTGATTCTAGAGCTACAAACATCGATATTATAATCGTGCTCGAAAATAGCATTATTTATTAATAGAATAGTCTATTTTTGAGATAATGAACAAAGAGCTAACCATAGGAAGTAGAATAAAACATAGTAGGTTTGGAGATGGTATTATTTGCCGAATTGGTTTAGAGTTTTTTACTATTAGTTTTTTTGAAGGAGGAACAGAAGAAATAAATCGTAAATCTGAAGATTTCGAAGTGGTTGAAGTTTTAGAAGGTTTTAATAATACGGTAACTGTTGACGAAGTTGAAGATTTATTTTATAGCATGATGTCTCGCTATACAGACGCTACTGAACGAGTTCATATTGGAGATAGGTGGAAAGGTGGATTACTGGTACTTGAACCAAAAGACGCAAACTTGGCAGTAAAAGAAATTCCTATTCAAACATTCTTTCATAAAATAGTGATGGTAAGAGATAGACTTAGAGTTTTAGAACAAAGTATTAATAGCCATAAAGTTTTGGATGATCAAGATAAGGTTAATCTTCAACAATATATAACAAGAATATATGGGTCTCTTACAACCTTTAATGTGTTGTTTAGAGATAAGGAAAATTACTTTAAAGGTGAAGGAAAAAGGTAATGAATAAGAATTATAGGTTTAAATCTGTCAACCTCTTCTAAGCGTATTTCTGCTTAAAGCACTTTTTAGATAAACCTAGGGTCTGTTTCCATTTCTGTCCCACACTTGTCACAAGTTCTTAAATCTTTTGATCCATAAAACTCTCTAAATCGAGGTAAGAAGTCTTTTTCAATATCTCTTAGTGGAAACTTGTACTCGTGTAATTTATTATTACAATTATCACAGAACCACATTAAACCGTCCTGCTCGTTATTTGCTCTCTTGCATTCTACCACTAAGCCAATACTGCCTTCACTTCTCATTGGGCTATGTGGCACAAGTGCAGGAAGTAAAAACATTTCACCTTCTTTAATTGGAATATCAACGGCCTTTCCATTTTCTTGTATTCGCACATTTATATCACCCTCTATTTGGTAAAATAGCTCTTCAGTTTCGTTAAAATGATAGTCTTTTCTGGCGTTTGGACCACCAACCATCATAACAATATAGTCTCCAGATTCTTTGTATAAATCTTTGTTTCCAACTGGTGGTTTAAGTTCATCTCTATTCTCATCTATCCACTTTTGAAGGTTAAAAGGTTGTCTAATTGCCATATTTGTTCTGTTAAACGACGAAATTAATCAATCTTTAGAATATAATCTTGATGCCCTTTTCCAAAAGTTTGTTGTACGTTTGTTGCTTAATATAAAAATATGTTTTCTACAATATTATTATTTGGTTTAGGAGCTCCTGAAATTGTAGTAATAGTGCTTGTTGTACTTCTACTATTTGGAGGTAGAAAAATACCCGAATTAATGAAAGGGATCGGTTCTGGAATTAGGGAGTTTAACAAAGCTAAAAATGAGGTTTCTGAGCAAATTAGAGAAGGTATAAACGACGAGCCTAAAAAAGACGATAAAAAGTCTGAATGATTGGTAAAAAATATTCTTCTTTATCTCAAATAAGGGTTGATATAAGAGCAGGTAAAACCTCTTGTGTTGAGCTTGCAGAATACTATCTAAAAACAAACCACGAGAAAAAGCATTTAAATGCTTTGTTGGAGGTTTATGAAAAGGAAGTAAGGAAAAAAGCAGTTGAAATTGATAAGAAAATTAAGAACGGAACAGCTGGAAAACTAGCCGGAATGTTCTTGGCTATTAAGGACAATATTTGCTTTAATAACCACAAAGTTTCAGCGTCATCAAAAATAATAGAGAATTATGAGGCTGTATATACGGCAACCGCTTTAGAACGCCTTTTGGTGGAGGATGTGATTGTTATTGGTAGATGCAATTGCGATGAGTTTGCAATGGGCGCTAGTAATGAAAACTCGGCATATGGTGTGGTTAAAAATGCTGCAGACGAAACAAAAGTTCCTGGTGGAAGTTCAGGAGGAAGCGCAGTGGCGGTGCAAGCGGATTTATGCTTAGCTGCTCTAGGTTCAGACACAGGTGGCTCTATTAGACAACCCGCTTCTTTTACAGGAACAGTAGGGTTAAAACCTTCTTATGGCAGAGTGAGTCGATGGGGCTTGCTTGCATATGCTTCAAGTTTTGACCAAATTGGACCAATAACAGGAAGTGTAGAAGATTCAGCCCGTATACTTGAAATAATGGCGGGTAAAGATGCAAACGACGCAACTTCATCACCAGTTAAAGTGGCTGAATTTACACCTAATCAAGAAAAGAAATATACAATTTCGTACTCTAAAGAAGCTTTGGAAAGTAAGGCTTTAGCAAATGATGTTAAAGCGGCATATGTTGAGCTTATTGAAATGCTGAAAGCTAAAGGACATAAGGTACAGGAGCAATCTTTTCCTTATTTAGATTACATGGTTCCGTGTTATTATGTGTTAACAACAGCTGAAGCATCATCTAATTTAAGTAGATATAGCGGAATATTATATGGTGAGCGAAGTAAAGAGTCTCACGATATTGAGTCTACCTTTAAAAAATCTAGAACAAAAGGATTTGGAGAGGAAGTAAAACGAAGAATAATGACCGGTACATTTGTTTTAAGTGCAGATTACTACGAGGCTTATTATTCTAAAGCTCAAAAAGTAAGAAGAATTATAAAAGAGGAGAGTGAAAAAATTCTAGAAAATTGTGACTTTTTTTTGTGTCCTACAGCACCTTCTACAGCGTTTGATATTGGTGGGGAAAAATCAAAAGATCCAATTCTTATGTATTTGGCAGATATTTTTACTGTTCAAGCATCATTAGCTGGTTTACCCGCAATTTCAGTTCCTACAAAAAAATCAAACAACCTATCTATTGGTATGCAGTTTATGGCAAATTCTTTCCAAGAAATAGAGCTGTTAAATATTGCCAGTATTGTTGAATCTTTTTATGAAGACTAAGCTTTTACTATCGACCTTATTGTTGTGTAATAATGTTGTTGCACAGGTAAATGATAGCCTTGTGCAATCTCGCCTAGACACTATACCAAGCTCTATACCCCTTGATTATAACACTGATGTTAAGTTAAAAATTGAAGCATTTGTTAGAAATTACGATAACAAAACTAGCATAGCATTAGAACGTTTTTTTAGAATAGATAGTTCATTAATTGATGTTTTTAACGAAAATAATGTTCCAATAGAATTGCGTTATGCGTGTATTTCTTTAACAGGGTGTGATAACTTTTACCACACAACCGAGGGTAAGAAAGGCTATTTTAAAATGAAGTACAATGTTGCGAAAAGCAACGGGTTATATGTAAGCAACTTTGTTGACGAACGTAAAGACAAGTTAAGAGCTGCCAAAGCGTTTTGTTTAGAATTGAATAGGATATACGTACTTTGTAATAATTGGCAGGAGGCATATACAAGATATTGTGGTGGAAATTTGGAGTGGCAAAAGGCTCTTACTTTAATTAAAGATTCAACATACGGGTTTTGGGATGTAAACAATGCGTTGCCCTCCAGGTATAAGGAGGAATATCCTAAACTTATAGCCGCAATGTACATTGCTAATTACTATTTAAACCATAGAATAATTGTAAAGAGCGATAATATAATTACAGAAAATGTTTTAGTAAGTGATTATTTGCCTCTTTACAGAGTGTCAAGGATTCTAAATATAGATCATAACTTTTTACAACAGTTAAACCCAATTTATAAAAAAGGGTTTATACCAAACTCTGGTAAAACGTACTACTTAACTCTTCCGATTGAGTATGTCGATGCTTTTTATGAAAAAGGTGATACAATTTATGGAGATGCATATGCAGCGGTAGATTCATTTTCAAATCTTAAGTCAAACGAGATTATTACACCAAAAAGTGTTATGGTTGAAAAACCAAAAATTAATGTAAGATATACTGTAAAAAGAGGTGATGCTCTTTCTCTTATAGCCGATTATTTTGACTGCACAATGAGCGAGGTTAAACGTTGGAACGGCATAAGGGGGTCACGTATATATGCAAACCAAAGGCTAACCTTAAAAGTACCTGCATCAAAAGCATCGTATTATAGAAAAATCAATTCTATGTCGCTAGATCAGAAAAAAAGGATTGCCAGAAAAGATTAAGTACTAAAACGTTGAAGCTGGATAGAAACCAATATCTAAAAAGCCGAAGTCTAAAACCGAGCACATTGTTGTTGACAATGATTGCCGTAAATTTAATTTTAGGCTTGTTGGTTTGGATGTTCCCTCCAGCAGGGATTAATTTAGGTAAGCTTGCACAGTTAAAGTTTGTTTCAGTTTATGAGTTAACCGGCGATAGGGATTCTTCCGTGGCATCAGTAGATATAGCTTCTGTTCTTAAAGATGTAAGTCCAAAAGAATTTGAACCATCAGGTAACAGAGAAAACAACGATAGCATTGTAAATAAGATTGATGAGGAAATAGTACAAAGTGTTAATTATGATACTTTGACTCTAAAGCTGGTCACACCTCGGAACAGAGCTATACAATTGCCACCTTCTAACAACGGAGTTTTAAAAAATTTTATTGAAGCTTTGTTGTACGAAAGTAAAACCAAGGTTGTAAGAGTTTTACATTATGGAGATTCTCAATTAGAAGGAGATAGGATTACAGATTACTTAAGAAACAGGCTGCAAATGTTGTTTGGCGGTAAAGGTCCTGGAATTATTTTACCAAGTGAGCCTGCGGCAGATAGCAGGCGAACGGTTTTAGTTGGCGAAAGCAAAAACATAAAGAAACAAGCCTTTTATATAAAAGGCAAGCACGCAAAAGAGGGAAAATATGGATTAGGAGCTACGGTTTTTTCTTTTACTGGTTCAAACACAAACTTTGTTGGGGTTGATAGTATAACCGTTAGCGATTCTACAAATGAAGATTCTGTCTATTTTAAACACCGATTTAGTAAAGGAGCACAAACACGCAGCTTTATTCTGGTTAAAAACAGAGGTTTAGGATACAAAACAGCAAGTAAATACTCTTCAATAAAATTATTATACACCAGCAATGAGCCTTTTCAAGTAAAACTAAACAGTGATAATTATGTGGAGGATTATTTTGTAAAAGCTAACCCAAACTTTGGCATTAAACAATGGGATATAAACACTAATAAGAAATTAAAGTTGGAATTTACACAAGGCAATTTTCCAAAAATTTATGGTTTAGCTCTTGATGGCAAGGTTGGGGTTGCTGTAGATAATTTTGGAATGAGAGGGAGTTCTGCAATAGGTTTTGAAGACATGAATAAAGCTTTTTATAATACGCAACTAAAAGCTTTAAATGTAAGGTTTATTATTTTGCAATACGGTATAAATGTAGTCCCAAACATTAGATCAGATTATGGATATTATAGAAATAAACTGATTAAACAACTCAACAGCATAAAGGCCGCTTATCCAGGTGTAAGCATTTTAGTTATTGGTCCTTCAGATATGAGCAGAAATAAGGGTGGTAACATGGTTTCGTATACAAATGTTCCGTTGATTAGAGACGCAATGAAAGGTGCCGCATTTGACACTGGTTGTGCATTTTGGGACCTGTACGAAGCTATGGGCGGTAAAAATTCAATGGTTAGTTGGGTAAATAATGATCTTGCCAAGAAAGATTACACTCATTTTAGTTATGAGGGAGCCAGCTACGTTGGAGAAATGTTATTCGAAGCAATATTAGAACAAATGCAAAACCAGGGTTACGTTAACTAACGGGGTTCAAAACAATTTTATAAACGTAATCATCCTTGTTCTTTTCGTGAAGAAATTTGTGGATTGCTGTGTCTTCGTCTTTGGCGAAAAAATATGAATTGTGAGTTTTATTCTCACCATTCTTGTTCCAAATTATGGTGTATGAGTTTTCTCTACTTTGGCTCTTTGTTTTTATACATTGGAGCATTTTAGTTAAACAATCCAAAGAACTGGTGCCAAAAACAGTATGAAACAACATGTATTCATTATGCTTTTCATTATATGTAAGAAGGTTTAGCGTGATAGTTTCATTATCAGACATTATGTTAACGTGATAGTCAAAATGGCTGCTAACACTATTATCCTTGTGTAACAAATTGTAAATAGTATGCTGTAGCTTTAGTTGTTCTAGTTTTTTATCAAAAGACTTTATCATTATCTTACTTTTGGTATTGTAAAATTAAGTTATTGTATGGAATTGAAGCCTGAATATTTTATGAAACAAGCCTTAAAACAAGCAGAAAAGGCATTTGCTGAAGAAGAGGTTCCAATTGGATGTGTAGTTGTAGCTCAAAATCAGATTATTGGGAAAGGGTATAATCAAGTGGAAAAACTAAACGATCCAACGGCACATGCAGAAATGCTAGCAATAACTGCTGCTAGCACATATTTGGGGTCTAAGTATTTGAATGAATGCGACATTTACATAACAGTAGAACCGTGTTTAATGTGTTATGGTGCCATTAAAAACGCAAGGATTAAAAACATATTTATTGGTTGCTTGGAGCCAAAGCATGGGTTTAACAACTTTATTAACAACACAAAAGGTATAAGTGTGCAAAAACGCATTTTAGAGTCTGAAAGTAAGGAGCTTATGAAATTATTTTTTGTGGATAAACGATAAAGTGTTACTTTTGACATAACTTCTACACGTGAATATTATTGGGCCATGTTTTGAATAAACTACGCAAAACATGAACAAGACTTTTAAAATAACCCTAAAAGAAAAATTTAATTTTACAATTGAAATGTTCGGAACAAACGGCAGTAAAACAATTACTGGTAACAAGAGTGTGCTGTTTTCTAAAATAGTAACCACCTGCGGCAAGAACACTTGGATGCTCCTGCATCAAAATTAATTTGGGCTAAATTTTCTCAATCTTAAATGCTTATTTTCGTTGCTCTTTAAACGGAAATGATTAAGCATCCTCATCTTGACGAATTAAGGATATCAATTCAAAAGAAAAACGACGACATTACTGAAAGAAGAATAAAGTGGATTACTAGAAATCCATATTATTATAGACAACTTCTTAAAACACTAAAATTTATAATTCCTGCTCAAAGCAAAGTTCTAAATATAAGATGTAGTATTGGCTATATTTTAAACAGATTAGATACTAAAAATGGGGTAGGTGTAGATAGTAGTGAAAAGCAAATTGAACAAGCAAGAAAAACGCACCCTCATCTTGAATTTCATTCACAATCTGGAGAAAACTTTGGCATAGATGGCGAGTTTGACAACATCCTTGTTTCCTCTCCAGAAGATATTACTGATATTAAGGCTGTTTTAGATAAGGTAAAAAGCAACAGCCATAGTCGTACTCGTGTTGTCTTCACCTATTATAATTATGGTTGGAACCAACTTGTAAAACTAGCGGAAAAATTGAGGTTAAAGCTGCCTCAAAACGTGCATAACTGGTTATCCCCCAATGACATAGATAACATATTAACGTTAAGTGGATATGAAACACTTTACCACAAGAAATTTATACTAATACCGTTCAACATTCCAATTGTTAGCTATGTCTTTAATAGGTTTATCGCTAGATTGCCAATTTTCAGACATTTCTGTATGATGAATGTGACTGTTGCAAGGTTGCTACCCCAAGAAGCTTCCCCTTCGGTTTCAATTGTAATCCCGTGCAGAAATGAAGCCGGCAATGTTGAAGATGCAGTGAAAAGAATACCAAAATTAGCAGCAGACCAAGAAATTATTTTTGGTGATGATAAGTCAACAGATGGTACTCCAGATTTGGTGCTGGAAATGGCTAAAAAATATCCTGAAAAGAACATACGGTTAGTAGCGTCACCTGGTATTAACAAGGCCAATAATGTTTGGACTTGTTTTGATGCAGCAGAAAAAGATGTTCTTATGATTTTGGATGCTGATTTAACCGTTATACCAGAAGAATTGCCGTATTTCTATGAAGCAATTAGTAAAGGGTATGGTGAGTTTATTAACGGTTCAAGACTGTTGTATCCAATGCACGATGAGGCAATGCGTTTCTTTAATGTGTTAGGAAACAAATTTTTTAGCTTATTCTTCTCTTATATCTTAGATACTAAGATTAAAGATACCTTATGTGGCACAAAAGTTTTATATAAATCAGACTTTGAAAAAGTAAAAGCTTTACGGGGTACTTGGGGGGTAGATGATAGATGGGGGGATTATGAATTAATCTTTGGAGCAGCAAAAACGCAACTTAAACTAATTGATTTACCCGTACACTATATGGAAAGAACCTATGGTGAAACTAAAATGACCGGAAGAATAAAAAACGGTTTGGTTATGCTTAAAATGAGTATAGCTGCCTTAATGAAAATCAAGTTTTTCTAGTCAATTGTGGTTCTAATGTTTTAAAGTGTTTAGTTTTTTGTTATCCTATAAAAAACAACTTTTTTTGCATTCTGTATGAAAATAATAGTAACAGGTAGTAGTGGTTTAATAGGTTCTGAAGCCGTAAGGTATTTTGGAAACAAAGGTCATGAAGTAATTGGGGTAGACAGTAACCTTAGAAAATACTTTTTTGGTGATGGTGGAGATACTTCTTGGAACTTAAAATTATTGCAAGATTTGCCTATTAAGTTTTCACATAGAAACATTGATATTAGAGATCGAAAAGCAGTAATAGACCTTTACAAAAATGAAAGCCCAGATGCCACAGTGCATTGTGCTGCTCAACCAAGTCATGATTTAGCTGCCAAAATTCCTTTTGATGATTTTGATACAAATGCAGTAGGTACAATGAACTTGTTAGAAGCAAACAGGTTACATTGTTTGGATTCTCCTTTTGTTTATATGAGCACAAATAAAGTGTATGGAGATGCTCCAAATGAAATTAAACTAAAAGAGTTAGATAGAAGATGGGAGTACGATGAACCAGCTTATGCAAATGGAATATCGGAAGACTGCAGAATAGATCAATGCAAGCATAGTTTGTTTGGAGCAAGTAAGGCAGCAGCAGATTTAATGGCTCAAGAATATGGAAGATATTTTAATATGCCTGTTGTTAGTTTTAGAGGAGGGTGCTTAACTGGGCCACAACACAGCGGAGTAGAATTGCATGGATTTTTAAGTTATTTAGTAAAGGTTGCGGTTACAGGAAGACCTTACACAATATTTGGTTACAAGGGTAAGCAAGTTAGAGATCAAATACATTCTGAGGATGTGGTTAAAGCATTTGAAGCGTATATCGAAAATCCTAAAGTTGCTGGAGCTGTGTACAATTTAGGAGGAGGAAAAGACAACAGTGCTTCTGTTTTAGAATCTATTGATGTAATTGAGGAAATTAGTGGCTATAAAGTTAATTATACCGTTGGTGAAGAAAATAGAATAGGTGACCACATTTGTTATTATTCTGATTTAAGCAGATTAAAATCTGATTATCCAAACTGGGATATTAGGCACAGTTTAAAAGATATTGTTTCTGAAATGATTAAAGCTGAAGAAGCTAGAAGCCTAACTAGAATCTAAACTTAGCAGTACCTTTTATACCAAAGGGTTTGGCGTTTGGATGATCACTATTTACATAAGTTAATCTATGTATAAAATCTATTCTTATAAACCTAAAAATGTTCTCTATCCCGTAACCAAGCTCAATGTAGGGCTTTCCGTTTACAAAAAATTGCGGGTTTGTATAAGATATGTTATTCAAAGGCATTAGAGCTTTGTTTTTGTCTGACATTGTACCATAAACAGCTTTAGCCGTTAAAAAACTTCTAAGTTTTATCTTTTTAGCAAGCGGTACTCTGTTCATTATTAACCCATTAAATTGATGCTCGTAATCTGCAGACAGATATTGATCAGCTGCAAATTCAAAATAATCCATAAGGTTATACGTCATATCATTACTAAAAATACTTTCATTACCACGCATAATAAACAAACTTGGATATGGGGCTGCACCAAATGTTTTATAAGCTTTTACGGTATATTCAAAAGTGCCAATCGTTCCTAGACTATTAAACTGCCACACTTCTAAACCAAGCTTGTTAAATGTAAAGTCGCTGTTTAGCAAATCTTTAAAGCTATGTGTATAGTCTATTGATAACACAGGAGCTTTTAAGTTTCCTAAGCTATATCTTAAGTTTCTTCTGTAAATAAATTGCTCTTTGTGAGACAATCTACCTCTTAGATTGATGGAGGTTATATTAAAATCGCTTGCAATTGAGGTTGAGTCTCCAGCAACAGAATAATACCCAAATTTGAAATTATTTATAGGTGTAAAGAAATAAGACTTATGTGTAAAATTTATTTTTTGCGTGTAACCTTTAATTAACTCTCTTTCAAACCAAACTCGTTTGGTAAAGCTTCTATTTAGTTGATCAGTTCCAAAAGTTGCAAATGCATCAAAAAGAGCGGACGTACCAATATCTTCATCTGTTAAACCGATTAATTCAATGTCGTTTTTAACAAAAACCCCTGCTTTAGTCCATTTTTTACGATCAAATACATAGTCGGCAAAAACACCATATTTAAATTGCTTATCTTTAAAACCATAAGCTCCATAAGCCTTAAACCCTAGATCTTTATTAAGTTCTGGATTTGTTCTAAAGCCTATGCGGGTTCTAAAGCCCTCTAAGCGGTTAAATCCCGCTATGTGATGAAATGGTCCAACATCTATCTTGGCTAAGGGAATGTGCCCGTCAACTAGAATTTCAACAACATCTACATAGGTTTTAACAATGGGTTGGTTTTTTAAAGAATCAACCATTTGATAAATTTTTTTATCGGCAGCCGTTATTTTTTCATGTCTTGCAGTATCCCAAAAGCTATCTGGTTTTTTAAATGATAGCTCATCTACTTTAATTTTTTCTTCATAAAAAGGCAGCTCTCTTACCTTATTTACTTTTATGTTTTTTGATGAGTTGTAATACAATCCAATTAAACCTACTGAGTTGTTTGTAAGTTCAGCAATATCAATTAGTACCCGAGTTTTACTTGGCAACCAATAGGTTGGTTCAACTTCGGTAAACTCTTGTTGAATTTTTAACTTTTCTACAAAGTTTAAGTTGGCTTCTTTGGTAATTTCTAAGCTAAGCTGTTTAATGGCGTAACTTTTTGCAGATACCCATAGCATACCGCTAAATACCAAATCTTTAGGGTTTTTTGGGTCTACTTGTATTTGGTAGCAAGACTCGTTGTCAATTAAAATACTGTCTCGCAGTGTAAATAGGTAATAAGCATTTGCCTGAGAAGAAAGAGGAGATATAAAGTCTTTATCTAAGATGTATAAGTTGTTTTCGTAAAAGTTATACTGCTGAAAAGTAGAACCCAAGATTTGAGAAACATAGCTTTCTTCACCAACACCAACACCTTGTATTTTTGTTGCTCTAATAGTTTCCTTGGTTCTTCTGGGGAATTTTCTAAAGTAATAATCGCTTAAAGTTTCTGAAACAAAAGCAGGCAATACTTTTAATGAACTGGTATCGCTAAATGATGAAATTGTATCAAACAACGGCTCCATTGCTTCAAATACTTTCCGTTTCTTAAACTTATCACTTACATTGTCTATTGCTAATTGGACCTTGTTATAACCTTCGTATTCATAAAACTCAATTTTTTCTGGATTATACTCTTTTTTTTTCTTTTGAGCTCTTCTCATAATTACCTCCGCGGGATTAATACCGCCAGGTTTTACTACAAACTCTTTTAAAGAACTGGCAGATTCAAAAAGCACAAAATCAATTGTTTGGGTTTCACCAACAGAAACTACTTTCTTTATTTCTGTGTAGCCCATATAAGCTGCAATTAGGCTATCTAATTTTAAACCTGTTTCTATTTTATAATGGCCATCAAAGTCAGAAACTGTCCCCAGTTTAATGTTATTCCCCCTAATGGTTACATAAGGTAATGGGTCTCCAGAAACGCCATCAGTTACTCTACCTGTAACGATTGTTTGAGCAGAACTAAAGATATTACCAAAAATAAATATGAAAATAAAAAGATTTTTCACGAGTAGAAGAGGCAATAATAACCAAAACCCATCTTTTATTTCTGTAAAAATTCTGAAGTAGCGGTATAAAACTCAATTGGTTTTTCAGCGTGAACCCAATGTCCTGCATCTTCTATTCCAACAAACGTAGCTTGGGTGAAAGTATCTTCAATTGTATGAATATCTTCTTCTGTTATGTAGTCAGATTTTTTACCGTATAAAAACAAAGTGGGGTTATTAATCAACCAATTAAATTCTAAATTGTCTATCATTTGGAGATAGAAATCATCAATTGGTTTTAGGTTAAATTTAAGCTTATATCCTTTTTCTGCCTTTTCTAAATTTTTGAGTAAGAACTGGCGTACAGCTAAGTTTTTTTCAATCGCAGCAAATAGTTTATCGGCATCTTTTCTGCTTTTGCATTCTGAAAAATCTAAAGAATTAAAGGCATTAAAATAGAGCTTGTGCCCTGGTTTATATCTTCTTGGCCCAATGTCAACCACTACCAGTTTTTCTATTCTATCTGGGTATAAGTCAGCAAATTTCATTGCTGTTTTTCCTCCCATAGAATGGCCAATCACATGGGCAGATTTTACTTGCAAAAGATTCATAAGGTTAGATAAATCTTCAGCCATCAATTCATAGTTCATTTCATCAATATGCGGGCTTCTACCGTGGTTTCTTTGGTCTAAAGTAACTACATTAAAATGTTCTGAAAGTTTACGAGCCATATTGTGCCAATTATCCAGCATACCAAATAACCCGTGTAGAATAAAAACGTATTGAGAAGTGTTATGATTGGAATAAACCTTATGGAATAGTTTCATTTTGGAATTGCGAATTTCTTTAAAAGAAGGAATAAAAAAAACCACCTACAGGTGTAAGTGGTTCTATATGTTTTATGTCTTATAGATTAATACTCGGCAAGAATATCTTCCTCAGAAGTAAACTCAAGCCCAAAAGCTTCGCAAACACCTCTATAGCATACTTTTCCAGCAACAATATTTAGACCGTAGCGTAGTTCTCTACTGTCTTTACAAGCATTAACCCAACCTTTGTTTGCTAACTGAATTGCGTAGGGAAGCGTTGCATTAGTTAGTGCAAGTGTTGATGTATAAGGAACAGCACCTGGCATATTTGCAACAGTGTAATGGATAACATCATCGATAATGTATGTTGGATTTTCATGAGTAGTAGGCTTTGTTGTTTCAAAACAGCCACCTTGATCAACAGCAACATCCACCAACACGGTACCAGGCCTCATATCTTTTAACATATCTCTTGTTACAAGATTTGGAGCTTTAGCTCCAGGTATTAACACTGCTCCAATAATTAAGTCTGACACTTTTATTGCTGCACGAATATTATAATCATTTGAATATACAGTGTCTACGTTCTCTGGCATTATATCATCTAACTGTCTTAGTCTTGGTAGAGAAATATCCATCATGGTTACGTGTGCACCTAATCCAGCAGCCATTTTAGCTGCTTGTGTACCTACAATACCACCACCTAGAACAAGCACTTCTGCCGGTTTTACTCCAGGAACACCACCTAATAAAATGCCTCTTCCACCCATAGGTTTCTCCAAATATTTTGCTCCTTCTTGTGTACTCATTCTTCCTGCAACCTCACTCATTGGAACAAGAAGTGGTAAAGTTCTATCATCTGCTTCTACTGTTTCGTATGCAAGACATACAGATTTACTAGCAATCATTGCGTGAGTAAGAGCTTCATCACTTGCAAAATGAAAATATGTAAACACTAATTGATCTTTTTTAATAAGAGTATACTCTTGCTTAATAGGTTCCTTTACTTTTACTATCATTTCTGCGATTGCATAAGTGTCTTCAATAGTAGGAAGCATTTCTGCACCAGCACTAACATATTCTTCATCAGAAAATCCACTTCCATTACCAGCAGTAGATTGTACATAAACAGTATGTCCGTGTTTTTTAAATTCAGAAACTCCAGCAGGAGTTACACCAACTCTGTTTTCGTTGTTTTTAATTTCTTTAGGTACACCAATTATCATTTTGAATCTTTTTAAAAAAGTTGGGCAAAAATAGGTTTTTTGTTAATTGTAAAACTATCTTTTTGAGAGATGGGATTTTATCTTATTCTCAATTTTTGCGTTTAATTATTAGGGCAAGTTTCTATGGTTTGTAATTGCCTTGAATAAAAGTAAAGATTAGAGGAAGTTGTATTAATAGTTGCGTTTAGTTTTTTAACCTATTAAATATCTTTTCAGCTAACCTTTCTGGAAGTTGATTTTTTTGTAATCCATTTAAAATTTCAGAATCATAACTATCTAGTTTAGATAACAATAAATCTTGAATGGTTTTTTTGGTCCAATAGTGTTTTTGTTTTTCTCGTAATGTTTGTTTTATACTATTGTCAATAGAGTGTTTTTCAAACTCAAAACAAATTCTCCAAAAAGGTTCTATTCCCAACTTATTGATTGCTGAGGCGGTAATTACTTTTGGTAGCCATTGATTGTTGCTCTTGTTGTGTAAATGGAGTGCCATGCTGTACTCTTTAGCGGTTAAGTTAGCTTGTTTTTCAAGATCACCATCTGCTTTATTTACAACAATAATATCCGCCATTTCCATTATACCCCTTTTTATACCTTGTAGTTCATCACCACCGCCTGGATTTAATAGTAAAATAAAAAGGTCGGCTAATTGAGCTATTTCTGTTTCCCCTTGGCCAACCCCAACAGATTCTATTAATATAATATTATAACCTGCAGCCTCGCATAATAACATTGCTAATCGAGTGTTTTTTGCTAGACCGCCCAATTGGTTACCACTTGCTGTTGGTCTTATAAATGCCCTGCTATTTGCACTTAAATTAGCCATCCTTGTTTTATCTCCAAGTATGCTACCTTTTGTTATTTCGCTGCTTGGGTCAACACTTAAAACAGCTACTTTATTTTTGTTATTCTCTAAAATATTAGTGCCTATTGCCTCTATAAATGTGCTTTTTCCTGCACCAGGAGTTCCTGTAATACCTATTCTAAAAGTATTTTTTTGTGGTCCAAAATGTTCAATAATATCTAAGGCCATTTGCCTTTGTTCTAAAATAGTACTTTCTGCCAAAGTTATTGCTCTGCTTAGCATACGGGTATCGCCATTTGCTATGCCATTAATAATTTGTTTTTTATCTACACCTCTCATTCTTGAAAAAATACTCGAGTTACGCGTTCACTAACGTTTGTTAAGATTTCATACGGAATAGTATCCAATGTTTTGGCAAGTTCACTTACGGTAGGTGAATTTCCAAAAATTATTGCTTCATCACCAACCTTACACTCAATAGATGTTACATCACACATTGTCATATCCATACATACATTGCCAACAACGGGTGCTTTTTTATTGTTTATTATAAAGGAACCAACGCCTCTACTAAATTTACGGCTAAACCCATCTGCATATCCTACAGCTATAATTGCTATTTTTCTGCCGTAAGAACTTGCATCATAATTTCCATAACCAACACCTTCATTGGCGGGTATAGTTTTTATTTGAGTGATATATGATTTGAAGGTGCTTACAGGTGTTAGTGAACTCTTTTTGCCCTTTGACGAGACACCATATAACCCTATTCCTAATCGCACTATATCAAAAAGAGCATTTGGGTGTTTTTCAATACCTGCGGTATTAGAAAGATGCTTCATTATTTTTCGTGAAAGAACACGTTCTACCTCTGTGCTTATTGCTTTAAATTCCTTTATTTGTTGAGCAGTAAAGGCGGCTTTGTCATCATTGTCGGCTACTGCAAGATGGCTGAAAATAGCGACAACTTCAGTTTTGTTTAATTGTGCTATTTCTTTTAGTAGTTTGGGATAGTCAAGCTTAGAAAAACCCAATCGATGCATTCCTGTGTCAATTTCTAAGTGAATTTTAATCGGCTTTTTTTTCACTTTATTTAAGCTTTCAAAAGAATAGATTACTGGCTCTATATTATAATCCGTATAGGGTTCTAACCAGTTAAGGTCTGGATTTAAAACTACAATGGGTGTGGTAATTCCAGCTCTTCTTAGTTGCATTGCTTCATCAGTATAAGCAACCCCCAAGTAATCAATATTATTATGCTCTAGTTTTTTGGCAATTTGATAATCACCGCTTCCGTATCCCAAAGCTTTAACCATTGCCATTATTTTAGTTTGTTTTGGTAAAATACTTTTGATAACATCAATGTTATGCTGCAGTTTAGTTAGGTTTACTTCTAATACGGTTTGATGAGTTTTGGTTTTTAGAATATCTGCAATTTTCTCGAACTCAAACGGCCTTGCACCTTTAATTAAAATCGTTTGATTTTTTAGCTCATAAAATGGATAGTTTGCAATTAATTCAGCAGTTGATTTATAAAACTTGGAGGGTAGATTAAACTCTTCTGCATGTAAGTGTATTTCGGTTCCTACTCCAATAAGTTTGGACACATTGTTCCTAACCAATACGTTATTTAAGTTTTTATACAGCGAATGCTTGTCTAAATTACTTCCTAAAATGTCAGAAAGGATTACAGTAATATCTGCTTTTGGTTGCTGTTGTTTAAGAAAATCAAAAGCTATAGAAACAGACTTAAAGTCAAAATTGTAATAATCTAAAATTAGTTGATTTCCGTTTACACCACTCACTTGCTGTAACCGCATATCTATGCTAGGCAAGGATTCAATTTTTACGGCAATATTTTCCATTTTGCATCCCAAAGCCAAACAGGTTGCTAGTGCTGTAAATGTGTTTTCAATAGAAGCTTTATCTAAATTAGGAGGGTTAATTATAAAACTTTCGCTGTTGTATGTAACGGTATAGTTGCCTTCTAAATTGGGAATTACATGCAAGTTACACCCTGCATCACTACCCCAAGTAAAGGTGTTTTTGTTTAGCTTTTTAATTGCATTAAGAACAGTTAAATTGTTTGCAGGGCAAATTATAGTTTTACTCTCTTTAAAAAGCTTAAGTTTTTCGTTTAACTTATTCTCATCACTTTCAAAGTTTTCAGAGTGTGCATCACCTAAATGCGTAAATACACCAATACTAGGAGCCAGAATATCTTGCAACAATTCCATTTCATTCGGTTTTGATATTCCTGCCTCAAAAACACCTAAATTATGTTTGTTTTTTAACCCCCATACAGATAGTGGTACTCCAATTTGAGAATTATAACTTTTGGGGTTTTTACATACATTAAATTGATCTTGCAATAGAAAGCTAATCCATTCTTTAACTATGGTTTTGCCATTACTTCCAGTTATGCCCACTATAGGATATTTATATTGTTTTCTATGGTGTTTGGATAGAGCTTGCAAAGCAGCAAGTGTATCTTTTACTAAAATGTATGTGCAATCTGTTTGTGGCTGTTTATTAACTATTGCGGCTGCAATGTTTTTTTCTACTGCATCTTTTATGTAGTTATGACCATTGTTCTTGTCGGTAACTAGGGCAAAGAAAACAGAGTTTTGAGCATCGTTAATTCTTCGGGTATCAGTAATTAAGTTTTTAATTATAACGTTTGGGTTACCAACCAATTTACCGTTAACAATGTGAGCTATTTCTTTTAAAGAATACAAGCAATTACAAAAGTAGGCTTATTGTACACTAATTTAGCAGTCTCTATTGCTATTTTGAACGTCAAATCTTATACACCAACGGAAGCTCGACAAAAGATATCAAAGTATTGTGCTTATCAGGAAAGGTGCCATCAAGAAGTACGAGATAAACTGTATTCGTTTAAATTGTCTAAAGATGATGTTGAGCTTATAATTTATGAATTAATACAACAAGATTTTTTAAACGAAGAAAGGTTTGCAAAGGCCTTTACAAGAGGTAAGTTCCGCTATAAAAAATGGGGTAGAAATAAGATTAGAATGGAGCTAGAGCGTAGGAAAATATCAAGTTATTGTATTAAAAAATCCTTTGAAGAAATATCTTCAGACCAATACAATCAAGTATTGTACAACATTTTAGAAAAAAAATTTTACAGCATTAAAAACCTTAAAACGTTTCAAAAAAATTATAAGGCAGCTCAGTTTGCCATTGGTAAAGGATACGAACCAAGTTTAGTTTGGGATGTTTTAAGACATAAGTTTAGCAATCAATGAGTATTGATAATCATTTGAATATTCCTTCACCTGTATGCAAAGTGTCTGTTGATTGGGCCAATGCCAATGGGGTAGAATTGTACATAAAGCGAGATGATCTAATACACCCTATAATTTCTGGAAATAAGTGGAGAAAACTCTCTGGTATTTTAAGAAAATATGAAAAAGCAAATTATAATGGAATTACAACATTTGGTGGAGCTTTTTCAAATCATTTGGTTGCAACAGCTTGTGCTTGTTCAATAAATAAAATAAGGTGCACTGGCATAATACGAGGAGAAAAACCAACAAACTTAAATGCAGTTTTAAAGTTATGTATTTTATATGGTATGCATCTGAAATTTGTAACTAGAGCCGAATACAAGGATATAAACCGAACAGAAGGTGTAAAAAACGGAGAATTATTTATACCAGAAGGAGGTGCTTCTCTGGAGGGAACAATTGGCTGCGAGACAATTTTAAAAGAAACCACCTTAACTGGTTTTAATGAAATATTTGTTGCTTGTGGTACAGGAACAACACTTGCTGGAATGGCTAATTATTTAAAAAGAGAAGGATTTAGAATTCAATTAAACGGAGTGCAAGTTTTGAAAGGTCCAGGTTATATAAAAAGCGATTTAGCATCTATATTTAATGTTGAAGATGTTACTGTTTATGACCAGTTTCATTGTGGCGGATATGCCAAAACAACCTCCGAACTAGTTGAATTTATAACGGATTTTACCAAATCTACGGGCATATTATTAGACCCCATTTATACTGGAAAATTATTGTTGGCTATAAAAACCTTAATTGATAACAAGACCATAAAGCCAGGCACTAAAGTGCTTGCCATACATACAGGCGGATTAACTGGTTGGTTTGGTAAAGCAGATTTGCTATAATTTTTGTGAGACAAACCCCTTTAACTCCAAAAAAGTATACCCTTCTCCAGAATTGTGAAGTACGGTAATAGTCTTTAAAAATTTGCCAACATCATCGTGGCTACCATAGGTTACTGTAATAAAACCTTGTTTTTGTGGTTTAATAATCTCCGTTGACCATTTAGGAGAAGTACAACTACAATCTGGTATTACATTTATTAGCTCCAAATTGTCGGTACCAATATTGGTAAAAATGAAAGTTTTTTAACGATATCTCATTGTGTAACAGTTCCTATTTCATAGGTAGATGTATCAAAAGAAATAATGGCTTGTAAAATATTTGTGTCTATTATTTCTATCGTTTCCGTGTTTTCAAATTCATTAGTTTTAGCATTATCAGAAAAAGAATCTTTCTCAATATCGATATAAAAGTCATACTCTGAAATAACTTGTATCGTGCTAACAGAACCATTTTCCAATTTAAGTTTTTCTAATTTGTCCAACTTTAAAAGAATAGATTCTATTTCTTTATTTTCTTCTTGTGCATATGCAGTAAGGGCACACACTATTAGTAGAAGTGTAAAAATATTATTCATTGAAAACAAAAAACCCCTTGCAAAGCAAAGGGGTTTTATTAATTATTTCAAATACAAATTGTTCTTATTGCTCTGGGCTTACTACAGTAGGTTTAACAACTGGAGCTGCTCTATTTACAACACCTCTAATTGTTAAAAACTCAGTACCACCTTCACCATTGTGAGTTACGGTAATTGTTTTTGTAAAGTTTCCAGGTCTTCCTTTTGAATTATAAATAGCTGTAACTGCACCTTCTGCTCCAGGAGCAACTGGTTCTTTTGTCCATTTTGGAGTTGTACATCCACAAGAAGCTTTAACACTGTTTAATACTAAAGGAGCATTACCTGTGTTTTTAAATGTGAAAGTTACGGTTGCTTGTACACCTTCTTCAATTTTACCAAAATCGTGAGATTTTTTTTCTAAAGCCATTTTCGCAGCCGCTTCAGGAGTAAGTGTTAAGTTTCCTTCTTCATTTTGAGCTGTACTCAATGTTGTAAGGCCAAATACAAAAGCTAATAGTAAGAATAAATTTTTCATTTTATGTTTAATATGTTTCAAAATTAATGTTCAACACTTAATCAACAAATAGAATGCCAAAATATTATGGTTAGTTAAAATAATCTCTTAAGAGTAGTTAGGCTTTCTTTTTTCTAAGAATGCAGCAGTTCCTTCCTTGAAATCACTGGTGTCAAAGCTATTTGAGAAACTGTCTATTTCGTATTGAAAACCGTCTTTATTTCCGTACAAAACATTTGTGCATTTAATAACTTCTGCAATTGCCAACGGTGATTTTGCCCCTAGTTTTTCAATATATTTAATACAAGTAGGCAATAAATCATCACTATTGGTTACTTGTGTAGTTAATCCATAATTTAATGCTGTTTGTGCATCTATAGCTCTTGCACTAACAAGTAAGTCCAATGCTCTTCCCTTACCAACAAGCTGTGCTAATCTCTGTGTTCCGCCATATCCTGGAGGCACACCAAGGTTAACCTCTGGTTGACCATATTTTGCGTTTTCGCTCGAAATTCTAACATGGCAACTCATTGCCAACTCACATCCACCGCCAAGTGCAAAACCGTTTACTGCTGCAATTACAGGTATCTCACTAGCTTCAATACTATCAAAAACTTTTCCTCCGTTGGTACTCATTTCTTTTGCTTGTTTACTATTAAAGTTTGCAAACTCAGATATATCTGCACCAGCAGCAAAAGCTTTGTTCCCTTTACCTGTAATAATTATACCTCTTACTAACTTTCCTTTATTCAATCGAGCAACTTCTTGTCCAATTTCTTGGATTAACTCTATGTTTAAAGCATTCAGCTTATCTTCTCTATTAATTGTAATTATTTGAACAGAGCCTTGATTTTCTGATAGTATGTTCTTATACATTGGTGCGAAGATAAGAATATGGTTTATGGGATATTCTTATAATATTCAGAAGATCTAAATTCGGTCAAACTTAAAGCTACATAATGCATATAATATTAGCCTTGTATTTCAGTTGATAGAAATTTTACTTTAAATGCAAGTTCGATTCTTGCCGAGGTGATCATTAGGGTTGTACAGTAATCTACAACTCTTTTTTATACCTTATTAAAAGGTATTTTGGGATTCTAGGTTTTAAAAAAGATTCAACTTCTTAATTTTGTATTCTCCATAAACAATTAGTATGAACTTGAATATAAACTCTACCCGGATTTATTTAATGCTAATTTGTGTGTTAAGTCTCTTCTTAGTAAATGCCCAAACATGGACGCAATTGGGTTCTGACATAGTAGGACATTCAAATTGGCGATACGATTGGACCCCAGTATCTTTAAGCAGTGACGGAACTACCATTTCAGTTGGAGGGCCGTATAATTATACTGCAAATGGTGCATCTTCTGGCCAAGTAAGAACATACAAATACATTAGCGGTGTTTGGACAGTAGTAGGAGGTGAAATCGATGGTGAAGCAGCAGCGGATAACTCTGGCCAGTTTCTATCAACAAGTTGCGATGGAAATATAGTGGCTATAGGAGCACCTTTTAATGATTCACATGGTAATGGTAAATCGGGTCATGTAAGAGTATATGAAAACGTTAGCGGTACTTGGACACAAATAGGATCAGATATAGATGGAGAAGCATCAGATGATTATTCAGGATGGGCCGTATCTGTAAATTGTGATGGGACAAAAGTCGCCATTGGGGCTCCAAATCATGACAATTTTAAAGGTCAAGTAAGAATCTTCGAAAATATCAGTGGCTCATGGACACAAATAGGTACTGATATAGATGGGGATACAGCATTAAACCAATTTGGCTACCGTGTCTCTCTTAGCAACGACGGAACAACTGTAGCTATTGGTGCAATACGCAATAGTGACAGCGGAGCCTTGTCGGGACACGTAAAAATATTTAAAGATAGTAGCGGCACTTGGACACAAGTGGGTGCAGATATAAATGGCGAAGCAGCGGGTGATCAATCTGGTTTTCGTGTATCTCTGAGCAGTGATGCAAGTATAGTAGCCATTGGAGCTCCATTTAATGATGGAAATGGATCAAATTCAGGACATGTAAGAATTTATAAAAATATCAGTGGCACTTGGACACAAATAGGATCCGATATAGATGGAGAAAATCCAGGTGATGGATCCGGATGTGCAGTTTCTTTGTCTAGTGACGGTTCCAAAATTGCTATTGGAGCTCAGTATAATGTCGGCGATTCTGCCACTGCTTCACATCATGGACATGTTAGGATTTATGAAAATATTAGTGGAACGTGGACACAAGTAGGTGCAGATATAAACGGATCAAACTTGGAGGGGCGGTTTGGTTATTCAGTATCTCTAGGTAGCAATGGTGACACTGTTGCGGTAGGAGCTTATCCAGGTTATACCAGAGTTTATTTCCTTTGCGAAACAGAATCTTCTATAGATACTATTTCCTCTTGTGCTCCATATCTATGGACAAATGGGATAAGTTATTGGAGTAGTGATACGAGTGCGACGGACACTTTTGTAAATACAGCTGGGTGCGACAGCATAGTGACTTTGAACCTAACTATCCTACCATCATCTAATGATACACTTGTTATCTCAGAATGCAATAGCTACACATCGTCGACAGGAATGACTTGGAAAACCAGCGGCATCTATAATCTAGATACATTTACAAACACTGCAGGATGTGATAGCATTATAAATATTGACCTAACTATCCTCAATTCAACTGCAGAAACCTTAACCTTGTCAGAATGCAATAGCTATACTTCACCTTCTGGTAAAACATGGACCAGCAGTAACACATACCAAGATACCATTACAAACAGTGTAGGGTGCGATAGTGTCTTAACTATCAACTTAACTATCTTAGACTCCACAAGCAATTCATTAATCTTATCAGCGTGTTTTAGCTATACGTCACCATCTGGCAAAACGTGGACCAGCAGCGGTCAACATCTGGACACACTTACTAATAGCATAGGGTGCGATAGCATTGTCACCTACAATCTCACTATAGTGGCAAAAGATGATATTATAACTCTTGGTCCAGTTAATCAAAGGGTGAGTGCCAGCAGCAACGCTACTTTTATTGTAAACTCATTGTACACGTCAACTGCAACCTATCAGTGGCAAACAGACCAAGGACTAGGATTTCAGAATGTAAGTAATGCTGGTCAATACAGCGGTGCAAACAACGATACTCTTGTCGTTGCTAATGTGAGTGCATCCAATGAAAATCATGCGTTTAGATGCATCGTTGTAGCAAATGACTGCTCAGACACCTCTGAAACAGTTACACTCACCCTAAGAGGTGCAAGCATTACTGATGTGAGCAAAAAACAGCTCTATTCACTATATCCCAATCCAACCGGCGGAGTTATTCATATACAAGCTACTGCCAAACAAATTGGAGCAAGCTATACTGTTTATTCAAGTGAAGGCCAAATACTCTTTAATGGAGAGATAACAGGTGTGGATACAGAAGTACCGCTTCATAACTTGTCTGAAGGTGTCTATATTTTCAGTATTGGAGACGGAATCAAACAAGTATTTAGAGTTTTAAAGAAATAGCGATTTCATTTGCCACAGCGTTCTTTAAAATATAATCCCGACACTATCGACTTGATAACAAGTCGTTTATCTCCAAAAAATGTTTGATATAAGGAATATAGGGGCTACTGGAGGCGAATAGTTGAATTTTAGCTCATTATTCTGCTTTTTAAATTTTCCATAAATCCCTGTTAAATCAAGTCAATTTTATTATTTATTTAATTTTAGTGCAACCTTTTTCAATTTCTTTCAACTTAAGAGTAAATAAACATTAATAAATTTAATAATATGAACACAATCAGCAAACTAGTTTTAATCCTTTTCATAATGGGTTCTGTTACTTTCACCTCGTGTCAGAAAGTAGATTTTAAGGATCTAATAGAAAAAGTAAAAGATTCCAAGAATGGAGACACTGACAAGGGCGAAGGAAAAGGCGAAGGAGATAAAGACAAGGGAGACAAGGACAAAGGAGACAAAGACAAGGGAGACAAGGATAAAGGAGACAAAGACAAGGGAAACAAGGATAAAGGAGACAAAGACAAGGGAAACAAGGATAAAGGAGACAAAGACAAGGGAGACAAGGACAAAGGAGATAAAGACAAAGGAGACAAGGACAAAGGAGATAAAGACAAAGGAGAAGGGGATGATGAAGGTAACAGTTAGGAATAAACGTGCTTTTTAGCGTTAATATTGATGTAGGAGAGGTCAACTCTCCTGCATTTTACAGTAAAATAAAGTAGTAGATTAGTATAAGAAAAAGCATTACTTCGTAAATTCCCTATTTTTTAGAGTGCCAGACGGAAAGAGTAAAGAACGCAAAGAACAAGAACAGAAACTACTTGCTGGATGCTTGAGAAACGAGGAGCGTTCATACTCGAAATTTTATAATCTATTTAAAGCTAAGATGTATGGTATGTGTTTACGCTATGCTCAAAGCGATGTTGAAGCTCAGGAGTTTTTACAAGAAGGGTTTATTGAAGTGTTTAAGTCTCTTAAAAACTATAACAATACCGGCAGCTTAGAAGGTTGGGTAAGAAAGGTAATATTAAATGTATCACTACAGCATATCCGTAAAAACATGAAAACACCAAAAGCACTGCCTTTACAAGAAGAGATATATCAAAGTGATTTAGACAATGATGTGAGTGATGACCATTTTATAGATAAAAAAAAAGTGTTAAGATGCATACAGCAATTGCCAGAAGGGTACCGCACAGTACTAAATTTATATGCCATAGAAGGCTGGTCTCATAAACAGATAGCCGAATCATTATCAATAAGCATAGGTACATCAAAAAGCCAACTCAACAGAGCTCGAGCGAACCTAAAAAAAGAACTAAAAACTAACTCAGTAATGTATAATGAAGGATAAGAATAATCACATAGACGACCAACTAAAGGAGTCTTTCAGTGGATTTGAACAAATGCCTCCTGATGCACTATGGGGTGCTATAAATCCTACTTCTGATGGAGTAAGTGCAGTGCCTAAACCACACGCATTATTAGTTAAATGGGCAGCCATATTTTTAATAGCAACGGGTATTTCTTATACTATTTATCACTATTTTAGTAAGGCGGATTTAAAAAAGACTGCGGTTAGCGATAAACAAAACAAGAATCAAATTACGGACTCTTTTACTCAAAATAATTTGGATTTGATGTTTTCTAAGGACCAAATGGTTTTAAATAACATTGCACTTAACAAGAGTCAAGACAAACAACCTCACATTCCAAATAAGGTTACGAGTAGTCCTACAACTAATAAAAATATAGCTAGAGATGTTGCTGATATTTCAGCTAGAATACTTGAAAACACAAATCTGTCGGATGAATTTCCTTCAATAGTCAATGAACACAATTTGAATGAACGCGTTGACAAATCAAATTTCGAGACCCCAATAGTTCTAAATCTTGTTCCGAAACCTATAAGTTCTTTTATGAATTCGCTTGGTAAATTGGACGACTTAGGTGTGCCAAGCATAAAGCAAATTACACCAATACTCAAAACTACCAAACCAAGGAACAAAAAGCTCTATGTTCAATTTAGTCTTCAAAAATTAGCATTGGAAACAGTGGATTATAAGACTAAACCTCAAAAGGATAAAACAAGTAAACTCTCTTATACGTATGAATATCAAGAGCATATTGTATATAATAAAGTGCTACTCGTTGGAGCCAAGTTAAACAATGGGCTGATATTAGAAACTGGAGCTACTCGAGGAAATTATAACTTCACAAATCTATATAAAGGTGAATTCTATGCTAAAGACAAAGAAGAAAGCTTGGGTAAGCACAATTACAACATCAATGTAGAAACTACAAATGGTGCGGTAGATGCTAAGGTAAAACTAACACCAGATCCTAGCGGTGCTGATCCAAAAAAGAAATTTATCACGTCTATATATATGAATCAAGAGCTAGAGTCTTGGGGGATACCACTAAGAGTAGGCTATATGAAATCTAGAAATAAGTGGGGTTTTATCGCCAAGGTTGGGCTTGATCTTACTTTTTTCAAACAAAGCGACTTAAATTTTGAAATAGTAAATTTGAGTGATAACAGCTACATGCTGAGCACCGCTATTATAGATATTGAGAATGTAGTACCCAGTATATACAAAATGACGTATGGTTTGCAAGGACAGCTTGGTGTGGAGTATAGACCGATACCTCGGCTAGGACTACAAGGTACCATTGGAGCCAGTAATGAGCTTCATAAATCCACCATTGGAATCCCAAACAGAAGATGGACACAAAGTTCCATTGGTTTGAAATGGTACTTGTGAAAATATAAAAGAATAAGCAATGACAATTAAGTATAGATACAAATGATTTTTAAAGTTTCAAGAATAGCGTTTCTGGGATTGGTAATTTTTATTTTAGTAAATGCAAATGCTCAAAACAGTTTTATGTTAAGTGGGATAGTGAAGCAAGCATCTTCGAAAGAAGCCGTTCCTGGAGTTTCAGTCTTTGAAGAAAGTACTAAAAATACGACAATTACGAACGATAAAGGGAGTTATTCCATAAACCTTTCTGAAGGAAAACATATATTGATTTTCAGCTATATGGGTTATAAAACTATAACTAAAACCATAAACATTACTGAAGATAGAAGGCTCAATATAGAAATGGTACCTTCTTCTACTCAGCTTGAAGGAGTTGCAGTAACTTCCCAAAAGCCGAATGAAAATATTTCCTCAACAAGCGTCAGCAGTAAAAAATTGGATATTAAACAAATTGAAAAAATTCCGATCGTGATGGGTGAAACAGACATTTTTAAAACTATTCAGATGCTTCCAGGTATTAACAGCATTGCGGAAGGTCGTGCAGGTTTTATCGTAAGAGGTGGTGGTCTCGATCAAAATCTAATTTTGATGGATGAGATGCCGCTCTATTATGCTTCTCATCAAAGGGGATTGTATTCTGTTTTTAATGCAGCAGCTGTTAGTGAAATGACCGTGTACAAAGGAGGTATTCCGGCTCGTTTTGGAGGACGAAGTTCTGCCGTTTTAGATGTTAGAATGGCCAATGGAAATTTTGAAAATCTTGCGGGGGACATCAGTCTTGGACTAATTACTTCAAAGTTTTCGTTGGAAGCCCCAATAATTAAAAACAAACTATCTGTATTTGTTGCAGGAAGAGGAACTCGCTGGGGCTTTGGGTATTGGTCTGACCAGATTAGTGGCAACTACGTTGACGACACTAATGGAAAGGGAGGAACGAGCAAAGGCGGAACTACAAGTGGTTTAACCTTTTTTCAACCTCAAGAAAGATGGTATGATTTTAATACAAAAGTTGTTTGGAAAGTAAATGACAAAAATCGCCTAAGCTTCTCTGGCTATTATGGTAAAGATTATGCTATAACATTTTCTGGTCTTACTGACTGGGGAAATGAAGCGGGGCATTTAAAATGGAATCATATATTTAATGACGAACTTGTTTCTAATACTTCATTTATAGCCAGTAAATACAGCACCTTTAACGATGGTGGTCAGTACCACTTTTACTCTGGCATTGGCACCTACAGTTTTAAGCAGAATTTCACCTACTATTCATCTAATGAAGCTACCTGGCGATTTGGACTTCAAAGCGAGTATCAAGATTTTAACCATGGCTCTCTATTGGATATAACGCAAGATGATGCAGGTAAGTTTATGCCACCAATGCAGGGTCTTGAGAGTGCATTGTATTCTGAATTTGAAAAAACTTTCAAAGAAAAGTTTGCTGTTCATTTAGGTTTGAGGCTTTCCTTGTATAACCGTTTAGGTCCAGGACATACAACGGTTTTTGATGATGAATCTAATGAGGAAATCAGTCAGAAAGAATTTTTAGGTTTCACCAGCATTATGGCAACGTACATCAATCCCGAACCCAGAGCATCGGCAACTTACATCATAAATAAAAAGAACTCTATTAAGGCATCTTATAACAGAAATGCTCAATATTTAAGATTAATGACGCTTGGTTCAGATATAACTTGGTATGACATATGGATGCCTTCAACGGAGAACATTTCACCCATGTTGGCAGATCAATTTGCAATAGGCTATTTCAGAAACTTTTTTGATAATAAAATCGAATTATCTACAGAAGCGTATTACAAACATCAAAATGGTGTCTCCGATTTCGAAGATGGATTGCATAATTATTTGGTGGACAATTTGGAAGCCTATGTTGCTCAAGGAATTGGAAAATCTTATGGTTTTGAAATTTCAATTGAAAAACCTAAAGGGGATTTTACTGGAAGAGTAAGCTATAATTTGGGTGAATCTTTGTGGGAAATTAATGTAGTAAACCAAGGTCGATCCTACCCCAATATGTTTGACATTACCCACAGTTTAAATTCACAATTCAGCTATAATCCATCTAACGTGAAAGGTCTAAAAGATTTTACATTTTCAATAAACTTTGTCTATTACACAGGTAGACCAGTAACCTTACCAGAAAGTTATTACTACATAGGCGGTGTGGCATTTCCTTATTGGGAAGCACGAAACAGCTATCGCTTGCCTGATTATCATAGAATGGATATCGGTGTAAAATACGAACCTATATTTATGGCTATTAGAACTAAAAACAAAAGAAATATTCAACCTAGTTTGGATATTTCACTATACAATATTTATAACCGAAGAAATATTTTTACAATGGATATTGTAAATAATTCAGCGGGTAAAAACGGTGCAAATTCTTCAAGTCTTTTTTCTGCCAATGGTAGAAGCACGTTTGGTTTTGTGCCTAGTTTTCAGTTTAATTTAAAATTTTAAGAAATGAAGAAACTAGTACTATTAATCACACTGATATCGGCATTTAGCTCTTGCAAAAAAGGTTTGCAAGAAGAATTTATTCCTATGGATTTAGATGTAAATAACATCGAAACCATCACAGTCATAGATGCTAAAATTGAGTTCGACAAAACCGCATGGATACAGATATCATACTCAGAAGATATTAATGCTGCATTCGTCCAAAAAATAAATTATGAGCAAAATGCAATAATTGAAATCAGTGATGGAACTACTTCGGAGCAACTCACCTACAAAGGCAAGGGAGTTTACAGCGGAAGTAAAGTTATGGGGAAAGCAGGAAATACGTATAGTATCATTATTGATATTAATGGCACGATTTACAATGCTGTTTCTACCATGCTTCCACTTGCTACATTGAGAGACATCACTTTAGACCCCTATCAGGTAGTTAACAAAGACGGCAAAAGCTATAAAGCTTATACTGAACACTGGATAGTGAATGACCCTTCCGCCACACGAAACCGATACTTATTTGAATGGTGGACGAATGGCGTACATAATGAAAGAATGGATTGGGCCATTGATGATAATCGTGTTGTGAATGCAAATGAAGGTCTATTTTTAGGTAATATTACAAGAGATGTTTATGAGGGAGAAACAACAACTTTTCGGGTATCGGAAATTGATAAAACCACTTATGACTATTTTAATATGTACGAAAAGATTGTACGCGGAATAGCCAGTGCCGGAGATCAAACGCCATACAATCCGGTTTCCAGTTTTGGTCCAGGCACCATAGGGAATTTTAGAGCTGTGGCGTTTTCGTCATATACAGTAACACCTTAAGTGCTCAAGACAGAATATTAAAAAACTAGAACGCTACTTGTATGTTAAAAACTTCGCAAAAAAGGTCAATCCAAGAAAAACGGAATTAATTCCTTGACAGCCTAGTAACCATAAATTTTGAGTTAAAAACCTCATTTTCATAAAATAATACATCTAAGTACATTCCGTCTGTTAAATGATTGAGTGTTTTTAATGTTTTCTGTAACGTCAATTTGCTCTTTGACAATTAGCCTACCTTGATTATGTATACTAATCCTTGATTTTCTGAGAGAATGTGGTTGTACATTATGGGGCAAAGATGTGTATCCGCCATATGTCAATTTTGACATTTATCAGCAGCTACCACACGTGGTGTCAGCCAGGCGTCATTGTATCATTCACTTCCATAATAATACTGACAAAATGATACCTAAAAATAGCCCTTTGAACTTACATTTTTGCGAAATGTAAAACGAGTTTAACCGGCTGAATTTAGAACCTAAATTCTTAACTTGGGGTTGTCAAAACTCAGACTTCCATACCTTTGTCCCAATGCAATTGGATAAAACATTAAAGTTTGATGAGTTTGCGAAAGCAAGCCTCGCTGATTGGAAAGCAAAAGCAACCAAAGACTTGAAAGGCAAAAGCCTTGAAGAGTTGACCTATGCTACTTCAGATGGAATCTCTCTTAAGCCCTACTACACTGAAGAAAACAGTACTGCGGTTTATTCTGTGGGGCAGTGTGATTGGCAAATCACATTGCTTTCCGATTCTCTGATAGAAGGAGTAGATAGAACCATAAGCAATCTAAATGAACTAGGTAAGGACTGCGGAAATCTGGAGCTAAAAAACTTAGTGAATGCTGCAAATGAAACTTCTGTTTACTTTGAACTAGGAACTAAGCTCTATGAAAACATTGCGAAGCTAAGAGCACTCCGAATAGCTAACCCCAGCACAGAAATTAATGTTGTAATACCTGCATCTAACGATGAGTTTACACATAATAACCTAGTTAGACAAACCATTGCGGCAGCATCTGCCATCATAGGCGGTGCCAAGCACATTTGTGTTTTACCATTTAACCATAAAGAAAATCAGCAAAGTCTTCGTCTAGCTAAAAACATTTTGCTCCTCCTCAAAAGCGAAAGCTATATGGCGGAGATACAAGATGCGGCAAAAGGAAGTTGGTTTTTGGAGAAGTTGACGGAGCAGTATTTAGTGAGGAGTGAAGAGAGTGGTTGTATTGAGCGGGGTCTAAATTTAGACCAGGCACCAGTAAACCCAGTTCACACTTCGACAGATCCTGTGCTGAGTGCAGACGAAGTGCTCAATATGAAGGGATTCACCGCAGGCATCTTACCCTATCTTCGTGGCCCTTATTCTACAATGTACGCCGTTCGTCCTTGGACAATAAGGCAATACGCTGGATTTAGCACAGCAGAAAAGAGTAATGCATTCTACAAAAGAAATCTAGCAGCTGGACAAAAAGGGCTTTCAGTAGCTTTTGATTTAGCAACACACAGAGGATATGATAGTGATCATCCGCGAGTAACAGGAGATGTTGGTATGGCTGGTGTTGCCATAGATAGCATTGAGGATATGAAAGTACTTTTTAATGAAATTCCTTTGGGAGACATATCTGTAAGTATGACAATGAACGGTGCTGTTTTGCCAATAATGGCATTTTACATTGCAGCAGCGAAAGAACAAGGTGTAAATGAGGTTGATCTAAAAGGAACAATTCAAAATGATATTTTGAAGGAGTTTATGGTTAGAAATACTTATATCTATCCACCGGCTCCTAGTATGCGAATTATCTCCGATATTTTTAAATACACATCATCTAATATGCCGAAGTTTAATAGCATTAGCATAAGTGGGTATCATATGCAAGAAGCAGGGGCTACTCCTGAACTAGAACTAGCATATACCCTTGCAGATGGGTTAGACTATATTAGAACTGGCATTGACGCAGGTTTAGGAATAGACGATTTTGCTCCAAGGCTTTCATTCTTTTGGGGTATCGGGATGAATTTTTATAAAGAAATAGCCAAACTAAGAGCAGGAAGATTGTTATGGGCTAAATTGGTAAAACAGTTTAATCCTAAAAACCCTAAGTCTATGGCTCTTAGAACGCATTGTCAAACAAGTGGATGGAGTTTAACAGAACAAGACCCGTATAATAACGTGGCAAGAACTGCTATAGAAGCATTAGCTGCAGTATTTGGTGGAACACAAAGCTTGCACACCAATAGTTTTGATGAAGCTATTGCCCTGCCAACGGATTTCAGTGCAAAAATTTCCCGTAACACACAAAAAATAATTCAAGAAGAAACAGATATTACTAAAATTATTGACCCGTGGGGCGGGAGTGAAGTCATAGAAAAATACACTCAAGAATTGGCAATTAAAGCTTGGGAATATATTCTTGAAATTGAAGAGCTTGGAGGAATGGCTAAGGCTATAGAAAGTGGTATTCCTAAGATGAGAATAGAAGAGTGTGCTGCAATTAAACAAGCTAACATAGATGCCGGAAAAGACATTATTGTTGGGGTAAATAGATATAAAACAAACGAGAAAGCGGATTTTGACATTCTTGAGGTAGATAATGACGCAGTGCGAAAGAGTCAAATTGATAGAATTAATGCTGCCAAGGCAAGTAGAGATGAAACAATAGCTCAAGCCATTTTAGTTAAATTAGAAGAAGCTGCCAAAGGCAATGAAAATCTACTGGAAATATGTGTTAAAGCTGCAGAGGCCAGAGTTACTTTGGGTGAAATGTCTTATGCTCTTGAAAAAGTATTTGGAAGATTCCAAGCTCAAAATGCAACGATTAGTGGAGTATATTTGAAAGAAGTGCAAGAGGATAAAAAAGTAATAGAAGCTCGAAAAGCAACAGATAATTTTGCAGCTAAAGACGGTCGTAGACCTCGAATTCTCGTAGCCAAAATGGGTCAGGATGGTCATGATAGAGGTGCTAAGATTATTGCAACTGCTTTTGCAGATTTGGGTTTTGATGTAGACATAGGTCCGCTGTTTCAAACACCAGAAGAAGTAGCCAAGCAAGCAATGGAAAACGATGTACATGTTTTAGGTGTATCTAGTTTAGCAGCAGGACATAAAACATTAATGCCTCAAGTAGTAAATGAACTTAAGAAACAAGGTATGGATGATGTTTTAGTAGTTGCTGGTGGTGTAATTCCAGAGCAAGACTACGATTACTTATTTGAGCATGGCGTAGACTTTGTTTTTGGTCCAGGTACTGTAATTGCGAATGCTGCTATAGATATTTTAAAGAAGCTTTCATAAAGCCTGAATTCTTATGCAAGAACTAAAACCACTTTTCAAGAGATTTTTAGTGCTTGTGTGTAATTCTTGTGAGCTTAAACTCTTGCTTTACACAAAATGTTAAGTACATTAAAAACATTAAATATTTATACCGAAGTCTTCAAGAACGTTGCAGATAAAGAGGTTTAGTTGAATATTGTGCGACTTTACCAAAATTTAAATCTAGCATGTTGTACAGTCGGTAACATTGTTGTTATTTATAATTTTACGTTTAATTAATTCGTTAGTAAATTTGAAGTGGTTTAATTAATTGAAAGTTTTCAAAAACATATCGTTTGCAATTGTTGCACTTTTTTGTGTAGTTGCACTATTTAGGTTTACAAAGGTTAAACCAGATGATAATGCCGTTTGCTTAAACCCTAAATTAGAATGTGCTGTACATAAGCATGTAATAAAACCATTTGTTGATACTGCTAGTATAGTATCGGCTGTTGCACAGCGGATAAAGCAAGAAAAAGAGGATGAGTTTCTTACTCAATTTGCAGGTAGAAGGCTGTGGGGAATTGATATATCGAAGTATCAGACCAACATAAATTGGTCTTTAATGGTTAAAAAAAACAAGCCGGATTTTGTGTTTGTAAAGGCAACAGAGGGTACAACCATTGTAGACAAAATGTACCGGTCACATAAACGTAACTTAGAAAAATATAACGTTTTACACGGTGCATATCACTTTATGAGTTTTTCTAGTAGTGGTAGAAGTCAGGCCTTAAAGTTTATAAGACATGCCCGCCTTAAAAAAGGGAATATGGTGCCGGTTTTAGATGTAGAGTATACTCGCAGGCGTATGCCAAATAAGTATAAGGTTAGAAGAGAAATTAGAAGCTTTTGTAGGACTATAGAGAAATATTACGGTGTTAAACCCATCATTTACACTCATCCACATTTATATTCTAATTACCTTAAAGGGCATTTTAATAGCAATCCTCTATGGATTTGCGATTATAGACGCAGGCCGAGGCACAATTGGGTTATTTGGCAACATACAAGCAAAGCCAGAATTTATGGTTACAGGGGTCGGCTGGATAAAAATGTGATGAAGTCTGACAGGGCTACTCTTAAAAAGCTGATAATGCTTTAAAATTTGGGCCTAAAAGATGGTCTATAACACTAAAAACTCAACAATTTAGACGAGTATCCAGTGTTTTACCTAGAACAGGATTATTCTTCCTAGTCAATTATACCGCAACTGGGGCACTAATTCTTGGGTGCGGATTATATCCTTCTATTTCAAAATCGTTGTAATCAAAATCAAAAACTGAAGTAATATTTGGATTTAGCTTTATGGTAGGATAAGTTCTTGCTGTTCTAGACAACTGCTCTTTTACTTGATCAAAATGGTTTGTATAAACGTGGGCATCACCAAACGTATGCACAAATTCGCCGGCTTTTAAACCACATTCCTGTGCAATCATTAAAGTTAATAATGCGTAGCTAGCAATGTTAAAAGGGACACCTAAAAACAAATCGGCACTTCGTTGATAAAGCTGACAGCTTAATTTCCCATCAGCAACGTAAAATTGAAATAAACAATGGCAGGGTGTTAAAGCCATTTGGTCCAATTCACCCACATTCCAAGCATTTACAATCATCCTCCTGCTGTCTGGGTTGTTTTTAATTGTATTTAATACGTTCTGTATTTGATCTATTGTTTGACCGTTTGGTGCTTGCCAACTTCTCCATTGCTTGCCATAAACCGGCCCTAAATCACCATTTTCATCAGCCCATTCATTCCATATTTTAACGCCATTGTCTGTTAAATATTTAGTGTTTGTATCACCTTTAAGAAACCATAAAAGCTCATAAGCTATAGATTTAAAGTGGACTTTTTTCGTGGTTATTAAAGGAAAAGATTTAGATAAATCAAAACGAAGTTGCCCACCTAAAACACTTACGGTGCCAGTACCCGTTCTGTCGGTTTTTGGAGTACCATTTTCAAACACATATTTCAAAAAATCTTCGTATTGAGTCATTGTACCACAAAACAAGGTTTATTTCACCTAAATAATTCATCTTAAAAAGTAGCATTCTCAACAATTTTTAGACTTGGATGTTTAATTTTGCGAAGCTTTACAAAAAAAGAGAAATGGCAGTTGCAATAAAATTACCAAGAATGAGCGATACGATGGAGGAAGGTACTATCGTAAGTTGGTTCGTTAAGGTTGGAGATACAGTTAAATCTAGCGAAATGATAGCTGATGTGGAAACAGACAAGGCTACAATGGAGTTAGAAAATTTTGAAAAAGGTGAAATATTGCACTTAAACGTACAAGAAGGTGAAACAGTTCCAGTGGAAACAGTTATTGCTATTGTGGGTAAGAAAGGTGAAGATTTTCAACATCTACTTGAGGCTGCACCTGCGGCTCCAGCTAAAGAAGTTACATCTGCAGCACAAGAAGAAGTAATTATTGAACCCGTTGCAGAAACCCCTAGCATAACAGCACCTGTTGTAACTAATAATGGTCGTGTTTTTGCCTCTCCTTTGGCTAAATCTATGGCTGAAGAACGAGGTATTGATTTATCTTCAATTGCTGGTTCTGGCGACAATGGAAGAATAATTAAAAGAGATATAGAAAATTTTAAAGCTCCAGCTGCAGTTGTTACAGGCTCTGTTGGTGTTGAAAGTTATGAGGATATTCCAGTAACTCAAATGCGTAAAACAATTGCCAAAAGATTAGGGCAAAGTAAGTTTACTGCACCACATTTTTATTTAACTAAAGAGATAAAGATGGATGCGGTAATGGCAGCACGTAAACGTATGAATGAGTATAGTGAAAGTAAAATTTCTGTGAATGATTTAGTAGTTAAGGCTGCGGCTGTTGCTCTTAAAAAGCACCCAATTATTAACTCTTCTTGGTTAGGAGATAAAATAAGAAAAAACCATCACGTTCATGTAGGAGTGGCTGTTGCTGTTGACGATGGTTTACTTGTGCCGGTAGTGAGATTTGCTGATACAAAATCGTTGTCACAAATTGGATCAGAAGTAAAAGATTTAGCGGGTAAAGCTAAAAATAAAGAGCTTCAACCTAAAGATTGGGAAGGGAATACGTTTACCATATCAAACCTTGGTATGTTTGGTATTGATGAGTTTACTGCAATTATTAACTCTCCAGATTCTTGTATTTTAGCTATCGGAAGTTCTAAAGAAACTATAATAGTTGAAAATGGAGAAATGAAACCAGGGAATGTAATGAAGGTAACTCTTAGCTGCGATCATAGAGTTGTGGACGGTGTTAGCGGAGCATTATTTTTAAAAACATTTCAAGAGCTACTGGAAGAGCCAGTTAGACTTCTTGTGTAGTAAAAAAATATAAAATTTAAAAAGCAAGACTTAATATCTTGCTTTTTTTATGCCTTTTATTTTTTACTATAAAGTTGTAATAAGGACGAAAGCCTACTGAGATGTCTTTAATTGCTTGCATATTTTAAATATATAGTATACACTTGCAATGCCTATCAGGCAGTTCTATCAAAATATTCCTATATTTTTTAGAAACATTTTATTTAACAAAGCATTTTAATATACATGTACGATATTCTTTCATTGGGAGAAATGGTGCTTCCAGAATTACGAGCAATAGCCGATAAATTTGAGGTAAAGCACAAAGGTTTAAAGAAGCAAGATTTAATCTATAAAATACTTGACTTTCAAGCGGTAAATCCAGAAAAGTTTGCCAAAGTTGAGGTTCCCAAAAAGCCTATTAATAAGGCAAAACCAACCCGAAAACCATCAGAATCAGCTAATAAGCCTGAAAGAAAACCAAGGCAACCAAGAAAGAAAGTAGAAACAGCTGAAGGAGATAAAGATGCAACGGTAAAGCAAGAAAAAGCAGATAATGCTAATTCTGAAGATAATAAGCCAACACCAAGACGTAAGCAAAAGCCAAGGAAACAACCTAGAAATACAAATTCCTCAGATTCGGAAGAAAAGGAGGAACCTCAAAAAAGAGAGCAAAGGCCAAGAAATCAAGAGAGAATTAGTCGTGAAGAAAAGGCGACACCTCAAAAAAGAATTAGTCGTGAAGATAGGATATCTAAAAACACGAGTAATGACGATGTTAAAAACACGGGTGATAACTTTAAAAAAGAGCCTTCAGAAGCGGATTTAAGAAAAGAAAAAGAGCGAGAGCAAAGAGAAACGGATAGAAAAAGAGCGGATGAAGACAAAAGAAAGAAAAGAGAATCGGAAGAAAAACTAATAAATTACCTCGAGCTTGAGGGTATTGTAAGTACACAGGGGGTTTTAGAAGTAATATCGGATGGATATGGTTTTTTAAGATCTGCAGATTATAATTATCAACCTTCACCAGATGATGTATATATTTCTCCAAATCAAATACGTCAAAATGGACTTAAAACTGGAGATGTAGTTAAAGGGAATATCAGACCGCCAAAAGAAGGTGAAAAGTATTTTGCTTTAATTAATGTTTTAAGCGTAAACGGTAGAACTTTAGAGTTTGTAAAAGATAGAGTTGCATTTCACCACCTTACTCCGTTATTCCCAGATGAAAAATTCAACTTAGAATACAAACACGACAATTATTCCACTAGAATTATGGACTTTATCTCTCCAATAGGTAAAGGGCAAAGAGGATTAATAGTAGCTCAACCTAAAACTGGTAAAACAAATTTGCTTAAAGATGTGGCAAACGCTATTGCAAATAATCATCCAGAAGTATATATGATTATACTTTTGATTGATGAAAGGCCAGAGGAGGTTACAGATATGGCTAGAAGTGTAAAAGCTGAGGTTGTTGCCAGTACATTTGATGAGCCGGCAGATAAGCACGTAAAGTTGGCAAATATTGTGTTAGAAAAATCTAAAAGACTAACAGAGTGCGGGCACGATGTTGTTATATTGTTAGATTCAATAACGCGATTAGCACGAGCGTATAACACTGTACAACCCGCCAGTGGTAAAATATTAAGTGGTGGCGTAGATGCAAATGCCTTACAAAAACCAAAACGATTTTTTGGGGCTGCAAGAAACATAGAAAACGGAGGGTCATTGACAATAATTGCAACGGCACTTACTGAAACAGGATCAAAAATGGACGAAGTGATTTTTGAAGAGTTTAAAGGTACAGGTAATATGGAGCTTCAACTTGATAGAAAACTATCAAACAAACGTATATATCCAGCAATTGATATTGTTTCTTCTAGTACAAGAAGAGAAGACCTATTATTGGATAAAGCAGTACTTCAAAAAATGTGGGTTATGAGAAATCACTTAGCAGACATGAACAGTGAAGAAGCTATGAACACGATGCTTAACTATATGAAGGGCACTAAGAATAACGATGAATTCTTAGTAAGTATGAATGGGTAATGACTCGCTTTGCGGTCATACTTTTTTGTTTATTTCTAGTCTTTTAATAGCTTAATCTCTAGCTGTTAAATATATTAGGCCTATGAGGGCATAAAAACTAGGCTTATCGTATTTTAAAAAGCGTAATATTCCCCATTGTTTTGATAAACTAAAGGACGAAACTCAACTAAATCATTAGGATTTAACCTTTCAAGTTGATTAATAAATTCCGCAGAGAATTTATTTGGTAATATTTCAAATTGCTTAATAGGTTGATAACTGTAGGTGTTTTTAGGGTTGTAGGTGTAAAACAGGAGTCTTGCCTTTGATAAACTATCTGGCCAAGTAATTCTTTTGGAACAAGAATTAAACCCTAATGAGTTATTAATGAGTTGTATAAAGCTATCTTTTGTTATATCAGTTCTTATATTTTCAGATGTTGGTATTTGTACCCAACAAGTATCCATTTTAGGAACTATTAATGAATCTATGATTAGAGTTATGGGTTTAACCCTAAAAAGGGTTCCATGCATAGGATAATTAATCTCGTTAATATACACTTTACTGTATTTGGAAATCTTTGTTCTAGCATCATTTAAACCGCTTTGATATTCACTTTGTAAATTTCCATCTGTAACGTAAAACACTGAATGGTTTTCTTTAAGAACTTCTTCAAAAACAATGGAAAATTCTTTTGCATAAAAAGTGTCTTTTTTAATTTGATAGCAAGTATCCGTGGTAAACTAAAGTTTGTTTAACTGTAAGAATTCTTTTTTAGATAGTACATAAGTAGATGTGGTATCATCAAACACAAAATGGCAATTATCTTCAATGGGAATTATTGGGTAAACTAATTTTGCTTTTACATGTGCTTCAGTTTTTATATACAGTAGAGGAAGTAAAATAAAAGAAAAACAGTTCATTAACGGATCAACGTTAACGTACCCGTATAAGTGTACTCTTTTTGGTTGAGTGCTTTTACCTTCAACTGATAAGCATATACATCTTGTTGAGCAGGGACACCTTTGTAATC
>ERZ1046876.21-NODE-21-length-138931-cov-22.759606_pt1 | contig 138931 bp, 133 predicted proteins | sample MGYA00383094_ERZ1046876 | MGnify/ENA primary metagenome ERZ1046876 (study PRJEB29581, sample SAMEA5548364) | metagenome | biome: marine; feature: coastal; material: water | depth 50 m | study: Short-term variability in the microbial, nano- and picoplankton...
TCAGCATTCCGGCGCTATTGTCCCGACCTCCCCAGCTTAATTTTATCGATACTTCTGCCTGCAAAAAGCGCTGCTATTTTTAGACATTTGTCTCAAACTAAAATTTGAACATAAATTTTTCGTTCACACTGTCGTCCGCTTCCTTAAATAATCCGAATACTTCCAGTTTTAGCAGTAGGCTTGTATCGATTCTCTACGATAATCCTTGGCTTTTAGGCGCTGAGGAAACTGATGACCTGCGCTTAGAAGAATAGGCAATAATATTGATCTCAGTTAATCGGAAAGCCTTTCTCAGTGTTAAACTCGTGACACTAAATGCAAGGAACAACCTTAAATGGAAGCGAATTTAAAAATAGCAGTTTTGACGGTATCTGATACAAGAACGCTGGAAACGGATACATCGGGCCAGTTTCTTTGTGATGCTTTGGCGGAGGCCAATCATATCTTGCAGGATCGCACCCTTATTGCTGATGACATCTACCTTTTGCGTGCAAAAGTTTCAGCGTGGATTGCGGATCCCGAAGTTGAAGTGGTTCTGTTAACGGGAGGCACGGGTTTTACCAATCGAGACTCGACTCCTGAAGCCATTGAGCCTCTGTTGGACACAGTTGTTCCCGGTTTTGGTGAACTGTTCAGGGCATTATCATTTGACGAAATCGGCACATCGACGGTCCAGTCTCGCGCTGTAGGTGGTCTGGCAAATAATACACTGGTGTTTTGTATGCCAGGTTCAACGGGTGCTTGCAAAACGGCATGGGGCGGTATTCTCGAGCAACAACTCGATATCAATAACCGGCCATGCAACTTTGCTGAGTTGATTCGCACGGGAAAACACTAGTGGCTGTTTTAACACCGGTAGATGAAGTGATCAGTACGTTGCTATCGCAGGTCGTGGCGATGGATGAAACCGAAGTAGTGTCCCTGCGCCTCGCTCGTGGGCGTATTCTGGCTCAATCGATCAATGCGACGGTTGACGTACCCCCGCATGACAACAGCGCCATGGATGGATATGCCTTTAACGCGCAGGATGATTCGATTGTAGCGGGCGGCAGATATGCGGTCTCTGACAGAATTGCCGCCGGTCATGTGGGGAAAACGCTTGAACCGGGCACGCTGGCTAGGATATTCACTGGTGCACCAATCCCGGAGGGTGCCAACGCGGTTGTGATCCAAGAAGATACACGGATGAGTGAGGGTGGTATCGAGTTGACAGAAAGACCGAAGTTTGGCGCAAATGTTCGACCGCGTGGTCAGGATATTGCTCTGGGCAGTCAGTTGTTAGGGCGTGGTCACCAATTAAAAGCAGCAGACGTTGGATTGTTGGCCTCCACGGGTGTGAATCAGGTTGAAGTTTTTCGCAAGCTGAAAATCGCAATCATGTCCACTGGAGACGAGCTGGTTGAGCCGCCCAATGCGCTAGCGCCGGGACAAATCTACAACTCAAATCACTATACGCTGGCAGCGATGATTGAAGAGCTGGGCATGGAAGTTGTGGATCTCGGGTTAGTGCCAGATAGTCTGTCAGCGACCGTCGAAGCGTTGGCCACCGGTGCTGAAACGGCGGATTGCATTATCTCCAGTGGAGGTGTGTCAGTTGGTGAAGAAGATCATGTGAAAGCCGCAGTTGAGAATCTTGGAAGACTGGATTTGTGGAAAGTGGCAATAAAACCGGGTAAGCCTCTCGCGTTTGGTTTTGTACGAGCGAGGTCTGATGCCGATGCAATTCCCTTTTTTGGATTACCCGGAAACCCTGTTTCATCGTTTGTCACATTTACTGTGATTGCGAAACCCTACTTACTTAAATTTCAGGGGAATGAATCGGCTGTCGGAAATAGTTTGTACGCGATGAGCCAGTTTGATTTTAAAACGGGTGGGCGTAGGGAGTATTTGCGGGTTCGCGTGTCGGGAGGTAACGAGCTAAACGCTGAGCTATATGATGGCCAGGGTTCCGGGGTCATGTCCTCGGTCAGTTGGGCTAACGCACTGGCAGAGATCGAGGCGGACACTCAGGTTTTTCCTGGGGACAAGGTCAAAGTGCATCTATTACCGAATTGAGATTTGTTTAATACAATTTTTTAGCGACACTTCTGGATGAGTTTGCTAGTCATAGATGACGCTCTAACACGGCCAGAAGTTTCTATAGTCACCGCGTTTTCTTGAAGTTCATACTTCCCTGCGAACTCGTTTTCGGATGCCCAAAGCGCAAGGTTGGGCTCGTCCGTTGTGATATCATACGAGCCAGTAAGCTGGAGTGCGGGATGCAATTGCGAAAGTGAAAAAACGCTCTCTCTGATCAGGGTTACGGTTATCAATCCTGTTTGCGCTGCAGCTATTTAATTGATATTGGAGATGATTTTATGGGATTAATGGTACTTGTTTTGCTTGCATCTTTGGTAGCTAGCTGTGCTTTGTGGCTGGTGATCGGCAATAAGTTACCACTGAATTCTGAGGAGAAATTTCCTCCGCTAAGCAATATTGCCTTTTATGCGCTAGGGCTATTCCTACCAATCTATCTGATTTTCTTTGCTTTAGGTCTTTGATAACGATGTCAGATTCCTTGGATCCTTCCTTCTCGCTCCCTCTGGAAATTGATTCGGTAAAGGGCTTTCTTGATCCGGTCGAAGGTGCCGAGCTTTATCGGCGCGCCTTAGATGCCTGTGCACTCGGGCCGTGCCTCGAAATCGGTAGCTATTGTGGAAAATCCACCGTTTATCTGGGCCAGGCTTGCAAATCTCAGAATCGAACTCTGTTTGCGGTCGATCATCATCGAGGCAGTGAAGAGCACCAACTGGGTCAGGAGTACCATGATCCCGAGATATTTGATGACGGGCTTCAGGTTGTAGATACATTTAAATTATTCAGAGATACCTTGAGGCGCGCAGACATTGAATCGCACGTGGTCCCTCTGGTTGCATCTTCTCTGGTGGCTGCAAGGGACTGGCAAACACCTTTAGGACTTGTGTTCATTGATGGTGGGCATAGTTTCGAAGCGGCGCAATCAGACTACGATAGCTGGGCGCCGCATGTCACTTCAGGTGGCGTACTTGCAATTCATGATTTGTTTCCAGATCCAGATACTGGCGGGCAGGCGCCGATCACCATCTGGCGACAGGCATTGGATTCTGGTCTATTCGATGATCTTGGAGTAGTTCGCACCCTTGGTGTCCTGCGCAGAAGGTAGTGCCCGATGACTAACCCCTTCATTTCGAAACAAAAGGGCCGCCGGAGTAGCATTCGATAGCGCGTCCGCCGCTAACAACACAGCGCCCGCGGTCCAGGTTGGTTTCTCGAGCGGCCATAGCGCCTCATCCCGATAGACGTAACCAGTCCAGTATGATCCATCTTCGTCACGAAACTGATGTAGCCAGCTAAACAACTCGACTGCGCGGTTATATTCACCACAACTGATGAGTGCCATGACTAACTCGCAGGATTCAGCGACGGTAACCCATGGCTCGTCGTCAACACATAGACAACCCAGACCAACCTTAACAAAGTGATCCCATCGATTTGTTAGATGTTGTTTGGCCGCCGAGCCGGTGATAACTCCGGTGAGCACCGGATAAAACCAGTCCATAGCAAACCGACTTTTGCTATCCCAAGTTCTGTCAAAGCACTCGGGATGATTGCGTAATGCTGTACCGAGTTTTAGCCTGGCAAGCGTCCAGTCAGATGCATCGAGGTTCAATGTGGTTGCGATATTGATAGCACATTCAAAACTCTTGAAGATGCTGCTGCAACCTGTCACGAGCGAGTCTTCCTTGATTCCCTCTGTTGTGTTTTCCGCCCAGTAGATCTGGCCTTGACTCCCCTGCAGGCGCAGTACAAATCCCATAGCTTTTTCGACTGCGGGCCACATGTGCCGAAGGAATTCCTTGTCACCTGTCGAAAGATAGTAGTGCCACACACCCGTTGCTATGTAGGCGACAAAATTGGACTCAGCCCGAGTGCCATCCTCTATTTCGCCATCCTTATATGCCGCTAACCAGGTTCCCTTTTCAGTCTGATTGTCGATGAGCCACTGATACGCCGCGCGGGCTTCTTCAAACCTTTGACCAATGGTGAGTCCCATTGCTGACTCGATATGATCCCAGGGATCAAGAGAGCCGCCTTCGAACCAGGGAATTGCGCCTGAGCTTTGTTGGACCCGCGCGATGTAATCAACGGTATCCTTAAAATATTCATGGGGATAAAATCCCATTGAAACATAGACCTTGGTCATGCGGCTTCCTGTGCAGATTGCTGGTTAGTATCTTTGCGATTAACTTCGCTTTTCTTAATAAAATACATCACGACACTTTTGCCAAGCAGGGGATTGAGTAGCTTTTCTAACGTCCGCGTGATCCAAGGTTGTTTCATCAGATCCCATACAAGGAATTTGTGGTAGCCAGTGACGATAGCTGCTTCGTTTTGGTCGTCGGTACGCCAAAAAAGGCACTTTAGCCACCAGTAAGGCACGTGCAGTGAATGTGCCCAATGTCGCTTGAACCAGACAAATCCGTTTCTCTCAATGTCCTGACGTAAATGATTGGCATTGAATATTCTAACGTGGCCGCCCTCGACTTCGTGATATTCGTCGCTGAGTTGCCAGCACACCCATTCGGGAAAGAATCTTGGTACGCTAGCTGCGAATACGCCACCGGGTTTCAAGACGCGCTCGATCTCAGTCAGCACCGCGTGATAGTCAGGGATGTGTTCAAGCACCTCAGAACAAATGATCTTGTCAAAACTCTCATTTTCGAACGGTAGGGCAGCGCCGCTAGCGACGGATATCACCAGGCTACGATCATGGTTGTTGGGGTCAAGAAATTCCTGATGGCGTTCACGGGTTGTTGTGAGATCTTTCTGACTCAGATCGATACCGACGGATTCTACGTCTGCGAGCATATAGGCGCTAATGGCATGCCTGCCTTCGCCGCAACCTAGATCAAGAATACGATCATTTTGCTGCAAGTTCAAAACGTCAAAATTTATTGTTTGCATCGACATTCAAGCTGCCCTCACTTCATCTATAACCTGACTGTATTTTTCGACCATTGCTCTAGCCGCTACCTGCCAGCTGAATTGTTCAAGTATGCGGTTACGGGCTTTGCTTGCCAGACCAGCACAGACCTCAGGGTTTTCAAACAAATGCATGATTGACTCAGCAATAGCATCAGCGTCACGAGTTGGCACTATGATACCTGCATCGCCTACCACCTCGGGCAGTGCGCCACCATTTGTGGATATGACGGGCAACCCGCAGGCCATTGCTTCACCGGCAGGCAGACCAAAGCCCTCGTAGACTGATGGTACAACAACCATGCTCGCTTCGTTATAGAGGTCGACGAGTTCCTTGTTATCGATTCCAGAGATGAATTTAATACACTCGTTTAGATTGAGCGTTGTGATCAGTTTGGCGATCTCGCCATCTTCATTTAGCTTGCCAAGGACGACAAGATGAGCCTGTGGATAGGATTTTTTAACTATGCTCATGGCGCGCACCAGATACTTTACGCCTTTCAGCGGTTGATCGGCGCTAGCAGTCGCCATGATTCTAAAAGGTGCTTTTTTAATGTCAGCTTTCGGTTCGAAGACATCGGTATCGATGCCGTTGTGAACGACCTCGATTTGATCGGGGTGACGGCTGAATGCAGTGGCGATATCTTGTCGTGATTGTTGCGAGACGGTTACAACATGGTTCAGGCCAGTGACAACTTTTTGCTGCATACCTAGAAAGTTGTGCCAGCGCTTGATCAGTAGTCGCGCCTTCCAGTCGGTTGCATTTTTCAGGGCAATTTCACGGTCACTGGTGATCGGGTGATGAATGGTGGCTAGTATCGGTACGCCTTGGTTTTGTAATTTCAGTAATCCATAGCACAGTGATTGATTGTCGTGGACGACATCGTAATTTGGTTGTTGTTCCTGAAAATAGCGCACGAGTCTTCGGCCGAATGTATATGGCTCCGGGAACCCGCCAGTAAACATACTGAACCACTCGAAGAAGTCTGTAAAAGACAGTAGATGTCGCGGTCTGATCGCCGTCACATGGTTAGGTGCCTCAAAAAGATCAAGGCTGGGTAACTTGATTAGCTGTACCCCCTCATCAAGGATTGGGTAGGGAGGGCCAGAGATGACATCAACTTGATGGCCGGCATCAACCAGCGCCTTGCTGAGATATCGGATATAAATTCCCTGACCACCACTATAGGGATTGCTGCGGTAGCCTAGTAGACAAATTTTCAAGGGATACGTGTTCATTATGGTGAGGGGCTGAAATTGTACGGACTTAGGCGTGAAATGCCAAACTTGCAGTCTGGATTTGTCGGTTTTCTGAGAGGCTTTATTGCTCTATTTCATCGGAAGGATTCGTTGCCTGACGGTAACGGGGGCCTTTGCTCTTCAATCCGTTGCTGTTCTTCTTTCGGGGCCGTAGGCAGGCGCCTCATGCTCTTCACTGAAGACATTTGCGTAGAGATTTGCTACCCAAACCTGCCCTGCCTGAGTGCATCTGAGATATCTGATACCTTCGGTGATAAAAGGCGTGACGACTTCCCAGAAAAACTTTGGATAATCCGCGCGGAGATCGCCGGCATGATGGTATCCCATTTTTTTCAGTTGACCGGTTTCCGAAAATTCGGCAAATAGCCTTGATACCTTGTTAATGTACTGCGGATCAGCCAACTGACCAATCAAATCAGCAGCCCTTAACAAACCGGGTAAATCTGAAGTTTCCTGATGATCTTTTTCACTTGGCACGGGAAATCTGGTCCGTTCAATATTACTGCAAATGATATCGACATCGACTCGGTCATCTCGCTGAAATCGTTCCCGTATATACAGTTGAGCCCGATCTACATGAAAAGGTGTTAACGCCGCATCGGTTGCTCCGGGCGCTAGTGAAATCGTTTCGTCGTCATCATTAATGGCATATCTGCCGCTGCAGTCTGCCTGGCAAATCCCTCTGACATAGCCTATGTCGTGATGTAGCAGGGAAATAACAAAGTGAATCCAATCCCTCTCGTTAATGCTACCTTCAACAAGAAACTTACCGCCAAGAATTTCCGTACCGACCATCGTCACCATGATCGTGTGATTCATGTCATGGTAAGGCGCATCGCTGTTTGCAATAATTTCTAACGCATTTCGGGCGGCACTGATGAGCAGTTGTGTGTTATCCGTGTTGGGTCCGAAAAGATTTGAGTACTTCAATCTCAACTCGACCAAGAATGCTTCGATTACCACCGAAGAAGGGTTGAACATATGTGGGTCCAATTAGGAATTAGGAATTAGGAATTAGGGATTAGGCATGCTTAATCATTAAGAACAATTGTGTCGTGTCGAGCGGATGAGTCAAGATGATATTTGTAAGCGAATTGTATAAATCGAGACGATAGGCGTGGTTGAATTGTTTTGTTAACATGAAGACTGCTTAAACAACAGTCTCAGGCGTATGAGTCAGGTTCATGCAGGGTAAAAAATAATGATCGAATTGAGACACCTGAAAACATTGGTCGCGCTCCGGGATTCCGGCAGTCTGGTCGAGGCTGCTGAGAGATTGTTTGTCACCCAATCAGCACTTTCTCATCAAATTAAGGATCTTGAAGACAGAATGGATTGTCCATTGTTTGTCAGAAAGACCAAGCCTCCTCGTTTCACAAGCGCGGGTCGTAGACTCCTGGCTCTGGGAGATGAAGTTTTACCAATGTTCCGAGCAGCGGAGAGGGATATCAAGCGGCTTGCCGGTGGCGAAGCTGGCAGACTGCACATTTGCATTGATTGCCACACCTGTTTTCAGTGGTTGATCCCATGTATTGACAAATATCGTGGTGACTGGCCCGAGGTTGAACTGGACCTGACCGGAGGCTTTAATTTTGCCCCTCTTCCTGCCTTGGCAAGAGGAGACCTCGATTTGGTTATTACGGCGGATCCTCTTCCCATCTCTGGAATCGCATATATTCCGCTTTTCAGGTACGAGGCGATGCTTGCCCTAGACAGACATCATCCCTTGTCGTTAAAGGAATGGGTTGAGCCCGAAGATTTATCTGACCAGGTGCTGATAACTTACCCAGTTGAGCGGGAACGCCTTGACGTCTTCACGCGTTTTCTTGACCCTGCATCTGTCGAACCTGAAAGTATTCGAACGGCAGAGCTAACGCCGATGATGGTGCAGTTGGTTGCCAGTGGCAGAGGTACGGCTTGCTTGCCAAACTGGGCGTTAATGGAATACGTAGACAACCAGATTATTGTTGCTCGAAAACTGGGAGAGCACGGCATCTGGGCGACGCTCTATGCGGCGATTCGTGAAGACCAGAAGGATGCGGCATTTATTGAAGACTTTCTTGCCACTGCGGAGGACACCTGCTTTTCAAACCTCTCCGGTATTAAAGCGGTGAACGTTGAAACTTAAGCGAATGTGAAACGAAAAAGCCATGAGAGGAGTCCCCTCATGGCTTCGTCAACGTACGGGGAGCGAACTCCGAGTTAGATGGCTATATCAACTCGGAGGCTCCCCAATTAGTCTGACTACTGATGGGATCACCTCCTTTTACGTTCAGGGTGCCAATCGGCATGCTGAGTGTTCCCCCTGGATAGATCATCAGCACAAGGCTTACTGTTACTTAACAGTGCACCATACGTTTTAATGTTTTTCGGCGTCATTTTCGATGCCTTGAATAGAATTTATCCCACCCGACAAGTGCTGTCAAAGGTTATCTCAGAGGGTCTTAAATGGCGATATTCAAGGCACCAGTTCGGTCATCTGCCAATCATTATTGACGAAGTTAAATCGCCGGCGAGAGTGAATCCTGTCTTCATGATTTAGATCGAGCAGCTCGATTTGATCGGCGATTAGTTTCATCCCCGCAACCTTTGACGGCGCTTGCATGTCCTGACCCTTGTGAACTTCCTTAAGACGCTGTACTTCGGCCGTGAGTTGTTCCCGTGAGGCGAGTTCACTCGATTGTGGTTGAAAATCCTCGTAAATATAATCTAGATACTTGCTGCCCTGGGGGCGCCTTAGCCAGTTTTGCCCAACGGTATTAGCATCGAGCGGCGCCGCTGTGCCTCTGATGCGAAACTGGTGTTGCTGGCTTGGGTACCAAATCAGAAGTTCATAGTCTGCGCCAGCTGAAAACAGTTTCCACTTCGGGCTGGTTTGATTAATGAATATCGTGAAATCAATTTCACCGATATCTCGCAGAACTAATGTCCTGATCGAGGCTCTGCCGTCATTGTCAGCAAGAGCAAGAAAACAAATATCAGCGTTAGGATCACGAAGTTTTCTGGCTTCAGTACGGCTGTGTTTAATCTGTTCGACCGGATTCATTAATGACCTCGCTGATGCTGCATGTGGCTTGTTAATCTTTAGTGTCAGGGTCAAAGTTATAAACGCCAGGCACAAATCCCTCAGGAGGGTTGTCTCTTAATGCGAGTATTCTCTTATAAATATGGCCGTGCGCACTGCCTAAGATAGAGTCTTTGATCATATCATCCTCGTCGCAATCTTCTGCGGCTTTAAGCAATCGTTCAAAACTATAGCAAAAAGTTTCACAGTGTCTTGTGCGGACGGGTGTCCCAAAAAGTACCTTGTAGGCGTATCTCTCGCCTTGAATGAGTAATAATTCCAGCAGTGAGCGAGCGAAGACTTCAGGATCATTTCTGCCCATGGTAGACCAGAGTTGCGAAAGTCTCTCGTTGCTTACCTGTCCGTTACCTGTCGTTCCTTGGCTAGAAATGTACAAAAAACCTAGTATAGCTCCAAGTTGTTCCTTGACGCTTTGGGCGATGCTGAGAAACGACTCTCTCCGCGCGTGCAACTCTGATGCCTTGATCGCTTCCGCCTGAATGACAGCCTGGTCCGCAGATTTTTGAAACTCGACGTGTTGCATTCTGATCGCCTCGGTGTTTTGAGAAAGCTCTTTTTGTTGCAGAAAATAACCAATGACTAGCCAAAGAAAAGCCAAAGGGGCAAATGCACCTTCGAGAAAATTGCCGAGTGTTTCAATCGGCGCATCACCGATATTTGCCCAGCCAACTGAGCCCGAAATATAAACGGATAGAACAATTAACCAACATGAGCTCACGGTGAGCCCAAACCAAATTCGCCAGTCTGCAGTGTCATCAGAAAGCACACTAAAAGCCTGTTGCTTTTCTACTTTCGATTTCCGCTCGGTGGTGGATATCTGTTTTTCAGCCATTGATTTGCTCACCATTGATCAAGCGGTAAATAATCAGGATCACTAGATTGACCTCTGTACGGTCAAGGAAGCGATTTCCTGTTTGTTACCCAGTAACCTCGCGCTAATTTCCTCATGACCGAATTCGATAATACCCTCTATGAATTCATGCCATTCATAATCTGTCTGCAGCGTCGTGCTCAAAACGACCTTCACAGGTTGATTCGTTGAATCGATCACTTCACGTACAACATTTTTGATTCGTAATTCCGCATGCACAGATTCATCGAATATGAGTTCGACGTCCACGTCGCCGTATAATGTGTGTAGCCGGTGAGTCATGTGAGTTTGTCCAGAATAATAAGTGACTGTGCGCCAACTAACGCATGCCAAGCTAGAATATTAAATATTTCATGCCGATAAAGGTAACGCTTCTTTTGATCTGAATCGAGACTTTACGCAGCGTGTTCGCCTATAATGGGGACGACGGAATAAAATTCAAATACTGCATAGAGAAATTAGTAAAATGAGCCAAAAAGACGATCTCCTCGCCAACGCAGAGGAACTACAGGACGGTCTCCGAAAACTGGGTGGTAATCGGGTGGTGGCGCTGTCTGTTCACAAATCCAAAGAGCTTATCGCAGAGCTTGAAGAAAAAGCAGAGAAACTAGTCCAGCAGGTTTCAGCACTCAGCTAGCCTCCCCGCATACCTCCTCGCATACATTTGGAGCACATGTTAGGAGACTGATCTTCAGAGTAGTCACGGGGATAAGCCTGATGTGCTGCCGCTGGGAACACGCGGCAGCGTTACCTGTCCTGTTTTTGATCTGGAATAGCCAGTTCGGCGATTCTGGGTTTAGGGCCGTTTTCTAGGATCACTTTTAAAATTTAGCTTTACAATCGTTGATAGGCGATGGGGATTGGATGAAAAACCATCAGAGCGTAGAATAGCCGTAAATAATAAGGTCGTTGTCAGTGCAGGTTAGGCTAGGGAAATCTTTTTCAGCGAACATTCTGCCCGGCGGGTAAGATTTTCACTGCAAGCTTAGCGTGCTGAACCCATAATCGAAGGTGAAAAATCATGCTTGTGACAAAACCAACCAATGCTGCGTTGGGCGCAGTTGTTGAAGGTGTAGATTTAACCGAAGGCATCGATTCAGAGACGTTTGAAGAAATAAATCTGGCGTTGTTGAAGCATGAAGTGCTTTTCTTTCACAATCAGCCGATGAAGCCGGAAGTCCACGCCCAACTGGCAAATATGTTCGGTGAACCTCAGTACCATGAAGCCTATCCTCATGTTGACGGGTTTAGCCAAATTACAGTGCTCGAAAATGATAAAGATAATCCCTCCAAAATAGAACAATGGCACACGGATATGACCTTCAGGCCTTGTCCGCCGCTCGGTTCAATTCTGCACGGGGCAATCATGCCTGAAACCGGTGGCGACACAATGTTTGCCAGCATGTCAGCTGCCTTTGATGGACTTTCGGAACCGATGAAGGCATTCCTGGACGGGCTGACAGCAATTCATGATTTCAGCTTTGGCTTTAAAGAAAGTCTTGCGGAACCTGGAGGTAAAGCGCGGCTTGCAGAAATGGTCAGAGACAATCCACCGGTAGAGCACCCGGTGATTCGCACGCATCCCCTGTCCGGCAAAAAGGGGCTGTTCGTCAATTCTCTTTTCACCGTGGCGATTAAGGGGCTTAAGGAAAAAGAAAGTAGGGTGCTACTTGATTTTCTGTTTGAGCACGCGGTGCAGGATGAATATGTTTATCAGTTTTCATGGCAGAACGACTCGATTGCGATTTGGGACAATCGAATTACTCAACACAAACCCGTCAACGATTATTGGCCGCAGCATCGAAGAATGCAGAGGATTACGATCGACGGCGATGCACCTTTCTAAAAAACGTCTGAGAATCATCACACAGACGATACGCTGCGCTAATTTGATGAGCGCCAGCAGCGAACCATTGTATCTTCAGTCGCTGGCGTACATCCGGCATTGCCAGGTGTAAATATCGAATCACACTAAGTTCCCCCGGCTTTGGCGACAGACTGATGTCTGGATTAACGCTGGTCTAAAAAATCGATGATAACAGTCCAGGCAGACTTGTCCTGAATCATGAATAAATGTCCACCTTCAAACCAAGCAAGTTTTGCGTCAGGCATCATTTCCTGCATGAATTCTTGGTTTTTTACCGGGGCAATGCCGTCGTATTTACCGGCACAGATAAGCGTAGGGATGTGGATATCGGGTAATGCTTCCACAACGTTATGCTCGGCTCTCGCCATCAACTGTCGTTTTGCACCTGCCTTGAACTCTGGACTTTGATGATCCTCGGGTTTCTTGCTGAGGGAGACCTTGATCATTTCTTCAACGCTTGCAGCATTTGCGGCTTGCCAATTATCATCGAGTCGCTGGTCGTTGGTAGACATCATGTTGCGAATTTTATCAGCCGGAGACCAGGTTTCAGGCAAATGATGTAAGGGATAACTTGCCATATCGGGGCCGCCAGGCGATGTGCAACAAAGCACCATTTTGTTAACTCTTGCCGGATTCTGGACCGCCAGATTGAGCGCAACCATGCCACCGAAGGAGGTGCCGATGACATCGGCGGTTTCCCAACCGAGCTCATCCATCAATTGGACCGCATCATTGGCATATTCCAGCATGGTGTAGTCCGATAGTGGCTTTTCGGTTTGGCCTAGTCCTCGTTGGTCAAAGGTCAGCACCTGATGTGTCTTTGCCAACGGACTATCGAGCACGTTAGGTTTTGTTCGAAGGTCCGCACCAGTGCCACCGATATACAGCACGTTGTTACCTCGCCCTTTGAGCTCGTGATAAATCCTGATGTCAGACTGCGTTGTGAATGGCATGTAAATCTCCGTCGTATGAGCGCTGCGGTCGTCTCTTCAATGTTGAGTTTGAGCTCAGTGCATTCCAATATCTGTTAGCCGAGTTCACGGTTCGTTCGAGCAGCGTTTCCAGTGAATCATATCGAGATGTGGTTTTTCAATGAGCATCAGAGTTACATTAACCCATTGCCTCAACGCATTGCCTCAGGACTTCTTTCTTATGTTTCCAAGCAAGTTTCGCAGAGCAGCACAAAACTTCTCGGGCTGTTGCAAAAACAAATGATGATGTGCGTCTGGTATGCCCGTTAACAGGTCTTGTGGAAAGAGTGATGTTAGCCGTTTGATATTTTCCGGAGGAAAGAAAACGCTTTTTTCTCCATAGATGAAACCTGCAGGACAAACCATTTCGCTCACCATCGTCACCGCATCTGGTAACGCCTCTGCCGAGACTTCATTCATCTTGGCGAAGACTGCAGGGTCTAGTTTGAAACTATATCCGGCATTGTTTTGCCTGAGTGAATGTCCGGCGATGTAGTGAGTGATGTAAGCAGGCGGAGAAGGTTGGGCGGGTCGCAAGCGAAATCGGCGTATGCCCGTCTCGATGGATGCATAAATCCGATCTTTTCTCCTAGGCATCGGCAGCGGTGCGCGCTTTCCACGAGAACGACTGATATTCGAATCCACAATGACGATACCACCGAGGCGGTCTCCGTAGAGATGTCCACATATCCGTGTCATGGTGCCACCCAGACTGTGACCAACGACGATTGTGTCCTCGCCGAGCGCTTGCGCGACAGTAAAAATCTCCTGTGCGAAAGTCCTAGCGGAGTAAGCGTCCCGATGGTCACTGTCTCCAGCGCCACTCATATCCATCGCAGCGACTTTATATTTATCAATAAAAGCGGGCGCGATGAAGTCCCACCAGTGAGCATGTGCCGCATGGCCATGAACGAACAGGAGTCCTGGTTTAGCTTCCTGATCATTCCAGCTCTGATAGTGGATGCGGGCACCCGCGACCGTTATCCAATGATCATTTCGTGCTAAAGTCGTATATTGCTGGAACCAGTCTGGGGCATCTGTTGGATGTTCTGTCATGGCGACAGAGTATATAGAAACATTTTATGCTGAGACACTTTAAGCCGGCATGCTTTCAGTGCCAGGCAAATGAACACAGGTTGGCCACTTCATGAGAAACCCCTGGAATAATCGAACCGCAGTTTTTGCCGTCATGGTCGCTTTTGTTGCTGGGGTGATCATCGCTTTGGCATTTAGAGAAGGTAACAACACGTCCACAGGCATCGTCGATAGCAGCGAGCAGCTTGCGCCAATTCACTGGCGGGTACCGGTGGCTTTTGGTACTAACCTTCCAGCGCTTGGTGACAATATTTTAATTGTTGCTGAGATGATCGAAAAGGCGACTAATAAGAGAATCAAGTTTGAGCTTTTCGAGCCGGGCATGATAGTGCCCCCCTTCAGTATTACAGAGGGTGTCAAAGGTAAAAAAATTGATGCGGGTTATACCTGGGTGGGCTATGACTCAGGGAAAATCCCCGCTACGCCGCTAATTTCAGCGGTCCCATTTGGTATGGAACCTTGGGAATTTGCTGCCTGGTATTTTGAAGACGAAGGCAAGGCGTTAGCTGAGGCGTTGTACAAGCCTCATAATGTGCATCCCGTATTGTGTGGCCTAGTGAGCCCTGAGACGGCTGGCTGGTTCAGGGAGCCGATCAACACGCTAGAAGATTTTAAAGGATTGAAAATCAGGTTTGCCGGACTTGGTGGCGTGGTACTGCAAGAACTGGGAGCGTCTGTTACGCTGATTCCCGGCGGTGAAATATATCAGGCGCTGGAGAAAGGCGCGATTGACGCAACGGAGTTTTCGCTGCCGGTTGTTGATCAAATGTTGGGGTTCGACAGGGTGGCAAAATACAATTATTTTCCCGGTTGGCACCAGACATTCACCAGTGCTCACTTGGTTGTTAACCTAGATACTTGGCAAGCCTTGCCTGCCTCTGATCGGGCGCTGATAGAAATGGCTTGTACGGCTGGTGTTATACGAAATCTTGCCCGGGGTGAAGCGCTTCAGGGTGAGGTGATGAGCGGTTTCAAGGATAAGGGTGTTACGCCTAAAAAATTACCACTGACGATATTGAAGCAACTGCAGTCTGTCACAACAAAGGTACTGGAGCAGGAAGCGGCCAAGGACGAAGACTTTGCGCGAATCTGGGCGTCCCAAAAAACATTCATGGCGAAATATAAAATCTGGAAAGACCATGCCTATCTGCCCCGAGATTTTAATTGATGGATGTTTCTGAGGCATGACGAACCTACCGCATACGAGGCTGTCACAGGCTTTAGATAATATTCTCCGCTCCATCGGTGAGTGGGTGTCTTGGGTTTGGATGTTATTGCTGGCTGTTATTATTGTTAATGTCGTACTCAGATATCTGTTTTCCGAGGGTCGCGTTGAATTTGAAGAGATCCAGTGGCACCTTTATTCCGTGGGTTTTCTGCTGGGTCTTCCTTTTGCCTTTGTTACGGACTCACATATTAGAGTTGATGTATTACGGGAACGCTTCAGCACTCAATTAAAAGCCTGGATAGAACTCTACGGTTTGTTGTTGCTGTTTTTCCCCTTTGTATTGTTGGTCATGATTAATGCAGTTCCTTTTATTGCATATTCCTACACAACATCAGAGATCTCTGAAGCACCCGCGGGTCTCGCTTATCGTTGGCTAATAAAAAGTGTTCTCCTCGTCGGTTTTGTTCTCTTGTTTATTGCTGGGGTTAGCAGGCTCTCGCGGATATTCTCGTATTTATTTGGCTGGCCCGATGTGAAGAACAATGACGCAGGAGAGCCTGATGTCGGTCGGTGATTATCTGTCCATAGCGATGTTTATCTCCTTCATATTGCTGATTTTTACTGGTTTTCCCGTTGCTTGGGTGCTGGGTGGCCTAGCGGTACTCTTTACGGCCATCGGCATTATTCTGAAGATTGATTTTGGCCTGCCAGTAGCGATCGATTGGGATTACAGCTCCCTTGTGGTGGATAGAATTTGGGATGTAATGAACAATTGGGTACTTGTGGCATTACCCATGTTTATTTTCATGGGGCTGATGCTTGATCGGTCCGGTGTGGCGCGTCGTTTGATGACAAATTTTTCACGATTGTTCGGTGGCGTCAGAGGAGGGATGGCACTTTCGGTAGCATTTATTGGCATTCTGTTAGCTGCTTCTACGGGGATTATTGGTGCCTCTGTTGTGTTGTTGGCGCTCCTCGGATTACCTCAAATGGAGAAATTGAATTATCAGCCTGAGTTGGCGGTAGGAACTGTCTGTGCGGTTGGCACACTGGGAATACTCATTCCTCCAAGTATTATGCTTGTGCTGATGGCAGACAGATTGGCAATGCCGGTTGGAGACCTTTTTCTTGGGGCGCTTTTTCCAGGATTGTTATTGGGCGCGTTATTTGTCGCGTATATCATCATTTACGCATGGTTTCGTCCGGAAGTCGCCCCGGTGCCAGCTGACCGAGAGAAAATCAACCTCGCAATTCTGATTGACGTATTCTTTGCCGTTTTGCCTCCGGCGGGTTTAATCATCACGGTGCTCGGTTCCATATTTTTTGGCATCGCAACACCAACAGAAGCTGCGGGCGTAGGTGCATTTGGTGCCACTGCGCTAGCATGGTTCAACAATCAGTTGAATCTAGGAGTTTTTCGCCACGTAATTCAGGAAACAACAAAAACGACTGCTTACATATTTGCCATCTTTTTGGGTGCAACTGCTTACTCTCTCGTGTTGCGTGGACTGGGGGGGGACGAGCTAATAGAAGGATTGTTAAAAGGCCTGCCTTTCGAACCAGTCGGGGTCATTATCGCCATATTGTTTTTCACGTTTATTCTTGGCTTCTTTCTGGATTGGATTGAAATCACGTTGATTGTTTTGCCCCTCGTAAGTCCTGTTGTGGTGGACCTTGATTTCAATCTGGTCTGGTTTACGGTTTTGTTTGCTGTCTGTTTGCAAACATCTTTCCTGACACCGCCGGTGGGATTTTCGATCTTCTATGTGAAAGGGGTTGCGCCAAAGAGCATGCCGGTTTCTACGATCTATCGAGGCGTCATTCCTTTTATTGTTCTTCAGGTAATTGGCCTCTGTATGATTTTTTATTGGCAGGGTATCGTGACTTGGCTGCCTTCGCTTTCGGTTTAGGCGAGTTGTTATCTGTTTTTAAGGTATCGTCTGCTTTTTAATCGGTATCGTAGTTTAGTTTCCATTCTTTGCCACACAGGTGGTCGAGATTCGCCGTACGATTGCGTCCGTGGCGTGACGCCCTCGAGGGCTTTTAGCCAATCGTCGTCTTCTTCATATCCATAGTCTCGAACGATTCGTTTCAGTTGTGGGTAATTTGCGAGCTGAAAAGCTAACCGCGGTAAATGTTCTCTCCAGGAAGCCACATTTTGATTTGAGATGGGACGCAAACCCTTCAGCGAAATTTCGGCCTTCTTTGAAGCATTCGCGTGTTTATCGAAGTTCGAAAACAAATGTCGCTGCGTGAGAAAATCAAACGCGTTCACTATTTTTTTTTGTTCTTCATCTGGATCCCTGATCAGGGACTCGTATCTGACTTGAAGGAACCTCGGATGATTCTGTAGTGGTCTGGCGGCGCTTTCGTATCGTTGCCAACGTTCGAAACTGGCGAAATAGACGTCAGACTTGGACGGATGAATACTGGTTATCACCGAGCGAGGATCTCTAAGCATGTAAATGACATAGAGATTAGGGTCACTCATAAAAATGCGTTGCATATGAGTGATATCTGATGGCTTTTTGCTGAGATAAAGGCCTGTAGTTTGTTCGATTGGCTGGAAAATGGATTGTTCATGTTCGCAACGTTGGGTGTAATCAAAACATGCGGCCAGCATTTCCGTCATCAATGTTGTGCCACTTCTGAGGCAGCCTGTGACGTGCAGGCGTATTGTAGAGTCGGTTGTGGGTGCTGTAGGCATTAGTTTTTCTGTGCCTGAGGCCAGGGTTGGATTTTTTCATCCGGTATATTATCTTCGAACTCTTCTTCTTTAAAAACTTTGAAACCACGGGCAAGATAGTTGGTAAGTGCCTGCGGATGATCAAGTGTGCAGGTGTGTAGCGAGACCCGCTTACCCCCCTGTGTCCAGGCTGTGCGGATGGCATCTTCGAGCAGGTTTCTACCATATCCCCGACCGATAAACTCACCAATTAATCCAAAATATGCAATTTTAACATTGCCGTCTCTGTGATTTTTAAGCTCAAAGTATCCGATCGGTGTTCCGTCAAGATAAGCGACCCAGGTAGAGATGTCAGAATGAGAGAGAAACTCTAACCACTGTTGGTAACTCCAAGCGAGACGCATATACCAGCACCATTTTGCGCCAACAGCTAAATAAAGGAATCGATGGAATTCAGGTAGGTTGTGGTTAAGCTTTTTTAACTCGTACGGGCGTTTTGGAGAATCGTGTGCCCCGGGAATCTTGTTGGCATCAGTGATTTCCATATGCCAGACTTTTATCTTTTTTCTCATGAGTGCTCTTGATGGAAAATCAAAAATTAGTAAGCTTGATACTCAGGTGTTTGTTGCCCAGCCACCTGAAAAGGGAATCACCTGCCCAACAATAAAATCACTTTTGTCGGAAGCAAGAAAGAGCGCGAGTTCCGCAGACTCGCTTGTTTTAGCTACACGCCCCCTTGGTACATTCCTCTTGAGATGATTCTGGAATTTTTCAGTACTAACAAGTTCCTCAGGAAAGTACACAGGATTACTCACATAATTCTGAGCCACGGCATTTATTTGGACATTTGTTGGTGCAAATTCAAGCCCGCTGGCTCTGACAAATGCGTTTTGTGCGCCGCGGGCTGAACAGTATGCGGTTGAACCAGGTATGCCCCGCAGCGGTGCAGCGCTTGTAATAGCGACGATTTTTCCTTGTCCTGCGGAAGCCATTATTGGCGCATAGTGCCGCACAAGACACATAAGCGGCTCAACCATCGTATCAAACATGCCTCGCCAATCGTTGTTGTCGATGTTAGCGGTGGGCCCGTTACAGGGTGCATGTGCCAGATTCGCTACGACGATATCAAAGGGGCCACCTGCGGTATTTACGTAGTCGTTAAACTTGTCTCCGGTAGGGACAACACCCGGAATAGCGATAACCTTTGCGCCTTCGTTTTGGAACAATGCCTCGATCCCGGGACCCATATAGTCATCGCTTTGCGTCACCAGTACTTTTTTATCTGCTAGTCGATCATTCATTACGTTTTTCCTGTCTGGCCGGCGGTGATGTCACTAGTTTACTCTGACTGCGTGCTGCTTCAGCAATGCGAGTGGGATTATCTCCAGCGCTTTTTGATGGGTGTTCTCCAGTACGACTTTAGGTGCCATCCCTTTTTCGTGTGCTTCAAGCCATCGACCGGCGCAAAGGCACCACCGGTCCCCTTCGTTCAATCCGGAAAAGCCGAATTCGGGGTGTGGTGTGGAAAGGTCGTTACCTGCGAAGCGTGAGTACTCCAGAAAATCATTGGTCACCTCGATACAAACCGTATGGGAGCCAACATCTTGCTCGCAGGTGTTGCAGCAGCCATCGCGAAAGAAGCCGGTGAGAGGGTCGATACTGCAGGGTGTGAGTTCGCGTCCAAAGACATTGAGCGATTCAGCTTTTTGAGGGTGATTCATGTTGAGTGCTATCCAATCGAAAAAAGAATCTTGCGATAACTTGAGTCATGAATCAATGCGCGATCAAATTTGAGCGCTGGTATTGCTTACAGCAGCTTTAATGACTTCCGCGAAATCTTCTGAATCTATTGGCATTACTTTCGATAGATTTAGCGGACTGCTCTCCCGCGATTTTGGTGATTTCCTCCATAGCACGGCTTCTTGTTTCCTCAATCATTTCGCTGCGCTGGTTCCGGGTGAGGGATTTGTCTGATCTTATCTCCGAGACCTCTGTTTCTGTAGCTCGCGAAATTTCGTAGACCTCGGTAATTTCACTTGTCGTGTTACCGTAGCGCTCACCAATTGTAAGCAGAGATCTATAAGCTGGATCCTGAGACCGCTCAAACTCTTTATACCGTTGATCTCCGAGGTAGTTTTTGATTTCTTCGTTGCTTGCTGTTCGCCTCTCTCGATAAGATTGACGGTCCTTGAGTTTGGTGAACTCGCTGCCTTCGTTGTTACGCCTTATCGTAAAAATGTCCCTGAATTCTAGTTCCGAGTAATCAAAGGTTGCCATCGTCTCCGTCATGCGAGCCGCAAGTCTGGATTCGCGTAATTCATATTCAGTAAACTCATCTGCGGTGAGTATTGCTCGCAGGGAAGCCTCAAGCTCCTCTGCCTCGCGGAACCTGTCATCCCTCATTTCAGTGATAAAGCCGCCCCGCGAACGTTGAAGGGCTGACATGCTGGCGCGCTTGCGAGTTTCGTCAACAGCGATCTGTTTGTCAGAGTCTAGAAAGGATAGCGAGTCATTCAAAGGTTTGAACAGAGTTTCGAATAGTGGGTCTTGAATGATGTCGGCGCCGAATATGCTAACGAGCATGAGTCGCTTGTTTGCCAGTTCGTCCAACATAAGGTCGCTGGCAGACTGATCAGTTTTTGTTTCAAGCCAGTAAGGAGCTGGGTCACGCGCTTGGGTGGAAAGAAGCTGGTCGCGAGAGATAGTGGCTAAAACGATTTGCCTGACGAGGTCCTCAGGGTACGATTGCGATCGCAGCAGATCAGCCAAGTCTGCATAGTTTTCACTTTCCCAGACTTCAGGGAGTGCGACTGTGCCTGCCGACGCGATCTTTGAGTCCGGTGCTATGGCAGAAGGCGTCTGAATCACGTTGTCTTCGGAAAGTAGCGTCGTCGACATTGTAGATGCAGGGGACAGCTCAGGTTTGGAATACGTCGACACGCCATCGTTAAAGTTTTTGTAGAAATAGAACAAAAAACTGAAGTTGGCTGTGACGGAGGCAATGATGATGAAGTTTTTAATCATACCTTTTATACGTGCAGTTTGAGGTTTGTCGTCTATGGTAATTAAATTAATCAGAAATTAGGTAGCGTCTGCCTGATTCCATACAGCGTCTACCGGCTATTTGTGCGCTAAACTGGGTCTGATTTACCCTCAGGATTATAAACGTCTCGGCTCGAATCAACCGATGTTAGTGAAGTCGGACTTTCTAAGCGCACAGTGAGACGTCAGAGAGGCGTAGCTGTTGTCGGTTTATCCGAATATTTGATGTTGTCAGACAAGCCGAAGTTAAGCTGTTTGAAGTTCCGAGCGGGGCAAGCCCGAACCAGTTCAGGGATTGACGGGTTGGCGCTGACCAGTGTGTAAAAGGCCGTTAGATTCTCCTTCAGTGTTACGGTGACGCACAAAACTTGAAGCATCACTAGGACAAGCAACGGTGCTACCTGCTTCGTTGTCTGTGCCTGTTCCCTCGGTCATTACCCCCTCTTCTGCTGTTGTCACTTCTTGGTGCTTTTGGACGAGGTGGTTTTGAATAGGGAGGTGGTTGCACAAGTAACGCTTCGGGAGGCTGAAGGCACTTCAGCGCATCACCTAACAATGCTTCGATGTTGGGAAGCATAAAAGAGTCATCTTCACATGCGAGACTAATAGATACGCCGTCAGCGCCCGCTCTGCCGGTTCTGCCAATTCGGTGAACATAGTCCTCTGAGTCTTCCGGCAGGTTGTAGTTTACAACATGAGAAATGCCGTCCACGTGAATGCCTCGGCCTGCGACATCCGTCGCCACAAGGACTTTAATTTCTCCTGACTTGAACTTGTCTAGCGTACTTATGCGTTTTTTCTGAGGTACCTCGCCCGTGAGCAAGCCAGAGTTAATATTATGCCGATTAAGTTTTTCCTCAAGCATTCTGGTTTCGTCTCGTCGATTGACGAAAACAATGATTCGATCAACATCGCCGCTCATAATCAGATTGTACAGAACGGTATATTTTTGATCCGCAGAGGTCAGGTACACCAACTGTTCGACGGAGTCGACGGCAATCTGGTCGGGTGCTATTTCAATTCTTACGGGGTCCAGCGTCCAAGTCGCGGAGAGCCTCTTTATATCTTCGCTGAAAGTTGCGCTAAATAACTGCGTTTGCCGGTTTTGCTTCTTTGGTGTTCTTTGGATGATGGCTTTCACATCAGGTATGAATCCCATGCTTAACATCCGGTCGGCTTCGTCTATGATCAGCATCTCAACCTTAGAAAGATCAATCACCCGAGAGCGGCAGAAGTCGAGTAGTCGGCCAGGTGTCGCAATAACCAAATCGACATTGTTGAGCAATTGCTTCTTCTGCTTTTCGTAGTCGATTCCACCCACGGTCGCGACAACGTCAAAATCCGCATACTCAGATAATTGTTCCGCATCACTGGCGATTTGCATGACAAGCTCCCGCGTGGGTGCAATCACCAATGAGAAAGGTGTGCCAGGGGGGCGTTTTTCATGTTCGGGATTTTCAATGTGATAAGTAATCACTGATAAAAGGAAGGCCGCGGTTTTTCCTGTCCCAGTTTGAGCCTGCGCAATGATGTCTGAACCATCTAATGAGTGCGGTAAGACCTCGTTTTGAACAGGTGTGCAACTTTGAAAGCCAAGCTTCTGAATTGCTTGCTGCAAAGGGAGTGGCAGATCCAGAACAGCAAAGTCTTCCGGCAAAGATATGACCTCTGGTGGCTTCTCTTTGCGTGATGATTTTTTTGATTTACTCTGGCCGGCGTTTTTTTTGCCCTGTGTCTTATTTTGCTTCTTGTTGTTTGAAGCAGGCTGGTTCGATGGAACCTCCGATTCTGCGGATTGTTCTTCACGACTGTTGCGACTGAATAGCTTTTTTAAAAAACTCATATCGTTTGTTGTTTCACACTCGAATGAAAAAGCAACTGAGTTGAATATTTCAGCTCGTTAACTCTTAAGGTAATGGCGAACAGACGCCAATTGAACACACACTACGAAGACTTCGAGGGCTTGTTGCAACGAATCTAGTGCTGGAAATGTTGGTGCCAGTCTTATATTTCTGTCTTCGGGGTCTAATCCGTAGGGAAAAGTCGCACCAGCGGGCGTCAGTCTAACACCAACATTCGCCGCAAGCGTGATAATTTCCTTCGCCTGACCCGGAATTGCGTCGAAAGAGACAAAATAACCACCATTAGGGCGGCTCCATTCCCCGATTCTCTTGCCAGCTAGGTATTTACTGAGGATCTTCTCTGTGAGTGCAAATCTAGGTTTCAACAAAGCGGCATGCCTTGCCATATGGCGGGCGATGCCTGACATGTCTTTCAGGAATAGTACGTGGCGGAGTTGGTTTACCTTGTCAAAGCCAATCATCGTCTCCGAAAGGTGTTGCTCGAATTCACCAAGTTTTTCTCGGGATGTGCCAAGAAAAGAAATGCCAGCTCCCGCAAAAGTTACTTTTGAGGTGGAGCCAAACAGAACCATGCTGTCGTTGGTGTCGTGATGACGCGCCAACGCCATAAGATTCGCCAATTGATCTGGTGCATCGCTTAGGTGGTGAACAGCATAGGCGTTGTCCCACATGATCCTGAAATTATCACCGCTGATTTTCGGTAACATTGAGAATCTTTTTACCGCTGTTTCTGAATAGGTTGTGCCGGTTGGGTTCGAGTATTTAGGCACGCACCAAATACCTTTTATTGATGGATCCTGTTGAACTAATCGTTCGATTTGATCGAGATCCGGATCTTGCCCATTAAACGAGACCGGAATCATTTCGATATTGAAGTGTTCGCAAAGCGTGAAATGTCTGTCGTAGCCGGGAACTGGGCAAATGAACTTTACACCTTCCGGACATTCTTGTTTCCAGATTGGTTGCATAAAGGCCAGATACTGATGCATGAGGGTGAGGCTGGCATTACCGCCAACCAGAATCTCATCTGCATTTGTTTCCAGAATGCTCGCGCCAAGTGCTCGTGCCTCGGGTATTCCCAACAAACCGCCATAATTTCGGACGTCAGTGCCATCTTGAAGAATGTACTGCCCCTTTAAAATGCCGTCTAGTTCATTGGAAAGATTCAGTTGTTCGGAAGAAGGTTTCCCTCTGGTTAGGTCGAGTGCCAGCTTAGCCGCGGCGATTTCGTCATATTTTTGAACAAGCGTTATTTCAAGCGCCTCGAGCTCAGTTCGAGACATTGCGCCGTAGCTGTGCGGCTGATTTGAGGTTGTCACGAGTTTTTTCCTGAATTAATTGTAGACTATGAGAGTGAAAGCCCGGTGAGTTCATCGACACCGAGCATCAGGTTTAGATTCTGTACAGCCGCGCCAGACGCCCCTTTCCCAAGGTTATCAAGGCGCGCTATCAGCAGCATCTGGTGACTGTTTCCATATACGAAAAGATCGATTCGATTGGTATGGTTGGCTCCCTGTGGATCAAGAAATCCCTTTTCCAATGAATCATCAGTGTTAGGTTTGTGTACAGTTACGCAAGGTTCGTCTTTGTATCGATCCTGAAGCGTCAGGTGAACTTGTTCGAGACTATCAATGCGGTCCATTGCCTGCTCGGTGACAGGAATGTTAACGAGCATTCCCTGATGGAAGTGGCCTACCGAGGGCATAAACATTGGCTTGCGGGCGAGTCCGGCATGCAACTGCATTTCAGGCAAGTGTTTATGTTGCAGTTGAAGGCTGTATGGGCGTGAGTACCAGAGATTATTAGGGTGTGTGGTTGCTCGTTCTTCATAGTCTTCAATCATTGTTCGGCCACCTCCCGAGTACCCGGAAACCCCGTGCGCGGTGAAATCCGATTTTGGGGACAGCAACTGCGCATCGATCAGAGGACGCATCGCGAGCAAAAAAGCAGTTGACCAGCAGCCAGGATTCGATACCCGCTTGCTGTTTTGAATCTGATGGCGCTGCTCTGTGGCGAGCTCGGGTAAACCAAAATTCCAGGAAGGGTCGACTCTATGGGCTGTACTCGCGTCGATGAATTTTACCGGCGCATCTTCGGCGAGTTCGACAGATCTTTTTGCGGCATCATCAGGTAAACACAAGATGACAACGTCGGACGACTTAATGATCTCTTGTTTGATGCTTTCGTCTTTGCGTTCAGTATCATTTATGTCGACCAGATCAATATCTTCCCGTTGATCCAAGCGTGCTCGAATCAATAGACCGGTGGTGCCTGCCTGACCGTCGATGAAAACTTTGTGCATGTCTGTGGTGCTCGTAGCAAATTGCAACGCGGGCGATTTTAGCATGAATCTGGTTCGTTCCAGAATGCCAGTGTGCTTATTTTCTAGTGGTGATCTTGTGCTCTGGAGGCACCGACGCGGGTGGGCAGCCAAGCTTGCTCAGAATTATTCGCAGGTCGGAAGCGTCGCTAACGGTGCTGACGCCAAGATCGATATCTTGTTTACAGATCCATCCGATTGGCTGTGAAGGGTAGTGTTTATCCCTCATATAGTGGACAAACTTGAGCGTTCGAAATCCGTCGAACCAATCACGCAGAAATTTTACAAAGACTTGTCTGGATTTGAGTCGATGTTTTTGTTTTCCAATCTCATCAAATGCACCTGTTTCAGCACCCCAGTCCGCCAGCAGATCATCATGGCGGAATGTATGCGCGACATTGTTTTCATCCCAGATGAGCGGTAAGCGTGCTAACAATGCTTTGAGTAACTCAAAGATTGCCGGCTGATAGTACAAATTTTCCTCGATTGGGTTGCTTAGACGCTGGATACGGTCGATGCTGGAACCGGTACCGAAGGGCGTACGATGTGAAACGCGAGCATCAAGCTCAATGGGGGCGCTGCTGGAGGATAAAACGAGACCGGTTTTTGCCAGCTTGTTTAGCAGGTAAAAGTCCTCTCCCGCGAGTCTTTTTGGTGTTCCCCGCACTAACGCATAGTCCTTGGCGTTGACCGCAATGGTGCTCCCTACCGTATGAAAGGCATAAGGGCTATTGGCATGTTTTAATCGATTCACATAGTAATATAGCGATATTTCATACAGTAACATGGCTCGAACTTGGGCTTGAACTTGGGCTTGAGTCTGGGCTTGATAAGGCGCGTCTTTTATCGAGGTCTCTTCACCTGCTGAAGGCGCTTGATCCGAGCGTAAAACGTGCCGGAATGGTCTGACTATTGCTGCGACTTTCTTGTCCGAAGCCGTGTTTAGTTGAGATGCATCGAAGTAGTCCGCAGGCAGCTCGGCATCTGCGTCGGTATTGTTGATGAAAGGGTTTGTAACCAGTCCTGACCTGATCATAGAAAGCGCAATGTCGGCACCAATTTTTCGCGCGAGTCCAACGCCTTCAGTTTGCTTGAATATCCAGTTTTTAGACACCCGGTCAACGATAAGGCAGTCGATTGAGCTATTGAGTCGGGAAAGATAAAGGTTGCCACTATTGAGCAGGTGAGAAGATATTGCTTCAGTGAGTAACCGCTCTGTTTCGTGATCATCCTCGTCGCTAGTGTTTAAAATGAGAATGACAATCATCCTAGCCGTTAAATTGCGCCAGACCTGCTGTATCTCGCGCCAGTCTTCATCTCGTGCAGGAATAACAAGACAGTGTTCGTACGCGATTTTTGCTGTCATACCAGAATTCGGGTTTGAGTCTGAGAATAGCTCAACGACCCGACCCGCTTCTGGTTCTGCGTAACGATTAAGATATTTTTCGATTTGTTTATCAGCTGTTATGGTGATTGCTCACCTCCAGATATGCCTAATGCAAGCGAGCTCGGATCTCTAGACTCGATACAACCTCGGACTCTATTCGCAACCATTCGGTCAGCCTGTCGTCTACTTCATGTTTCGTGAAATACTTTAAGGCAAGATCGATAAACAAGTGGTGGTGATTTCTTTCAGATCGGGCAAGGGTTGCGTAGAACACCTGTATTTCCGGATCAACGTTTGCCTCCGCAATGCGGGCAAAGCGTTCTGCGCCTCTGGCTTCAATCACCGCCGCGGAGAGAAGTCTGTCTAAGAAGTACAGATCTGAGCCTTCTCGCAGGTGTTTACGGAGTCGGTTAACGTACGGATCTTTTTCATCTGCAGAAGGTGATATGCCCAGATTTTGCATCAGTCTGACAACCTGGCGAAAGTGGTTAAGTTCCTCCAGCGCAAGGTCAATCATTGCTGTTAAAACGTCTGGCTTATCCGGATAGTGCGTGACCATAGACATCGCCATGGCAGACGCCTTACGTTCATTTGCCGCATGGTCATTGAGAAATGCATTAAAATCATTCAGAACTGCGGACAACCATGCATCAGAAGAGGCGATGCCCAATTCACCGTAGTAAGTTTGTTCTGAGCGCGCGACGGCTGTCATAGCACTTCCTGAAAGAAGGCGGATATCTCTGTGATCTCCTCCAGACAAACCTGATGCTCCATCGGGTAATCAAACCAACGTACATCAAAACCTAGACGGATGAGATTTTCTCTTGAGGTCGCTGCTCGGCTAATTGGGATCACTTGGTCATATGATCCGTGAGCCATCAGGATGGGTATCGCTAAATTGCTATCGCATAGCGCTTGTTCAGCTGAAGCGAAATCATTCAGATATGTGGACAAGGCGACGACGCCTGCCAGTCGATGCTCGCACCGAATAGCGGTGTGAAGTGCTACTACGCCACCTTGAGAAAACCCCGCCAGAATAATTTTGTGACTTGGAATTCCCCGGGCCATTTCCTGATCAATAAAATCTCGTACGTAATTTGCCGAGGTCTCAATGTCATGGCCGTCGCCTTTCTCGCTATGGAAAGAGAAATCATACCAGGCGCGCATTTCATCTCCTTCATTAACGCTCACAGGGCGAATCGGCGCATGTGGGAAAATAAATCTTATAGGTAAGGCGTCAGGTAAGTTCAGCTCAGGCACAATCGGCTCGAAATCGTGACCATCGGCTCCAAGTCCGTGAAGCCAGATGACGCTTGCTACGGCTTCTTGCTCTGGCTGAATTTCTACATGTTCGAGAAGTGTAGGCATTGTGTTTTCCTTATCTTAAAACGGAGAGCTGACAGCGGCTGTTTGGCATTGACAATGCCGCGCGAGATCGGGTTAGCGAGAGGCTGTAGCAGCTCAAATAAGTACGTGATGTGGTTAAACCTGAATGATATAGAATTCGTCGTAAAAAGTCCGCTAGCTGTCTGTGACAGCTTTCGGTATCTGGTGTTTTACCGTGAAAGAAACCGCGAAAAATCAACTCCTTGGCTTTTAGTCGGCAAGCGTGCAAGGTGCCCACTTCGCAGCATCTAAATGATAGACAAGACACAAAAATATCCCTATGGAGGGTATTGTGTGGCGCTTCCATATGAGGCTAATTTCCCTCTCCGGAACGAGAATAGCGCCCTGCACATCAATTAGTCAGATAAAAGCAGGCAAAAGAGTCGGCGGAGATAGCGAATTGTTGATACATCAGTGGGATTCCGCCTATAGTTCTTTTAAATTTGATCACGTAAAAGAATATCTAAACTAAAAGGAGTGCTAAATGGGACCGTTAACAGGTTTTCAAATAATAGAGTTGGCAGGTATTGGCCCAGGTCCTTTCTGCGGCATGATGCTGGCAGATATGGGTGCGGAGGTGATTCGTGTCGATCGTGCGGGTTCATCCAGCCGCCGAAATATTGACGTATTGAATCGCGGGCGAAAGTCGATAGCGGTTGACCTGAAAAGCCCCGCTGGGAAAGAGCTTGTGCTAAAACTCTGTGAATCTGCTGATGGTTTGTTCGAAGGTTTTAGACCCGGTGTTACCGAGCGATTGGGAATCGGTCCTGAGGAATGTTTGGGGCGAAACGAAAAACTTGTCTATGGTCGAATGACAGGTTGGGGGCAGGATGGGCCAATGGCCAACGCCGCGGGTCACGATATTAACTATATCGCACTGTCCGGCGCGTTGGGTGCGATCGGTAACCAGGGTGGTAAGCCTGTTCCTCCTCTCAATCTTGTTGGGGATTTTGGTGGCGGCGGCATGTTGTTAGCATTTGGCATGGTCTGTGGCATGTTGGAGGCTCAGAAGTCCGGAAAGGGTCAAGTTGTCGACTCTGCGATGGTCGACGGTGCAGCGACCTTGATGTCAATGTTCTTCACAATGCGGGCAGCAGGGATATGGAAAGACGAGCGTGCCAGTAATATGCTCGATGGTGGTGCACACTTTTACGATACTTACGAGACCAGTGATGGTGGATATATTTCGTTAGGTTCGATCGAGCCTCAGTTTTATGCGTTGTTGGTGGAAAAAGCCGGTCTAGACGCCGAGGATTTTTCGGCGCAAATGGATCAGTCTCGTTGGCCTGAGTTCAAAGAGAAACTCACCACTGTGTTCAAGTCTAAAACCCGTGATGAATGGTGCGACATTATGGAGGGTTCAGATGTTTGTTTTGCGCCTGTATTGGGACTCGGCGAAGTTGCTGATCATCCCCATAACAAGGCACGTGGAACATTTGTTGAGATGGATGGCGTTGTACAACCGGCACCATCGCCCCGGTTTAACAGGACCAAACCTGCTCTGACCCATAGCTCACGTATCCCCGGACAAGATGGCAGGGAAGTGCTGTTGGGAGCGGGTCTTAGTGATAGTGAAGTTGACGAGTTGATTTCCCAGAAGGTTGTCACCTTGCCCGAGGCGCATTAAAGGCTGGAAGCGGATCTCTCCCGCTTCCAATAGATTGAAGGGTGTGCCAATAGTACGCCCTGCAATCATTTTTTGTTTACAGTGACGTGCAGGTTGCACGGTAAGCTACCTTCTAACGCATTAAAGAATCTGCTCACTGGCGTCATTTGTTCCTTTTAATATGACGCTTTCTCACTATTGCCTAACGAATCTGAGTGGTTTCGGTCAAAAATATCGCTTTTCTGGTTGAAAGTAGTCGATTTTTTCAAAATTTAAGTTAGAATTGCGCCACTTTGTAATTGGCCGGTGTCTGACAACGTAAGCCTGTCAGTGCCCGATTACGAAAACGAACCGCTTGGTGTCAGTTAAATCCACCGTACGACAGGGTTCGTCACTCAATTAATCCACCCGCAAGATGCGGAAAATTAAAGGCATATAATTATGAGCGTAGAACTACTTGATACTTCTCGATTCCATGGGTTCAGAGTTAGGCGTCAAATTGCAGGAAAAACTTACCAAGAGTATTTTTCGCTGAAAGAAAATGGTAAGCGGGTCCGCGGGGCTGCGCGAGCAGCAGTTAAGGCGGAAGCTGAAGCTAGGGATGCTGTGCTGGAAAAAATGCAGGCGAAAGCGAAAGCTGAAGCTGCAAAAACAGCGCTGTTTGACAAAAACGGCAAGGTGCGCGGTATTTTGTTTAGAATGAAAACCGAAAAAAGCGGTACCAGAACACCCGTATTCCAGATTGGCATTATGTCGGCAAAAGCCGGCAAGATTGTTAATACCACCGTTTCAATCAATCTTCACGGATTGGAAGGCGCATGGGCCAAGGCCGTAGGTTTTTATATCGATCACAAAAAGATTTCTAAGCGAGCAAAGATTTACCAGCAGCTGATGAATGCACAGCCTACCAAGGCACAGCTAGCCGCAATGAAGCGTAAGCGTAAGAAAAAGTAAGCGCGTTAATTGATGAGAAAGGGGCCAATTGGCCCCTTTTTTTTGCCTGCTTGTCGGAGGTAGTTCTTTTTCTGGCACGCTGATTATTGTTATGGTGGACGTTTCTTAAGTTGTGGAGCAAAAAGTTGTCGCAGGTTCAATCAGATTCGGACAAAAAAGCAGTAATGGGGGAGAAATACAAAGCAGCCTTCGCTGAATCACTCCAGCAACCAGCGGAGTTTTGGAAAGCTCAGGCTGACTCGATAGACTGGTTTCGAAAACCCGAAAACATTCTCTCCAGAGGAGAAAATGGCAATGATGTCTGGTTTGCGGATGGTGAGCTAAACACGGCGCATATTGCGCTAGATTTCCATGTCGACAACGGCCGGGCAGATCAGCCTGCATTGATTTACGACTCTCCTGTCACGAACACCATTCAGACCTATACCTATAGAGAGCTGAGAGACAATGTCGCACTTTTTGCTGGCGCGCTTGAGAACCTCGGTGTCGTAAAGGGCGATAGAGTTATCATTTATATGCCGATGATTCCTGAAGCGGCCATAGCGATGCTCGCTTGTGCGCGTATAGGCGCAGTGCACTCAGTGGTCTTTGGCGGCTTTGCTGCACGGGAGTTGGCGACGAGAATTGATGATTCTGAACCTCGGGTTCTGCTGTCTGCTTCCTGCGGTATTGAGTTCGCGAACACGATTGCCTACAAACCGCTTATTGATGAAGCGATTGAACTCGCATCTCACAAGCCGGAAACCTGCGTCATCCTTCAGCGCCCGCAATGCGAGGCTGCGATGGGTGCACGCGATCTTGATTGGTATCAGGCGTTGACTGACGCGAATGGTAAAATGGCGAATTGCGTGCCGATGTTGGCGACTGATCCCCTTTACATTCTTTACACTTCTGGTACGACCGGTAAACCCAAGGGTGTTGTGAGAGACAACGGCGGTCACGCGGTGGCGCTGCAATACAGTATGAAAGCTGTTTACGGTGTAGAAGCTGGCGAGGTTTTTTGGGGCGCATCGGATGTTGGATGGGTGGTTGGTCATTCGTATATTGTATATGCGCCTCTGTTTGCGGGTTGTACAACGATATTGTTCGAGGGTAAGCCGGTTCGGACGCCGGACGCCGGAACATTCTGGCGAATAATTCAGGATCACAAAGTGAATGTTTTCTTTACCGCACCCACCGGATTTAGGGCGATGCGCAAGGAAGACCCGAACAGCGAACTTTTGAAGAAATATGATATCTCGTCTCTAAGGACACTGTTCGTGGCAGGTGAGCGAACGGACCCGCCTACCTACCACTGGCTACGGGAGATATTACAAATACCTGTCATTGACCACTGGTGGCAAACGGAGACGGGATGGCCCGTCGCAGGCAATTTGATGGGGCTTGACCCCGCGGGCACAAAAGCTGGGTCGGTCAGCTTTCCGGTGCCAGGCTTTAACGTTCAAATTTTGAGTGAAGCGCATAAGCAAGAAGCGGCCGGCGAAGAGGGTGACGTTGTCATCAAGTTACCTTTACCGCCTGGTTGTTTGCCTACCGTGTGGGGTGATCATAATCGTTATCACGATGCATACATGACGCTACACCCTGGCTACTATCATACCGGCGATGGAGGTTATTTTGATGAGGACGGCTACCTATACATTATGGGAAGGACCGATGATGTAATTAACGTCGCGGGTCACCGACTTTCGACAGGGGAAATGGAAGAGATTGTGGCTGCGCATCCAGCGGTGGCTGAATGTGCTGTGATAGGTATCGAAGATCCAGATAAAGGTCAGATTCCCATGGCGCTATTGTTACTAAAGGATGGTATCAATGACACTCACGAAAAGATCAAGCTCGATTTGACCGCGCTGGTTCGAAAAGAAATTGGTGCATTTGCCAACTTCAAACAATCCATTGTTGTTGATCGTTTGCCCAAAACCCGCTCTGGCAAAATACTACGCCAAGTCATGCGAAAGATCGCTGATAAGCAGCCCTTTGAGCCACCAGCTACGATCGATGACCCGATGATCCTGACGGAGATCGAAGCAGCGCTGGTTGAAAATGGTATTGGCATGATTGGTCGGCGCGACTAATAGCGTCATCGAAGTACTGTTATCAAAGTGATTCCATCGTACAAGTTAATAGTGATCTGGAGAATTTAAAATTATGTCTACGGTTTTGATTACAGGCGCTAGCTCGGGTTTTGGGCGTGCCTGTGCGGAAAAGTTTGCCGGCGGGGCTAACAAATTGATTCTTGCTGCTCGTCGGCAAGACAGGCTTGAAGCTTTGAGGTCCAAATTGTCGGTTCAAACGGAAGTCCACACGATGACACTTGATGTCCGTGAGCGTGAAGCCGTCACTGATCAATTGGCAGCATTGCCTGAGGGTTTCCAGGACGTTGATATTCTTATTAATAATGCAGGTTTGGCGAAAGGTTTGGGTGGGGCAGATTCGGCAGATCTCGATGATTGGGAGCAAATGGTAGACACTAATGTCAAAGGGTTAATGTACGTCACTAGGGCTATATTGCCAGGTATGGTTGCCCGCGGGGGTGGTCACATCGTCAACCTCGGGTCAGTTGCTGCGAATTGGCCTTATCCCGGAGGAAATACGTATGGTGGCACCAAGGCGTTTGTTCAGCAATTTTCTCGTAATATGAGAGCCGATCTCAGTGGTAAGAATATCAGGATCAGTAATGTGGAGCCGGGTATGTGCGAAACGGAATTTTCGGTTGTTCGATTTAATGGCGACGAACGGCAGGCTGAGCAGGTGTACGCAGGCATGAAACCGCTTTCCGCAAATGATGTGGCGGAGATTATTCACTGGGTTACTGCGCTGCCGCCCCATATCAATATCAACCAGTTAGAAGTGATGCCAACGGCGCAGAGTTGGTCACCTTTTACCGTTCATCGAGAAGAGTGATCGTGATGGATTTCCGCGCTATAATAAAATTTTCAAATGGTGGTACGCAGCCGTGAACGTTGTGTTGACCAGGAAGGCATAAATGATCATTGTCCATGGCACATTTCCAGTCAAAGCTGATTATCGCGAAGAAGCGTTGGCATTGATGAAACGAATGTCAGTCGCAAGCCGAGCTGAAGAAGGATGCATCAGCTACGAGTTTTACGTAGGGTTGAGTGATATCAACACACTACTACTTTTTCAGGAATGGGATTGTGTGGACTCTCTGCAGGCGCACTTCGAAACAGAACACATGGAAGAATTTCTCAAAGTACTCCCGGATATTCTCGATGGCGAAGTAATTACCCGGCGTTACGAGGTTAGAGGAACTGGCGAAGGTTATGAGGAAGGTGAATTAGCCTCAGACAGTTTGATAGAGTCTGACTTGCCAGATCGCAGGACAAAAGTAGAGAGCAGACCCAAAATTATTCACTAACAACCCCTCTTCAAATCCCTATTGCCAGCGCTAAGTTTACTATTGCGTGCTAGATCACAATTTCAAGCACCTGCTCAGGTGGTCGACCAATTTTTGCTACACCTCCGCTCACAACGATGGGTCTCTCAATCAAGATTGGTGATGCAATCATAGCGGCGATAAGTTCGTCATCGGTCAGTTCAGTGTCCCCCAAGTTGTTCTCTTTGTATGCGTCTTCACCCTTTCGCATCAGTGCCCGAGGAGCTATGCCCAGTTTGGCCAGAATCGCTTTAAGCTCGGCCTCTGAGGGTGGCGACTCGAGATAGAGCACGATATCGGGTTGTACGTTGTGCTCATTTAATAGTGCGAGTGTTTTTCTCGATTTCGAGCATCTTGGATTATGGTAGATTGTGACAGTACTCATGCTTTCCTCCTTTTATTGTCTGTGAAATTTGGTCTGTCGAGCAGTAATTTGGTATTTTGTTGGCGACAATCTTATTGTGCGTTCGCAGATGCCTCAAGTTGAACGCACCTATACTAGTCAGGGTCAATCATGGGGTTTATCGAACAGTATATAAAAGTTCCGCCGCTATTCCGGCAGATATGGGCGTTTTTTTGCTTGATGTCGGAAAGGTTTATTGAGGATAGCTGTCGTTCCACCGCCGCCGCATTAACGTTTCAGACATTGTTTGCGGTTGTCCCTTTGTTGACGGTGATGTATACCATCTTTAACGCTTTTGAAGCGTTTGATGGCCTGTCCGGCACCGTGCAAGAATTTATTTTCACTAACGTTGTGCCGGAAAATGTTGCCGTCGTTCGAGAGTACCTGGATGAGTTTTCAACTTCAGCGACAAACCTCGGGGTCCCTAGCGGCATTCTCGTGTCAGTTACGGCTCTGCTGATGTTGTTTACAATTGAACGTACATTTAACGACATTTGGAGAGTGAAGGAGCCCCGCCACGGTTTTCAACGTTTCCTTGTTTACTGGGCAATACTCACATTGGGACCGGCTGTGTTGGCTATCACAGCTTACACATTGACTCAGCCTCTTATTAGCGACGTCACGGAGATTACTGGGCTCATACAATATTTACCCGTTTTGCTAAGTGTGTCGATGTTTACGCTACTATACATGGCTGTGCCAAACTGCGCCGTATCGTTTAAGCACGCGCTTATCGGGGGTGTTGTTGTGTCGATCATCTTCTTGTTGGCGCGGTCGCTGTTTGGATTCTTTATGGCGAACTCCAATTTCAAATTAATTTATGGCACCTTTGCCGCTTTGCCACTATTTTTGCTGTGGATATATATATCTTGGACGATTGTTTTGCTCGGCGCGGAACTAGTGAAGGGGCTGGGAATTTTCAGGTCTGAAGGTGATACAAAACTCGAAGCACCGCTATTTCAGTTGATGATTATCCTCGAAATCTTCTATCACGCGCACAAGCAAGGGCTAACCGTGAAAGATAAGGAGATACAGAGACAGGGGGCTAGAATTGATCTCGAACAGTGGAATGACTACAAGGAACGCTTGATGGAACTTGATCTGATTCGTGCCGTTGACCGCGGTGGCATGGTGCTTAGCAAAGATTTGAGTGATCTCACCGTTTGGGAACTTTACCGGGCGTTACCGTGGCCACTGCCTATCGAGATGAAAGGTGAGTCCGACTGGGGGCTTGATCTGTCGAATCGATTCGATGAATTGTCCGGGCAAACCAGAGAAATATTGTCAGACGATCTTGAAACTATATTTGCCCGTAAGGTGTCCTAGTAAGTTCTCTCATTTGAAAAGAAGGAAGTGTTTTTATGGTTAGGTGTGTTGTGATGGATTTGTCAAAGATGAGGACTGTGGTTGCAGAATTCAGTCAATCTTTATCTAGATGTGTCGTTGGTTTCGGTCTCGTGATTTTCCTCTCTGCTTGCGCAAAAGCCGATTTTGTAGATGCAGATGGGAATGGCTATTCCCTTGCCAACTTGCACGGTAAATATGTATTCGTAAATTACTGGGCGACCTGGTGTGCGCCTTGTATTAAGGAAATACCAGAGCTGAACAAACTCAACAAAGAACACGCCGATGATCTGATAATACTGGGTGTTGATTTTGATCAGGTGGAGGGCGAAGAGCTGAAAAAAGAAATCGCGAAAATGAATATCACTTTTCCGGTTTTTGCAATTGAGCCCTCAAAACTGCTGGGCGTAAAAATACCGCAGGTTCTGCCAACAACTTACGTGTTTGACCGCGAGGGTAAACTTAAGGCGACGCTTGTGGGTCCACAAACTGAAGCATCATTGTTGGCCCGAATAGATTAGCCGTGTTTTTTGTCCATCAAGATCACTTTTTGTCCCCGCTCTTAGGTGATGAAGTAAAGCGCTAATTTAATGTTGCACGTTGTTTAGAAAAATACAGCCAACAGAGCCATCTACATTCAAGGCGGGTTCACCGACAAGCGCTTCACAAATGCAGGTATAGCACGCTGCGTTTAAAACACACGCTTGGGGATTTCAGGAACCACGTTGGTCTTCAATTGGGGCAGAGCTATATCGCCTGCTGATGTTAAGAGTTGAGTTCCCTGTCAATAATCTGGCGAAAATGGGTTTCCAACCCCTCAATCGGCAAATCACTTGATTCGCCGGTTTGTCTGTTCGCGTATTCAACGGTGTCGGTTTTCAGACCTCTCTCGCCAACGACAATTCGATGTGGAATGCCCATGAGTTCTGCATCTGCAAATTTAGCGCCGGGCCTGTGTCCTTCCCTATCATCTAACAACACTTCGATGCCGAGACCTCGCATAGACTTGTAAATGTCGTCCGCAGCTTCAGCCACTTGCGGTGACTTATGTGCATTAATTGGAATAATAATGATCTGAAAGGGTGCGATAATAGTGGGCCACTGCATTCCTTTGTCATCGTGATACTGCTCAATTATCGCAGCAACCAAACGAGTAACGCCCATGCCGTAGCAGCCCATGGACATAACAATCGCCTTGCCGTTTTCGTCAAGGACTGTCGCGTTCATTGCTTTTGAGTACTTTTCACCCAACTGAAAAATGTGACCCACCTCTATGCCTTTTTTGAACACAAGTGTGCCCTTGCCATCGGGACTCGGGTCACCTTCAATCACATCACGAAGATCGTAAACGGCGTCGGCGTTTGCATCGCGACCCCAGTTGACGTTAACAAAATGAAACTCATCGATATTTGCGCCACAGACAAAATTCGACATAGCGTAAGCGCTTCGGTCTGCTAAGACAGGAATCGAAAGTCCGCTAGGACCAATGGACCCAGGCGCACAACCAATAATGTTAACTATTTCTGTGTCCTCAGCCATTTGTAACGGGCTTGCTACTTCAGGCATTTTCTCTGCCTTTAGCGGGTTTAGCTGATGGTCACCCCGGATGATTAGGGCTACCAGTGGAGATTCCGTTCCTTTGACGATCAAGGTTTTGACTGTGGTTGCTGTTGCTACTCCTAGGTGCTCAGACACCGAGTCTATTGTTTTTGCACCCGGTGTGGCGACTTTTTCCAGATCTAGGTGTTGCGCCTCGCTTTTCGCGGGGGCAAGCGCTTCGGCTTTCTCAATGTTAGCGGCGTATTCGCTTTCAGTGCTGAAGGCAATGGTGTCTTCGCCGGAATCCGCTAATACGTGAAACTCCATAGAATCACTGCCGCCGATGGCGCCGGTGTCCGCATCTACTGGCCTGAACTCCAGTTGCATTCTATTGAGTACGTTCGAATAAACCCTGTGCATCGCCATATAAGTCTCATCGAGGCTCTTCAGGTTCATGTGAAAGGAGTACGCATCTTTCATGATGAATTCGCGGGCACGCAAAAGCCCAAATCTTGGACGAGTTTCGTCGCGAAATTTAGTTTGTATCTGGTAAAAATTAATCGGTAGTTGGCGATGACTTTTTAACTCTGTTCGCGCGATGTCGGTGACGACCTCTTCATGGGTAGGGCCAAGACAAAAATCTCGCTCGTGCCGATCTTTGAGCTTCAGTAACAGACCATCGTCATATTCAGCCCATCGGCCAGACTCGACCCACAGTTCTCCTGGTTGTACGACGGGCATCGAAATTTCAAGGGCGCCTGACGCGTCCATTTCTTCGCGGATAATACGTTCAACTTTATGAAGCACCCGCAATCCCATTGGCAGCCAATTGTAGATACCGGAAGCCAGTTTTCGAATGAACCCGCCCCGGATAAGAAGTTGATGGCTGGCAACTTCAGCATCTGCTGGCGTTTCCTTTAGGGTTGCGATGGTGTAACGGGATGCTTTCATGATCTTAAGTTGATTATTCCTTTGTCCAGATAGCCCGGAGTCAATGTGGATTTAATTGCGCCCAATTCGCTTTGCAGTCTATCAGGGCGAATTCGACATGCACACATTACCGTGACGATCCCAGCAAAAAGAGATGCCTGTGGATGCGGAGTAGTTAATTATATTTCCTAATCTAACACACCACGAGAGTCGCGAATTTGAGTTAGTTCAAATTTTAAGCAAAAAAAAGGCCGCGGATCGCGACCTTTTTCCTGCTTTTACGTAGTTCTCAAACAAGAACTGCACTAAAAAGAGCAGTAATGACTGAAATACAGCGTAAATCAAGGTTCTCAGTCATGCGACTAAACGAAGTCTTTCAGCGCCTTGAGCGGTAAAACTTTAACTTTTGTGCTGGCTGGCTTGGCAGCTACGTCCATAACTTCACCAGGGCGGAAAGGATTAGGTACACCTTTACGTGCCTTGCGAGCAGGCTTCTTAACGGTTTTGATCTTGAGCAAACCAGGAAGAGTAAACTCACCTGTGCTGCCTTTTTTAACGTGACGTTCGATCAAGTCTTTCAATTCATCGAGCACTGCCGTTACTTGCTTCTTGCTCAGATCAGTGTTTTCTGAAATCTCACTCAAGATCGCACTCTTGGTGTACTTCTGTTTGATCGCTGGTAGTCGCTTCGCTGGAGCAGAAGTTTTAGCAGCAGGTTTCTTAGTCGCCTTTTTGGCAGCCATTCGGTTTTCCTTTTTTGTAAGATCAGTTGAGAATGTTTTTCAAAGATGAGAACGTTTTGACACGAGAATATAGCGGTAATTCTTATCACATCGTTTGTGGTGCCCTTTATATATGATTGGAAAATCACTCGCAAGAATTAGCTGGTTTTTTTTCGGAAATGACCGATATCTTTGTGTTTTTTTTCAAGAAAGCATGTCTTAGATCAATTCATGAATTCAAGTCGGATGTTGTGGTGAAGTTGGTTTTGACCATTTAGTCTCGGAGAAAGCTTTCCAGACACTGAGTGCTCGAATACCTGCCTTAAGGTGATTATGCTTTTCTGAACAAAATTCGTCGTGCTCCTCGGCTGCGTGCAAAGCGTTTGCTCTCTGTTTCGATCTGGAATTCCGATCAGTGTCAAAAACGCTAAAGATCAACAATGGGATTGAGAAACAGCAGGCGGATTTGGCAAAATTTTCTTGCACTTGGTGAATAGTGTTGCCTCCATTAGCATTGGTGCGAAAGTCGAGTCGAATCGATGGACGTGTTCTATGCTTCTCAAGCGCGTTTTGCTCTTCGATTGTAAACGTCAGGCACACCAGAAAGTGAAGATCTGAGCATGCTGTAGTTTGAGTTTTTTCCTGACGCTGACATGTTTCAGCGGGATGGCGAGCTTTGAGGCTAGCTTCTGAATTAAAATATCGGTCCGAATTGCGCTAATTTCCCGGGTTGGGGAGGTTATGCCAACGTGAATTATTGGGGTATAATGCGCCGCCGCGAAAGTACCAGCAGCTTTGCGGCTAAGTTAACCAACAGAGGAAGCGAAATCATGCCGATATACGAGTATCAGTGTGAAGCCTGTGAACACAGATTCGAGAAGATCCAAAAGATGAGTGATGAACCGCTTGTGGATTGTCCTCAGTGTCAGGCGCCAAAATTGAAGAAATTGGTTTCAGCCGCAGCTTTTCGATTGAAGGGTAAGGGTTGGTATGAAACAGATTTTAAGACAGGATCAAAGAAGAATGTTGCCGAGGGGACCAGCTCTTCAAGCAGCAGTAGCAGCGCTTCCAGTAGCGGCGAGTCCGGAAGCAGCAACAAAAGCTCATCATCTGATAGTTCAAAAAGCAAAAGCACTTCCGCTTCAAATTAGAACCTTCAAGAGAATACCTCTGCGTCTTCGTAATAGATTGCGCCATGGTAGTCGACGATAATCATTCATAGCTCTATTGGAGAGTCAGGAGAATAAAAATGCGGACCCACCTTTGTGGTCAGCTCAGAGATAGCCATATTGACGATCAAGTTTCACTTTGCGGTTGGGTTCATCGCCGAAGAGATCATGGCGGTGTTATTTTCCTCGATGTTCGAGATCACGCGGGCATCGTTCAGGTTGTATTCGACCCCGATACGGTTGAAAGCTTCAAGCTGGCAGATCAGGTTAGAAATGAATACGTCTTGAATATCACAGGCCGTGTTAGAACCAGAGATGCTGCTGCTATCAATCCCAAGATGGCCACGGGCATGATTGAAGTGCTTGGTAAAGAACTAACGATACTGAATGCCTCAGAAACACCTCCTTTTCAACTTGATGAGCACTCCGATGCTGGTGAGGATGTGCGTTTAAGGTATCGGTACATTGATCTGCGTCGCCCCGAAATGCAGGACAAATTGCGCCTACGATCAAAAGTTAGCCACTTTATCCGCAACTACCTTGATCAGCAGGACTTTATTGATATCGAGACGCCCATCCTGACCAAGGCAACCCCAGAGGGCGCGCGGGATTATTTGGTACCGAGTCGTACGCATCCGGGGGAGTTTTTTGCGTTACCGCAGTCGCCCCAGTTGTTCAAACAATTGTTAATGATCTCAGGTTTTGACAGGTACTACCAAATCGCACGATGTTTTCGTGATGAAGATTTACGTGCCGATCGCCAACCGGAATTTACTCAGGTGGATATCGAAACAACGTTTCTCGAGGAACAAGAAATTATGGATCTGGTTGAAACCATGTTCCGTCAAATGTTTAGAGAAACAATCGATGTCGAGCTGCCTGAGTTTCCTGTGATGACCTACGCCGATGCTATGAAGAAATATGGCAGTGACAGACCAGACCTACGTTTTGGGTTGGAACTTGCTGACGTCGCCGATCTGTTGAAGGAAGTCGAATTTAACGTATTCAGTGGACCCGCAAACGATCCTAAATCGCGAGTTGCTGCGCTTAGATTACCGAATGGTGATCAGCTGACGAGGAAAATGATTGATGGGTATACAAAGTTTGTAAGCATATATGGAGCGCGGGGTCTGGCATACATTAAAGTGAATGATCTTGCTGCCGGTATCGAAGGTTTGCAGTCTCCGATTTTGAAATTCTTGCCGGATAACGTCGTGTTAAATATCCTAGACAGGGTTGGCGCAGAAGACAAAGACATCATCTTTTTCGGAGCGGATAAGGCCAAGGTGGTTAATGATGCATTGGGCGCGCTGCGCTGTAAAATCGCTGAAGATCTGAATCTTTACGCTAAGAAGTGGGCGCCGCTATGGGTGACGGAATTCCCGATGTTTGAAGGAGAAGGTTCAAACTGGACAGCCACCCATCATCCATTTACACAACCTACCGGAGATATGGATGCAATGCTTGCGGATCCCGGCAGCGTGCTATCCAGAGCTTATGATGTCGTGCTAAACGGCATAGAAGTCGGTGGTGGCTCGATTCGTGTGCATGAGATGGAAATGCAAAAGAAAATTTTTGAAGTACTAGACCTTACCGAGCACGAGATTAATATAAAGTTTGGCTTTCTGCTCGATGCATTGAAGTATGGTGCGCCGCCTCATGGTGGTCTTGCTTTTGGATTAGACCGACTCATCATGCTCATGTGTGATTCAAACGCTATTCGTGACGTGATCGCATTTCCAAAGACTCAGACAGCTGCCTGTCTGATGACTTCGGCGCCAAGCGAGGTTGATCCACCACAACTCGCTGAGCTAAATATTGCGGTAAAAAAGAGTAAGATTTGAACTAAACGGGCGCGGCGGCGTGATAATTTGCGTGCCAATGTTTAACCTAGGTTGATGAGTGAGGATTTGTAAGCCATGGCTGGTCATAGTAAGTGGAGTAACATTAAACACCGTAAGGCAGGGCAGGATGCCAAGCGAGGGAAGGTGTTTACAAAAATTATCCGCGAATTGACGATTGCTGCTCGAGATGGTGGAGGTCTTGTCGAGGACAATCCTTCACTTCGTACGGTCGTTGACAAGGCTAAGGCTGCGCAGATGCCAAAGGACACGATGGAGCGCGCTATCGCTCGCGGTGCAGGCGGTCTTGAAGGTGGCGACCTGAGTTCATTGACGTACGAGGGTTACGGTCCAGGTGGAATCGCTTTTTTGGTTGAAACAGTGACCGACAACAGAAACAGAACAGTTGCTGAGGTACGTCATGCCTTTACTAAGGCGGGAGGCAACCTTGGCACGGATGGGTCGGTAGCCTATATGTTCGATAACATGGGACAATTCCATTTCGCCCCTGGCGCCGATGAAGAAGCACTGATGGAAGTTGCGATCGAGGTAGGTGCAGAAGATGTTGAAACGGCGGAAGATGGTTCGATTGAGGTCACCACAGACCCTGGTGATTTCTTGACGGTGAAAGAGGCGCTATTAGACGCAGGATTTGAACCTGAAATGTCCGAGCTGGGTATGGTCGCCCAGAATCTAACGGAACTGGATCCGGATGCTTCTGAGAAAGTGATAAGACTTATTGATCACCTTGAGGATCTTGACGACGTCCAGAATGTTTACACCAACGCTGCCTTCAGCGACGAGTGATGTATCCCCGGACTTGGTCAGCTATCCTTTTCATAAATATGAACTTCCACCAAATAAGTAAATAGTGAATATTTAGATCTTGTTCGACGCCCAGATCAGGCGAAGGGTTGTTGTGATAGACTCGTACCAGTTTATTTAGAACTCACCGATATGACGCTCACTCTGGGAATAGATCCTGGTTCACGAATCACCGGATATGGTGTTATCCGAAGCGTTGGCGCGTCCCATACCTATATCACCAGTGGCTGTATCAAGACGATCCCAAAAAGCGAACTGCCCCAGCGACTTGAAGAGATTTATGCGGGTGTCACCCAAATTATTGACGAGTTCGCGCCAGATGAAGTCGCCATCGAACGAATCTTCATGGCGAAAAGTGCCGATTCTGCACTTAAACTCGGTCATGCCAGAGGCGTCGCGATGGTAGCTGTGGCAAATCAGGGGTTACCTATCTCGGAGTACGAGGCGCGTAAAGTCAAGCAGGCTATCGTCGGTACCGGCGCAGCCACAAAAGGACAGATTCAGCATATGGTCCAGACCCTGTTAAAGCTGCCAGGAAAACCTCAAGAAGATGCGGCTGATGCGCTCGCAATTGCCCTCTGCCATATTCAAACTCGCCACAATATGGCGCGCATGGCAGGCGCAAAGACTTTCCGCCGCGGCAGATTGGTAAAAAGTTAAATGATTGGCAGAATACGAGGTGAAATAATTGATATCTCTGAGGCGCTAGTGCTGGTAGATGTCGGTGGTCTGGGTTATGAAGTTGAGATACCGCTGTCGACCTATACTGCTCTTGGAGCAGTAGCTGATGAAGTAACGCTTCACACTCATTTGGTCGTAAGGGAAGATGCGCAATTATTGTATGGTTTTTACACCCTGGCGGAACGCGAGTTATTTCGGTCTTTAATCAAGGTAAACAAGGTAGGACCAAAACTCGCAATCACTATCCTGTCCGGGGGGGACCCAGCAAGTTTTGTCCGTTGGATCAGGACTAAAGATGTGAAAGCCCTGACAGCGCTGCCGGGTGTTGGCAAGAAGACAGCGGAGAAGCTGGTCATCGATCTGGAAGACAGGTTGCCAGAGATCACTGGTGCTGATGTGGCGACGATAGCGCCGGTCCAAATTGCAAGTTCTGATGTTTTGGCAGATGCGGAAGCTGCGCTTATTGGGCTGGGTTTCAAACCTCAAGATGCGGCGCGTGCTTTGGCGCAGATTGGTGACCCGGACGCAGACGTGGAGTCACTGATTAAACTTGCATTGAAGTTGTTGGCGTAATCCTTTTATGTGCATAAACGAGACCAGACCTTTTGAGAGTAGCATATGATTGAGTCCGATCGGCTGGTAGCACCAGAGAAGAACACGACCGAGTCATCTCAGGATTGGGCGATTAGGCCAAAAACATTTGCAGAATATCGCGGCCAGCCTCAAGTTAGCGAACAAATGACAATCTTCATTGAGGCAGCGAGAGGGCGTCAGGAATCACTTGATCACACGCTGATCTTTGGACCTCCAGGACTCGGTAAAACAACACTGGCAAATATTATTGCTAACGAAATGGGCGTCCAGATCAAATCTACCTCGGGTCCGGTTATTGAGAAAAAAGGTGACCTTGTTGCAGCACTGACGAACCTAGAAGAAGGTGATGTACTTTTTATCGATGAGATTCATCGCTTGCCGCCGGCAATTGAAGAAGTGCTATACCCGGCTATGGAGGATTTTCAGGTCGACCTGACGATAGGTGAGGGTCCCGCTGCAAGATCGATCAAGCTTGATTTGCCCCAGTTTACACTCGTCGGCGCGACCACCCGTACCGGCTTGCTCACATCACCCTTGCGTGACAGATTTGGTATCATACAGCGGCTAGAATTCTATAATGTCGCAGATTTAACGCATATCGTCGCTAGGTCTTCGAAGCTGCTGGGTGTTGCTACCGACGCCGAAGGGGCAAGAGAAATTGCACTCCGGGCGCGTGGTACACCGCGAATAGCGAATAGGCTGTTACGACGGGTAAGGGATTTTGCAGAAGTCAAAGCCAATGGTGTGATTGAAAAGGCTGTCGCTGATCAAGCGCTTAATATGCTAAATGTTGACGTAAATGGCTTTGATCACATGGATCGTCGTTTGTTAATGGCGATGATTGAAAAGTTCGACGGTGGCCCAGTGGGTGTTGACAGTCTGGCGGCTGCCATCGGCGAGGAGCGTGACACGATAGAAGACGTCTACGAGCCTTATCTGATACAACAGGGTTTTATTATGCGAACACCAAGGGGTAGAGTCGCAACCCGAAACGCTTATCTCCATTTTGGTATCCAGACACCGAATGAAGAGGGGTTGTTTAAGGATGAATCTCCGTGAGGTTATTGTTTAATATACCGCTGATCAAAAGCTCGGAACTGAATCGCAGTTTTGCGAGTCGAAGGTTCAGGGATTAATTTTGCAACGAGCGATCAGTCGTAAAATAGTCGCCACTAGCCAAAAGGGAAAATAGAAACTTTGAACGAACAATTATCAATACTTGATCTTGTCCTAAATGCCAGCTTGGTTGTACAGCTGGTCATGGGACTATTGCTGTTAGCGTCTATGGTCTCTTGGGTCGTGATATTTCAAAGGGGATTTACGCTCGCCACGGTGCGGCGTGAAGCCATCGAGTTTGAGAATGAATTCTGGTCGGGGAAAGATCTTCGAAAGATATATCTTGAGATAGAAAGCGCTGAGCGCGAGCCCATTGGCCTCGAGAATATCTTCGTTGCCGGGTTCAAGGAGTTCACTCGGTTGCGCCAACAGAAGGCGGCAGATCACGATCAGACCATGCAGTATGTTGGGCGCGCGATGCGGGTTGCGATGTCGAGGGAAGAGGAGCGGCTCGAAACTGGGCTTCCATTTCTGGCGACCGTTGGTTCAACCAGCCCATATGTCGGGTTGTTCGGTACGGTATGGGGAATTATGAATTCCTTTCGTGGTCTTGCCACAGTAAATCAGGCCAGCCTCTCGGTGGTGGCACCCGGTATCTCTGAAGCGCTAGTAGCGACCGCCATTGGTTTGTTTGCAGCTATCCCGGCGGTCATTGCATACAATCGCTATGCTGCGCTGGTTGAAGTAAGTGTTAACCGCTTTGATGCTTTCACCGATGAATTCAGCGGATTGCTCTATCGAGCGCTCCACAATCAGAAGTAGGAGCGACTAGTTAAATGGCCAAGGCCAACCGCAGAAAACCCATGGCAGAAATCAATGTAGTGCCCTACATTGATGTGATGTTGGTACTGCTTGTTATTTTTATGGTAACAGCCCCGCTGATGACCCAAGGTATCAAAGTTGACTTGCCCGAAGCCTCATCAGGTCCGCTCGATGTAGCTGAAGATGAGGTCACGCTTGTTGTCTCCATCAAGTCGGACAATACTTACTACATGAATGTGGGTGAAGAGGAAGAGGCAGTGCCGCTCTCTTTGATTGGCGATCGCGCGAGTAAAATTATTACAGCAAATCCCAAAATAAAAGTGCTGGTCGAAGGAGACCACACCTTAAGCTACGGCGTGGTCGTTGACCTGATGAACACCCTCCAACTCGCTGGTGCGGAATCTGTTGGGTTGATTACGGAACCTCCGCGGCAATAGCCATGAATTTGACCGGCTATTCAATCCTTTCTGTTTTTTTAGCTGTGGCTATCCACGCTGTGATAGTTGGGCTGCTGCTGACTAACTGGCAGAGCGAGGAGCACTTTCCCGTGACGCCAGCCGAAAAGTTCTACATTGATGCCTCGGTGGTGAAACAGAATCCCCACACGGTTAAGAAAGAAAATACGGCGAAGATAAAACGACAAGCGCAGGCACGAAGGCAGAAAGAGAAAAAGGCGGCACAGCAGCGTGCACGCTTGGCGCAGGAAGCATTGGACAAGCAGGCTGCTCTCGACAAGCAAAAAGCTGAGGAAGCCCAGCGGAAGCAGGCTGCTATCGAGCAGTCCCGGCTCGAACAATTGCTTGAGCAACAGCGTCGAGAGATTGCTGAAAGCGAGCAACAAGCCGCCGATGAGTTGGCTGAGGCAGACCGCGCGCGGCTTGAGCAGGAAATTGCGCTGGCGGTGATAGAAGAGCAGGATTATCGTCGTGCTGTGACGGATGATGAAAAAGCCCAGGCATACGTTGCTCAAATCCAACGTGAAATGATTCAGAATTGGAGCAGGCCGCCTAGTGCAAGAAATGGTATGCAAGCGATCGTGCGGGTACGTTTGGTGCCGACAGGGGAGGTTGTGAGTGTTGATGTTGAAGAATCTAGTGGCAATGACGCCTTCGATCGATCTGTGGTTCAGGCTGTTCAAAAGTCCGGACGCTTTCTTGTGCCAGCGGATTCCCGCCAATTCGAACGTAACTTCCGATCCTTTACGGTGCTTTTCCGCCCCGAGGATTTAAGACTGTAATGAACGAACGACTAAAGGTTGGATAGAGATAATGAAGTTGATCAAGTGTGCCGGTATCGTAATTGCCTTCGTGCTGCAGGTTTCGTTAGTACAACAGGTGGCTGCTGAACTGAGAATTGAAGTGACAGAAGGACTCGACGATGCAGTGAAAGTCGCGGTTGTGCCGTTTGTCTGGGAAGGGCGCCGTCCATTACCGGAAAACCTGTCTGAGATTATCGACGCTGATTTGAGACTCAGCGGCAGGTTCGAGACGACACCCGTCGATCAAATGTTGAGCTTGCCGGCGAGCGCTAGCGAGGTGTTTCCTCGAGATTGGAAGCTATTGCAGGTGGAATACATCATTATCGGTCGAATTCAGGCACAGAGTGATCGAATTCAGTTACGGTTTGAACTATTTAATGTGCCGAGACAAGCCGTCGATATTACTCAAACAATCGAAGGCAGCATCGACGAGCTTCGTGACATGGCGCATTACGCCAGTGATGTTATCTTCGAAAATCTAACGGGAATTGAAGGCGCCTTTTCAACACGCATCATGTACGTAACGGCGACCGGACCCCTAGATGACAGATCGTTTCAGCTCAATATTGCCGATGCTGACGGCCATCGTATAAAAACAGTATTGCAGTCAAGAGAGCCTATTCTTTCAGCAACTTGGGCACCTGACGGCAACCGAATCGCTTATCAGTCTTTTGAGAAGGATAGCCGTCCTGCAATATACATCGCCGATTTAACGACCGGCGCGCGGCAGCAAATCACCGATTTTGAGGGATTAAATGGTGCGCCGGCATTTTCTCCCGATGGCAAAAGTCTGGCGATGGTGCTTTCGAAGGATGGCAGTCCGGATATTTACGTATTGGATATTGAGACGCGCCGGCTGCGGCGGATTACGCGCCACTATGGCATTGATACTGAGCCCTCTTGGACGCCTGATGGTAAGGCTATTATTTTCACCTCAAGTCGTGGTGGTAAACCCCAGATTTATCAGATGACGCTGCGCGACCTGTCAATCGAGCGGCTGACGTTTGAAGGTGACTACAATGCAAAGGCAAGTATTTTGCCCGATGGTTCCGGGATCATTATGGTCCATCGCAGAGAGGGTATTTACCACATCGCCTTGTTTGACATGAACAGAGGCAGAATTTCGGTTTTGACAGAAACCTCTCTGGATGAGTCGCCAAGTATCGCACCCAATGGAAGTATGCTAATTTATGCAACGCAGGTGAATAATAATGGCATTTTGGCAGCGGTTTCTGTTGATAGCCGGGTGAAATTCAATCTGCCATCCAGTGAGGGTGATGTAAGGGAGCCAGCATGGTCTCCAAAAAAACGTATGACATTTACCCCAATATCACAGTAGATTAGGGCGTGTAGCGTCGGATAATAATAAAATGTGGTGGAATGTGCCTCTGATTACGAGATTTTGGCCCGTGATTTGTGGTTTAATTCGCACTTGACGGTTGTTAGTAATTATTAGCGATAGATAGGAGCTAATCATGGGAATAAGAATAAATCGGGGATATTTAGCCATCGGCTTTGCGGCAGTATTTTTGGTCGGGTGCGCAAGTGACAAGTCAGACACGGATACAATGGAAGATGGTCCTGGTGATGAAACACAGACAATGACCGATAATACGGATAGCAGTGACTCTATGGCGCAACCAGAGGTGGTAATGCCAGCTGAACCCGAAATCAGAAATGGTGATATTTGGGTGCCAGAAACACCAAACTCTCAGAGTCTAATGGCGCTTTCCGGGGTATTTTATTTCGATTTCGACCAGGCGATTGTTAAGAGAGCAGGTCATTCAGAACTCAACAAACATGCGAGTGTGCTGGCGAGTGATGGGGCGCTGCGTCTGAGATTGCAAGGTCATGCAGACGAGCGCGGTACGCGTGAATACAATCTGGCGCTTGGTGAGCGGCGCGCAAACGCTGTTCGCGCTTATTTGGTTGCTCAGGGAGCATCTCGTACGCAGGTTGAAGTGATCAGTTATGGTGAAGAAAAGCCTGCCGATGCTGGACATAGCGAACGCGCATGGGCAATGAACAGACGCGTAGAGTTCTCGTACCGATAGAACCTATTGGCAATATCTATCGCATCCCTTTGGGAGTGTGCGCAAACATATAAAGATTCTAGGGTTGGCAAAGTGCCAACCCTTTTTTCATCCAGCATAGAACCCTTTCAGCAATCTGCTTAAGTCGACAAACCGGCCCTGATGAACCTTCCTGCCAGGTTTCTGTCTTATTATGGTTAAGGTCATCGCTCGAATAGGTTTAAACGAATCCAATGAACAATTTGAATAAGTCAAAAAATCACATAACCCAGCCAAGTGCGGTCTATTCGATCATGTTTGGACTAGTAGTGGCGGCGTTTACGTCGATGCTTTCAGCTGCACCTAATGATCCCGTGGCCGTTGAATCTAGAACAGATGATAGGTTGTCAGAAGTGGAGACACCATTTCAGGCGCCGATCGAAAGTGAGAAACCCGAGGCGCTATCCGGGATTGAATCGCAGTTCCAGCAGCAGCTCCTGCAGCAAGAAGTTGAGGCATTGAGAGGTCTGGTAGAAGAATTGGCAAATGAAATCAAACGCCTGAAGCAGACAGGGGATGATCGTTATCTTGAGCTCGATGGTAGATTTCAGGCTTTGCTTGAAGAAGTGTCTAGCGATAGCGCGCCCGTGGTCGTCAAACCACAAGTTTTGCCAGTAGAAAATGAGGCGGTGTCCAGCACAAATGAACCGCAAATCACCGGGTCGGTGGTGTCAGGACAAAGTGAGAAAGCGCTTTACGATACGTCGCTAGAGCTGATTAGGAACCGTCAATACGATCTGGCTATCACGCAATTACAGGCTGTTATCACGCAATATCCGGATGGTAACTATGCGGCCAATGCTTATTACTGGCTTGGAGAAGTCCATGCGGCAAAACCTCAACCAGATTATGAAAGTGCGAGACAGGCGTTGGTTCAGGTCATTACATTTTTCCCGGATAATAGGAAGGTACCTGACGCGGCCTTCAAACTCGGTAAAATCTATCATCTGATGGGAGACTGCGGACGTGCGGGGCAACTGTTGAATCAGATTATCGAGCAACATCCTGGTCGCTCTGTGGCGAAACTGGCGGATACGTATTTGCGAAACAAGATGGCAAATTGTGAGGCTGAGTAACTCGCCAAAGATTGCCATTGGCTGCTCTGTCGCTGAAATTGTTTGGTTCTGAGTCCATGCTAAGAATTACTGAAATCTTCAATTCGCTGCAGGGCGAAAGTAAATCCGCTGGACGACCCACCGTTTTTGTTCGGCTCACGGGGTGCCCTTTACGCTGTGAATATTGTGATACTAGCTATGCCTTCAGCGGTGGTGAGCAACGAACCCTGGATGATATTTTATCTGAGGTGAAGTCCTATAATCCGCGTTATATCACGGTCACAGGTGGCGAACCTCTGGCCCAACCAGAATGTACGACTCTATTGACGCTTTTCTGCGATCTTGGCCTGAGCGTCTCGTTGGAAACGAGCGGTGCTTTGGATATTAGCCAGGTTGATAAGCGTGTTTCTATTGTGATGGATCTCAAAACCCCGGGTTCAAAGGAAGTCAGTCGGAATTTGTACGCGAATATTCCACTACTGAAGGCGGAGGATCAGATTAAATTCGTGATCTGCGACCGCGAAGACTATAACTGGTCGGTGTTTAAATTGCGGGAATATAATTTGGACCAGCGGGTGGATGAAGTGCTGTTTTCACCAAGTGCTGAGGAACTTGAACCGACGAGTCTTGCTGACTGGATAGTTAAGGATAATCTGCCTGTAAGGTTTCAGTACCAAATGCACAAAATGCTATGGGGAGATAAGCCGGGTGTCTGAACAACAGAGATTGTCCAGAGGCAAGGCGATTGTGCTTCTCTCTGGCGGTCTAGATTCCGCGACCGTTCTTGCGATGGCAACGGACCAGGGTTACGAATGTCACTGCCTTAGCTTTGATTATGGGCAACGCCATCGAACAGAAATCGAGTTTGCTGCGGGATTAGCAGCACAATTCAGTGCAACAGAACATCGCACGATCAAGATCGACTTGCGCGCTTTTGGTGGTTCTGCCTTGACAGATGATGGGCTTGAGGTGCCTGTCGATGGTATTGAAGCTGGCGTGCCGATCACTTACGTTCCTGCGCGAAACACGATTTTTCTCTCCTATGCGCTTGGTTACGCCGAGGTGTTACCGGCACACCATATTTTTATCGGTGTGAATGCTGTTGACTATTCTGGCTACCCAGATTGCCGCCCGGAATTTGTCTCAGCGTTTGAAGCGCTGGCCAATACAGCGACCAGAATAGGCACGGAAGGGGAGAGAATTCGCATAGAAACACCCTTGATAGACCTGAAAAAAGAAGAGATCATCCTCAGGGGTGCTGCACTCGGAGTCGATTACAGCAAAACGGTCTCCTGCTATCAATTAACCGAAGCAGGCACTTCGTGCGGCGTGTGTGACAGTTGCAGAATTCGTAAAGCCGGTTTTGCTCAGGCAGGTATGGAAGATCCTACCTGTTATTGATCCAAAGCCGTCCACCATGACATAACTTTGTGAAGACACTTTTAATGCTTCCACAAATAGTTCTCCTCGTGGCTTCAATGTAATTAGTACGTGCTCATCGCAGTGCAGGCAGTGTTTAAGCATCTTATAAATCTTTCCGTTGATCCTGTTTACAGAGATAAATGCGCGAAAAGCATGTGTTCTGTTTCAGCAGTCGCTAGAATTAATCGATGAAAACTTTTATGAAGTGGGCCCTGAGGGTCTTTGTGTTTGCCGGGCTCGTATTTTTATCCCTGAGTGTTGCTTCCGTAGCACTGACGCCAGAATCAATTCAACCGAACCAGCATAATGATGGCGCTGTCATTCGTGTCTATGGTGCAGATGTCTGGGGTATTCGGGGGCGTTTCGCGATTCATACTTGGATCGCGACAAAAGCTGCAGATGATGACATGTTTACACTGCACGAAATCATTGGGTGGAAGCTGCGACGTCAACAGACAGCACTTACCGTGACTCGTGGTCGCCCAGACAGACCCTGGTTCCGCTCACCTGCCATCCTGTTGCACGAGATTACCGGAGATGAAGCAGAAATACTGATATCAGAAGTACACGAGGCGATTTACAGCTATCCCTATGCAAAATCCTATACAATGTGGCCAGGTCCAAACAGCAATTCCTTTACAGAATGGGTTAGCCTGAAAGTCCCGGCGCTAAAGCTTGAACTTCCAACCAAAGCGATAGGTCGTTCTTGGATGATTGACAACTTCCGCTAGCAATCTCATTCGCGTTTCCTCAGCAGTTCCAAAAAGTAAGCACTATGTCAGAAACTACATCTTCGCCGACGACCTCCTCGAGCATCTCTCAGGAGAGGGCTAAAGGCACGTCGCTCAAACCCTTGCAGATGTTGGTGCCGTTTATAGCGCCCTATAAAGGCACCCTGATGTTAGCCATCATCGCGCTGCTGCTCTCTTCAGCAGCAATGCTGGCAATGCCCATGGCCGTCCGAAACGTCATTGATCACGGTTTCTCGGTTGAGGATGCCGCGAATGTTGATAAGTACTTTTTTGTGTTGCTGTTGTTTGCGCTCGGGATTGGTTTTTTTGGCGCGATCCGTGCCTATTTTGTCAACTGGCTCGGCGAAAGAGTGGTGGCGGACCTCCGGGATCAGGTTTTTCGACACGTGCTGAGAATGGATCCAACATTTTTTGAAGTGACCAGAATCGGTGAGGTTCTCTCGAGGCTTACAGCTGACACCACACTCATTCAATCGATATCCGGCGTTGGCGTATCAATTGTGCTGCGTTCCTCTATTCAGTTTGTCGGTGCTCTGGCCTTGCTTGCTTACACAAATATTCAGTTAACGGGTATTTTGCTTATTATTTTGCCGATGATTTTTGTGCCAATACTATTGATCGGTCGTTGGGTAAGAAGGTTGTCTCGTGCCTCACAAGACAGAGTCGCCGATGCCAGTGGACGCGCAGCCGAGACATTAAATGCGGTCGAAACGGTTCAGGCTTTTACCGCTGAAAAACTTGAAGGAGAGCGGTTTAGTCAGGCTATCACCGATAGTTTTAACACGGCCATCAAGCGAATCCGGGTGCGTGCTTTATTTACCACGATAGCTGCTACCGGTGTTTTTGGGGCGTTAATCTTTGTGCTCTGGATGGGAGCAAAAGCAGTGCTCTCGGGAGAAATTAGCAGCGGTGAGTTGGGTCAATTTGTGTTGTATGCATTGTTTGTCGGTGTGTCGGCAGCTGCGTTAAGTGAAATTTGGGGCGAGGTGCAACGAGCATCAGGTGCCATGGAGCGCTTAACTGAATTACTCCTGATGAATCCCGCGATAGTTGCACCAGAAAATCCGATCTCTCTACCTGCAGCATCTGAGCGCAGTGTGAGCTTTGATCAGGTCAGTTTCTCGTATCCATCTAGACCTGATGTGCGAGCGATTAATGATCTGAGGTTGCATATATCTGCTGGTGAACACGTGGCGTTTGTTGGCCCGTCAGGGGCCGGTAAAAGCACCATTTTTCAGCTCCTGCTTAGATTTTACAACACAGCCGGCGGCAGAATTTTAATCGACAACACGGATATATCACTGGTGGCGCCCGAGGATGTTCGTCGTTGTGTGGGCATTGTGCCTCAGGAAACAACAATTTTCGGTGCCTCCGCTGCAGAAAACATCCGTTTCGGCAGACCTGATGCGAGTGATGATGAAGTGATCGAGGCCGCTCGTGCTGCGCTTGCACATGACTTTATTGCGAAGCTACCTCAGGGATACGATACCTTCCTGGGTGAAAAAGGTGCCCGGCTCTCCGGTGGTCAGAAGCAACGGATTGCTATTGCGAGAGCTGTGCTGAAAGATCCCCCGATCTTATTACTTGACGAGGCAACGAGTGCGCTGGATGCCGAGAGTGAAAGACTCGTGCAACAGGCACTCGAGAAACTTCAGGAAAATAGAACAACTTTAGTGATAGCACACAGACTCGCGACCGTCTTGGATGCAGACAGGATCGTTGTCATGAATGAGGGTGAGATAGAGAACATTGGCACCCATTCAACATTAATCGAATGTGATCCGTTATATGCCGGGATGGTAAAACTTCAATTTGGAAAAACTGCAATGGAGCAAGCTCAATGAAGAATACACTCGTAATACTTGGACTGTTGACGTTACTTTCAGCGTGCCAGACGAATTCGAACTATCGTAATAGTAGTGTAGTCGATTATCTGTATCCAGAGTCAAAGAATCAGCAGGTGAGCCAGGAAATTCCAATATTGACCCTGCCGCTGAAGATAGGCATAGCCTTTACACCGAGTGGTTTTAACGCTCGTGATGCTTTACACGAGGTAAAAAAGATCGAGTTAATGAACTCAATCAGTGATCACTTCAAAACCTATGAGTTTGTTGAATCCATAACGGTCATACCCTCGGATTATTTGCGGCCGCAGGGGAGTTTCGATAATCTCAATCAAATAAAGCGTATGTTCAATATCGACGTCATTGCGTTGGTTTCTTACGATCAAACCAGTTATACCGACGAAGGGTTAGCATCGATAGCTTATTGGACAATCGTTGGAGCATACATCATTCCCGCCGAAGAGAATTCAACTCATACGATGCTGGACGCGGTGCTCTATGACATTGACAGCAGGAAATTGCTGTTTCGTGCGCCCGGAGGAAGTAGTGTATCGAGCAAATCAACACTGGTAGGTCTCGAGGAGCAAACCCGTGAAGATGCTATCGAGGGTTTTGAACAAGCCAGTGCAAGCTTGATTGGCAACCTGAAAACAGAGCTTGAACAGTTCAAAGAGAGAGTCAAGCAAGCACCGGGAGAATATCAAATTGTGAAAAGCCAAGGGTATAGCAGCAGTGGTTCAAGCTCTTGGGCGTTGTTAATATTGGCAGGGGTCATGGCGTTTCGATATATCCGACGGTGATAAGATTACCGTGGCTGACATTAATCCTCATTCTTACTTGCTGTGTGCTCTATCTGCTCGATGTCGGACACTGGACTCAATACGACAGGGCATCAATAAGTCAATATTTCCGGTTTTTTACTGCTGCATTTTCGCATTACACCCTAGCTCACCTCGCTTCTAATTCTCTCGTATTGCTTGTGCTGGGCACTGTGTTTGAAAAAAGGTGTCACTCGAGGCATTTTTTTGTACTGACACTAGTGGTTGTGGTGACGACCGTCATGTTCCTGCATTTTTTTCTACCAGAGTACGTGACCTATGCAGGCATTTCTTGTTTGAATTTCGCTTTGATGGGGTGGCTTCTTAGCGTGGAAGGCGCGCGCAATCCAGTGAGAAGTATTACGGCGTTAGCGTTACTAGTTGGTTATGAGTTTTACGTGGTGGTGAGTGCCGAAAAGACGTTCGAAACAATTCAACCTGCGTGGCAACTTCATCTGTTGGCATTTATCGAGGGTGTTGGTTTTTATTGGTTCCAACGATTGGGCTTAAGGGAGCGATTCGATGCTCTCGGGGTTTGATAGCGCGATGCGATCTGCCGTCTCAAAGTGCTGAACCATATGGCTCAAAATTTTTGGTAATATTTGCGGTGGAATGTTATGCGCCATTCCCTCAAGTGCAACAAATTTGGATTCTTTGATCAGCGCGGCCGTGTATTCACCGTGTGGTAAAGGGATAAGGGGGTCGTCGACACCATGAATGACGAGAGTCGGCGCGGAAATCGTTTTTACTGCCTCTGTGCGGTCGCCTGATTTGATTACCGCCATAATTTGCCGGGGCATTGACTCTGTGTAAATACCGAGTTGTCGTAAGCGAGCTTTGTTATCAACTTTATCTTTAGCCATATTGGTGAGCTGGTCGTTCGCCTCGGTGCTCGGTGGCGGGAGATGATCGCCAAAACCGGGCGTCGACATGATTGAAACGAGGCTTAATACGCGAGAGGGATGATTTGAAGCAACGGCTTGGGCGATCATGCCGCCCATTGAAGCGCCCACAATATGCGCCTGTTCTATATCCAGTTCATCGAGAAGTGCGACTGAATCCTGAGCCATATCTTCGAGCGTATAGTCAGCATCGACATCAAAACCAAATCTGGCCTTGAGGAGTTGCCACCAGAGAAGTGGTTGTCCAAATTCCTCCAGACGTTGTGAGTCTCCCGTATCTCTATTGTCAAAGAGTACGATCCGATAACCCGCATCAACTAGTTGCATGACGAGATTATCGCCCCAGAGAATATGTGAGGCACCCAGTCCCATGATCAGCAGCACGGCAGGGTGATCGTCTTCACCAATGACTTTGTAAGCTATTTCGATATTGTTCACCGTGGCATGGCTAAGTGCCAAAGCCCGGATCTTTGTCGCGTGTTCCCTTGCTTCTGGCGTGTCAATTGCCTGTATATGCCATGCAAAAAGAAGTAAAAACCCCATCGATAGAGTCAGGATCGCTGATTTTTTCATAGAATTTACAAGTTTGGTTGCTCGGTATTTGTAACGTGCATAGTTGAAACCAAATTAGCAGCAGGTTCAAGTGCTCTTTTTTGCTGTTTGGCCAACTCAATTCATACTGTTGTGGTGATAGGAAGATTTAGGCAGTATCAAACCGATCAGAAGCATTATTTTTGGGTAAGGGTAGAGGAGTTGACGCATGGATGATTTTGAGGGAAAAGTGGCGTTTGTGTCCGGGGCGGCCAGTGGCATAGGCTTGGGAATGGTCAAGGCATTTCTCGCTCGCGGTATGCAAGTGATGATGGCTGACATCGAGGAGGAAGCACTCCTGAAGGCGGCAAGCACCCTTGATTCGAATGCCATTTCGACAATTGTCTGTGATGTGGGCGCTCGCGAATCTGTTCAGGATGCCGCGAACGAGACTATCGAAACATTTGGCAAGGTGCATGTCGTGTGCAATAACGCGGGTGTGTCGACTGGTGGACTCATTGACGAATGTGATTCTGGTGACTGGGATTGGTGTATGGGCGTTAATTTGATGGGTGTTGTCCATGGATGTGAGGCGTTTGTTCCTCACATCAAGGCACAGGGCGAAGGTGGTCATGTGGTCAATACCGCATCTATGGCTGGGTTGTTGGGGCGTAATCCCGGATGGACGATTTATAACGCGAGCAAGTATGCGGTGGTTGGTCTTACAGAGGCGCTGTTTGAGGAAGGTAAAATCGGTGGTTTTGGCGCATCGGTGTTATGTCCAGGCGCGGTGAGAACACAGATTTATCATGCTCCGCGTAATCGTCCTGAGAGACATGGTCCGCAAAGATCAAAGCCGGCTTATACTGATATATCAAACGACCTGGCTAAAGGGCTCGACCCAGATATAGTGGGTCAACTTGTAACCGAGGCGATTATCGCAAAGCGACTGCATATTATTACAGATCCCAGATTTGGCAGAATGGTGAAGAAACGTTTCGATAGAATAGCTTCGGATTTTGACTGGGCTGCCAATAGTGAAACTCTGCGTATCTCAGGGTCTCCTGGGGCCATTGAGTAGCGCATCTTTTAGCTAGAAGAAGTAACAATCCCCTTCATCTGCAGACAAAGTAAGCGTGCTGACCTGATCAGGTGAAGCCCATGGCGCAGACAGTACTTTCCCTTTCGAGAAAAAGTGAACCGCATCGTCTGCTAGAAATCCCCGATCGCCTGTTACTGAGCAGGTTTCCAGTTGATGGGTGATTGCACCTTTTGACGTAATTGTTGCATCGTTGGTATCCAACTCAAAGAGATAAAGACCAGTGCGATCAAAGGGATAGAAAGTTGAGGCAGTGGCCTCTGGATCTTCCTCTGTCCCGTGTACGTCAATCGGTAGGGCGAATTTGTCCAAACCGGTTTCAGGGTCGGGCAAATAAGTGAATGCATGAGGATCGTAGGAAAGGACAGAATCAGTGCCCCTGAACCCTATCTCGACTTCAGAAGCGCTCACTGGCACCGCTGGGTCTGAGATATCGAACAGCTGGATTTTCATGCCCTGAAAGTACGCAACACCATCTTCTACGATAGCGGATTTGCCGATGCCCAGCAGAAGGTCGTCGGATATCGGGTGAAGATAAGAGGAGTACCCGGGAATCTCTAACTCACCCAGAATTTCAAGATTCAAGAGATCAATCACGTACACGGGATCAGTGGTGAGAAAGGTAACAATATATGCTCTGTCGCCGATAATTCGGGTCGAGTAAATCATCTCACCCTCTTTGCCAATTGCCGCAGGCTTCTCCGCATTTGGCAGATGACCGACTTCGACCAGGTTAAAATTTTCGCCTTGTTCAAGGAGTGTTATTTTGTGACCTGAGTTGAAGGTTTCCGAGGTAATTACTGCCAGTCTGCCGTTGTGCTCTCCCATTCGATAGGCCGGATTGCCACTACTAAATCCACCGTTCAGTCGCCCGCTGCCCGCATAGACAGGGCCCAGATCCGTGAAGGTGAATTTGTGGATGTCGATGATCTCAAACCCGGCAAAAAAATCGATTTGTCGTGAAATGGGGTACTGGTTGGATACCAAGTACATGGAGTCGAGTGAAACATATGTTGCAAATACACTTTCAGCCATACAGACGGAATTGATGTCTGATGCGTCCTGCAGATTAATTGCTGAGATGGTCACAATACTTGGGCTCCGCAGGCTCGAGCTCTCAGCGTTGGGGACTAGACAGTTCTGCGCACTGACGAGGTTGTTGGTCGCACCAGCACCATCAATATACTGTGGTAATAAATCGTTGATGTCTGCATTATTGATCGCCTGTTGATTGCTCGCACGATCTTCAGAAGTGGCAGGGTAGGGTATAAAACCTTCAAGGGTCGGTGTCGATCGTGTGATGAGATAAAGCAGGTTTCCGATACGTCGAGAATCAACCAGATATCCTTCAATGTTGACGGTAGTAATTTCTGAAGCAGACTCGGGTTGCTCGACATCGTAAAGGCTCAATGTTGTTGTGCCGTTGGTCCAGTGCCAAGGCACGACTTCGTCGGGGCGCCATTGATACTGATAATCGTTTGCGAGCATTGCCAGTCGCTTATCAGATGCGTCATCAGCCACCAGATATAAGCCGCTAATGCTTGCGCTATCGCCTAATATAATTGTGTTAATTAGGCTGGTTGAGGGAGCATTGTTATCTGCTGCCAACACGGAAACCTTGTTGTCCCTGGCAGTGTAGAAATAACGCCCGTCGAATCTTGTCAAATCTGCCTCGTCAACGCCGGCAACCTGAACATTAATCTCGGAGAAACTTTCGGGAGAAGATACGGCGATTGCATCACTTGCTAAGGGTGCGTCAAGCATGCTTACGGCAGTCGCCGATTGAACTCCAGCCCATTCAGACAATCCGTTCTTAATGTAGGATTCGAAAACTGCTGCTGAGCCAACGGGCACCAGGGACCGTTCACTGTAGGGTCTCGTATCTTCGATATCCAGTATGCCGTCATTGTCATCGTCGGTGTCGAGGCTGTTAACGATGCCGTCTCTGTCTGAATCTAAAAACTTGTTCAGGTTTGCAATGATAGAAGTGATATTTTGGTTTTGGCCGCTATCGTCCGCGCAGGTGAGCTCTCCCAACAAGACTTCGCAGGCGCTAAGATCAGATGCGTTGGCAACTGACTCCAGCTCAGAATCGAGGAGAAAGAGGTTTAACAATACTTGATCTGGGTTTAATTCTGTCATCGCGTTGATCAGTTCGTTCATCACCGCGCTGTTAGTAAGCTCGCCGTTAATAGCTAGGTCATTAGCCACCGATTCGATAAGCAGACCCATGTTTGCAGCAGCCGAATCATTGTTTGCTAATGCACGGGACTGTGCCAATTGATCGAATACACTTGAAAGGGCGAGAAGATAAGCGTTGCTGTCTAAATCCGAATTCTGCTGCCGTCTGCTTATTAACAGAGAGCCGGCAAACCTCGACGGGGAGTTTAGGGTGGGTAACAGTGGCGAGAGTGCGGCAAGCAGCTCTGATTCCGCTGTAGAAATAGCAGTTTGGATGGCCATGCCATCATTCATCAGTGCCTGAATTCTTAGACTGGTGAGCGTTGTTAACAAGTTAGTGTTGTGCAATTCATTGTTACCATTGATTTCAACGATAGATGAAAGCGTGATGTCGCCCTCGATATCTCCCCTGACTTCGCTGAAGTACTGTCCCGTAGTTTCTATAATGACATTACTTTCACTGTCATCTATATCGAAAGTGAACTCACCTGCGTCGCTCGTTATACTTGCTTGCGTCAGTGTCGAGGCAACAGATCCATCTGTGTTGAGGCGGCTTACTCGAACAGTCGAACCATTGCGCAAAGGCCCTTTGCTTGCGTTACCAGATATGGTGTTTGAAGTTGGTAGTGGGGTGATGACAGCACCGGTCCCACCGGTTCCACCCTCTGCGCATCCGAGGAGGGTCGCGGTCAGTAGACTAATAATGAGGTGCTCAAATTTCATATCTTTTTCTCGCTTGTCATGTCTTCTTCAATGTAATAGATGCCGATGCCTAGACGCATACGACCGTCGTTATCGGATGTTGAATTCACACTGCTTGCGTCGCGGTCCCGTTGCCCTAACCAACGATCCACATTAGCAAGTAGTGCCTTAGCGTCTTTGCGACTGAGTTGTCTAAAAGCGTCAACCGCGGACCGTGGCAAGTTGTCGTAGGCTGTGGTGAGTTGCAGACGCGTGGTGTTAGATGTTGCATTAAGGTTGTGTTCAAGTGTTCCCAACAAATCAGCAACACTGTTACCGAGGATCTCGATTTTTGCATCCTGGCTGTTGTCGGGCACGTACGTGCCCTCATGGCTCAGACTTACATATCCTGGTTTTGGGATTGTCACCGCGCCAACTCTGACGAGTTCGTCCAGCGCGGCTCGAGCGGGTATGTCGCCACTGTATTTTTTCACTAACTGAGCAAAACTACCGGCTTTCTCATCAAGTGGGAGCATGCGGGGTTTGCCATTGTGATCGTGGTAGATAGCATCTCTGTTCCAGCCGCTGATAATTCGAACGCCCCGGTTATAGGGTTCGGGAGACAGTAACTGAGGTCCTGAGGCGGGCGCCTCCGGAGTTTGTTTGGCCGACTGCTGCCCGCGGATACGGCTGACTTCCTTGCGGGTAATACCTGTCATCATCGCTACACGTGATACAGATTGCTTGCGGGACTTAGGTTGATAATCGAGTTCTGCCGTCATAACAAAACTCTGTTTTGCCAGCTCTGTGAACTCGCCGTAGGAAACGCCATTTTTCAGTAATACGCGTACTAGCGGTCGGAGTAGTTTTAGAATTGCGAGTGCGAGTGTCTTGCTCATATTTGGGAATTATATCCCAAATTTATATAGTTTCAATAAATTTGGAACTATTTCCCAAATAGCATTTTTGTCAAATTGACCATTAATTGGTGAGTGAAACGGTGTAAATGAAGGACTATTTAGTGAGGAGAGAGTTATCCTTCTGATTTATATGCAGTTTTTAAGTTGGTATTAATATTGCTGAGTAAGACCTGTACGACCGAAAAATTAGTTTTGAGGGAATAAGATGAAAGAGAATACAAGAGAAAATTTGGTGAGAAGAGATATCTGGATTCGAGCTTTGTACATGTTGTTGTTTGCAATCGTGTATAGCGTTGCCGAAGCGATTATTGTGTTGCTGGCAATTTTTCAGTTTGTTGCCTTGTTGATTACCGGGCAAGTTAACGAACTGTTACTTCGATTTGGTAAGAATCTGAGTGTGTTTATGTTCGACATACTCGAGTTTCAAACATTCAATTCTGAAATTAAACCCTTCCCTTTTTCGCCATGGCCGGATGAAGAGCATGGCGGCGAATGGTTAGAGGAACGTGATGTACAATCCAACACTGAGCCCGAGGTGGGCGATGATTCTCCAGACCAAACTGATGGTGAAGGAGCCGAAAAGAAAGACCAGTAACTTGCCGTTAGAGTGGAGAACCTGGTTGCCTGCAACGACGTTGAAACCCCAAATGGCCGATTTGGCGAAAGCTCTGTTAACCGCGTGTCTCTAGGCTGGGTTTTGGATTTGAGCGCTACAGCGAGTGTTGTGCTCTGCTAGTGGCACTTTCCCGCGCGAGCTAAGCGGGTTTAAAAAATTCGGAAACTCGGTTTAAGCTTCAGCTCTTCAGTGAATTCAGCGTCGTCCTCGATTTCTGCAAGTAATTCGCCGAAAGTCCGATCACAAAAAAAGAAGCAAGCAGCGAGTCGAATAGCGCTTAACCAGCGTAAAATGCATAGATCTGACTCGGGTATGCTTCACGGAAATGTTATACTTCCACATCTACTGAATACGATGATATAGCCTACCCAAAGAGTTTCGTTTTAATCCGATAATTCCAGAGAGAGAACTTTGTCTAACTACACCGCGCCCCTAAAAGAAATCAATTTTGTACTGAACGAGGTTGCCGATATTGGTCGCGTTTACAATCAGGCTCGGTTTGCCGAAAGTAACGCTGAACTCATCGCCTCGATCCTTGAGGAAGGCGCAAAATTCGCGAGTGGCGTGCTCGGCCCACTGAACACTGTGGGAGACCTAATTGGCTCGAAGATTGTTGATAAACATGTGCGGGAAACGAGTGGGTTTGCGGAGGCCTATCAGAAGTTCATCGAGGGCGGCTGGACAGCACTCCCCTGTGATCCCGAGTACGGTGGCATGGGTTTGCCCGAGAGTATCGGTATTGCAGCCATGGAGATGTGGTCTGCGGCGAATTTGAGCTTCGCCCTTTGCCCAATGTTAGGTCAGGGGGCCATTGAAGCCTTGCAGTCCCATGCCAGTGACGAATTGCGTGATATGTATCTCGCAAAGATGGTTAGCGGCGAGTGGACGGGGACGATGAACCTGACCGAATCTCAAGCGGGTTCTGACCTTGCATCGATCAGAACCAGAGCTGTTCCTGATGGTGACCACTTCCTTCTGAGCGGTACCAAGATATTTATTACTTGGGGTGACCATCAGATGACTGAAAATATTATTCATCTTGTATTGGCGCGGGTTGAAGGGGCGCCCGAGGGTGTTCGAGGTATCTCTCTCTTCGTCGTACCCAAGTTCCTAGTTGAAGAATCCGGTGAGCTTGGGGCGCATAATGACGTTTATGCTCTCTCGGTCGAGCACAAAATAGGTATCCACGGTAGCCCAACCTGTGTCATGAGCTACGGTGAAAACAGTGCTGGCGCGGTGGGTTTTCTCGTCGGCGAGGAAAACATGGGTTTGTCGTATATGTTCACGATGATGAATCACGCAAGACTTAACGTCGGTGTTGAGGGCGTAGCGTTGTCCGACAGGGCCTACCAACAGGCAGTCAGTTATGCCAGCGATCGAGTTCAGGGGAAACCGCCGGTGGCTAACCAGGACGCAGGAATAACAAAGAACGCACCGATTATTTATCACCCAGATGTGAAAAGAATGTTGATGTTAATGCGCTCGCTGACGGAAGGTTCTCGGGCGCTTTGTTATCTCACTGCTGTGAATTTTGATTTGGGTCATGGGGGAAGTGATGAAGGCGCTGAGACAGCGCTGGCGAGAGCAGAGTTGCTGACCCCAATCGCAAAAGCTTGGTCAACCGAGGTGTCGCAGGAAGTCACATCGCTGGGAGTTCAGGTTCATGGAGGCATGGGATACATAGAAGAGACGGGTGCGGCTCAATTAATGCGTGACGCAAGAATCACCACGATCTACGAGGGCACGACAGGTATTCAGGCGAATGATTTTATTGGTCGCAAGGTGCTTCGTGATGGTGCTACCGAATTAGCTGGTTTGCTAGTGGATGTCCGGTCAACCCTCGATAGTGCAAAAGAACATGAGGCGTTGCTGACTGTTGCTAGTGCACTGGAGTCTTCAATTGTTGAGCTGGAACAGATTACGGAGTGGCTTATCATGCGGGGGAAAAAGGACCCTGTACTGACCAGTACTGCAGCTTTCAATTATTTGATGGGGGCAGGCACATGCATCGCGGGTTGGTTATTGGTGAAGTCGGCCGTGATTTCAATGAAAAAAGTAAACGATGATCCAGATTTCTATACATCCAAAATTACCACCTGCCGCTTTTTTACAGCACACGTGTTACCGAGAAGCGCCAGCTATTTTGCCGCAGTTAGATCCAGTGGTGAAGCGGATCTGATGCTTCCGGCAAGCGCTTTTCTAGGATAACACCGATCAGCTGGCTAACTTTTATCGCGAAGCAGGGCGCTGTGCCGTGAGTACTGCTTGAGCATCAACCATCTTCTGATAAATAATCTTTGCTTGCGATTCAGTGAGACCGTACTGGGCGCTGTTGCGAAGCGTTTCGATACTGTTGACAATACCTTGGTTGTATTTTGTCATACATTTTAACCAACGATTCTGTCTTCTTTTATATCTGTTCAGCGTGTTGGAGTCGAGGCCATATGTGCGCTGAACCTCGAATCCACTGATGTTTTCATCGCGATCGCTGCCGCCTTTTGCAAGCGCGGGTTGTTGACCACACTCATTTGCGGGCACTTCCCAGGCTAACGCTGCGGTAACTTTCGGGTTTATCTCGGCGCCGTTAGCTGCTGGCAGATGTGTCGCCAATAAGATGAGCAATAAGCTGGTGAGTAAAACGGCATAGTGCTTCATGTTTAGGTTCTCCCGAATTTCAATGTGCTTAGATTGATTACCCGTGGGAAGGTTACTGTTCCTGATATAATTGTTCAGCGTCATCAACATTAACGTTGAGCCTTTGGGCAAGCGACAAAATTATCAATTTTGGATCTTTCTGTCTATGTTTGGAATGTTATATGTGTAAGTCATCGAAATCCGTTGCTTGGTTTTTTCATGGAAGGTTTAAGTCAGTACTGAGAGCTCGAGTTTTCATTTGATCATCGAATAACTGTTTGAAACAAATAGCCCAAAACTAAGTATTATGCGGTTTGAGCTGAGCATGCATGAGATAAATATGCTTGAGATAGTGAAAGTAAGCAAAACATTCAGTCAACCAGACGGTAATGTTAAGGTCCTCGACCAGGTTAACTTCGACCTGCCGTCGGCGGCGTCGGCAGCGCTGCTGGGGGAAAGTGGCAGTGGTAAAAGCACATTGTTGCATCTGATAGCTGGGCTAGATAAACCTGATTCAGGAGATATTCTCCTTGACGGAGAGCTAGTTTCCTCATTTAGCGATAGGCAGTGGAACGCCTTGAGAAGATCTGATTTGAGTCTGATTTTTCAGCAATTCCATTTAATACCCACACTGGATGTTATGGATAACATTCAACTGCAGTCTCGTCTCGCGGGGGCTGTTGATCAGGAGTTACTTGTTTATTTGATAACGCGGCTTGGACTCAGTGCGCTTAGCAAGCGCTTGCCGCATCAGTTGTCCGGAGGTCAGCAACAACGGGTGGCCATAGCCCGAGCGCTGTTGCACCGTCCGAGCTTAGTGTTGGCGGACGAACCTACGGGGAACCTTGATGGCGAAACGAGCAGGTCAGTCATTCAATTGCTGCTGGAACTAACCCGAGAAACCGGGAGTGGTTTGTTAATCGTAACCCACAGCCAGGAGATGGCTGGCTACATGGATCACAGATGGCATTTAAGCGGTGGACGTTTGTCCAGACGCTCAAACGCATCGCTTGAAAACTAAATGATGTTTCCGGAAACGTTGCGTCAGTTGACCTGGGTATTATTGACACTGTTAAGTCACTATCGCCGACATCCAGGACAGTCCGCGTTTATGGCAATAGGTTTACTAACTGGAGTAGCCCTGTGGTCGTCCGTGCAGTTGATCAATGACCATGCCAAGGCGAGTTATGGTGAAGCTGATCAGTTGCTGGGCGCGGAATCTGCCTATTGGATTCGCAATCCCGATGGTGGCGGCATCCCCGTTGAGGAATATATCAGTCTTCGGCTTCAGGGGTTTGCCCAAGTGTATCCTGTGGTCGAATCTCGAGTGCTAACTACTTCGGGTGAGGTGATACCGATTATTGCCGTAGATCTGTTAGCGTTACCTCCTGCTGCCTATGGCAGTGGTGGTATGGCTAATAGTCCACTTGCAGGTGATAGTTGGCTTCCCTTTATTCAGCCTGGTTACCAGAGTTGGTACTCCGCTGAATTGGCAGAACGCCTGAATATTTTGCCGGGTGATGAAGTTGTATTGTCCAACGGTAGGAAAATGCCGCCGGCATTAATTCAATCTCGAAGTCAGCAGGGTTTCAGGGCGTTTATGGATATAGGCGCAGCGTTCTCGGTTCTGGCTGAGGAAAATCTGAGTTATCTCGCGGTCACCGCTTTGGATGATACTACTCGAGCGAAACTCGAGAGTACGCTCCCACCTAACCTGAGATTGGTAAAGAATCGGCAGGTGCTGGACTTGACCCAGTTGACCGAGAGTTTGCATACACATCTGGCTGCGATGGGTTTGTTGTCATTCGCAGTTGGACTGTTCATCGTATTCAACGCGGTTCGCTTCTCGCTACTGTCGAGACAAGGAACATTCAACACACTGAGAGAAATGGGTGCGAGTGTGCAGGTTATTGGTGCTGCCATCATTCTGGAAACGATTGGGTGGAGTCTTATAGGAACGGTGGGAGGACTCATGTCCGGATATGTGTTGAGCGGCGTCTTGCTGCCAACCGTCGCGGGCACCTTGCAGTCACTTTATGGTGCGATTGTTGAATCCGATATTGAACTTGGTCTCAATCAGATGTTGTTGGCGTGGCTGATGACGTTATTAGGGCTAGTACTGGCGCTTGCGGGCCCGCTCTGGCATAGGCTGAGAATGAATGTGATTGAAGGGCGATCCGGTTCGCTCATGTGGCAACAGGATGAGCGCGCTCGTATGGTGATGATGTGGAGTTCACTACCACTTTTCGCGCTAGCGCTTGCGTGCTTTTACAGAATAGAAACGGTTGTTGATGGGTTCGTCGTCCTGACTTTGATTCTCTTCGCTGCAGCACTGGTTTTGCCAGTTTCAATACAGTTTGTAAACTCGATGGTGCTGAACCGGTTATCCAGGCGCAATTGGAAGTTGCGATGGGCGGCGAGTGACGCTTTTGCCCAGCTACCGCAATTGAGAGTTGCCTTGATGGCGCTGTTGCTGACTCTAACGGCAAACATCGGGGTCACAACGCTTGTTAATTCGTTCCGAGATGCGCTTTCCAACTGGTTGGAAATACGGCTTTCCGCAGATATTTATATCCAGCGTACCGTTGGGAATATCGATACATTAGCCGTCACCGACGGATCGGAATGGCGAATTGCAAGTCATCAAAGAACTGGCGTTTCGACTCGATGGAGGGGCAGACCAGCTATAGTGCAAGGCGTTGATGTGAGCGCGCCGGATATTGTTGATATGCAACTGCCCGAACAGTTATCCGACGCAAGTGTACCTTGGGCTAGCTTGTCAGTTGATCCTCAACCAATACTGGCAAATGAGCAAGTTAAACACTTAGGGCAGGTGGCACTGGGAGAAACCGTTAGGCTTGAGTCGGCGGGACAGCAATACAGTTACGTGATTGTTGGTTTTTTTCACGACTATGGTACTCCTTACTATCGTTTTTACTTACCGTCTGACGTAGTAAAGCAACGCTGGCAGAATGTACGTTCAGAGGGGCTTGCGCTCTGGGTTGCGCCGGGGATGCTTGAGATGGCCGAACAAACCCTGATTGAGAAAGGTATTGATCCGGGGGAGTGGATCCGACAAGCAGATATCAAACGTGTATCTCTCGAAATTTTTGACAGAACATTTCAGATAACAGCAGCACTCAATAGTCTGACATTAGTGGTCGCCGGTGTTGCTTTATTGGCAGCTCTGCTCGCTGTGCATCAGCAGCGATTACCCGAGTACGCCCACTGGTACTCGTTGGGTGTGACCTTTCAGGAATGGTTTAAGCTTGTTGCATTTCCATTGCTGTTGATGGTGATGGTGACCGGTTTGTTGGCGATACCGTTAGGTTGGGTGCTTTCTTGGATGCTGGTTTATAAACTTAATGTCGTCGCTTTCGGGTGGACGATGCCACTCGTCTGGTCCTGGATGCCTGTTATGCAATTAGCGATGGTGACCGTTATGGTTGTGATTAGTGCGCTGGCGATCGTTGCGCTGCAGGTTCGTCGAAGATTGCCTGTAGCCCTAAAACAACTAGGTGGTATGGGATTGTGAGGAGTGTGCAGGTTTTGTTGCTGTTGGTTTTGGCGATGTGTTTTGCTGTTTCTGACCTGTTTGCTGCGGACAACTACCAGTTGCTCAGAAGTAGTCCCGCGGGTTATGCCCCGGTAGTGCCAGGTAAGAATATTCAGTTCCCCCGAGATCATTTGCCTCACAGTGCATTCAAAATAGAATGGTGGTACCTGACAGCAAACTTAACAGATGATTCCGGGGGTGAATACGGTGTCCACTGGACGCTGTTCAGGCAATCCATGAGCCCGGACGAGCCCGGAGACAGCTGGTCTAACAATCAAATCTGGATGGCCCATGCGGCAATAAGCACGCCAGAGGGGCATCTGTATGAAGAAAGGTTCGCACGCGGGGGTATAGGTCAGGCGGGTGTGCAAGTGAACCCTGAGGGTGCTTTCTCAGGTTGGTTGGATAACTGGTCATTGGTGGGACATTCGAGTGCGCCAGTGCCGGGTGTGCTGACCTTTACTGTTCAGGATAAACGCATCGAGCTAAATCTGAATGCAGTTACACCTTGGGTGCTGCAGGGTGAAAACGGATTTAGTCAAAAGTCTGAGAAAGGCCAAGCCAGTTATTACTACAGTCAGCCCCATATTAGTGTTGTTGGGTCTTTGATAGATGCCGGGTCTGAAATCAAGCTGGACGGTAAAGCCTGGCTCGACAGGGAGTGGAGTTCTCAGCCTCTGGCCTCGGACCAACCAGGTTGGGATTGGCTCTCGGTCCACTTGGATGATGGGCAAGCCTTGATGGTTTATCGCCTTCGACAAGTGAATGGAAAACATTGGTACAGTGGAACATTAGTTTCAGCTAATGGAGTATCAGAATCACTCTCTGCAGTGGATATGATTTTTAAACCAATTCAACAGGCCTCGGTAAAAATCGGAGGTTCGGCTGCTCGAAACCTCCCTTTGCACTGGCAGCTTGAGTTGCCTGGTAGAGGTAAGCAGTGGATTATTAAGGCGCCTCGGCCAGATCATTGGCTTAACACAACGTTTCCCTATTGGGAGGGGCCGGTGAAGGTAATTGACGCTGAATCAGGGCTTTCTGTGGGTGATGGCTATCTAGAACTTACGGGTTATTGATTTACGATGGCTTGCTCAAAATACTGCTTCATGTTCCAGTTTGGCCAGCGCGACTGGGTTAGTTTAAGCGTCCGATTGGTCCAGTAAGGGTCACCTGGCAATGGTATACCGATACATTCCAACTGCTCGGGTGTCGCCATCTCAAAAATGGGTGTCCAGTTGCGCCCGGTTGCTGCTTGCCAGACGTGGTAGCTAACATTGTGGTTCCCGGTTGCCTTGTACCCGATTGTCATGGAATAGCGATAACCGTTTTTAATCGTAAGATTTGTGCCTCGATGGAAGGTGTCGATGCCGTGTGCGACGATATCTCCTGCCTTGCAGGTCATTGCCTTTTCTTTGGCTCGCAGCGCCAGCTGTTGGTTTTCCTCTGATGCGGCAATGGCGCCAGGTCTCAGTATCTGATTACTATCGGATTTGGTGACGTAGTGCAGCGCACCGTGTTCTTTGGTGACATCCGTGAAATAGACAACAATATCTACTGCGCGTTCTGCTATGTTGTCCGACGGTACCGTCAGGGTATGATTGCCAAAGTCGCAATGAAAGGGCTGTTCGTAGTCCGTAAGTCCGGTGAATTTTGCCCAGGTATGTGATTGATACAGCTGTACTTTTTGCACCCCTAAAGCATCGCGAGCAAAAGCGATGAGGGCAGGATGCAGGGAGAGCATCATTAGTTCCGGTGAGCCTTCATAGGGAAAGGTGTCCATATTCCGGAATTGGTCGTTGTTAAATTTCCCGAGCGGAGTTTTTAGCGTTTTGCGGTTTGGTTCTCCGTCGGTCGCATTTCTGTGCGGTTCACCATAGACCTGTTCGTAGTCAGCAAAAATAGGTTCGATCTCTTCCCTCGAGAAAAACGCAGGCATGATTGCGAAGCCTTCATGTTGCCAAAGCCTGATATCTTCAGGGCTATGTCTGATTGCGTTGGACATGTACCTCTCCCCTTTTTGCGCAGTCAATCATGCTACAGCGATGCTGCTATCGTTATCAAGGCTTTAGATCCCAGGCCGGCTTTGGTGGTGGTTTTTTGAATTATTGGTTGAGCACTCGCTGGCTTTTGGGTTGGAAGCTAACAACGCTTAGAAAAATTGCCGGGAATACAATTTAATGACAAATGTCTAGCGCCCGTTGAATTCTGGTTCGCGCTTCTCAACAAATGCCCGAATTCCTTCTTTCGCGTCCTCCGTACCCTGCGCCAGATTTTGGGCAAACGTCTCAAACTCAAGAGCCTCACGTAAATCCGTATTCTCCGCTTTGTACATGGCACGCTTAGCCAATTGAATAGCAATGGGTGGTCCGTCAGCGAAGGACTTTGCCATCGCAAGTGTTCTGTTCATTAATTCTTCCGGCTCAGTAAGTTCGGAGACGATGCCGAGTGAAAGCGCTTCGTCGCTATCGATCATTCTGCCTGACCAGATCAACTCGCACGCTTTAGCCATACCGACTATGCGTGGTAGAAAGTAGGTGCCGCCCCAATCCGGATGCAGGCCACGTCTCGAAAATGTTTGTCCGAAACGTGCTGTTTTGGAAGCAATTCGAATGTCACAAGCCAGCGCGATGTTCATGCCTGCACCGGCAGCAGCGCCGTTGACTGCTGCGATGACGGGTTTAGTTGCGTTTCGCATCGCTAGCACAACTTTGTCTCTTATAGGTGTGACCCTCTCATTGAATGCATCACGGCCGCCTTTAGCAGTGGCTTGACTCATGGCTTTCATATCCCCGCCAGAACAGAAGCCGCGACCGGCACCCGTTATGACGATCACGCGAACATCTGAATCGTTATCGCTAACCACCATGGCATCAAGAAATTCTTTGCGCATTAAGGGAGTCAAAGCGTTGAGTCTGTCTGGCTGATTTAATGTGATGGTCGCGATATGATCACTGATCTGATAATTAATATGTTCGTATATCATTGATGTTCTCGCAGGCTTTTGTTTTGCTAAGTTAACACCAGAGAGATACGAGATAAAAGCATTTAGTATGGAGTGTAATGTGAGTGGTTTAGAAAAGTTCCGCACGGAAACCAGAAGCTGGCTCGAAGAAAATTGTCCGGAGGGCGCACGCGGTTCCGGATATATACCTCTTGGCAGCTCGAAAATTGAACTTGAGACTGACACAAGGCTCTGGCTGGAGCGAATGGCTGAAAAGGGCTGGACAGTACCAACATGGCCAAAAGAATATGGCGGAGCAGCGATAGGAAAGGAAGAGTACAAAGTCTTGATCGAAGAGCTGACGCGTATCGGTGCTCGGACGCCCTTAACCGGGCGCGGTGTCAACTACATCGGCCCGACGATTCTGGAATTTGGTACCGACGAGCAGAAAGCTAAGTGGTTACCCATATGCGCGAGGGGAGAGGGTGCCTGGGCGATGGGTTATTCCGAACCTGGTGCAGGGTCAGACCTCGCAAATCTGAGCACAAAAGCCGTACTTGATGGCGATAACTACATGATTAACGGATCAAAAACATGGACCAGCGATGCGAAAGACTGTGATTATATCTTTGCGCTCGTGCGAACATCTCCGGATAAGCCTAAGCATGACGGCATAAGTCTTGTCCTCATCGACATGAGCCAGCCAGGGGTGAGAGTTTCGCCTATCCAGTTGATCTCTGGGGCCTCGCCCTTCTGTGAAACCTACTTTGAAGATGCAATCGTGCCCAAGGAAGATTTGATCGGCGGTGTCGACCATGGTTGGACTGTTGGTAAGCGACTGCTTCAGTTTGAACGCTCTACTCATGCGGGTATTAATATCTCGGGGTCACAGGGAGGTCGCGTCGAGACGAGTAAAATGCCAGATCTAGTGAAGGACTATGTCGGTGTCTCCGCAGGTAAACTTTCTGATGCGCAGCTCAGAGAATGGCTAACGATCTTTGAGATGAACTCTCATTCCCAGCGTTTGACCCAGCGCAGGGCGATTGAAGAATCCCAGTCGCATGCACCGGGATTTACTTCATCGGCTGTTAAGTTAACAAATGCACTCAATATTCAGGATGGTGATGAGTTGTTGGTTGCTGCGATGGGTAGTCAGGGTCTGCTTTGGGATGAGGCGACGGCAGATCCAAAGCAACTGACATTTCTGAAAAAGTGGCTGTACCAGAAATCCTTGACGATTGCCGGTGGTACCAAAGAGGTTCAGCTAAATATTATCGCCAAGCGCGTACTTGGTTTGCCAGACTAAAGGCGAGGTCAAAGTCACTCAGCGTCTGGTGAGATGATCAGTGCTTAGAGACAGAACCCGTGCAAAATCTTCCTTCCTGCGGTAAACAGTTCCGGGAGACAGGGCGCTGCCCGTAGGTTGCCTATCATCGGTGTCGCAGCAGTAGGTGCGTCTCTTGGCGATGGTAACGAATCCCAAACCCAGATCTGAAACGCTTTTTTTTTGGATTTAGTTTCACTCGACCCGCCAAGCGCCAAGCAACCGCTAGAACTATGCGGCATAGGCTATTTTTTTCAGACGACGAGTCCAAACGACCCATGATTCAACTCCGTCTTCCCGGTATTCGATTCGTTACTTGAGCCATAAGCAATGATGACTTAGTCTGGAGCACAACTGCCAATCGAATGAATAAGGAAGATCTCTTGAGTATCACCATATATCGGGCAAAAAAAGTTATCACGATGAATCCCTCAAACCCGGAAGGAACCCATGTTGCTGTCCGCGATGGGGTCATACTTGGCGTGGGTTCTCTGGAAGAGGTAGCCGGTTGGGGAGACTATAAGCTCGATAACAGCTTTTCCGAACATGTGATTGTGCCGGGTTTTGTTGAGGCCCATGCTCACGTCATGGCAGGCGGTATGATGCTCCTACCTTACGTGGGGTACTTTGAAAGGAAGCTGCCTGATGGTTCCTCCGCCCCGGGTATCAAGAGTTATGATGCGCTAATTGATGCGATGAAATCAGCCGAGTCAAAATTAGATGATCCAGATCAGCCATTGGTAGCTGTTGGTTTTGACCCGATTTACTTTCCTGATCAAGCTCGGCTTACTCGTCATGAACTGGATAAAGTGTCGGAAACTCGTCCTATTTATTTACAGCATGCCAGCGGGCACCTCGCCACAGTAAACACCGCGATGTTGGCAGAAAATAATGTGACCAAAGGCATGAACATCGAGGGGCTCGGCCGAGATAGTGATGGTGAACTAGATGGAGAGTTACGTGAGCCTGCAGCGATGTCGTCTTGTAAGACAGGCAATCGAATTGTACAAATGGTGAATCATACGGAGCAGGCCATTAGGGATTTAGGCGCTCTGGCGCGAAACGCAGGCATCACCACCTGCACAGACTTGGCTGGCGCTTCAATTCTTGCGCCCAAAGCGCTTTCCATGTGGCAACAGATAACGAATGATGAGCATTATCCTTTGCGGGTTGCGCAGTACAATATTCCTGCTATGCCAGGTGCCGCAGCGGCTTTTGATGAGGTTGCGGATCAGTTCGTCGAATTGCAGAAAAAACAAACTGAAAAACTACGTTTCCCTGGCGTCAAGTTTGTTCTTGACGGATCGATTCAGGGTTTTAGTGCCCTGATCGATGAACCTGGATACTTCAGCGGAGAAGATCACGGACAGCTTTTAACCGTGCCAGAGCAGTTTGCCGATTGGTTACGTCCGTTCCACCGTGCAGGGCTGAATGTTCACATGCACTGTAATGGAAATCTAACCCAGCAGCTGGCGATAGACACGGTTGAGAAAATCTTGCGTGAGGATCCTTGGCTTGATCATCGTCATACCATTACTCACGCACAACTAACGACTCAAGCGCAGCTTCGAAAAATGTCCAAGTTAGGGTTGTGTGCCAATTTCTTTTCGAACCATATCTGGTACTGGGGAGATCAGCACTACGACATCACCGTTGGGCCCGAACGAGCAAATGCCATCGAACCCTGTGCTTCAGCGCTGCGCGAAGGCGTTTCTTTTTCAATACACTCGGATGCGGGTGTGACGCCACTCGGCTCGCTTCATACGATGTGGTGTGTGGTTAATCGTGTCACTCCGAGCGGGCGAGTGTTAGGCGAAATCGAAAAGATCAGCCCCTATGAAGCCCTTAAAGCCGTGACGATTTCTGCTGCGTACCAGATGCATTTGGACGATGAAATAGGGTCGCTTGAAGCCGGTAAAAAAGCAGACTTTGCCATTCTCGAAGAAGACCCGCTGAGTGTTGATTCAATGCATATTCGTGATATCAAGGTCTGGGGTACGGTGCTTGCAGGAACGAAGCATCAGGCAGCAATTCCGGAGGACTGATGATCGGCTTCACTGTATTGGGCGGCTACCTAGGGGCCGGGAAGACGACGCTGGTGAACCGAATACTTCGGAGTAATGAAGGTCTAAATCCCAGACCAAAGCGCATCGCGCTGCTGATCAACGACTTTGGTGATATCAACATTGATGCGCAGCTTATCGAGTCTCGCAGTGATAAACAGATTAATCTTGCCAATGGTTGCGTATGTTGCACGCTGACGGATGGTTTTAGTGACGCGCTGGAAACGCTCATGGCGCTCGATCCACAGCCAGAGCATATTGTTGTTGAGGCGAGCGGCGTCGCGGATGTTAACAACCTGTCTCAGTATGGGAATGGTCTAACCCTTGAGCTGGCTGGAATTGTTGTTGTCGTGGATGCCGAGTCGGTGCAAGAAAAAGCGGTTGATAAATATGTCGGCCGTACGATTCGGCGACAACTCAAGGCTGCTGACCTGATATTGTTAAATAAAGTGGATTTGCTTGCCGATGGCGAAGAACAAAATCTGAATAGCTGGCTTGCTGATCTAACGAATGCGGCTGCGGTTATCTCCTGTGTTAACTGTGACGTGCCGCTCTCGGTTATTCTTGATGTTGATTCTCGTGCTGCGAGCGCCGATATTGATATGCAGGGACATGAACATTACGGCTGTTGGAGTTACAGTTTTGATGCGCCGGTCTCCCGTGCTGCCCTGACGCGCTTTACCTCCGGGATTGGGACGGAAGTGTTACGTTGTAAAGGTTTGTTTAAGAATGAGATAGGTGGGTCCTTCGAACTTCAAATTGTTGGTAAGCGTTGTGACGTTAAACAGACTGAATCGCGCAGCGTTGATCTGTGCCAAGTGGTGGCTATTGGTCTGGAAGGTATACTTGACCCAGCAAAGCTGGATGCGCTGGCGCACAAATGCTTCAAGAGGAGCGTTTGATGTTCGATACAATAATTCAAGCTCGGTGGTCCTCAGGGTGCGTCTGTTTCGACTAACTTTCCACCCGCGATTGAAACCACTGTGGAGTGGGCGTCGGACTTCATTGTGTTTCTCAATGCGGAAGGTTGCTCGAGAGTAGAAGCGCAACAGAGTGCTGAAAACGAATGGCTTGAGCACGTAAAAGGGTTTCATGAGGGTTCAATGATCGCAAATACGAAGTCCTGGTTTACGGGATACAATTCGAAGGTGGAGGGTCACGACGTATTGAGACATATGATTTATCTAGGAGACGCCCCAGCATATCGGCAGAAACTAAACGAAGTGAAAGATGAAGGACACCGTGGATTCAACCTTAGCTAATAATATTGATTTTCAATTGACTCGGTTTTTTCGACTCAATTTATGCTGCACAAGGAAGCTGAATTGAACTCTAGCGCAAACGACTTACATGTTTTGATTGCCGGTGGTGGTATCGGCGGTCTGACCACCGCGCTTTGTTTAGCAAAACGTGGTTGTCGCGTCAGCGTCTTCGAACAAGCGTCCGAATTCAGCGAAGTTGGAGCGGGGATACAGTTGTCACCCAATTGTAGTCGGGTTCTGCATGATCTAGGTTTGGAAGAACAGCTTCGAACAAAAGCATTTTTACCAGAGGGTAGCCAGTTCCGTCATTGGCGAACCGGTGAAGTCATCAGTGAGTCTGTGCTCGGCGAAACAGCGTTAAAAAAATATGGCATGCCTTACTACCATATTCACCGGGGCGATCTGCTAAAAATTTTGGTCGATGCCACAAAAAACCGCTCGGAAATTGAATTACATGTGAACGCGAGTGTCGAAAGCTTTCACGAGGAAAGAGCGGCTAGGAACGGTGGTGTAACAATACAGGTCGGAGATACGCGCTATGAGGGCGATCTGCTGATTGGCGCTGACGGCATTCGTTCTGTTGTTCGCGCTGGGCTATGGGGTGAACAAAATCCTCGCTACACAGGCAATGTTGCCTGGCGGGCCATGGTGCCTGTGGCACGCCTTCCGAAAGGGTTGATTCGCCCTATGTCGACTGCTTGGTGGGGCCCTCGTAAACATTTTGTACACTATTATGTTCGTCGTGGAGATTTTGTTAACTGTGTCTGTGTCGTGGAAAAAGCAGGCTGGGATGTTGAGTCTTGGACCGAGCCCGGTGATTATGCCGAGCTTAAGTCCGATTTCGCCGGCTGGCATTCCGATATACACCAATTAATTGATAATGCCGACCGGGACTCTCTGTTTAAGTGGGCGTTATATGATCGACCACCGATGCGACATTGGGGGCAGGGACGGGTGACCCTGCTCGGGGATGCCTGTCATCCAACCTTGCCATTTATGGCGCAAGGTGCGGCGATGGCGATTGAAGATGCAGCGGTCATTGCCGGATGCTTGGCGTCGAATGATGACACTGCCGCCAGCTTGCAACATTATGAAGCCCTACGCCGCGGCAGAACAGCAAGTATTCAAAATGGCTCACGTCGTAATGCGACTGTTTTTCATCTGTCTGGCATAAAAGCTTGGTTGCGAAATAGAGCTGCGCGTTCAGCTGGTAATCATACGATGGATAAGCTTTATCGTTACAATGCGTTAGAAGCGACAAACGTCTGATCGGATACCTACGGTAGCCCTTAGTTCCATCAATATGTGCGGCTTCGAAGATTCGAGTCCTATTTTATTCAATACGCCGAAATGAAAGTCGGTGCTTGATACCGTCGATAATGGTTGCTGATCAAGCGCTGCCTTCGACGTGGAATAGCTTGTTGTAAATACGCCAATTACCATCAGTCTTAAGCAGCGATAAGGTGTCCAAGAATGTGAGTCCTAGATAGTCATCACGAACGCGTGTGACTGCGGTGTCACCTGCGATGTCAATAGAGAGGATGTCGAGGCGTGCCGCTTCGCCTTTTTCTTTCGCGGAGGGTTGTTGACTCGCGACGAGATCGGCGAATTCATTTACCGACATCTGTTTTAGCCCGTCTTCAAGATAACCGGTTATCTTTGCATCAGGATGAAATGCCGCATGCGTTTTATCTTCACTGGACTCATACATGCATTCAAAATAGGTTTGTATAGCATCTTTAATTTGCTGCTCTTCGCTCATAGTCTCTTTTCTCCGCTTACATACATAGGTATGTAATAAGATAAATTTTCAGTGTTACTGCTTCGTAGCATCAAGCAGGTCTTCGCCGCCCATTGCGGCTGAATCTACTTCTCGGACAGCAAATGCTGGGCTGACACACTCGGGTTGTTTCCCTGGTAGCTCAGGAGGCGTGTAGTACCCCATAGCATATTGGCCCATGGTATAGCCCAACATATCTTGGAGTTCGGTAGGGTATTCCCGGACAAGTTCTGGTGGACATGAGAGGTATTGGTTTTCTTCCTGTCTTAGCCAGCCCAGTGTGTAGGTTAGGTTGGCCCCGATGCGATCAGACGAAGATTTGTTCTCGCCGCCACTGTGAAAGACACTACCGCTATACAATAAGACAGAGCCGGCGGACATCGTCGCCTGACAAATCTCCTCTGGTTTTGCTTTACGATCATCGGGCCACGCAGTGCTGCCGGGTACGACCTGAGTTGCGCCATTTTCTTCGGTAAAGTCGGTGATCGCCCATATCGTATTGAACTGTGGTTCGATGTTGTCTTGCATATATTTTCCCCACGCCCAACGGTCACGATGAATCATCTGTTTTCCCTGGCCGGGTTTTAATCTGATGATTTGAGTCAAATGTAGTTGTATGCGCTGGCAATAAGGTGCAAGAAATGCGTTAGCTGCATCGACTACAGTCTTATTCATGACCATATCTCTGGCTCGCGCAGAGCGAGTGATTAATGAGCCCGTCCGGGTAGTCTGATGTCCGCTAAACTTATCGCGGCCATTTTCAGTCGCCTCCATATAAGGATCGAGTTCCTGCCGAAACTGCTTAAGTTCCGAGGCGTCGAGTACATCCTCCAGAATCAGGGCACCGTCTCGAGAAATGATGTCAATAATTTTATCTGTGCTTGCAGTTGCGGGTAGTTTTTGAAGGCTCGGCATGAATATACTCCAACGCTATTAGGGGTGAAGGACCCAAAGACTCTAGTCGCAATAGATGTTGATGGTCAAGCTATTGTTACGCGTGATCAATCATGTTGCCCCGGATATCTTCACAACGCATACATTCGCGATGAAACAATCAGTCTTTGTTCTTTTCGCCCGCGCGGTTTGGCATGACTAGGAAAATCGGAGAACTTATTGCGGAAACTTGCAAGATGAATCAGGAGAGCCACCAAAAATATACTTGACGGCTCGAACCAAAAAAATCCGTATGATGCTGCTCACGATTTTGTGGACTGCAGTTTACAGCGAAGAAATGTAGCATCGACGATTGCACGATGGGATAACCGGCGCATATGCCTTCTGGCGTGATAGACATTGAATCCTTTTGCTTTTTGAGCGTTAGAAAAGCTTGCATCTGGTAAGGTAAAGCGAATGGCTGAATGGTGGGTAATTGGTTATTGTGCCCGTTGGCGTCGACCAAATAGGACTTCGGAACCGCGCTCCGGTGAAGATTGCTAATGGTCTATGGCGATGCCTATATTAATTACCTTACGTCATTTGGTGTCTATTCTGATGAGCAGAGATCGAGACGGGTCGAATCAGTTTTTTGTTGAGGGAAGTTTGTAGTCAATGAGTGAAGCGTTAACAGAACGAGTAATCGGACCCCTAACGATATTATTTGGCCGTGAAAATGGTAAATATCCACAGGGAAATACCTTGGTAGTCAAAGGGCAGGAAAAAACCGTGATGATCGACCCCTCTTTGGGCGTTGTTGATCGTAAGGCAAATCTGCCTGATGTAGACATGGTACTGCTGACCCATGTCCATGAGGATCACATTGCCGGTCTGCATTTGTTTCCTGAAGCCTCGTGTTTTGCGCATGCGGAAGATGCTCTGGGTCTGGCGTCGCTCTCCGGATTGATGGAAATTTTTGGATACGAAGGTGAGCCTGCAGCAGCATGGAAAGCTTCAGTGGTTAAGGATTATTTCTACCAGAGTCGTCCCGATGTCCAGTCGTTTTCTAATGGTGATAAGTTTGATTTAGGTGGCGTCAGTATTGAAATTATTCATACGCCCGGGCATACACGCGGACATTCCTGTTTACTCATCGATTGGGAAAATAATGACGAGCGACTTTGTGTGCTCGGCGATATAGATCTAACGTCTTTTGGTCCCTACTACGGTGATGGCTGGTCAAGTTTGGTAGATTTTGAACAAAGCCTTGAACTGCTGAAAAGCGTAGAAGCTCATTGGTGGTTAACTTTCCATCACAAGGGGTTGATCGAAGGACGTAGAGAATTCCTGACTATGCTTGAGAAATACAGGAAGATGATAGACTCTCGCGAGAGCAGGCTTCTGGCATATCTGTCAGAGCCCAGAAGTCTTGATCAAATAGTCGAGCACCAGTTTATTTATCGACCGGGCACAGGGGGCGTTATGGTGGATCAAATCGAAAGGCGTAGCATGAGGATGCATCTTGAACGACTGTTACAATCGCAGGAAGTTTTGGTTGATGCAGCGCACCGATGGCAAGCCCGATAAACAGCTAGAGATGAGAGTATGTAATGACATCCAATAGGATGTCATGTTGCGAGTCACAGCGACTTCACTATTTGATACGAGTCATGCCTCGAAGCTGGTAAAAGATACGATGACTTTTGATATGCCTTTGGAATTCAGAGAGCCCTGATATGAATATCTTGATTCTGCTAAACAGGGATTTGGCAAGCACCGTTGCGCTCAACTATCTATTGCCAGAGATTGCCCATCACGAGATCGCTATTCTAGTATCGGAACGCGTTGGGAATAACAAAAAGCGAAAGCCGCAGGCGCTTGTGGACTTAAGCGTTGTAGAGCAGGGTATCCTCAATGATCTTATCTCTAACCAGCAACAGGGTGAACTGTTAACCATTGATGGTCTTGCTAAAAAGTATCACTATCCGGTTCGGGTAGAAAACCGAATCAATCAAGCTAGCAGTATTGAACAACTTGCAAAGTTCGCCCCTGATCTTATCGTATCTGTCAGATACGGTGTCATTTTGAAAGCTGAGGTGATCGGCACTTCTGCCTATGGGGTCATCAATCTGCATTCGGGAACGTTACCCGCTTACCGAGGCGTGATGGCAACATTCTGGGCGATGTTGAAGGGAGAAAGGTCTATTGGAACAACGTTGCATTATATTGATGATGCAACGATCGACACAGGTAGAATAATTGGCCACACGCACATGCCAGTGGATGACCGTGAATCATACCTAGATCATGTCCTAAAGATTTATGCCGATGGTTGTGATCTCATCATCGATACGATCAACATCTTCGAAAGAGGTGATGTGCCTGAGACAAAAGATCAGCAAAGTGGAGGTGAGTATTTCACCTTTCCTGACGAAAGCGACCTCAAAGATTTCGCTGACAAGGGGTTTAAACTCTTTGACCTCAAGGCTGCGTTGTCCATGTATAAGAGATTCAAGAATTAATATTGGTTACTCGTCATCATGGGGATTAAATTTGTTCGTTAGCCAGGGGCTGACACTGAGAAAATCGGTAGATGTACACTGTTGAACATTCGCGTCGAGCTACGAAAAAGACTATTATTTGCGCAAAAAAACGAGGCTGGTTTGAACATATTTACGATGCCGTTCGTTGTGAGGAAATACTCGTTATGTCCGTGACAAGAATAAAAGTTAGTTTTCCTGTGGGTGATAAGCTGAGATCAAAATGTTGAGAGAGCCGATACTCTGGTTCATTGTGGTAGGCGCTTTTTTGTTTGCCGCTGAAAGCTATTTCACAACCGAAAGGGAAGTCTTGGTCGTTGATGACGGAGTCCGCAACCGCCTTGCTAGTTTATGGCAAGCCCAAATGGGTAGTCCTGCAACAGAACAACAACTGGGTTCCCTGATAGATTCATGGGTAAGAGAAGAAGTGATGTTACGCGAAGCTCTGCGCCTCAATCTTGATCGTGATGATACGATTATTCGTAGACGTCTTGTGCAAAAACTCGAGTTTCTAGCTGAAGATATCAATGGTGAAATCCCCGATAGCGAGACACTAGAAGGTTTTTATCGGCTCAATATAGAGAAATATTCGGAGCCTCGCCGCTACTCCTTTTCGCAGATATATTTTTCTGAACAAGCCCTTGCTACAGAACAACTGCTCACATTAGATTCGCTGAGTGATTGGAAAAATCTGGGTGAAGTAACCATGCTGAACAGTCAGTATTTCGCGCGAAGCAAGCGTGACATTAGCAATATCCTAGGAGGGGAATTCGCCGATGTCGTCGATGAGTTTTTGCTCAGTGAATGGGCGGGTCCTTTTAAGAGCAGTTTCGGATATCACCTTGTTCGACTTGAACGTGTTGATGAGCCTGCGGCTGTGCCGATTGCATCGATAGAAATGAAGGTATTGGCTGATTATCAAGAAAATCAGAAACGCCAGAAGCTAAAGGGCTACTTTGAATCCTTACTAGAGCAGACAAATATTGAGCATCGATAAGACTAGGGTCAATCCGGTATTGGTTTGCTTGGGGAAGATTTTTTTCTTCATGCTAATGCTTGTGAGCGGTTTTTCAGTCGCGGACGAAATGCGCCCCTCTGTTGTCAAGTTGACTAAACTGGACGATCAGAGTTGGTCGGTTGCATTTAGGCAGCCCCAAATCAACGGGCGTTATCCCAATCTGCGACTCAAAGCCAATTGCACTGCAGGTGAGATCACGTCTTTTGTGAACGGCGCTGCGCTTCAGGAAAACTTCCAGCTCATCTGTGATTCTGATGGGTTGAGGACTATTGAAATTGAGGGGCTTGAAAAGACGCTGGTCGATACAATGGTCACAATCAGAGGGAGTGACGGCGAGGAAGAAAGTCACCTTATTTCATCGTCGAGGCCAGTGCTGAATGTTGGAGAAAGTGTGCCGGCCGTGCCGGTGTATATTGTTCTAGGCGTGGAGCATCTGATATTTGGCATTGATCATGTACTGTTTGTGCTTGTGCTGCTTTACGTAGTGCATGGATGGAAAAATCTATTTAAGGTAATCACCAGTTTCACTGTAGCGCACTCAGTGACGCTGGGCCTCTCGTCGCTTGAGCTGCTAACGTTGGCGCAGGCGCCGGTGGAAGCGCTCATTGGTCTAAGTATTGTGTTCCTCGCGGCGGAGGCGTTGCGAGGAAACAAAGGTTACATGACCCGGGCGCCTTGGGTTGTATCAGCACTGTTCGGTTTGCTTCATGGTTTGGGTTTTGCCGGGGCGTTAGCTGAAATCGGCTTGCCCCAAGATAGTGTTATTGTTGCTTTGTTGTTTTTTAATATTGGGATTGAAGTGGGGCAGTTGCTTGTTGTGATCGTGGCGCTAGGACTTGTAGCTGTGTTTGGGCGCTTGGCCGGCACGAAGCCAAGTGGTGTTGCAGATTCACAGGTCTTGACGAGTATTGTGAGGATGCCGCTATATGGTGCGGGCACTATTGCAGGATATTGGTTCGTTGAGCGAACCCTCGCGATTTTCATATAAAAAGCGATTACGAACTTAAATTTAAAACATCATCATTTTAATCGATGAGGTAGGCTCTTTTTCTTAGGCGTTCAAGTCTACCGGCGGTTCGCTTTCTACTGCTGCCCAAATGACTTTGTCAGGGAGTCTCATGCTAGCTTCGTAGGCGCCGGGAGGGTAATTAGTCAGATGAGGTCCTGCCGTTGTTGCGATATCTGGCTGGGGAACCTCTCCTTTACTGTCGGTAAAATCAGCAGGCTTCTTGAACCGTGCAAGCTCCTCTGCACTGATACCCGCGAGTTCAACCACTTCCGGATCTATCCAAGCGGCCTGATTAATGGGCTCATCGGAATAAGAGAGTTCCAGAGATAAGTTCTCGGGGCCAGCAAAGTACATCGACACACACATACCATGGTTCATCGGGCCCATCACCGGGACACCGTGTGCGCGCAATCGATCGCGCATGGCAAGTAACTCTTCATGATTTTTTACGCTGAGCGCAACATGCTGCATTGTACCAGCAGCGCAGTTGGCTCCGGGATTTCCGGCGTGGGTCTCTCCCATTCTAATAGGTATTTTGGAGATATCAGGATTACAGACAAAGGCTATTGAGCTTTCATCGTTCAGGCGCAAAAAGCCGTGCCAGGTATTTTCTACGCCATGCATCCAGTAGAGAGCTACCAGTTCCATGCCTAGTATCTCTGTGAAAAACGCGATCTGGGATTTCATATCTGCGGTCGTAATTGCGAGGTGGTGTAGTCCGTCTACTTTGTTCATTACGGGATCCTGAAAAGTAAAAACATGCCGGTTCAAGGTTATCTTTATAGGCTAAGCTGAAGCACCGATCAACCTTCAGGGCACTAGACGGTGTATGGTTACAACCTAACGAAATAAACCTATGATATCTCAGATGCCCAAAAGGGCGGGGTGAATTCAGGATTCTCGAGCAATGGAAGATTCTTCTTCAAGTGTCGCAACCTCTCAAAATACCGCAGACGAGTGCCTGATTCTTGATGCGCATACACTGAAAGATCTTGAAATATTCAGCTCAGAAGAGGGCGATGCTACGCTTTTTCAGTTTTGTAATCTGGCACGTACCGAGGGTGGTGCCAGACGACTTAAGCAGCGTATGGGATTACCTTCGTCAAACCCTGAACGAATTCGCGCAACCCAAGACGCCATCACGTTTATTCTGGTAAATCGGGAAGCGTTTACAAAGCTGCCCTCTGCTTATGCCGCTAGTCGTACCGATCACTATGCCCATGAAGTGATGCCAATGGTAATTGAAGAAAATCCCGTTGAATTCACGGTGGGTGCATTTGCACTATGGGCCAATCATGGCAGTCACTACCTAAGTATTGTGCGAGGTGTCCAACTGGCTAGCAGGTTGATTCGCTCTCTACGGACATTCCTGTTGCGCGACGAATTAGCATCAGCGGTAGGAGAAATTGCGCCATTGATTGAAGAGATGCGTGTGTTGGTAAACGACACCGAATTGACGACGGTGCCGGCTGAAGAGGTAGGAAGCTGGGCTTGGAAAATTCTCCGGCTTGATCAGGTCTTTCGATTGCGAGAAAAGGAAGCTTTGGCGCGTTTGTTAGTGCTCGTTTATGAGATTGATGCGCTGGTTGCCATGGCAGATGTCACACGTGATAACAAATTTGTCATGCCCAATTTGAAAGAAGGTCCGCTTCGGGTGAGTGCAGAAAATGTAGTACACCCTTTCTTGGAGAAACCAGTAGCCAATCCGGTAGAAATTGACCAGAAACATCGGGTGCTGTTTCTAACCGGCCCCAATATGGCGGGCAAGACAACATACCTGCGTGCGTTTGCTATCGCTTACTACATGGCGCACCTTGGCATGGGTGTGCCTGCAACAAGTTTCAGCTTTGTCCCTGCACAAAGGTTGTTCAGTACAATATCTCTTAACGATGACCTGCGTGGCGGCGTGAGCTATTTTCGAGCAGAGGCACTGAGGGCCAAAGCAGTGGCGAGGGCGATAGCAGAAGGCTATCGCGTTGTGGCGATTATGGATGAGCCGTTTAAAGGGACTAACGTTAAAGATGCGCTTGATGCTTCGTTGGCTATTCTGAAACGTTTTGCGTCTAAAGTAGATTGTCTGTTTATGTTTTCGTCGCATTTGATAGAGCTTGGTGAGAGTTTGAGTGTCTCTCATCAGGTCGATTGTCGTAATTTTGAAGCGGATGAAACCGGAGGTCGACTCAGTTTTGACTATTTGCTGCGTCCGGGTATCTCGAAGCAACGGCTGGGTATGCGCGTGCTGCAGGAGGAAGGAGTTTTTGATTTGCTTGACGGTGAATCAGGTAGGTTTTAGTCATTTCGTTGCAAAATCGTTGGTCCCACATCTAAATTTCGGGTTAACATTTAGGTGTCGTATTGAGTTGGTCTTAGGTTAAGGGTATGAAAATCCACATCGAAGAAATGTTAAAAAAGGACTGGGTGCAGGTTCGTACAATTTACGGTCAGGGTTTAGCGACCGGGATTGCCGCTTTTATGACAACACCTTCGCGCTGGAAAGATTGGAATGCAGGACATCTGGAAATTTGTCGAAATGTTGCTCGAGATGATTCTGGTATGGTGCTGGGGTGGTCAGCACTTGCACCCGTAGCCGACAACTGAGGCAGCGCAGGTGTCGCTGAGGTCAGCGTCTACGTAGATGAAAAAGCGCAACGTAGAGGGGTTGCTGCCGCGCTGCTAGACGCGCTGGTGGTCGGGTCGGAGGTAGCCGGATACTGGACGCTACAGGCACACATCATTGTCGATAATATGCCCAGTATTATTTTGCACAAAAAAGCTGGTTTTCGTGAGGTGGGTTACAGAGAACGATATGGCCATGTCGATGGCGCCTGGCACGATGTGATGCTACTAGAGCGACGTAGTCGTGTTACCGGTGGTAAAGGCTTGCCAACCCGAACATGCGGGTAGATCCTCTCCAGCAATAGGTCAGTTAGTACAAAGCTCTTACAGATGGGTGTTCAGAACGATACTTGGCGATTATGAAGCTATGTTGACAAGTCGGGAGTTGGGGGTGTCTTCCTGAGTCACTGGGCGCGCTTCAGTCATGCAACCTGTCTTTTGCTAAGCAAAAGACAGGTTGCAAAATACCAATTTGGTGGGCCGTCCGCGACTCGAACGCGGGACCAACTAGTTAAAAGCCAGCTGCTCTACCGACTGAGCTAACGGCCCAAAAAGGGAAGGCCGGTATAATACCTGTTTGAAGATAAAACTCAAGACTGGATTGGTGCAATTTCAAAGAATCTTATCGAGCACGTTTTTGGTCAGGTCTGGCCCACCTAATTGGGATATCGTATCGATACCCCCAGGGGTAATGACATTGAACTCAATCACCCAAGGGTATGCGAGGTCCATGCCAACAAACTCAGCGTCGTAGGACTTCATTAACTGCCCGATTTTATCGCAATATGTCGATTCTTCATCGGTAAGCTCGCACAGGGTAGCGGCAGCACCTTGCATGATATTGGTGCGGTGGTCTTTAGTTGGCGTTCGGATGTATTGGCCAACCACTTCGCCGCCGGCAAAGATAACGCGCTTCTCACCTGCCTCTATCTCCTCAACATATCGCTGGAGAAGGCAATATTTATTTTGCGCTAGCCCGGTCAATGAGTCGAGGATAACTGCGGCATTAGGATCATTCTGAGTGAGCAAATAAACCTCTTTACCGAAGCTTCCTGCGGGTGGTTTCGCTATCCATTTGCCACCGGACTGGACGATATCGAGAAGTTGTTCTGGGCTCGTTGATGCATGGGTCTCCGGGTGTGCAAATGTTTCCGCGTGGCTAGCGAGAAAGTACTTGCTCTTAAAGTGCATCAGGGCATTGAGTGAATTGACGATACGACAGCTGTCGGGCAGGCCATAGAGCATTTGCATTTTGTCCAAAAAACTCTCTCGATAACCCAGCGACATGATCCATACAATGTCAAATTCTGCTAATTCAAACGTAGATAAGTCTTTTGGAAAAGGTTCATTTGTCAGCAGTGGTGTCGTGAGTTGAAAACCCTGAATAACAATCGATGATCTTACAAGTGCCAGAGAGTCCACCACTGCAATGTGGCTATTGGCGCCACGAGCAAGCATTTCATTGGCAAATTTCAGGTAATTACCTTCGATGATAGTGTCGGTTTCGCTAACCAGGAACACGATGTTTGTCATGGGGATTTCTTACCACTTTAGCCAATTCAAGGGACGATCACCGAAAGTTGCCGTATGTCCTTTTCGGATGCGTCATTAATCTGGTTATAATACGCTAATATTCCAGAGATACCTGTCTACAAATGGCCATGAGCGCGTTTGAAGTTCCTCTACACCAGAGTCATACCCTTAGTGATGACGAAGTAAAGAGCTACCGTGAAAAAATCAAGCAACTACTGAAAGAGCAAAACGCTGTTTTAGTTGCCCATTACTATACCGACGATGCGATTCAAGAGCTGGCCGAGGAAACCGGTGGCTGCGTCTCGGACTCGCTAGAAATGGCGCGATTTGGAAACAGCGTTGATGCAGAAACCCTGATTGTCGCCGGCGTCAAGTTCATGGGTGAGACAGCGAAAATATTGAACCCGGAAAAGCGCATTCTGATGCCGACCCTAGAGGCGACCTGTTCTCTTGACCTTGGTTGTCCTATCGACGAGTTCTCGGCTTTTTGTGACGCACACCCGGATCGCACCGTGGTTGTTTATGCGAATACGTCAGCTGCCGTCAAAGCCCGATCAGACTGGGTGGTTACATCCAGCATTGCCCTTGAGGTCGCAGAACATCTGATGGATCAAGGGCACAAAATTCTCTGGGCGCCTGATAAATATCTTGGTGGTTACATACAAAAAGAAACCGGTGCTGACATGCTGATGTGGCATGGCTCTTGTGTCGTTCATGAGGAATTTAAGGCGAGTGGTTTGAAAGATCTGATGCATGTGCATGAAGATGCAGCGGTGTTGGTTCACCCAGAGTCTCCCGGGGCAATTGTTGATCTGGCCGACGTGGTGGGTTCTACAACGAAACTGATTAAGGCATCTCAGGAGTTGCCTAACGATAAATTTATTGTGGCAACAGACAGTGGTATTTTCCACAAAATGCGGCAGTTATCTCCCGGCAAAACGTTTATTGAATCACCAACCGCCGGTAACGGGGCAACCTGTCGCAGTTGTGCTCATTGTCCTTGGATGGCGATGAACATACTTGAAAATCTACACAGCACCCTTCGCGATGGGGTCAACGAAATTCAAGTTGATGTCGAAGTTGCCAGGCAAGCATTAGTGCCGCTAGAGCGAATGGTGAATTTTTCAAAAACGCTGACCTAGCAGACTGTGCTCGCTAAGTGTCGCGCACGCTTTCTTGTTTATTTTGGTAAAATCTAGGACCTTCTGGCTTTTAGCCTCATGCGCTGTATCTGCTGGATTCGAAGTTGAAATTTCGAATTTAGTTGAAAATCGTCTTGAACTAATGGCATCGCGAAGCTCAGCTGCTTGATCGCTTGTTCCAGGTTGCCAACGAGCACAAAATACTCTGCCCGTGCTTCGTGAACACCAATGATGTCGTTAGCAAGGCCGTAAGCTTCCGCCAATAGATACCAAACCTCAGTATCATTTGGTCTTTCTGGGACAAGCAGGACCAGTGCGTCTGCCGCTTCCTGAGGTCTATTTGCTTTGAGAAGAACGTCAGCATAGGCCATCGTGATTGGATAATTCTTTGTGTTAATGGCCAGAGCTTCTTCCAGAATCTCGAGGGCTTCGTCGTAGCGTTTAGCGCTGCTGTGAATCTTTGCATCGGCGAGTATGTAGGCGATCTTGCTGGGTTTTGCTGCGAGCAATGGTCGCAGATGCTTTCTCGCGGCTTTCGGGTCGAAGTTCGCCAGATGCGCCATCACCAGTCCGTATTGTCCAGCGCTTTTTAATACGGGATCAGTGCGCTTTGACCAGCCGCTCATCATATCGATCGCGGCATCGCTGGAGTCTGCAGCAAGCACTGTCACCCTTGCTTTCATCAGATGATAATCAAGATTCAATGGGAAGGTTTTGTTTTCGTATCGACGCGTCTGGTTGTAGGAATCCGAAATTCGATTTTTTGTCACCGGGTGGGTGAGTAGGAATTCAGGAATACGGGTTTTATTGAATCGATTTGCGCGCTCAAGACGTTCAAATATGTAAGCAACAGCCCGGGGGTCCATATCGGCGTCCGCAAGGGTGAGGATGCCGATTCGGTCAGCCTCTGCTTCACGGGCTCTGCTATTTCTGAGCATGTCACTCTGGGCTGCGCCTTGTCCAGCTGTAATGGCGGCAAGCCCGGCGTCGCTTCCGGTTGTTGCGATCAGAATTATTCCGGCAAGCAGTCCTGCCAGATTTTTCACGCTGGCCGCTCTGCCGGACTGAATGCCTCTGGCAAAATGCCTTTGGCTCAAGTGCGCAAGTTCATGCGCGAGAATGGCAGAAATTTCGTGTTCCGTTTCACCATAGAGAAACAATCCAAGGTTCACTCCAACAATGCCTCCCGGTGCGGCAAATGCGTTGATCGTAAAGTTGTTAATCATCACGAGATCGAGCCGGCGGTCCTGCAACTGGCTATGAGATGCCAGTTTGTAGATCAGATGTTCGAGATATGATTGGAGTAGCGGATCGTCAACGGAAGGTGCCTGCGCTCTGAGGGATCTGAGAAAATCTTGGCCAAGCGCGCGTTCCTGTTCAAGTGAAACGATCCCTGATGTTGTGTCCCCAAGGCTCGGTAGATTCTGTTGCTGAGCGGCCTTCGAAAATTGGACCGTGATTAGCAACAAAAAGAAGCTAATGGGTTTGATGATCCACTTAAAAGACAAGCCATTGATGACGGGTTTGTGTGACAAAATCTGGATAACTTGCTGCCTGAAATGATGTAACTGTAACGCTTATAGACCTCGCTAACCATAAACTGGTTCCGGGAAAATGAATCAATCCCGATTATTTCGAAGAAAATTGGAGAAATTCGACGGATAAGCAGCTGTTGTGGGCAAAGTTTGGGATAATCAGGTACAGGGTCGGGTGCCCAATCATATATAATCTTTCGTTTTCAGGTGGCGCGATGATTTTCAAAAGTTTGCGTCTGAAATCGATCAAGAGGCAAGTCTCAATCTGACTTGAAACAAAAAATGGAACTGGAAATTAATCAGACACTGGATGCCAGCGGTCTAACCTGTCCTTTGCCTTTATTGAAGGCAAAGCAGGCGCTCAACAAGCTCAATACTGGCGAGATTCTGTCCGTCACCAGCACTGATCCGGGGTCTGTGCGAGACTTCAAAGTGTTTTGTGATCAGAGCGGGCACGAATTGCTAGCATCTGATACGAGTGAGGCCGAAACGTGTTTCCATTACCTACTGAGGAAATCTTGATCCATGTATGAGGTGATGCGTGGCTGGGTAAACCGGTTTCTCTCGGATGAAGAGGGCGTGCTGCTAGCTGCGCTTCTGATTGTCTCGGTGATTATCATCGTTACTATGGGTACCGTGCTTGCTCCATTATTGACTGGCATCGTTCTGGCCTATGTCATGCAAGGCGCAATTAAAACCATGGAACGTTTCCAGATGCCGAAAGGGCTCGCTGTTTCCATCACATTTGTCATCTTCATGGGGTTTTTCTTAAGCCTGCTATTTTTTGTCATTCCTCGAGTCTGGCGTCAGTTGCAATCGCTTTTTCAGAATATTCCCTCGATGGTTGAACGAACCCGGGATTTACTGGGTGAGTTACCTCTTAACTATCCAGAGCTGGTTAGCGAGCAACAGGTCACAAGTTGGATAGAATTGCTCAACAGCGAGTCCGCAGAGCTCGGGCAATGGTTGTTATCTTTTTCTCTATCTCAGTTGCCATTACTCGCTGCGGTTGCGGTTTACATTATGTTGGTGCCTTTACTCGTGTTTTTTATTCTAAAAGACCAGCAGCAGATTCTCGCGTGGTGTAGTTCGTATCTCCCAAGCAAAAAACCATTGCTCGACAGAATTGGTCGGGAGATGGATGAGCAGATGGCGAACTACATCCGGGGTAAGGTGGTTGAAATTATTATCGTCGGCGGTGCGAGCTTTGTTTTCTTCCAATTGATGGGGCTTGAATACGCTGCGCTGCTAGGATTTCTTGTCGGCCTTTCAGTCATAGTGCCCTACGTTGGATTTGTCGCTGTGACATTCCCCGTGCTGATAATCGCTTACTTGCAGTTTGGCTGGGGGTCTGAATTTATAACGATCTTGATCGGCTACAGCATTATTCAGGGTATTGATGGTTTTTTTATTGTGCCGTTACTCTTTTCGGAAGCGGTCAACCTTCATCCCATTGCTATCATTACGGCCGTGCTTGTTTTTGGGGCATGGTGGGGCGTTTGGGGGGTGTTTTTCGCAATCCCTCTAGCGACCTTGATTAAAGCAATCATGAGTGCATGGCCACAGACGGGACATCCGATTCAGGGAAATACAGCCGTCCCGGCATTAGAAAAAGTATAAAGAGAGAAATAAAAATGATTACAGGTAGTATCGTTGCCTTGGTAACGCCCATGCATAAAGATGGCTCGCTTGATTGGGAGCGCATGGATGAGTTGGTTGAATGGCATATTGAATCCGGCACAAAGGCGATCGTGCCTGTTGGTACCACCGGTGAGTCAGCTACCGTCGATATTCCGGAGCACTGCGAGATCGTTAAACGCGTTGTGAATGCCGTCAACGGGAGAGTGCCGGTGATTGCGGGAACAGGTGCAAACGCGACCAGTGAAGCCATTGAGTTGTCGCTTGCTGCCCAAAATGCGGGAGCGGATGCCTGTTTGCTTGTAACGCCCTATTACAACAAGCCAACACAGGAAGGTTTGTATTTACACTTCAAAACGATCGCTGCTGCTTTAAGCATTCCACAAATTCTATATAACGTACCGGGTCGAACTGCTTGTGACATGCTGCCTGAGACTGTCGCCAGACTGGCCGAGGTTGACGGGATTATCGGTATCAAGGAGGCCACAGGTATCATAGATCGCTGTACCGAAATATTGGAACTTTGTGGTGATAAAATGGTCGTTTATTCAGGCGATGATTTAACATCGCTTGATCTCATCCTTAAGGGTGCACAAGGCTCCATCAGCGTGACGGCCAATGTGGCACCCGCAAAGTTGAGTCAGGTCTGTGAGTTAGGCCGATCTGCTTTTGCGGCCAGGAAGGTGCTGGGTCAGGAAAGCCAAGCGCAGGAGTTGATCTCTGCCGCGAAATCTCTCGACGCTGAATTGGTCGGACTTCATAAGAACCTGTTTCTAGAGTCGAATCCCATCCCTGTCAAATGGGCTGTGGAGCAAATGGGTAAAATAGGTGATGGCATCAGGTTACCGATGACCAGACTATCCACAAAGTTTCAGAAACCGGTGTTGTCGGCCATGAAACAAGCAGGAGTAGATGTTTGAATACGCAATTCCGTCAATCAATCATGATGCCCTTCAGGGGATTAACTATCATCGTACTGGCTTCAGTATTTACTCAAGGCTGTAGTTGGCTTGGTGTCGACGATGACGTCTACCTCAAAGCCGGTTCTGTGCCAAGAACAACGATACCTGAGACTCTTGATCAGCCTATTTATGATGATGCGATGAGCATACCCGCCGTTGACGATGCGCGGGGAATAGGCGGCCAAAAGCTCGAGCTTGGGTTGCCAGAGCCATTGAGCACCGCCTTCGGTGTAGAACAAATAGTAATTAAACGTATTGGGGACAATCGCTGGGTCTTTATTGATACACCGCCGGCTGCAGTTTGGCCTAGAATCCGCCAGTTTTGGGAGGCGAATAACCTAGAAGTACAAACTGCCGATCCGCGGAGAGGCATCATTGAGTCAACCTGGCTAGCCTCCAGAGAGGGAGATGCAGATACGATATATGCAAGTTTGGTGAGTGGTGTTGCTTGGGCTGACCCAGGTTCAACTGTACAAAATAAGTTCAGGCTAACGATTGAGCCCGGTATTCGAAATGGTAGCTGTGAGGTGTTTATTGAGCATAAGCAGGTTCCCCTTGGCGCGCCCGTCAGACAAGACACTGCCAACTGGAACGGTGGTTCTGACGACGAGCTACTGGAGAATAAGGTCTTAAGTGAAATGGCCTACTATCTGGGAGAAAATATTAACCGGTCTATTGCCGTTTCCCGGGAGGCGATGAACATTCGCGGTAAGAGAGCGGAAATTATTCCGGATAAGGAAAAACCAGTGCTCAAATATAAACTGAGTTTCGATAGAGCATGGGCCACGGTGAATGACGCGCTCGACAATGCGCGCATTAATGTTGACGATTTAGATCGCGATACCGCGGTTTTCTACGTGTTTTATGACGATACGATTCAGCAAGAGCCTGGCTTCTTTGGCAGGATGTTTGGCAGTGATGATGACGATAGAGAGCCCGGATTTTTCGGCAAGCTATTCTCAGGTGATGAAACCTCTGCGGTCCCTGCAAACAAGTATTTGTTGTTTTTAGAGGAACACGAGCGGGAGGTGTATGTCACCGTTAAAAAAGATGCAGACACCCTTGCCGATCCATTTATCGCAGAGCGTTTACTTAAGATCATTAAAGAGTATTCGAGCTAGCGGGTTGGTTATTCGATCTAAACCGGAGCAACCATTTTGCGAATAGCCTCCCTGGGCAGTGGCAGTAAGGGCAATGCAACCCTCATCGATGACGGCGAAACCTGTATTATCATCGACCTTGGTTTCACCCTGAAGGAAACTGTAAGACGCCTGGCGCGTCTTGGTAAATCACCCGAAGATATTGATGCGATTCTAGTGACCCACGAGCATGCAGATCACATTCAAGGTGTCTCGGTTTTTGGTCGCAAGTACAAGACGCCTGTATATCTGACACCTGGCACTCACAACCCTGAGCGCATGGGTGCGGTGCCCGATCTCAACTACATTAACTGCCATCGAAATTTCAGCGTCGGTAGTCTGGGTGTTGAGCCTGTCCCTGTTCCCCATGACGCGAGGGAACCCTGCCAGTACGTTGTGTCCTCAAACGGGTTTAAGGTTGGCGTGTTAACCGACCTTGGTCACATCACACCTTTCGTAGAACAACAATATCACCGCTGCGATGCGCTGCTGCTAGAGTGCAATCATGATATGCAAATGCTGGATAATGGTCCTTACCCTTGGCAGTTAAAAAAACGAGTAGGTGGACTGCATGGGCATCTTAATAATGAACAAGCGGCTCAATTACTGCTTAAGATCGATCTTTCAAAACTCCAGCATCTGATCATTTCTCACATCAGCGAGAAGAACAATTCAATCGAATTGGCGTTGGAGGCCATGAATAGCGCGTTGGATCCTCTGGTTGCCTTCAATGGCAATCTCGTTGTTGCTCGTCAGGATGAGGGTTTTGGCTGGCTTGAAGTAAAGTAAGCATAGTCATTCGTAATCAAGAACCCGGTGCGGTCTTAATTTTCATTTATCTCTTGAATGCTGTTAAAACATACAGTACTGTATGTGTGTACAGTTTATTGAGGGCTGCTAAACAGCGCTCTCCCAGTCAAGAGGATTAAACTATGAAAATTAGACACATCAGGGGCAATTCGTCAAAAGATACCTCGAATGGCATTTCTGAAGGACTTTGGTTACTCAGCAAAGGCAATAAAGTACTTTACCGTGGTAGCCTGAGTCCTTGGGAGTCGCCAAAGATTATCGCTTCAGTGTTGAAGCGAGAAGGCAAATTGTGCCGTCAGGTTGCCTGAGACGAGCTTGTGAGACGCGTTAACGAGTGGAATGAGCAGCTTAGTGGAGAAAAGTAAACATCTTCCTTCGATAGGCCGTTGCCATAGCGTCGCCTTTACCCAAAAGCTCAAATACCTTGATCATCGTTTTTCGTGCCAGCTCATCATCAAAAGACTTGTCTTTTTTAAGCATGATTAGCAGTCCCTCGAGTGCTGCTTCTATCTGATCATCGGCAATCAGTCGAACCGCAGTGTCATACTGCAATTGCAGGTCGTCTCCATTAGCTTCCCGCGCGGTCAGTAATTCGGCCAGCGGTGGCAGTTCATTAGCTAGTTCAATAAAGGCGACTCTGTTTTGTGGCTTGCTGATGCCTTCGGCATCCGTTGGCAGACTCGCGAGAATCAGTTTTGCCTCATCGATACGATTTTCCATGATCAGCAGGTCTGAAAGTTCTGTTTGTAGCGCGTGATTATGAGGTTCTTCCGAAATTACCTGTTGTAGCAGTTCGATCGCTTCGGTGCGGTGACCCTGTGCGAGATAGACCTTTATCTGCTCTCGGATTCGCTCCACCGAACTCATTGTCAACTGTTCGATCATCTCACGCAGGGTGGCTTCCTCTTGGGGCCCTTCAAGATCCTGTGCCATTTGTCCCTGGAAAATCACTTTAATAGTCGGCAGGGTTCGAACGGCAAGCTGCTGGACAATCTGCTGGTTTTGTTGCACATCAACTCTGGCGAGGATCATTTTTTCGCTAAATTCGGTAGCAAGTTTGTTAAGAATAGGCGCCAGTTGCTCGCTGGGCTCTGCGCCATCAGCATAGAATTCAAGAAATACAGGGATCTGTTGCGACTTTTCGACGACTTCAGTCTGAAAGTTCTGAACAGAGACTTCTATGATGTTGGGTGACGCGTTCATGTTGACTACCTTGCAACGAAATGGATGAGTTTGAAAAGTGCGTAGGGTACCTTTTTACGCGCTAAAACTCGATAGCTCTTTGCAAAGCGCTTTGATCTGTCTCTGGTTGATAGCTGTATGTCATGTGAAGGTCCATGTAGACTACGCAGATGTCTCTCGGTTTAGAATTTCTATGAGCACTGATTCCCTTCAGCCTTACATCCTGCATCTGGTTATTACGATATTGCTTGTGGTGCCAGTTATTACAGGTGTTGTTGTATCTTTGATTGTACGGGGCCGTGCTAAAGCCAAAATTGAAGCGCAGTCGCATGAAATGGCGCTGTCTCGAGCCTCACTGAATCATGATCTTTCCACTAAGTCGGCCGCAGTAGAGGTTCTGCAGACAAGGCTCGAAGAATTTCGGGGCGAGGCTGAAGAAACGACAGTGGCGCTTGAAAAGGCAAGGCTCGCAGAAGTCGGTTTGCAAACCCGGGTAGCTGAACTCGAGGATCAAAGAAGGACGCTGACGGAAAATCATGAAAGTTTGCAGCGAGAATGTCGCGAGTTGCGAGCCGCCAATGGCGAGCAACGTGAACAGGTCGCTCATCTGCAAACAACCTTAAATGAACAGCAAAAGCAGAATGAAGAAAAGCTGGCGTTATTGAATGAAGCGAGAACCTCGTTGAATACAGAATTCAAGAACCTTGCTCACGAAATTTTTGAGTCCAAACAGAAAAGCTTCAAGGAGCAGAGCCAAGTGCAGTTGGACAGCGTGCTTAAGCCGCTTGGTGAAAGGATCAAAGACTTCGAGAAGCGCGTTGCCGACAGCTATAATCAGGAGAGCAAAGATCGATTTTCGCTAATCAAGGAAGTTAAGAATCTCCAGGAACTTAACTCAAGGATCAGCCAAGATGCGATCAATCTGACCAATGCACTGAAAGGGGAAAGTAAAACTCAAGGAACGTGGGGGGAAGTGATTCTTGAGCGAGTACTCGAGAAATCAGGTCTGGAAAAAGGCCGGGAATACGAAGTTCAAATCAGCATGAAGTCGGAAGAAGGTAAGCGTTATCAACCTGATGTCATTGTTCATTTACCTGAGGGTAAAGACATCATCATCGATTCGAAGGTTTCACTCACGGCATACGAGCGATACTGCTCTGCAGATGGGGACGCTGTCGCTGAGCGCTCTGAAGCGCTTAAACTGCATATCCAGTCGCTTAGACAGCACATTAAACAGTTAAGCGAGAAGGACTATCAGAAGCTTGATGGCGTTAGAACGCTCGACTTTGTTTTTCTTTTTGTGCCTATTGAAGCGGCATTCTCCCTAGGTGTGCAACAGGATAACGATCTCTACCTCGATGCTTTTGACAAGAATATCGTGATGGTTGCTCCTTCGACCTTACTTGCAACGCTACGTACTATCCAGAATATCTGGCGATACGAACAGCAAAACAAAAACGCGCAGGAGATCGCAAACAAGGCGGGCGCTTTATACGACAAGTTTGTGAATTTTGTGGGAGACCTTGAGGATGTTGGCGCTCGGTTGGGCACGCTCCAGAAGAGTTATGACAGTGCGCATAACAAGCTTATCTCTGGTCGCGGTAGTCTGGTGGGCAGGGCGGAAGCAGTTAAAGCGCTTGGCGCGAAGGTAAGCAAAGCGCTGCCACAGGGTGTCGTTGATCGAGCACTCGATTCATCGATTGATGCGCCCGATAATTGATTCTTTGGATCGTTAAAATTTTATACTTGAGCAGTACAAGAACATATTGAGATCGCCTTATATTTACGCTCGTGGTGTCTGGCCTCGCGTCTCCAGTTGGCGTCCACTTACCGCCGATGTTGATTTATTCACAACCTGACCCATTTTTGCATTTTGCGACTTACGTAAGTTATCCACTATTTTTGATTAATATGATGACGTAACTCATTGAAAATTAACGCTATACCACAACTGTACAAAAAACGTACACTGATGTTTTGTTGCAAAATGGCTTTACACTGAACATTTCTGTTTATTATCCCCAGAGTTATCCACAGATATTGTGGATAGTTTTGGTCTATTTCAATGCGGGCTATGTTCCGGCTGATTTGTGTCGGGATAGTGTTGATTGATTGACACGAGACCTCGGCTCCGTGATCCTATTGGATCAGAGCTCTGTCGGGGTTTTCCCTTGATGTCAGTATCCGTGATACCCGACGTAAACTAATAATGAGGATCAGGAAGTCGCTATGTCCGATCAAGAAAATGCCTACTGGCGCGCGAATATTCGCCTTATGTTGTCTTTGCTGTTTGTCTGGTTCGTCGTCTCATTCGGCTGTGGGATTCTGTTCCTCGACTTCTTAAATCAGTTTCAGCTATTTGGCTTCAAGCTGGGTTTCTGGTTTTCCCAGCAGGGATCGATTTTTGTTTTTGTCTGTCTGATTTTTATTTATACCTGGCGAATGAACCATTTGGACAAAGTTTTTGGTGTTGAAGAATCAGACAACGAGTCGCCCCAAACAGGGGCCGCTGATTCAATTGACGGGGAGTCCTGATTGATGGATGCCCAAGTTCTTACGTATATTTTTGTCGGCCTCTCGTTTTCTCTGTATATCGGCATTGCCATATGGAGCCGATCAGCTTCGACTCAGGAATTCTACGTTGCAGGCGGCCACGTGCATCCAGTGGCAAACGGTGCGGCGACGGCTGCTGACTGGATGTCTGCAGCTTCTTTTCTATCGATGGCAGGCATCATCGCATTTGAGGGTGCAGACGGTGCTCGGTACCTGATGGGCTGGACCGGTGGTTATGTGTTACTTGCCCTCCTGCTTGCCCCTTACCTCAGGAAATTTGCGAAGTTCACGGTGCCTGACTTTGTTGGTGACCGTTACTACTCCAGTACGGCGCGTTTGGTGGCGGTGGTTTGTGTCATCTTCATTTCGTTCACCTATGTTGCAGGGCAGATGCGTGGCGTTGGCGTTGTGTTTTCGCGGTTTCTTGAGGTGGATATCAACTCAGGTGTAGTGATAGGTATGGCGATCGTATTCTTTTATGCGGTCCTCGGCGGTATGAAAGGTATTACCTACACTCAGGTTGCACAATATTGTGTGTTGATATTTGCCTACATGGTCCCAGCGATTTATATCTCCATCGCGCTGACAAACAACCCGTTTCCCATGTTCGGGCTGGGAAGTGAAATGATAGAAGGGGGTTATTTGCTGGAGAAGCTGGATGGACTGAGTGCCGAGCTGGGCATGACGGCATTTACGTCCGGGACAAAATCAACCATCGATATGTTCTTTATTACCGCTGCCCTCATGGCAGGAACAGCGGGTCTGCCCCATGTGATCGTGCGGTTTTTCACAGTGCCGAGCGTTAAAGATGCGAGAATTTCTGCAGGTTACGCCCTGATATTTATCGCGCTTTTGTACACAACCGCACCTGCTGTCGCTGCATTTGCCCGTATAAACCTCATCGATCATATAGATGGTATGAACTACGCACAGGCGCCGGACTGGTTTACCAAGTGGGAAGACTCAGGCCTTATAGCCTGGTTTGATAAAAACGACGACGGTGTCGTGCAATATCGTGGCGGCAGTGCGATGAAGCCTACAGCGCCGAGTTTTATCGACAGCGAGGGAGGTTCCGGGCAAAGGGCTGTTTCCAACATGCCGACAAAGAACGAAAATGAGTTGTACATTGATAGGGATATCATCGTGCTTGCACACCCCGAAATTGCCCAGCTTCCTAATTGGGTCATAGCGCTTGTCGCTGCTGGTGGGTTAGCCGCGGCGCTATCTACAGCAGCTGGACTTTTATTGGTTATATCTACAGCAGTCTCCCACGATTTAATGAAGAAAACTTTCAGGCCAAACATTACGGAAAGGCAAGAATTGTTTTATGCACGAGTTGCTGCTGCGGTTGCAATTGGCATCGCTGGCCTGTTTGGTATTTACCCGCCAGGGTTTGTTGCTCAGGTTGTCGCTTTTGCGTTTGGGCTCGCCGCCGCCAGTTTTTTCCCGGTGATCTTGTTAGGTATATTTTCAAAACGAATGAACAAGGAGGCGGCGATCGCGGGGATGATTACGGGACTGACGTTTACGTTCTGCTATATCGCCTATTTCAAGTTTGTGAGCCCAGAGACCAATAATGCGATGCACTGGTGGTTTGGTATTTCGCCAGAAGGCATTGGCACGCTCGGTATGCTAATGAACTTTGCGGTTTCTGCCGTTGTGATGCGGTTGACGCCGCCACCGCCAGCAGAAATCCAACAATTGGTTGCAAATATTCGGGTGCCGGGCAGGGCATCCAACCTCAATTAGCGTGAAGAGGGTTAGGTGATGATTCCAATAGAAGAAAAAATAAGTCAGTACCGCGAAAGTGGTATCCAACGAGTCAAGTTGGGGGTGACAGATATTGATGGTGTGTTACGAGGAAAATATATTAGCCTAGAAAAATTTGCCGCGATTGCGGATGTTACCTCTGGATTTTGTGATTGCGTTTTGGGGTGGGATGTCGATGACCAACTCTATGATAATGCGACATACACTGGTTGGCACACCGCATATCCAGACGTCCTGTATCGGATAGACCTCGGTAGTGAACGCAGGTTACAGGATGAGAATGGCACACCCTATTTTATTGGTGAGTTTGTCGACGCAGATGGTGATAGTCTGCATCCAATCTGTCCGCGATCGCGGCTTAAATCCGTGCTTGCTGAAGCCGAAAAAATGGGATTCGGTGTTAATCTGGCTTTTGAATACGAGTTTTTTGTATTTGATGAGACACCTCATTCGATACGGGAGAAAAACTATCAGAACCTGAAACCATTAAGTCCCGGGAACTTTGGTTATTCGGTTTTAAGAACTAATACGCATTCTGATTTGTTTCACGCGCTCATGGATTACTGTATTGCACATGACTTTCCACTTGAAGGGCTGCATTGTGAAACGGGTCCTGGTGTTTGGGAAGGTGCGCTAGCTGTAGATTCAGCGATGAATGCCGCGGATAAAGCCGCGCTATTCAAAACCTTTGTGAAGGGGTTCTTTCAAAAAAGAGATCTTATTGCCACGTTTATGGCGAAATGGTCGATGGATTATCCGGGGCAGAGCGGCCACTGTCATCAGTCGCTAGTTGATCTCAACTCTGGTGCGAACCCATTCTACGATGATACGGACCGCTGGCACATGAGCGATGTTCAGAAGCAATATGTCGCTGGTCAGCAGAAATATATGAAGTCTTTCCTCGCAATGACGTCTCCGACAATAAATAGCTATACTCGTCTAGTGAAAGGCGCCTGGGCCCCAACAGCGGCAACTTGGGGCGTCGAAAATAGAACAGCAGCCCTGCGAGTGATACCCGGATCAGATAAATCTCAGCGTGTAGAGTTTCGGGTTGGTTCAGCTGACGCAAATCCTTACCTCGTTGCCAGTGCGATTGTTGCTGCAGGACTGCAGGGTATTAAAGATAAATTAACTTTGGGCGAGCCGGTAAAAGGAAATGCCTACGCAGTGCAAGACGAGCAGCCGGAAGCTTGGCAGTTACCAGGTAATCTTCGGGACGCTAATAGGTTTTTTACCCAGAGTGAAACGGCGAGAGATTGGTTCGGCGATGTTTTTGTTGATCACTTTTCAGCATCGCGAGATTGGGAAGTTCGGGAGTATGAAAAGACGGTGACTGATTGGCAGCTTAAGCGGTATTTTGAGGTGATATGAAAATAGGCATTTTACAGGCCGACTCGGTTCGCCCTGAATTCCGTGAGGAATTTGGTAATTATCCAGGCATGATTCAAATGCTGCTCGAAGCCTCCCGTGATGAGGAAGAGGATCTCACCTTTACGACTTATGACGTCGTTCAGGGAGAGTATCCGGATGAACTCACAGCCTGTGATGGTTACGTCATTACAGGCAGCGCGTCTAGTGTTTATGACGATGAACCTTGGATTCATGAACTTCGAAAGTTCGTCGTGCGTTTACATAAAACGCGAACAAAAACCGTGGGTATCTGCTTTGGTCATCAAATGATTGCGCTTGCTTTAGACGGTGTCGCCGGCGCTGCAGATCAAGGTTGGGAAGTCGGCATTCACGAAAGCACGGTTGTAGCGGCAAAGCCCTTTATGTCACCGGCACTTGATAAGGTTTCTTTGCTCTATAGTCATCGGGATCAAGTGTCAAAACTACCTTCCGGTGCTGAACTACTTGCGGGTCATGATTTTTGCCCTGTGTCGATGTATGTGATCGACTCTCATATGTTCGCATTTCAGGGCCACCCGGAATTCGTCAAGGGTTACTCAGAAAAGCTGATGAATTTTCGCCGTCAAATGCTAGGTGAAGAGACTTATTTGGCAGGAATCGATTCCCTACAGCAGGCGCTCGATAGCCGAACAATAGGGCGATGGATGCTTAATTTTCTGGCGAACTAGTGGACGCTTGTGACAAATTTTTCACGCCCGCAGTCATACTAGGTTAGCTCAGTGAGGCTCTCAGATGCTACCTAAACAGTATCCGCTGGCCAGAGCCATGCCGCACCCCTCACGCCGCTGGAATCGCCATAGCCTGCTTTGACCAGTTTTGTGCTAACGATGTCCGAAAAAACATATCTCGACAGGTACTTCGTGACCTCAGGATAAATCTTCTCGATATTTGACATGCCACCCCCGAGGACGATGATATGCGGGTCAAGGGTGTTGATAACTGTCGATAGCGCCAGTGCGAGCAAATTACAATACTGTTGTAATACCTGATGAGCTGTCGCGGCAAGGTTCGCATCGGTGCTTTCGAGCAAGTCCGCAATCTCTTCACCCGTCAACGACTGCCCAGACGCTTGCCTAAAACTGTTTTCAAAGCCGGTACCAGAAACCCAAGTTTCCACGCAGTCTGTTCTGCCACAGTAGCAAAGGCGTTGGCCACTTTGGGGCAAAGGTAGCACTTCATCCTCGTCTGCCTGATATGCATCTATCGGCAGAGTGCAATGGCCCCACTCTCCGCTGATACCATTAGCGCCCTGAAGAAGTTTCTGATCGTGAACGATACCGCCACCGGTACCGGTGCCGAGTATGACTCCGAACACGAGTGAGGCTCCCTGACCTGCGCCATCGGTGGCCTCTGAGAGCGCGAAGCAGTCAGCGTCATTAGCCAGCCGAACAGGCCGCGCGAGTTGCTCTGTTAATCGTTCTTGTAACGCCTGATCATTAAGACCTGTGCTATTGCTATTGCGCATTTTTCCGGTAACGGGCGATATCGAGCCAGGTGTGCCGATGCCGATGGGGATTTTTCTAATATCGGGGCCTTTCAGGTAGCCTTTTGTTTCAATTTCACGATCAAGCATCTGCACCAAATGAGCGATGGCATCCGTGGTGGCGGAAAAGTCGTTTTTTGGTGTCCTAACTCTTTGTCTAAACACAACGTTTCCAAGATCGTCAAGAATCACGCCCTCGATTTTTGTGCCACCTAAATCAATGCCTATCCGCGGCTGTCCCATCATTAGTATCCATCGTCAGGTTCAATCGATATTTAAGCTTGCAGCACCGGCGAGCGGTGCTTACTGAAAGTAGAAAATATATCACAGCGGTGCGGTACAGGCAGTTGTGGCAGCGTTTTAATGTCGCTGTTGGCGCTATCGAGGCTTACAGGCTTACCCGAAAGCCTCTCTTCTATAACGTAGCATCTTGCCTGCACCCGCGCCGCTGTGTTGACCATTCTGTAGCGCAATATTTCCGTTGACGACAACCAGGCTAATACCCTTTGGCTCCTGCTTGGGATTATCGTAAGTCGCAGTGTCAATGATTGTCGCTGGATCAAATAAAACAAGATCAGCCCAGTATCCGGCTTGAATTTTTCCTCGATCTTGCAGACCGAATGTTTCAGCTGACAGAGAGGTCATACGACGAACCGCTTCAGGTAGCGACAGGATGCCGCGCTCTCGTACATATTTACCTAACACTCGTGGAAAGGTGCCAAAAAGTCTTGGGTGAGGTCGACCGCGCAGATCTGGTATACCATCGGAACCGACCATCATATCCGCATGTGCTAGGTTGGTTTCAATGTCCTTTTCGTCAATGATGAAGTGAACGCAAATTGTTTTTTCACCCCCCGGTGCGGTAAGAATTTTCTTCACCAAGTCTGTTATGTCGATCGCTTCTTCCTTCGCAATGTCGACCAACATCCTGCCTTCATAGTGACGAAAAGCCGCGCAGCTGGCCAGCTGAATAACCTCGGCAAAGGTTCGATTAATCTTCTCTAGGTTAAAATACTCAATCATGCGTCCGCTGCCGGCGGTGTAGGGGTATACATCAAGGGTAACCCTTTGCCCTAACTTCAGCGCCTCGTCAACGCGCTCGAGTGATGCTCGTACTTTTCCCCAATTAGGTTGTCCCGCAGACTTGTGGTGGGAAATGTGAACGTGGACATCGCTTTCTTGGCCGATTGTCAGCGTCTCCTCGACTGCCTCAAGCAAACGATCTCCCTCATTGCGCATGTGCGTTGTATACAATGCGTTGTGTTGATTTGCCGCACTTGCCAGTTCGATAATTTCCTCGGTTTCGCTCCATTTTCCCGGTGTGTAAATAAGTCCTGTTGAAAAACCACAGGATCCTTGTTCAAGTTGCTGCTCGACGAGTGCGCGCATCTTTCGCAATTCCTCCCGTGTAGGAGCGCGTTGCTCATGACCAATAACGATCGAGCGCACCGTATTATGGCCCGTTAACATCATGTTGTTGATCGCAGGCATGTTCTGTAATACAGCCTTAAAGTAACCCTCAAGGTCAGTGAAGCCCGCTTGAATGCCAGCGAGGATGCCTCCGCTCGCTTTTGCTGAATCGATGTGCGCGCTAGCAGGCACCGCACTAAAACCGCAGTTGCCAGTGACAACGCTTGTGACACCCTGCGCGAGCTTAAACTCCATGCCGGGGTGGCGAAAAAATGCACCATCATCGTGAGAGTGGGTATCGATGAAGCCCGGTGCAAGGTGAAGCCCGTTGCCGTCAATTTCTGTTGTGTTGTTCGTGACAGACCCAGTGGCATCTCCCACGCCTGTTATCCGTCCATCTTCAATTGTGACATCACCATAAAACGCCTCGGTACCGGTGCCATCGAGAATGTTGACATTTCTGATTGTCAGCTGTGACATATGATTTTCCTTCTTGCGTAAAAACGAGAGGTTGTATTGTGTACCTCGTTGTTGCCTTACAACCCGTAGCGCCCCGGATTGGTCCTGATCCATTCACCGATCATTTCACCAATCATGATGCAGCTAAGGTTGGTGTTAGCGCTCGGCACATAAGGCATGATCGATGCGTCAGCAACGACAAGCTGATCAATACTATGACAGCAACCGTGTTGGTCCACCACGCTAAACGGGTCAGTGTTCGGGCCCATTTTTAGCGTACCGCATGGATGGTAACCACTGCCTGAAAATCGTTTGCAAAGTGTAGCAAGTGTTTCATCATCTGCGCCTCTTGCCGGGTCAGGGAAGATGACTGTTTCGATCATATCTGCGATTGCCCCGGACTCGGTGAATCGAAGTGTGTCTTTCATACATTGGACAAGACGGCTGCAATCTCTTTCATCTTCACAAAATCGGTTATGGATGTTTGGCTGTACCTGTGGATCTGCGGATTGCAGGGTAAGTTCGCCTCTGCCGTACTGGTACTCCAACACCGCAGCAATTGAAAATGCCGGGGGAGATTTTTCTGTGCCCGCGAAGCTTATCTGTTCAATTTGCAGGTCATTTCTTTTGTCAGACCCCTCTGCTGTATAGCGCAGAATAGTCTGGATAATTGGATCGTCTCGATTGATCTGAACGCCGGCTTTTACATGGGCAACCACCGCAAGGGCTGGATGATCACAGAGGTTTTTTCCAACACCGGGTACATCGACGACCGGTGTGATGCCGAGCGCTTCTAACTCTTCTTTCGGGCCAATTCCTGACCGTAACATAATCGCCGGTGACATAATGGCACCGGCACATAGTACGGTTGTCTGAGCCTCATAACGCTTTGTTTCGCCTGTATTGGTGATAACTTCTGCACCGATACATTTCTTTTTTTCAAACAGGAGTCTAGTCACGGTCGATTGGCTATGAATTTTTAGGTTAGGTCTTAATCTGATGGGCGCAAGATATGCCCCGGCAGAAGAAATACGTAACCGACCGATTTTATTCATTGGCTGCGGACCCGCGCCCCAGCCTTGAGGGTCATTTTGATCCTCACACAGCGGATAACCTAATTGCTCCGCGGCATCGAGGAAAGCCTCTTGCTGGGGTACGCGCTCTTCCCGGGGATAACGTCTTATGCTAATGGGGCCAGCATCGCCGTGATAGGAAAGGTGGCCGAAATCTAGGTCGCGCTCGAGTCGGTTAAAGGCCGGAAGAACATTTTCCCAGCGCCAGGCGCTATTGCCGAGATCAGCCCAGCCATTGTAATCTTCCGGAATTCCCCTTAGTGCAATTGTTGTATTAACCGAGCTGGACCCACCGGTTACCCTTCCCCTAGGAAAGGGCACGCTGCGGCCTTGGGTCGGGGAATATTTGAGTCCCCAGTCATGATCAGTATAGGAATTATTGTGACTATTGATAATGTCTGCCGGCGTCTCGGATAGCATTGGATAATCCGGTCCGGCTTCTAGTAAGAGAACACTCAGATTTGGATTTTCCGTCGCGCGCGCAGCGATAGCAGAACCGCTGCTACCTGCGCCGATGATGAGTAGGTCGTGCATAGTCTATCCGATTTCGTGTTCTCTCTGAGGATACGCCAGGAAAGCGGGCGATTGAAGCGTCTTCGGCCTTTGATTTCCCTGAGGTCAGGATCTGATCGACTATTTTCTTCGGGCTTTGGTCTAGGGGCGGTAGTCATCTAGGATGAGGTACGCGAGACCGTAGGCGACGAGCACGGCCTCGAGGGCGACGAAAAACAATACCACTGCACCAATGCGAACAAATAATGGTTGGATATTGAAATATCGAGCAACTCCGGCACAGACTCCGCCTAGCTTTCTGTTGCTCCTGTCCAGATAGATCCTGGTTTTGTTCGTCTCTGATTCGAATTGTTCGTCAAACTCCCGCTCGAATTCTCGGTAACGAGAATCTTTGTACCTTTTGTGAATCATGAGCATATCCTTGATTGCGCTGGCTTTATTGCGGTTTGCAGACGCTGCAATTAATGCTTGGACTGAATCCTCTGCTTCAGCTTCTTCAGCTCGCTATCGAGCTTATCATCTGCTGCGAGAGCCTCGAGTTGTCCCTCAAGGCTTGCGTCGCTTGATCCATTATGGACTCTGGCACCAAGCTCCCATGACTCGGCTTCTCCCTCAAGTTCGTCTATTTTTCGCTCAAATGCTTCGAATCGGTTCAGCGCATCGTCGCAGGAAGTGTCCTGCAACTGCTGCCTGACCTTCATTCTTGATTTGACGCTGTGACCTCTTAATACTAGGACTTTCTGTCTTGCTTTGGTGAATTTAAGTTTTTCTGTGAGTTGGTTGGCATCGCTGGAAAGTTTGGCGACAACCCCATCAATATGTTTGATCTCGACCTCGCACTGGTTGATAGCCTCCTGATAAAAACTCTTTTCTTTTAGGGCTGCTTTGGCCAAATCGTCTCGTGCTTTTTCGATCGCCAGTTCAGCGCGTTGTTGCCATTGAGCGGATTCCGCCATTAGTTGATCATGCTTGTGGACGAGCCGCTTACGCGCTGCCAAAAATCCGGTCGACTCGGTTCGAATTGTGATGAGTGTCTGTTCCATTTCACGCGTGATGAAGCTAACCATTTTCTGCGGGTCTTCAGCCTGATCCAGCATGGAATTTACATTTGAATTTACGATGTCTGAAAATCGGTTAAGAATGCTCATGTTATTGACTCCTGCAAAGCACTGTTTTGTATCCTGAATTTCTGAACTATTGGCGCGTTTAATTTAATCGTCCAATTTCCGTGGGTGTCTGGTTTAGTTGTAGAGAATTTCACCGGCCGCTTCAATCAGTGATTCTTTCGTTGCATTTGCACAGATAACGTTAAATGACTGAGTGCAAAGAACGCAGATGTCTGGTGCAGTAGAGGTTGATGATGTATTGATATCGAGCGGTTGGAGTTCGTTTGCCTGCACTCTTGCGTCAGCGAATAGGCCAAAACTACCGATGACGAGCATCAAGACAGATGCCGTGATCCAGTTCGTTGTGCGCCCTGCGTTTCTCATTCTTCCTGTGGTCATTTTTCTTACTCTCTCTTCTGTATGTGCCTGTGGTTGTGAGTCCTACAGGATGTAATCTGATGTTTAGCCTGTAAGTGAGAGTAATACACAAACTGTGCCAAGATATTAAATAATTCATAAGACGTTGTTTATATTGAATTATTATCAAATTTTTGCCTTCCGGCCTTAAAATTTTGTTTGTCGGTATGATTAATCGACCTTGATTTGGTGAAATTCACCAAACCAGAGTAAAGATTTTGACCAAATTGTCACGAAAGCAATGGTGCAACGAGTGAAGGTAGTGCGTATTCCCGTGGACCCTCAACGAGAGCGCAATGGGTTATACTCCCGACCCAATTTGCCGGAGAAAATTTATGAACGGAGCAGAAAGTCTTCTTGAAACACTCATCAACAATGGTGTCGAAGTGTGTTTCTCTAATCCAGGAACCTCAGAAATGCATATGGTTGCTGCTATTGGTAAAACTCAGGGTATGCGATCAATCCTGAGTTTGTTTGAGGGTGTATGCTCCGGCGCCGCTGATGGATACGGCAGAATGGCGGGAAAACCTGCCTGTACCTTGTTGCACCTCGGTCCTGGTTTATCCAACGCTTCTGCTAACCTACACAATGCAAAGAAGGCGAACACGCCGGTATTAAATTTGATTGGTGATCATGCTGTTTACCATAAGAAATATGATGCGCCACTGACATCAGACATTATTTCGTTAGCTCAGGGGGTGTCCGATTGGGTACACACAACTGATACGGCCGAAAACCTTCCAAAAGATGCCGCAGAGGCCGTTGCGATTGCAAACCAAGGGGCTGGAAAAATATCTACGTTAATCGTGCCTGCGGATTGCGCTTGGAATGATTCCGTTGATCCAGCACCGCTAAAACCCGCGGTTCCACCTGTAACGGTCGGTGTTGACGCAGTAGATCAAGCAGCAGAGCTTTTGCAGAACGGCAAAACAACAATGATATTGCTGGGTAATATGGGATTGAGTGAAGAAGCTTTGTCGTTGGCTGATAAGATTGGGCAGGCGAGCGGCGCTCGAATTTTCACTGACACATTTTTTACCCGCATGCCAAGAGGCGAAGGTCGCTGCCAGGTAGAGCGATTGCAATATTTTGCGGAAATGGGTGTCGAGCAGATAAAAGATATTGAACAGCTTATTATGGTAGGCACAAAAGCACCGGTTGCTTTTTTCGCTTATCCCGGAAAGCCGAGTGAGTTCTACGCACCAGGCAGTGAACTGCATACGCTGGCAAACGTCGATGAGGACGCTGTAGATGCTCTTTCGAGATTAGTGACAGCTATCGGCGCTGAATCGGAAAAGCCCAGATATACCAAGCTTGTGAAAGCCGGACCAGGCAAAGATGGGCTTTCTCCCGGAACCATTGGTATGACGTTCGCCGAATATTTGCCAGTCGACGCGATTGTTGTTGATGAGGGTGCCACCGCAGGGGGCGCGTGTTATCCCTGCAGTGCCAATGCAGAACCACATGACTGGTTGACACTTACCGGCGGCTCAATTGGCTTTGGGTTACCAACGGCTATCGGCGCTGCGGTCGCCTGTCCCGATAGAAAAGTTGTCTGCAACCACGGTGATGGTGGTGCGATGTATACTATCCAATCTCTCTGGACGATGGCGCGGGAAAATCTGGACATTTGTGTGTTGATTTTTGCTAATCGCAAATACCAGATTCTACAGATTGAGCTTGCTCGTGTAGGCGCGCAGACGATGAACAAAAAAACATTAGATATGCTGGACATCAGTAATCCGGATATCGATTTTGTGAAGCTTTCCGAGGGTATGGGCGTTCCAGCAACAAGAGCAACGACGATTGATGAGTTTAACGAGCAGTACATCACGGCGATGAATACTCATGGGCCTCGACTGATTGAAATTGTGCTGGCATAACTGTCTGTCTGTTGGGTTGGCTATACGCCGCTAGTAATAATTTGAAAAGGGAGCAATCAGGCTCCCTTCAGGTTCCGCGCTTTAGAGGATGTCCAGAATTTTAGGAGCACTGCATCAATAATCCGGATTTAACAAAACGTACCCTGATAGCATATTCTGGCGTGACGATCCCTATGGCGGCCATGGGCATGCCTGTCGCGGTGTATCTGCCCCGGTTTTACACTGAGGGCATGGGTTTATCCTTAGTTACTGTGGGCACTATTTTTACGCTCGCGCGAATCTGGGACGTGATCACAGATCCGGTGATGGGCATTGTCATCGACAAGTTTGATACCCGGTGGGGTAGACGCAAACATTGGATTGCGATCTCAATACCTATATTAGTGCTTTCTGTCTGGATGGTGTTTATGCCCAACCAAGAGAGTGTCTCAGCGGGCTATTTGCTATTCTGGCTGATCGCGCTATATGTCGGCTACACAATGTTAGCGATTGCGCACCAGTCTTGGGGCGCGGAACTGGCATTAACCTACGACGATCGTTCTCGCTTGTTTGGCTGGCGTGAGATATTTGTCATCGCTGGAATGACGGTGGTTTTAGGTATTCCAGCAACACTTGAGCTGACGGGTATGAGTAGCCAGTCAGCAAAAGTGGCTAGTATGGGTTGGTTTTGTCTTATCCTGTTTCCCTTGCTCGTCGTACCAACCTTGACGATGGTGCCAGACACTCACAGTAAACCGCAGTCAAGTGTTCCATGGGCTGAGGCGATGAAAGTACTTGCTTCAAATAACCTTCTGTGGAGATTGTTAGCGGCAGATCTTGCTTCAGGATTCGGTACCGCCGTATCAGGTGCGCTTTACATTTTTGTGGCAGCGACCTATTTTAAGTTGCCAGAGCACGCAAGCATTGCCCTGTTGTTTTATTTTCTAGCGAGTTTTTTTGCAATGCCAATGTGGCTAAAATTGGCATACAAAGTCGGCAAAGATGTCGCACTAAAAATAGCTTTGTTGTATGCAGTGGTTATTAATCTGGGATTAATACCGATCGCCCAAGAGGGTAGCGTGGTTGTCCTCTGGGGCTTCACTATTGCGTTCGGCGTCGCTTTTGGCGCCGCGCCAACTTTGCTGCGCTCAATGATGGCTGACTTGACCGATGAAGACGAATTGCGTTCCGGGCAAAAACGCCCAGGTTTATTTTTTGCCTTGCTGACAACAACCAATAAATTAGGTGCCGCATTCGCTGTTGGTGCCAGTTTCGCTATTCTGGAAGTTGCGTTCGGGTTCGTTCCCGGAGGAGATAATTCTAGTGAGGCTCTGGATGGATTATTGGTCACCTATTGTGTTGGCACGGCCTTCGGTTTATTTCTGGCTTTTCTGTCAATGTTAAAGTATCCATTGAATCGCACTGCGCACGATGAAATAAGGCGTGAACTAGAGCAACGGCAAAAGACAGAATGAGAAGCCGCTTCGGTTCCATTCATACCACAGGCATAGTATCTTCCCTCATCCTCAAGTAACACAAACCGATCCAACTTTAATACCACAACGGAAAGCGACCATGAAAGACGAGACGAAACTAATTCACTCAGGTTATACCACTGATCCCACTACCCACTCTGTGGCTGTGCCAATTTATCAAACTGTTGCTTATGAGTTTGACAACGCACAACACGGTGCTGACCTTTTTGATCTCGCTGTACCGGGAAATATTTACACGCGAATCATGAATCCGACCACGGATGTACTTGAGCAACGCGTTGCTGATCTTGAAGGCGGTATTGGCGCATTGGCGGTAAGCGCAGGCAGTGCGGCTATTACCTATGCCATTCAGAATATTACGGAAGTAGGTACCAATATTGTGACAACGCCGCAATTATACGGTGGTACATATACGCTTTTTGCTCATATGTTTCCCAAGCAGGGCGTTGAAGTCCGGTTTGCTGCTGATGATAAACCGGAAAGTATTGCCGCGCTCATCGATGACAAAACCCGGGCAGTGTTCAGCGAAACAATCGGTAATCCGGCAGGTAACATTGTCGATATTGAAGCGTTGGCAAAGGTTGCGCATGATCACGGTGTACCGCTTGTCGTCGACAACACTGTCGCCACTCCGATGCTTATAAAGCCTATAGCCTATGGCGCTGACATCGTTGTTCACTCGCTTACAAAATATATGGGTGGTCACGGAACATCACTGGGTGGGATCATTGTCGATTCTGGTAATTTCCCCTGGGCCGATCATGCCGACAAGTTTCCAATGATGACAACGCCCGAAGCTTCTTATCATGGCGTTGTATATACTGAAGCCATGGGGCCTGCAGCTTTTATCGGACGTGCTCGTACAGTACCACTTCGAAATACCGGCTCAACTATTTCCCCCTTTAATGCGTTTTTAATTCTTCAGGGACTGGAGACGCTTGCGCTACGTATGGAGCGTCATTGCAGCAATGCACTCGCTGTTGCCAACTATCTGAACGAACATGAGGCTGTCGCAACAGTCAGTTTTGCCGGTCTGCCTGATAGCCCCTATTATGATCTCGCACAGAAATACACGAACGGCAGCCCAGCAAGTTTGCTTACTTTCGAGGTTAATGGTGGTTATGAGGCTGCGGTCAAATTTTATGATCAGCTAGGGTTATTCAAGCGTCTTGTAAATATTGGTGACGCAAAATCTCTGGCGTGTCACCCGTCATCAACGACCCATCGTCAAATGACACCGGAAGAGCAGGCGAGCGCCGGAGTGACGGCCGGTATGATTCGACTGTGTGTCGGCATTGAGCATATAGACGATATTATTGCTGATCTTGATCAGGCGCTGAAAGCGGCGCAATAAACTAAGTTTCCGGTGACTGAAACACCGGAAATTTCTATCTTTAGTCGAGTTAGTTGATAGCAATGAGATCCAGCATCCAATCGGCGTTGCTGGCATTCTCATTAATCCGAAATTTTCGTAGTAGATAGTTTAATTGTGGTGCATTGAGTCTTAATTGCTCAAAATCTGTCTTGTTGAACTCTAGCAGCGTGGCACCAGCTTCGATGTGAACTGAGGAGCAGTTCGTCTCTGCATGCGGTTGCCAGCCGAATTCGGAGGCAGTGGAAAGCACGCTGTCTCCTCGTTTTGCCTGGCCATTCACGAGGATGTACCAACTGTCGCTACATGGCTTGAAGGTCTCGGCTGCGTCAAATTTTTGTAGTTGGCCAATTCTTCCAACTTTTTCAATCACCGTTGAGCTCAAACCGGAAAACTGCGGTAGTTCAGCAATCAGTGGTCGTATCATCCAGCGATCAAGCAGCTCTTCCTTAAAGCCCTCAGCTTCAATAAAGGCAGAGAAGGTCTCTTCTGCAAAAACACACACAGTAACCGGCGTCGTCGCTACCACGGAAGCGTTTCTCATGGCAGTGCCCGTAATAACGGCCATCTCACCAATGATGTCTCCAGCCTGAAGACTTGCCACCTTAGAGAATATCTTGCCATCGTGACTAACAACATCGCAGTAACCAGTCAGTATCAAATATACATAACCTCGGGTTTCGGTATCTTGTACGATGATGACATCTTCGGTGTTGTAACGTCGTATTTCCTCATCAGCAAGTAGGCTGCGCATCCAGCGATTAGGAAATGGCTTGCCCAGCCAGATAGTCAGATAGTGATTCACCTGGGATGTGTAAATGCTTGGGTCGCCATCGATAATTGAATACCGTTTGCCTGAACTGGCGAGCGAGAAGGTTGTATTAAAGTCATTCGGCAGTTCTTCAACGTGCACAAATACTACCCGGTCAGATTGTGATTTCAATACATCGCCCGGGTCACCATGAATAGCACCCGCGCCGCCATCAGCGACTAGCATATTGAATCTTTTTGAGTAAATGTTCTCCAGGCTACGTGCAGTTTTGTCGCTCACCTTGCCTTCTTCGTTCATCTCCTGAATGGTATGCATAGAATGATTGTCGCCAACGATACATATCTGTCTCGTGTAATCTTTATGGATGGTCGAAAAGGTGGCGCCAATTGTTGGGATGCTATGCACCGTGACGTGTGGGTCGATATTCAGGCCATAGTAGTTGATCGATTCGCCTGGAACGACTTCAACCAGCGTGAAGTGTTCATGGATAACAGATATATCCCAACCGAGACTGCAGGCCAACTTGTCCATTGCCATGTTGTAAATTTCTTTGGTGGTAATGACCTCAACTCGCTGCGGCATCATCATGAGCGGGAACATCGTGCAGTGATCATCATGCAGGTGTGTAAGAAAAACAGCAGAAACCTGATTTTTTGATATGCCTCTGGCAAACAAGTGTTGGTCAAGAAACGGAATTGAATCAATCAGGATGTAGTCGCCATTAAAACACAGCGCTAACCCCGTACATGCTTCGTTAATGGTAAAGCCGGAAGCGCCGCCAAGTACCTCTAGGCTCATTTTTGCGAGGCCACCCGGCACGTAATCTGGTTGAACCGGATAGGAAGGCCCAATGATCTGATCCTCGTTTAGGTCGACTGAAATGTCCCCCTCATTGTTTCTAACCAGATATTCATCAGTCCCAGTGTGTGCTATCACCATGGAATTAGTTTGTGCTTGGCCATGCTTAAAAGGGACAAGGTTGAAAAAGTCTTCGATAGGAATAGTCTTGCCAGATTTATCGGTTAGAGCTAGCGCTTCTGATACCGCGAGCCATTCCTCTTTCAATGTGTTGTCTGTTTGCCATTTATCGAGTTCCGCTCTATTTGGACCGTTGAGCGTCATTCTGAGAAGTCGTAGTGCGTGAGAAATATCTCTCTCGCTGCCGACCAACGAAAGTTTCCTGCCCTCAGCCAAACCGTTTGCAACAAACAGAAAAAAATAGAAAGGAAATTCAAGATTGTTGAGAACCGAGCCGTCTTTTTCCTTGACGTCTGTCAGCACCAGCGTGTCAAAGGATTCAACATGATGGCGAAGTAACCCTTTAAGTACCTCAGGGGGTTGCCCGAACAATATTGTGCTGGTGCCATCGCGAACGATGCGGCTTCCTTGCGCCGGAGCCATTACTGTAGGTTTTGACATAAACAGGGATCAATATCAAAATAATAGACTTAGAGTGTAACCAAAGAATTTAAGAGGGAAAAGAAAGGAATCAATTTGAGGCTGATAATCCCGGTTTAAATGTAAGTAGAATGTAAGTATCCACCGGCAACTGTCGTATGCATGTGTCGAAAGTTAATCAATAAACGACTAGAATTCATGTTTGGTATCGCTGCAAAGTGACGGCGGTATATTTTTCCATAAATTATCAGGGGTAATTTAATGAACGAAGCTGTACAGCTCGATGCGTCAGAAAAGGCATTGTTTCGTGAAAGTGTTAAGAAATTCTTGGACGCGGAGGTTGAGCCCCACTATGAAGCTTGGGAAAAAAATGAAATCTGGCCCAGGGAACTGTGGAACAAATTAGGTGAAAATGGCTTTCTCTGTGTTGATATGTCGTCGGATTATGGCGGTTTTGATGCTTCGTTTGAATTGAGCTGTGTTGTCGTTGAAGAGGTTTCGAGAGCGGGATACGGTGCGCTGGCTTCCGGTATTTCTGTTCACTCTGATATCGTTGCTCCGTACATTATGCATCTAGGTAGTGAAGAGCAAAAGCAACGGTGGTTGCCTGGTATGGTAAGCGGTGAAATTGTTGGCGCGATAGGTATGACAGAACCAGGAGCCGGGAGCGATCTTCAGGGAATGAAGACCTCAGCCGAGAAAGATGGCGATGAGTTTGTGATTAATGGACAGAAAACGTTCATCACAAATGGCCAGCATGCTGACCTCATTGTGCTCGCCGCTAAAACAGATCCCAAGCTGGGTGCAAAAGGTGTCACGCTGTTTACCGTTGATTGTCATCTCGAGGGCTATCAAAAGGGGCGTAATTTGGAAAAAATGGGGCTTCACTCCGGCGATACTTCAGAAATATTTTTCCAAGATGTCAGGGTTTCATCCAAAGAGGTGCTAGGCGGCGAAGGTAACGGCTTTGCGAATTTGATGAACGAATTACCAAGAGAGCGGCTCATTCTCGCTGTAGGTTGTGTAGCGGCGGCGGAAGGCATGCTTGATATAACAGTTGAATACACGCTAGAGCGTCAAGCGTTTGGCGCACCGATTGCAAAGCTGCAGAACACTAAATTTGTTTTGGCTGATATCAAGACGGAAATCGAGCTTAACAAAGCATTGGCAGAAAAATATGTTGCAAGGTATGTTGGCGGGGACTTGACGCCAGTCGAAGCTTCCATGTCAAAACTTGCTGCCAGTGAAATGCAGGGGCGGGTAGCAGACCAATGTGTTCAGCTCTTTGGTGGCTATGGCTATATGCGGGAGTATCCAATCTCACGGGCCTATTTAGATGCTCGCATTCAACGAATCTACGGCGGTACATCCGAGATCATGAAAGAACTCATTTCAAGAAGTCTCGTCGGCAGGTGAAAAGTCGAAAGTGACGGCTTAGAAGGAACCTGAAATGCCACGATATGACTATTATTGTGATGATAATGACCGAACTGTTGAAGTTGTTCATCCCATTGCTACACGGTTGCAGCATTGGGGTGAATTGTGTGAAGCAGCGAATATCGAACCGGGCAAAACGGATCTTGAATCACCCATCCGAAAGATCATCACGACGGCTCCCATGGCCAATATGCCAACGGGTAATGCAGGTTTGAAAGAGATGGGCTTTACCAAACTTGTGAAGAGAGATGATGGTGTGTACGAAAACGTGACTCGCTCAGGTACCGAAAAAAGATTTATGAAAGCTGATGATCCTTCCTCGAAGCCGCATTTTCATAAAAAACTGAGTAAATGATCGGAATTCGCGAAATAGATATCACGGTTTTGCTTCTGCGGTATCTACCGTACCCCTCGGCATGTGACCGCTGATGTTTTTAGGTTTATTCCCCTGTCCGAAAACGCCTAATTTTGGCGTCAAACATTGTGTTTATTGATTTCTTGTTGCTATTGACGATGATTGCGAGCTGATCCTTTAGTGCAGATCGCCTTAAAGTTAGATAAACCTTCGTCGAAGGTTAACTAGGCTTCTCTTCTTGAGTCTGCTCTGGCTTGCTAAGCAGATGCTCGGTCACTTCAAGTAAGCGCTTTGTGCCCACTTCGCTGTTGACTCCAATAAGGTATTTTGCGTTCACGACGACACTTGGCACGCTGGCAATTTTGTAAGCGCGACTAAGAGCGTCAGCTTTAGCCAGCCTTCTTCTAACATTCTCGGAATTAAAAGCCGTTCGAAACGCTGCTTCAGTTGTTCCTTTGCCTTCAAACCATGCGGCTACGGTATCCAAAGAGGACAGATTTCGTCGCGCGGTATGAATGTCTGTGAAAAACCTCACGTGGTTTTCTCCAAGAATACCCAGCTCTTGCATTGTGAAATAAGTCTGGCCGTATAATCGCCACAAATTACTCCCGAGCACCGGCGTGCGTACAAATTTTACTGTGTCCGCGTTTGCTTGAACCCAACCTTCGATTTCAGGGTCAAAATTGAAACAATGCACACACCCGTAGGAAAAGAACTCCATCACTTCTTCTTTGCGCCCTCTGACCTTGCCAGGTTCTTCCAATGTCTGATAATGCCGTCCCTCTGCAAACTCGCCATTAGGGGCATCGGTCACCACCATCGTGCTGAAATAGATCACGATCGTGACAGCGATAACGCCAATGATTCCAATGGCTATTTTCTGCTGCTGTAAAAAATTACTCTTTTTGCTCGCCATGTAGTCAATCTCTTGTTCTATTAGTCAATGCGGATAGTGAGAGCTTAACAATTTGGTGACTCTTTGGACAATTGTGTACCATGATCATTCTCGGATAATAAACAGGACCACTGTAATGACTCAGATGCCAGCAATAAGCCTCGCGGCCGTACCAGGACGTAGAAAAGCGACCATAGAACTTGCACAAGAAATTGAAAAGCGCGGGTTCAGTGGTATCTATGGCCCCAGTCTCGGAGATTCGATGGCGCTGTGTGAGGCGCTGGCGCTTGCGACTAATGAAATCACCTTTGGTACAACAATTATGCCGATTTATTTTCGGCAGGTGACCGACTTTGCACAAACTGCATCGTTCATTCACGAAGTCTCGGATGGCAGGTTCAGGTTTGGCATTGGCGTCAGTCACGCGCCAGCACTTAAATCACGTGGCATTTCCGCTGGCAAACCCCTGACCGATACTCGGAATTTTGTTGAGGAACTTCGTGCTGTACCTCGCGCGGGTGAGCTTCCTCCGATTGTATTGGCGACCTTGAGGAAGAAAATGATTGCGCTGTCGGAGGAAATCGCTGAGGGCATGGTGTTCGCGAATGGCGCAAGATCACATATGAAAGCGTCTCTTGCGACCCTGAGTCCTGCCGCCCGTGACAACGAGGACTTCTTTATCGGCGATATGATCCCAACTTGTATTAATGATGATGTTGAGGCTGCTAAGGCCGTTAACAGGAAGACCCTCACCTCTTATGCCATGCTGCCTAACTATCGAAACTATTGGAAAGAAGCGGGATACGAAGAAGAAATGACTGCGATCGAGCGGGCGGTGGAAGCGAAAGAATTCGATAAGGTGCCGGCACTTCTCAGTGATAAGTGGTTGGCCGATACCACATTGTTTGGTTCAGCTTCTGCGGTGAGAGAAGGTGTCGAAGCCTGGTTTGATACCGGTGTTAGAACACCAATTCTCGTGCCGTCTTCTGCTAATGGGGGACAGATGAAGGCTTTTGAAGAAATGCTGGCTATTTTTTAGCGTTCGTCATTAGGTTTGTAGGATTGATTGCGCGCCTTTAACAAAGTTCTTCTCATCATCACCTTCAATTAATTTTTTAGGTGGTGGTTCAGGCACCCGTATGCCCTTCTGGCATGCGGGGCGCGCTTTCATTTGATCCAGCCATCGGTCAAGATTTTCTAGCCCTTCACGAGAGACGCCGGACCAACGATAAGTTCTTACCCAGCACCAGTTGGCAATATCCGCAATAGAATAGTCATCGGCTAGCCATTCCCTGTCTCTCAGAGCTGTATCGAGCACCTCGAGTAGTCTTCTGGATTCATTTTGATATCGCTCGATCGCCGGCTGGATTTTTTCAGGAAAATAGCGGTAGAACACGTTGGCTTGTCCCATCATGGGGCCAATACCGCCCATTTGGAACATTAGCCACTGAATCACGCGAGAGCGCCCCTTTTGATCCGTTGGTAAAAGCTTTCCCGTGAGTTCAGCAAGATAAATCATGATTGCACCGGTTTCGAAAACAACAAAGTTGTCGTTGTCGCGGTCAACGATGACGGGAATTCTTCCATTTGGGTTCATCGCTAGAAATTCTGGTGTTTTCTGATCTCCCTTGCTCAGGTTGATCGGATGGACGTCGTAGGGTAAAGCCAGTTCCTCAAGGGTTACTGAGGCCTTATGTCCATTGGGTGTGCCTGTAGTATAGAGGTCTATCATAGAATCTCCGAGTTTCTCGTTGAAATGCCCCAGGCTTTCAAGTGAATGTGATTAAAACATATTAGCGGGCCTGGTCTAGTGATCTCAAAATGCTACTGCGCGCTGGATGATCTTATCGTAGAAGTCGCTATCAAGGCGCACATAGCAACTCTCGCTCGGCTTCTTGACCAGCACGTAGTCGTCAAGCTTGTCGAGGTGAAATGCCTCTTCCCTTAGGCTGTTCTTCTGCAGTTTGTGCGTCGAAGTTGTTGGCAGTTCAGAGAGTATTCTGATGAATATTGGTCGCGCATAACTGGGTAGGCCATCATTGATGTGATCGCTGAGTGATTGTAAATCAGCGTTACCCATAGAAACACCGTCTCGAAAGACGATAGCTGCCATGCCCGCGCGGCCGTCTGTACCTGGTATTTGTACGCCATAGGCATTGGTGAACACGACATCCGGGTGTTGGTTGATAATCTCAGCAAGCTCATTTGTTGAAACATTTTCACTTTTCCAGCGAAACGTGTCTCCAATCCGATCAACAAACTGATAATGTTTCTGCCCAAATGAAAAACCGACCTCGACGCTTTTCATCAAATCACCGCTGTTAAAATAGAGGTTGCCGGGCGTGACAACATCGCGAACAAGCTTCTTTTCGGTCGCCTCTCCACTGGTGTAGCCCTCAAACTTGGTTGTGTTTGTGATTTCAATCAGTAGCAGGCCAGTTTCTCCATCGTTTACCTCTATGCAACAATCATTTCCATCACGAATGATTTCGTCTTGTGCCACATCATATGAGACAAGCTTGACCGGTGCGACGCCCATGCCAACTGTGCAGGGTTTATTAAGAATGTTGCCAAATCCGCCGTTGCCCTCACTTGCAGCGTAAAATTCGCCGATGCGATCTATCTCGAACCTGGCTTTGAACTGATTCCATATGTCTGGTCGAAGCCCGTTACCAACAATTGTTCTGATAGGATTGTCAGTATCGTTTACCTGTTCAGGCCTGCTCATTAAATAGCGAATGAGTTCGCCAATATATATAAAACTTGTACAATTGTTCTTCCGGATGTCTTCCCAGAAAGCGCTGATAGAAAGTCGCCTGCGAATCACCGTAGATGCGCCGACGTGAAATGCTGCCAGCAATCCCATGATCAGACCTGTGCCATGGTATAGCGGTAAGCAATTGTACATTCGATCGTTTTGGTTTATCCGCAATAGGCTAACGCCTGACATCTGTGATCCAGATATTGCTCTCTTGTTAGATACAATAGCTGCCTTGGGTAGACCAGTGGTGCCCGATGTGAATATATAAAATGCGGTAGAGCCAGTTTTTATATTGTCTGTAATCGGCAGGTTTCTGGTGTCGCCAGAATCGTCTTTAGGATCGAGGTTGATGGCCCAATTCGGTAGCTCTATATTTTCAGCATCGGCCACCATCAGAAAGTCTTCGCCGTCATTCATTTCTAGCTGGTCTTTTACATCATTGAGACTGTCCGTCAGCTCTGAACCGAAAATGCACTTCTGAGAGTCGATGAGATTGATGCAGTGTGTTAACGGTTGTTTGGTCAAGTTTGTGTTGATTAGTCCTGCGGTAGCGCCGGATTTATTAATGCCTAACAAGCAGACAACAAAGGCGATCCGGTTTTGCATGAACAGGCTGACGCATTCACCCTGCTTGATTCCTCGACTGACTAAGTTGTTTGCAATCACGTTAGCCCGGTCGTTTAGCTCCCTCCAGGAGATCTGTTCGCCTTCGCAAAGGAGTGCAGGTGCTTCGGGACGAACTCTCGCTTGTACTTCGACGAGTTTGGCCATGCAGTCAAGGCTTTCATCGGGCGGCGATTTCAGTCGGGCCGCGCTGAGTAATATTTTCAAATCTTCGAAGAAGTTACCAACTTTTCCCATGGAACACCTATACGATTAAATCATCTGTGCAAATTAACAAATGCCGCTATCGGGAACCACCTGATTGTAAATTAATCTTCATAAAGAATTTTGGCATGACGGCATACAGGAATAGGAAAATGAATTTCAGACGGCAGGTTGCGAAGCGAGTCCTTTTGCTACTGATGATACTGGTTGTATCCGGCACCACGTTGGCGGCGACAGAAAGTCCATCGGTTTTTACGAATGGAATCCCCAATTACCGCGATTACTCCGACACGCTCTCGAGCCCCGGACAGCCATTAGCAAACAGCCATTAGTAAACAGCTATTAGCAAAACATATACCTTTATGGGCTGGAATTGGCTTCGATCAGATTATTTATCTTGCACTGACGACCAGCAACACAGCGATTCAGAAGGAATACATGCATGTTGCCGTCGATTTTTCAAAATCCAGCCTGCGAAATTTTGAATTGGTTGCGGCGATCTTAAATAACTCAGGAGATTAAAAAAGCCTCATTCATTGTCAGGTTAATTACAGAGCTTCAACGTTTTCGTTTCTATACCGGGTAATGTACCTCGGCGTGCCCGTCGACGAAGCCAAGAGAGATCTAGATAAGTTCTGAGGCCCAGATCCGGTCTGGTACCGTTTTATTATCGATACACTAGCCGCCTGCGGTATGTCGCATGAATGTGATGCTTGTGACTGGCAGGAGAGAGTTCGATTAATCCCTTATTACTTAGGGGTTTTTATTAGACGTTGGTGTCAGACGTTGAAACCACCGAATTAATACAGCGGGGTCAGTTCAAAGTTGAGTCGAACCGTTAGTTTTATCCCGACAAGTTCGATACAACAGTTTGATGAAGGAGTGGTGTGAGAGTTTGACCATTGAAGAATAGCCAATTTACCGTTCATTCGCGCCAAAATACCGAATATCCTTACAGAATAGTGTTTTTAAAAGCATTGATTAGGGTCAGATGTCGATATTTCGACACTAATTGGGCTGTTTTCACCTGATTTTGTAGCGTAAATCGTGTTTTTTATCCCAAGTTACTAACAATTTCTCGCCTACGCCTGTTTTTAGCCGAATGCAAGTTGTATCTATCCGGTTTTTACGATGTATGTCCGTAAAGCGTTGATTCATAGGGCCTGTAGAACATGTGATCAAAAAATAGCCAGTTTGCCCTAGCATCCGGTTTCTATGGACGTCCCGTACATTCAAAGGACTTATCACCAGACTTATCCACAGAAAATGTGGAAAACTCGGAAAATGAGGCGCACTTTACATAGTGAGCGCTCACTATAATTCGCCGATTTCCGGATTTGCCAGGCAAATAGGGCGAATCAGGCGCCAGGAGGTTGATAGTCAAGGGTCATGATGGTGTGATTACCTTGAATATTTGCAGGCCATTTTGTCTAACAGGACTTTTTATGAGTGTCGAAGTGCAGGATCATTGTCGTGCCTGAATTTGTTGTCCGATGCAGGAAGACAAACACCGATCCGGATCAATTCCTCGAGGGAATTGGTTTGGGGGCACATGCTGAGTACCTGCCTCACATCATGGTAAATGCGCTGTTTTTATCAAAAGCACATCGCCCAGACGTGAAACTGTCGCTGGTTTTTGAGGAAACTCGCGACTATTCGCGCAGGCTAGTACTTGATGGCGAGGTGTTGGGCACGGTGGGTGGTCATGATGAAAAGTCGCTGTTGCTTTTTCTGGCAGCCGCGTTGCGAGAGGCGGTCGGCATGGCGAAAGAAACGTCTGTGGTGGCCTCCAACGGGGTGATTGTTGAGACGATAAGCTTTGAGCATTTAGTAAAGCGTGAAGCAGCGCAACGTGCTGTGTATGTTCTCGATAAAAAAGGCGAAGACTTGAGGCATATAGATCTGCCGCTAGACGGTACTTTTGTGCTCACTGATCATATTCCTATGCCGAAAAAGACTTTTAAGTCCATGCTAAGACAAGGGGTAAAAAAAATATCCCTCGGGCCGAGAATGCTTCATGCCTCCCAATGCATCACCTTGATCAACAATGAATACGATAGGCGTTTCTATCGCTGATTCCACACTTTCCAAGCAAAGAGCAACTGCAGTTATTGCTGCTGTTGATGCGAGTGCATCACCGGTTGTACGAAACGCCTGTTCAGCGAGTCGCGATATGTTTAAATGCGAATCGCGCGCAGAATGTAACAATTGTTTGCACCGGCGTATTCGTGAATAATCACATCCTGATTATCAAGGGGCAGTAGCTAGCTATTGCTATAACAACAGATTTAAACGGCAAAAATTATGACAACAGAAGATGCAGCGAACACTATAAAATCCATTGCTATTTTAGGCGGGACGGGTGACTTGGGCGGTGGCCTAGCAAGACAATGGTCTCGTGCGGGCTATCAGATCCTGATTGGATCAAGAACAGAAGAAAAGGGTAAAGCAGCTGCCGGAGATTTGTTGGCAGAATTCCCTGACCTTAACGTCACTGGACATGAAAATCTGGCTGCAGCGACAGCTGCTGATCTTGTTGTGCTTACCGTTCCTTTCGCGCATCAGATCAGTACGCTTGAATCTGTTAAGTCTGGTTTAGTAGGTAAGGTATTGATTGATGTCACTGTTCCATTGATGCCACCCAAAGTCGGAACGGTTCAGATGCCCGAAGCGGGTTGCGCTGCGGTAATGGCGCAGGCGTGCGTTGGTGATGATGTGTCAGTGGTTTCCGCATTTCAGAATGTGGGCGCTATGCATCTGCAGGAAGATCACGCCATTGAGTGCGATGTACTTGTAACTGGCAACAAAAAAGCGGCTCGAGATACAGTTATTAGTCTGATTGAAGCTTTGGGTTTGCGTGGTTGGCATGCGGGACCTTTGGCGAATGCCGCGGCAGCCGAGGCACTGACATCAGTGCTCATATCGATTAATCGTCATCATAAGATTAATGGCGCCGGTATCGTCATTACCGGAGAGTCGGGCAGCTAGGCTGTCTGACTTCACTAGATATGAAGCTTCAGTTTATTGGTCTTGAAAATGTTCCAATGATCGTGCCGGGCGATGACCTTGTTTCTGTGATTGAGCAATCACTTGAAAGTATGGGTGAACAATTGAGAGACGATGATGTGCTCGTGTTGGCGCAAAAGATTATCTCGAAATCAGAAGACAGATATCTTGATTTGCGAACTGTTGAGCCAACGGCAGAAGCAATAGCACTCGCGGCAGAAGTCGACAAGGAACCGAATAAGGTGCAGGCAATCCTCGACGAATCCAACGAGGTTGTCCGAAAACGAGTGGGCGTGCTGATTGTTGAACACAAATTGGGTTTCGTACAAGCAAATGCTGGAATTGATCAATCCAATATTTCACATGACGACGATGACGGAGACAATATATGTTTGCTTCTGCCGATCGACCCGGATAAAAGTGCAGCGAATTTGCGATCGACATTAATGCAGCGGCATGGTGTAAATGTTGGCGTTATCATAAACGACTCAATCGGCAGGGCTTGGCGAAATGGGTCCATGGGTCTTGCCATTGGCGTTTCTGGCTTCACTGCGCTTGAAGACTATATTGGAGCGACAGATATCTATGGCCGCGAGCTAATGGTCACGGAAGTTGCTGCTGCAGATGAAATGGCATCCGGCGCATCCCTTGTGATGGGTCAGACGAGTGAAAAAACGCCGGTCGTGTTGGTAAGAGGGTATCAACCTTCTGAACCTGAAGACGCTGCTCGCGTTGGAGTCAAACCCTTAATTAGGGAAAAACAAATGGACCTGTTTCGTTAATATGGCTGATTCAACAACAAAGAATTGCCTAGCGATTTCTGGCGGTGTCGGTGGAGCGAAACTCGCCCTCGGGCTATCGCATTGTTTGCCTCCGGCGAAACTTTGTGTCGTTGCGAATACCGGTGACGATTTCACTCACCTAGGTTTCAAAATTTGTCCGGACCTTGACACGGTGTTGTACACCCTAGCGGATCTGAACAACAAAGAGTTGGGTTGGGGGCAACAAGGTGAGTCTTGGAATTTTCTCAGCGCCCTAGAGTCAATGGGTGGCGAAACCTGGTTTCAGTTAGGTGATAGAGATCTGGCAACACACTGCATTAGAACTCAAATGCTCGGCTCGGGTGCGAGTCTGACTGAAGTCACACGTCATCTCTGTGAGGTGCTTGGGGTTAATGTTGATCTTTGTCCTATGACGGATGACCATGTCGCAACGATTGTGCATTGTGAAAAGGAAGATTCCGAAGGGGGTGAAAAAACCATCGAACCGATGGCATTCCAACACTATTTTGTGAGGGACCGATGCCAGCCGACCGTCACAGGTTTTTCTTTCGAGGGAATGGATTCTGCCCGGCCAAGCGATAAATTTCTCGCTGCGCTGGAAAGCAAAAATCTTGGCTCGATCCTCATTTGTCCATCTAATCCATTTGTGAGTGTTGATCCGGTACTGAAGCTTCCGGGGATTCTTGAAGCCATGAAAAAATCACCTGCGCCAGTGATCGCTGTCTCTCCTATTGTTGGGGGGCAGGCTATCAAGGGACCCGCTGCGAAGATGATGGCTGAACTTGGTATGCCCGCTAGCGCGTTGGCAGTGGCTGAACATTATCAGGGTCGAATCGATGGATTTGTGATAGACGAAGCGGACGCGGACCTCAAGGAAGAGATACAAGGATTGGGAATACCCACTATCGTGACCAAATCTGTCATGGTAACGTTAGAGGATCGAATTTCGTTGGCTGAAGCAGTACTCGAATTTGCCGACGAACTGGCTTCCTGAACGATCAATCACAGACGGCTTGGCAACTAATCCTGAAATGAATACGACCGCAGTTATCCCTATCAAGCAGCTTAATGACGCTAAAAAGCGCCTGGCAGATTATCTGTCTCCTGAGCAGCGCCAGGCTTTGTGTCAGGTCATGTTTGAGGATGTGCTCGAAGCGGTGACAAGTTGCGATCGCGTTGACGACGTGGTGGTGGTGACCAATGATAAGTCAGTTGCTGCGATTGCAGGTGCTTATTCTGCGCGGGTGATACCAGAGTCTGATGCCCCTGGTCTGATTGCTGCAGTCACTCACGCAGCGGAATTACTCACAGCAGAAGGGGTAGGTAGTATGGTCTTTCTGCCGGGAGATGTACCATTGGTATCTGTTGATGAGCTTGAAGTTGTTCTGGATGGTTTTGGTATGCTTGATAATCCTGAGTTTCTCATCGTTCCGGCGGAAGATCTGGGTGGATCGAATTGTGTTGCCTGTTCGCCGCCAAATTGTATCGAGTTCAGGTTTGGAATCGATAGCTTCAGAAAACATTTACGAGAATCAGAATCGAAAGGCATTGAAACATCTATCGCAAGGCTGCCGGGAATAGGACTTGATGTTGACACGCCAGATGATCTTGCTCAATTAAGCGAAATCTTGTCCCAGCAAGATGCTCAAACACATACTTTTAAATTCCTGGTTCGATCTGGATTGCTGACAGACAAGAACAATCCGTCAAACAGCAAACTAACCCAGGGTCAAATCAGGTAATGGAAACTATCGGACATAAGTTATGACTGCCAGTAATGAACATTTGATCACTGAATTGCTCGATGCAGCATTGCTCGAGCCGCTTTCAGATTCTGAAATACTCGCGCTATCAGACACCAACGATACTGAAGCGTTGATGAATGTCGCAGCGCGAATAAGAGATCATGGGCATCAAAACGTTGTGTCCTATTCACGCAAGGTCTTCATCCCCTTGACGCACCTCTGCCGCGATGTTTGTCATTATTGCACGTTTGCGCAGGTGCCGAGAAAAGTCAAAGCACCTTACCTCACCCCGGAAGAAGTGCTAAAGATCGCCAGTGATGGCGCCAGAGCCGGCTGCAAAGAAGCCCTCTTTACACTGGGGGACAGGCCTGAAATGCGTTACAAAGCAGCGCGTGAAGGATTAAAGGAGTTGAAGCAGGATTCGACGCTTTCTTATTTGCACGATATGGCAGAGTTGGTGTTTGCAGAGACAGGGATGCAGCCTCACCTAAATCCTGGCCTTATGGATGCGACGGAACTGGCGACGCTTCGAAAGGTCTCTGTTTCAATGGGTATTATGCTCGAAAGTGCCTCTCCGAGGTTGTTAGAGAAAGGCATGCCTCACTACGGCTCGCCTGACAAGGACCCCGCGTTAAGACTCGAAACTATTCGTTTAGCGGGGGAAGCTAAAATCCCGTTTACCTCCGGTATATTGATTGGCATCGGTGAAACGAGACGAGAACGAATCGAATCGTTGCTAACCTTGCGTGCGGCGAATGTTGATAACGGTCATATACAGGAAATCATTGTTCAGAATTTCAGGGCTAAACCTGAAACTCTAATGGCGAATGCTCCAGAACCTGACCTTAATGAATTGCTATGGACGCTGGCATTAGCTCGAATTATCTTCGGGCCTAAAATGAACATTCAAGCGCCCCCAAATTTAAGTCCAGGAGTTCTCCCGCAGATTGTTGATGCTGGTATTAACGACTGGGGTGGTGTTTCACCCGTCACTCCAGATTTTGTGAATCCTGAAGCACCTTGGCCCCATCTAGCTAATCTCGCGGCCGAAACAGCTAATGCTGGAAAACTTCTTATCGAGCGTCTGGCGATTTATCCAGACTATGCAGTTGACGCCGAGACCTGGCTCGACCCCGACATGCAACCTTTGATACGCAGGGCAATTGACGGCGAAGGCTTCGCTCGTGCTGACACATTCACGTCTGAAACATGGTCCGCAGGTGCAGTCGGTGATCCACCCGAAGCTGATCTTGCGAGAGTGACTAAAATACCCCAGCGGAGAGTCAGTGTTGATCTTGGTGAGATTTTGGAAAAAGCTAAATCTGGTACCGAGTTGGCTGAGCACGAAATTGTTCGCCTGTTTAAAGCCCGGGGAGATGATTTATCTTATGTTTGTCAGGCGGCAGACGATGTCCGAAAGAAGCTGGCGGGTGATGAGGTCACGTTCTGTGTAAACAGAAATATCAACTATACCAATGTATGTTATTTCAAGTGCCAGTTCTGCGCGTTTTCAAAAGGAAAGATGAGTGAAAACTTGAGGGGGCGACCCTACGATCTTGACCCTGAAGAAATCATGCGTCGTACCAAGGAAGCTTTTGAACGAGGAGCGACGGAAGTTTGTTTACAGGGTGGAATACATCCCGAGTACGATGGCAACACCTATATTGATATTTGCCACAGCATCAAACAGGTGATTCCGGAGATGCATATTCATGCTTTCTCTCCATTAGAGGTCTGGCAAGGAGCACATACTCTGGGACTGGGTTTGTCCGAATACCTGGGCCAACTAAAAGAAGCAGGTCTTGGCACGCTGCCGGGTACCGCAGCGGAAATTTTGGATGATGAAGTGCGTGCGACACTTTGCCCTGACAAGCTAAATTCTGCGCAATGGCTTGAAGTTATGGAAGCTGCCCACGGTCAGGGGTTTAATACTACAGCAACCATCATGTACGGGCATATCGAAAAATACGAGCACGTTGCCCGCCATCTATTGAAGGTGCGTCGATTGCAGGAAAAGACTAACGGATTTACTGAATTTGTTATTCTTCCCTTTATTCATATGGAAGCGCCAATTTATCTGAAAGGTAATGCGAGGCAGGGACCTACTTTTAGAGAGGCTCTGCTCATTCATGCGGTTTCCCGTCTGGTGCTAAATCCTGTGTTCCGAAACATTCAGGCCTCTTGGACAAAGCTTGGTCATGCCGGTGTGACGGCTTGTTTGAATGCAGGGGTGAACGATATTGGCGGAACACTGATGAACGAGACTATCACCCGTGCAGCCGGGGCCAGCCACGGTCAGGAAACAAGTCCGGAGGAAATGGAAAGGATGATTATTGCTGCTGGACGTACTCCTCGCCAGCGGACGACAGATTATGGCGAAGTAAGCGAACTACAGAAGCAGCGCGGTCGAGGCGCGAAGACTTTACTCGAGCCTGAATACACATCGGCGAAAAAATATGATCGAAAGAAGTCCGGAGGTAAAAAGAAAGATCTATATCGACCGGGCCTTGAGTCGAATGGCAAGTTATCGAATTCGTCCAATGATGACCAGGGTGAGGACAAACTCTCCAGTGCCGATATTATTTAGTGAAAATAAGATTTTAAATAGTGACAACAAGCTCACACAACAAACCCAACAAACTAGTGCTAGATCGTTAGCAAAAATCAACAAGGATTGAAATCATGCCAGTGCCACAAAGAACAGCGTTAACGCTGCCGGACCCAAGAGGGGTTAATCAAACGATAGAGTTAGCGAAATGGGCCGAGGCCGAAGGCTATGACGACCTGTGGTTTGCAGACAGCTCAGGTGTCGACGCGCTAACGACCGCAGCAGCTGTTGCGCTCAACACCAATCGTTGCCGGATAGGTACGGCTATCATTCCTGTGTTCTCAAGAACGCCAGCGGTGTTGGCGTCAACTGCGCACGTGCTACACCAGTTGTCTAACGGACGATTTATACTTGGTCTAGGTTCGTCCAGTCAAACAATGATGGAGAACTGGCACGGACTGCAATTTGAGAAACCTCTTTCTAGGGTTAAAGAAACAACCCTGTTGATTAAAAGCATGTTGAAAGGTGAGAAGAGTGACTTTGATGGCACGACAGTAAAGAGTAAAGGTTACCGGCAGCTCCCTTTAGACGAGGGAGCGCAACCGGTGTACATGGCGGCTTTGCGTAGCAAGATGCTTGAAACTGCTGCTGAATTTAGCGACGGGGTTATTTTGAATTTGTTCCCGAAAGATTCGCTGCCAAGAATGATGGAACACATAAAAATTGGTGCTGAGCGAGCGGGTAAGAAATTGGAGGATGTTGAAGTTGTTTGTCGACATCAGGTTGTCGTTAGCGACGACAAGGAAAATGCCAGAAATTTCATCCGCCGTGGATTTGCACCCTATTACGCAACGCCAGTATACAACGCGTTTTTGGCCTGGTCTGGATATGAAGATGTAGCCAAAGAAATAGCTGAGGGATGGGCGGCAAAAGATCGTGATCGAACGACTGGCGCACTTGATGATAAATTAGTTGATGATATTGCTATTCTGGGTTCTATGGGTGAGTGCCACGACCGCATCAGGGAATATGGTGAGATGGGTATTACCACCCATATAATTTCCTGCGTTTCCCCAAAAGATGCCCAGACTACCTATGATGCATTTACCGCGAAGAATTTCAGCTTTTGAGACGTCTAAACAATATCAGGCTGTTGGTTTTACCAACAAAAGAACTGGCACACAATGAATTCGAAAAACAGAGGATAAAAAAATGAAACTAGGAATACTCAGCGGCTACTCCGGCCGCAATATGGACCTTGGCATAGAGAAAATACAGGCGGCGGAAGATATGGGCTATGAGTCCGTTTGGACCGCAGAAGCCTATGGTTCAGACGCTGTAACACCTGCCGCCTGGATTCTTGCTAACACTAAGAAGATGAAAGTAGGTACTGCAATTATGCAAATGCCTGCGAGAACACCCGCGTGTACGGCAATGACTGCAATGACTTTGAATCAACTGTCCAACGGTAGATTTATTGTTGGTCTTGGTGCCTCTGGACCTCAGGTTGTCGAGGGTTGGCACGGGGTTGCTTATGGCAGACCAATTACCAGAACTCGTGAATATATCGAGATTCTGCGCATGATCATGGCAAGGGAAGGTAAGGCAGAGTACGAGGGTTATCATTATAATTTGCCGTATGATGGTGAAGACGGTACAGGATTAGGAAAGCCGCTCAAGAGTATCCTGCAGGCTGACACTAGCATTCCCATTTATACCGCATCGATTACTAATACGGGACTTGCCACTAGCGCAGAGCTTGCTGATGGTGTTTTCCCTGTATGGATGAACCCGGATAGATACGATGTTTTCGAGCCAAGTATCAGCAAGGGTTTGAAAAAAGCTGACAAGACACTGATGGACTTTGACATCGCGCCATTTGTGACCTGTATTTTAGGTGACGATGTGGATTTTTGTAGAGCACCTGTGAAGGCGAATATGGCGCTTTACATTGGGGGCATGGGGGCCAGAGATAAGAACTTTTACAACGACTACGCTAAGGCGCTAGGCTTTGAAGATGCTGCCATCAAGATTCAGGATCTATTTCTCGCGGGCAAGAAAGATGAAGCGGCAGCGGCTGTACCAGACGAATTGGTAGACGCCACACATCTTGTTGGTCCAAAAGAGAAAATTGTCGAACGACTGCAGGCTTGGAAATCGGCGGGAGAGAAGGGCCACGTTGGTAACATGTTGATAGGTGCTGGTCAGCGAGAAGCGCTGGAACTTGTCGCCAGCGAAATGCTGTAGATTATAGTTAGAAATTGTGGCCAGTAGCGCTGGAGTTCTTCGGCGATACTGGCTAACACCCCTTCAATTGTAATATTTATATGAGTTACACCTTAACTGCCTGTAATGACATTGCAGAAATTGGACAGGAAGCATGGGATGCATGTGCGAATCCCGCATCGTCTCACTACCTGCCTGAACAGGTTCAATTCGATCCTTTTATTTCGTACTCGTTCTTGCATGCTATCGAAAAGAGCCGATCTGCCGTAGCAGAAACAGGCTGGGCCCCTTACCATCTCCTACTTGAAGATGATGTTGGTAAAGCTGCGGGTGTTGTTCCCATGTATTTGAAAAGCCACTCACAGGGGGAGTATGTTTTTGACTACTCCTGGGCTGATGCATTTGAGCGTGCCGGTGGCAAATATTATCCCAAATTACAAATTGCTGTGCCTTTTACACCAGCAACTGGTCGAAGACTGTTAGTCTCCGACTCGGCGGGTGCTGAGTCGATTCAGGAATATCTGCTGGGTGGTGTGACCCAAGTCGCTGAAAAAGTTGGTGTTTCGTCGGTGCACATCACTTACGCCGAAAAAGCGCAGTGGGAAAAGATGGGATCACTGGGTTTTCTGCAAAGAACGCACCAGCAATTTCATTGGCAGAACCAGCAGTTCTCGAGTTTTGATGATTTTCTTGCGGCGCTTTCGTCGAAGAAAAGAAAAAACATAAAACGAGAACGAAAGGCTGCGCTTGCGGGTGGCGTCGAAATTGAGAGATTAACTGGTTCGAATATCAAGGAGCACCACTGGGATGCTTTCTACAGATTTTACGTTGATACCGGTGGTCGAAAGTGGGGCACGCCATATCTAACCAGGGAGTTTTTCTCGCTCATTGGCGAGACCATGGCTGATAATATTCTGCTTATCATGTGCCATCGAGAAGGGCGCTATGTCGCAGGTGCAATCAATTTTATTGGTGGTGAATGCCTGTTTGGTCGAAACTGGGGATGCATCGAAGACCATCCTTTTTTACATTTCGAAGTGTGTTACTACCAGGCGATTGAGTTTGCTATCGAAAAGGGCTTAAATCGCGTAGAGGCAGGCGCACAGGGGCAACATAAACTTGCACGGGGTTACTTGCCAACGCATACATACAGCGCCCACTGGATCGTGAATGCTTCGTTCAGAGAAGCTATTTCTCATTTCCTCGATCAGGAAAACCGATATATTGATGAAGAGATTGAGTACCTTGATGAACATTCTCCCTTCCGCCGTTCTTCACCGAGTTAAAAATTGTAGTCAGCCAGTCTTCTTTTTCTATTGAGACTTCCCAGAACCGAGAAACAGACTAGCACCAAGAGCTACAGGTGCTATAGGCGCTATCGCTTTGTTGACCTGATAGTTAAGAAAAGTGGTATGGGAGAAAGCCGCTTAGGCTGAACTAATTAGTGAAGCGTCGCCGGGATTCTCTTGATGGGCCGACCGTGATGAATCACATGGTTCGGTATTTTGGGCGCTGCCTCTGTACAATTGAATGATCTGAGATAAGTCGTGACCTTGGTGTTGATCCGGTCACATTAGCTGAATTACGTACACCGGGATGTTTTTTCGATATCCCATGGGGAGTAGATATGGCAGGGAAGGAATACTATCTAACAGATGTGTTCGCTGAGGGACCCTACGCGGGCAACAGGCTTGCGACGATAATTGATGCCTCGGACTTGAGTTCCGCGGAAATGCAGCGTATTGCTCTCGCCTTTAACTTTGCTGAAACGACTTTTATTTGTGGTGGAAATTCGGAGGAGGGTTTCAATGTTCGCATTTTTACACCTGCGGCAGAAATTCCTTTCGCAGGTCACCCAACGCTGGGAACAGCATACCTGCTTCGGCAAGTACTTAAGTATTCTGACGCGCAGGTCGTCAAACTGAACCTGGCGGCAGGGAAGATTCCAGTCACCTTCGGTCGCGACCATGTGTTGTGGATGCAACAGCATCAACCGGTATTTGGCGAGCAACTCGAACATGAGTTTGTTGCCGAGCAGCTTGGTATTGACATAAAAGACGTGAATACGGGTTATCCCTGCCAGTATGTTTCAACGGGTCTGAGGTTCTTGATGATCCCGCTTGTGTCGATCGAAGCGCTAAAACGTGTTTCGGTTGACGTCAATGATTTAGCGCCCTCGGTGTTCCTCTTTGCTGAAGGCGGGTACGATGATGATCAACAAATGTCTGCAAGAATGTTCGCGGCAGAGTTCGGTATCATCGAGGACCCTGCAACCGGAAGCGCGAATGGTTGTCTTGCCGCATATCTGGCTGAGCACAGATACTTTGGATCATCTGAGATTGATGTCAGAGTTGGTCAGGGTTACGAAGTACAGAGACCTTCGCAGCTTTATCTCCGCGCCAGTAAAGATAGGGAAGGCAAGTTTGATATCAATGTCGGAGGTAGGGTAAACCTCGTCGCTAGGGGGCAGTGGCTGCTGTGAGTATCGAAAATACCTTGCCCAACATTATTCTTGATGAATCAGCAGCAGAGTACCTGCACATTTTGAGAAAATCGGGTTGTCAGGAGGTGTTTGAAGGCCACACACGTGTCGAGGAGTGCCCGACCGAATGCAATATTCTACTGGCCAGTGCTCCACTTGCGGAGGAATTTCTGCATGCCGGGCATAGTGCGAAATGGATTCAGTCAACCTGGGCGGGAAATGCAAAACTGATTCCCCTGCTCAAACAAGCCGACACCATACTAACTGGTGTTAAAGGCGTGTTTGGACCATTAATAGCAGAATATGTATTCGCTTACCTATTGCCAAAGGTTCGGGGTACAAAACGATTATCTGACGCTCAGGCGGAAAACAAATGGGATAGTGTTGAACCTGATACATTGCAGGGAAAAGAGTTTGTTTTTATTGGTACGGGCTCGATTGGTGCTCACGTAGCAAACGTCGCACGCGCATTCGGCATGAAGACTGTAGGAGTATCAAGAAGCGGTGTAAGCCTCGATGGTTTTGATCGCATGTATTCGACAGACAAGCTTGATCAAGCCATGCAAACCGCCGACTTTATTTTATTGTCAGTGCCGGAAACGCCTGCATCTTCACGACTCATTGGAAAGTCGGCACTTGCTGCAGTGAAACCCGGGGCCACGCTGATCAATGTTGGGCGTGGCAGTACGCTAGATACCGCTGCCGTCATCGATGCACTAGAGGCTGGTCAGCTGTCGTTGGCTGTCCTTGATGTTTTTGACACGGAGCCTTTGCCAGCCGATAGCCCCTTGTGGGGAACACCCGGCGTGATACTAACACCCCATATCGCAGCAGTGAGTTATCCTCAGATAATAGCTGAGAAGTTTTTGAACAACCTCGTCCGCTACAACTTCGGTGACGAGCTTGTTGACGTGATAGACCCCTTGATTGGTTACTAGCGGCTTGCGTTTTTTTGTCAGGTACTTTTTTACGAGATTTTGATCAGAATGTTAGAGACGATGTTATGAACGATTTGGAAAAATTGCAGGACCAGTCGCCCCACGCGGCAGCAATAGGATTTGTGCTAACAGGTACTGACGGCCCTGCATGTTTGTTTAAAATGCCTTATGCAGAACATCTAATTGGTGATCCGGATACCGGTGTAATTCACGGTGGTGCAATCACTGCCATTTTAGATAATGCGTGTGGCTGGGCGGTTCGAAATCATCCAGACTGGGATAGCGAGTCGAGCATGGCAACGCTGGATTTGAGGATCGACTACATGGAACCGGCGATACCACACTTAGACGTTTTAGTGCGTTCCGAGTGTTTCAAACTGACCCATAACATCGCTTTTGTCAGAGGCGTGGCATATCAGAAAGATGTGAACGACCCCATAGCCACCTCGATGGCAACTTTCATGCTAGGCACACCGAATACACCGAGAGAACAAGAAATCCGGAGCAGTTTATGAAAATACTGCAACAATTGAGAGAGGAGGGGAGATCCGATGACATGCAGGCGCTGGCGGAACACATACCTTATGCGCGTTTCCTCGGTGTTCGGGTAGACCGAAAAAGTGATGAAATGATTACGGTTATGCCTTTTAAAGACTCCCTTGTTGGTAATACTAACCTTCCCGCGATTCACGGTGGTGCCATAGGTGCCCTGTTAGAGTTGACGTCAGTGTTGCAGTTACTGCTGGATACCTCCTGCGAGAAACTGCCGAAAACTGTCGATTTTGCGATTGACTATTTACGCTCAGGCAGACCGCTGGAAACCTATGGTCGTGCAATTGTTACGCGTCAGGGTCGAAGGGTTGCCAATGTGCGAGCTGAGTTATGGCAGGATGACCCATCGAAATTAATTGCGCTGGGTCATGGCCATTTCCTGTTAGCCCCTGTTTGAAAGTGAACAGCCAAGTGTGCAGTCAGTAAATATGGAGGAGTTCAGAACCATGGTAGATTTGAGTGTTATTCAATGGCTCGATCTTGCTGGTGTGTTTGTCTTTGCTTCCAGTGGCGCGCTTGTGGCTGCTCGGAAACGACTCGATATTTTTGGTTTTGTTGTCGTCGGATTTATTACAGCTGTAGGGGGCGGAACGCTGCGAGACATGTTGGTCAGCGTGCCCGTGTTCTGGATTCAGGCATCAATTTATGTCTGGATCACATTGGCAGCTTCGGTGATGACTTTCGGGTTTTCCGGTTTTATTGATCGTCGCAAACAATGGATTGTTTGGTTTGATGCAATAGGGTTGTCAGTTTTTTGCGTGCTCGGAGCCAGTAAAGGGTTGGAGATAACCGGAGACCCTCTCATTTCTGTGATGATGGGTGTGATTTCAGCTGTATTCGGCGGCGTTTTGCGTGACATCGTCTGCAATGAAGTACCGCTCATTTTTCATGGCGAAATTTATGCGACTGCGGCGTTCCTGGGTTCTGTTCTGTTCGTCAGTGCTATGGGCATTGGAATTTCGGAGAGTATTGCTCTTTGGCTTGGTATCGGTGCTGCGATGATGCTTCGATCTGCCGCAGTGATCTGGGGCTGGTCGCTGCCAAAGTCCAGAGGGCTTCACGACTAATACTGGCTTTTATCACCTCCGGCGCATATTCTTTAGCTTCCATAAATTCATGGTGTGGACGCAAACCGGGCGCAAAGCGAAATGCAAAAAGCTCTGCCTGTGGTAACAGTGGATCACGCAAAAAATTTAATCTAATTTGAGGAGTTGAAATGTCAGACGTATATATTGTGGAAGCCTGCCGGAGTCCTAACGGAAAAAGGGGCAAGGGGCTTGCGGGAATGAAACCAGCAGATTTGCTGGGGGCTATTCAGCACGCAGCACTTGAGCGTAGTGGTGTCGCGCCTGAAAATATTGGCCAAGTTGTTGGTGGATGTGTCTCGCAGGTTGGAGAGCAGACATTTAACATTGCTCGTATTGCGTGGCTCTCGCAGGGACTTCCGCTTGAAGTTGCTGCTACCACGATTGATTCACAGTGTGGTTCAAGCCAACAAGCAACCTCGATGGGTGCTTCGATGATCGGTGCTGGAATTGAAGATGTTGTGATGGCCTGTGGCGTCGAGATGATGAGTCGCGTACCTCTGGGTTCTGCGATGAAAGATGGTTCTCCAATGGGTGAAAAATATGCTGACTACTACCAGCCTACCAGTCAGTTTATGGGCGCAGCAATGATTGCCGAGGAATACCAGATTACCCGTGCTGATACCGATCAATTTGGTCTTGAGAGCCAGCAAAAAGCCATCGCAGCCTGGGATGAGGGACGATTCGATCGGGAAGTGGTACCTGTTGAGGCGCCGATTCTCGGAGAAGATTTCAAACCGACTGGTGAAACAAAAGTGGTTGCCAAAGACGAAGGGTTGAGAGCAACAGATATCGATTCTTTGAAGACACTGGCCGCTGTGCCGGGTCAGGAAATCCATACCGCTGGCAGCAGTTCCCAGATCTCGGACGGTGCTGCTGCTGTCATTATGGCTTCTGAAAAAGCGGTTAAGGAAATGAATCTGACCCCGCGCGCAAAAATTGTCGCCCACACCCTTGTCGGCGTTGACCCTGTGACGATGCTGAAAGGTCCAATCCCTGCAACTCGCAAAGTGCTCGATAAAGCCGGCCTAAAACTTGAGGATATCGATATCTTTGAGGTAAACGAAGCTTTTGCCTCGGTGGTTCTGGGGTGGGAAAAAGACTTGGGTGTCGATCATTCGAAAGTGAATGTAAATGGCGGAGCGATAGCCCTCGGTCACCCTACGGGTAGTACCGGCGCCCGGCTAATCACCACTGCATTGCATGAACTGGAAAGAACCGGTGGACGTTATGCGCTGATCGCGATGTGCTGTGGCGGTGGTCTTGGTACCGGTACAATCATAGAGCGAATGGCAGACTAGTACTAACTAGAATAAACTGTCGGTAAACAAGGGTCGCCTCGGTCAATGGCAGGGTCGGCCCTTTTTTGTGCGAGTAACGTATACCGCAGGCCATTATTAAACGGCACTGACTCGAAGCTTGTCGGTCAAACATCGGCTTAAATTGACGCTTCTGTGCAAAAAAACGCAGTAAAACAGATGTTTCTGACCAAGATTAAATTCGCTCGGTGAGCTAATTCGTCTCAAGAGGTCTTAAGCCATGCAGCTGCGTCTTCCTGTTGCGTTGCCTAATTATTGTGAAATGAGCTTATCTAGCTGATTCGCAAAGGCTTGCCTGTCCGCCTGTGACAGTGCGGGGGGGCCACCAGTATTGATGCCGCTGCCTCTTAATGTATCCATGAAGTCGCGCATATTCAGGCGCTGTTTGATGTTTTCCTTGCTGTACAACTCACCTCTTGGATTCAGGGCAAGGCAGCCAAGTGTTAAGACCTCATCTGCAAGAGGTATGTCTGCAGTGATGACTAAATCTCCGATATTCGCCCGCTGAACAATAAAGTTATCTGCAACATCGAATCCCGAAGGTACTTGTATCGCTTTAATAAAAGGAGATTTCGGTACTGGAATCAGTTGATTGGCGACCAGAGTAGTGGGCAGCGATTTTCGGTTTGCCGCCCGAAACAGAATCTCCTTGATCACCTTTGGACAAGCGTCCGCATCAACCCAGATTTGTTCAATCGTCATATATCAACCAAAATGACTGTTGCCTTACTTATTTTGTATGGTGCAGCTTACTATTCACAAGAAGGTTCTGTACATCCAATAAATACTGGGTTGAGGAATCCGCTTATAATTGCATAGTCGGTCATAACGAGATTAACATTGTTCGTGTTAACCCTTGTCTGCGAAGGTGCCTATGAAGCCATCAAACCCTCTGAACTGTTGGAATTGCGGCAAAGCCCTGGCTGATGTGCCTTTACCAATTAGTCGGCATGCGCACTGTGCCAGCTGTTTTGAGGTGCTGCGCTGTTGTCGTATGTGTCAGCATTACAGAGACCTCGACCATACAAAATGTGCCGAGGACCGTGCCGACCCTCCGGTCATCAAGGAGAACGCAAATTTTTGCGAGTTCTTCCGGCCAGATCGAAACGCCTTTAACCCTAACTTTACACAGGCGAGTGGTGCGGCCAAGTCTAGGCTTGATGCACTGTTTGGTGACGCACTGTCAGGTGGAGATACAGAGGTGGAACCAGCGGATGATAGGCCTGAAAATAATGTACCGAAACGCAGTGCCTTAGATGATTTATTTGATGACTAAAAAGGCT
>ERZ1046876.23-NODE-23-length-133033-cov-21.825979_pt1 | contig 133033 bp, 98 predicted proteins | sample MGYA00383094_ERZ1046876 | MGnify/ENA primary metagenome ERZ1046876 (study PRJEB29581, sample SAMEA5548364) | metagenome | biome: marine; feature: coastal; material: water | depth 50 m | study: Short-term variability in the microbial, nano- and picoplankton...
CAGCCTTTCGACCTTCGTAAAAGGCAGCGGCTGCAAGTCTGGGAGCGAGTGCGTCTCCGATGACCTGAAACTTCATTTTTTGGAATGTCAGAAGGTCGTGAAAATCTGAATTTGCGACAATTCCAGCGGCGAAAACCAATGAGTCTGCTTTTAATTCCTTGGTCTTTCCGGTGAGCAATGACGTATATCTAACGGCATCTCCAAGCCATTCAGATAGTGCGCTTTCGACAATAAAAGTCGCGCCTAAAGCCGCGAGAGTGCGTCGGGCGTTTAGATCAGTCGCGGAGCGCACTAAACCCTGCGCAATCATCGCATTGGGTGTAATGACTGTGACGTCATGGCCAGCCTCAGCTAGGTGCAAAGCAGTGCCGACCCCGCGCCACTGTCCACGCTCATCTAGGACAACAACGTGTTTTCCAAGGTGTGCAGCCCGGTTCATTACGTCCTCGACAGACCAAACATTTCCATTGCTTATACCTGGCAGCTTCGGCACATGTGGCAGAGCCTTTTGAAAGCCGGTTTCGCAAGGCAGCGATCCGGTCGCCAGTACAATTTCGTCTGCGGCGATTGCCAAGACGTCCTGTGCATCAAGAAATGTGTTGAACCTGATATCTACGCCTAGCTTATCCAATTGACGACCATACCACCTAATCAAATCCGTGATCTGCCCACGTCGAGGTTGCAGCCCCGCCAACCGGAATTGCCCGCCCAATTCAGAAGATGCTTCCACGAGGATCACGCTGTGCCCACGTTCTGCAGCAACCCTTGCCGTTTCAAGGCCAGCAGGCCCAGCCCCAATAACTAGAATTCTCTTTGGGTTAGCTGCCGCTGTGAAACAATCTCCACCCATCTGATGCTCATGTCCAGCTGAGGGATTGACGAGGCAGGAGATATAGTAATCGCGCCCGCGCCGCCCCCAGCACTGCTGATTGCAGGACAAGCACCCGCGAATGTCATCTGTTCGGTCTGCCTCTGCCTTCTCAACCAGATAGGGATCGGCGATCTGGCCGCGCACGATCGACACCAGATCGGCTTGCCGGGCACCCAGCACTGTGTTGGCATTTTCTGGTGTGCGGATGTTCGCCTCGGCGATTACCAAGGCATTTGTCAGTTTGTCCTTCAGCCTTGCGGACAGATCCACGCCAAGATTTTCGGGGTATTGGAAGCTTGGCAATAGCTTGCTGAAATCGAAATAACTACCCACGCCAACTGTCACGTAATCCATCAATCCTTCCGCGTCATGAATGGTCATGATTTCAACCATGTCATCGCGGCTCAGACACACATTGGTGTCGCTGTCATCATTGATTGATAAACCAATGATGAAGTCGTCACCGCAAGCAGCGCGAACGCAGCGCAGAACCTCGCGCGAAAAACGGGTGCGGTTTTCCAGTTTACCGCCCCATTTATCCCGTCTTTGGTTGGAAAAGGGAGTCCAAAACTGGTCGAGTAGGCAATGATAGGCCGCCCAGATTTCGACGCCATCAAAACCGGCCCTCTGACAGCGGATTGCGGCTTGCACAAAGCCCTCAATAGTCTCTTCGATCTCGGTTTCGCACATAGCATGACTGCCGTCATCGTCGTGATAGCTGGGGCCGCCGGACGGTGACCAGTTTGCGTGCCAACTGTTATCCCAGTCACCATGTGCACCAACATGATAGAGTTGTTGGATCATTACCGTCCCTTCCGCTTTACACGCCTCAGTAAGCTTAGCAAAATATGGGATGACAGCATCGCTGGAATGGGCGAAGTTCCCACGGGTGAGGACGGCAGCGGGATGCACAGGCATAGGCTCGACGGTTATCATTGCAGCCCCGCCTCTTGCGCGTTCCAGATAGTAGGCCAAATGCTGATCATCTGGCAGACCTTTGTGCGCCATATTGGTCGTATGCGCGCCGAAAACGATACGATTTTGAAGCGTTTTGTGGCCAAGCTTGACTGGGTTAAAGACATGCTTGAAGGATGTCGTCGTGCTTTTATCCACTGAAACCATCTTCTACCCCAACCTCGTTCCTGCGGAGACCCACGTCAGATGTCTTTGACCAGTCTTAGGGCATCATAAATTGCAGCGTGGGTGTTCCGCGCGCTAACCGCATCGCCGATCCTAAACAACTTAAAGTTTCCTCTGGGATTACGCATCACAGTTTGCGGTTCGCCCTTGATCAGTTCGTCATAGTTCACTTCTCCGTGGTTGAGTGAGGACGGCTTAAGGGCGAAGTAGAGATCGTCTAGCGGCAGCGTGCCATAGTTCACAACTATCTGATCATAGATATTTTCAGATGTGAAACTACTGTAGTCTGTCCCGATCAAAGCTTGGAGCTGATTGCCCTTGCGCGTCACATTCAGCAAACGGCGTGTGACGGTAAAGGTGACATCTTTATCCTGAAGTGCGCGCATGTAGGGAGCCAAGTTCATCGCCATAATGTCTGGAGCAAAAACGCGGTCCGGTGTCATCACCTCCACCTTTGCGCCTGCTTGGGCAGCCACCTCCGCTGCTTGCATGGCCGGATGATCACCGCTCTCGTCATAAATTAGGATGTTCTGGCCCGGCTTCACGTCGCCTGAGATCAGATCCCAGCTTGTGACGACTAAGTCTTGATCCTTCCCACTTTCAAAAAGCTCTGTGTTTGGCAAACCGCCGGTGGCGATGATAACGATATCTGGATTGAGGGATGTCACATCCTCAGCCTCAGCCCATGTGTTGAAATGGAAGGTCACATCGCGTGCGGCACATTGCGCCATGCGCCAGTCGATGATGCTGATCATTTCGCGTCTGCGTGGGTTTTGTGCGGTTAGGCGTACCTGACCCCCAGGGTCGGGCTGTGCCTCTAACACGGTTACGTCATGTCCACGCTCTGCTGCCACGCGTGCTGCCTCTAGGCCTCCCGGCCCAGCTCCGATAATCACCACGGTTTTCGGTTCGGTGGCAGGTTCAACGGTGTGCGGCATTGTGAGTTCCCGCCCGGTGGCAGCGTTATGCATGCACAGCGCATCACCAGCCTGATAAATCCGGTCAAGACAGTAGGTGGCACCAACACAGGGGCGAATATCACCTTCACGACCTTCGGTGATCTTCTGAACGATATGTGGATCGGCCATGTGCGCGCGGGTCATGCCGACCATATCGAGAAGCCCTGCTGCAATTGCATGACGGGCCGTAGCCACATCTGGGATTTTGGCTGCGTGGAAAGTTGGCATTCCTGTTGCGGCTTTTACCCGACCTGCAAAATCCAGATGCGGTGCGTTTTGCATGCCCTGCACTGGGATCACGTTTGTCATCGCAGCATCCGTGTGGATACGGCCACGGATTAGGTTGAGGAAGTCGAGCTGCCCAGTCGCAGCAAGGCGTTTTGAAATTTCGAGTCCGTCCTCTTCGGTGATGCCGCCATTTTGTGCCTCATCTGCAGTGTAGCGAAAACCCACGATGAACTTATCACCGACACGCTTTCGAATTGCACTCAGCACATCGAGTGGAAACTGTAGGCGGTTGTCCATTGTATTGGCACCGTACGGACCTGTTAGATTATTGGTCAGCGGTGACCAGAACTGATCTAGGAGGTGGCCATAAACCTGCAACTCGATCCCGTCCATGCCGCCTGCCTGCATCCGTTCTGCGGCATCAGCAAACTCATGGATTATCCTGTCGATGTCCCAATCTTCAATTAGCTTGGGGAAGGCGCGGTGGGCTGGCTCACGGTGTTTGGAAGAACTGACCGATGGCAGCCAGTTGCCTTTGTTCCAACCAGTGCGGCGGCCCAGATGGGTAAGCTGAATCATCACGGCACAATCGTATTCATGGCAGGCATCAGTGAGGTTTTGAACCCATGGCACCACCTCGTCTTTGTAGGCGAGGATGTTGTTAAATACTGGTGGACTGTCCCTAGATACTGTTGCCGATCCGGCAGTCATGGTGAGCGCTACGCCTGCCTTTGCGCGCTCTGCATGATAGGCCGCATAGCGCTCTTTTGGCATCCCATTCTCTGGGTAAGCCGGCTCATGACTGGTGGTCATGATCCGATTTTTCAGTGTCAATTGCTTTAGTTGATACGGCTGCAGTAGCGGATCCTTTGACATGGCTTCAATCTCCTCTTCTCAGGGCAAGCACTTTAGTGCCACAGGTCTGGCATCTCATTCCTTTTTTGTTGGATGAAGGCTTTGAGCGCCGCGTCGGTCGCTGCATCCATCGCTGGTGGCTTATAGTGGGCCAATTGAGCCTTCCACTTCTTGTTCGCACGTGTGGCCATATCAATCCGCCCATTTTCGTCCCAGGTTTCCCACGGGGTGTTGTCGTCCAACTCACAATCCCAATAGGCAGTCTCGTAATGACGCAAGGTGTGCTGGCTGCCGAACATGTGCTCACCTGGTCCACCTTCGGCCAGCGCGTCAAAGCCAAGCGTGTCTTCGTTCACCTCGACCCCTTGCAAGTAGGCATGCAAGGCGCCGCACACGTCAAGGTCCATCATCATTTTCTCATAGGACATTGACAACAAGCCATCGAGGTAGCCCGCCATGTGCATGATGAAATTTGCACCTGATTGGACTGCGCTCAATGCTGACATCATGCTTTGTTGCATTGCCTGACCGTCTGGCAATTTGGAAGTTGTAAAACTTCCAGCACAACGCAGCGGTAATCTGTAACGCCTTGCGAATTGACCCATGATCAGGCTTGCTGCTGCTGGTTCTGGCGTACCAAAGGTCGGTGAACCGGAACGCATCGCTAGCGAGTTCATAAAACTAGCGATCACCGCTGGTGCTCCTGGGCGTTCTAACTGTGATATTGAAGCACTGACCAGAGTTTCAGCGAGGTTCTGTGCCACCTGTCCGGCCATGGTCAGTGGCGCAACCGCACCACCAAGTAGAAAAGGGAGATGAATTGTGCCTTGTCCGGCTCGGGCGTAGGTGCGAATACCTTGCGAGGTGACCCCATCAATCACCAGTGGCGAAGTGGTGTTGAAATTACCAGTGATCACGCAGTTCTTATCAACAAATTCTGCACCAAAAAGAATACGGCACATTTCTATCGAGTCTGCGGCCCGCTCAGGAGCGGTGATTGAGCCTTGAAAGGGTCGGTCAGAATAACGCATATGGGCATAGACCATATCCAAATGTCGTTTGTTTACTGGGATATCGGTTGGCTCGCAAATTGTGCCGCCGGAGTAATGCAGCCACGGGCTGGATTGCGCCAATTTCACGAGATTTTCAAAATCCTCCAACGTTGCGTATCGCCGTGTACCATCCATTTCTAGAATAAAGGGACTACCATAAGATGGTAAAAATACTGTTGCATCAGTACCCACCTCAATCGTGTTCTTGGGATTGCGTGCGTGCTGTGTAAAGCGCTCAGGCGCAGCGCTCAGAATATCGCGAACCAACCCTGGCTCGAAACGTAATCGCCACGCTTCTGTGCCAACGGTTTTGGGGGCTTTCTTGACCCTCACACCACGTTCGCGAAATAGCTCGACCACTTCAGGGTCGTCGCGAAATTCGATCCCAATCTCTTCCATGATCCGTTCGGACGTGACTTCTATCTGATCCAACTGATCCTCTTCCAGAATCTCATAGGGTTTGATTTTTCGGGTGATGAATGGCACCTCAAGATGCGGGTTGTGCCCCGGTTGTGCGCTCCGGTTCCTAATGCGTCCGCTTCGTGAACGGCGTGCGCGTTTATGTGTCACCTCTGCCGACATACCTTGTTCCTTTCCTGATAAAACTTCAGGCGGCAAGCATTCAAATTGGGTGGACAGATAACCACCTCAATTTGTGAGCTTTTAAAAGCAATCGATATATACCGAGACGAATAATCCCTATCATCATGAAAGGTGTGTTTGGGGTTTGGCACGGGGTTTCCTTTTTGCTTCTCTCGGTTTCAAAGTTAAAGCGAGCTTTCGACACAACTTTCGAGTTGGCAATTGTAATTAAATTCAACATGAATTACTTGAAGTAAGCCTAATTTAATTTCTTATGCGTAATTTTTGCTTTAAATCTAAGTTTGGATAAAAATTTCTTGTCTAAGAGACCATATGACCTCCCTCCAATGAGTTCGCTCATTAGTTTCGAGGCCGCTGCGCGCCATGTCAGCTTTAAAGCCGCTGCGCGCGAGCTGAACGTCACGCCCGCTGCAATCAGTCACCAGGTAAAGGCATTGGAGCAGGAACTGCATTGCATACTGTTCCAGCGCCACCATCGGGGCGTCGAGCTGACTGAAACTGGCGCCTACTTGCTCGTATCTCTGCAGCGTGGGTTTGAGAGCATGAGCGACGCACTAAACCAACTTAGATCCCGGCACCCAAGGGCGTCGGTCACAATTCGAGCGACTACTGCTGTAAGTTCTCTTTGGCTTACGCCAAGACTGGCGCAGTTCTGGAAAACGCATGGGCACATTTCAGTAGCCCAGATCGTCAGCGATGCAGGCCAGACACAGTCAGATTGCGATCTGAGCATCCACTACGGGGATATGTCGAAAGAGACCGGTAACTGTCGGGTGTTGTTTCATGATCAGATCACAGCCTTGAGTAGCCCCCGATTTGCACAGGAAAACAAAATCGCACAGGTGGCTGATCTTGCCCGGCTTCCCCTTATTCACCTAGAGTCAACTGGAAACGAATGGACAGGCTGGCAGGATTGGTGCGGCGAACTCGGTTATGGTGGGCCACTGAGAAACACACACAGGGTTAACAACTACGTCATCGCGTTACAGGCGGCTCAAGATGATATGGGTGCAGTGTTAGGCTGGGAGGGCCTAACCAAAACCTTGGTCGAGGCGGGACATCTCGTCAAATTACTATCCGACTCAATGGCTTCACCGCAGGATTTTTATGTCAAAATGCACCCAAATGCTTCGAGCGGTGCAAGTCTTGTATTCGATTGGCTGATCGAGGAGCCAAACAAAGTTTTATGAAGTTTTTTTATCCCAATTCCAGTACCACTGGCTTGAGGTATTATCTAACGAGATTCCAGGCATTCATCCGCGCGTTTTAAGTACGTGATGAGCCCCAATCTGATTGCAATGTTTGAGCTACCCTTATTGCTACTTGCTGCACTCAAGTAATGGCGCAGTTATTCGATCATACGGTTCAATGCATCGATACACCAACCCGTTTTCCCCTCAGTCGATCACTTTTTCAATGGTTCGCCGTTCTTCGGTCAGTAAGAAACCAGGTGTTTTGTTCGCCTTTACCTTTAAGTGCTGTCGTACCACGATCCTCGAACTCATAATCGTCCTCTAAACGCACGCGCACTGCGCTTGAGACATGAATGCGTCCGGGTGCGCTCGTGGCCTCCATCCGGCTGGCAACATTCACAACATCGCCCCAAAGGTCATAAGTGAATTTTGAGGTGCCGACGATTCCGGCTACGGCCGTGCCAGTGTGGATCCCGGTTCGCATAGAAATTTCGCGGCCGGAGGAAGACGCGTAGTCACTCAGTGCAGACTGCATATCGAGCGCGAACTCCGCGATTTGTTGAGCGTGGGTTGGGCTACGGTCAGGCACGCCGGCGACGACCATGTAACAATCGCCAATTGTCTTGATTTTCTCGACATTATGCTTGAGAGCCAGCTCGTCCAGTAATCCAAATACTTCATTTAATGTATCGACAACCTGACGGGCTCCAATGCGAGCACTCATCTCGGTAAAGCCGACGATGTCACTAAACAAGACGGAAACCTCCGGAAAAGAGTCCGCAATCTCGCGCTCGCCGCCTTTCAGGCGCTCCGCAATCTGCGCAGGCAAGATATTCAGTAATAATTTTTCGCTACGCTGTTTTTCCGCCTCAAGATTTTCTGCTTTTGATTTAAGTTCTTCTTGTGCCGACTTTAAATCTCCTACGTGACTTTCAACGGACGCGACCATCTTATTAAAAGCCGTACCGAAGGTGGCGATCTCCCCGGACATGTCAACTGGCGCACGGGCTGAGAGTTCACCGGCTGACACTTTGGTGGCTGTGTCAACCATCGCTTCAATTGGTTGGAGTACACGTCTGCGGATCAGGAAAAGCGACACAAGAGTGCTCAGTAAAAGGGTTGTTGCAAGGATTACGTTGAACTGCTCGAGATTTCTGGAGCGCTCATTAAGAGAGGCAACCTCGTTCGTTGTGCGGCTTTCAATCATAGCCATGAACTCGCCGATGGGTTTCATAATTTGGGCTTTAGCGGCGTGATATTCAGGTCCATGCAATAGCTTAATTGCTCGCTCTGTGTCGGGAGGACCGGTCAAAGCAAAGGTTCCTGTCCCGTCGTCATAGCGGCCCTTCATTGCATTAATAGCGACAGCTTCAAGTCGAACCAGCCCATCTGACTTACTCTGCGATTCCGCGAGTTTATCAAACTCTTTGTTGTTAAATCCAGCGCCAAGCATACGGTCCCTCAAGGAGCGTTGTTGCCCTAAGACGACCTTATAATCTGGATCCAAAACGATAATGTCCCAGTAGATTCCTTCGTACCCCTCCGGTCGCTTCATCTCTCCATTGCGAATTGCGAGTACTTGATTGAAATACCCTTCATAGCGGTCATCACCCGTCGTGACATAGGTGCGCGCAAAACGGGTCAGATCATCGGAGGATTGGCGTAATTCGTCTGCGAGCAATAAAGAGGTCATACGCTGCTGCTCGGCATTCTCGGTTAAGGTCTGAGTTACCTGCATTCGCAGAGCTGTAAAGATCAGTCCACCCACAAGGCTAAGCTGTACCGCTAGTAATGCGATGAGTATTGTTCGAATCCGCATTGGGACCACCACTTCTCAATTAAATTTTAGAGTCCCACCTTAACTATCTCTTACGCATAACTAATAGCTTTTATTTAAATTTACCTGTTTATAACTTTTTGCGTGGTATTTTACATTTTTTAAACGGTTACAGTTAGTTATTCTAAAGCCAGAGGGGTGCGTTTTGTATCTGGTTCAAAAAGAAATTGTACATATTTGAATAAATTCAAACTCATTTTTTCTTTTCATATTTATTTTTGTATGATCATTTTTTTGTATTGAAATTGAATTATCCAGAATAAGATTTCTCAAGGCCTTGTCTAACGGCTGTCAACACCGCCGCTTTTTGTAGTATTTTACTATTTCCTCATCCAACGCCTGCAATACGACCTAAGACGGCTGCTGAAAGTAATCCATTCCCTGAAAGATACCCGCTGTCGCGACTGCCAGATACACCGCACGCTGCGCCGCCGCCGGCAAAAAGATTTTGAATTGGATTGCCGTTTTGGGTCAAGACACGTGCTTTCTCATCAACTCGCAAACCGCCTTGGGTATGAAACAACGCACCTGTGACGCGAACACCGCAGAAGGGTGGAGAAAGATGAGGTGTTTCAAAATGGCGACCGAATTGATCTAAACCTTGGGAGGGCAAGTCTTCGATAGTCTGACGCAGATTACCCGGTGGCAGGTCGAGCATATTTGCAAGTGCTTCTAATGTTTCAGCAGATTTGATTGCGCCTTGTGCTTCGGCGCGTTTGAAGTCCTCGAACTGTCGCGCAATTTTGGCAATTCGACCATCAAAAATTACAAAGGCTTCGCCGTTTGGCTGAGCTAAAACTGCTCGGGCGGCCTCAGAATAGCCTTGCGCTTCGTTCCAGAAGCGGCGGCCAGCGCAATTGACCTGTACGCCACCTTCGGAAATTGTGGCCCAAGTTATCAGGATACCATGCGGATGTGCTACATTACCATGACCTTGATATGCACCCAAATGATCCAACTTCGCTCCGACTCCATCGGCCCACAATATTGCTTCACCGCGATTGCCGTCATGGCCAAACCAAATACCTGTTTCGATGTCCGGTATATGCTGTGCAACTAGCGCGCGATTCCCACCAAATCCATTACAGGCGAGGATAAGGCGTTTGCATCCAATGCGTTCTTCGCCATCGTCTGGACGACGCGCTGCGATGCCACACACTTTACCATCTGTAAAATAAAGAGTTTCAGCGCGGCGCTGGCAGACGATGTCGATGCCTGCCTTTTCTGTAGCGCTGCGCAAAGCGTCAATGAGTTCGAGCCCAGAACGAGTTGGCAAGCCGTGCATGCGGCGGCGGGAATGACCGGGATAGTCAAAATCATCCACGACTGAAAAAGGCAGACCGTGCGTCGTTGTTAACCAATCAATTACCTGACCTGCATTCAAGGCGAGGAGGTTTACAAGTGCTTGGTGATTTTCGCCTTTTGCCTTTGCCTGAATGTCTGCAGCAAATATTGCAGGGCTATCTGTGATGCTTGCCTTACTTTGTAATTCTGTACCGGCAGCGGGGATTAGTCCTGCTGAGAGAGCCGTAGATCCAGATGGCGTTGCGTCGGCCTCGATAACCAACACCTCTTGTCCAACTTCATCAGCCGAAAGTGCTGCGATTAAACCACAGGCGCCTGCACCAATGATGAGTGTTTCAACCTCTACATCAAAAGCCTCTGGTGGAGGTTCAACTCTCGGTATCATCGTATAGCGCACCCTTCTCCAGCATACTCGCCGTTCCAATCACAGCATTCAGGCCGTCAAAGTCGAACATTCGTTCTGCGAAAGGTTTGTTGGAGCCACTCGTTGCAAGGCTTTTGTAGTAGTCTGCCGCGGTGCGAGCTAAAGCACGCACAATGCCACCCGGGAATATCACAATACCAAATCCTTGGCTCTCAAGATCATCCGCATCTGTGATTGGTGTTGCGCCACCTTCGACCATATTAGCCAGTAATGGAACGCGATCTGAAAATTGTTTAGTAATACGCTCTAGCTGTTCGCGGTTTTCTGGCGCTTCAATAAAGAGTACGTCTGCGCCCGCCTCGAGATAGGCTTCGGCGCGGTCTGTGGCAGCGGCGAAACCTTCAACTGCAATCGCATCGGTGCGGGCGATAATCAGTGTGTTCTGACTTGCTCTCGCATCAGCCATGGCCATGATTTTTCCGCTCATTTCAGATGTGGTGATCAGTGATTTATCCGCAAGGTGACCACACCGCTTGGGATATGTTTGATCTTCTAGCTGCAAGGCCGACGCCCCAGCACGTTCGTAAATCCGCATGGTGCGTTGGGCGTTTAATGCATTACCAAAACCTGTGTCAGCATCAATTATGACCGGCAGGTTTGTGCGATCGGAAATTAGCATCATGGTGTCCGCCATCTCTGAAGATGTGGATAATCCAATGTCGGGCCGACCTAGTCGCGTATACGATACGGCGGCACCGCTTAAGTAAAGCGCCTCGAAACCTGCCGCTTCTGCAAGCGAAGCGGTAAGGCCATCATAGACCCCGGGCGCAACGACGATTTTTTTATCTTTGAGTCGTGCTCTAAGCGTCATTGCACATCTCCGATCAATTCCAGAGCCTCTGCGCAAGTCATTTGTTGGGTCACAGTACCAAGCGAGAGAATTGTAGCATCATGCACATCATTTCTGAAAGCAGCGCAACCGTCGGTCAGCATCACCGTTTCGATGTTGCGCAAATGTGCGTCGCGTAGGGTTGAGGCTACGCCACCATTTGTCACGATACCACCGACTATCAGATATTTAATTCCTACAGCATGCATCAAGTACTCTAGCCGGGTTTGATAAAATGCCGAATAGGCTACTTTCTCGATCACAAAATCTGCTGGTTGCAAAATGTCAACCAACGTATGGCCGAAGCTGCTCGGCGCGAAGTCGCCCTTGTCGAGGAAAGGACGCAGTTGCTTTAGGTGTGGGGCTATCAGAGGTTCTCCGTCTTTGTCTGGAACAAGCGTAAACTGTGCAGAGAAATAACGCCCACCCTTAGATTGAATTGCGCGTGCAAGAGGCTCAATACGTTCAGGTAGCGCGGCTATAGTTTCGGCGCCCTGCCCTGCGCGGCCATAGGCTCCCTCGGGATGGATGAAGTCGTTTTGGAGGTCAATTGTTAGCAACGCGGTACGCGTGAGGTCCCACTTGGTTGGATCGCTCATTTAGTCCCCTCCAATGGTTCAATGATTGTGTTACCGTAACGGTCGACACGGCCCTGTAGGTCTGGTTCGATTAAAACCGTGGTGTCCGGCTGCGTCAGGATCGCAGGTCCCTTCACAATTGCGCCAATTGGCAGATTGAGGCGGTCGTAAATGGTTGTCTCGTGCCAGCGGTCACCAAAATGCACCTGCCTTCGACTGATCGGCGCAGTTTTGCCCTTATCAGACGGTGCGAGTGTACTGAGATCGAATTTTGGCCTTCTACCTGTTACGGCGCTTCGAAGGTTCAAAATTCGTCGCACCCCACCTTCAAGCAGCCGTCCGAACGTTGCAAGATAGGCTTCGTCGAAGGCCGCTGCAATTTCGACCTGCGTAGGAGCCATGATGCTGTAGTTATCGGATTTTACCTTGATTGGGACTGAAACAGTATGAGTTTGTCCGACGTAGGCCATGTCGAGTTCAAAGCTGATCTCGCGCGTCTCAAAACTGGTACGCGAAGCGGCCAATAAAGCGATGCCTTGATCTGTGTGAGTTTGCATGAACGCACCAAGATAGGAGGTGTCGAGCGTTTCAACTAGCGAGTTGATAGTTTGTACAAAGTCTTGACGCATGTCCGCAATCACACAACCCATTGCAGAGGTAACGCCGGGATATCGGGGCACTATTGCGCGGGCAATACCAACCTCGGCCAACATCGCTCCGGCATGAAGCGCGCCCCCCCCTCCGAACGGCATGAAAGCAAAACGTTTGGGATCGAAGCCCCGTTCAATACTGACAAGGCGAATTGCTCCCGCCATACGGCTGTTGGCCACGCGGAGGATTGCTTCTGCGGCTTCAATCGGAGACAGGCCAAGCGGCATGCCAACATGTTCATTAATAGCTTGGGTTGCTGCTGCGACGTCAAGTTGTTCCAGTTTACCACCAATTGGGTTGTCGGGATCGATACGCCCCAACACAACATTGGCATCTGTCACGGTGGGGCGCATGTTTCCTAGTCCGTAAGCGACGGGGCCAGGATCGCTCCCAGCGCTTTCAGGGCCGATATTGAGAAGACCGCCCTTGTCAACCCAAGCAATAGAGCCACCGCCTGCACCAATCGTTGTGATCTCAATCATCGGATTGCGCACTACCATGCCAAAATCGATTGATGTTTGGGGTGAAAGCATTGAATGCCCCTTGGCAATCAAAGATACGTCAAAGCTCGTCCCGCCCATGTCACCTGTAATGACATTCTCAAACCCAGCTGACTGCGCGATATAACCGGCAGCAATAACACCAGCGGCAGGTCCAGACAAAGCAGTGCGTACTGGAAGACGACACGCAGTATCAATAGACATCACGCCACCATTGGACTGTACAATCATAAACTCGCCGTCAAACCCGCTGTCATGAAGCGTTGTTTCTAAACGTTCCAAGTAGCCGGAGACCTCGGGTTGTAAATAGGCGTTCAGAGCCGTGGTTGAAAAGCGCTCAAACTCGCGGATTTCTGGCAGGATTTCTGACGACGCTGAAACATGTGCGTTATGCCAGACTTCGCGCAGCACTGCGACAGCAGCCTCTTCATTCGCAGTGTTGGCATATGCATTGGCGAAAAGGATCGAGGCACCTTCGCAGCCTTGTTCTTGCAGTTGTTTTGCCGCTGATCGCACCGCATCCAAGTCAACTGGCGTTCGAATTGTACCATCTGCCAAAGTGCGTTCGCACACTTCTAGACGGTCGCGGCGGTCAACAACAGGTTCGAACTCACCTCTCAGACCCCATGTACGAGGTCTGTCGCGGCGGCGCATCTCCAGCACGTCTCGTAACCCTTCCGTGCATATAACGCCAGTTTTAGCACCCTTACGCTCCAAAAGTGCGTTTGTGCCTGCAGTTGTGCCATGCACGACAACCGAAATCGTCGAAAAGTCCTGTATCTCTTGCTTGATGCCATTAAGAAAACCCACAGATTGATCGGGTCGCGTCGTCGGCACTTTGGTGACCGAGGCTGAGCCGGTGGCTTCGTTTAAAACGAAGACGTCTGTGAACGTGCCGCCGACATCGACGCCAATCATTAGGTCGCTCATTGGTTTGCCTCCCGCCATGCCACACCATAGGTGCGGTCAGCATCGGTTTCGCTCATTAGGCCGCGGGCAACATCCAAAGCGATCAGAGAAGGAGATCTCTCCGAAACTTCACCATACCCGCCGCCACCCGGCGTCTGCAATCGTACTGCCTGGCCGGGCTTTAACTTTATACCGAGCATCTTTGATGCAAGAGGTGGGGTATGCCAGCCATCGTCCTGCTCGAAGGAAAATTCATTCAGCGCTGCCTCTTGTCCGCCTGCGATTCCCTTAGGTGCAAAGCGCCCACGCTCGCCAAATAGAAATGCCTCAGCACCGTTTTCTTCTAGTACTTCGATTTCATAAATCGCTCCAAACCCACCACGATGTGCTCCTGCACCGGCACTGTCAGGACGCAAAGCCCATTTACGAAACATCACGGGATAAGCAGCCTCCAGAATTTCCATTGGTGGAATAGTTGCAGTTGAAATTGGAGCATTACCGTGGTTGAGCCCATCTGTTTCGGGGGATCCGCCATGTCCACCGCCATAAAAACTGAACATTACCCAAGGTTGCCCGTTTTTTCGCTTTCCTGCGATGGATAGTGCGTTGATCGTGCCATAAGCATTCGCCACTACACGTTCAGGAGATGCTTGGGAAAATGCCGAAAAGACCACGTCGATCATCCGCAGTATGGTCTCGGTATACCCTCCCGTCGGCGCAGGAAATTCGGCTGACAGCAAACTACCCTTGGGTACAATTACTTCGATCGGGCGCATTACACCAGCGTTGGCGGGCAGCACAGGAAAGACGTGCTTAATTGCAACATAGGCTGCCGCAACAGTCGTTGGCAGCGCGATATTGACTGGGCCTGCGCATTGTTGCGAGGAGCCCGTAAAGTCCAGTATCATTCGATCGCCTTTGATCTCGAGCGCAATCTTGATCTTCAAAGGTTCGTCAATAATGCCGTCGTTGTCGAGGTAGTCCTCGGCCTCCCAACGTCCGTTGGGGAGGCCGGTTAACTCAGAGCGCATCAATGTTTCCGCACGGTGCCCTAGAGCCTCTAGTGCAGACGAAATCGTTTCTGCGCCATATTCATCAAGCAACTCATCCATGCGCTTGACGCCAAGATCCAATGCGCCAAGTTGTCCATTTAGATCACCCTGAGCAGATTGTGGAAGTCGAGTGTTTCGCAATAGAATGTCAACGATATCTTGGCTGATCTCACCCCTACGCGCTAACTTCACGGGTGGCAGGTTGAACGCTTCCTGAAAAACATCCGTAGCCGCTGGGTTATAATTTCCCGGAACCGCACCACCCACGTCATGCCAGTGGCCAACTGAGGCAAGGTAACAAAACAGTTTTCCTTTACGAAAGTAGGGGCGTACTAGGCGCATGTCCGACAGATGTGTTCCACCAATATGAGCGTCGTTGAAGATGTAAATGTCGCCATCTTCTAAGTCGCTATCTTTTTCAACTTTTTCGATGATAGCCTTGACGGCGAACGACATTACCCCAACAAAAATCGGCAGGCCAGATTTACCCTGCACCAGAGTATCACCGGATACAGCGTGATATAGGCCGTGGCTTGCGTCATGGGCTTCGGCGATTATGGGGTTGAACGCGGCGCGAAAGAGTGTTGCGTCCATTTCGTCTGCAATTTGCTCCATCCGGCCTGCCAGAACTGAGAGCGTTATGGCGTCAATCTCGCTCATGGTTGCATCCTGATTTCTGCCATGTCGTTCCATACTTCTTGCTTTACAATCTTACCATTTATCATTTCAAAGCGGTCGATGAAGCGAACGCTTTCAAATGAGCTGCCATCGAGATATTCCCCCTGCAATGTGCCTCTAGCAAAGACAACGGCGGCATCGCCGTTGCTCTGCATTGCATCAAAACCGTCGTACGTTTTGGTGACAAATTTATAACGTGGTTGTGCCCACACGATTAATTCTTCGAGCCGGTGCATCACGACACCACCTGGGAAGGTCATTTCGAAATTATTTGCAAGTAAATCGCGAGCGATTTCTAATTTACGAGCCTCCATGGCGACAAGGAAATTTTTCACTATTGCAATTGGATCAGGAAGAGCTCGCGCGGGGATACGGCTTTTGCCGCCCCGGTAGTAATCTTCGGCCGGCATGTCATGAATCATGACGGTCACAAGCTCGGGTGCTGCGGGAACAACGAATCGCACTGCGTTGGTCAAAGCATCGCCAAGACGCTGTTTTTCCTCAATATCATACCCGTTCAGAACGTGGAGTTCTACAATTGGCATTTCTACTCCTTCCGAAAAACCTGTATTATGTGTAATACAAATTTCGTATCTTTCCAGAAAAATAATTGATATATGAAAAATACTAATACTTGCTTTTTGATGTAACATACCTAACCTGCGATAGATAATTCTAAGGGAATCACGTGTGAGAACTGAACTGACCCAAAATCTTCCAGAGGGGGCAAAAGCCCGCCGCGTGTACTTATCGCTACGCGACCAAATCTCTGTTGGGCAGTTCAGTGAGGGTGAAACACTGCCCGGTGAACAGAAGCTTGCAGAGGCGTTTGGAGTATCGCGCGTAACTGTCCGTCGCGCGCTGGACGCGCTAACGCAATGTGGTTTGATCGAAAGGCGCGCAGGGAGCGGGACAAAAGTGCGTGCGAGACCGTCGAATGACAACAGAGCAGCAATGGATTTCAACACACTGATGCCCCAGTTGGTTGAGATGGGACAGCAAACAACAGCGCGGCTTTTGTCGTTCTCTTACGATAACGCGCCAGATTTTGTTGCAACAGCGATGGGTCTGAAGAAATTGCCCAAAGTGCAGATAGCGACCCGTGTCCGATCGATAGATGACGTGCCTTTTTCTCACTTAACCACATATGTTCCTTCACAGATTGCGCAAAACTACTCAGAAAATGATCTTGCAACATCGCCGCTTTTCAAACTCTTGGAGCGTAGTGGCGTGCAAATTAAAGAGGCTCATCAATCCGTGAGTGCCACACTCGCAGGGCCCGATGTTGCTGAGGCATTGGAAGTCGATGTTGGTTCAGCACTACTCTCCTTGCACCGTGTCGTGCGCGACGTTGACGGCAACGGCGTGGAGTATCTCTCGGGTCTTTATCGACCCGATATGTTTCGGTTGGAAATGCCTCTAACGCGCGTAAGTCAGGGAACTACCCGGCATTGGGAGCCGGCTATCGGACGGGGTGAAAAAAACAGCTAATGGCTGCTGCGCAGACACTATTGGACAAATTATGGGCCATGCACGAAATCTTGCAGCGTGAAGATGGTGTCTCACTGATGTGGGTTGATCGACATTTGGTGCACGAGGGTTCACATCATGCATTCGCTAAAATCAAAGAGCGCAGCTTGCCGGTGAAACAGCCAGACCTTACTTTTGCCGTGGTCGATCACTATGCCCCTACCAGTCGAGTAGCAAAAGTGGGCAACCCGAGAGTCGCTCGGATGATCAGTACTTTGCGTAGTAACGCAGTCACTCACGGGCTAAGACTTTACGATCTACATGATCCAAATCAGGGAATTGTCCACGTCATTGGGCCTGAACAGGGCATCACACTACCTGGACTTCTGATCAATTGCGGCGACAGCCATACGTCAACGCATGGTGCTTTTGGCGCTTTAGCGTTTGGAATTGGTGCGACGGACGTGGCTCATGTGTTGGCAACGCAAACGATCTGGCAACGCAAGCCTAAAGCCCTTCGGGTTGAAGTAGACGGCGTATTAGGGGCAGGCGTGAGCGCGAAAGATATTGCGTTGGCGTGGATTGCCGAGCATGGCACAAACGGTGCTCTGGGCTATGCAGTGGAGTATACGGGGAGCGCTATTCGCAACTTGTCGATGGAGGGGCGAATGACATTGTGCAATTTGTCCGTCGAGGGCGGTGCGCGTTTTGGCATGATAGCCCCCGATTCAAAGACATTTACATACCTCGAGGGTCGTCCATATGTTCCGAAAGGTCAGGCATGGCAGGACGCCTGTGCTGATTGGCGCGCGTTAGTAAGCGACGAGGGTGCGATTTTTGACCAAAATATTTCTTTGGATGCTGCCAAAATTGCGCCAACGGTGACTTGGGGTACAAGCCCAGAACAAGCGCTTCCGATCAGCGCTTCAATTCCTGATCCCATGCATGTTCCCGCTGCTAAGGCTGACGCGGCCCGCGCCGCACTGCAATATATGGGATTGAAAGCGGGGCAAACACTCGAAGGGACTCCTGTAGATCAGGTTTTCATTGGGTCTTGCACAAATGGGCGGATAGAGGATCTCCGCGAAGCCGCAGCGGTGTTGCGGGGGCATCGGGTTCGGGTGCCGGGTCTGATTTCGCCGGGATCTTCTCAAGTGAAGGCACAGGCTGAGGCCGAGGGGCTGGATAAAGTTTTCATGGACTCTGGGCTAGAGTGGGCTGCCTCTGGTTGTTCGATGTGCGTTGGCATGAACGGAGACATTGTGAATGATGGCAAACGTTGTGCCTCCTCGACCAACCGCAATTTTAAAGGCCGTCAGGGTCGTGGTGCTCGCACGCATTTGATGAGTCCCGCCATGGTCGCTGCAGCCGCGATCACTGGCGCACTGACTGATGTGCGCCAGCTCTTAGCATCGCGAGATCTCTGATGGTGGGTTGGTGTTTGCACAAGGGTTTGGCGGTGAGTTTACCGCAGGAAAATGTTGATACCGATCAGCTAATTCCTGCGCGCTATATGTCTATTCCGCGCGCCGATGGCTACGGTCCGTACCTCTTTTACGACATGCGTCGAGATGAGAATGGTACGCTTCGCAAAAATTTTGTGCTTAACCGGCATAAAAACACGACTGTTATCGTTGCGCGCCGAGGATTTGGAAGTGGATCATCGCGTGAAGCTGCTGTTTATGCGCTAATGGATGCAGGTATTCGGGCTGTTGTTGCGCCTAGTTTCGGAGACATATTTGCAGCTAATTGCATCAACAACGGACTTTTACCCGCTTGCCTTGATGAAAAATCTTGTGCCGCACTAGAGAATGCTCTTGCAAATGATGCAAAAAATATTCGCATCGATATCAAAGCGCGTGTCATCTCTCTTTCAAATATTAAGACCGGGTTCAGCCTCGACGATAGTTGGGCGACGAAACTGATCAACGGTTGGGACGATATCGATTTAACGATGGATCATGCGGCGGAAATCGCCGCTTACAAAGACGCACGCAGTCGAAACGCACCTTGGGCTTGGCCCGTTGTGGCGGATTGAAACGCGTCGTGTGATGCGGCGCATTACGACCCCAAAAGGGGTGTGACGAATAGGGGATTAACACCCCTACAATAGTGGAGGACGACAATATGAAAATTAAACTACTGGGAAGCCTTCTTGCTGGAGCAACGCTCATCGCAGGATTGGCCAAGGCGGAAGAAACGATTTCTGCCGTTCACGCATTCCCCGAAACACTGATTTACACGAAGTCTTTTTTGAGCTTTGTGGATAAGGTTAATGAGGCGGGTAAGGGTGTTATCCAAATTGACGTGCGCGGTGGACCGGAAGCAATTGGCATGTTTCAGCAGCCTGACGCAGTTCGGGACGGAATTGTGGATATGGTTTACACGCCAGGATCCTTCTATGGTGGCGCGCTACCCGAAAAAGACGCAATGGTTGCTTCGAACCTGACCGCGGTTGAAACCCGCGAGAATGGAGGAATCGCCCTAATTGACCAAATACATCAGGAAAAGATGGGGCTGAAGTATCTGGGTTGGTTTGACAGCGGTGTGTGTTACAATCTTTGGACACGAAACGAACCGACTTTTGACGCGAACGGTAACCTTGAGGTTGAAGGTTTAAAGTTGCGTGGCAACAACGTTTATAATGCGTTCTTCACCAACTACCTGAACGCCCAAGTGATTGATCTTCCAACAGGAGAAGTCTACTCCGCGCTGCAGCGGGGAGTGGTTGATGCAACGGGATGGACGCAGATTGGCCTGATCGATCTGAAATGGAATGAGTTTCTTAATTACAGGATAGAACCCTGCTTCTTCTCGACGGACCTCGGTGTAATCGTGAACAATGAAAAGTGGAATGCGCTGTCTGATGATGCGCAGAAAATTTTGCAAGATGTTGCGATTCAGCACGAAAAAGACAGTGTTGAGGCCCTGCGTGCCAAACGTGACGACGACTTTGCTGCCCTTGACGCAGCTGGCATGAAGGTGGTTTCCCTTACTGGTGCGGCCAAAGCCAATTATCTTGCGGCAGCCCGTGAAAAAACTTGGGAGCGCATGAGTGAAGTGATGGCCGATCAACCGGGTGGTACTGACAACTATGACCGACTGATCGAGTTGTTCTACGATCTCAACGCAGCAAAATAAGGCTAGCGTGTACTCTAATGCGGATCCACCTATCTTTGGTGGATCTGCAACTCTTTTGGCGGGGGTCGAAGCCGTGAATAAACTTTATCAGACACTGCTCTATGGTATGGCGGTACTGTCAGGCCTGACGCTTGTCTGGATAATGATATCGGTCATTGCATCGGTAATAATGCGCAACCTCGGAATCCAACCCTTTGCGTGGCTGTTTACTTCCGCTGAGTATGGGCTTCTCTACATGACTATGCTTGGGGCTCCTTGGTTGGTGCGTGAGAAGGGGCATGTGCATATTGAACTCATCACTGCTGCCCTACCCGCGCGTGCGCGCAGGATGCTAAGCCGTGTAGTTGCCGCCGCTTGCGTTATCGTTTGCGCTATTCTTGCGTTGAAAGGTGCTGATCTGGTCATGACCAACCTGGCACGGGGCGATTACGACACCCGAGCTTATTACTTTCCGCGCTGGCTCTTGACCATTGCTTTTCCAATGTCGTTTGGGATGATGGTCATTGAATTTTCACGTTTTGTGGTTGGCCGAGACCTAATGCACAGTGGTGAAGCAGGAATACACGAATAATGGAGTGGTTTGAAGCCTTAGCCTTATTGCTAGGTACAATAGCTTTTCTCATGGCGATCGGGATGCCGATAGCCTTTGCCTTTCTTGCCGCCAATATAGTTGGCGCATGGGTATTCATGGGTGGCGAACGCGGCGTTGTGCAACTTTTGAACAATGGACTTGGTTCGCTCACTAAATATGCGTTGATGCCTATCCCACTGTTTCTTTTGATGGGTGAGATTTTCTTCCACACGGGCCTTGGTGGTCGCATGTTCAACGCCATCGACAAGCTCCTTGGACGTCTTCCAGGAAGGCTCAGCTATGTGACCGTCCTTGGTGGAACCGGGTTCTCTACGCTTTCGGGATCATCAATGGGATCGACTGCACTATTGGGCTCGTTGATGGTCCCTGAAATGACCCGTCGAGGTTACAAATCTCACATGAGCATTGGCCCCATCCTCGGTACTGGTGGCCTCGCAATTATTATCCCACCATCAGCTCTTGCAGTGTTATTAGCCACCTTGGCTCAGATAGATGTAGCTGGTTTATTGATCGCTGGCGTTATTCCCGGCTTAGTCCTCGCGAGTTTTTACATTGGTACGATCTGGTTACAAACGCGGATCGACCCCGATGCAGCACCTGCCTATGACGTTGAGCCTATGCCGCTCTTAATGAAAATTAGGCTATTTCTGACTGAAGTTGTTCCGATGGTCGGCGTCATGGTCGTGATCATTGTTCTGATGATTAGAGGGTTTGTTACTCCGTCTGAGGCGGCGGCCTTTGGAGCGCTGGGTGTTGTCATTTTGGCTGCAGTATTTCGCTGCTTCAGCTGGAAGGCCATGAAAAAGTCGGTAATTGGCGCACTGCGCGTTACACTGATGGCCTATTTGATAGTCTTTGGATCAGCGACATTCAGTCAGCTGTTAGCTTTTTCTGGTGCCTCGCGCGGTCTCGTTAATTGGGCGACAAGTTTTGAACTTGCGCCTCTGGCGATGTTACTCGTTATGTTCGCCGTTTTGCTTCTGTTGGGCATGTTTATGGAGCAGATATCAATTATGCTTTTAACCGTGCCAATCTTTTTTCCTTTGGCGCAAACGCTAGGTTTTGATCCGATTTGGTTTGCCCTTATTATGCTGTTGTCGTTAGAGATCAGCTTCACAACACCACCTTTCGGCTTATTGCTGTTCGTTATGAAGGGGGTTGCTCCTGCAGGAACAACCATGCGTGAAATATATACCTCAGCATTTCCGTTTATACTTTGCTCGCTCTTGCTGGTTGTATTACTGATCATATTTCCACAAATGGCCCTTTGGTTACCGTCTTTGTAACCTAGGTTGCGGTAAATTTTTTGTACTTCTGTCAACGGGAGTTGAGAGCTTTACACGCATTAAGTGATTCTTCTCGATCAGTTTTGGGACTGCTCATATCTTGTAAGATTTTTGCTATTCCAATGAAAAAGGTTTAATTATGGCAGACTTTTTAGCTGCATTGTGAGTCAGTTTACCTATAGCCCTAATGACCAATTGGATGTGTGTTCCATGTTTCCTCATCAAAATTCTGCAGGAGACACCGTTTCTTCAGAGCGGGGAAGATGCTTAGAGAGATTGACGATATTCGCCGTGGATGAGGTTTTAAGAAAAGCATTGGGTTATCTGTCTAGGTTTGACACCCTTGATCACCTGTTGTGGGATGGAAGATGGAAAAGCTGTGGACCCAAGTGCTACAACAATAAAAAATCTCCCTCAGGAGACGTCTTCGTTAAGGAACAAAACCAACAACCAGGTACACTTAGTTGGAACATCTTCTAGTCTACATCGCTCTGCTCATGCTGCTCTATTGCCTGTTCTCAGGCCGGATAGGGTCATGGGGTATTACGATGCCGATGGTTTTTTTAGCAATAGGTGTTGCTTTCAGTTTTGGCGGTCCAGTTTTGACTCTTGCGTCAGTGGGAGTTTTTCATAACTTAGCCGAAATCACTTTGGCGTTGTTGTTATTTGCGGACGCCACAGTTCTACGACGTCAGACACTGGAAAATATACGCCAGCGGACGTTCCGTATGCTGGCTTTCGGCTTGCCTTGTGCGATCTTTCTCGGGGCAATAATAAACTTACTACTACTGCCAAGTTGGCCTTTGTGGGAGGCTTGTTTGTTGGCGGCACTTTTGGCGCCAACTGATGCGGCACTAGGGCAATCGATTCAGTCTAACGAGTATATCCCACAAGCATTACGAGATGTCATAAACGCGGAAAGTGGATTGAATGATGGCCTTGCCTTACCGTTCGTTATCTTTTTTGCGGGCTTGGCAATTGGCGGTGGTGAAGGAGACCACAGTGGTACTAAATTGTTGCCACTTATTGCTAGCCAAATTGGGCTTGGTGCGTTCGTGGGCCTTGCTGGCGGATTTGCAGCCGGCAAGCTACGTAACTTTGTTTTACGGCGCAATATGATGGATCAAGGCTTGGGGAAAACGGTCTCATTAGTTTTGGTCGGATTCATTTTCTTTGCCGCAGATCACGTAGGCGGTAATTCGTTTATTGCGGTGTTTATTGGTGGTATTGCTTTTGCCAATGCAGTTGACGGTCCTGTGCATCACGCGCGTCATTTTCTGGAAGGTGACGGACAGTTTCTCGCCATACTGAGCTTCTTTTTTATCGGTATGTTATTTGTCCCCGAGGCTTTCAACTACCTTACAATGAATGACCTTCTAATTGTCGGCATCTCGTTATTCGCTGTTCGTCCAGTTGCTATCTGGTTATCCTTGATCGGGACAGAGACGACGATAAATGAGCGTTTGTTTTATGGCTGGTTTGGCCCTCGTGGCCTTGCTACTGTCCTGTTTGCTGTTTTCGTAGTGATGGATTTTGAGGGGGTCAAGAATATTGATGGTATCTTCACTATCGTGATTACTGCGGTTCTGATTTCAGCGTACGCCCACGGCATCACAGCAAAGTACGCACCAGAAATATTTAAGTTGAAGTCGCGGACCAAGCAAGACGAGTAGGGGTTTCGCTTCGGCAGACCCAAGGCAGGGCTCTTGTGATCGTCCATTACGCTTTCCAGTGAGGTAGTCCGAGGTCGGGGAAAATCTTAATAAACTGCATCGAAGTAATCGCTTTGCTGCAGAATTGGCTGATTTTGGAGGTTCTTTATCCATGAAAAATTATGACCATATTATAATAGGCGGTGGAATTTTGGGCTTGTCTATTGCTTACCATCTGGCCCGAGACAGCCGCGACAGTGTTGTCGTTCTGGAACGTAATGAACTGGCTGGCGCCGCGTCCAGTCGAGCAGCCGGTTTGGTGTTACAAGTCACAACGAAGCCATCGCAGACTGCAATGGCCAGACAGACTTGTGAAACAATACCGCTTCTTGAGAGAACATTGGGCGATACGGCTGGGTTTCACGCGGTGGGCAGTATACGGGTCGCCAGCTCACCAAAGCGCATAAATGAATTAATGTGCATCGAGCAAGATGCTGAAAACAATAATATCCCTTATCGAACCCTCAATGCTTCAGAAGCGACTGAGAAGGCTCCCTGGTTGGACGTCAAAAATGCACAGCGTATTATTTTTTTCCCAACGGATGGTTATGTTGATCCCTACAGATTGAGTACTTCCTACGGTTTCGCAGCACGTAAGCTTGGCGCAGATATCAAGCCGCGTTGTGAAGTACAGAACTTGTTAATTGAAGCTAATAAAGTGATTGGAGTTCAGACTGAAAAAGGTAATATTTTTGGAAGTTCAGTGACTGACGCGGCAGGTGCTTGGGCGTCCATAGTCAGCTCCCATGCTGGCTATTTCTTACCCATAGCACCCACGCGAAGTCATTATTGGATCAGTGCCCCAAACACTGATTGTCGGGATGACTCCCCGATTGTAATGCTGCCTGATGCGCGTGCATACATGCGGCCAGAGGTTGGTGGTATGCTTCTTGGTGTGCAGGAGCCATACTCCGTGACGTTTGATGCCCGTGTTTTACCTAAAAATATTGATAGCTTTTCACCTACTAAAGGTGAGGAGCATTGGGATGTTATCACGGGCGCCATGGAAGAAATTGCAATATTCTTCCCGGGAATTAAGCGCGCCGAGTTTGTATCCTACATCAGCGGTTTGTCTACTTATACGCCTGACGGAAACTTGGTACTCGGGGCGGTCCCCGGGGTCGATAACTTCTTTACTGCAACTGGTTGTTGTGGCCACGGCATCGCGCTGTCTGCAGGCGTTGGTGCGGCGATGTCTGAGCTCTTGCAATGTAATACAACAGCACTCGATCTAAAACCTTATGATCCAAGTAGATTTGGCAGTATCAATCCGTTCTCTCCCGAGTTTAGAGACCGTTGTTCCAAAGCTCGCGCGTCTAAATCGCACTCCTCTTGCGCCTGATAATTATCTTGTATCGATATGAATAACGAGATCGACTAATTAAAAAATTGCAATCGTGGATCTCCAGCCAAATAACATTTGATGCCAGAGAAGCGAACATCTCAAAATGACGGCTTCAGATTATGTTGCGGGAAGATCGGGATAATGGTCCGCTTCAGGTCGAGGAATTACCAGTACATTTCACTCGAAAAAGTTATTGCAAGCGCGGGAAATCGGCACGGTTTTGACACCCGTTTTATATTTAAAGATTGAAGTCGATTTGACCAAAATTTACAAACCTATTGAGGTCAGTGGTGAGCCGTGCAGGATTCGAACCTGCGACCCACTGATTAAAAGTCAGTTGCTCTACCAACTGAGCTAACGGCCCACACTATCGCGCGGTTATTATGCTGCCAATTCTTAGCGGTCAAGCCGAATCTCAAGAAAAAATGCGACGCTCTGGAAACCATAAGAAAACGGGCGTATACGCCGCCTATGAACGCGTCACAAACACACAGTTTGCCCTTTCTAAAAATGCATGGGCTAGGTAACGATTTTGTCGTTGTAGATGCGCGCGAACGCGACGTCAAATTTTCGGATCGGCAAATTGCAGAGATAGCCAACCGGCAGCGTGGTGTTGGCTTTGACCAACTGGCGGTTATCACTTCTGGAGCCCACGATGGGCATCTAACTTTTTACAATGCTGATGGATCTGTTTCGGCCGCGTGTGGCAATGCAACTCGTTGTATTGCGCGGCACATTATGAACGAAACGGGGCAGGTTTCTGTGCGTATGACTACGGACCGAGGCACCCTTTTGGCGCAAGATGTGGGTGGTGGTTTAACATCTGTAAATATGGGCCTGCCACAGCTCGGCTGGCAGGAGATCCCGCTTGCTAAGGCGGTGGACACACTTGAATTACCGATTGATGGTGGTCCAACCGCAACAGGCATGGGCAACCCACATTGCACCTTTTTTGTCAAAGATGCAGAGGCCGTTGATCTGGAACGATTTGGCGCTGCACACGAACATCATCCGCTCTATCCTAACAGGACAAATGTGCAGGTAGCGCACTTGCTGGGACCCGATCACGTACGCATGCGTGTGTGGGAGCGCGGTGTTGGCATCACCCTCGCATCTGGCTCTTCCAGTTGCGCCACAGTTGTCGCCGCGGTCCGAAGGGGTTTGACGGGGCGCAAAGTGCAGGTCGATCTGGATGGTGGCTCCTTGTGGATTGACTGGACCGATGACGGTGTCGTCATGACCGGACCAACCATGCATGTGTTTTCTGGCGCCTTAACACAAGAGTTTTTGGAGCAGAGTTGATGGTTGCAGTGCCGCCTAAATTTACCACTCTTGGGTGTCGCCTCAATGCGTATGAAACTGAGGCGATGAAAGCGATGGCACAGGACGCAGGATTGAAAAACGCGGTGGTTATAAACACTTGCGCTGTCACTGCCGAAGCAGTTCGCAAAGCTCGGCAGGAGATCAGGCGCCTTAGGCGGGATAATCCAAGCGCCCAGATTATTGTCACTGGCTGTGCGGCCCAAACCGAACCTGAAACTTTTTCGGTGATGGAAGAGGTCGACAGAGTGGTTGGCAATGCTGAAAAAATGAGGTTGACGACATGGACTGGTATGGCTGCTAACTTTATCGGCGATACCGAAAAGGTTCAGGTTGACGATATCATGTCGGTAACTGAGACCGCTGGACATCTCATTGACGGTTTTGGCACCCGAAGTCGAGCCTATGTACAAGTGCAGAATGGCTGTGATCACCGCTGTACGTTTTGCATCATACCATATGGACGCGGTAATTCACGTTCAGTTCCAGCGGGCGTAGTCGTTGACCAGATCAAAAGACTTGTGGACAGGGGTTACAATGAAGTTGTGCTCACGGGGGTTGACCTGACCTCATGGGGTACAGACTTACCGCTAAAGCCTCGGCTTGGCGATCTCGTTGCACGGATCTTGAAGCTTGTGCCGGATTTACCGCGTCTTCGCATCAGTTCGATTGACTCAATAGAAGCTGATGAGGCGCTCATGCAGGCAATTGCAACGGAAACCCGTCTGATGCCACATCTCCACTTGTCGCTACAGCATGGCGACAACCTGATCCTGAAACGAATGGCCCGCCGTCACCTGCGTGACGACGCGATCCGTTTCTGTGAGGAGGCACGTAAGCTTCGGCCGGACATCACGTTTGGGGCCGATATTATTGCTGGGTTTCCGACCGAGACAGAGACGCATTTTCAAAATGCGCTAGCACTTATCACTGATTGTGATTTGACTTGGATGCACATTTTTCCGTATTCAAAACGCGCGGGCACTCCAGCTGCGAAAATCCCGAAACAAGTAGACGGTAAAGTGATCCGGGCGAGAGCTGCCCGGTTGCGTGATGCTGGGCGCAAACAGGTTGAAAAGCATCTTGTTGCCCAAAAGGGTCGTGGTCACCGAATTTTAATGGAAAATTCACATATGGGACGTACCGAACAGTTTGCCGAAGTTGTGTTTGACGTCGCCCAGATTGAAGGTGCTGTTGTAAAAGCTCAGATCACGGGCCATGTTGGTGAGCAACTGACTGCTTAACCCAAGAGCCACTGCTTCAGCTTTATGGTAATATTGGATGACTGGCGGGTTTTCACCATGCTTTTAATACCGAAGTTATTTCGGTAAATTTTAATTAGGGTGCAGCGCGATGATACTCCCGATTCTCTACAGTTTTCGCAGGTGTCCCTACGCCATTCGAGCCCGGTTGGCGCTTTCGATTTCGGGCATTGCGGTAGAAATTCGAGAGGTTCTGTTGCGCGACAAGGCGATTGAATTTCTAAACACGTCCCCCAGTGCCACTGTTCCCTGTCTTAAAGTTGACGATCTGGTTTTAGACGAGAGCCTCGACATCATGGTGTGGGCCTTGAAACAGAATGACCCGGACGATTGGTTGGTAATGCCGGAATTGGCTGTTGGCCTAATTGAGCAATGTGATGGAGCCTTTAAACAGGCACTGGACAGAACCAAATACCAAAATCGGTACCCAAACAGCGATCCAGAGGAACAACGCCAAGTCGCAACCCTGTTTCTGAATCGGTTAGAACAGCAGTTGTTAGATCAGCAATGGCTGTTTGGCAGCGCGCCGTCGATGGCTGATATGGCGATCCTACCGTTCGTACGACAATTTGCCTATATCAATAAATCTCGGTTTGATGAGGAAGCTGGACCGGCTGTGCGCCAATGGCTTGATCATTTTCTGTCGTCTCCGCTGTTTCTAATGGTTATGCCGAAGCTTCCCGTCTGGCAGGCGGGAGCGCCCACAACAATTTTTCAGGCAAGATAATCTTGCCGACAAAATCCGGTCAATTTCTACTGAAATACTCCAAATTCTTAAATGGTTACGATATCTGTGGTCCAACACTTTAATCGAGTGGAATTCATCTTCCAGCGTACATTTCATTTTTCCGTTAGTTAGTAGACTCCCGACAGTTTGATAATCTCTGTGCTACAAAACCGTGTCCTGTAAACTGGAGAACTTTCACTCTTGAAGGGCCATCGAAGCATTCCACACTTATTTTGCTCATGGCGAATATTTTCAGGGTCTGTCAACATCTTGCTGGATGTTCGGGATTGGGCGTTGTGAAAGGTTTTTCTCTCAGTGCAGCTTAGTTAGGCCCGTGTTTAAAAGAGCGTAGAATGGAGTGGTCTTACTCCATTATTCAGGTTAGGTGCTTTGGACCCAGAATCTCCTATTTTATGGCGCGCAAGTAAGCACGAAAAATCTAAAGGCGGCGTGTAGTGCTTTCATTATCTAACCGGGCGTACATGAGTTAGGGTCTCCCACATCAACCTCACTGATCTCATTTCTTACTGGAGTTTTGGTTTAAACTTAGGAAAACGCCATGCAACTGATTTACTCTCCGGCTTCCCCTTTTGTACGAAAAGTGCGGGTACTCTTGATTGAAACTGACCAGCAGAACGATGTCGAGCTTGTGCCAGTCGCTACGAGCGCGCTCAAACCCGCACCTGAAGCGATCGCGGCCAACCCGCTAGGTAAAATTCCCTCTCTGCTTTGCCCTGATGGAACTACGCTCTACGATAGTCGAGTAATTTGCCGCTATCTTGCAGTGCGAGCGGAGGCTGATCTGTATCCACAGAATACGCTTTGGGAGAGCCTGACATTGGAAGCCACGGCAGACGGCATTTTGGAGGCCGCCTTATTGATCGTGTATGAAAAGCGCCTGCGGCCTACAAAGCTTGTTTTTGAAGATTGGCTCGAGGCACAATGGTCCAAGATTTCTTGTGCGTTGAATGTGCTCGAAGACCGTTGGTTGACCTGCCTAAGTGGCCCGAACGACATCGGTCAGATAGCAATTGCCTGCGCGCTGGGCTACCTTGATTTTCGCCATAATGAGCGAAATTGGCGTGAGGAAAGAGATGGGCTGGCATGTTGGTATGCCGCCTATTCCAAACGTGAAAGTATGGTTTTAACGACCCCGTCAGACTGATGCGAGTGTCCGCTTAGGTCGTGTGTCTCTTCGTCACACAAAGATAGTCAATATGGTCACTCCACTCGGACCTTAGCGCTGGCTTTCTCGACCCGCACCGCCGCATATTTGAACTCCGGTATCTTTCCATAAGGGTCCAACGCGGCATTGGTAAGAACATTAGCGGCCGCTTCGACATACGCGAACGGTAAGAAAACATTGTTGCGGGACATAGCACGATCTGCGCGCGCCATTACGGTGACGGATCCACGTCGTGTTGTCAGCTGCAGATAATCTCCGGGTTCAATACCAAGTTCGCGCAACGTATGTGGATGGAGTGAGCAATTGGCCTCTGGTTCCACGGCGTCTAGTACTTTTGAGCGGCGCGTCATTGAGCCTGTGTGCCAGTGTTCAAGCTGTCTGCCCGTGATCAAAACAAATGGAAAGTCGGTATCTGGAGTTTCGTCCGGCTTTATCACATGAGCTGGCGCAAACCTTGCCCGCCCGTTGGCCCGTGGAAAACCGTCACCAAATACTATCGGCTGCCCCGGATCATCTGCGGAAAATGATGGATAGGTTACTGCTGTAGTTTCAAGCCGCTCCCAAGTGATGTTGTCCAGTGAGCCCATATTCAGTTTCATTTCTGCGAAAACTTCACTGGGGTGATCATAATGCCAATTAAGGCCCAGTCGCTTGGCTAATTCGACTTCGATCCACCAGTCCTCACGAGCTTCACCTGGTGGTTTGCAAACTGGCCGGCCCATCTGAACTTGACGATTTGTGTTAGTGACTGTGCCGGATTTCTCGTACCAAGCGCTAGATGGAAGGATTACATCCGCAAAGTTTGCGGTTTCTGTCAGAAAAATGTCCTGCACCACTAAATGATCAAGTTTAGAGAGCGCGTCACGTGCGTGACCCACGTCTGGGTCGGACATAGCTGGGTTTTCCCCCAGTATATACATTCCCTTGATGTCGCCATCATGGATCGCATGAATGATCTCAACAACGGTTAGGCCTTTTTCACTGCTGAAGTCCTCTGACCCCCAGACATCAGTAAAAGCAGACCGTACTCCATCATCAGTCACGCTCTGGTAATCAGGCAGAAACATGGGGATTAGACCCGCGTCTGAGGCCCCCTGAACATTGTTTTGCCCTCTTAGCGGGTGTAGCCCGGCTCCAGGTTTGCCGACGTTACCGGTCATCAGGGCAAGCGCAATCAAACAGCGGGCATTGTCGGTGCCATGGATGTGCTGGGAAACACCCATACCCCAGAAAATCATGCCAGCTTTGCCGTTCGCAAAGGTCCGTGCGGCTGCGCGCAAAGCTTCTGGCTCAATGCCACATGTTGGGGCCATCTTTTCGGGAGTGAAATCTTTTAGGTGCGCCTTCATCGCCTCCCAGTTCTCTGTAAACTGGTCGATATAGTGATTATCGTACAGTTCCTCTTCGACAATCACATTCATAATCGCGTTAAGCATGGATACATCACTGCCTGCTTTAAATTGAAGACGGTGAGTGGCAAATCGACCGAGCCCCATGTCGCGAGGATCCATCACAATCAGTTTTCCACCGCGCTTGGTGAATTGTTTGAAATAGGTCGCGGCAACAGGATGGTTTTCTATCGGGTTACAGCCAATCGCAATCGCCACATCGGCGTTTACGATTTCGTTGAAAGTCGCGGTCACAGCACCTGATCCGACATTCTCAATCAGAGCGGAAACAGAGCTTGCGTGGCACAGTCGTGTGCAATGGTCTACATTGTTATGACCAAAGCCCTGACGGATCAGTTTCTGAAATAAATAGGCTTCTTCGTTTGAGCATTTTGCGGAGCCAAAGCCTGCAACAAGTGTGCCTTTGTCCGCGCGCAGTTTTGCTAACCCCGCAGCGGCGACGTCCAATGCCTCTTGCCAAGTTGCTTCTCGGAAATGTGTCATCAGATTGCCTGGATCCACATTCAAGCCCTTTGGCGGTGCATCCTTGCGTCGTACAAGAGGTTTAGTCAGGCGATGTGGGTGATTTATGTAATCAAAGCCAAATCGTCCTTTTACGCAAAGCCGGTTTTCATTGGCAGGCCCGTCGATACCCTCGACATATTTGATCTTGTCATCTTTTACCTTGAATTTGATTTGACATCCAACCCCGCAGTAAGGGCACACGCTGGCAACCTCGCGGTCAAAGTCTGCGCTATCGCCGAACAAGTTTTCATTGAGCACTGCCGCTGGCATCAGTGCACCGGTTGGACAAGCCTGAACGCATTCTCCACAGGCAACACAAGTTGAAGCGCCCATAGGATCATCTTGGTCAAATACAATTTTGGCATTGTTGTTGCGACCAGACATGCCGATGACATCGTTAACTTGAACTTCGCGGCAAGCCCGGACACAAAGATTACAGTGAATGCAGGCGTCTAGGTTAACACTCATCGCAACGTGACTGGAATCCAGCAACGGTACTGTTTTTGGGTCTTTCGCAGGAAAACGACTCTGTTCGATACCATTTTCCTTGGCCATATCCCAGAAATGACTCGAGGCGTCATGTTTCACGTCTGGCTGGTCTGCGGCCAAAAGCTCAAAGACCATTTCACGAGCTTTTTGGGCGCGATCGCTGTTGGTTTTTACCACGATTCCGTCGGCAGCAGGGCGAATACAGGAGGCGACTAGTGCGCGTTCTCCCTCCATTTCGACCATACAGGCTCGGCAGTTACCATCTGGGCGATAGCCCTTGGCTGGCTTGTGGCACAGATGTGGGATCACAAGACCACGTCCATGAGCCGCGTCCCAGATTGTAGTACCCTCGGGCACGGTTACTGTTTCGCCATCGAGCAAAAATGTAACAGTTGGAGTATCAGAGGCGTCTAACAATTCAGTTTCCTCCCTTGCGGGGGAGATTTTCAACAACCGCAAACAAGTCGTACCATAATTTGTTCATCTCCTCGATCGCTGAAATTTCCGATGGGTTGAGTGAAGCTTCGTCCTTGAACTGAGTCGGCAGGACTGAAATTTTGACAGCGATTCCGCAAAAATTAGTCCAATCAGGCAATGCCATGTCCGAAATATCGATGTCGCCAAAAACGGCTTCGCCGATCACTTCGAGGTTGCTGTTTGCCAAATCGCCTTCAATTTGCTTCCCTACGTCACTTTGCGGCGTACAGCCCAGCCTTTGATATGCCTTGCGAATGGTTGTGACCTCACCGTTTGTTGGGAGGTCGCATAAACGTTTTGCTGCCCAGGGTACAAAAACATACTCGAACATATCAAATGGATTTGCGCCTGAGTCCGTGATTTTCACGCCCCTCGGTGGATCGATGTAACAAAAATCATGTTCTGACATCGCTGGGCCTGCGCAAACGATTAAAGCTCCAATACTCATCGCCAAGAATCGCATCAGATTTCCTCCTTGAAATGTTTCATCACCATGCGAATTGGGTTAGGTGCCGCTTGCCCCAAACCGCAAATTGATGCATCGCTCATTACTTGACACAGCTCCTCAAGCAATTCCTGATCCCAGCTTTCTGCCTGCATAAGCTGGACAGCTTTTCCGCATCCTGCCCGGCATGGTGTGCATTGCCCACAACTCTCATCCTCGAAAAATCGTAGCATATTCAGTGCGGCTGAGCGGACGCTATCCTGATCTGATAAAACAACAACCGCAGCGGAGCCGATAAATGTTCCAAAAGGTTGCAGCGTGTCAAAATCCAGCGGGATGTTATTCATCGAAGCGGGCAGTAAACCTGAGGATGGTCCACCGGGTTGATAGGCTTTGAGAGAATGCCCTTCTAGCATACCACCTGCGGCCTCGATTACGTCTAATATTGTTGATCCGGCCGGCAGTAAGTAAACGCCAGGTGCATTCACGCGGCCAGATACTGAAAAGCTTCGAAGTCCTTTGCGATCATTTTTTTCGATACCAGAGAGCAGGTCGGCACCTTCGCGCATGACCCGAGCCACCCAGTGCAAGGTTTCAATATTATGAACCAGTGTCGGGTGTCCAAACACACCCACCTGCGCAACAAATGGAGGGCGGTGGCGTGGCAAGCCTCGTTTGCCTTCGATCGACTCTATCATGGCACTTTCTTCACCGCAGATATAGGCGCCCGCACCGCGCCTCAGGTCAATGTAGCCAGGGCTTACAAGTCCGGCGGCTTCTAGGGCAGCTATTTCACGTTTCAGAATTGACCGCGCAGATGGATATTCATCCCGCAAATAGATAAAACAGGTTTTTGCTTCAACAGCCCACGCTGCAATAAGCATACCCTCCAGAAACAGATGTGGTGTGCGTTCGAGGTAATATCGATCCTTAAAAGTTCCCGGTTCACCTTCATCACCATTCACCGCCAAATACCGGGGGCCTGCGTTGGAGCGAACGAAGCCCCACTTGCGGCCCGCCGGAAAGCCGGCACCGCCTAGCCCCCTAAGTCCACTCGCGAGAACGGTTTCCTGCACTACTTCCCACTCACCATTCTGACGAAGTTCAGTGAGGGTCACGTAGCCACCAGCGCTTCGATAAGTGTCGAGTTCCTGGTAGTTGAGTATTTGCGCTCGGGTTTCTTTCGCAGCGATGGCGGCTTCCACCTTTTCTGGAGTCGCCTGATCAATGTGATTGTGACCCAGCTCCAGAACCGGCGCTGTATCACAACGCCCCATGCAGGGCGCACGCAAGACGCGCACTTCACTACTGTCTAGACCGTCCTTTAGAGCTTTTTCCAACGCAGCCGCACCAGCCATCTCACAGGACAACGAATCACAGACGCGAATTGTCAACGCCGGTGGGGGTGAGTCCCCTTCACGAACAACGTCAAAGTGGGAGTAAAACGTGGCGACTTCGTAGATCTCGGCCTGTGCCAACCCCGTTTCATTTCCTAGTGCGCGGATGTGTTGGGCCGAGAGGTGCCCATATTGGTCCTGAATTAAATGTAGAAACTCAATTAGTAGATCTCTCCTTCGGGGGCGGTTTCCTAGGAGGTCGCGCACTTCTCGCAAGGCGTTGTCGTCAAGTTGTCGGCCTTTTGGAGTCCAGCGGGATTTGCCTGTACGCTTTTTTTTCCAAACGCCTTTTTGTCCGTCTAATGGTGCCATTACGCCCTCCATGATCAAAAGCGAAAATGACATCACTGAAACTGATAATCAATCAGGCTTTGCTTATTGAGCAATAATTTTCAGTTATCAAAATTTAGGGTAGCACGCAGGGCTGAGACGGTAGAAAGTCCAGGATCGCGGACTGTGCTGACGAGACTTACTTCCTTCTCCAGAACTGGCGCTTGCAGCGGAAGGGCAACAGTTCCCTCAATGCCGCCGAACGACTGGACCAGCAACTCAGGAACGACAGTCGCGGCAATTCCCTGCGCGGCCATGACGATAGACGCCGAGAATTCACTGGTTTCGGCAAACACAGTGGGCAGTAATCCGGCCTCTGCAAACACCTGATCAAGAATGCGCCGATTTTGCATACTTGGCTCCAGCAGGCTCAGTGGAAGTGCTGCAGCTTCTGCCCAAGTAGCGGATGTTGCGTTTGAAGGAGCCATTTTTTTGGGTGCAAGCAGCAAATACCGCTCATCATATAGGCGCTCAACGCGCATCAAGTCACTTGGCACACCATCCGCATATGTAATTCCGGCGTCGAAAATGCCGTTATCCAAACCATGTAAAATTTTCAATGATGATGCTGCTTGAATGCTCAGTGTCACGCCCGGATACTTTTGTCGTAATGGTCCGGTCATCTTAGCGGCGAACGCAATTGCCGTTGGTATAACACCCAAACAAAGCTTTCCGGTTACCTCACCGCCTGCCGACCGAAATTCTTCCTCAAGGACTTGCACATCATCCATTATTTTTCGGGCGTGTCGCACTAGGGCCTCTCCTTCCGGCGTGAAACCTTGGAAACGGTTGCCACGTCTTACAATGGCCGCGCTTAGGCGGTTTTCCATTTTTCGTATTCGCATCGAGAATGCGGGTTGAGAGACGCCACAGTCTTCCGCAGCGCGAGCAAAGTGTTTGTGCCGCGCAAGTGCTGACAAAAATTCAAGGTCTTTTAAACTTATCAATGCGCAATCCTCTGATACAGCGTTCTTCCAACTGTTCACTGGGTTCATAATTGGATCTTGATTCAATCCTCAATGCGATACTTGAACTTAGCGGTGATCCATAGATCGAAACACGCACATTATTAACAGCAGAATCGGTTACGAATCGTGTACGCTCCATGGATGCCAGTGCTTTTATCCCTATAGACTAAAAAAATGAACTTTTCTGGCGTGTTTTAGCGAGCCACAAGCGCGACAGAGGGACGCGAGTGCCAATGTATCACGAATGTTTGCTGGACGGTTCGTGTCTCCTTCGTTAAATAGCGCCAATCTAGGCCGCAGGAAACGGTCGCCGTGATAACATTAGCCGACGATCGGCTGAAGAATGGAGAGAACCTCGTGTCCCACGCAGAAGATCACGAAGGCACCCGCAGAGATTTCCTCTACTACGCCACCGCTGGCGCTGGTGCCGTGACCGCTGGTGCAGCCGTTTGGCCGCTCATTAACCAGATGAATCCATCCGCGGATGTATCAGCACTATCATCAATCCGCGTTGACGTTTCCGGTGTCGAACCAGGAACGCAATTGACGGTAAAGTGGTTAGGAAAACCGGTTTTTGTTCGCCGCCGAATGCAGGATGAAATCGATGCCGCGCGCGCAGTGCCTCTGGATGAACTCAAAATCGATAAACAATCGCAGAATGCGAACAAGCCCGGCACAGACGCAATAGACGAAAATCGCGCCATGGACGAAGCCGGTGAGTGGCTGGTGATGACGGGTGTTTGTACACACCTCGGCTGCGTTCCGCTGGGCGATGGTGCTGGGGAATTTGGCGGTTGGTTCTGCCCCTGTCACGGCTCGCACTACGACACCTCCGGTCGTATCCGCAAAGGACCGGCTCCTGAAAATCTGCACATCCCAGTCGCTGCCTTCGAAGGCGATGAACTGGTCCTAGGATAAGGAAACGCGCAAATGTCCGGAATTCCACATGATCATTATGAACCCAAATCGGGTTTCGAAAAATGGCTACACAAGCGGCTCAATGTAGTTGGCTTACTTTACGATACACTCACTATCCCAACACCAAAAAATCTAAACTGGATGTGGATTTGGGGCATTGTGCTGGCCTTTTGCTTGGCTCTTCAAATCGTTACGGGTATTGTTTTGGTGATGCACTATACCCCTCATGTCGACCAGGCCTTCGCCAGCATTGAGCATATAATGCGGAACGTTAATGGCGGACACATGTTAAGATACATGCACATGAATGGTGCATCGTTATTTTTCTTGGCCGTTTATATCCATATCTTCCGCGGACTTTTTTACGGTTCGTACAAAGCGCCGCGCGAGGTTACGTGGATTATCGGCATGATCATTTATTTGTTGATGATGGCGACAGGCTTCATGGGCTACGTTCTGCCTTGGGGTCAAATGTCCTTCTGGGGTGCAACAGTGATCACAGGCCTATTCGGGGCGATTCCGTTCATAGGCGAAAGCTTGCAAACTTGGTTACTCGGTGGTCCTGCTGTAGACAACGCCACATTGACCCGCTTCTTTTCGCTACACTACCTTATGCCTTTCGTGATTGCGGGCCTTGTTATCATGCACATCTGGGCATTCCACACTACTGGAAATAACAACCCGACCGGCGTTGAAGTACGCCGAGACTCGAAGGAAGAAGCCGAAAAAGATACGCTTCCGTTCTGGCCTTACTTTGTGATTAAAGACCTGTTTGCGTTGGCGCTAATTCTGGTCGTTTTCTTCGCAATTGTCGGATTTATGCCAAATTACCTTGGCCATCCAGACAATTATATCGAGGCAAATCCGTTGGCTACACCTGCACACATCGTTCCAGAATGGTATTTTTTGCCGTTCTACGCGATATTGCGGGCTTTCACCGCGGACGTCTGGATCGTTATGTTCACAAGCTGGATCACCGGCGGAATAATAGACGCTAAATTCTTTGGTGTTCTGGCAATGTTTGGCGCGATCATCGTCATGGCGCTAGTTCCATGGTTAGATACGTCGCGGGTACGTTCCGGCCGTTTCCGACCACAGTTCAAGTGGTGGTTTTATTTGCTGGTGATAGATTTTGTGGTTTTGATGTGGTGTGGCGCCATGCCCGCCGAGCCGCCGTACTCGACAATTTCACTGATTGGGTCGGCATATTGGTTCGCTTACTTCCTTATAATTTTGCCCGTCTTGGGTGTGATCGAAAAACCGGAGTCTCCGCCGGCGACGATTGAGGAAGATTTTGAAGTCCATTATGGAAAACCCGCTGAATAAAGAGGAAACAGGATAATGCTTAAAAAACTTAGCATAGCTGCAGTTGCTGCCCTGTCCCTGACAGGATCTTATGCGGTAGCTGCAGGTGGTGAAGGCCACGTGCACGACGTCGATTTCAGCTTCGAAGGACCCTTCGGGAAGTTCGATCAGAATCAATTGCAGCGAGGTCTTCAAGTCTACACCGAAGTTTGCTCAGCGTGTCACGGTTTGCGGTACGTACCTTTGCGTACACTGGCCGATGAAGGTGGACCACATCTCCCAAAGGATCAAGTGCGAGCCTACGCGGCGCAAATGGATATCTTTGACGCAGAACTGGACGATGATCGTCCTCGTGCACCTACGGATTATTTCCCAGAAAGTGGTGTTGCAGAAGCGCCAGATCTATCATTGATGGCCAAAGCAAGAGCTGGTTTTCATGGTCCGGCGGGAACAGGCATAAACCAGTTCATCAAAGGTATGGGTGGTCCAGAATATATCGCCTCTCTTTTGACAGGATACACCGGGGAAGAGAAAGAAGAGGCGGGAACCACCTTTTATGAGAACACAGCTTATCCGGGTGGTTGGATCGCAATGGCTCCACCGCTCTACGGTGAAGATGTCGACTTCGCTGACGGGCATTCGAACTCTATACATCACGAAGCTGAAGATGTTGCTGCTTTTTTGATGTGGGCCGCTGAACCTAAGATGATGGCGCGCAAGCAAGCTGGTTTCGTTGGAGTACTTTTCCTGTCCGTGCTTACTGTGCTTCTGTACTTGACCAACAAAAAGCTTTGGGCGCCGATCAAAGGGCGTAAGTTCGAAGTTTGATCTGCAAACATTGAAGATTTTAACCTCCCGCTAGCATACCCAGCGGGAGGTTTTTTTCGGTCAGTCTTATGCAAACAAGGCAAAAATACTTGAGCCCTCTTCTATCAAATTGAAAATCCACATGTGTGAAAAGCAAGCTGCGTGCCGTGCTGGTGCTTCCCGTAGATCAGTGAGCGCTAAAGAGTTTTGATCTACGACGAGCCCCATTGACCAATTTCCCCCGACTGTTATCCATTGTCACAACAGACAGGAGATAGTCATGCTCAAGGCCCTGATCGTTATCGATGTTCAGAATGATTTCTGCCCTGGGGGTGCTCTAGCCGTCCCTGGTGGTGATGAAATTGTCGCTGGTATTAATGTTCTGATGGACGATTTTGAAAGTGTAATCCTTACCCAAGACTGGCATCCATCCGGACATTCGTCATTTGCCTCTAGCCATAGTGGCAAAGCGCCCCTTGATCTTATAGATATGCCATATGGACCCCAGATGCTCTGGCCCGACCATTGTGTTTGGAGCAGCGATGGCGCTAAGTTTCATCAAGATCTAAACTTAACCCGTGCTGACCTTATCATTCGCAAGGGATTCAATTCCGAGATTGATAGCTACTCGGCATTTTTTGAAAATGATCGAAGCACACCAACAGGTCTTGAAGGCTATTTGCGCACAAGGGGCATTTCAGATTTGACCTTGGTTGGTCTTGCTACAGATTTCTGCGTGAACTTTTCGGCTCAAGATGCGGCCCAATTGGGGTTTTCCGTCGCTGTTCAGCAAAATCTGTGCCGTGCTATTGATATCGACGGGTCGTTGAATGTCGCCCAACAAGCCATGCGCGCGGTGGGGATTAACCTGCTCTGAGTAGAGTGAGGGGCATCTCTTGAAAAAGGCTTGGAGCCCTTTGTATTATTGAGTAACAACGACTGATACTCTAAATTTGAGGGCCTCATCACATGGTCGATATTGCTAACCGAGTTTGGAATCACAAGTGGAAGATTGATCCAATTGTGCGCTCTTTGATCGACAACGATTTTTACAAGTTGCTGATGTGCCAGTCGATCTTTCGTAACCGGCCGGATGCAACAGTGACATTCAGCCTGATCAATCGATCTGATAAGATACGGCTTGCGGAATTGATTGATGAGGGCGAGTTACGCGAACAGCTCGATCATATTCGTTCTTTGTCATTATCACGTGGCGAAAGTACATTTTTGCGTGGCAATACCTTTTATGGAAAACGGCAAATGTTCCGCCCCGATTTTATGGAGTGGTTTGAGAATCTCCGGTTACCCAATTACCACCTTGAGAAACGTAATGGGCAATATGAGCTAACGTTCGAGGGAAAATGGTACGAAGTTATGCTTTGGGAAATTCCTGCACTTGCGGTGTTGATGGAGCTAAGGGGAAGAGCAGTATTGCATCGAATGCGCCGGTTCGAACTGCAAGTGCTTTACGCCCGTGCCATGACGAAGCTTTGGGAAAAAATTGAAAAGCTGCGTGAATTACCAGACCTTCGCATCGCCGACTTTGGAACACGCAGGCGCCATTCGTATCTTTGGCAGGACTGGTGTGTCCAAGCGATGGTCGAAGGCCTAGGAGAAAAGTTTGTTGGTACTTCTAACTGTCTGATTGCAATGAAGCGAGATCTTGAGGCTATTGGTACCAACGCGCATGAGATGCCGATGGTAATTTCGGCATTAGCCAAAACTGATGAGAAATTGCGTCAGGCACCATACCAAGTGCTTGCGGACTGGCACGAGGAACATGAAGGCAACCTGCGCATCATTTTGCCAGACACTTACGGCACCGAGGGTTTTTTGCAGCATGCGCCGGACTGGCTTGCCGGGTGGACTGGTATTCGCATCGATTCTGGTGATCCAGCCACTGGTGCGGAAATCGCTATTCGATGGTGGAAAGATCGTGGCGAAGACCCAACCCAAAAGTTAATTATTTTCTCAGATGGGCTGGATGTGAGCAAGATTGTTGAGCTCTATACTCAGTTTTCTGGCCGTGCCAAGATTTCATTTGGTTGGGGCACTCTTTTGACTAATGAATTCCGTGGGCTGACGCGCAACGATGGTTTGGCGCCATTTTCAATGGTATGCAAAGCTGTCAACGCCAATGGTCAACCAACGGTTAAATTGTCGGACAATCCCAAAAAAGCGATGGGCCCAGCCGATGAAATCGAGCGTTACAGGCGCGTTTTTGGCGTGGGACAACAGACGCCCATTCCGATTGAGGTTTGATTGTAAATGGCTCCTCTGAAGTGGCTAAAGTGTCGCAATACTATCGATAGTGGGCCCAAATGTGCTTATTTTCCACGTCTACTCGCCGTCATTGACCCTACCGCGAAGCGATTTGACCTCACCACGCTCTTTCTTGGCCTTGAGCCGGCGTTGCTGCGAGCTCCAAGTTGGCTTCGTGCGTAAACGCTTCTTGGGAGCCACCAAGGCTTTTTGAATCAAGTCTGCGAGACGATCACGGGCAATTACTCGATTTCGGGCTTGTGATCGCGTTTCGTCGCACTGAATGATTATCGCACCTTCACGCGTCCAGCGTCGCCCTGCCAGCCGCCTAAGGCGAGCCTTCACCTGTGGTGGCAAAGACGGTGAACGTGCTGCTTCAAAGCGCAGTTCAACCGCTGTAGAAACCTTGTTCACATTTTGACCACCGGGTCCACTTGCACGAATGAATTGCTCGGTAAGTTCCCAATCCTGTATCTGTATTTGATCGTTGATTACCAACACGGTTGTCGCCTTTTGGTGTGCCGAAAACGAATCTGACCTAGATCATGTATCGTTCCGTCTATGTCTGACAGAACTCCGTCGTCATATCCAGATAGTGTCGATATCCCAAAAATAAGTGATATTTTGATAAAGAAAAAGGGCCGCTCCATACGTTGGGCGGCCCTTCGAGATGATTGGAGGTGCATCGGTTAGGTCTGCACCAATTCGGCTTTTGCTTCAGCCAAGGTTTGCCTTAGCCGGTCTCCTCCCGAACTGTTCCGACACTGTTCTCCATAGCTTCTCTAGACAATGGGCACCTCCTTTCAATTGTTTCGCGTGACTACAGGTTGCCACAGCCTGAGGATAAGTCAAACAAAATCATGTGGTGTTGCGTACCAAATTACCCACGATGATGCGGAAGGGCACAAGAGTAGCTATTGCCAAGGATAATTTCACCATCCAGTCGGCAAACCCAAGACTTACCCAAAGTGGTACAACTGGCCCTGTTCCCAATAGAGGTAACATTTCACCAGCCCAAGATATATCGTTTGTAGGCTCGATAAAGGACAAGGTGCTGGAAAAGGCGATTGAGAAAAACAGGATAGTATCCACTGAGGATCCAACAACTGTCGAAATTAATGGTGCGCGCCACCACTGTCCTTCACGCATCCGATTAAAAATCGCCACATCAAGTGACTGGGCGGTCAAAAAGGCAAGACCAGATCCGATGGCGATACGTAGGGTAACGGCTGGGTAGGCATTACCGTCTCCCTCAAACATAATCTGAGTGCCGATCACAGAACAAATTACTCCTGCAACAAAACCAGCGAAAACGACCCGGCGAGCCGCTGACGCGCCATAGACACGGTTCATGACATCTGTGACAAGAAAGGCCAGTGGATAAGTGAAGGCACCCCAGGTCAGCCACTGACCGAAGAGGAACTGCACGAGAATATTTGACGCGACGACAATCGCTGCCATGGCAATAATGCCGGGGATGTGGATACGTTGCATTTAATCTAATCCGTTTTTTCAAGGTGACGGCAACTCGGCCCGGCGTTATTGCTGGACGCGCCGCTCCTACCGCGCTGAGAGTATGGTTTCAAGGCCTTTTGGCGAGCACGTATTCGATGGTCTCGTCGCCTCTGACAAATCAGGAAGTTGTTGTAAGAAATAATTGTCGAGCAAATTCAATCAAGCGGGGCATGCCAAACTGACAGGGCCTCCAAGTTGCAGTGCTTACTTATCCATTTTTGCAGTAATAGTTTAGACACGTCCCTTGGTCGTCAAACAATGCAAGACAGCGCACTCGGGTTCTAAGCCTGAGACTGTTGAACCCAGGCTTTGATAACCGTGGGCTACATTTTGGGCCTTCATCGCGGAATAGGTTTCATCCGCTTTTAGCTAAGTCGTTAATATTGAAATCTACAATTATTGCGACTGTAAGACGGTTACGCACTGGCTGGGTAGGTCGGTCATTTGGAGTTCGCGGCGGGGTTTTGGTGGCGCCGCATTTGGATCTGGCGGTGGTGGGAAGAGGATGTTTTGAACCCATTGTTCCGCATCAGAACAGCCATCCCCGGCAGGTGGTATATTTTGATCGATGCATCCACGAGCGCCTTTTGGGCAGTTGAGCCGAACATGAAAATGGTAGTGATGACCCCACCAGGGGCGAATTTTTCGCAACCATTTGCGATCCCCCTTTTCATCATTGCACATCTTTACCTTTGCTCCGGGGAATACAAAAATTCGGGCCACGCGAGGATCACTGGCCGCGGCCTTAAGCACTTCGTGGTGCTGATACGTCCAGCTATCATTCACATACGCGCCACCTGCCCGGCGCAATGAAATTGAGGATAGGTTTTCACGTTCCTGCGCTGACAGATCAAGTCTCTTCGGTGGCAACATCCAGATATCAATATCCAGTCCTAACTGATGGCTACGATGGCCTGAGAGCATTGGCCCGCCTCGCGGCTGACTGATATCACCAATGTAGAGCCCTTCCCAACCAGGCTGCTGCGCGGCAATTGCTGATACATCTTTAATGTAATCAATGGCTTCAGGATGGCCCCAATTACGGTTTCGTGACAAGCGCATTGCTTGCCAAGTCGGGCCAGTTTCGGCCAGCTGTACACCGCCCGCAACGCATCCTTTGGAATAGCTTCCATATGGGACGGGAGATTGGGTTGATGCCTTTTCTTTTGTTCCAAAAAGCTTTTTGGCCTCAACACCTTGCATTGATGGTGGAACGCTGGCTTGCGTCGAAACCCGCGCTTCAGATGAAATCTGACCCTGTGATGTGGTAGTTGAATTTGTGCCTTGAGTACGGCACCCCGCAATTAATGCAGTCAGTCCAAGTATCAGGAAGAGGCGGACCATTGTGATGGATCTCCTGTCGGTTTCACCCAGATTAACAGGATCAAACTGATAATAAAGAGAGCGATGAGGGGTGTCACGCCAAGGCGCTGACTTCCGCTTATGTCAGATGCCAACGCAATCAGTGCTGGGCCGAGGAAAGTAGTGGCTTTGCCTGAAAGTGCATATAAACCAAAGGCCTCAGTCATCCTTTCTGGGTTTGATTGTAGCACGACCATGGTCCTGCTAGCGGATTGTAGTGCGCCACCCCCGGCGCCGATCAAACCGCCAGCAACGAAAAAAAGAACGTCGGGAAGTTGAGAGGTGGTTTCAATTGGAATCCCGAAAACCGCTTCTCGCGATAACCCAACAACCAAAATCGCGGTAAGCAAGAGAATTAAGATACACGTGATAATTAGAGGCTTGGGGCCAAAAGTCTGATCTGCTTTGCCGCCAACCCATGCGAATAGAGCTCCTGTCAACGCCGCAACGATGCCGAATATGCCTACTTGCATTATAGACCAATCAAGTACGCCGAGCGCGTAAATTCCGCCGAAAGTATACATGCCGTTCAAGGCATCTCGATAAAACATGGAACTGCTTAGGTACGCGAGCAGGCTGGGATGAGTTGGCAGTTTGATAAGTGTGTTACTTAGCCCCTTCACGGCTTTCAGGAAACTGTGTGGAACGTCATTTGGCTCTGAGCGTTCGCGTACCCATAAAAAGAATGGAACCATGAATACCACGAACCACAGTGATGTCAGAGGACCCACAATTCGCGTATCTTCTTTGACCTCGGGGTCCAAACCAAACGCGGGTGATATTCCAATCATGGTCTTGCCGCTGTCTCCTGCTTGAAATGCAAGCAGCATTATCGCTAAAGCGAGAACACCGCCAATGTAGCCGAAGGCCCAACCAGTTCCAGAGATAACGCCGATTTCCTCTTTTGTTCCCAACGTTGGTAACATTGCGTTGGTAAAGATTGTGGCGCACTCCATTCCCACGAGACCAATGCCGAAAAAAATAAGTGTTGTGGTGACGTCAAAGCCCTCCGGTTCGGTATACCACAGCATTGAAGCACCAAAGATGTACATGATAGAAAACGCCCAAACCCAAGGCATGCGTTTGCCAGTACCGTCGGCGAATGCTCCCAAAATAGGGGCAAGAATGGCGATGAGTATTCCAGAAATGGCCAGGCCATATCCCCAATATGCCTGAGCCCGTGCTTTGGCTAGGCCAGACTCCATACCTTGTGAGATAAAGTTTTCTGTAACAACTGAAGCAAAATATGGCCCAAAAATGAATGTCAGGATTAACGTATTGTAGGGTTGACTGGCCCAGTCAAAAAACCACCAACCCCAGATGCGCTTGCGCGCAGTTATATCCGACATACGAAACCTTTTTGGTTTTTTCCAATTAGACAAGCCGATTAACCGAATAGCAAGTCAATCCTGCATGGGCAGCCAGAGCCGTGTCTCTTAGCTTGCTATCCCCAACTTAAGTTCGGAAATTAATGATAAATTTTGCGCGACGTACTATGAGGATACTGCCAAGACTTTAAAATTTCGTATTAGTATTTTGTTAAACTCGGTTGGTAGGTCAATTCCCCATGGCCAACATTTTCGACGTATGACTTAAGTACGGGCAAATTGTTGAGATGTGGCGCAGTGGTAATAAGGTTCTCTTAAAAAATGCGCCGGTACAGTCAAATAAGCAGTTACTTTGGCTTGTGGTGGTTTCCGAAGGCCTGGGATGAGTAATCATAACCCTGTGGCGGTCTTGTACTTTTTTACAGGCTTGATTACTTATTATCCAGAACATTGAGGAACACGATAATGATGGCGATTTATGGCCCTTTACGGCTGATACTAGACGTGGCCTTCTTCATTATGCTTGCGCATATTATTATGAGTTGGTTGATCAACTTTCAGGTCCTCAATCTGCATCAGTCAATGGTGGCTCAGATATGGACGGGTCTGAATAGATTGCTCGAGCCGATCTACACGCCGATCCGCCGTTTCCTGCCGGATACACGGCCGCTGGATTTGGCGCCGCTAGTTGCGTTCGTAATTATAATTTCGCTTCGCGATTATATTTTACCGTCGATACTGCTCTAAACGCCTTCGGGGCTTGTTCAGAGATTCTGGTTATGGGAATGTCGATGCTGAGAGCAGACATTCCAACTAAAACAGGTTCCCAGATGTGTGCCGCTGCTACGGTTTTGCGTGACGTTTTCGGGTTCGACAAGTTTCGACCTGGTCAACAAGATATCATTGACGCCGTTGTCCGCGGGGACAACGTGTTGGCCATCATGCCGACTGGTGGGGGTAAATCGCTGTGCTTTCAGTTGCCCTCTTTGATGCGTGATGGCGTGACGGTTGTCATTTCGCCGCTAATAGCGCTCATGCGTGATCAGGTGCGCGCGCTGCGTGAGGCGGGTGTTGAAGCTGGCGCGCTGACATCTGGAAATACTGACGAAGAAACCACAGAAGTTTGGGAGGCTTTAAACGCAGGGCGTCTAAAGTTGTTATATATTGCGCCGGAGCGGTTGGCCTCGGGTGCAGCAGTGGGCATGTTGCGCGAGATTGGTGTTGGTATGATCGCAGTCGATGAAGCCCATTGTGTCAGTCAGTGGGGTCATGACTTTCGACCAGATTACCTTAAAATTGGCGATTTGAGGCGGAAATTGAATGTACCGCTTGCAGCTTTTACTGCGACTGCGGATGCAGAAACACGCGAAGAAATCGTTGCACGTTTATTTGGTGAGCAGGAACCACGCATTTTTCTACATGGTTTCGATCGACCCAACATACATTTATCGTTTGAGGTCAAGGATTCCCCGCGACATCAAATCCTCAGGTTTGTTGAGGCGCGTGTGGGACAGTCGGGTATTATTTATTGTGGGACCCGCGCAAAGACCGAGTCGCTTGCTAAAGCTCTGAGGGATAAAGGCCATCTAGCGCTACACTACCATGGCGGTATGGAGCCGGTTGAGAGACGCGAAACCGAAGTGCGGTTTCAGCGCGAAGACGGAATAATAGTAGTGGCCACCGTCGCATTTGGTATGGGTATCGACAAGCCAGACATTCGCTGGGTTGCGCATGCGGATTTGCCCAAATCAATTGAGGCATATTATCAGGAAATTGGTCGCGCTGGTCGCGATGGTGCGCCGGCCGAAACCTTAACGTTGTTTGGTGCGGACGACATTCGTTTGCGCAGAACTCAGATTGATGAGGGCCTAGCCCCGCCAGAACGACGTGGGGCCGATCACGCGCGGTTAAACGCTCTTTTGGGCTTGGCTGAAGCGCTCAAATGTCGCCGTGAAACACTGCTTGGATACTTTGGCGAACAGCATGTTAGCTGTGTTAACTGTGACCTTTGCGACAATCCCGCAGATACCTTTGACGGCACTGAAGCCGTTCGGAAGGCACTTTCGGCGATCTTGCGCACTGGAGAATGGTTCGGGACGGGCCACTTAATCGACATTTTGCTAGGAAATGAGACAGAAAAGGTGCTTCAACGCGGGCATGACGGTTTGCCCACTTTTGGTGTTGGTCGCGAATACGACAGACGACAGTGGCAGGCTGTGTTCCGGCAGATGATGGGGCACGATCTGGTGCGGTCCAATCCAGAACGCCATGGGGCGCTGTCTATGACAGCGCGCGCGCGGCCCATTCTGCGTGGTGAAGACATTGTCGTGTTGCGGCGTGATACAATTAAGGCGGCGTCGCGCCGGCCGTCGGTGAAAGCTTTGGTCAGCGAAGAAGATGCACCGCTTTTGTCATCGCTCAAAGCGAAACGGCGTGCACTAGCTGAAGCAGCTAAGGTGCCTGCTTACATTATTTTCAATGATCGTACCTTGATTGAGATGGCTGAAAAACGGCCTTCGTCTCTTGATGATATGGCACATATCAGTGGAGTAGGGGCCAAGAAACTAGCAAATTATGGAGATGCTTTCCTCGGCGTTATCAATGGCGAGGCTGTCGATATGCATCCAAGTCGCCGCAAAATTGCTGGCCGGAGTGCGGCTGAGCTATATGATCGCCTACTGGAAGTGCAGGCAGGCCTTGTGCGGGGCCCGCAAGGCATAGATAAACCGATGACTTGCCCTGCGTCGCTCTTGGCCAAGATTGCCAATCTTCGTCCGCGTGATATCGCGGATTTAGGGCGCTTGTTGGGTGCAAAACGTGCTCAGCGGTTCGCGAATGCGTTTATGGACGTTTTGACCGAAGCGGGTTAGGTCAATGCGTTAAGTTTAAGGAGGTGTGGATGTTAGTGGTCGTTTCTCCAGCAAAGAGACTGAATTGGAATCCAGTGGAGGCGGGTATGACCGCTCCTGAGTTTCAGGACGATGCCGTGCGTTTGGCAAAAACAGCACGTAATTTGACTTTAGGACAATTACAAAAGTTGATGGACCTAAGTCCAGACTTGGCACGGCTGAACCGCGACCGATTTCGCGTGTTTGAGGCCGAACCTGATGGTTATGCCACCCGCCCGGCAGTATACGCTTTCGCTGGCGATACCTACACGGGTTTGGAGGCAGCAAGCTTGAGTGATGAGGAAATGAGTTGGGCGCAGGGTCATTTGCGCATTCTATCGGGGCTTTATGGCCTTTTGCGACCACTAGACGCAATGCAGCCCTACCGGCTGGAGATGGGAAGCCGCCTTAAAACACGTCGTGGCAAGAACTTATATGAATACTGGCGTAAACAGCCTGCTGAAGCGCTGCGTGCCCAAGCAAAGGAACTGAGTGTCGACGTATTGGTAAACTGTGCTAGCCAGGAATACTTTGGTGCAGTTGATCTCGAGGCATTGGGACTGCGTGTCATTACGCCAGTCTTTAAGGAAGAACGTGGTGGTGACGCTCGGATTATATCTTTTTTTGCAAAGAAGGCACGGGGCTCCATGGCTAGATTTATAATTCAGCGTCGCTTGACTGATCCGGAAGGGCTGAAAGATTTTGACCTGGGGGGTTATAAATTTCGAACAGATATGTCCGAAGATGATCGCTGGGTTTTTGTACGAGATTATCCGGACAATTGACCCAGCTTTGTAACAACTTCGATCTGTGCAGATTGATCATGTCCTCTGCCTAGGTGAGACGGTTTGGTGAGACACCGCGCTAGTTTTCTTCTGAACAGGTCTGCGTCATTTGTGTGAAAAATTTGCTTGTCTGCTTCTGTTGGATTGAGATTTAACAAGTGCACTGAAGCCAATTACACCGGATCTCCCGTGGTGATTCTCAAAGATGTGGTTGGCCCTAATAGGAATCACTTCGGATTTTTGAGAAATCTCAAAATATAAGTGAATACCTGCTAAAACAAACCTAACGCATATGAATCGTTGCGCGATTGTAAAACTGCGTGGCACCATATGCTTGTTGCAGAACGGAGAGATAATTATGCGCTGGTTCATTTGTGCTCTGACGAGCTTGTTTTTTGTTCAAAGTACTGACGCCCAGCAAAGCTACGTCCCGGATAGGCGAATTGTAATCAGTCGCGATGTGGACTTCTATGGTGCCGATTTGCAGAATTTATTTGACACGACATATGAGGCTTGTGTTCAGGCTTGCTTAACCGACAACGCTTGTGCCGCTTTCACCTTCAACTCAAGATCGAACGCTTGCTTTCCCAAAAGAGCAGTTATTGAGACGGCGCCTTACGAGGGGGCAACTTCTGGTGAAGTCTACGTTACCGCGTCGAGCGTAAAGATACTCGCAGAGAGGCGTGCGGGCGATCTCAACTTTATTAGTGGGGCAGAACTATCCCGCGCGGCTGATCTGGCATTGGACATTGGGCGAATTCATGCGGGAGGGCCTTGGGATATCGAGACGATGTTAGCGAATGCACGCGCACGCGAAGTTGACGGCAATTTCGTCAGCGCTATGCGATGGATTGGTGGTGCCGTTGGCAAATCTGATCTTGGCGATCTTTGGTTGGAATATGGGCGATTGAACAACCTATCCGTCGGCGCCAACGGCTCAGAAACCCGAAAATACAAAGATCGGGCGTATCTGGCGAGCTTGAATGCATACTTGCGTGCCCCGAATGATCCCGCGCGGGTCAGTGCATTGTCACAATTGGCCGATTTTCTTGAGGAAAGCCGTCGTGGGCGGATCGCCGTGAGTGCACTGCGTCTTGCAGTGTCGATTCAACCACGCGATGATATCGTAAGAAAGCTTGAGAGTTCCATCGCAAAATATGGGTTTCGTATCTCCGAGCATAAAGTTGATAGTGACAGTGAACAGCCTCGGATATGCGTTGAATTTAACGAGGCATTGGTCAAGTCGGGTTTTGATTACGCACCTTTTGTAAAACTGCCAGATCAGCGGCTTGCCATTCAAGCTAGTGACAGGCAGATTTGCGTCGAAGGTGTTGTTCACGGCCAACGTTACACCATCACTTTCCGAGAAGGCCTGCCGTCGCAAAGTGGCGAGAAGTTGACTTGGGACATTGACTTGACCGCTTATGTGCGGGACCGAAGCCCGAACGTGACTTTTTCCGGCCGAGCCTACGTGTTGCCACGCACAAAAGATGCTGGATTACCAATAGAAACCACTAATTTGAATGAGGTCGATCTCATTTTACAGAGGGTCAGCGATCGTAATTTATTGCGTGCCGTTCAAGAAAGTTATTTTGGCAAACCCTTATCCTACTGGCAGTTTGAAGATTTCAGCCGTGATGTAGCTGAGACCGTGTGGAAAGGGACTGGTGCGGTTCGAAATGAATTGAACCAGACCATGATAACGCGGCTACCGATTGGCGAAGCCATCGCCGATCAGCCCCCAGGCGTTTATGCACTTACGGCTGACCTGCCCGGCGCAGAGCCTTATGATGAAACATCGACAACACAGTGGTTCGTACTGTCCAATCTAGGTGTCACTAGCCTGAGTGGAGTGGATGGATTGCATGTTTTCGTCCGAGGGCTTTCGGATGCAAAAGCTCGAGAGGGCGTAACAGTATCACTTTTGTCCCGTGCCAACCGCGTGCTTGGCACAGTTGAAACCGGCGCGCAGGGATATGCTCTGTTTGAAGCTGGGCTGATCCGAGGGACAGAAGGTGCGGCACCGGCGTTATTGCTTATGGAAAAGGGAGATGATTTTTCCTTCCTCTCGTTAACTGACCCTGCGTTTGACTTGTCAGATAGGGGTGTTGAGGGTCGACCACCTGCACCCCCAGTGGACCTTTTTGTGTCAACTGACCGGGGTGCATATCGCGCTGGAGAGACAATTTATGCCACAGCTTTGGTGCGCGGTGACGTATCTCAGGCTTTACCTGGTCTACCATTGACGGCGATCTTGACCCGCCCAGACGGCATGGAATACGCGCGCCATATCTCCAGTTCCGATGTTGCCGGTGGGCATGTGTTTGCCATGCCGATTGGATCAACGGTCCCGCGTGGCTCTTGGAAGATCGAATTCAAATCAGACCTAGATGACGCACCATTGGCCACGGCTAAAGTGCTCGTTGAAGATTTCCTGCCCGAGCGGATAGATTTTGATCTGTCTCTTGCAGAGGCTCCACTGGATATTTTTGACCCGGCTCCGCTTACAGTTGATGCGCAATATTTGTTTGGCGCACCGGGGGCTGACCTTGCCGTTGAAGGAAAACTGACTCTGCGACTGCGGGACGATGTGGAAGGTTTCGAGGGCTATCACTTTGGCCGCTATGATGAGCGTGTGTCTAGTCGGACAAAATATTTCAGTGGTGATACAACTGGGGTGGATGGTATTGCCCTTGTGACCTTGCCAATTCCAGATATTTCTGCAGATGGCCGCCCATTGAAGGCAGACATTGCGGTGCAGGTCATGGAAGGATCTGGTCGGCCAGTGGAGCGGCAGCTTTCGCATCCTGTGGCGCCATTGGGACCAATGATCGGTATCAAACCTACTTTTGCCGAAGGCGTTGTCGCTGAGGGTACCGCTGCAAAGTTCAAGATTGTGGCTCTCGGACCTGATCTACAGCACCAGCCGATGAAGCTGCGATGGACGGTCAATCGGGTTCGTACTACCTATCAATGGTACCAGCTCTATGGCAGTTGGGAATGGGAGCCCACTACAACACGTAGTTACGTTGCAGGTGGTGAACTGGTAATGGCCGGACAAACCAACGAAGTTAGCGTGCCGGTTGAGTGGGGCCGTTACGAAATCGTTCTCGAACAGGTTGGTGGCGATTTTATTGCAAGTTCGACCGATTTTTACGCGGGATGGTATGCACCTGTTGATGCCTCTGAAACGCCTGATACGCTTGAATTATCGCTTGATCAACCGGGCTACCGCAGCGGCGATATTGCCACTCTGCGCGTGGTACCGCGGTTCTCAGGAACTGCTCTTGTGACTGTCATGTCCAATCGACTTGTTGCAATGAAAGCGGTGGAGTTGTCAGAAGGTGAGAACCTTATTCCACTTGAGGTAACCGACGAATGGGGGGCTGGTGCATATGTGACAGCATCTATTATCCGCCCTATGAATGAACCTGCGGGACAGAACCCCTCTCGTGCACTGGGGCTGAGTTATGCAAGCATTGATCCTGGTGCTAAACAGTTGTCTCTGGCACTAGATGCGCCGGACAAAATTTTACCCAACACTATGTTGGACGTAAACATCCAAGTTGATGGTATTGCGGTGGGAGAGACGGCCTTCGTAACATTGGCAGCGGTTGATGTTGGAATTCTAAACTTAACTGGTTTCCAAAGCCCGGACCCTTCTGACCATTACTTTGGTCAACGGCGGCTGGGTATGGAAATTCGTGATATCTATGGCCGTTTGATTAATGGAATGAATGGGGCCATGGGGGTTATACGCTCTGGCGGGGATGCTACGTCTAGCACGCATTTTGACTCTCCATCACCAACTGAGGAACTTTTGGCCCATTTCACGGGACCTGTTCAGGTCGATGAGAATGGTCAGGCCAAAGTGATTTTCGATTTACCGCAGTTTAACGGAACGGTCCGGTTAATGGCTATTGCGTGGACTGCAACGTCGGTCGGTCAGGCTGACCAAGATGTGCTCGTACGAAATCCTGTTGTAGTGACAGCGAGCCTGCCGAGGTTCCTTGCACCAGGTGACAGTAGTCGCCTTTTGCTGGAAGTCGTGCACGCGGAAGGACCTGCGGGCCGGATTGGGTTGGATATTTTGGCTGAGGGCGTAGTGCTTGATGCAGGGGTAGTGCCTTCGGGTATGACGCTTGCTGAGAAGGCAACGCAACGGTTAACCATTCCAATCGCGGCACAAGACGTTGGTGATCATAGCTTGCATGTTGCGGTCACCACACCGGATGGCAAGCAGTTAATTAAAACACTGACTTTACCCGTTAGAGCCAATGACCCCGAGATAAGTACGACGCAAAGGATTGGATTGACCGCGGGTGAAGCCATGACGCTTGATACCAATCTTTTTGCCAATATGCGGCCCGGGACAGGGTCGGCAGTGATATCGTCCGGCGCTTTGGCGCGACTCGACGCTCCGGGACTTTTGCAAACGCTGGATCGCTATCCGTACGGATGTACGGAGCAGGTTACGTCTAGGGCGCTACCATTATTGTATTTTGATAGGGTAAGCAGTGCACTCGGGCTTGCGTCCCGTGCCAACGTACGAGACAGGATTGACCAGTCAATCGAGCGCATTTTGACACGGCAAGCCAATAACGGTGCCTTTGGTTTGTGGCGTGCAGAAAGTGGTGATTTCTGGCTGGATGCTTATGTCAGTGACTTCCTATCGCGTGCACGTGCTAAAGGATATAATGTGCCAAACCTCGCCTTCCGCCAGGCGATGGACAACCTACGAAACCGCATCAATTATGCCCCAGATTTCGACAGGGGAGGTGAAGATGTTGCCTATGCTTTGATGGTTCTGGCGCGTGAAGGCGCAGCGGCTATGGGAGATCTTCGCTACTACGCCGACGTCAAGGCTGAAGCGTTTGGCTCACCATTGGCCGCGGCTCAGCTTGGCGCCGCACTTGCGTATTATGGAGATCAGACGCGTGCGGACCGGATGTTCCGGCAGGCCGCCAGCCAGATCGGGCGGCGTTGGTCAGAGGCGCCGTCACAATTTTGGCGCGCAGACTACGGTACGCGCTTGCGCGATGCCGCTGGCGTTCTGGCCTTGGCAGTTGAGTCTGACAGTATGGCCGTGGATCGCGCAGATTTGGCGCAGCGTATCTCCACTCCAGGGCGGACCCTGTCAACTCAGGAATCGGTTTGGTCATTGATGGCCGCGCATGCTTTAATCGAAGACGATACGATGAATAATCTTAGTATAAATGGGATCTCAATCGAAGGGCCACTACTGCGAGCTTTTGAAAGCGATATGTTGTCGACTCCGTTAAAAATTAGTAACGACGGCACAACACCGACTGATGTTACTCTTACTGCAATCGGTGTTCCAAACTACCTCGTTGAGAAGGGTGGATATGGTTATTCTATTGATCGTCAATATTTCACCACAGATGGTGATGGCATGGACCCGGAAGATGTTCGCTCTGGAGATCGTTTTGTCGTGGTGCTCACAGTGAAGCCCTTTGAAAGCGGCGGTGCACGCCTTATGATTAATGATCCCTTGCCGGCTGGGTTTGAGATCGACAATCCCAGCCTCCTGAGTAGTGGCGACGTTCGAGAGTTAGAATGGCTGGACCCGGCCCGCGCCGAGCACAGCGAATTTCGATCGGACCGATTCCTCGCAGCAGTCGACTGGCGCTCAAACAGTGCGTTCCAGCTTGCCTATATAGTGCGGGCAGTATCGCCCGGAATTTATCATCACCCGGCTGCCGTTGTTGAAGATATGTATCGCCCCCAATACCGTGCACGCACGTCGGCTACACAGCTGGTCGTAAAGGAATAATGCGCCGCATTTGGCCATTTGTGCTTGTAGGGCTGCTCCTGTTTGGAGCAGGCGCAAGAGATGCGTTTAATAATTGGATAGTTTCTGCAAAGCTGCCGGTCCTGCTCGCCGATACCTCGGTTGAAATGCGTGACCGTGATGGACAACTACTCCGGGCCTACACTGTCGACGATGGCATCTGGCGGCTTGGGGCGAGGCCTGATCAGGTCGATCAAACTTACCTGAAGATGTTGCTCGTTTATGAAGATAAACGGTTTTTTCAGCATGACGGTGTTGATTTGCGTGCAATGCTACGCGCGGGTTGGCAGGCGCTCTGGTCGCGCGCGATCGTATCGGGGGGCTCTACTCTGACAATGCAGGTGGCGCGCTTGCTCGAAAATTCGGGCACTGGACGTTGGCAAGGTAAGCTGCGCCAGTTTAGGCTGGCGCTAGCCATTGAGCGCAAACTTTCCAAGCAAGAAATTCTCGGCCTTTATCTTACCCATGCACCGTTTGGTGGCAATCTGGAAGGTATTCGTGCGGCCTCACTGGCATGGTTCGACAAAGAGCCAAGCCGATTGACGCCTGCTGAGTCTGCTCTCTTGGTGGCTTTGCCGCAAAACCCGAACGCCCGTCGGCCTGATCAAGCCGCAGCTGTGGCACGGTCAGCGCGGGCTCGGGTTTTGCGGCGCGCCGTAAAGGCAGGGGTTTTGACGGATGACGATTTTTTTGCAGCCCTAGGCGAGTCTGTCCCAGTAAAAAGGCGTGATTTTCCAAGATTGGCGGCGCATCTGACTGATCGGGCTGCGAGTAACAAGCCGGATCGTCAGGTGCATTGGCTAACTATCGACAAAACGTTGCAGTCTTCTCTGGAGAAACTGGCGGCGCAGGCTCTATTGGGACTTGGGGAGCGGCTTTCTATCGCGATGGTCGTGGCGGATCACGCGACGGGTGAGATTCTTGCTTCAGTTGGATCGGCGAGCTACGGGCAAGGAGATCATCGTCAGGGGTTTGTTGATATGTCGCGGGCGCGGCGGTCTCCGGGGTCGACCTTGAAGCCTTTAGTATATGGATTGGCTTTTGATCGGGGACTCGCCCATCCGGAGACTATGATTAACGACCGTCCGGTTCGTTTTGGAACCTATGCGCCGCAGAATTTTGATGGAGCGTTTCGCGGCGAATTGCGTGTCTCTGAAGCGCTGCAGCAATCGCTCAACCTTCCGGTTGTATTGTTAGTCGATGAAGTTGGTCCCGCTAATCTTTTGGCCGCGATGCGCAAGGCGGGGACAGATCCAAGGTTACCGAATGGTCAACCTGGCTTAGCAATGGCACTGGGTGGTATAGGTGTCACCCTTGAAGAGTTGGTGCAACTTTATGTCATGCAAGCACGTGGGGGCGTTGGTGTTGAATTGAACTGGCGTTTGGATGAGGAGGTTGTTGAAACGCAACGTGTTATGAGTAGGTCTACAGCGTGGCATTTGGGCCATATATTGTCGGGAATTGCGCCACCGCCCGGCGCACCATCAAATCGCTTGGCCTTCAAGACCGGTACTAGTTACGGCCATCGTGATACGTGGGCGATAGGCTATGATGGGCAGCATGTGGCTGGTGTTTGGATTGGACGCCCTGACGGAACACCTGTCCCCGGGGCATTCGGTGCGGCAGTGGCAGCGCCGGTACTGTTTGACATGTATCAACGCATTAAACCCGACCTCGCGCCATTGGGCCCACCACCTCCAGAAACTATTCTGCTGTCAAACGCGCAGTTGCCGGATCCTCTGCGCAAGTTCAGGGGACGGAATGCAGTTTTTCTGGCACCAGCGGATACCGTCCGGGTTGCGTTTCCCCCAGATGGTGCCCGGCTTGTCAGAGTGGGCGAGGGGCTGACGATTAAGGTGAAATATGGACACAAGCCCTATACTATACTGGCCAATGGAGCCCCGTTGATGACCGGAATACGTCAGCAGGATATTTACCTACCTCTTGATGAAGCGGGGGCTTCAATAATCACAGTCGTTGACGCGGTTGGTCAGTCAGACCGTGTGCGTGTTTGGCTGGACTAAATAAACAGTAAGGGTGGTAGGCCAAGTTATGCCCCCTTTACTTAACGAGTTCAGCATCATGATGGTGACACGATGGTGCAAGCGCGACGCCAAGTTTCTAATTTTCTATGCGCTCTACGGCCAGCGCTATGCCTTGGCCGCCACCTATACACATGGTTATTAAACCCTTAGAGCCACCGGTGCGTTCAAGTTCGCATAATGCTTTCACTGTGATGATGGCGCCAGTCGCGCCAACGGGATGGCCAAGTGCAATGGCGCCACCGTTTGGGTTGACTTTTTTGGTGTTCAGGCCGAGGCGCCTATTGACGGCAATTGCTTGTGAAGCAAACGCCTCGTTTGACTCGATTACGTCAAAATCAGTAATCGATAAACCCGTTTTTTTGAGTAAATTTTCGACTGCAGGTACAGGGCCAATGCCCATCACCTGAGGCCTAACACCAGCATGTGCATAGCCTAGCAGCCGGAATTTTGGCTTTAGACCAGCTCTTTCAGCAGCCTCTGCCCGAGCCAGAATAATTGCGGCAGCGCCATCGTTAATGCCCGATGAGTTGCCTGCTGTGACCCGGCCGTCTTTCTTGAATACGGGGCGCAGGCTTCCAAGCTTCTGCATAGAGGAAACTGTTGGGTGCTCGTCTTTTTCAAAAGACACAACTTTTCGTCCCACTTTGACATCAATTGGGACGATTTGGTCGTTGAAGTAGCCTGCTTCAAGTGCGGCAGCGGCCCGTGACTGGCTCGCCAGTGCGAAAGAGTCCATGTCCTCGCGGCTCACGTCATGTTCGTCAGCAACGTTTTCTGCGGTTACGCCCATGTGGCCTGTGCCAAACGGGCAGTTCAAGGCGCCAAGCATCATATCCAGCGTCTTTACATCACCCATTTTCTGACCCCAGCGCTGGGCCTGTATAATGTAAGGCGAGCGGCTCATATTTTCAGCGCCGCCAGCTACGCCAAAATCAGCATCACCAAGCATTAACGATTGGGCAACTGAAACGATCGCCTGAGCCCCTGAGCCACAAAGTCGGTTTACGTTCATTGCTGGGCAGGTGTCTGGGATACCAGCTTGCATCGCGGCCACGCGGGATAAATACATGTCGCGTGGCTCAGTGTTGATTACGTGGCCAAAGGCAACATGGCCGATCTGCCCACCACTGACACCGGCGCGCTCCAAGGCGGCCTTAGTCGCAACTGTACCAAGTTCAATTGGTGATGTTTTGGCTAGTGATCCGCCAAACGTTCCAATGGCGGTGCGCGCGCTACCTAAAATAACGATGTCAGACATTAAAGTCTCCTCTTGTAAACCTAAAATTATCATATGCAGATGCAGTATTGAGAGTCAGCTTAGACGTGCCGTCACAATAGGACGATTGACATCTTCAAGGGTTTCACGGCAGGTCTGGAGTATGGAAGATGAGCAAAAGATACTCAACTTACTTCCCACTCGGCTTAGGGAAGCGCGGCGAGGCCAAGGGCTTTCATTAGATGCGGTGGCGAAGCTTTCCGGCGTATCTCGCTCAATGGTCAGTCAGATTGAGCGCGGTGAGTCGAGTCCAACAATTGCGACGCTTTGGAATCTGACTCGAGCATTGCAGGTTGATTTTGCAGGGTTGCTGGACGAAAGAGCCGCATCAAAGAAGATTGAAATATTGCGTGATGCACAGGTTCCCACATTTGAAAACCGGGGTAAGGGTTGCTGTATTCGCATCTTGTCGCCGCCAGAAGATGCAGGCAAGCACGAGGTTTATGATATTCGCCTCACCGCATCTGGGTTTTTGGAAAGTCAGCCTCATACGCGCGGTGCGCGTGAGCACCTTACGGTTATCGATGGTCTGGTCGAAGTAGTGTCTGGCGATATTGTTGAAGTTGTTGGGGAGGGCGATACTGCAAGATACGATGCCGACATAACCCACGGGATTCGAGCGCATAAAGGCCCTGCACGTGTTTTTCTGGTTGTTCAAAACGCTTGAATAAGCCGATTTTGTTCAAGGCTCGATCCAAACGCTCCAGTCTGAAAAGTCGCCATAAATCCGAAATAGCGGATTTTTATCCAAGATATTAAAGTCCAGTATTTCGGAAATTAATCCGTTATGGTAGAGTTTCATAGAATCATGGAGGCACTAATGACTTCTTCTTTTCTAGCCCACCTCTCAAATACCCTTCGCCAGATCGATGCTGAGGGCTTAATGAAGCATGAGCGGATCATTAACTCTCCGCAAGCTGCAGAGATAAAGGTGGGTGAATTTGACGTCATCAATCTGTGTGCGAATAATTATCTTGGCCTGGCAGACAATCCTGCGCTCATTTCGGCAGCGCGTGCAGCTATGGACGAACGTGGGTTTGGCATGGCGTCTGTGCGCTTCATTTGTGGTACACAGGACCTCCACCGGAAGTTGGAACAGAAATTGGCGACCTTCTTAAACAAGGATGACGCTATACTCTTTGCTGCCTGTTTTGATGCTAATGGTGGTTTGTTTGAGCCTCTTCTTGGCCCGGGAGACGCAATTGTTTCTGACAGTCTCAATCACGCCTCAATTATTGATGGTGTTCGCCTATGTAAAGCCAAGCGATACCGCTACGTAAATAATGACATGGCGGACCTCGAGTTAATTTTGGCGCGCGCGCGCGAAGAGGGTGCGCGCCATATCATGATCGCAACGGACGGGGTATTCAGTATGGATGGATATTTGGCAAACCTGCCGGAGATCACCCGTTTAGCAAAAGTGTATGATGCTCTCGTTATGGTGGATGATTGCCACGCCACAGGTTTTATGGGCCCAAACGGCGCTGGCACGCCAGATCATTTCGGTGTGGACGTGGATATTTTGACTGGAACGCTTGGGAAGGCATTGGGAGGAGCGATCGGCGGTTATATCAGCGGTCCGCAGCCTGTGATTGATCTTTTGCGTCAGCGCGCTCGCCCTTATCTTTTTTCAAATTCACTACCGCCTAGTGTTGTAGCGGCTGCGATAGAGGCGATCCGTTTAATCGAAGAAGGTCAGTCCGATCGTGTCCGTTTATTTGAAAACGCGCTATATTGGCGTCGGGGGTTGGAAAAGTTGGGGTTTGACATTCTGCCGGGTGAACATCCAATCGTTCCGGTCATGTTAGGTGATGCAAAATTGGCGCAGGACATGGCGACGCGTTTGTTCGATAATGGTGTCTACGTCAGCGGATTCTTTTTCCCGGTAGTTCCTCGCGATCAGGCCCGAATTCGAACACAAATGAATGCTGCGCTGACGCGCAGACAACTGGATCGAGCCCTCGACGCATTTGATAAGGTCGGGTCTGAACTAGGGGTAATCTAGTGCTAAAACCAAACATGATGAAGGCGCTTGAAAAATCCTTCCCACGTGAAGGTCTTTGGACAGTGCATGCACCGGTCCCAGAGATTGGTGAGGAAGAAGTGTTAATCCACATAAATAAAACTGGTATTTGTGGGACTGATATTCACATCTGGAACTGGGATGAATGGGCCTCAACGACGGTGCCAGTGCCGCAAATTATTGGGCATGAATTTGTGGGAGAGATTGTCGAAATTGGGCGCAACGTGACTGGGCTTAGGATTGGTCAGCGTTGTTCGGGTGAAGGGCACCTGATTGAACATGACAGCCGCCAAAGCCGGTCAGGCAGATTTCACCTAGATCCAGGAACGCGAGGAATAGGTGTGAACGAACAGGGAGCTTTCGCAGAGTACCTTCGCCTGCCCGCGTTCAATGTAGTGCCGTTGCCGGATGACATTCCAGACGAAATTGGTGCCATTCTCGATCCGCTAGGGAATGCCGTTCATACTGCGCTTAGTTTCGATCTTTTAGGCGAGGATATATTGATCACGGGAGCTGGACCTATCGGTATTATGGCAGCTGCGGTGGCGCGTCATGCTGGCGCACGCAATGTAGTTATAACTGATATTAATTCTGATCGGCTAACGTTGGCTGAGCACGTGGTGCCAACGGTCAGGACCGTTGATGTTGGGCGTGAAGATCTACGTGACGTAATTGACGAGCTCGGATTGACCCAAGGATTTGATGTTGGTTTGGAAATGTCTGGTAGCCAAGCTGCGCTTGATCAGATGGTTGAAGGGCTAGTGATGGGTGGCAAGATTGCACTTTTAGGTATTCCACCGGGTCAATCGCCGGTCAACTGGAGCAACATTGTTTTTAAGGCGATTACACTCAAGGGTGTGTACGGCCGAGAAATGTTTGAGACATGGTACAAGATGATCGCTATGCTCCAAAACGGTCTCGATGTTAGCCGCATCATCACGCATAGGTTTGACGTAGATGATTTTGAGTTGGGCTTTGCGGCAATGAGGTCGGGTGCGTCTGGTAAAGTAGTATTGAACTGGCAATGAGCTTGACCACGCTTGCGGCAACCAGCGCGCAATGAGAGGATAACAGCAGGGGAATGTTATGCTATGTCCGATGCGCCAGTATATGATATTGATCCGACCGCATTCGCGGAAGACCCATATCCGGATTTGAAACGGATGCGAAAGCATTTTCCAATCGCTTTTGTACCGCAGCTTGGTGCTACGCTTATCACCCGACGTAATGGGATCTTTGTGAACGAAAAGAAAGTTGACGTGTTTTCCTCGGATCAACCGAATGGCTTGATGACGTTGCTTATGGGGCAAAATATGATGCGTAAGGATGGACCCTCACATCAAGCAGACCGCAAAGCAATTTTTCCAACCGTTTCACCGAAAACTGTGCGGGATGTTTGGAAGGGTCAATTCATTTCTTCTACCTCAAGGATACTGGATCGCATCGCACCGGCGCGACACGCAGATCTGGTGGCAGATATTGCGCGAGCGATTTCTGGAGAGGCGCTGAAGGCAATGACAGGTTTGACCAATATGACTTGGCAAGAGATGGACCGTGTCAGTCAGGGGATGATTGACGGTTGCGCCAACTATGCAGGAGACGCTTTGGTCGAAAGCAATTGCTGGAAGTGTACTGCTTCGATTGACGAGCATATCGATACTCGGATTATTGAGCTTAACAGGTCTCCGGACAGCTCTATGTTGTCTGTGATGATGCAGGCTGGCCTGCCAGAAAGTGCAATCAGGGCAAATATTAAACTGGTGATAAGTGGGGGACAGAATGAGCCCCGTGATGCGATTTCTGGGGCGGCATGGGCGATTTTAACCCATCCTGACCAATTTGCGATGGTACGCTGCGGTGCCGCGACTTGGTTACAGGTGTTTGAAGAGTATGCGCGCTGGGTATCACCTATTGGAATGTCTCCGCGCCGTGTCACGAAGAAATTCAAAACTGAGGGTGTCACATTTGACCCTGAAGACAGGGTATTTTTGATGTTTGGTTCTGGCAACCGAGATGAAACTGTGTTCATGCATCCAGACGATTTTGACATCACGCAAGATATTAAAGCTGCGATCAGTTTTGGCGCTGGCCCACATTTCTGTGCTGGAGCATGGGCGTCGCGGTGCCTGATTGCTGAAGTCGCGTTGCCAATGATCTTTGATAGGTTGCCAGAGCTTCGGCTTGACGGGAGCACCACATTCCGAGGGTGGGCCTTTCGTGGCCCAGTTTCGGTACCTGTTGCATGGTAATCTCATAAATAATTGAGCCTCAAAACAAAATTTGAAAAATAGAAAATTTACCTCCTGTAAGCATTTATAATGCTGCTCGGGTCGTTCCCATTAAAGAGTTGCAGGGGATTAACTCGGACAGAGATGCGGCTACTGATTGCAGTAATTTCAACGGATACGTTCCAGGTTTTGGCAAGGGCATGCACCAGAGGGCAACTTCTAGACCAAATAGAAATTTGGTCAGCATTGGCCGAGGTAGGGATAACCTCTAAAAAGATTGTCCGACTAGTTGCGGCAGTGGGCAAACAAAAACAGCCAGAACTAATTTAACCAAAGGTTAGCAAGTTGGGATAAAACTCTAATTTCTGACAAAAATTTCTGGAGCAAGGAAGATTTTCTGATGAGCTTAATATTGGACCTTTCCTAGGGCAGCAGGACCAAACGATTTTTTTCGCAAGGGATTTACCAAAAAACATCCAATCAGAAAAATGACTAGACTAATCAGATCAAGTTGGATGCACTGCGACTAGCTAAGACGTAAATCGTCTAGGCCAGCGCTGTCTTGTCTACGGCAGATCTGTAAAACACGCTAAAATTCGATTTAAAAACGACTCATTAACAGCAACTTAATGGTTGGTGATGTAATTAACCTAGAGCAGAAACGTAGTGACTAAGATTACGGTCAAGTGGTAGCGTTCCAATCGGTTGGTAGCTCAGTGCCAAGTTCTCCGGCTAATTCATGGGCAAAGCGCAACATTACGGTAACGCGTTTTCTTGCCATCATCTTACCAGTATTTGTTAGCATGTCGTCGGGCAAACGCAGCAACTTAACTGGCCAGTGGTCCATTGAAAAAAGTTGATCGTTGCACAAGCGATTTTCAGCAAATGGGTCGTTTGGATCATAGAGTGCTCGGTTCAAATTGCCAGAAACCAGCAAACAGCGAGCAATTCCTATCGCGCCAAGTGCGTCAAGCCTGTCTGCATCACGCAGAATTCTCGCTTCGAGCGTTTCGGGTGTTACAGAGGTTGAAAAGCTATGCGCGGCGATTGAGTGTTGCGTACGTGCAATTTCCTCTGGCTCAAAGCCAAGTTTGGTAAGGAGCGGGCCTGCAGCCTGTGCGGAATGTTTCGATGCACTTGCACGATTAGCGTCATTCTTTGGTAAATTAACGAGGTCGTGTAGGTAAGCTGCAGCAAGAAGGCACTTGCTGAGGGTGCCACCCTCAGAGATTGCGATGTTTTCACAATTGTGGGAGACGCGATCGAGATGGGAAATGTCGTGCGCTGGGTCTTCTCGCATGTGCTGGGAGACAATGCGGCGTAAATCGTGCCGCAAGGTTTCCATTTCAGCCTATCTTCCCTTGGTTTTCACCAACCTGACCACGATGCAGCAGCAGGTGATCCAAAACCACACAAGCCATCATTGCCTCACCGACTGGAACGGCACGGATACCAACGCAGGGGTCATGGCGCCCTTTGGTGATAACTTCGATTGGTGTACCATCCTTGCGGATTGATTTACGCGGACTGAGGATTGACGACGTTGGTTTTACAGCAAATCGAACCACCAAATCTTGACCAGTGGAAATTCCACCGAGAATACCCCCAGCATGGTTCGAACTGTATTCTGGGCCACTATCACCCATGAAAATCTCATCTGCGTTTTGTGTGCCCTTTAACCGAGCTGAGGCCATGCCTTCGCCTATTTCAACGGCCTTTACTGCGTTAATCGACATCATTGCGGCTGCTAAATCTGTGTCTAGTTTCCCATAAATCGGCGCACCCAACCCGGCTGGAACGCCGCGAGCAACAACTTCGACTACCGCGCCGACTGAGTCGTGGGCTTTACGTAATGACTGCAGATATTTTTCCCATTTTTGAGCAACTTCATGGCTCTGAGGTATCCAGAAATCATTATGGTCGATGGCATCCCATTCAAACGCAGCCCGGTCAATATCCAAATCGCCCATAGCGGTCATATAACCCTTGATCTCAACACCTGGTAAAATCGCATTGATGACCTCACGAGCAACTCCACCCGCAGCCACCCGGGCAGCAGTTTCGCGAGCTGAACTGCGTCCGCCGCCGCGGTAATCGCGAATGCCGTATTTTTGCCAATAGGTTATGTCGGCGTGACCGGGCCGAAAGGTTTCAGAAATATCACCGTAATCGCGGCTGCGCTGATCAGTGTTCTCGATCATCAGCTGGATCGGCGTGCCGGTTGTTTGTCCATCAAAAACGCCCGACAGTATCTTGACGACGTCCGGCTCCTTGCGCTGCGTGGTGTTTTTATTCTGCCCAGGACGGCGCTTGTCCAGCCAGTGCTGCAGCATTTTTGGCGTTATTGGGATGCCCGGAGGGCAGCCATCTACCGAGGCGCCCAAAGCAGGGCCATGACTTTCACCCCAGGTTGTAACTCGGAATAAGTGGCCAAAACTGTTCATTGACATGGCAGGCGGACTCCTAAGATGCTCTAAATGGTCTATCGGCCGCCGCGGCATTGCTCAAGAGGATTTGATTGGCACGCTGAGCCGAAAGTAGCGTGCTTCAGTTCTGCCAAGGTTTGGAATTCGTAAGGAATTGTCTTCGCAGAGTTGCATGCGGTTGGCCGATTGTAGTGAAACCTATCACAAAGTAATCTTTTGTGCTTGTGCCTCTGTTACGCACCTGCGTGCATGTCCGTTAATGCATGACGGTGGTGAATTTTGGATTTGGCAACACGAGAAATTTGTTCAGTCAATTGTCGAGTTATTTAAAAGGCCAGCACACATGTGGGTTAGATTGGCGTAGACGCATAGCTATCCGGTAGTTCAACGATTAGGACGTCCCTGCAGCCAATGTTTGACAGTGTCTCGTCTGTCAAGAAGGTTCGGATTTCTCACTACGCTGCAAGCGCGATTAAAAAAGTTTCGACTTCAAGAAAAAAGTAAACTTAATAATTCTTGATTTCAGTTAGGCAGGCGCCCACCGTGTTTACGTCCCTCCGCTGACATTCTTGGCAAATGCAACATCAAATTCCGCCTTTTTTTCATTGGTGACTTCAGTCTGATAATTGGACCTCCACTCGTCCATTGTCATACCGTAGAATATTTCACGAGCTTCATCTTTAGTCATTTCGATGCCTTGTTTGTTGGCTGCTTCCTGATACCAGCGGCTCAAACAATTGCGGCAAAAGCCCGCTAAATTCATCATATCGATATTCTGAACATCTGTGCGCTTTTCCATCAGGTGTTCTCGCAGCGTGCGAAATGCTGCTGCTTCAAGTTCAATCTGGGTTTTTTTATCCATAACGGGCTCCCGAGAGCTAATTGAAAGAGACAACGATCTAGCAGGCTAAACAATGCTGAGCAACTACGTCATTTAACTTCCAAGATTATCGATTGCTTGTTTAAAATTTGAAAATAAAAAATTTTCCAGTACCGTATCCTTCTCAAAAACATGTCTGGCATTGTTTTGTTTGCTAAAAACAAGTTGATCCAAAATCGTTCAGAATAATTCTGCATTCAGTTGAAAAAGTAAGTGAAAGCAAGTGAAGATGAATGAAAAAAAATCTTTACCGAGAAATCAGCGATTAAGTTTTATGTCCGGTGTGAATACATTTTCTTTTTACCGACCCAAAAGTTGATTAATTATCAGGTGCCAACTCCACCTTAATTCCGTATACGCCCGAAAGTCGACAAACGGTTGATTTCGTCAAGCCGCTCTAGGTTCACCACAGTCGACAGCATCAATCTGTCCTGACTCCAGTCACCAGATCTCTGAACGCAAATAGTTGTGATCAACAGCACAACTGCCAGTGGCAGAGTGGTCATCACAAACATAAATTTTTGCCTCTTGATCGGACGTAGATCCAGCGCTGAAAGAATGCGATGCTCCAGAAGTCCTAATTTTCCTTGGCGCGCAAGTGATCTGTTGGCCGTAACAAGCGTTACTTTTGGAACAGCAATGACAAAGGCTCTGTCACGTCGCAGTGTATTTTGGCATACAGACAGAAGAGTTTCACAATAGGTTTTAACATCAATCACCCCACGATTTAAAACCTTGCTGTCGCAGTTAAACTCACGCAAGTCTTCAATCTGCCTTTTCCAAGCATGGAAAAATGGGTTGAGAAAGAAAAGCGGTTTGAGCGCTTCAAGGAAGATTTCCCATTCAAGGTCGCCCTGTCGGATGTGCTGTAGCTCATGGGCGATTGATACTCGGAGTTCATGTGACTGCGCTAGCATGTGGGAGGGAAGCACGACATAATAACAGCGCAATCCACGCGTGGAGAAAGGCACCAACGTGCGGTCTGATAATTGAATACGAATGCGACCAAAGCTGCGCCATTTGTAACTTTTCTTTACAATTCCACGGAGGCATTTAATCGAGTAAAAAAGTCGTGTCACACCCAAGATGAAGCCAACAGAAAATACGGCGATAACGATTTGCGCAATCCAACCATCACCGTTGACCACATTTAGCATGAACGTGTCGCGCATGCGTATCAAACCCTCAAGGTCGGAGGCCTTCATTTCAAAGCCACCATTAAGGTAGTGGGAAACGACCATGTCAGAAAGGTTGAAGTTCACGTTGATAGTGAAACCAACATTCTTCAATGATAGGTAGGCATGAATGATTAGGGGCGAAAAGATGATTAAAAGAAAAACACTGTTTAGAATTTTGAGTTGCGATCCGTATGCTTGCTCCATTCCGGTTCGGGCCATCAATCCTCGAACACAGCGCCATATTAGATATGCAACTGAAAGAAGAATATTTGCGTTTAAAAACGCGTCCAGTAGCAATTCACCCGGAATCATTCTTTAACCTCCGATCTACAACTGCTCGGATTTGCCCCAATGCTTCCTCAGTAAGATCTTCGTCGTTAACAAGACGCGCTACGAGTGACGCAGGCATATCATCAAACAGCTTTGCAGAAAGATCCTTCAGCGAACGTGACTGGTATGCGTCACGAGCTAGTGTCGGAATGTAGACGTGGCTCTTGCCCTCTTTCCTGCTGGTGACAAAACTCTTTTGCTCCAAAATTCGTAAAATGGTCGCAGCAGATGTGTAAGCCAGGCCTCGGGACTCGGGCAAACGCCCCAAAACGTCACGAACAGTGCCCTCGTCTATTGCCCAAAGTTCATTCATGAACTCCAGTTCCACCTCAGTCAGTAGATTTTTCTTTTTCTTTTTCATCACCGATTTATCCTAAGAAAATCATATGCAATGTTCACTGCGTATGAACACTAGTCAATTGGTTGCAGAATGTAAATTTTAGACTTTTCGGAAGCAAAATACGCCCCACGCGATGCTGATGGCTAACGGCCACCACAGAGTTTGGCCAAAAATCCCTAACCAGGCCAAAAATATATAGGCGGTGCCGAGAAGGGAAATGAATAATCGATCGCCTAAAGTGGTGGTTAGTCCCAAAAGCCCCCGCCGTTCAATTCCATCGCGATACTTCACCACTTCTAGAATTCCGATCACAGCGATCGCACTAAAGAGCCCGCAAAATAGCAAAAACGTAGCTGGGGTCCATGCCATCCAAAAAGAAGGCCACAGTGGGGCAATCCAAGAAAACCCTTCGTCAACTTCTTTCTTGGCGACATTTCCCCAACCCTGCGCAGACGCTGAGGTGGTAAAGGCTAGAGAGACCCCTAATAAATGCCAAATTGGGCGCATTTCTAAACCCTCCCCAAGGCAAAGCCCTTGGCAATGTAATTTCGGACAAAATAGATCACGATGGCACCGGGAATAATAGTCAGGGTGCCCGCTGCCGCAAGTAAACCGAGTTCATATCCCGCTGAGGACGCTGTTTTGGTCATTGTAGCGGCGATCGGCTTTGCCTGTACAGCTGTGAGTGTTTTCGCAAGCAACAGCTCAACCCACGAAAACATGAAGCAAAAGAATGCTGCAACGCCAACCCCGGCTTTGATTGTTGGAAGAAAGATCGTGATGAAAAATCGTGGAAATGAATAGCCATCAACGTAGGCAGTTTCGTCTAACTCTTTGGGGATTCCACCCATGAAGCCCTCAAGAATCCAGACCGCCAATGGGATGTTAAATAGGCAATGTGCCAAGGCAACTGCGAGGTAGGTATCAAACAGACCAACAGATGAGTACAATTGGAAGAAGGGTAGCGCGAATACCGCTGCAGGGGCCATACGGTTTGTCAAAAGCCAGAAAAATAACTGCTTATCGCCGAGAAACCGGTAACGTGAAAACGCGTATGCCGCGGGCAATGCAACACATACAGATATCACGGTGTTGAGGGATACATAAATGATCGAGTTGATATAACCCCAATACCAAGTCGGATCAGTAAAAATGACCTTATAATTTTCGAGTGTGAAGGTTTGTGGAAACAGGCTGAAGCCAGATAAGATTTCCCCTGTTGTTTTGAAGCTCATAGCTACCAGCCAATAGATTGGTAGCAATAAAAACAAGATATAGAGGATCGGAATGATGGAGCGTTTTCTCATTGCGCGTCATCCTTTGTCATCAGCGTGTAGAATAACCAAGAAACCAGCAAGGTGATTGCGAAGTAGATTAGGCTCATTGCAGCGGCGGGGCCTAAATCAAATTGGCCAAGCGCAATCTTCACCAAATCAATCGATAATAGGGTTGTTGAATTGCCTGGGCCGCCACCTGTCAGGACGAAGGGTTCAGTGTAGATATTAAAGCTGTCCATGAACCGTAAAAGGATAGCAATCGTCAGTACAGTTTTCATTTTGGGTAGCTGAATGTAGCGAAAAACCTTCCATGGGCTTGCGCTGTCGATCTTAGCTGCTTGATAATACGCATCAGGGATAGATACCAAACCTGCGTATGACAAGAGCACCACTAGCGAAGTCCAATGCCAGACATCCATTACGACGATTGTTATCCATGCAGAAATTGGTTGCTGCGTCATGTCATAATTTACGCCCAGAACATCGTTCATGAAGTATCCCAGTAAACCGATGTTAGGCAGGGTAAAGATATTCCACATTGATCCAACTACATTCCAAGGGATCAGCATTGGAAGCGCCATGGTTACCAGACAGACTGGCACCCAGAACCCTTTTCGCGGCATCGACAAGGCAACGATAATGCCCAATGGAACCTCAATAACCAATATCAGGAACGTGAACATAAATTGCCGCCCAAGCGCTGCGTGAAAGCGGTCAGAGCGAAGAATTTGCTCGAACCAGTCAAGACCCTGCCAGAAAAAGATGTTGTTCCCGAATGTTTCTTGAACAGAGTAATTGACCACCGTCATAATTGGCACTAGCGCGTTGAATGCGACCAATAGTAAAACTGGAAGAACAAAGAACCATGCGCGTTGATTTTCGGTTTTCATGATGCCACCTCAGTTGCGATCCATCCGTCACGATAAAGTCGCGTTTGATCCTTTTTGAAGGTTAGATGAACTTCAGTGCCTTGCTCGAAATGGGCCGTTTCCGCCACGGCCCGTACCCGCATATCACCGACCATTGTTTCGATGACTGCGTGACGCCCAATATCTGAAACTTTTCGTACGCGCGCCGGGATGCCGGTCGCCGAAACGGATACGAATTCGGGACGTACACCAAGCTCGGTTGTGCCACCGTTGCCGATTATGTTGCCTTCGACAGCAACAGTGTTGCCATTGAAAATGACTTTATTATTTTCGACTGATGCGGGCAGGATATTCATGCCAGGTGACCCTATGAAGTGTCCGACAAAAGTGTGTTGGGGCCGCTCAAATAGCTCGACTGGCGTTCCTATTTGAACAACCTCGCCTTCCTGCATCACCACAACTTGGTCGGCAAACGTCAGCGCTTCTGTCTGATCATGTGTGACATAGATCATGGTCGCACGAACGCGCTGATGTAGCTCCTTGAGTTTAGAGCGAAGTTTCCACTTTAGATGCGGGTCAATCACGGTCAGCGGTTCGTCGAACATGACGACATTTACATCATCGCGTACCAGTCCGCGCCCCATTGAAATTTTCTGTTTGTTGTCGGGTGATAAATGTGCTGCTCGCGTATCAAGCATTTCTCCCACTTCGAGCATTTCTGCGATCTCAGCAACGCGCTTGGTAACTTTTGACTCAGCAACACCCCGATTTCGAAGAGGAAAAGCAAGGTTTTCCCTCACAGTCATCGTGTCATAAATTACTGGAAACTGAAATACCTGGGCGATGTTGCGTTGATCGGGCGCAAGGCTGGTTACATCTTTTCCATCAAAAAGAATACGCCCCTCGGATGGTGTGAGGAGGCCTGAAACTATGTTTAATAGAGTGGATTTCCCACATCCGGATGGGCCTAGTAATGCATAGGCTCCACCATCCTTCCAATCGAGATTTATTTCTTTAAGTGCATAATCTGTGGGTCGCGACGGGTTGCTCAAATAAGAATGTCGCAGATTTGAAAGAGTGACTTTTGCCATCAGGCTACGAGCCTCCCATCAGGAGCGAAGTAAAAGGCCTTTTTTGCATCCATAAAAAACTGGTGGTTTTCGCCCACCTTGTAAGAATGTACCCCGGCGGAAAGGGATACCCAGCCATTTGCGCCCATTTGAAAATGCGCACTGGACTCCGATCCTGATAACTCAGTGACCTGTACGATTCCATTTAGTGCAACGTCCGCATCACTTTGTTTCACTGGTAGGACATGGTGTGGCCGTATGGCTACCACATATTCTCCGTCGGGCAGATTAGCGGCATCTTCATGCATATCCCAGCTCACACCATCATGGAGCTTGGCGACTTTTCCAACTTTTGAAATTTCGGCTGCATTTATCGGTGGGTTTGAAAACACTCGTGCTGCTGTCAAATTAGTTGGCTTGCGATAGATTTCAGCAGTTTGGCCAAACTGGGTAACAATACCATCGTCCATTAACGCAGTTTCTCCGCCTAACAATAGTGCTTCCTCGGGTTCGGATGTTGCGTAGACGACAACGGCGCCGCGCCCGGCAAACAGTTCTGGCAATTGTTCGCGCAATTCTTCGCGCAGTTTATAATCTAAGTTGGCCAGGGGTTCGTCTAGAAACACAGCCCGGCTCTCTTTGGCAATTGCTCGGGCCAGCGCGCAACGCTGTTGCTGACCGCCAGATAGTTCATGAGGGCGTCGCTTAAGCATAGGGCCGAGCTGAAGAATATCTGCCGCTTCTTGAACGCGCCCCTCAATCTCTGAGGGTGCCATTCCGGTAACTTTTAAGGGTGAAGCAATATTGTCGAAAACACTCATGTGCGGATAGTTCACGAAAAACTGGTGAACCAAGCTGATATTTCGCTTTTGGGTTGAAAGTTTTGATACGTCTTCACCGTCCAGAAAAATCTGCCCCGTTGCCAAAGGGTCTAGACCCGCCATAAGTTTGATAAGGGATGTTTTCCCTGACCCCGTCTGGCCCAACAGTACATTGAAATGACCAGTACTCATCTTAAGGGACGTGGGCTGAATATGGGTGATTCCACGAACAGTTTTGCTGGCGCTTTTTAACTCAATACTCATGGTAGTGTACCTTGCGTACGTCGTGGCCGAAGCTATCAGATAGCTTCGGCCACTAGTGCACCTCACCCTCAGAAGGAGGAGGCAGTTATCGGGTTACTTGTCCCAGCGCGCGACGAGCTCGTCGTAGTTGACGGTCTCACCCTGAGGTTTTTCATTGGCCAATTTGGCCTTTGCTCCGCCTTTACCCAACCACTCAGAGGCATCTTTGGGGTCGTTAAGGCGCGGACCACAGCCACCATAAATGTTGGCACTTTCGTCGGCTGACTGCATGCGGGCCATCGTAATGTCCATTTCTTCAGCCAGTCGATTCATCGCTTCTTGCGGTGTAAACGCACCGGAATTCACGTCACCAATCTGCTGCCACCAAATTTGGGCAAGCTTTGGGTAGTCTGGAACGTTAATGCCAGTAGGCGACCACGCCACGCGATCAGGTGAACGATAGAATTCGACCAAACCACCGAGTTTTGGAGCTCTTTCAGTGAAGGAGTCGTGATTGACCGAACTATCACGGGTGAACGTCAATCCCACATGCGATTTCTTCACATCAACAGTCTTTGAAGTGACAAACTGAGCATAGAGCCACGCAGCTTGAGCACGATCAGAGGGGGTCGACTTGAGGAAGGTCCATGATCCAACGTCCTGATAACCAACCTTCTGGCCAGTTTCCCAATATGGACCATGAGGTGATGGAGCCATGCGCCATAGAGGATTGCCGTCGGAGTCTACTGTATTATTTCCCTCAGACTGCGGTTTCACCATGTCGGCCGTGAAAGCTGTGTACCAGAAAATTTGCTGGGCTACGTTGCCTTGGCTCAAAGCAGGTAAAGACTGGTAGAAGTCAAAGCTTGCTGCACCAGGAGGGGCATAGTTACGGAGCCATTCATCCCATTTTCGAATTGCGTAGACTGCTGCAGGGCCGTTCGCCGCACCGCCTCGAGAGACAGACGCGCCAACCGGGTTACAGGTCCCAGCTTCCATCCGGATGCCCCATTCATCGATTGGCACACCGTTCGGTTCACCTTTAGAGCCTGCACCTGCCATCGAAAGCCATGCATCGGTCATACGCCAGCCGAGGTCAGGTGCACGCTTACCGTAATCCATGTGGCCATAGATCGCGACACCATCAATCTCTTTAACGTCGTTTGAGAAAAATTCGGCAATGTCCTCATATGCAGACCAGTTAACTGGAACGCCTAAATCGTAACCGTACTTAGCCTTGAATGCATCCTGCAGGTCGGCGCGGTCGAACCAGTCCTTGCGGAACCAATAAAGATTAGCAAACTGCTGATCGGGCAATTGGTACAAATTTCCGTCTGGGCCTGTGGTGAACTGAATACCCATGAAGTCATCAAGGTCCAACGTGGGCGAAGTAGTCGCCGACCAGTCACCGGACATCTGGTCTGTCAAGTTGTAGGCGAGCTGAAGACGCGAGTGGGTTCCAATTAGGTCGCTGTCATTGACGTATCCGTCATACAGATTCCGTTGCGTTTGCATTTGCGTTTGCACGGCTTGCACAACTTCGCCCTCGCCAAGGATTTGGTGATTAACCTTGATCCCGGTGATTTCTTCGAATGCTTTTGTTAAAACTTCGGACTCATAACCGTGAGTGGGAATACCCTCTGACAGTACGTTGATTTCCATGCCTGAGAATGGCTCAGCGGCTTGGATAAACCACTCCATTTCGGCAGTTTGCTCATCCTTCGACAAAGTCGATGGCTGAAATTCTTGATCAATCCATTTCTGGGCTGCTGCCGAATCGGCAATAGCTGTTCCAGACCCCGCGATGACGGCCATAGCCGCGGTCGCGGAGAGCAGATACTTACGCATCTTTTCTCCTCCCAAAGTAATGTGTGCTGTTTTTTCAGCATTCAAATTGTTATCCGCGCGGCCTCGCCATTGTCAACTAAATTATTAGTAGACATATTCGAAAGGGTATTTTTGTTGGACCCCGCAGAAATCTCCAAAAGAAATTTCACCACACATGCCTTTATATTTTGCGATCATAAGGCAGTCTAAAGACAGCGCGCTCGCACAAACGGAATGGGTTCGCAAAAGCTGAATGGGGCAATCCGCAGGCTAGGTCACCTCCGCGAACACGAGTTGTTCGCTTAAAGTTGGATTAACAATATCACTAGAGAATAGGATTAGCCGTCGTTGGCGGATGAAATTAGTGGCCTTGCAGAAAAGTTTGCTGCCCGCTGGTCAATTTTCTAGGAGTTGGCCTTGTTAAGCATCACACCAAGTACTGGCTTCACGTCGCTCAAGACCTGTTCCAATTTTGTGATGTCCTCTGGTTTTGACTCGCCTGCGCCAGCTACTAACAGCACGCAGTCGACCTTAGGTAAAATGGCCAAGGCGTCGTCGTGTTCTAATGCGGGCGGTAAGTCGAACAGTATAAGATCTGGGTTCAGGAGGTCCTGCAATTCGTCCAAGACATCTGAAGCCATCTCATCCTGAAATATCTCAGCTGCGCTATATTCGTTTTGATTGTTGAGCCCAAAGGCCAAATTGGGACTCGTACGCACAAAAAAATCCTCAGGAGCGATCATACCTTTCAGATACTCAGACATGCTGTTCCTCGGGGTGATTCCGAGAGTTGAGTGGAGAGATCGCTCGCGCACATCAACATCGAGTACGACAGTAGAGACTGCCTTGAGCCTTGCGATAGACAAAGCAAGATTGGCGGTAACAAAGCTACTTCCACATCCGCGAGTTGGTGCAGTTATAGCCAACCGGGTCCACCCATATTCGGCTAATGTTTGAAGTAGACGGGTGCGCAGCATATCAAATGCGGCGTGCGCTGGATGAGCGCGCTCCGCAGTAACTATATTTTTTGCATTCAGATGATTTGTATTGAGCGTCACTTCAGGCAACGTATTCCAGTGAACGTTTGGGTCAAATTGTACTGGAAGTTTGTTCCCTGACGCAGATGCAGGTGTTTTCTGCAATGCTGTGTCGACTTTGGTCATTAAAAATCCTTCTATCTCCTCGGGTAGTGTAGCGATCAAACCAAGCCAAAAATATGGCGAAAAAGTGATCTTTGGGCTTATTTGTATTCGATGATCTGCATCTTCTTGCCGCGTGCGCGTTTGACGTAAAACAGAAGCATACCGAGCAGGTTTGGAAACTTGGACAGCAAGATCAGCGCAGCATGTAGCGGTGCCTGCCGAATTGTGAGCCCGTTTACCATTAGCCCAAACAATGTGCGGAAATAATTTACCGAATAGGCTGCCACTACCGATAGTGACAACCAGGACGCTCCTCCCAGCCCCATGATAAAGACCAACGGCAAAAGACCCCCATAAACCCAAGCGCGTGTCAGTTCGCGTCGAAATGCAATTGGATGGCGTGCACCCACATCGGCGTTACCATGACCCGCGCGCACCGAACGACGCCACCATTGTCCAAACTGGGTCATGTTGGCATCGTGCATGGTCATATTTACGGGGAGACGCTTTAGCTTTGCGCCAGCTTTACCAAGACGCAAACAAAAATCAAAATCTTCGCAAGCAATCAGATCGGAGTCAAAGCCGCCGACTTGCGCAAAAATGCTGCTGCGCACCATCATATCTCCGCCGCAAACTGAAATCTCACCAGCAGGGCGGTGCCATTCGAACTCGCAAAGAGCGTTGTAAACAGATCGTTCGGGATGGAGCTCTACACGCCACCCTGTAACAAGTCCTAAGTTTGGGTCCTCGCGCAACGCAGCTTCACCGGCACAGAACCAACCGGGAACAACGGTACAGTCACCATCTAAAAATTGGATGAATTCTGGTAAATTATCCATGGCTTGCAAAGCGTTAAAGCCAGCCTGTCTTGCGCGTGCTGCATTAACAGGCTGTTCATTTGTCAACTCGACCACCAATGCTCCGGCCTCTCTCGCGTGTAACACCGAGTTATCGAGCGATTGACTGTCGACATAAACAATTTCAACGCCCTGGCTTTTGAGCGATTGCAGGCAGGTAATAAGACGATCCCCCTCGTTCCGGCCAATAACGATTGCGGTGCTCATTGTCCGGCCTCGTCCAGCAACGTCTTCAGCCGTTTGGCTTCAGTCTTAAGGTTGAATGCGGTTTCCACTTGAGCGCGCCCCGAAATTCCCATTGCTGTCGCACGCGATGGGTTTCCAATAACTTTCGCTATAGCGCAAGTGAGTGCATCGGGGTCTCCGGGTGGAACCAATAGGCCAGAGGAGCCATGCGTGACCAGTTCGGGAATACCTGCGATGCGTGAGGCCACTACGGGTCTTGAAGCTGCCATGGCTTCCATCAGAACAACTGGAACGCCCTCAGCAAAACTTGGCAACACAAAAAGATCAGCCTTTACCAGAGCCTTAGCGACTTCATTTTGAGATTTATAACCGGCAAAAGAAACATGTTTTTCTAAATTAGCGCTTTGCACCTGACGTTCCAGTGCGACACGAGAAGGACCGTCTCCAATTATGGACAAATGAATATTAGGAAAACTATCAACCAGTGCTCCTAAAGCGCGCAGCAAGATGGGAAGACCTTTGACGGGTGCCAAACGTCCGACGAAAAGCAGGTTATGTCCCATCGGATTTTCTGTGTTCGCATAGCGGTCGAGATAAACTCCACAATGCACTATGTGAAGTTTGTGCCAGTAACGTGGATGGGAAAAAACCATGGCTTGGGATCGGCAGAAATGACTGATGCAGACCACAAAGCGTGCCCGGGCGATCTTTTCGTCAAGCCGCCAATGCTCGGGTTCAAAAAAAATGTCTGGTCCATGGAGCGTGAAACTATAAGGAATTCCCGACATCTCAGAGGCTAACATCGCGACGGTACAGGACGATTTAGCAATGTGGTTGTGTAGGTGGCGTACTTCGTTCTTTCGCATGTACGTTGAAAGAACGCCGGCTTCAGCAAAATAAAAAAGTTGAAACAAAAAAGATCTAATGCCGCCTGGTGACGTTTTGATCGCTAGCCAAAGTGCACTCAGATAACGCGTCGGATGGATTAGGAATGAACTTAGATGTGATAGGAGCAAACGTAGTGGTCTGGCCGCTGATAGTACGTAGAATGTTGCCGCTGCCTCTGACTTCTGTTCCTCGCAAACTAAGTGCTCAGGCCCGGTGCGTCGCACTGAACACGTCAAAACTGGCAGACCAAGTGCGCGAAGTGCTGCGACTTCTCGTTGAATGAATGTGTCTGTTGCACGTGGATACTCACCGGTCAGATAGGCAATGGGCTTTGTCTTAATGTTATTCATTTGATCAGACCCTGCTCGATCTCAATGGCCTGTCTCATAGCTGCTTCAAACGGCATCATTGTGACAGGTCCTAGGCGATTGTGCATCAGCGCGTTGCTGTACTGCAAAGGTTTGTGCCGGGCTTCCAGCACTGAACGATTAAACAAACTGGGCAAAGTAGTGAGATCAGGTGTGATTTGTGCTAAAAATCGAGCAAATCCAAGTGGTAGGCGTAATGCTAGCTTGGGCCATCCAGTGTCTCGAAAGGCCGCAATAAACTCATCCCGATTGGGCAGGGCATCATCAACGACATTAATCTTTTCCACTCCGTTGGGAGATTGAGCTGCGTGCATCAGGCATTGCGCTAACAAATTGACATGGCAGATTGGTACCCGCCCACCACTGTCTATCATCGCAATTAGCGGACCGATCGCTGCGCCGATGTGAGAGTTGAACGCCCGCTTAGGCCCAAAAACGGCTCCTGGTCGTATGATCGTTAGCGTGAAACCATGCTGCTTAGAAGCTTCTTTGAACATAAATTCTTGCTGTAATTTAGCAGAGGAATAGGCATCTCGGCCATGTTCACACACGGCGCAATCCTCGGCTAAAGTGTCATGATCCTTTAGTGCAGCGACGTTGTAGACAGAAATAGAACTTACCAAAACGACATGTTGAACGCCCGATCGCACGATAGAGTCGGTAATGTTTTTGCTTGCTAAGACAGTGTCCTGATCGTGATTTCCTGACATTGAGGCTGCGGTATGAATCACAGCGGAAGCGCCTGCAAAAACGCTCGTCAAATCTTCGTCTTCTGTTAGGTCTCTGGCGAAGATTTCAATCTTGGGGTCACTCTGCCAAATCGTGGGTGCCTGAAATTTTTTGCGTACCAGCGCTCGAATTTTGAGGCCACTCAATCGGCCATAGGCAACAGTTTGTTTGCCAATAAATCCTGCCGCCCCGGAAACAACTATCTGATCGCTCATGTTGACCAAACCATGGCTGGTATTGGCTCGCAGTGTGTCTTCATATCTTGTGCGGCACCACTATTTCCCGCGTTCTGTATGGCAAGGGTCACTTCGTTTAAGTGTAAAGCCAGATCGGCTGACAATCGACATGGGCGTTGTTCATTGAGCGCGTCTAGCATTTCTGCTGGACCAAGAGCAAAATTCATTGCCGCAGCGCCCCAGCGTTTGACCTTTGGGTGCGTTGGCCCCGCGATACGAATGCGACGGCCAATTGGATGTTCCACAAGTCTCCGACGAAAAGCGATGCGTCGATGAAATCGCACTGGTGCTGTGTTGTCCCAAGCATTCCTCACCTGCAACACGCCAGTGTCGCCAAACATACGAATTCGGTGGTCGTGTGAGGCTGTAATTGAACAAGTTAGCCGTGCAGTTAAACCATTATCAAAAAATAGCGTTGCGGTGGCAAAATCTGGAGCGCTGCCGCCAGGTTTTTCTGGGATTGTTTCAGCAGATGCAGCCACAATGCGGCGCACACTCCCAAAAATACCGACCAGCCAGACTAGGTAATACCCTGCGTGTTCAATAGTGCACCCGACTGAAAACTCATCCTGTGCAGGCCAGAGAGCGCCAGACTCGCTTACCCAATTTATGTAGGGTGCTTGTGGAATAAATCCGTCGTCCAAGTCTGCGTAAATCAAACGTACCTGACCGCAGACATTATCACGAATGGCTTTTGCTAAAGTTTGTGCCGACTCGCCAAGAATTGAGCAAGGAGCACTGGCCAAGAGTAGATTTTTTCCTTTTGCGAGATCATAAAGAGCCTGAGCTTCCTGCATCTTTAGAGCTAGTGGCTTTTCTGAGTAAACGTGATGCCCCGCATCAAGACAGGCCTGTGAAACCTCAAAATGCGCACGAGGGTTTGTAAGGTTTAGGATGAGTGAACCGGCCGGCAAATTGTTTAGCAGACGTGCGATCGAGTCGGTTGCGTGCAGGTTCCAGTGGTTAGCGAAGGTTGCCAGGCGGACTGGATCGTGGTCATAAACTTGCGTCACTGCAATGTCTGGGTGTTTTGCAAAGGAACGCATGTAAAGATCGGCAACAAAACCACAACCAATGATGGATACAGATCTTACAGCGCGTTTTGACATGATATCGCCCTCTGTTGGTGGGGTTTACGTGTTTATAGTGCAAGTCGTGAAAAAGAACAGTATCTCCAACGGTTTATACGCTCTCATAGTGTTTGACTTCCACTCTCCTGTCTTTTCGACAGATTTATTTTTCAACCATAAAAGGCACTTGCAAGATCCACAGGCATTTTGAAATGAAATTACGTTTTATTCTTGTTGGACAAATTCTTTTCAAACCAAAAATCTGGAATTTCATTTTATCTTTTCCGTAAATGCTTCTACGAGGAAACGACCAAACGCGGTCTAAAAATAGACATTATTTTGCATCAAACGTCCATTGTGTGTGGTGACTTTGGGAGAGGGTCTTGGAAATTCAAACACTTGAAGGGCAAGTTGCGATAAACATCTCTTCGGCGTCTCAATTGGAGGAGGTCGTTACTTCGCGGTTCCGGGCCGGGCAAGGATTTGCACTCGCCACGATTAATCTTGATCATGTCGTCAAGCTGGGTCGGGAACTTGAGTTCGCAACCGCTTATCGCAAACAGGATATAGTTGTGGCAGACGGTCACCCGTTAGTCTGGTTCTCCCGCTTGGCCAAGCGGCCGGTTAATCTTTTGCAAGGTGCCGCGCTGATAGAACCGTTGGCGAAACTTGCTGCTAGGAATGGCGTACCCGTAGCGCTCATAGGAAGTACTGAGGAAACGCTCGAAAAAGTTACTTTGATTCTCAAGCGGCAATTTCCAGATCTGCAAATTGTTGCCACGATTTCTCCACCGATGGGGTTCGATCCACACAGCGATGCTGCGCATAAAATCCTTGTAGAAGTAGATGCTCGGGGTGCGCGATTTGCCTTTGTAGCTTTGGGAGCGCCTAAGCAAGAAATACTGGCGGCAAGAGGCCGTGCATTGGTGCCAAGTGTGAGCTTTGCAAGCATTGGTGCTGGATTGGATTACATTGCAGGGACTCAGAGGCGAGCGCCTGAATGGGTTCAAGCGCTTGCTCTTGAATGGCTTTGGCGTGTATTACGCAGTCCTTTCAGGCTTAGTGGGCGATATGTGCGATGTATCGCCGTCTTACCAAGGTTGCTTTGTGATACAATCAGGCTTCGAAATTCATCGAATGGTTAGTCTGATGTGGTCAAACTAATCCGGCGCGGCTTTTGACTTTTTGCGAGTATCAGATTTTTAAGTCTGCGCTTGAATCCTTGTGGAGCGAGGATTTCTCGATCCATTTCAAATACTGCACCGTTCAGAGTCCTGTCGTTCCAAAGCGCCAGGGCAGCGCCCCATCGCGCTGCGATCTTTGGGTCCATTCCCTCTGGAATACCCATGTCCGTGGCGAGTATGCCTGGCATCCAAGTGGTGACAATGATGCCAGGCAATCGATCACTAAGGTCAGCCACCAAAGCACGCGAAAAAATTGTGCAGGCCCCCTTTGAAACACTGTAAGCCGCGCCACATTGAGCGGGTAAAACATCTGCAAAGCTCGACACGTTTACAATGCTTCCACGGCCGACACTTCCCATATCGGTCAAAGCTTCTCTAGTGCAGGCGACCATACCGCCCAAATTTGTGTTGATTGTCTCCATGAAGGTGAAAGCCGTTTCGGCAAAGATATCTCTGTGTGGGTAGACTGCTGCATTATTAATCAGATGTGTGACAGGTGAAATTGCGCGAACTTGCTGAAACGCCGATGCTACCTGCGCGGGATCTGATACATCCGTTGCAATCGGTATAAATAATTTACCCGCTTCATTAGCCGTTTCAAGTAATGCAGATTTTCGGCGCCCAAATCCTGCGACACGAACACCATTTCGACACAGGTTGATCGCAAGTGCACGGCCTAGCCCTGATCCTGCACCCGTTAATACTACCATATGGTTTTGATAAGTTTGGGTCATAACGCACTATCTTGTTCTAGCGTTTCTGCCAGTACGTCACCCACCCTTAAAGCATTTGCCGCAATGGTTAAACTTGGGTTCACCCCCATTGATGTAGGCATGAAGCTGGCGTCAACGACCCAAAGATTTTCCAGCTGATGTGCTCGGCAATCTCTATTCAGAACACTCGAAGTAGGGTCGTTGCCAAACCGAAGCGTCCCGCAAGGGTGCCCATAATTGATATCTGGGCCTCTGCCCAAAAAAATAGGTCGAAGTCGTTTGATACTTTGCTTAATTTTTTGTCGAAATACCTTGCGGCGAGATTGCAGTTCCCGGCTAATATTGTAGGTGATCGCCAGTTTTTCTGGCTGTTTTTGATCGTACAAAACTCGATTCTCTGAATCTGGGAGATCCTCAAGTATACCAACGAAGATTTTAGCCTCTCCGAGCAATTGTGTTGCAATAGCAGCGACCAGCCGTGTCAGTTGTCGTAGAGGTGCAATGTGGCGTAGTCGTGATCGGTCAAAGCGCATGTTTAGATAGTGTACAATCTCACCGTACCTTGCTTGGATTCCCATCGCTTGAACCATGCCGAAGCGTGTGGCTCCATCGTGATAAAGGTCTCGAAACGCTAAGGCCTTACTCGGGGCGCTCCCCTTATGTTTGAGGCCTGGCCAAAGGGCAAAAATTTCGGACAAGTGAAACATTAGGTTACGCCCTACCTGTCCAGAACCGTTGGCGAGATCACCAGATGCCATTAACAAACGTGGTGAGCAAAGGGCGCCCGCAGAGAGTACATATGCACGTGCTTTTAAGGATATTGAATGCCCCTGGTAATATACGTCGATACTGGTAATCTTTCCGTGTTCACTGTTTAGAGACCGCACCTCACACAAATCAAAAAGTTGCGCCCGCCCGGTTGCGAGTGCTGGTTCTACTCCGGCTGATCGACCGTCCATTTTACAATCGCGTGGACACTTGGACCCAAGGCAATAAGTACACGCATCTAAGTGCTGCAATGCTAAGTGACCTTGATAGGGATGGAGGCCTCCTTTGCGCATGGTTTCAGTGAGGTAGGCGTCCACGGCTGTCGTCTGAGCTCCTGTTGGCAAATCAACCGGATCACCGAGTGGGTCCGCATTGCCGCATACATGAAACAAGCGCTCTGCTTCTTCAAAATAGGGACGCATTTCGGCGTAGGATACTGGCCACCCACCTGTGGGATGTGGGATTTCTGGACAAGCGTCCAGATCATGGGGCTCAGGCCTCTCCAATGTTGCCGCGTAAAATACTGACGAGCCGCCGACTCCACAACCGAGTGGTGCGTAAAAAACAGTTTCAACGCCATCTACCGTAGCGTGCATAGGTTCGGGCAAAAATCCGCGCACCAAGCGGGCCTGCTTATCATGGACGTCGGCTCGAAGTTCGTGCTCCTCCGCGCGTATGCCGTTTGGGCCTCTTTCGAGGAACAGCACAGACTTGCCAAGCTCCGCTAGGCGCCGCCCAATCGTGCCGCCGCCCATTCCGGTACCAATCACGATCACGTCCCAGTCTTTGTCACTTATACTGGTCATCGAGTGCCTCCTGCGAAGACCGGATCAAAAGCGTGTCGCATCATGAGTGCCGCAGAATTAGTGACGTGATTATTGTCATAATAGCGACCAAGATTATTGTGGACAGCCTCGCATAAAAATTGACCACAGAACCAGTGCCAAGTATCAATGATTTGCGCACCACTGCTTTCTAATGCAGCTAGTCCAGGGCGAGCTTGGTTAGTTGCGTCCATAATGTTAATTTGGCCCAACTTTTTGGCGTCTCTCTGTGTCAGTTGATTATGAGCTAAAGCACGGGCGACACTTGCTGCCGTGTAATTCGGAAAAACTGGCGGTTGGCGCGCTATGAAAACATGACGATCGTGTAAAGCCAGTTTTGCAACAGTCGTCTTCAAAGCATCCGAAAAAAGTTTTTTCTGATTCAGGTCACTGTCAAATGATGTTTGAAGTTTGATCCGGTTATGTGCGTCAATTCCGGTGCCGCGACCAGTGGCGTAATAGGTCCATCGTCCTATCAACAGAACATCGCGGATCGCGTTTATTTTGCGAAATGCAACCTCTATCTGTGCATTTTTTTGCTTGCAGGATGCGTTCTGAACAGTTGTTGCGCTGTTTTCATCTTTGTCGATACCAAATATTGGTGGGCATCCGGCTTGCCAAATGACGATTGCGGCGCGTTTATTCTCGTTAGCTGCCTCGGCTAATCCCTCATAAAATGCGCGCGCATGGCTGTCGCCCCATATCAACAGCGTTGGCTCTTTTCCGTTGGGACCAATCTTACAGATTTCAATACCCTGAAAAGGGCCGGTATCTGGCTCTGAGCAGCGCGAAAAGTCCTGAATAAAATCCTGCGTGGCATTGATGTGCACGCGTGTTTCGATGCCAAACCGGCCAACCCACCCATCGGCGCGAAAAACTAGCGCAGAGGTTGATAACAGTGCGACAGTCGCAACAGCCGCTCCACTAAAGACAGCTTTTCCTGATATCGAGCTGCCTCGTCGCACGGGTTGTTCAATGAAACGCCAGGACAGCCAGGCTAACACAAAGCTAAGTGTTATCCAGAAACTGGTCTCAATTGTGTTAGCATAATTGCCCCTTACATATTTTGACAAGGTTAACACTGGCCAGTGCCAGAGATAGAGTGAGTAGGAAATCAGTCCAATCCCTACGACTGGTCGCAGCGACAGGACCTGGTTAATCATATTGGCGTTTTGGCCATTGAGAAGCAGCAATACTGTGCCGGTGACTGGGGCCAATACTAGCCAGCCGGGGAAGGTTGTGCTCGGCTGAAGTAGCGTGATGCTTGCTAATATTAAAGCAAACCCGAGCCAGCTCATCCATTGTCCAAATTGCCATTGAATTTTTTTTTCAATGCCCCAAATCGCCAATAAAACCCCTGTCAATAGCTCCCATGCGCGAAATGGGAATAGGTAAAAGGTTGCTGTGTGATCTCTATATGTAAACGGTATTGATGTTGCCAATGACGTGGCAAGAAGCAATGACAGCGTGATCTTTATGGCTCGTGGCGATTTGGCGAACACCAAAAATACCAGTGGTAGGCCAAGGTAGAACTGTTCTTCAATTGAAAGTGACCAAGTGTGCAGCAAAATAGTGTCTTCTGCAGCTACGTCAAAATAACCTGATTTCCGAAAAAATAAGATATTTGACAGGTATACTGTCGCCGCAATTATTCCTTTTGCTGTTTCTCGATAATCGAATGGTAAAAGAATAAGCCAGCCGACAGCCAGTACTGTGACGCACATCGCAATATAGGCCGGTGCAAGTCGGCGGACGCGTCGCATATAAAAATTGCCCAGGGCAAGGCGGCCTGTGTCGGCCTTTTCCCGCCACAGAATGCCCCCAATTAAAAAACCAGAAATCACAAAGAAAATATCCACTCCAACAAATCCACCAGAAGCACCTAAAAGGTCAAAATGATAAGAAACGACGGCAAAAACAGCGATGGCTCGAAGTCCGTCAATTTCAGATCTGTGGGGTGTAATGGCTATTTGGCGCAAAGGGCCGGGCTTTCCTGTTTTCCAAATTTTTAATACATTGAGTAACTAATGGCAGTCTGTATCTGTTCTATGCGCAGCGCAGGCAGTAGGCGCCTTGCAAAAGAGGATTTACGATGATTTTTTTAAAAGTAAGTTCACATCCTAAATAGTTCAAGAAACGTTTACTCCTGTGAATAATCAACTATTTGCACCTAAGCGCTTCATCTTTCACGCCGGTGGCCAAACTCTGTCAGTGCATCATTCGAAGTGGGTTTCGCAAAACTTCTTGTCAGTAGCTCTGCATGTCCAAGCAACATGCCTGCAATGATCCACGTTATTGTTGTTAGTGTAGCATTCGGCAAAAGATCGACTAGGTTCGTACCAAGGATCAGTGCAAACGGTCCCACGTAGGGAGACATTTCATTTCGTGTTACATCTGAACCGGTGCGCGCACCTCCCCGAATTGAAAAATTAGTTTCTCGAAACAGCTGATATCTTGTTTCGCGTTTTAAACGTCGCAGATGTTGCCACAAAAACATCAAAGGTAATGTCAAAAGGCCAAAGTTTGCAACATAGCCGACCCAGCCAAAAGTACCAAGTACGATAACCCAATAACCATCAGATACAGATGTGATGTCGCCTGATATGAAGTCATGTAAATGGTTGCGTCCCCAAATACCCCAACCAAACAGAGGCTTTTCAAAAGCCCGTGCCGCAAGGATGTCCTCATTAAAAAACCTAAATGACAGGGATCTTGCTCGGTCTGGGGAGATGGATTCTGCCTGAGCTAGGATCGCTTCGACTGGAACTATCCCGATCGTCTTTAGAATTGGGTACAAGCATGCAATCATTGCCAAGAATAGTGCGATGCGAAGTTGCATGGCAGACGGCAAGATTATTATACAAGAACCGATAAAAACTGCATAAACCAATGTAGCCCAAGTTTTGCAAAAAACCAGAAGGATGGCGAGGTACACTGAGGCAACAAAAAATTTGTACCGCGACTGATCGGTTTCATTACGCCATAAAGCTAAAGCGGAAAAAAGCGACATCATGACGAAAAAAGCCAGCCAGATCCCATGGTAAAGGAAAACCATCGGACGATATCCTCCGGCGCGAATGGTTTGTGAAAATAGGTGTTGGTAATATCCATAGACTAAGTTGTTTAGCTGTGGACTTAAACGGACTTCAGCCAAGATCGGCATCGAGTAGGCTAGACCTGCTATTACCATTGCTATCAAAAGATCTCGCTGGTCTTCTCGGGTTTGCAAGTAGTGGCGTGCCATCAGAAAGCCACTCAGTGTAATGAACTGTTTTATTGGAATAGCGATTGTATCTTGCAGGTTTAGGCCACGGATAATGGTTTGAGCAAAGATGAGAGGCTCGGTGTTGGTGAAAACTGTAACGATTGGCGACAGTATGAAGAGCAAAATTAGGAATTTTGCACACCTAGATTGCGGAAAAATTTCTGCCTTCTTATCTATGAAAAACAATGTGATGATAAATGCGGTGACAAGCGGGAGCGAGGTCTTGTCAAGTGGTGGCAATAATGGGAAATCAAAGGCGGCAGGTTGAGGTGGCAAGAGAAGATATGCCCCCAATATCGACCAGATTAATGCGCGGCCAGGCGGCATCGTCATAAATAAACGCCAAACAACAAATGGCCATATCAATAACATCAGACTTGCAAATGCGTTAGGCATAGCCTTGAAAAGCCTCTCAAAAAACACGACAAGTGCTTGACACATTGTTCAGCGTAAAATCTATCAGGAACGTTGGTTTTTAGACACCCGTACCTGTTGCAACAACTAAAATGGTGCGTGCAATTATAGAAAGGTCGGTTCCTAAAGACAGCGCTCTATTATAATTTGCATCATGCTGCGCGCGCTCGGCGAAGCTGCACTCGTTACGCTCTGAAATCTGCCAAAACCCAGTTATACCCGGGCGCGCGCAGTAATAGGCGTTGCCTGGATAAAGGTGAACCTGCTCCTTCGTCATTGGGCGTGGTCCAACTACTGACATATCACCACAAAAAACGTTCCAGAATTGAGGAAGTTCGTCCAATGATGTCCTTCGAATGAACTTACCGAATTTAGTAACGCGGGGATCGTTGGTGAGCTTTTGTTTTATATTCCATTCCCGTCGGGCCGCAGGGTTTTCTCGCAGGAGAATTTCGAGTTTGTGATCGGCATCGGGGACCATCGATCTAAGCTTCAACAAGTGGAAGGTCTTCCCGTCTTGTCTGACGCGCTTTTGCCAATAAAGTGGTGATACGCCGTCGCGCGCTATGATGAGTGAAAAAATAGCGATGAGTAGGGAGACTGGAATGGCAATTAACAAAACAAAAATGATATCAAACAAACGTTTGGCATGTGTTCGGTAGAGCCCATCTTGTAAAGGCACAACTGCGGACTTTGCGGCGAAGTCCTCGCGCGAATAATACGCCATGAATAACATCCAAAATTGATGGGAAAAAGTCTTTCAAAAATTGTCACGTAGGCATCAAAATTCTACCTTACGTTCGCCAAAAAAGCGTTAGTACACCAAATACTACATAAAAATCTTTTAAGCTTTAACAGTGCGCCCAACCGCTTTCGCAGTAACGACAACGTTTCTCAAGTACTCCTTCCAAAAACACCCCCGGTAGTCCAAAAATAGACATTATTTTTAAGATATCCAACATGTTTTCGAGGTAAAATCGCGCAAGCTATTGAATTAATGGTATTTAAAATCAGTATAACTTAGAAATGTTCATTTTTGTCTTTTTAGAAAGCGTGATTGTTGCAAAAAGGTCAAATAATTTGGAAACAGTGATCGGTCGCAGCGTAAGATTGTTTGCCCAGCCTAAGGTCAAGCTCGGTACCATCAATCAAAAAATTGTAGCTGATTCGTGCAATCGTCAAATCTGAAGTAGCAAATAGGGCCTGCAAGAGATGCTTAATGGCCGAATTTAAGAATCACGCTGGCAGCACTGATAAATAATGCGGTAAAGATGCCTATCTTTACGAAGGCTGCTGCCAGGCGTTTGCGTCGTTCCGTTGCTTGTTCAATCACGGGAATGGTCGCAATTGCGCGCATTCCCAATTGCCTTTCAAATTGGGACTTAGTCCAAATTACTGGGTTACGTATCTCTGCAACCAATACCAAAATCAAAGCGATCAGAGCGCTGACCAATACTCCCATTGCCAGGATTTTTCGGCGGGACGGAGCAATGGGCCAATCTGGTGGTAGCGCGCGCTCTAATACAGCAAAGCTACTAGACTGACTGGCCGTTTCAAGCATCTGGTTCATCTCCGCTTTTGCCTTGCCAATCGTGATGGCTTCGAACTGATCTTCAAGTTTCTTGAGCATTCGCTTCAGGTTGCTGAATTCCCTGTCCACCTCTGGTGACGCGGAAATAGCAGCCTCGATTCTTGCAATTTCGATTTGATAGAGCTCCAGCTCTTCTTGAAGACGCCGTGCTCGTTGGGCGCGTACAGAGTTGTCATTCACTTCAGCTCCATCCTGAAGAGATACCATTCCACGTTCGACTTCGAGCTTAGTTTTCTGGAGCTCGGCAAGTAGATTGCGCAAAGCGCTTACGCCGCCTGGCAAAAGTGCAGAGTTTTCTTGTTTGAAATTTGCAATTCTGTCTTCTAGCTCAGAAATTGCGTTGCCAATTCGCTTATCCTCACCTTCGAAAAAGGCGAGTGTCTCGCGAACCCGCGCGGAGCGCCGCCTTTGCTCTTGCTCTAAAACATTATTGATTAATTCGTTGGCGACATTCGCCGCCAAAGTAGGCTCGACCATTCTCACGGTCACCATTAGGGCTGACGGGCTGATATCTTGCCGCCACCGATACTCTGGATTGATTATATGAACTACGCTGGCGGCTTCGCGCAGCAGTTGGACCTTCTGAGTGGCCGACAGATTGTACGCACCCGCATATAAATTGAACTTTTCTATGATCGTTAGTAGATTTTCGCGAGCCATTACGCGCTGTTCGACGATTTGCAGTTTTTGCAGCATCGCTGCGTTGACAGTTCTGTTCCCATTTTCGCCGGTTTGGATTGACGGTTGTTCAATCTGTATCGTTGCAAAAGTCTCGTATTGCTGCGGCAGGCTGAGGGCGTAAATCATTGAAATTAGAAAACCCAGCGCAACTGTAGGGACCCACAGAAGGATCCTTCTGCGGAGCATACTGATTACTTCACCAAGAGTCTGGATCCTATCCATGCCCAGTCCTTAAATATTTATGGCACGACTCGTTTTACTTTTCCATTTAGTAAGGTGGTGTGTGAATATGGTTATCTAGTGGCCGAAAAAAGGAATTTGGTAAATTTTCCAACCCAAGTCACTCCATTGGAAGAAGAATTTTAGAAACTAAATGAGGGATAGGCACTTCCTCGGGTTCAATATCCACCCCTGAGCCTTATTGCCCAGAATAGTCAAGCAGTCTGCGTTTAAAATCATTTGGTATCTGCTCGTTGTTGCGCGCGCATTTCTCGGCGTTTTGACATGACCCTAGCTCTAAAGGTTGCCCTATCAGTTATTTCATCCGTGGCAATTTTTTTGTCAGGCATATTTTGTTTTTTTGATCTGTTTAACTCTTCGAGCCTGCTGACGAAGTCTCGGAGAACTGGGAAGCGGAAGATATCAACGATAGAAAGATCAGGAGCACCAGCTTTCGTTTTTATTTCGTTGTGCGATTGTACAGCCAAAAGTGAATGTCCGCCGAGATCAAAAAAATTGTCTGTTGTTGAAACTTCACGCACTCCGAGTACTCGTGACCAAACATCTACAACGAGCTGGTAAAGGGGATGTTTGGTTCTCCAAATATCGTCAACGATTATGGCGTCCGCCTCGATTAATGGTAGTTTGTGAGAAGCCTCCGGCGCGGGCAAGCTGGCTCTATCAATTTTCTTGTTTGGGGTGAGCGGAAATTCTGCAAGCGTGACAAAGTGTTTTGGCTGCATATAGTCGGGTAGTGCGTTGCGCAGGTTATTTAGAATGAAAACCTCCTGTGGAAGGGATGACCCTTGCAAGTACGCAACAAGCCGCACATCTCCGGGCGAATATTCGTAAGTTGTTACGACGGCTTGGTTAATGCCGTCAATTCTTTCCAGTCGTGACTCAATTTCACCCAATTCAATGCGGTACCCACGAAGTTTGATCTGATGATCAGCGCGCCCTAGAAAATCGAGCTTTGCATCATCCCTCCAGCGTACAAGGTCGCCAGTTCGATAGAGGCGGCCGTCACCAAATGGGTTTGTGACAAAGCGGTTGGATGTCATGTCGTTGCGACGCCAGTAGCCGCGTGCAACACCGGCACCGCCAATAAATAGCTCCCCCGCAACACCGATTGGGACTGGCTGTCTGCTGTGGTCGAGTACATAAAATTGTGTATTCGCGATCGGGCTGCCGATATTGATCACGTCCTCACTTGCGTCTGCAATTACCGTTGAAGACCAAATCGTAGTCTCCGTTGGACCGTACATATTTTGTACCTTGGCGCTAGTAACTGTACGCAGCTTAGCCACCAGAGAGCCTGAAAGGGGCTCTCCTCCGATAAGCAAATGCTTCACATTAGCGAGTGCAGCGTGGGCTTCGTCGTTTATAACAAGCATTCGCGCCATTGATGGAGTGCATTGGATATGACTGACGTTGTGACGCAGTATTTGTGCGGAGATTGACGAGCTTGGATGGTCCAGCTTTGCAGCAGTGTTGGATCTGCTAAGGACTTCGGCAAGAGGACGCAGGCCCTGCAATACTGTTTCAGGTTTAATGCCATAGTCGACGAGGCAGGCGATTTCTGAAACTCCGACGCGCTTGACTTGTTCTACCCGATCCAGCGCATCCTCGATTGTTCCAAAAAGGCCGCTTTCGTCAAAATAACGCATGAAGGCATAATCAAGAATTTGCTCGATTTCATCATCCGATAGTGTGCCCAGATCAAGCTCAGAGGCGTTTTTAAGTTGTGTTGGGCGTTTAAAGGCTGGGAAGGCCCAGGCAAACTGTTTGATCAGTCCGACAGCACTGCGTAAGTATGCCTTCATCGGACCTCGAGCTGTCTCGCGCGCCGTCTCGCGATCACCGGCGATAAAGCAATGCAGCATAAGTGTGACCTTGAAATCTGCAGGATCATATCCAGCTTGCCGCAGCGCTTTGTGGTAGATTGAAATTTTTTTTGCAAGGTCCTCAATGCTCTGGCCCAGTAAGTGGCTCAGCACATTGCAGCCACGACGCCCGGCGTCTTTCCAAGTTTCCGGATTACCGGCGGTGGTTACCCAAACTGGTAATTCCGGAGATATCGGCCGTGGTTGGGTGATTACTGAATGCAAACTGCCATCATTGCGTGGAAATTCAACTGGTTCACCACGCCAGAGTTTACGTAAGTCATCTAGTTGCTGGAACATAACGTCCCGGTTCCTTGGTGGTGTGTTTTCTGGTCGCAACACAAAATCATCCGGCTGCCATCCACTGGCGAGTGCCAGTCCAGCACGCCCATTAGTTAAATTATCGATGACGGCCCATTCTTCAGCTATGCGGGCAGTGTGATGTAGGGGTGCCACGCAGGATCCCGCCCGCACACTGATTTGTTTGGTTACGGCAGCTACGGCGGCGCCAGTAACCGCAGCATTCGGGTAAGGGCCTCCAAACGCGTGAAAATGTCGCTCAGGTGTCCAGACGGCGCAGAAACCATTCTCATCCGCAAATTTTGCACCCTCCAGCAGCATCTCATATTTCTGCGAACCCTGACTGTCATCATTGCCCCAGAAAAAAATTGAAAACTCAATGCCTCCAGGAGTACGGTCTGGATGCCTGTTTGGGATCTGGGTTGAATTATCGTCCCCCGCAAGTACCAGTTTGAATCCACGCGAAAGAGTCCAAAACAACTCCAGCACAGAAATGTCAAAACTTAGTGACGTTACTGCAAGCCAAGTATCATGTGATGTGCGTGTAATGCGCGCGTCCATCCCAGCAAAGAAGTTGGCAACGTTTGAATGCTCAACCATGACACCTTTAGGCAAGCCAGTGGATCCAGATGTATAAATTAGGTAGGCTAGATCACCACCTTCTGATGTAAATTTCGGATTATCTTTTCGTGCTGAAATTAACCGCGTGTCAGTGTCCAAGTCTAGTATTTGCGCGTCGTTTGGGGGCAGACTTGGCGCCAACGCAGCAGTAGTCACTATGGTATTACAGTCGGAGTCTGCGATGTAGTGCTTCAACCGTTCAGCTGGATAGGCCGGGTCTAGTGGGACATATGCGCCACCAGCCTTTAGAATGGCTAGGGCCCCAACCACCATGTTTGGGGAGCGATGCGTAAAAAGCCCAACAAGAGTGCCGCGGTCTACACCCATCTCGCTTAAAACACTTGCCGCGCTATTGGCCCGTGCATTTAACTCGCTGTAAGTAAGGGTTGTTTGCTCAAAAACCAATGCGGGCGCATCTGGCGTTTTTGACACTTGAGCCTCGAACTGTGCATGAATCGAATAATCAGGATCAAATTTTAATGTGGTGGAATTCCACCTTTCCAAAACCTCGTGCCTTTCCGTCGATGGAAAAAACGGTAGGGAGGCCACATTTTTTTGATTGTCCATACTCGTTATGAGCAATCTTAACCTAGCCATCAAACGTTCCGCGTGCTCGGTACGCACACGCGACCTGTCAAAATGTAAAGTGGCTTCGCATCCGTGTAGTTCAAAGCTTAGAGCTGGCCCGATAATAGGTCCATGGCTGGGGTCAAGACTGACGCCAATTTCAGGCATGTTTAGGGGACCTAAATTAGGATCCCGTGCGATTAAGTCTCTCGCAAAGCCACCATGGTTGGTGCAGGTAATAATATCTGTCTGAAGCTTTTCTTTCGCTGCTACAACAGAGACCTGTAGCAGTGCAGAGTCGATGCGTAATGGAACCCAGTCGTTTAGGTATTCGACCGCCTGCGATGCATTTGCCGTCCGAAAGGCGATGTCACATTCCTGAGGAGCGCCAGAACGCAGTGCGAGTATGGCGAGCGCGGTCACCCCGATGTCGGTATTTGGTAGGCGCAAAGTCAATTGCCGCATCTCTGGTGAAGCTCTGAAGGGTGCAATTAGTGGCAGGGTGGCCGGTATGAATCGAGCAAGATTTTGACGCCAAAACGGCTCATTTTTTTTAGCTTTTCCGAGTTCAAGTGTCAGCTTTTTGGCCACTTCCTGGCTGACTGTGGGAACGATTTCACCCAATTGAAAAAAATGCTCAGGGGCTTCTGGCATACCATCAAGGTTACTTATCCCCGACAAGATTATTGCGCCTTGATCGCAAGAAATGGTCATAAAATCTTCTGAAAGATCAATAATAGTACCTGGTTTTTCGCATTGTATGTTTTCCGCAAAATCAGCATTTTTGACGATTAAAATTCGGTTGGATGCAGTGATTTTTGGGGTCGTAACCGGATTATAGTAACTGCCATGATCTAGTGCTCGAACCATGGCGATCACATCTTGAGCGTTGCGATGGAAATCCAGCTGACCTGCACCGTCGGGAAGGTTTGATCGAGCAAAATAACTGCGGCGAGAAAAATCCTGTGCGCGCCGAACACTAGCGGTGTCAGACATCGCCTGCATCACCTCGGGAAAGCTATCAATCGCGAGCGCATAGCATTTAGCGTTAAGAGTATGGGCGGTATCATCTTCAGACATATCAAACATTCGCTGAACGAGTATGTCGCCCGTGTCTGCCTCTGCTTCAATCATGTGCCATGTAACGCCATGATGTGATTCCTGCGCCATCCGCGCCCAAACTGGTGCATTCAGTCCGGCATAGCGTGGTAGAGGCCCATCATGAAAGTTCACTGCACCGCTCATTGGAAGGTTCAGCACGTCGTGAGAAATAATGTTGAGGTTAGCGATCGATAGCAGCCACTGAAACGTGAATTGGCTGAGCTCCTCTTTTAAATTCAAATCTGATGAAATTACGAGGAGATCTGCATCCCGTGCCCAGCTTGTAACCTCCGGTGAGTCGGTGATAATGGCGGAAATTTCGCCGCCCTTATCAAGCCAAATAGTTGCGCATTGTATCAGTAGAGATTCATTTCCGATGAAGACGGCTGATACTAAGCTTTCTGCAGAGATTGCATCAAGACCCATGTTTATTTTTGCTCCTCATCGAGTTTGCTGGAGGTGCAAATTTTGGGATAGAGTTCTGGCTGAACGGTAGCGGTCGAAAAAACGAATATACGTAGTGACTAACTAAATCCCGCAGAAACTGGCTGGGATTATGTTGAGGTTGCTTTTTGATAAGGCATTTGAGGCGCCAAATCATGTAACCGCTTATGTGGGCCAGTGTAGCTGCCCCGGCGTAAAGGCTGCCATGATTTTTTTGAAAATAGTGCAAGCGACTGTCAAACCAATAGCTAGGCACACGGGCCCAAGATTTCATTCCAGTCGAAACCGAGCCAATATGTGTGACTTCGCTGTTACGAACATAATCGGTTGTCCAACCGGCTTGTGCTGCACGTAAACAAAGATCGGTTTCCTCGAAGTAAAGAAAGAAGTTTTCATCGAACAGGTCAATCTTTTCCAGCATTTCCATACGGATCATCATTGAGGCGCCGGCAACCCAATTGACATTAATTGTTTTGTTCGGAATGGGCAAAGGAACGATATATTGTTTCAGCATTTTGCTGATAATTCCAACTCGAGCCGCTCCTTCTAATTCTCCCCAGATTGAGGGAAAGCGAAACGCAGTAAGATGTGGATCACCCTCTGGGCCATGAATATAGCTGCCTGCTATGCCGCTTCTCGTGTTTATTTGAAGATGCTCCAATAACGCATAGATACTGCCCCTATTGGGAAATGCGTCAGAATTCAGAATATACACATAGTCATACACTCGCGTTGCAATTTCACGTTGAATGCCAAAATTATTACCAGCGCCAAAACCCCCATTTTGATCTGACTGAACAACTTCAATCCGGTCTACCGGCCACTTTGAGTGAGATATTTTTGATAAAATCAACTCGAAAGATCCGTCTCTGCTATTATTGTCGACAATAACGATCTTACCCGCTAGCCCGCGCATCTCGCGCATGGCGGCCGCGGCCGCCCTTAGGGTCATTTCCGGTGTTTTGTAGTTCAGGATTATGGTCAGAACGCTAGGTATACTCATTCAGCAGCCTCTTGATTGAAGCTGGTTTCGGCATCCTCTTCTGCCTCATTGATGATCGTTCTCATACGAGCTGCCAAGACGCGAACATTGGGTTCCAAGACCATGCTGTCATGATTTCCGGGAACTTCAAAAACTCGGAGGTAGGGGGCCCATTCTCCCCAATCGTTATCGTGAAAAACATAAGCCCGATCATTATCCACGAGACGACCTTTGCCCACTGTCCATTTTCCGGAGAGGGGTGGGCGAAAAAGAACAAGATTGCCTGACCAGCGTTGCATATCATAGTGGCTGATCGCTCGAAGGAAGGCGGTCTCAATTGCGGCGTCATGAAACTGCTGACCTTGGATCTTCGAAATTTTTGCATTGGGTGCGCAGCGCTTTGTGATTTCCCACCTGATACGATTTTTTACCCAAATAAAAGGATATGCAGGACCCTGACGTTTGAGCCTCTGAACCTGGATGAGCATCCTGTCAGTTTTGGTGAGTGAGCGACGCACAGGCAGCGGTGTATCAAGCATCGCCAACAATGCCACTGTTTCACCAGTGTTTTCCAGCTGTCTTGTAATCTCGAACGCGGTAATACCGCCGCCAGAAAAACCACCTAACAGATATGGGCCGCTTGGCTGAATTTCACGTATCTCAGAAATATAATCGCGGGCCGCGACAACTAGATCATCGTGCGGTGTGTTATCTCCGAGCAGTCCGCGAGCTTGCAGGCCGTAAAACGGCCGATCTGTACCAACCAGATGCGCGAGGTGGCGCAGATTCAAAACGTTCCCAAACATGCCCGCCACAAGGAAGAAGGGTGTTTTCGCTCCACCATCGCCCTGATGCATGGGAACTAAATGGACGAACTGCCGCATAGAGCTTGTCGCTGCTCCGTTCACGCGTCCAGTGTCGCACTTATGAGTCCCAAGTTCGTTGGAAATCATGTTTGCGCAGGTTTCAATTGTTGGGGCATCAAATAGAGCAGAGATCGCAAATTCAACGCGATAAGTTTTCTTAATCATTGAGAACAGACGCACCGCAATCAGCGAATGACCGCCCAATTCAAAAAAATCATCGTATATGCCAACCACATCTATTCCCAGCAAAGTTTGCCAAAATCCTGCCAGCGTACGCTCGATGTCAGTTCTTGGTCCAGCAAAGGCGTTGTTGAGCTCAGGCCGTGCAAAGGCGTGACTGTTGCCAGGATTATCAACAACGCGTTCAGTTGCTTGGCTAATCAGGCCGTTAAGATCCAAAGAACTTATGACAATTTGGCTATAAGAGCCTCGGAGCGCTTCCTCAAACATTACCGCGCCTTGTTCCGGTGGAATTCCCTGAGTTACATTATGTGCTAGTTGCTCCTCAGCTTTGGAAAGTGAAGACTTAGCAGTGGGCGCATTGTCGAAAACGATCTCAGATCTGCTTGGGGGCTTTGCCAGCGCAAACCCCGAAACGGTTTTAACGCGACGAATTGAAAACCCTTCGACTTCGCAGCAAACTGTTCCATCAGGCTTGCAAATGGTTACATCGAAATGTGCCATGCCATCCAAGGTAATACTTGAGGTAAGGCGGACGTGGCTGACTATGGACCGTGGCAGTGCTGAGAACACGCGCAGTTTGTTATATCCGACTGGCACCCAAAGATGTTTGGAGTTGTAAGTGGGAATGAGTTTCATGGCCCACCCGGTCGCAATATCCATGAGACTTGGGTGCAGGATGCATTTGTCTTCCGCAAAATCTGGATCGAGCGATAGGACCGCAAGTCCCTCGTTTGTTCCCATCGCTGTTTCGCGCAAAACCCTCCAGCGTGACCCAAAGTTTAAATGCGCTTCCTGAGCCGAAGGGAGAGCCACACTATTTTCACTTTGTCGTAGCGTGCACCGAGCGCGAATAGCGTGGGTGTCCAATGGATCGCAAGTTGCGCGTTGCACAGGGATTATTTTGGCTTCGGCATTGATTTGCCAACCACGTTGGCCTTCGAAAACATAATCGCTTAATGCCTGAAAATGATATCCTTCGTCACTGGAAACAAGTTGGATGCGCACTTTCCGTTCGACTTCATCTTTCATTTGTAAAGGGCGCAGGAATAGAAGATCACGTATCTCAAACGGGCCCTCTGCGCCTTGTGCTGCAAGTGACTCAAAAGCCAGTTCAATGTATCCCGTGCCCGGCATTACGGCGATTCCATCAGAAGTACGATGCTCATCCAGAATCCACCGATCTGTGCTATAACTAGCCGTAAACACGCGGTTGCCTTGGCCATCAACGTCGACTGCATCCAGAAGCGGCATATCTAAAGTTTCTCGCGTCAACGTGGGGGCACTACCTTTGCGCATGGCGACAGCCTCAGCCGCCATGCCCACTTCTGACCACAGTCCCCAATTTATTGATAACACCCTCGTTGAGTCTTCAGCGCGGGATTCGGCATATGCGTTCAAAAACGAGTTAGCGGCTACATAGTCAATTTGTCCTGCTGGGGCGGTTGCTGTAGAGGACGAAGCGAACAGGACCAACCAGTCTAAACTGCCATCAGGGAAAAGTGTCTCCAAGACCTTTGTGCCGTGAAGTTTTGGTGCTAGCACATCGTCGATATTCACGGATGTTTTCGTGAGCAGTGGTGCGTCATCGATTACTCCTGCGGCATGGATTACGCCACTGATATCGCCAAACTGAGCCTTTGCCGTCTCGACTGCCTCCCGCATTTCACTAAGATTACAGACATCTGCCTTAAAGCACAGAACCGATCCGCCCAACGACTCTAGCCGTTGGACCTCCGCGATGCATCGCGCGGTACGATCTGTGGGGCTGTGGTTGGAAAGATAATCTTCCCAGGTGTCTGGGTTAGGTAGGCTGTGGCGGGAAACGAGCACAATATTAGCGTCGGCTTCGCGAATGGCTCGTTCAGCCATAGTCATCCCAATTCCGCCAAACCCACCGGTAATGAGATAAGTTCCTTGTGGTTTCCAGATGTGACTGTCACTCGATACTGTATCGAGCTTCCGATAAACGCGCTCGAACCGCTTTTCGCCTCTAAATGCGCTGATCAGGTCACGTGGTGGCGCGATTAGATCCTCAAGTAGCCGCAAAACTAGATGATCGTGGCTCTGGCCGTTTGGCGGTTGAACATCTAACAAGGCACAAGTCACACCGGGTAATTCGCGTGGAATAACTTGAATGGCACCCAAAATGGTGGATTTCTCTGGATGCCTCAGAAGTTCGTTTCGCACATTAACGGTACCAGAGGTGACCGTGGTAATATGGATCGGACGTGGCAGGTCTTCATCCGTGATGGCTTGCGCAAGAAAAAACAGGCTCATCAGGCCCTGCTCCTGACTTTGATGAAGAAAGCTTGACCCAGAGCGGTGTGTCTCACTGTTGGTAAGAAGCCACAAGTGAACAACTCTGTCTGGTGCGCGGCCCTCTGTTATCAAGCCCTGCAACAGGGCGTCATACCCATCTCGTCCACGTTCTGGCGCTAGAACGTAACTATCGGGTCCAGTTTGTGCGAAGGCATCGCCCACTTCGACGGTTACCACTTCGTGTCCGGCTGAGCGCAGGCGTTGGCATAAAGCACTACCGATGCCTTCTTGCTCAACAAAAATTAACCACTTATGGCGTTTGGTTGCTTCCAGCTCGGTTTCAACATCAATCTCACAATCCGCTAGAAAGGGCCTCCATACTGGACGATATATCCAATCTTTGGTTTTCTCCAAACGCATTAAAAGGTTATCTGAGAAGTCGATCTGAGCAGTGGAAGGTTCGATAAAATATTTTGATCTCTGAAATTCATAGGATGGCAGCACAACCCGTTGGCGTAGACGACCACCAAAATATTGCTCGAAATCGACATTAACGCCGCAGGCCCAAAGTTGTCCTAGAACTGTCAAGAAATAAGCGTCGTCTGTAATGTCGTCATCAACGTGACGTAGAGCCGATAAAACTCTATCTGATTTGACTGCACCACTTAATTTCACGAAGGATGAAAGCGCCTTTCCGGGGCCAACCTCGAGATAAATACGTTTTTTGTTTTGCGCCAACTCACTGATGCTTTTAGCAAAAAAAACAGTTCTTCGAAGATGCTGAACCCAGTAGTCTGGGTCTGTCGCCTTATCGTCTGACAACGCGGCGCCGGTCTGGTTCGAAAATATTGGCAAAGATGGTGCATGCAAAGGAATGCTAAGGAGGTAGGCGCGAAACTTTTCTAGAATTGTGTCCAGCATGCTCGAATGGGCGGCAATGTCGATGGGCACCCTCTGGGTATCCACATCGAGTTCGGCAAGAGTTTGTGCTAACGCATCAAGCCTCGCATTCGGTCCGGACACAACGGTCTGGGATGGAGCATTGATTGAGGCAATATCTAGCTCTTCGTTTAAGTGTGGTTCGATTTCTGACAGTGGCAAAGGTACGCTCAGCATGCCACCTGGTGGTATGGTTTCGAACAACTGGCCTCTTAGTTGAACAAGACCTAGACAATCTTCAAAAGACATCACGCCGGCAAGACAGGCAGCGGTGTTTTCACCCATCGAATGCCCAACCAGCGCGCTGGGTTTAACGTCCCAGCTGATCCACAACTGAGCCAGAGCGTACTCAACCATCATGATCAGCGGCAATTGCAGTGATGGTCGTTTCAGCTGATGTTTAGCATCGATTTCAGCTTCGCCGTTGGCTAGCCAAAGCGCCCGCAAATCATCACCAACCGTTCCAGCCAATTTATCAAAACCACGATCCATCCATTCTTGAAAAATTGGTTCGGTTTCATAAAGATTTTGGCCCATTCCAACATATTGTGCGCCACCACCGGGAAACATAAACACGACGTCGGGTGCGTCCGCCTGTGCGCTGTGAGTAAAGACCCTTCGAGGATCTCCATTTTCTAATAGGTCTCCCGCCTGCACATGGCTCTCTGCAACCAGCACACGACGTTTTTCAAAGGCACGGCGTCCATTAAGCAGAGTAAAGGAAATATCTTCGAGAGGTTGTTCTGGATGGGTGCGTAGATGTTTGGCGAGACGTCTCGTATTTGAATCCAGGGCCTTTAATGATCGACCTGAAATCACGAGCAGGTGAAAAGGCCAGTCGGAGGGCTCTGACGGAGCGCGCTCTGGGGCCTCTTCAACAATCAAATGCGCGTTTGTACCACCAATACCCAGCGCGTTAACACCTGCTCTCCGCGGTCCATTGTTGCTATCCCAATCGAGCAGTGTGTCGTTTACCCGGAATGGGGTGTTTTGAAAGTTTATCGCTGGGTTGGGTTCTGCGTAACCTACTGTTGGCGGAATCTGTTGGTTATGAAGTGCTAATGAGGTCTTGATCAAACCAGCAGCACCGGCGGCGGTATCTAGATGTCCAATGTTTGATTTGGCTGAACCGATCCAGCAAAAGTCGGTCTCGTTGGTAGTTTTTCGAAATGCTTCGGTTAGTGCGGCCACTTCAATTGGATCACCAAGTTTGGTTCCTGTGCCGTGACATTCAACATAACTGATTGTCTCTGCGGCTACCTTGGCATTAGTCAAAGCTTCTGAAGTTGCCGCAGCTTGCCCATCTACGGATGGGGCGAGGTACCCTGCCTTTGCCGCTCCGTCATTGTTGACGGCAGACCCTTTGACTACGGCCCAGATATGATCACCGTCGGCAATCGCGTCGGTTAACCGCCGCAGCACAACCACGCCAGCACCGGAGCCAAATACCGTTCCTTGAGCTCGATGGTCAAATGGGTGGCAATGCCCGTCAGGCGAAAGGATTTCTCCGTCTTCAAAAATATATCCTCTGCCGTGCGGTAATTCGACTGTCACGCCACCGGCAAGCGCCATGTCGCATTCGCCATTTAGGATTGCTTGTTTGGCATAGTGCACTGCTACCAATGATGTAGAGCAGGCGGTCTGAAGTCCCAGACTTGGTCCTTTAAGATCCAAAAAATGGCTGAGTCGGGTGGACATGAAATCCTTGTCGTTCCCAGTGTGACGAAGAAGGAACATACCAGTTGAGTCTACCAAGTCACGATTTGAACAGATGTTGAAGTAGAAGTAGCTGCCCATTCCGCAGCCCGCATATACACCGATTGAGCCGCGAAATTGTTCGGGCATATGGCCTGCATTCTCCAGCGCTTCCCAACTGACTTCTAAAAATTGGCGATGTTGGGGGTCCATGATTGCAGCTTCTTTTGGAGACAATTCAAAAAAGTCGGCATCAAATTCGGCAAATCCATCAAGAATGGCGGCTGCCGGGACGTAGTTGCTGTGCTGTAGGTTGGTGAGGCTTTCACCGTTTTCTAGCAATTTCTCGTTGGTCAGGCGCGAAATGGACTCAACACCGGAACGTAGATTATCCCAATAAGCTTCAAGGTCTGAAGCACCAGGGAGATGCGCGGCCATACCTACAATCGCAATATCGGTTTCACTTACCGTTGATTTCACTTTTTTCGTCACCACTGAGAATCTGCTGTCAAATTTGCACCACAGTTAATCCAACTATTGATGATAGGACCCTGTTAACATCAACGGTACCCCAATAGGCGCCTATCAAAAGGGTAGAATCATGGCAATTTTAGGGCGGATAATGCAATTATTGCGTTCCAGTTCAGCCAGATACTGGTTCCCGCGATGATTGCACCAACTGTCCAGAAGAGCATGTCATGCAGCGGATCCCAGGCCCGGTGCGCTCGGGCCAATCGCACCACGGCCAGATAGGCGAAGGTCATTGCCAGCCCTTGCCCGATAAGCGCTCCAATTAGTCCGTTAAGGCTCACGCCAACCATAAGCCCAGCCATCATCAGAATAGCTCGTATGGTGGTTGTGATAAAATAGCCTTTGGAGTCCCCGGCTGCCAGTGCGGCGATATCATAGGTCAGGGCGATCAACTGTGGTATCTGTGCGATCGTCAGTAGGACAACAATTGCACCTGCGGATTCGTAGCGTGGATCATAAAGAAATGAAACCAACCACACGCCAAGGGTTGCAAATCCAAAGAGCAGCGCAAAAAGACCAGCTGATATACCGATGCGCATCCGGCTCAGTGCTGTAGCATTTCCTTGTGTCTCAGATGGAGGTTTTTCACGATAAACTGGAATCATGACCCTGTGCACAACCATGCTTCCAAGCAAAAGCGGAAACGAGGCGAGAAAATATCCTATGTTGTAAACACCTAATGCGGCCAGACTTAAAAACTTTCCAAGGATTATTTTGTCGCCTTGGCTAATTAAGAAACCAGCTACAGTACTTGGGAAAATCCACTTTCCAAAGTGAATCATTTCCCAACTCGCGGACTTTTCCAAGCGTAGAGAATTAAGCTCCCCCGGAAGAATAAAGCTTGATAGAATCAATTGGATGGTGGTCGAAAAGATGGTGCCTACGACCAATGCCCAAACCGAGCCTGTCATCCAGGCAACTAAAATGCCTGCAACTAGTCCTACCATCTGAGAGCATAGGTCGATGGCGGTTAAACGGCCGAGAATTAACTTTCGGTTCGCACTGTCACGTTTGGTTGGAAACAGGCCGGTGATGAACAGTGTAAAGCCGACAACTGGTAACATTTCACGCAATTCAGGCGCATCGTAAAAGGTGGCTGCTGGGGCGGCGAGCGCCCAAGTTAAGAGCCAAAGAATTAAGCCGCGCAACACTTGAATTGTCCAGGCTGTGTCAAGAAATGCTTTTTCGTCACCGCGCTTGGATTGCAAAATCGATTGCACCACGCCTGTATCTGAAAAATTAGCTAAACCTTGAAGAATCATCCAGACGAGGCTCATGAGACCGAACGCTTCTGGAAACAGAAGTCGTGTCAGAATAAGGTTGGATGCCAAACGTAAAGCTTGTGATCCGCCATATCCAAGGACCGTTAGCGCCGATGAGCGCACCGCGCGCCCTCCAAGATGTTTGCCATGTCGTAGGTCGTAAAAATGGCTCATCTGCCACGCTCCCAACCGTTATAAAGTCTCGGGGTGATTTTAACTGCTAGAGCCACGCCAGCGTAAACGATAAACCCTACTGGGTCTGAAATGAAAAGCTTTGCGTGATCGGCCAAGCCGAGCCGTGGTTTCTCATCATTTTCAATTAGCTCGGGATAGAGACGTTCAATTTCTTTGACGCCTGCGTTCTGCCGTCGACGTACTCTGACCAGATTTGTGAATCCCTCAACGAGAGGCCAGTAGTATTGGCCGGAGACACCTATCCGCTCGTTTGGTGCGAAGTTCAGGCGAACAAACGTATCATCTGCAATGATTTCGGGAAAGGCCTCCCAACGCTTGCGTCCCGTTCCATTTACAGCAAACAATCCTGCGCCGGGAACACCCTGCGTGATAAATGGCACACGCGCGTATGTGCGAGCATACGCACGGGTGACCCAACTGTTTGCGGTTGCAAAGCGAAGCTGCCCGCTGGCGTACCGTGGACCATTTACGACGAGAGCTTCGGTAATTTGTCGCAATAAAAACGGTTCCACAGTCACATCTGCATCAATATAGACTCGCATTGGATATTTTGCTGCCGCATCGCCAGCGTTCAATGCGCCGGGCTTTCCGATCGCAGATAAAGTCAGAAGATTAAATTCCCAACCTCGCGCCTGGCTTTGCCCAGAAAAGCTGTTTGCAATATCAACGGTCTCGTCGGTACATCCGTTCGCGACAACAATCAATTGTGCAATATCAAGGCTATCGGATGCTAGAATGGCCTTGAGACACGCACCAATATGTGCGGCTTCATTGCTGGCAGGTACGATAATGCTGAACAAAGGTCACTTGCCTCGCGTGTTTCGTGCCAAAGCTTAGCAAAAGTGCGTCGGGCACGGCCCGGGAAAGCGCAAGCGAATTAGGGCGCACATTTCAAGACCCCGCCAATTGGGAAAGAAAGCGCACTATTATCTGCAAACGAAACTGACTCAATTTGCGTTAACAGGTATGTTCCGCTTTGGCTTACGGCTCTGATCCGGCTGGTATGACTTTCAAAGCAGTAGTTCGCTCGCGTTCCCGGTAATTCAGCTCGATCGGTTCCAGCGCCGCCATGCAGAAGATCGCCCCTGCCATTCGCAACCAACACGTCATTTCCGCCACCGCCAATGAGGACATCTCGTCGAGCAGTTCCAGACAGCCTATCGTCGCTGTCTGTTCCAAAGAAAAAGCCACCATGCAAAAATGTGCCATTGGCGCGATCGTCTGCCCAATGGGCACCCTGCTGATTGTATTTGCTTAATTCTTTGTTGCGTGGGGTTTCATCCCAGACGTGCCGCAAATGCCCCCAACTGCCCCATTTTGACGGGGGACCCACATCCACGAAAGCGTTGAAGCTTTGCCCTCCCATTTTTTGCCATGCATTGAGTAAATCTCGGTACAAAACCGCCAACTCTTCGCTGGTATGAAAGTGGATGAAGTAGTCGGTCAGTGCCTGATTATCCCTCCATTCACCTAAACCAACAACATGGCTACCACCTTCGTACATTAAAAAAGTTAAGCCATTTTTGCGTGCAGTTGCTGCCTGATAAGGAAGTGCTTTGGTGATGATATGTCGAAAGCTTCCCTCTCGCAGGGTTGTAGCAATTTTTGCATTCAGACCGGTGTACTTGTTTCTCTCGACAAAATCCTCCAGCGATGCACCCGTCAAACCCTCATCTTCACCCACTTTTCGCGCTGCAATTCGAGTCTTTTCGAGGCGATCAAGCATTTTCCGCGCCCCAGCGTCTGAGCCCAGCTCCAGCCCGAAATAGCCCGTGACGGCATAGGCATCCAAATAGGTCAAAGGTTTGGGGTTACCTTCAAACTGCCATAGTGGTGCTTGAAGCATTCCCGTCTCCAGCCCTGGCCAATCGGTGTGAGTGCTGACGACGCGAACAAGTCGGCTCTCAGAGCTGTCGCCGTAGACTTCGCCCCAGATTCGACCCATTTCTCCAGCTTTCATGCCGGCAAATTGTATCCATGCGTCGTCACCAGCACCGGCGCCCCAACGCTTATCGGCCTCTTGAAGAGCCCATTGAGTTTGATCAAAATCCCAGTTCCACATTTCATTGGAGTATTCGACATACGCCTTCAGTTCGGGGTCTAGGTTATCCCGAACATATACTGCAAACTGTTGGATATAGTTTTCATCTGCGAGATGGGGCATGCAAAACCATGGGTCAGCACCAATTTGGTTGGCCAGATGTACCATAATTTCCATGGGTGCTCCGCGCCACGCCCAACTAAAGTCACCCACTTGCGGACGGTTTTTCCAAGACGACTGGGTTGAGCCATTGGTTTTCATCCAATCCATGAAGCGCATGGTACGAAGATCTTCGACCAGATGAATCCAATCGGGATCGAATACGGCACCAGCTTCGTAAAGTGGAATTTGTGCCTCACTAACGACCCGTATGTCATGGATGTAATCACCGGTTCTATTGGGATCTGTCGCCGCGATACGAATGCCTACTGCGCCTTCGCCCGGCGTGTAATCAAACCAAATTTCATTATTGTCAGTGCGGACTACCTTACCGCGCCCAGTAATGTTTAAATCTCCTTGACCCTTCCATGTGACCCGATAAAGACCGGCAAGACCGACGGCTTCTTTCGGCTGGTCGTAAAGGAGCAGTGTTTCGACAGCCTCTATGTCCTCGGGAATACCCCATACCCAGCCTTGCTCGTCTAACAACCCTCGGTCCAGAAGCTCGTCCGCGGTTATGCCACCCCAACGGCCTGGCAAATGACCCACCCACGGGCGAGCTAACTTCATTCTATTGATGAAAGGGTTCTGAGTGGATGTGTCGGCAAGACCTGCCATACCCATGGCGAGGGCAGGATTATCAAGCCCAAACCCAGTAATTTCCTGCTGTGCCAGATTAGGATCAAGCGTCGGCAATATTTGTGTTGAAACATGATTATTGATGCGGTCAATCGGGGGTTGGATTTGGTCATTTTCCGCATATTCGTCTTTAACTAGCACCATTCGGTGAATCTCGTCGCGTACAGCGTCGTAGTAGGCGCGTACATCTTCGTGAATGCTTTTAGGTAAATCTAGCTTGTCTGGTAAAGGTGCATCAAACAAGCCGACGTAGGTTATTGCGCCGGCAAGAAAGTAGAGTGTTGCGGTGCCGTGGGGCGCATCATCAGAATACAGTTCCTGAGATGGAATTCCGTCAAGCACGCCGCCGTTCAACAGTTCGGCTAATACGCTTGCCACAGGGATCAGATCGAACTGTAATTCTGGATGGGCAGCCTTAAGGCCAGCGAGAAGGCTGACATACCAATCATGGTATTTTCCGGCATTATAGCTCTGGTAAATTCCCATTTCGTCATATGATGGTGGAAACTTGGATATAAGGCCGCTCATTATTGCCCAACCTTCATAAAGCACATATCTTTTGGGCGTGGCTTCGGCTTGTACGCGCTCGACCAATTTAAGTGCGGCTGAAAGTGGAGAACTCTTGTCATCGTTGATGCCATCATATGGCGTATCAACGGAGTTATATTGAATGAAATTACCAGGGTTGAACATGATCGTATCCCAGGCAACATCTGAGAATTTGGTGTACTGCGGAGTTAAGCCACGTTCGACCTCTCTAAAACGCCAATTGGGTCTGGGTGGAAAGTTTTTGGTAAAATCACGCATAAAACCCCACTGCCCATCTAACGCAAAATTTTTGCTGGACAGGCGCGCCAGATAGGCAACCCAATGTGGAACTGTGGTCTCGTCGCTGTCGGTCAGGTGATGAATAAGGCTGTTGCCAAAAACATAAACCTTTTGCCCATCAGCCCGCGCGATGCCGACCATGACGAAAACTACTGTCAAAATCGCACCGATAAATCGCATGAAAAGTTCTCCTGTCCGCTGGTTTCGGTAACTATGTGGCGATTCCGTTCCGTGTTCCAAGGGTTTTGCGTATAGAAGGCAATCAAAAGTTGTTCTGCCTTGCATCGGAGGCAGGTGACTGGGCATATTGCGATTTGTAACTATACCACTGGGAATTATGAATGATTGGCATTGCAGACCCCGCAAGTGCAGGATTTGATCCGGAAAGACTTGCCCGTATCTGCGTTTGGATGAATGCTTTTGTAAACGAAAAGAAGTTGGCCGGTTCGTCTATTTTAGTTGCTCGAGGCGGAAATATTGTCCTTGAGCATGCGACAGGGTTACGGGATCGTGATCGGAAAGAGCCGTTTCAACGCGATACCGTGGCGCGCATCTACTCCATGACAAAGCCGATCACCACGACTGCTTTAATGATATTGTCCGAACGTGGGTTTTTTCATCTGGATGCACCTATCTCCGAATTTCTCCCAGAGTTTTCTGAATGTCGCGCTTTGGTGCCTGGTGCAGTTACTATTGATCAGACCGAGCCATGCCCGACCCCGTCTTTGCACCAACTGGCAACCCATACTAGTGGCTTGAGCTATTCGTTTAACCCCGGAGTTCTACCCGCCTCAATGGTAGTTGAGGACCTACATTTCGGACCAAATCAAGGATTACTGGGTGATCATGTTAATCATCTTGCCAGTTTACCGCTGGCATTCCATCCCGGAACCCGCTGGGAATATTCGGTCGGTATTGATGTTTTGGGGCGTGTGATCGAGGTCGTTTCCGGCCGTAGCTTGAATGACTTTTTACGTGAGGAAATATTGGATCCACTTGGAATGCTCGAAACGGGTTTTTCTGTAACGTCAGGCGCCACATGCCGATTTTCAGCGCTTTATACTCCGTTGGCTGGGAATGCCTTTGACTTAAATTCAGCAGAAATTGGAGATGAGTCGTTGCGCTTGATTGATCGTCCTGAGGCCTCTCCATTTTTGAGGGCATCCTTGCATTCTGGCGGGGGTGGCCTTGTAGGTACAATTGACGATTACCTGAAGTTTGTTGAAATGTTGCGCAGAGGTGGGGCGCTTGGTGACCAAAGATTGCTTGCTAGAAACACCGTGCGATTTATGACTGCTAATCATCTGCCTTGTGAAATCGCGTCTATGGGTCCTAAGAGCTTTGCAGAGCAACCGATGGAAGGCATGGGCTTTGGTCTGGGCGGAGCTGTTGTACTCAATCCAGGTCGGGCGCGATGTGTTGGAAGCATTGGTGATTTTAGTTGGGGCGGAATGGCATCAACGTTTTTCTGGATGGACCCACATGAAGATCTATCCGTAGTGTTCTTCACGCAGCTGTCGCCGTCCAGCAGTTACCCAATCCGTCCACAATTGAAGGCGTTGGTTCATGCCGCTTTGAATTAAATAACGAATTCACGGATACTGACATGTAACTGTGAGCTAATTTTTGTTTATTTTGAGCGAAAAATGCGAAGTCGTCCTTTTGAAACACCCCACTTTTAACGTTGCGGTAGAGTGGTGAGAGCACCGCCTCAAGTAGGTCCTCAAAGGTTATTTAAGTCCAGTGCAACTGCGCCGGCCGGATTTCAAATGCTATATGGTGCGCACCACCTCTGAGCCCTTCTTTGGTATGATTGGACAGTGACCGCCAGTAAGGTTGTATGGTAACACCGTCTTCTTGAAGGATTTTTTCACCTTTCGCCATAAGTGCACGACGCTTTTCAACATCTGGTGTGGCAAGCGCTTCACTCAGAATTGCGTCAAAATCAGGGTTTGCATAACCAAATTCGTTCCAAGCTTCGCCTGAACGATAAGCCAGTGCCCACATTTGTACGCCTAGTGGGCGATGATTCCAGTCGGTTGAACTGAATGGATACTTGTCCCAGTCGTTCCAGAACGTCGAACCCGGCAAAATGGTTCGTTTTACTTTAAAACCTGCATCACGCAACTGAGCAGCGACAGCATCGGTGGAGTTCCTACGCCATGCGTCATCAATTGAGTGTATTTCCATCTCGAAATCGCTCATGCCTGCTTCGTCTAACAAAGCTTTTGCCGCTTTGGGATCGTATTTGGGCATGCCAACATCGGCATATTCTGGGTGAGCTGGACCAACGTGATGGTTTGCGGCAACTGCACCATGTCCATCGTAGCCGAGTTCCAAGAGTACATGATTATCAACAGCCATTATGATCGCTTGACGCACTCTTTTGTCTGCATAGGGCTTCTTACCATTTACCTCTGCCAGCTGGTTTGGGCGAATGACGATTGTTGACATGGTGAAAACATCGTTCTGCACCCACCCGTCCAGCGACGAAATGATGTCGATAAACTCGCCATCTACTGAATACAACATGTCGATTTCTTCGGCTTCAGCTGCGGCAACCCACGATGCTGGATCGGTGCCGAAGTCCAAAAACTCAATGCGGTCTATCCATGCTCCATTTGCAGAGTTCCACCATTTGTGGTTCTCATTGCGAACGAGCACGGCTTTCACGCCCACTTCCAGCGACTCGGGTAAGTAGGGGCCAGTACCGATTGGATTTTCAAAAGGCTTTTCGCTGTCGAAAGTGCTGTGTGCGATTGCCGCGGGGTAATCGGCCATTCCTGCGATTAACGAGATGTCTGGCTTAGGCAGGTTTAGTTTAACTGTGTGGCTGTCGACAACTTGAATGGCGCCTTCCAGAGCTTTGTTGGTATCCGAGTTGATAAGAACTGCGAAACGCCCGGCCATTGAGTTGCCTTTGAGGTCTTTGTCGCACCAGCCAGTAATGCTGCGCGCAACATCCTCTGCGGTGAAATCGTCACCATTATTCCACTTTACGTCTCTGCGCACATTGAGCGTGTATGCTGTCGCATCGTCGCTGATGTCCCAACTCTCAAGCAGGTAGGGGGAGAGGGTACCATCATTCTGATACTGTACCAAACCTTCGAGCCAACCTTTGGAGAAGTTTGCAATCTCGTTCCAGTCGTACGTGCGAGGATCTTTCAATGCGCGTACTGACTGCTGAATACGCACGGTGCCACCTACTTTTGCATGGCTGTTGGCGTGTACGGGCGCTGCAATTCCAAGCATGCCGTATGCGGTTGTTGCAGTGGCACCAAATGTGCAGGCGAGAGCTAAGAATTCACGGCGGCTAACGGCGTTGTGGTCGACCTTACCGGCGCTCTTAACCACGTGGTCTGGCATCGGTTGTCCGTTTCGTTTGAAAAAAGTCACGCTGTTCCTCTTTGTCAATTTTGTCCAAGTGTCTCAAAGTCGCTGCCGGTCAGCTTGTTCGGAGCCTTGCCACGCTGCGCGGTCTTTTATCTGTTCTTGTCTTCTTTGAGTTCCCGAGGTCCTCAAAACGAAGCCAACGATCTAATAGTCTAATTTTATGACTGCCTACAACACCCATCGAAGTCCAGACAGCCTAATGCAACTGGGAAATTTTATTTTTTGAATGATCGGTGACCAATTATAGCCACGTGAATTATTCTGTCTCAGGCGACAAGATATTTACGAAGCATCTATGCGAGGTCTGATTGAGTATGCTGACGCCTTCGACCCAAAAATTATCATTAGAATTAAATTCTGGTCCTTAGGCAGATAAGATTAGTAAAGATTGGATAGATTATTTTTTTCGTTTAAAAAAATAAATATGCTGGCATTTTGTCAAACTTTTAGGGAAAGCATGCGTGGATCTTATTAGCTCGCGTGGGTCCTCTTCTTTTTGAAGCTTCGGAAAACTTCCAGTAAATAAAATCTTCTTGGATGACCCGGAGGCCAGTGGCATTCTCAGAGGTGGTCAGCCAAATAAAACGAGGAAGCATTTGCGAATTTTGAGTGTAACATCCGTTCGGAACGAGGGACCCTACCTGCTGGAGTGGATTGCACATCATTGGGCGGCTGGTTTTACCGACTTTTTGATATTTTCCAATGACTGCGAAGATGGTACGCATGAAATGCTTCAACAGTTGGATCAGGCTGGAGTGTTGACCCACGTTCCGCATCAGCCAAATCCAAAAAAGAGTATTCAATGGCAAGCTTTGCGACAGGGTTGGCGTCATCCGTTGCGCAAGGAGGCAGACTGGATCCTTGTTTCTGACGTTGATGAGTTCATCAATATCCATGCGGAAGGGCATAATATTGTCGGACTTTTGGCTGCCGTTCCAAAGGACGCGGATGCCATTGTCCTGCCTTGGCGCTTGTTCGGGCACAACGGTGTTGTTGAAATAAAAGATGCGTCAGTGACCCAACAATTCACACGTGCGATTGCGCCCGATCTTCAGTTCCCAATCTCGGCCAGCCTGTTCAAAACATTGTTTCGCGCAAAAGGGCCGTTTAATCAACTGGGCGTTCACCGGCCAAAGCAAAAAGCCTCCTCTAAGGCGATGTTGCCGCGATTCGTAAACGGATCTGGGACGCAGATGCATTCTTTCCTGGCTCGCACGCCGCACCGCCTCTCTCTATATGATTTGGGGGTGGCGCGTGATCTTGTAGAGTTGAACCACTACGCTGTGCGATCTGCTGCGGCTTTCGTTAATAAGTGCGATCGGGGTTTGCCAAACAGAGCGCATAAATCATTGGATTTGGCGTATTGGGTCGAACGAAATTTTAATTCTGTTGATGACAAATCAATTTTAAAAATGCGCCCTGCCACCGAAGTGGCACTGGCGAAACTATGGACTGTGCCCTTGATTGCTGATTTGCATCATAAATCATTGGCCTGGCATCGCACTCGATTTTCCCAATTGGTTAAAACACCGAAGTACCAGACACTCATCACACAGATCCTTATTGCTGGAGGCAGCGCATCACTATCAGGTGAGGTGCAACGTCAGTTGGTTCGTTTGTATCAGGCTGTAAATCTTACCGACGATTGAACGTCGATGAACAAACCTATTTTTGTGGAAGGGTATGGCCAAAGCTGATTGTTGGGGTCAGCGTAATAGAGGAAACAGGCGCGTCTCCTTTAACTCGATTGGCAACAATTTTTGCAGCTCTGGTGCCAATTTCGTAGCGACAAGCATCCATTGTTGCTAACTGTCGTGGCAAACCCTCAAGGAGTTCGACCCCATTAAATCCGGCAAGCCCAATTTGTGCTGGAACGTCGACGCCTTGTTCGATCAAATATAAAAGCCCACCCGCTCCAATCATGTCGTTTGAATAATAGATGAAGTCGATGTCTGGACTTCTATCAAGGACTGTTTTTGTCATCTCGCGGCCTTTTGCAAGGGCCGACCCGCCCGAATAAAACTCTCGGTCGGCAACTTCTATACCAGCCTTGGCCAGAGTTTCGGTAAAACCTTCAAAACGTTTTCGAGCGCGGTGGTCTAATGGCATTTTGGTGCCAAGGAATGCTATATTTTGATAGCCTGCTTTTAGGATAGAAGCAGCCATTTCGCGACCTGCGCGCCGATGTGAAATGCCAACCATGGCGTCGACCGGTTCTCCATCAGTGTCCATAATCTCAACAACTGGGATACCGCTTGCTTTCAACATCGCGCGAGAGGCGTCTGTGTGCTCAAGGCCAGCGATAATCACGCCAGATGGACGCCAAGATAACATTTCATACAGAACTTTTTGTTCTTTTTCAGGCAGATAATCGGTCACACCGACGACTGGTTGAAGTTCTGTGTCCTCCAGGACCTTACTGATGCCAGATAGAACTTCTGGAAAAACCATGTTGGATAACGATGGAATGATCACTGCTACCAGATTGACCCTCTGACTTGCCAACGCACCTGCAATTTTATTTGGGACGTAGCCCAGATCTTTGGCCGCTTGGAGAACACGTACGCGGGTAGCGGTGGATACGTCGCCTCGGTTTCGCAAAACTCGGCTTACGGTCATTTCAGATACGCCAGATGCCTCGGAAACGTCTCGGAGGGTCAAAGAACGATTTTTGTTTGCCACTGCTCTTTTCCTGATGATCACACGTCAACGTTATCGCGAACACCTGCATGGGTTCAAGCGTTGGCTGGTGCATAACATGGATCATGTCTTGTTTAACCGTCTGCTGACCCGCATTGGTCCGCCATTGAGCTGCCGGGAAATAATATAGATACCGCCAACGCGATCCGCATAATTCGTCTCATCATAAATTGCCCTCAGACTGGAAAAGCTTATCGTCCAAAAATGAGCTTACAAGCCACAAAATCACTTAGTTGCCGTTCTTGGGACACTGCGTAGGTATGCGATACTACATTTTTTGGAACGATCACACCGTGTGGGTTAGTACCAATAAAATAATGACGTTACTGAGGGTTAAGTACCATTAATACGGCCTATAGTATGAAAACTGGACCCAACAAAAATAAGTCAGCTCACGTCATCCAATGTAGTGCTAGATAAGAATAAAAAACTTTAATTAGTAAGGAAACTGGTTTGGTAGGACATATTCGCATGCTTACACTAAACTCAATTTTAAGCCTTATTGATAGATGTCTCCATTTCTTTTTTGATAGAGGAACTGTTTTTCTTTAAAAAATCTTTCATTATTTTGTCATAAATTTTATCAGAATCTATGTGGGGAAATATTAACTGTGCAAGCTGTTCAACGCTTTCGTTACCTTTAGACTTCTTTAACGCCAGCTTGACGGAGTTCTTCAACGCTGGCTGATCGTTAAACAAGTCTTGTCTAATATTTTTCGTATACTCACTAACGTCAAACCGAATTAGCAATTTCATTGCAGTCACTTCGGCCAAGTCTGTTGCATAAGCGCTACCGTTTTTTTCTAGGGCACGGGATATGGCTCCACCAAGCATCCGATCGGTCCAGCTGTGCTGGCTACTAATAAAACGGCTAAGAACCTTCGCCATCATCGGACGGGCTAGGAAACTCTTGGCTAGAGGCACTGCGACTTTGCCACAAATAGCCCAGCCTAAGCCGGCATTGAGGCCTCCCATGAGGGCTCCATCAAAAGTACTTCTCACGATATTCCAAGAAATTGTCGCAGCACTGCGATCGTTACCGGCTAGGCTTTGACCAACCTCGTTTAAAACTGATTTTGTAAAGCCTGAAGAACCGCCGATCACAAAACCGGTTCTGACCATTACTGCAAGAGATGCACCGGCAGGGGCTGCAAGGGTCACAGCAAAAATGGTGACAAACTGAAAACTTCTGTCAGCGATTATTTGGTTGTACTGAATTATTGAATCCGACTTACTACCAGTCATGGTCGCTTCGTACGAATTCATCTCATCTGTGTAGTCGCCCAAAGCTTTTGCCATATTCTTCTGTAGGCTTGGAAGCTTTTTGAAGTTATTTGAATTTAAAGCGCTTTCATATGCATCAATCGCCTTTTTGGCCGCTTTCTTTTCTTTCTCAGGCAAATCTGACCAAGTCGTCCACTCATATATAAACGCCGCTAATTTGAAATCTTTGTTTAGGTCGTTGAAGTGTTTAAACATCTGGTCCTGATATTTAAGTTCTTGGCGTACTGGTTTTAGCACTTTTGCCTTCACTTTGGCGATAAATCCGGTTGTGAATTCTTTCCATTCCTCTTCCGTATATACTTGAACCTTGCTGCCATCTTTGAATGTGTAAAATTTAGAGTTTTTTTCTGGTACGTATATTATGTCGCCAGGTTGCAAATTTTTTGGATTTTTCCGTTTGGAGCAAATGGACTTGTTGTTCTTGAGAGCCCACAGTGACTTGCCGTCTTTGATCTTACATTTCTTTAGGATGTCCTCGTAAGTTTCACCCTTTGCAACCGTATGTTTTATTAACATGCCTAATCCTCAAAGTAACAACTTAAAATGGTCCAAAGCTTTCCTTCATGTTTCAATAGTACGTATTTCAAAAAACGTTATCAATTAATTAAAATATATTTAATATTGAAATTTCACCATATCTAAGAATATTGGGATGACTTTATTTGGTAAGGTTTCAAGTATTTACTGATATCCGCCTCTACACTCGCCGGAGGCTATTTTTGGCGGTTCCCAATTCTTGGTGCCAATTGGCAATTGCCCCGAATTAGACATCAGACTGCAACTCATACTAACTTGATGGAGTAGTTGCGAAATTCAATTGATGAATTCTAGCCAGCCTCGGATGCCCTCCGCTCATTCACAAAAGCTTTTTACCTTGAGATTAGCTGGTGCTGCTGGGGAGGATTGAACTCCCGACCTCACCCTTACCAAGGGTGCGCTCTACCACTGAGCTACAGCAGCGTTCCAGTGGCGCGGGACTTAGCGACAAAGCGACATGCATGCAAGCCTAATCTAGACGCTTTTTTGTACCTCATGTAAGGAGGTCTTATGGAAAATAATAAGCCCCCCAAAATAAAGCCGGCTAAAGTGTCAAAACGCGAAGAGCGGCTCAAGACGGCTTTGAAAGCCAATATGAGCCGACGAAAAGCACAGGCGCGCGCACGTGCGGCAAGCAATGAGGGGCAAAATGAGACAGGGCACAGCGAAGGGCAGAAATAATGGACTCTATAATCATACGTGGCAATGGACCGCTGCGAGGGCAAATTCCAATTGCGGGCGCTAAGAATGCCTGCTTAACATTGATGCCAGCGACGCTTTTGAGTGAGGAACCGCTTACCCTGACTAATGCTCCGCGGTTAAGCGACATCAAGACGATGAGCCTATTGTTGCAATCTTTGGGTGCGGAAGTGACCAGCCTTCAGGATGGCAAAGTAGTGGCCATGTCGAGCCATGACCTAAATAGTCACGTTGCTGACTATGATATTGTGCGAAAGATGCGTGCGTCAAACCTAGTTTTAGGGCCAATGTTGGCTCGATTGGGCAAAGCTGTAGTATCACTTCCGGGAGGTTGTGCTATCGGTGCACGTCCAATGGATTTGCATATACAGGGGCTGACCGCGCTGGGCGCAGAAATTGAGCTCAAGGAAGGTTATCTCCACGCACAGGCGCCCCGAGGCCTGCGAGGTGCGGAAATTACACTTGCATTTGCTTCCGTTGGTGCAACGGAAAACATTCTAATGGCTGCTACTTTGGCTAAAGGAACGACAATAATAAAAAATGCGGCGCGTGAGCCCGAGATCGTGGATTTGGCCACCTGCCTGCGAAGCATGGGTGCGCAGATAGATGGTGACGGCACGTCAGAAATTGTGATCGAGGGAGTTGACCGGTTAAGTGGTGCAACTCATCCGGTTGTCGCAGATCGCATCGAGCTTGGGACTTACATGTTGGCGCCAGCTTTTTGCGGGGGTGAAGTCGAATTGTTAGGCGGTCGCCTCAGCTTGATCGGTGCCTTTGTTGAGAGATTACAGGCTGCAGGAATAGAGGTTGAGGAAACAAATTTGGGCCTGAAGGTGGTGCGTAGAAATGAACGGGTCAAAGCGGTTGATGTCACGACAGAACCGTTTCCGGGGTTTCCAACTGACCTGCAGGCTCAGATGATGGCTTTGCTGTGTACGGCTGACGGCACATCTGTGCTCGAAGAAAAGATTTTTGAAAACCGTTTCATGCATGCGCCGGAATTGATCCGTATGGGTGCATCAATCGATGTTCAGGGTGGCACGGCCACTGTTCATGGTGTCGAGCAGCTTAAAGGTGCTCCCGTTATGGCAACTGATTTGCGTGCCAGCGTTTCACTTATCCTTGCCGGACTGGCTGCTGAGGGTGAAACCATTGTTAACCGTGTGTACCACCTAGATCGTGGGTACGAACGTGTCGAAGAAAAGTTGGGCAACGTTGGCGCCCATATTGAAAGGGTAAAAGCAACGTGAATGAAGATGCACGCTTTGAGGATGGGCGAGACAAACCTCTGAATTTGGGAGCGCAAGACGTCGAAGATCTTGAGGTTTTGTCCACTCTTATCCAAGATGCGGTTTTCCCAGCCACTGAAATGAAGTGGCTGGCTGCCGAAAGCCGACTTGTTTTGTTGGTGAACCGGTTTCGCTGGGAAGACCTTCAGGCTGCAGAGCGTGGGCGTCGAGCGGTCGAGCGCGTCCAAAGCCTTCTGGTGATCGATAACGTCATAGGTGTTGCAAGTCAGGGTATTGATCGAACTGACGCTAATATTATTCTATCAATTTTGTCGATCTCGTTTGTACCAGGGAAGGACGGTGTTGGGTTTGTCGATCTGACGTTGGCAGGGGATGGTGGCGTTCGCGTGTCTGTCGAGGCTCTGGAATTGACACTTAAGGATGTGACGCGTCCGTACATGGCACCGTCCCGGCAAAAGCCAAACCATGACGTTTGAATTGCACTGCTGATGATCTGGTTCACTTTCTAAAACAGACCTAATTAAGTGCTTTATGCACCTTTTAGTTCGACTTTGGTATTGCATTGCAGCGGGTTGCGGCCCGTGACAAGTGCGGTTACTCAGCGGATGAAGGAGACATTGATGCCGCAGTTTTTAAATGCAGCCGACCTGGATTTTGAGGTACGTTTTTTAGCGCTACTAGGAGCAAAACGTGAAGACAGCCCGGATGTCGACGCCACTGTTGCAGGTATAATTGCGGATGTAAGAAGTCGAGGTGACGAGGCAGTTATCGAGCTGACTGCGAAGTTTGACCGGCTGAGCCTAACACCTGACACGCTAGCGTTTTCCTCTAATGAAATTGCCGAATGTTGTGGGCGAGTATGCGCTGGGGATCGTGCTGCTTTAGAATTGGCCGTGGACCGCATACGCGCCTATCACGAGCGGCAGGTGCCCGATGATTTGCTGTGGAAAGATGAAACTGGCGCAACATTGGGATGGCGTTGGACACCGGTGTCTGCTGCTGGTCTTTATGTACCAGGTGGTATCGCTTCTTATCCATCCTCGGTTTTGATGAACGCGATACCGGCCAAAGTAGCTGGTGTGGAGAGGCTAGCAATTGTCGTACCGACACCTGATGGTATAGCAAATCCTTTGGTTTTGCTTGCAGCGCAATTAGCCGGGGTGGACGAAATATACCGGATCGGTGGAGCACAGGCCGTGGCTGCTCTGGCTTACGGTACGGAGACCATCGCGCCCGTTGACAAGATCACGGGACCGGGTAACGCATTTGTAGCAGCGGCCAAACGGCGGGTCTTCGGAAAAGTCGGAATTGACATGATTGCAGGTCCTTCTGAAATCCTCGTAATTGCTGACAAGAATAATAATCCGGACTGGATCGCACTAGATCTTTTGAGTCAAGCAGAGCATGATGAAAGTGCGCAAGCAATCCTTATTAGTGATGATGAAGAATTTGGTCGGGCGGTGAACGCGAGCGTGGAAAAGCGGTTGCAAACGCTAGATCGCCGGATCATCGCGGGCGCAAGCTGGCGCGATCACGGAGCTGTCATTATTGTGCCTGATCTGACTACAGCCACGACCCTGTCAAACCGGATCGCTCCGGAGCATCTGGAAATTTGCGTGGCAAATCCGGATGGCTTGTCCGAAAAGATCACCCACGCGGGGGCTATTTTCTTGGGGCAATATACTCCTGAAGCCATCGGTGATTATGTCGGAGGGCCCAACCACGTGTTGCCAACGGCACGTTCAGCTCGGTTTTCCTCGGGTCTGAGCGTCATGGACTTTCTGAAACGCACGACACTCTCGAAAATGACGCCAGAGTCCTTGCGGACGATTGGTCCTGCAGCAGAAATGCTTGCCATTTCTGAAGGCCTACAGGCGCACGGTCTAAGCGTACGTGCCCGTTTGGATAAATTGAATAGTGAGCAATAGAGGCTTTTGACCCACCCAACGCTCTAAATGGCGGTGTTGCGGCTTTCTTCCAGATAAATTTCTCGCAGTCTTCTTGCAATGGGGCCTGGTATGCCGTTTCCTAGCTGAATCCCGTCAATCTCGACTACCGGCATTACAAAAGCACTTGCAGACGTGGTGAATGCTTCGTCAGCTTCACGCGCTTCTTCAATCGTGAAGAGGCGTTCGTCTATTTGCATTTGTGCCTCTTTTGCCATTCGGAGAACTGCTTTGCGAGTTATACCGTGAAGGATTTCGTTACTCAGTGGACGTGTAACAATAGTATTGCCTTTTACGAAATAAGCATTGTTGGATGTGCCTTCGGTGACATAACCGTTTTCAATCATCCATGCATCGTCGCAGCCGGCTTTTTTAGCCATCATTTTGCCCATTGACGGGTAAAGGAGTTGAACTGTTTTTATATCACGGCGGCCCCAACGAATATCATCGATAGATATAATCTTGGCTCCCTTGCGGGCGGCTGGACTATCGGCAAGGCCAGGCTTGTTTTGGGTAAAAAGAACGAGAGTTGGTGGAGTATCTTCGGAAGGAAATACGAAATCACGATCGCCATCAGATCCGCGGGTGACCTGCAAATAGACGAGGCCTTCCTCAATCTGATTAATTACAACCAATTTACGGTGAATTTTGAGAAGCTCATCCTTAGTACAAGGCTTTTTTATATCCAGTTCATCAAGTGATCGTTGAAGGCGTACGGCATGGCCTTCAAAATCTATAAGCTTGCCGTCGAGTACGGAAGTGACCTCATAGACGGCGTCCGACATCAGAAATCCACGGTCAAATATTGAAATTTTTGCATCTGTTTCCGGCAAGTAGGTGCCGTTTACATAAACGGTGCGGGTCATGTTTGTCTCCTTAGCCCCAAAGTGCCGCACTTGGCGGATGCACTCCAAATTTGTCAAAGTGTAGCGGATGGTCGCGGTCTTCGGCTAAGAGTAGTGGGCCGTCAAGGTCTGTTATCATTGCACCTTGCGCAACTAAGGTTGCAGGTGCCATGGCTAACGATGATCCGACCATGCAGCCAACCATAACCTTGTATCCATCAAGTAACGCGGCTTTGCGAAGTTTAAGTGCTTCGGTCAAACCGCCAGTCTTATCGAGCTTGATATTAACGACATCGTATTTGCCTTTGAGTTCAGGCAGGCTGGTGCGGTCGTGGCAGCTCTCATCCGCACATACTGGTACCGGGCGATCCATGCCGAGAAGGGCGTCATCCTCGCTGGCAGGTAGGGGTTGCTCGACTAGTGCAACCCCCAGCCGTACCAGATGCGGGGCTAGATCTGCATACACCTCTGCAGACCAGCCTTCGTTGGCGTCGACTATAATGGTAGAGTTGGGTGCACCAGCTCGAACAGCTTCAAGGCGTGGCATATCGTCAGGCGTACCCAGTTTGATTTTGAGTAAGGGGCGAAACGCGTTTTGATTTGCTTGCGCCTGCATTGCTTCCGCGTCGCCGAGAGACAAAGTGTATGCGGTAATCTCGGGCATGGGTTTGGGTAATCCGGCCAACTCCCAAACGCGTTTCCCTGCGGTTTTGGCCTCTAGATCCCACAAAGCGCAGTCAAGGGCATTCCGCGCTGCACCTGCTGGCAGCGCATAGAGATCCTCTCGAGACAGCGGGCATTTGACCGATGAGATTAGGTCAGAAACATTTTCTAGATTTTCGGAATAGCGCGCGTACGGGACGCATTCCCCACGCCCTGTCACGCCATTTTCGGTTATCCGAACTGTCAACACATTTGCTTCGGTGCGTGAACCGCGTGATATTGTAAAAACTTGCCCTAGTTTGAAAATGTCGTTTGCAACCGATATTTGCATGAGTTGGTGCCCTGTCCTGTTTTTACCGACTAAGCGTTTTGTCAGTACGTCGTCGAAGTGTTGATTTTACACTGCCGCCAGCGCATCAACCAGCTTAGCTGCACCGAAACGGAAAGGATCGGTCGCGGGAAGTTCCATATCTGTTTCAAGTTTGGTAAGATATTCTTGGGCCTCGACCTCGGACATGTGCTGGGTATTCACAGAGATGCCGATGACTTTACAGTCGGAATTCGCCACTTTAGCGAGTGACAGAGCCATTTTACGCAGTTCAGGAAGTGATGGTTGCTGGTACTCAGGCAAACCGCGCATGTGTTCGCGGGTTGGTTCGTGAGCGAGGATTAATGCATCTGGCTGACCGCCGTGGATCAGAGCCATGGTTACGCCTGAATAAGACACGTGGAAAAGACTGCCTTGACCCTCGATATGATCCCAATGATCGTTATCATTGTCTGGTGTTAGCCACTCAACCGAACCTGCCATGAAATCAGCAATAACCGCGTCTAATGGTACGCCATCGCCGGTTATCAAAATCCCAGTCTGGCCAGTTGCACGAAAGGTTGACTTCATACCACGCTTGCGCATTTCTGCATCCATGCAGAGTGCGGTGTACATCTTGCCAACGGAACAATCTGTTCCAACAGCCAAGCAACGTTTACCAGAGCGTTTCTTTCCGTTGGCAATTGGGTAAGCCACCTCTGGAATCCGTACGTCATGCAAGTTTTGCCCGGTAGCTTTGGCCACGGCGACGAGATCCGGTTCATCGCGAAGGAGGTTGTGCAAACCGCTTGCCAGGTCAAATCCTTCTTCTAGAGCGGTTACAAGCACTTTTTTCCATTCTGGACTAATAATGCCGCCACGGTTGGCCACGCCTATGACAAGAGTTTTTGCTCCAGCTTCACGAGCTTGCTCAAGCGACATGTCCGTCAGGCCAAGATCAGCCTTGCAGTTATCCATGCGGAGTTGACCAACGACGTTATCTGGACGCCAATCCTTGATACCAACTGCAACTTTAGCAGCGAGTTGGTCGGGTGCGTCTCCTAGAAACAGCAGATATGGCGTATCGATCATTATGGAACACTCCTATTAACGGCTGTTAATATGTCCTAATTATCCATGAAATTTCTTATCGAAATTTGACAAATACTGAGAATTTTCACAAGATTAATCGAAAAAATCAATTTTTATCGAATTATTGATCATTTAGTCGGGGAATTAAATAATTTTATTGGTGTTGTAGACCAAAGCTATCTTAAGGGTTTTAGCACATTTGATATTAGAGGGATCTTCGCCAGATTTGGTCGTTTGCACTGCGCTGCGGCAAATTTTGCTGCAAGTGCATAATTTTCTTGCGTGTATGAGCGCAATTTAATAACCCTAATGGCACGATATACGTAATTTCCTTACCTAGAGGATCGACATGAGTTTTCGTATTCAGCCCGCTGCTCCATCTCGGCCAAATCGTTGCCAATTATTCGGACCGGCGTCCAATACCAAGTTGTTTGCCAAAATGGCGGCATCCGCGGCGGATGTGATCAACATTGATCTCGAAGACTCTGTAGCGCCAAGTGATAAAGAACTGGCGCGCGCAAATGCGATCGAAGCTTTAAATACTGTGGACTGGGGTAAAAAAACTATTTCAGTGCGGATTAATGGTCTCGACACGCCTTATTGGTATCGTGACGTAGTTGATCTTTTGGAGCAATCCGGCGACCGCCTCGATATGATAATGATTCCCAAAGTGGGCTGTGCGGAAGATATCTACGCGGTTGATGCGTTAGTAACTGCGATTGAGCGCGCTAAGCTGCGTTCAAAGTCAATTGCGTTCGAAGTGATTATCGAAACAGCTGCGGGGATTGCGCATGTTGAGGCTATTGCCGCTGCCTCACCACGTTTGCAGGCGATGAGCCTTGGGGCAGCAGATTTCGCAGCATCGATGGGTATGCAAACCACTGGCATTGGCGGGACGCAAGAAAACTATTACATGTTCCATGAAGGCCAAAAGCACTGGTCTGATCCATGGCATTGGGCACAGGCGGCGATCGTCGCTGCTTGTCGCACACACGGCGTATTGCCAGTGGATGGACCGTTTGGTGATTTTTCTGATGACGACGGTTATATTGCGCAGGCAAAACGCTCAGCGACCCTTGGTATGGTGGGTAAATGGGCTATCCATCCTAAACAGATCGTACTGGCCAACGAGGTCTTTACTCCAAGCTCAGAAGCAGTGGCCGAAGCGCGAGAAATTCTGGTGGCTATGGAAGCTGCAAAAGCCAAAGGAGAGGGTGCGACCGTCTACAATGGAAGGTTGGTCGACATCGCCTCAATCAAACAGGCTGAAGTAATCGTGGCGCAGGCTGAATTGATTGCCGCTGGGTAAACTGGGGGTGATCCCCGTAGACCGTGCGCGTCGCTCTCAATCTTTACTGGTCTTCACTACATGCAAAAATTGATGAGTAATCCCTGGGAATTCGGTCAAGCAGCCTTGGTTTCAGGATAAGCGACAGTGTCTCGCAAAGTCTTGGGCGCAAATAAGCCAAAACCATTTACTGGTTGCAAAAATAGATTTTATTATGCGTTCCTGCGCGTGAAATATTACTCGAGAAGGGAATGAAATATTTCCGTCGCGTTACAGCGTGAGGTCCACAAACGTGGTTGATTTAAATGATCCGTGATAGCGCGGTGATGCTCGTACCGCTTGCGTTAGCACTGCTTTAACATCGCTCTGCCATCTCTTTATGCCGGCGACGCTGCGACAGGCTCTATCTTATCTAGGTCTAAACGCCCTTAGACTTACGACCCGTTGCAATTAAGCGCGGTCGGCGGCATACAGCATGTGTGAAGGGAAGCTTGGAGACCCCTATGACCAACTATCTCGACTTTGAAAAACCACTTGCTGAAATCGAAGGCAAAGCGGAAGAGTTGCGAGCACTGGCGCGACAGAATGCGGAGATGGATGTCATAGATGAAGCAGCGGCGTTAGATCGTAAGGCTGTGGACCTGTTGGATGAGTTGTACAAAGACTTAACACCATGGCGTAAATGTCAGGTCGCGCGGCACCCTGAGCGGCCACATTGCCAAGACTATATTGACGCGTTGTTCACCGAATACACACCGCTGGCCGGTGACCGAAATTTTGCAGATGACCATTCGGTGATGGGTGGTCTGGCGCGGCTTGACGACAGACCCGTGATGGTGATTGGCCACGAAAAAGGCAATGACACAAAATCGCGTATAGAGCGTAATTTTGGTATGGCGCGCCCGGAAGGGTACCGCAAAGCAATACGGCTTATGGAGATGGCCGACAGGTTTGGTCTACCCGTGATTACTCTGGTCGACACACCCGGCGCCTACCCAGGAAAAGGTGCCGAAGAGCGTGGGCAGTCTGAGGCTATTGCTCGCTCGACAGAGAAGTGTCTTCAGATTCGCGTGCCGTTGGTGTCGGTCGTAATCGGTGAGGGTGGATCTGGTGGTGCTGTTGCTTTCGCAACTGCCAATTCTTTGGCAATGTTGGAGCATTCGATATATTCGGTAATTTCTCCTGAAGGCTGTGCGTCCATTCTATGGAAAGATGCCGAGAAAATGCGCGAAGCTGCTGAGGCCCTCCGTCTCACAGCGCAGGATCTGAAAAAACTTGGCGTTGTGGATCGTATCGTTAATGAACCCAAGGGCGGTGCACATCGTGATAGTGCTGCTGCAATCACAGCTGTTGGGCAAACGATTTCCGAGATGCTCTCGAAACTTGAAAAGCTTAGCCCTGATCAGCTTGTCAAAGCGCGTCGCGAAAAATTTCTGAACCTAGGTACACGCGGTTTGGCAGCCTAAACAAGATTGCTACTCATCTTAGCCACGCTAGGATGAAACCATGTGGAAACTATTTAAGCACCGTGACTTCCTGCGTTTGTTTGTGGCTCAGGTAGTGTCACTCGGCGGTACGGGCTTGTTGACCGTTGCGCTGGGTTTGCTCGCATTTGATCTTGCTGGTCCAGCGGCAGGCGCGGTTTTGGGCACTGCCTACGCGATTAAAATGCTATCTTATGTCGGCCTATCTCCAATAACTAGCGCTCTTGTATCGGGTTTACCACGACGTGCAGTTCTAATCGCAATGGATGTTTTGCGCATGGTGGTGGCGCTTTGCTTACCATTCGTGGAAACAATTGGAGAAGTCTTTGTATTAATATTTATCTTGCAAGCTGCATCAGCCACGTTCACGCCGGCATTTCAGGCCATGATCCCAGATATATTGGTGGATGAGGCCAAATATACACGTGCATTGTCTTTATCGCGCATGGCCTACGACCTTGAAAATTTGTTGTCGCCAGCCCTCGCTGGTTTATTGTTGTTGGTTATGAACTTTCAGGGCCTGTTTGTCGGGACGTCAGTTGGGTTTTTAATTTCAGCCATCCTGATCTGGCAGGTTAACGTGCCAAGTGCTGCCAACTCTACCAGCCGGCCATTCCGTGAGCGAGTGATGCGTGGGATCTGGATTTACGTCAATACGCCTCGGTTACGTGGTTTATTGGCGTTAAACCTTGGGGCGGCAGCAGTCAGCGCTTTTGTGCTTGTTAATACCGTAGTTCTTGTGCGCGTGACCTATGGCTTGGGCGAGGGCGCACTGGCGATAGCAATGGGATGCTACGGAGCTGGAAGCTTTTTGGTTGCCCTGAGCTTGCCAATCATTTTGGAGCGTCTGCCCGATCGCACCGTTATGCTGATAGGCTCGACAACACTGGGGCTGACAGCTGTCTTGTACGCACTCTGGTTTGGATTGCGTGGCCCTTTGGGATGGGAGGGATTTCTTGCCATTTGGGCGCTGTTGGGCGCCTTTTATTCGATGATTTTGACTCCGTCCGGGCGGTTGTTGCGCCAGTCAGCTCAAGTCGAAGACCGCCCGGCGGTGTTCACAGCGCAGTTCGCGTTAAGCCATGCGTGCTGGCTGTTGGCTTATCCGCTGGCAGGTTACGTGGGCATTTGGCTGGGGCTTTGGGTGTCAATGTTATTGGCCGGCTTGATTGCATGTTTTGGAACTTTACTGGCTGTGTGGATTTGGCGCCCAGCGAACGCTAGTGTTGATCACACTCATCCTTATTTGAGCGAAGATCATCCACATCTAAAAGCGCATGGTGGCCGAAAGCATCTTCACGTTTATATCATTGACGATGACCACCCCTCGTGGCCAACCTCATGATAGTAAACTGTTTTTTTGAATTTTTTGAATTATCGAACTAATAGTCTTAGACCTTGCGTCACGTCAGATCGCACCGCAAGCCTTAATCCGGGCTCATCACCTGCTCGCAAGGCTGCAACGATAAGTCGGTGGTAATGGGGCGGCTCTGTTGTGCGCAAACGCCCGTAAAGAGCACGCATGGTTGGACCCAGTTGCAGCCACACCGTTTCTGCCATTGCAAGCATGGCTGGTGCTTGAGCTCGCAAATAAAGTGTGCGGTGGAACTCTAAATTGAATTGAATATAGCCAACAGCATCACGCCGCGCGATGGCGTCAGACACATTCGCATTGATCGTGGTAAGGCGGTCAATTAATGCCATGTGCGCTCTTGGTAATGCACGACTAGCAAGTTCGACCTCCAGAAGAGCCCGTAATGCGGCAAGTTCCTCTAGCCTCTCGCTTGTGAGTTCCGGAGTGCTAACCCTACCCGACGCTGAAAGAGACAAAGCGCCTTCAGCAACGAGCCTGCGAACCGCCTCGCGTGCCGGGGTCATTGAGACATTAAATTCTTTACCGACGCCACGCAGTGTCAGGGCCTCACCCGGTGCGATCTTCCCATACATGATACGGGAGCGCAAAGTGCGATAAACGCGATCATGCGCCGACGAGGCTGCATCTTGCGGGGCGCGGTTGGAATGTATCATCCATTAAGTGTGATCACAAAAAATCTGGAAGGTCAATGTGATCACACTTTGCTCTGAGTAAAACGGTACCTGTGGAGTTCCTGGCCGTGGTTTCGTAGCCAACTTTTAGGGTTATCAAATGGACCGTGAATTAGGGTGACGGTGTTCCAAAAGGCTTGTGAGTGATTCATTTCAGCCAAATGGGCCACTTCATGGGCAGCCACGTAGTCAAGTACATCCGAGGGGGCCATTACTAATCTCCACGAGAACATCAAAACGCCAGCTGAGGAACACGATCCCCAACGAGAGCGCGTGTCTCGCAACGTTAGACGCGCAAAAGGACGATCAAGAACACCATGGTAATGTTCGACGGCCTCTGACAGACGAGTTCGGGCCAGTTCCTTAAGATAACCCTGAAGTCTGGCGGCGACGAGTTTGGAAGATCCCGGTACGCCGATGTAATCCTCCGCAAGTTCAACCTTGCGTCCTTGAACACTTACAATTTCGCGCATTCGCCCAAATATTGGCAATTCAATTCCAAGTTTCACATCAATGGACACAGGAATATGGCTATAATGTTGACGCAGCCAATCTGCCTTTTCCTCCGCAAAGGCAATGGCCTCATGCTTGGATACACTTTCCGGCATCGTGAGCGTGATCTTTCCATCTAAGCGAGAGACCCTGAGGCTGATGCGGCGTGCACGTCTAGATCGCCGTAAATGCACCGTTAGAGGTGGGTCTCCTAGGATCGTGTGTTGCGTCATGCGCGCTCCTTGGCAGGTTGTCGCGTGATACCCTTTGACACGACGTCTTTGATATGGCACTTGGCGCAATCCGTCGAGAAGACTCACACCGAATAAAGGGGATCACCCATGCCCAAAGAAGAATGGGGCGTCAAGCGCATGTGCCCGACTACCGGCAAACGCTTTTATGACCTAAATAAAAATCCGATCGTAAGTCCGTATACGGGCGACGCTGTTGAAGTAGAAGCCGGCAAGAGCCGGATGATCTCAGCCGACTCTGAAGATGCGGAAACGCTGAAAGCAAAAGCCATGAACACGGACGATGCTGATGCGGTTCTGGAAGACGATGATAATGTCGATATAGAGCTGGATGATGATGTATTGGACGATGAAGAAGACGATAATGTTCCGCTCGAAGAAATCGCTGACGTTGCAGCAAATGACGACGACAGTTAAATAAAATAATCCCGAGTTGGGGCAGGGCTTTTCACTTGATTCTGCCCCGGCTTGTACATAAACACAAAAAATCGGGTGATCGTGCCCGAAAGTTTGGGGCCTTAGCTCAGCTGGGAGAGCGCTACAATGGCATTGTAGAGGTCAGGAGTTCGATCCTCCTAGGCTCCACCAAACTCCTCTCAAGTATCATTACTGCCTGATGACAAGAAACTTTTAAGTATTTCAGCAGCATTTTTTTGGTCAGTTGGTCAGCGTGGTTCACACAAATTCCGATTGCACCTGTTCTTTAAATTTGAACAATAGTTTGTCGTAAGGAAATATGTAGATGGTCGCATCCCGGTTTGTACGGTCTGGGCTGTCTTGTCGTAGCCATGCACCTGAAAAATCATAAGAGAGAAATCGGCAGCAAAACTGATTGTATCGTTAATCAAGCCCAGTTGCATGGATCATGCAGACAATAAATTAGTGGACTATGAGCCAATACTGGACCATGGCCGATAATCTCTATTAGTTTTCGCTGAATAATAAAGATGACTTAAAGCCATTATTGGCTAAAGAATGATTTACGTCGGTATGACGTCTGCAATAGCTCGTGAAAGAAGATCGAGGGCGTCATCCAGTTCATCTTCGGTCGCGATAAAAGGTGGTGCCAGTAATACGTGATCACCGTTCTTGCCATCGCGGGTTCCGGGCATCGGATAGCAAATCAGCCCATGTTCAAAAGCAGACTTTTTCAGCTTGCCGGCCAGACCAAGAGCAGGATCGAAGGGCTGTTTGGTTTCACGGTTTGCGACAAACTCAATTCCCCAGAACATCCCTCTGCCACGAATGTCCCCCACGTGTGGGTTTTGGGCAAATTTTGCGCGCAGTTGCTGTTCGAGATGGATGCCACGCTGATGCGCCTGTGCCACCATTCCGTGATCTAGTAATTCGCGCACCACGGCCAGCCCAGCAGCAGCGGCGACCGGATGACCTAGGTAGGTATGCCCATGTTGGAAAAAGCCCGAACCATTCGAAATTGATTCGTAAATCTGCATCGTACACAGCATTGCGCCAATTGGCTGGTAACCGCCGCCCAGCCCTTTTGCGATGCATAAAATATCTGGCGATACATCCTCCGCATCGCAGGCAAACAAATTCCCAGTGCGTCCCATGCCGCACATCACTTCATCTAAAATCAGCAAAACGCCGTATTCGTCGCAAATTTCGCGGATGCGCCGGTAATAGCCATCCACAGGTGGAACCGCACCGAGCGTGGCTCCAACGATTGGTTCTGCGATGAAAGCCATCACAGTTTCTGGGCCGAGCCTAAGTATTTCACTTTCTAGCTCATTGGCGGCCCGCTGACCATAATCGTAGAGGCTTTCACCTTTGGAACGTTCCGCATATTCGTAGCATGCAGAAATGTGGCTCATTTCGACGAGAAGTGGCGCGAATTGACGCCGTCGCCATTCATTCCCTCCGGCAGAAAGGGCGCCCAGAGTATTGCCATGGTAGCTTTGACGGCGTGCAATAAGATGTCGCCTCTCGGGTTGCCCGTTTTCCAGATGGTATTGGCGTGCCAGCTTTATAGCAGCTTCAACGGCCTCAGAGCCTCCGGAAACAAAGTAGACACGATCAATGTCGCCCGGTGCATTTGCGATCAGAAGGTCTGCCAGTTCTTCAGCAGTATCTGATGTAAAAAAACCAGTGTGGGCAAAGGCCAAACTGTCTACCTGAGCCTTGATGGCATCAGTAATGCGTTGATTAGAATGACCGAGGCATGATACCGCTGCGCCACCAGAACCGTCAAAATATCGTTTTCCATGAGTATCTATTATGAAACACCCGTCGCCTGACTTGGCCGTTGGTAACGATGCGTGGCAGTGACGTGGAAAAACATGGTTCATATTTGACTCCCTTCAGTCTGGCGTGACAGAGCGCTCACCAACCCTGCATTGTCTCTATGTCTTGTTCTTTCGCACGCCACGAAACTATTTTCAAAGCCAGCCCTTATGTTCCCAACGAGTTTAGCTGCGTGGGAAAGACAAGCGTGTTCTTGGGAGCCAAAGGCGCAAAGCTTCCGATTTCTGGTGTTAGGCATTGTGGCAAGAAAAGGGTGAATATCACTTGGTGTCGATGTTTGGTCTGCGTTGTATCTACCAAGCAAGAATAGAACGCTATATTGCTCAAGGCTTACCATGCCAACAGCCTGCCAAGCTTTTAAAAGAGCTACATCCACAGTGTTATAGAGAATGCGCTGCATTTCGCATCCGGCGTCGGCGCAAGTGCCATAAACTCGAGATGCAAGATTTGGGTCTCTCGCAATTTCACGGATTGGTATGGATGCCAAGTCTGGAGCAACCGTGTTGATACAATTGAGTTGTTCCTGCACATAGTAGAGGCTCATAGCCTCTGTTGTGATGTGCAAGTGTAGCTTTGGCACAACGTTGGTTAATTCACTGAGCGTTTCTACGTATTGGCCTGGGTCAAAGGAATGTGCATTGTTATCGTCGTGTATGTGCAGGTGCATTGCACACGCACCCACCGAGTGACACACCCGTGCCGTCGCAACTATTTCAGGCAGCGAGATTGGTACAGCAGGGTGATCGTTCTTGCTGCGTCGTGTGCCATTCAGAGCGATCATCATATGATGTTTGGGCGCGCGCAATTATACGGCCTTATTCCTAAATGTTTAACTTTTGAAAGCTCTACCGTTCCAGATCGCTCATTGGTTGAAGATCGCCCACTGGCTGAACCCCTTTTAAGAAATCATCAGGAAATTACAAAAACAGTCAATATCTGTAAAAAATGACATGTGTTTTTAAAAGATAGTCTGGTGCTGAGACTGATTCGTAATGGACCCCACTTTAAAAACCATTTCAATGCTTAAAGGTATTGTGCCAGATCTTTCCCCGCGTTTGCGTACGGTTGCTAAGTATATTGTCGACCACCCATCAGATTTTGGGTTGGACTCAATTCGCGAAACGGCTCACAAATGCAGAGTGAGCACATATACGCTCGTCCGAATGGCCGAACGAAGTGGTTTTGCCAGTTATCATGAGTTGCGTGAACCGTTCCGAAATGCGTTGGTGTCATCAACCGAATTGATAAAATTTTCTGAATGGCTCGAAAGTCTTCGCGAGAATGGTGAGCTTGGTCAAGCGCAGGTGGATGCATCAGTGAACACTCTTGCAATTGTCCATCGGTCACTGGAATCACAAAGCCATGAGCAACTTACCCGAGTGTCTGAAATGCTGCACCGGGCCGAGAATGTATATTTAACAGCTTTCCGGGCAAGTTACGCTCTTGCCTACTACTTTCACTATGCTGGACGTATGGCGCTGCCATCGTTGCAATTAATCCCTCACCATATGAATAACGCTATTGATGAGCTGAATAATGCTAACGATCAGGATGTAATGATAGCAATCACGGTGACACCTTATTCGAGAGAAACAATTGAAGCCTGTAAATTTGCGCTTCAAAAGGGTTTAAGGCTAATAATGATTTCAGATAGTGAGTTAATTTCTACGGAATTTACACCGGATGAGAGCCTGGTGGCGTCAGTTTTATCGACGCATCGATTCGGGTATTTCTCTGGAATAATGGCGATCATTGAAACGCTGTTAGCCATGTTGGTAAAAATGGGAGGTGAACAGGCTGTCGAGAGAATCAATTCGTATGAAGACTTGCGAAATAAAAACAACGCCTACTGGATAGCACAAAAAAACATTAGTTTTAAAGCGACGGCGTACTTAATTCTGGTGAATTTGCACACATTACGTTTTGAGAAATCTGGCGTCAGACCTTTTTAAAGAGTATCGAGCCGCGCTAAGTATTGAAATTCAAGTGTCGGACGTACGAATGATGATCCTTGGTTTTTCAAAGAAGCTACGCTTTTGGCCGCGGTGCAATCAGCTAAAGAATAGTCGAAGGCCTTTGTCGACGAAGTACTGCTGAGACACAGTAATGTGTAGTACAAGGTCGAGGATGGCATTGTGTAAGAAACAGTTTTTGATGCAGTCGAGCGGCCGCATGGCGACTTTTTACGACGCGCAAAAGTACCTTTAAATTGATAAGCTGAAGAACATAAACACGGCGCAAGCTGCTTGCTAAGTGCTGTGATTCGTGAGGATGGCATGAAAATAAACGAGATCGTTGTCTGATGATGAACTACGTTTTTCAAGGTAGTTTGCAGTGTCACTTGCAATGCACGAACGCTAAGAATACTTCGCAATGCTCGGTGTATTGATTGTGAGAAGTAGGCCGACCCTTCGCTAAACTTGAATGTGGAAAATTGACCTTGTGCTTTCTTCGTCAGCGGGGATATACCCATCAGTGGAGACGTGGCCGAGTGGTCGAAGGCGCTCCCCTGCTAAGGGAGTAAACGTTGACGCGTTTCGAGGGTTCGAATCCCTTCGTCTCCGCCACCCACCCCAGTCTCTGTCAGAAAAATCGCTGTTTCCCTGTTTTCTCCCGTTTTTCCGGGGGGTTGGTCGATAACATTTTCCACAGAGACGACCGTCGTGTCGCTGTTCAGGGCGATTTCCCAGGGTTGTCTCCGGAGCCAGCATCAGACGCTTCGGTTAGGGCCAAAATTCCCTGCTAACAGGGAATTAACAGGGAAAAATCATTGATTCCGAGATTTTTTGACAAATATCCCCGTAAATACAGATGTGATTTCAACGTGTTACGAGCGATTTCCCTGCGTTAATTAACAGGGAACTTTTTCGCAATTAACAGGGAAGATTTTTGCAGGAACAGGGAAGTACAATTGAGGATCAGGGATGGCCTAAACCTGCATCAAAACCGTATAATTTGGCCTGTGTATCCCAATCGAGCGGGATGGGTTTTCGGACGATCCGTTCCAGGGTCAGGTCCAATGGCTGGCGACCTGCAAAGATCGCTTTCTGGATCGCGGGTGAAAGAAATGCGAGCTGGGCCCGGGTGCGAATATAGGATTCTGAATGGCTGGTTGCGGCGGCTATTTCGCTCAAGGGTTTGCCGCTACGCAGATCTGCCGTCCAGACATGCGCTCGGGCCAAGGCCCGCAGAAGTGTTTGGTCTGGTTCGGGCTCGCGATCCCCGACAACAATCTTCCCCTCAATGCCCCGCCGACGCACGGTGCAGGTCAAACGCATGCGCATCTTTACGCTAGAAATGGTAAAGAGTACGGCGTCGTAAATATTGACGGATCAGGAAGCCACGGCACTAAGAGCAACAGTCGGATTCAAACCGATCATGCTGCTGAACTGAGGAAGGCCGGCTTCAATATTCCGCCTGACAATCTTGTAGAATGGGTGCCCTTGCCGAGCGACGTTCAACTTCTACTGGAGTAGGCTTTGACAGAACCTTTCGATAGTGCAATCGGCGACGTAAAAAGACCTTCATGAGAAGGAGACGAGCGATGGGCTTAAAATACTTCGCATACGGATCGAACATGCTGCCAGCACGTCTGCAGGCACGATGCAGTACGGCGCGTGTCATCGGAACGGCGACGGCTCGGAATTTCGGGCTAGAATTCAGCAAGCCGAGTAAAGACGGTTCGGGTAAAGCTACGCTGATTGAGTCTACGTTTCAGGAGCTTGCCACCCCCGGCGTGCTCTTTGAGATCGAAAAAACCGAATTGCGCCAACTTGATCGCGCCGAAGGCGCCGGCTATGGCTACGACCGTGATGATGGTTTTCGCGTCACCTGCGCTTCAACCGGCGAAACCGTCACTGCAACAACCTATCTCGCAAGCACGGCTGACCCTAAACTTAAACCTTTCGATTGGTATTTGGCGCTGGTGCTGGCTGGCAGTCATCATCATAATTTACACGTTGATCACCTGATGCGCTTGCGGGATGCTGTCAGAGCAAATATGCTTGAAGCGGGCAAGGCGGTCTTTTAGCGTTCGCTCATGACAAAATGTGATCCATTCAAATACTTCAAAACGAGCTCCGAGATCATCAAACTGGCAGTGATGATGTATGTGCGTTTTCCGCTTTCGCTCAGGAATGTGGAGGACCTATTGCATGAGAGGGGTATTGAAATCAGCCATGAATCTGTCCGGTTCTGGTGGAATAGATTTGGTCCGATATTCGCCGCTGAGATCCGGAGAAACCGGATCAATCAGATGCGCGCATATTCGAACTGGCAGTGGCATTTGGACGAAGCTTTCGTGAAAATAAATGGCGAACAAAATT